>VFQM010000001.1_pt1 | contig 501653 bp, 442 predicted proteins | sample 3512391 | NCBI WGS metagenome assembly VFQM01 (sample SAMN10412369, study PRJNA504923) | tailings metagenome | isolation source: Replicate 1 from Balatoc abandoned mine | place: Philippines
TGGTGTGAGAGGCGCACCTCGCTAACTTTTCAGTTAGCGAGGCCGTCTACTCGATTAGCTGTGGTTGCTATTACTATCCAAATTGCCCCAAAGATGTCCCCCGATAAACAAAAAAGCCCTATACTGTTCGTATAAGGCCTTTTTTGTAGCGGGAACAGGACTCGAACCTGTGACCTTCGGGTTATGAGCCCGACGAGCTACCAACTGCTCCATCCCGCGATATTGTGATGCAAAGGTAAGGGCAAACTCTCAAAAATCAAGTACCTTTGTAAAAAAATCTTTGAAAATGGCCCAAACTCCTCATAGAGCGGGATTTGTCAATATCGTCGGAAAGCCAAATGTGGGTAAATCCACCTTGATGAATATCCTAGTGGGTGAGCGGCTATCCATTGTCTCTTCCAAAGCTCAAACCACCCGGCATCGAATTCTTGGTCTGATTAATACGGATGAGTATCAGATCGTCTTTTCTGACACGCCCGGAATGCTCAAACCAAAATATGAGCTTCACAAAAGCATGATGGGATTTGTCAATCTTTCTCTCGAGGATGCAGATGTGATCGTTTTTGTTACGGACCTGTATGAAAATGAAGAAGAAATCGAAGATGTAATCCGAAAAATCAACGAATCAGGCATCCCAATCCTTTTGGTGATCAACAAAATTGACCTTGCCAAAGAAGGTCAATTGGAGGAAGTCACTAAGTATTGGACTTCAAAAATCCAGGCGACCACGGTAATTCCTATATCTGCAAAAGAGCAGTTTAATACTGAACGGATTTTACAGGAAATTGTGGAAATGCTACCAGTGCACCCCCCTTTTTACGACAAAGATGAACTAACTGACCGCCCCGAAAGGTTCTTTGCCTCCGAGATCATTCGGGAAAAGATCTTTACAAACTACAAAAAGGAAATCCCCTACAGCACCGAAGTGGGTATCGAAGATTTCCATGAAGAAGAAAATATTATCAGAATCCGAGCTACCATTTTTGTGGAGCGCGATAGTCAAAAAGGGATTATCATCGGAGATAAAGGCAAAATGCTCAAGAAAGTAGGAACAGAGGCACGAGCTGATCTGGAAAAGTTTTTTGGAAAGAAAATCTTTCTGGAAACATTCGTTAAAGTCGAATTAGACTGGCGAAAGAATAAATTGAAACTAAAAAAATTCGGGTACGACCCCTCTTAACTTATGGCAAATATAGTAGCAATCGTAGGCAGACCCAATGTGGGAAAATCTACTCTTTTTAACCGCTTGGTAGAAGAACGAAAGGCCATTGAGGACAACTTGAGTGGAGTGACCCGAGACCGGCACTATGGCCATGCGCAGTGGTCTGGCAAATTCTTCTCCGTGATCGATACGGGAGGGTACGTCACAGGTTCTGAAGACATTTTTGAAGCAGAAATCAGAAAACAAGTAAAACTTGCTATCGAAGAAGCAGACGTAATCCTATTCGTAGTGGATTGCAATGACGGTCTAACGGATCTAGACTCTGAGTTTGCAAATGAATTGAGAGGCACAAAAAAGCCTTTGTACATAGTTGCTAATAAAGCTGATAATCGAGAAAAAGCCTTTATGGCAAATGAGTTTTACGCTATGGGACTCAGCGATTATGAAATATTTCCAATTGCAGCTGTGAGCGGAAGTGGTACAGGTGAACTTTTAGATGCTGTAATCACCCATTTCAAAGATGAGGGAGAAGAAGACCCTGATGCAGGAGTGCCTAAAATTTCAATTTTGGGTAGACCTAATGTGGGAAAATCATCTTTCCTAAATGCGCTTCTTGGTCAGGAAAGATCGATCGTGACAGATGAAGCAGGTACTACGAGAGATGCTATACATACCAGGTATAAATTCTTTGGAAAAGACTTTATCATCACCGACACAGCTGGAATTCGAAAAAAGGGTAAGGTAAAGGAGGACATCGAATTTTATTCAGTCATGCGATCCCTTAGAACGCTTGAGGAATCTGATGTAGTCATCGTCATGGTAGACGCCACTCGAGGACTGGAAGCTCAAGACATCAACTTGATAGGACTGGCAATAAAAAACAACAAGGGCATCATGATCATGGTAAATAAGTGGGATTTGATAGAAAAAGACCACAAAACCATGAATAAAATCAAGGACGAGATGCTAGACCGCCTTGGAGAACACAAATGGATTCCAATTATTTTCACCTCTGTAGTAGAAAAGCAAAGAATCTTTCAAGCCATAGAGCTTGCAGTCAAGGTTTATGAAAATAAAACAAGGAGAGTCACCACCTCAAAATTGAATGATGTAATGCTGCAGGAAATTGAAAAATACCCTCCACCAGCGTGGAAAGGCAAATACATCAAGATTAAATACGTGACTCAGCTTCCTACCAAAAACCCTGTTTTTGCGTTTTTCTGCAATCTTCCACAATATATCAAAGACCCTTACACAAGATATCTTGAAAACAGACTTAGAGAAAACTTTGATTTTGAAGGAGTTCCTGTGAAAATTGTTTATAAAAACAAATAAAAAATATTTGAACGGCTCTTGCACAATTGAAAATATTACTAGTACCTTTGTGTTGTAATTAAGAAAACCATAACAAATGAAAAAGGTATTTGCAATTTTCGCAATCGCTGGTTTGATCGCTACTGCATCTTGCGGTGGAAAGTCAACTGAAGAACAAGCTGCTGCTGACTCTATCGCTGCTGCTGCTAAAGCTGATTCTATCGCTGCTGTTGAAGCTGCTGCTGCTGCCGCTGCTCAAGCTGCTGCTGACTCTGCTGCTGCTGCTGCTGACACAACTGCTGCTGTTGCTCAGTAATCAACACACACCACGCGTGAAAAAATTAAGAGTTCCGATATCGGAACTCTTTTTTTATTTTTAAACCATATGGATTTCCCTCCCAGTCTTTTACAGATTTTCAACAAACACCTCCCCTCAAATTCAATCCAATATTGCCTGAAATTATGGAGTGAATCACCTTTTTCACTTCACATCAAAAACCCAAGAAATAGCAAGCTTGGAGATTTCAGGTACAGAAAGGACAGAAAAATACAAACCATCACACTCAACTCGGATCTCAATCCCTTCCAATTTTTACTCACCTATATTCATGAAGTAGCGCATTTGAGGGTTTTTGAAAAAGTTGGCGTCAATCACTTACCCCATGGAACAGAATGGAAAATGATGTTTCAGCAACTAATGGCCCCAATACTCTCTGAAAGCGTTTTTCCGCAGGATTTATTGATTCCACTTCGACTTCATATGAAAAATCCATCTGCCAGCTCGGCCAGAGATTTGTTCCTAATGAAAGAAATGAGCAAGTATGACAATAAAGTAACAAACTCTACTGAAGTTTTTCTTTCTGATGTAATGCCAGGAATTACTTTCCTATTGGCTGGCAGAAAATTCAAAAAGGGAGAAACCAGGCGAACTAGGATACTTTGTGAGGAAGTTGACACAGGAAAAAAATTCCTAGTCTCTACTTTAGCTAAAGTTCAGACTTTAGACTAATCTCTTTCTTCACCGATCTGATTTTCAGGCTGCGAAAAATCCTTGGGTTGTGGCAAATCCTGAAGAGAATTGATTCCAAAGTACTCCATGAATTTTTCTGAAGTACCATAAATTAAAGGTTTTCCTACTCCTTCTGACTTTCCTTTGATCTCAATTAATTCTTTTTCAAGAAGCTTTTGAACTGAGTAATCACAATTGACTCCTCTGATTTGCTCTACTTCCCCTTTAGTGATAGGCTGCTTATAGGCAATAATTGAAAGCGTCTCCAACTGTGCTGAAGAAAGACGCTTTTGAGACTGTTGTCTAAGCAGAATACTAATACTGTTCTGATAGGCCGGTTTGGTAAGAAATTGGTAACCACCTCCCAAATGTTCTAAAGCAAAAGAAAAATCTTCTTGATTGTATTTCTTTCTCAGCTCGTAAATAGCGCTTTCGACATGATCCATAGGAACTTCCGCCTCAAACATCTCAGAGAGACATTTGACAATCTCGGTGACAGCCAAGGGTTCAGGAGCACAAAAAATAAGCGCCTCAATATGTCGATGAAGAAAATCCAAAACTATTTTTTAGCCAATTTTGCCTCAATAGAATGCATGGTATGTGGTACGGCTTTGAGTCGATCCTTTGCAATCAATTTACCAGTATCCACACAGATACCATAGGTTCCGTTTTTTATACGGATTAGAGCATTTTCCAGATTGATTACAAACTTCTGTTGTCTAGCGGCCAGTTGACTTAAGCTTTCTCGCTCAAGTGTATCCGCACCATCTTCCAATAATTTTGAAGTTGAGGCAGTATAATCGGTCCCACTGTCATTTTTCTTACTCAAGGTCTCTTTCAAAGAATGAAGCTCTGATTTAGCTACGGCTAGTTTTTGAAGGATTATCTCTTCAAATTCTCTAAGCTCTTCTTGTGAGTAGGCTGTTTTTTCTTCTTGGCTCATACCGGTCTGGCTTTAAATGATCTTACTGGGACTTTTAAACAATTGGTTCCCTAAAATACAGTGGTCTTTCATATTTGCAAAAATTAAAAGTCAAAGGGTAAAAATTGAAAGTTGATCTTCCTCTGTGATATTGGATTTCGCAAACTATAAAAAAATGTAAATCATGAAATTGGCTCTGTCTTTAGAGTTTGAGAGCGACCACTATGGTCTTTTTTACTATCGAAATTTTCCCATTTAGGTCAAATAACTCAACTATTAACACATAATATCCTGGCCTTACCCTAGCTCCCAAATTATCAATGCCATTCCAAGTCAACAATCCGCTTGTCCCTAAAATTTGATTCTGTGCCAAGTTCTGGACCAAAAGCCCGGAGGATGTGTAAATAGAAAAACTCCCCACCCAACCGGGTTGGTCCAATTTGTAATTAATCGTGGTAAAAGCAGGTCCAAAACTACCATCAGGATCAAAAATCTGAGGATCTATATTTATCAAATTAGATTCAAATTCTCCGCTTAAAGCTGTAGAGTTTTTTCTACCTGGGGTCGCGTAATCCTCGTTTCCAGAGGCAGACTGCCAATTTGATAAGACGTCAACCTTAGTAGTTGAAGAAATTCTTTCTAATGAAACACCTTTAGTATTTCTAAGGAGAGGATGGTGCATTTTTGGATCATAGGTGAATTTTTCCATAACCTCTCCTTTAGTGGAAATCAAAACAACTGTGCCTCCTGAAATCGGGTAGCTTGGCAAACTGGTAACCTGAAGAAATCCCCCATCCAAGGATTTGGGATAAGCCAGCCTAAGCCGGCTGGAATCTGTGCTGACAGCTAAATATCCTCCCGGCTCAAGAAACCTTCCCCTCGTGCCAAAAATCCGAATCTGATCAGGCAAACCTGAGTCGTCCAGATTGGCAAAGGCCCAAGAATCCAGAGAAAGATATTTATCCGTCGTATTATAAATCTCTACAAACTTTGGGTCACCGGCCCTCGCGTCAAACAAAACCTCATTGATAATCAAATCGCCTTGCTCAGCTTGTTCGGTCAAAACGACTTCGGTGGAAATGGGGTTGCCTAACAACCCTCCATCGCAGGTAACCAGAGAAGAAATTTTGACTCGATACTTTTGGCTCGGTTTTGCGGGCTGAGCTAATTTGATTTGTAGACCTCTTCCCGAGGAAGATATCCAAGCTGAATCCAGTCTAAGTTCTGGAGAAAAGAAAACTTGGTCTACATTAATACTTGGGAAAAAAGGCTGATTAAAAACTAGTTCAACAAGATCAGGACTTACAAATAAAGCAGTTTCGATTTTTAGCTCCTCAACGCTTGCTTCTGTTAAGAAAAGTGAATTTTGCCTTCCCGGAGTACCTCTTAGCGGATCTGTCGAAGGTCTTGTCAATTCCGAATTGTCACAAAGAAAAAAGGGATTGATGACTTCGAGACTGTACCCACCATTGGCAAATTCAATTCCTCTCCAAGAGGAGGTTGAATAGCTCACCTGATCGATCAACACTTCCGAAGAGGAAGCTAGACTCATAACATCTCCGGAATTCAACATTGTTGGCCAAGAATTAATTGAAACAACTGGCCCAAATTCGCGAAGCTGATTGGCTTGGCTAGAAGGAACAAGGAGTATATATTCTCCGGGCTGAATCCAGTATTCAGGTAATGTGGTGCTACTTCTGGAATTAGAAAATTTTAATCCTTGAAGCCTAAATTCCTTTTCTGAAGGATTAAAAAGCTCTACATATTCCACATTGGGAAGATCCAGATCCGCTCTCGGGGCAGGCATCAGTTCATTTATGACCAAGGATTTGTACTCAAATGCTGTCGGATCTGTAAACTGAAAAGTGACCGCGGTATCGCTCAGAAAATTCCCCTCCAAATCGGGAATTTGAGAAATGGTAAACTTGTAATTTTTTCCTTCCTCTAAGGGCTGATCAAATCGAGCAACCACCGTGGAATCATTAAGAGAATAAACTCCTTCCGGTTCGATACCACCCAGTTTGTAAGCAATTGGAAAAAGAGAAAAAACGGGATCAATAGGCTCGTCAAAGGCTAAGAAAACTTCCTTGCTAGAATACCCTTTCAGACTTGCCACTTTTGGAGGAATGAGATCTTGCACAAAATCTCCAACCTGAAAATCATCCAGCAACCATCTGGCTGCACTACCATTTCCAGGTCCGTACAGAACTTCAATTTTAAAGTAGACCTCTTGAGACTTTCTCCATTCCTGCGGAACCTGGATCAAAAATCTTCGAAACTCCTGATTTTGATTTCCAAATTCAGTCTCACTTCCCAAAATAATCCTGTCGGAAAATGGACCAGTCAAGCTTTCTCCCCAGGAGAAATAGACCACTGCAGGACGGTTTCCTGTTCCGTTTTGAAGACTTCTTGCCCAAAAGGAAATAGTTGGGTTTTCAAATTCAGCCGGATTAATTCTGATCCAAACCTCTCCATTGAAGGTACTGATCGGTTGGACTGCCAAAGCCCTAGAACTTCCCCTGCCTAAGTTCGGTGATTGAAAAATTCTGGCTGAAGTGCTTCTCACGTCATTCCCAAACCAGCCCGGCAAAAACTCCTGTGGGAAGGAAACAATAGAAAATGAGGCCTCAAAATCCTGACTTTGGCCCTTTACAGTCAGTACAACAAAAGGCAAGATCATTGAAAGGACAAACTGAAGAAAAAAACGAGCCATTGGAAAAATAAGAGAAAAGAATGAGTTGAAAATACAGAAATTAGTTTTGAGTTTAATTTCTCCTCATAAAAAATCCTTTGATTTTTTACCTCATTATCCTGAAAATGAACTCCTAGTCCGTACTTTTGCAGTCCCAAAACCAATTTAAAACCTATTCATTTATGAAACTGGCTGTAGTAGGCGCCACCGGTCTGGTAGGCTCCGAAATCCTCGAAGTGCTTGACGAGCACAACTTCCCTTATGACGAACTGCTATTGGTCGCTTCTGAGCGATCTGTAGGTAAACAGATCGAGTACAAGGGTAAAAAACACACTGTAATCGGCCTAGCCGACGCTGTGGCAGCCAAACCTGAAATCGCCATTTTCTCTGCAGGAGGAAGTACTTCCCTTGAGTGGGCTCCAAAATTTGCTGAAGTAGACACATTTGTAATCGACAACTCATCTGCTTGGAGAATGGATCCAACCAAGAAATTGGTAGTGCCTGAAATCAATGCCAAAGAGATTTCTAAGGAAGATAAAATCATCGCAAACCCTAACTGTTCTACCATTCAGATGGTCTTGGCATTGGAGCCTTTGCGTCAGCGCTATGGCATCAAGCGAATTGTGGTGTCTACTTACCAGTCGGTAACCGGTACTGGAAAGGCTGCTGTAGATCAAATGATGGCAGAGCGATCAGGAGAAGCCAATCCTCCGATGGTCTATCCTCATAAAATCGACATGAACGTCCTTCCTCACATCGACGTGTTTCAGCCAAACGGCTACACCAAAGAGGAGATGAAGATGATCAATGAAACCAAGAAAATCTTCAGCGACAATACCATTCAAGTGACTTCTACTACCGTGCGTATCCCAACTATGGGTGGTCACTCTGAAGCAGTGAATGTGGAGTTCAAGCAGGATTTTGATTTGGCAGAAGTGAGAACTCTTTTGGAAAACGCACCTGGAATCGTGGTGCAGGACGATCCGACGAACTTTATCTATCCTATGCCAATCACTTCGCATAAAAAAGACGAGGTATTCGTGGGTCGATTGAGAAGAGATGAATCGCAGCCAAATACACTGAATATGTGGATCGTGGCAGACAATCTGAGAAAAGGCGCAGCTACCAATGCCGTTCAGATTGCAGAATACCTATTGGAAAATAAACTTGTCTGATGAACCTCAGCGAACTTACTAGCGCTGAATTCAGACAATTTGTGCAGGATCATCTTCAAGAAGATCCTGCACTTTTGCTTTTTAAATATCAAGGGAAAGTCACTTTTGATCTAAAAATGGCAGTTCAGCAGATTTCTGCCCGACAAAAAGTATCCAAAAAACTCCCTTCTTGGTCTGCTAATCCCGATTTACTTTTTCCTGCAAGTATCTCTTTAGAGCAAAGTTCTTCCGAAGAAACAGCTTACTTCAAAGCAAAAGGCTTGAATGGTAAATTGATGATCGATCTTACCGGAGGCTTTGGGGTGGATTTTTTTCACCTAAGTCAAGGTTTTGAAAAAGGAATTTATTGCGAAAGACTGCCTGAACTATTCCAGATCTCAAAGCATAATCTAGATCTCCTGAAACCGGGGAAATTTGAGTTTTTCGAAGGTGATGGTTTGGAATTCTTAAGGAATACAGACTTCAGTTTTGACCTCATTTATGCCGATCCAGCAAGACGGGGAAGCGGCAATCAAAAGCTCTACAAGCTACAAGACTGCGAACCTGATGTAGTGAGTACTTGGTCTCTTTTGCGAAGCAAATCCGAGCAAATCCTGATCAAAGCTTCTCCGATGCTGGATATTTCCCAAGCTTGGACTGAGCTTCCGGAGATCCAGAGGATCACCGTGGTTTCCGTAAAAAATGAGGTAAAAGAACTCCTCCTTTCATGGGAAAAAGGAAATACCCAAGAATCCAGAGAGATCTCAGTCGTTGATTTGGGCAGTGAAAATCCAAGGTTCTCTTTTGACCCAAAGGAAGAAGAAAAGGCAGTTGCAACTATTGGAGAATCAGAAAAATACCTGATCGAACCACTCAGCGGAATCCTAAAAGCTGGAGCCTTCAATCTTTTTGCAGAACGATTTGGGTTAAAAAAACTGGAGAAGAATAGTCATCTCTACACGGGAAATGAAATTCCAAAAGAAATTCCAGCCCGAATTTTCGAAGTGATCCGGGAGATCTCTCCCAAAAAGCATGAACTCAAATCCCTTTTCCCCTCCGGAAAAGTCAATGTCATCTGCCGAAACTATGTGAACGGAGCCGAAGAACTGAAAAGGAAACTGGGGTTGAAAGATGGTGGAGAAGACTTCCTAATCGGTACCAAAACCGGAAGCGGGTTAAAAGTTTTTTGGTGCAAGAGGATTCAGTAAAAAATAGGCAGTCACAGTTGGCAGAGAGGAAAAGTCAGAAGTTTGAATTCTGAAAGCTGAAAAATTGAAATCCTTAGTCTGACTAATCTTCCAAGAAAATCGATTTAGTCCACCCTATCCTAAAAGACATAGCTCAATTGTGATTTTTTTATCAAATTAGAATATGCGACAAAAAAGGCTTTTTATCATCGCGGGTTGCAATGGGGCAGGAAAAACAACAGCCTCCTTTCGGATGCTTCCGGAACTTTTGGACTGCAAAGAGTTTGTAAACGCTGATGAAATTGCCAGAGGCTTATCTCCCTTTCAACCAGAAAAAGTAGCATTCGAAGCAGGTCGAATAATGCTTGGCAGAATCAATGAGCTGATTGAGAAAGGAGAGGACTTTGCGATTGAAACTACCTAGGCGACCAAGTCCTACTTGAGTTTTATCAAAAAGGCTAAGCAGAATGGATACTTTGTTTCCTTGGTTTTTTTCTGGCTAGAATCTCCAGAATTGGCCATTGAGCGCGTCAAAAAACGAGTAACAGAAGGTGGACATCACATTCCTGAAGATGTGGTACGAAGAAGGTACCAAAGAGGGATTGAAAACCTGTTTAAACTTTTCTTTGATGAGGTTGATTACCTTTTGATTTTCGATAATACAGGTCCAGACCCCGATTTAGTTGCAGAGAAAGAAACTGACCTGAATATTCTAAATGTTTCTAAATTTGAGACCATCAAGTCCCTTTTATCATGAGCACTGAAGAGAAGGAAATATTAAAAGAAAATCTGAAATCGGCTATCCTGAATTCTGGGGAAGACTTTTTAAAAATGAAAAAGCGGTTGGGTCAAAAGATAGTAACCCAGATAGATGGTAAAATCGTAACTCGTACACCAGATTATTTTTTGAGAAAAATGAAGGAAAAAAAAGCCGGTGAGCAGTTGCAGTAAATAGAGGCTAAATTTAAAAAGTTGAAAAACCCTATTGTATTAAACCAAATATAAAAGGCCTGTGATTCACAGACCTTTCTATCCATTAGGTTTTAGTGGATTACTCTTTTACTTCTTCGTAGTCGACGTATTCTCCTCCTTGGATGTCTTTTTTGCGTTTTTCCAGCACTTCTTTTGGAACATAATCTACCACCACAGAATCTTTGGGACGGGAAGCATGCTGTTGGGCACGCTGCTGCTCCATGGCTGCCTCATTCACTTGTTTGGCAAATTGAGCAAGCTTTGACCGGAGAAAATACCGGAGGAGCTGGCCTAGCAGCCAACCCACTCCGAGTAATATGATGAGAAATTTTACCAAGTTTATTCAGGTTTGTGAACTGGGTTACCTGCTGAGATAGATATTTCGCTCGTTGTAAATCTTCAGGAAATAGTCATCCATCAGGTCGTCGATAAAGTAAATCGCTTCACCGGTGGATTTCATTTCAGGTCCCAGTTCTTTGTTGACATTCGGGAATTTATGGAAAGAGAAGACAGGTTCTTTGATGGCATAACCCTTCTTCACCGGTTTGAATTCAAAATCAGTGACTTTTTTCTCTCCCAACATCACCTTTACGGCATAATTCACATAAGGTTCCTGATAGGCTTTGCAGATAAATGGAACCGTACGTGAAGCTCTTGGATTGGCCTCGATCACATATACCTTGTCATTTTTGATCGCAAACTGAATATTGATCAAACCAACTGTCTTAAGCGCAAGAGCGATTTTCTCGGTGTAGGTCTCGATCTGACGGATCACCAAGTCTCCCAAATTGTAGGGAGGAAGTACGGCGTAGGAGTCACCAGAGTGGATACCTGCAGGCTCGATGTGCTGCATGATGCCGATGATATATACATTTTCTCCGTCACAGATTGCATCTGCTTCTGCTTCGATTGCGCCTTCTAGAAAGTGATCAAGAAGGATTTCATTGTTGGGAATGTCACGAAGGACATTCACCACATGCTCTTCAAGTTCCTTTTCGTTGATCACGATTTTCATCCCCTGACCACCCAATACATAGCTTGGACGAACTAGAAGTGGGAATCCGATCGTTTTGCAAAGCTCAAGGGCCTCATCCGTATTGTGAATCGTACCGAATTCAGGATAAGGCACGTTGTTTTCTTTCAAAAGGGTAGAGAACAAACCTCTGTCTTCGGCCAAATCCAAGGCCTCGAAGCTCGTTCCAATGATCTTGATGCCGTATTTGGAAAGTTTTTCAGCCAATTTCAAAGCAGTCTGACCCCCTAGTTGCACGATCACTCCAACAGGATTTTCCTGCAAAATGATCTCGTAAATATGCTCCCAGAAAACCGGCTCAAAGTAAAGTTTATCCGCTACATCCGGATCAGTAGAAACCGTCTCCGGGTTACAGTTGATCATGATAGTCTCGTAGCCGCACTCTTTAGCCGCCAAAACTCCATGAACACAGGAGTAGTCAAACTCAATTCCTTGCCCCACACGGTTTGGTCCTGAGCCCAATACCACCACTTTCTTTTTCTCTGATCGGATTGACTCGTTTTCCTCTCCAAAAGTGGAGTAGTAATACGGCGTCTGAGCTTCAAACTCAGCCGCACAGGTATCCACAAGCTTGTACACTCGCTTGATACCCATTTCATTGTAGCGCTTGTTAAACACATCGCTTTCCAAGCAATCGAGCAAATGTGCGATCTGACGGTCGGCGTAGCCTTTTTTCTTCGCCAAATCCATCAGTTCGAATGGAATGGTATTGATTTTATATTTCTCAATCTCAGCTTCCAAGTGGATCAATTCCTCGATTTGCTTGAGGAACCACTTATCGATCTTGGTCAGATCGTGGATCGTACGGAAAGATATGCCAAGCTTAAAGGCGTCATAGATATGGAACAATCTGTTCCAGCTAGGATTGGCCAAGGAATAAAGGATCTGCGCCTGATCTTTGAGCTCTTTGCCATCTGCGCCCAAACCATTTCGCTTGATTTCAAGTGATTGACAAGCTTTTTGAAGTGCTTCTTGGAAATTGCGGCCGATACCCATTACCTCACCTACAGCCTTCATGGAAAGACCCAGTCTGCGGTCAGAACCTTTGAATTTATCAAAGTTCCAGCGAGGGATTTTTACGATTACGTAATCAATGGAAGGCTCAAAGAAAGCCGAAGTGGTACCAGTAATTGAGTTAGATAGCTCATCCAAATTGTACCCTATAGCAAGTTTGGCGGCAACTTTCGCAATCGGATAACCGGTCGCTTTGGAGGCCAATGCCGAAGAACGGGAAACGCGTGGATTGATCTCGATCCCGATGATGGTTTCATTGTCCGGACTGACAGAAAACTGCACATTACAACCGCCGGCGAAATTCCCGATGCTGTTCATCATCGTGATCGCATAGTTTCGCATGCGCTGATAGACCGTATCCGGAAGTGTCATTGCAGGAGCAACTGTGATCGAGTCACCGGTATGTACTCCCATCGGATCAAAGTTTTCGATGGAGCAGATTACGATCATGTTGCCAATGTTGTCACGCATGACCTCAAGCTCGTACTCTTTCCAGCCCAAGATGCTTTGCTCGATGAGCACTTCATGAACTGGGGAAGCCTGAAGACCTGCTGCCAGGTATTTTTCAAAGTCTTCTGCCTTTTCTACAAAAGCACCTCCCGCACCCCCAAGGGTATAGGATGCTCTAATGATCAAAGGAAATCCGATTTCTTGAGCGATTTCTTTTCCCTGAAGCATGGAAGTAGCGGTGGCACCTTTGCAGACACCTACTCCGATTTGTTCCATGAGGGCCTTAAATTTTTCCCTGTTTTCGGCTGTATCGATCGCATCGATATCGACACCGATCATTTTCACGCCGTAGTTTTTCCAAATACCTGCTTTGTCGCACTCAATAGCTAGGTTTAGTGCGGTCTGTCCGCCCATGGTGGGAAGTACCGCATCGATGTCAGGATGCTCTGTCAGGATTTTCCGAATGGATTTCTTTTCCAGTGGAAGCAAATACACGTGATCGGCAGTCACAGGGTCAGTCATGATCGTAGCCGGATTGGAATTGATCAGGGTGACTTTAATCCCTTCTTCACGGAGCGATCTGGAAGCCTGGGAGCCGGAATAATCAAATTCGCAAGCTTGACCGATGACGATGGGACCTGAACCGATGAGGAGGACGTGCTTGATGCTACTGTCTTTAGGCATTAGAGAGGAGGGTTGAGAAGAATTTCACTTAAGTCCAAATTGGGGCAAAATTAGAAAAATTATCCGAAGGGGGAAGGATAACTTCGGATAAATGGAACTCATGCTCACAGAAAAGTGAATTGATCGGTGAATAGTCAAAGTCGGAAAATTATCATGATCCAATTCCTATTTTAGCCCAATGAACTGGAAAGAATTAGATTTTTTCCCTGTAATGGGAGAAATGCTAACTACTGAAAACACACTTCAACTTGATTTTACTACCCAAAATCAGGCCTTGGATTCTGTAAATCTCAGCGATACCGCCGAGTTTGACCGATTTGTCTTTACTCAGTTGAAAGTGGCGGGGAAACGGTACGGAATCGGAGGATATATGGAGAATCGAGCCATTTATCGTAGAAGTGAAGTGTTTGCCACAGAATCTGCCGATTTCCGAAATATTCACCTTGGAGTCGACATCTGGACGGCAGCCGGTACACCGGTTTTTGTTCCTTTTCCCGGGAAAGTTCACAGCTTTCAAGACAATCTTGGCTTTGGAAACTATGGTCCAACGATCATTTTGGAGCATCTGCTAGAAGGCAAAAAACTGTATTCTCTGTACGGACATCTTTTCAGAAAAAACTTGGAAAAACTTCAGGTGGGAAAAGAATTCCAAGCAGGGGATTTACTTTGTCACGTAGGACCTTTCCCGGAAAACGGCGATTGGCCACCGCACCTCCACTTCCAAATAATGTGGGACTTGGGTGGAAACTGGGGAGACTATCCGGGAGTGGCGGCAGAGAAAGATTTAGCTTTTTACAAGGAAAATTGCCCGGACCCTAATGGGATTTTAAAGTTCGGTATCCTTTAATCCCTGGTCAACACCCGCAGTCCTTTACCATAAAATCAATCCCTTTTCCAACACCAGTTCGGATCACGCCGGAAAGTGTGGCGAAATTCCAATAATCCAATCCTCCCTCTTTATCGGTCTTGCTGAAGCCTGCGTTTTCGGAGACGATGGAATTATCGGAGACGATCATTCCGGTTTCTGATTCGATCAGCGCAACTCTCAAAATTGCACTTACCTCCATATCGGGGATAGCCTCTTGAGCGTAGACTTCCTCAGGCCTTTGGTAGGACCAACCTTCTCCTTCCCGGGTTGGTCCCAAAGAAAGGCCCAAGAGGTAGGGATAGCCCAGTTCGGAGTTGATTTTAGCGCGCTGAATGGGATCATTGAGGTCTTTGATCCCTGCCTTGAGCAGCTCGTAGTCGAGTTGGTCATACAATTCGACTTTGATAAAACCCTTACCTCTCAGATCACTCAAGATTTGCCGTTCCAACTGGTTTTTTTCAGCCACGCTGAGCGATCGAAAACTCGGTTCCCAAGCCACGGGAAGCACCAAAATTCCATCTGATTTGCTCAGGCAAACATGGCAAGTCTGCGCTGTGTAAATTTTGGAAGTGGTACAGGAAAGAATTAGGATTAGTCCTAAAAAAAGAAAGATTAGATTCCTCATGTAGTTTTTCTCTTCTTAACGAAGAAGAGTTGTATAAAATTTTAGTTTTGCTTTAGTTTTACCTCCTTGGATGAAACTCAGTCAGCACCTGCCGTAAGTAATCCCGATCCAAGTGGGTGTAGATCTCCGTGGTGGTGATGCTTTCGTGACCCAGCATTTCCTGAACGGCACGCAGGTCAGCTCCTCCTTCGATCAGGTGCGTGGCGAAGGAGTGGCGGAAGGTATGCGGACTGATGTTCTTTTTGATCCCGGCTAGCTCGGCGGTCTTTTTGATGATCAAGAAAATCATCACTCGAGTGAGTTTTTGACCTCGACGGTTGAGAAAGACATATTCCTCATTGCCTTTGGTCGGAGTCTGATGGACACGAACTTGCTCTTGGTAGATTTTCAGGTAACGAAGCGCATCTTTTCCGATCGGCACTAGCCGTTCCTTATTGCCTTTTCCCACCACTCTCAGAAATCCGATATCATCAAAGACTTGGCTTTTCTTCAGCTCGACAAGCTCGCTGACACGTAAGCCAGAACTATACAGCATTTCCAGCATGGCCCGGTTGCGGTGTCCTTCGGGTTCGCCGAGGGGAATGGCTTCCAGCAGCTGCTCGATCTCGGGATAGCTCAGCGTATCGGGGAGTTTGCGGCCGAGTTTGGGTGCTTCCAGGAGTTGTGCGGGATCTTCCTTGATGCGGTCCTCGTACATCAGGAATCGGTAAAAGGCCTTGATTCCCGAAATGATCCTTGCTTGGGTATAAGCTGATATTTCCAACGCAGCCAAGGTGTTGACAAAGCGGCGCAAATGCTCCAATTCGAGTTCGAGCGGACTTTTTTGGGGAAATTCCCGCTCCGAAAAGTCGGCCAGCTTCTGTACATCCAGCGTGTAGGCTTCAATGGAGTTTTCACTAAGCGATCGCTCAAGCTTGAGGTAATGACGGAATTGGCGAATGAGTTGAGACCACATGTTAAGGTAGGAAAGTGGTAAGGTTATAAGGTGGGAAAGTTGAGTCAACCTTGCAACTTTTCAATATTGCAACTTTTCAACTTTTTGAAACACCTTGTCATATAAATCCCGACGATTTCCGATTAAGAAGTGTACATGAACCGATCACAGCTCGAATCTTTTCTGCGACAGCACCACCGAGAGGCCTTTCTATGGGCCAGACAGTGCTGCGGATTTGACGGAGAACTGGCAAAAGATGTGATTCAGCAAGTGTACTTGAAGGTCTTGGAGGGAAAAGCGAAACTAAAAGCGGATGACCATCCGAAGACGTGGTTGTTTTCGGTGATTAGATTCACGGCGATGAATGAACTCCGTACCAAAGGAAAGTGGCTGACTGTCGAAATCGAGGAAGACATGGCTTTGGAGTCCGAACCCACAGAAACCGAGAGCCACGAGGGCCTGATTCGACGACTTCCCAAGATGCAGCAGGAAGTCTTGCTGATGGTCTTTTACCACGACATGACACTGGAAGAAGCTGCCAAAGTCCTCCAACTGCATATCGGCACCGTTCGCACCCATTACGATCGGGGTAAAAAGAAACTGAAAGAATGGATTATGGATAGAAATAGTAAATGCGGCAGTGAGGACACTGCCTCGGGCAAGAGAATGGATTGAACTCCGAAGATCTTTTGAGTGATCCAAGACCTCAAAGGAGGGGCCCTTTCAAAATCGAAATAGAATCTGCGTAAATCTTTAGATTTTTCTGCGAAAATCTGCGGGCAAAAAAATAGAGAAATGAATAACGAGAAAGACAACGAACTACACGCCTTTTTCCAATCACTCAAGGAAAAAGACCAAGCTATACCCACTCCTGAATTCCCGGAAATGAGCAAGCAACGAAGCTTTTCCTGGTGGATTCCTTTGGGTATCGCAGCCTCAATGGCTTTGGGATTTTTCCTTTGGCCAAATGAAGAACCGGCTCCAGAACCTCCTGCAGAGGTGATCATCATTACCCTGCAGGAAGATGAAAATCAAGAGCAGCAAATCGTGATCGAGGAAAAAACCTACCTAGACACCTGGGAATCGCCTACCGAATCGCTTTTGGCGGAATATTGAAAAAGACTTTAGACTCAAGACATATGATACAAGACAATTAAAACAAGAATTTAAATGACCAAACAAACCCTTTTCCTTCTCTTTTTCCTGACTGCCAGCCTGACTCAGGCACAGGACATGTTTCAGGAATACCTGTATTCTGCCGACTTGGTGATGAAAAACAGAGACAAAATCTCTCTTACCGATGCTCAGGCAGATAAAATCAAAAAAATCCACAGTACCAATGCAGCAGACTTCAGCACACTCAAATGGGACTTGGATGCCGCTACCGAAAAGCTGAAAAAGCTCCTAGAACAACCCAAGCCCGATGCATCGGCAGTTTCCAAGCAAATGGATCTGGTCTTGAGTCTGGAAAATCAACTGAAGAAAAAGCAACTGGCCACCTTGGTAGCTATCAAAAATGAACTTACCCAAACACAACTAACTGATTTAAGAAAGATTAAAATTGCCAGTCAACCTGTTTCATGGGAATATGCTTTACCTAACGGTTCAGCAACTCAGATTTCCGGAGAAAATCAGAAAACAACAGAGGTAAAATCATCGACAGCATTTAAAGAAAATGGGTCGGTTTTAATTTCAGGTGACAAAAAAGCTTCAGTCTATCTGCAACCGGCAAAATCAACTGATTCAAATCCCACCTATTACATCAAAAAGGATAAATTCTATTTGAAAGTCCCAACTGTAGCGGATATCAATCCCAAAGACATTGAGGCTATTGAAGTGTGGAAAGGTGACAAGGCCATTGAAAAGTTTGGGCAGAATGGAAAAAACGGAGCCATCATCATTACCCTGAAAGAAAAGAAGGAAGAAGCTCCTCTGGAAAATTAAGTACTCAATTGGTTAATTATTAAATGCAAAAAGGAAGGCCGAGTGACCTTCCTTTTTTTAGTTTCTACTTTTTCGAAAATCTTTCCAAGTTTTCCAGCTGTAATAAAATACCAGCCAAAATATCCCCACAATAAACGCCAGCTGGACACCGACAAAGAGCAAATAGCCAAAGGATTTTAAATATTCCATTTCGAAAATCTTTAGGTGAACAAGTTAGGATTAATTTTTTAATCCAAAAATCTCCAACTCGCCTTGTGATTTTTATCCAGTGGTTTGCCGGTGACTTTGGCTCTCAGGATCTCGATTGGCATGGCGTTTTGGGTCATGATTAAGTCGTGGAATTGCTTTTCAGGCATCTTGCCGGAGTCTACCATTTCTTTTCTCATCGAATAGATTTCCAAGGCGCCGATCATATAGGCGATTTGATAGAGCGGCCCATAACTTCCCTCAAAGGAGCGTCTCACCTCTGCCTCGGCATTGGCACGCTCGTGACCTACTTTGTCCACTAATAGGTCGATGCATTGCTGAGGTGTCATTTTTCCCAAGTGGTAATTCAGGGAGAAAATAATCCGTGCGCAGCGGTGCATTCTCCAAAAGAGCATGCCTACTTTGTCTCTGGCATCCCGAGGAAAATTGCGGTCCCACAGTACAAACTCCCAATACAACGCCCAGCCTTCCGTCCAGAATGGTGTACCAAATGGTCGTCGGTGCGTCATGTAGCGCTGGTTCATAAACTGCTGCAAGTGGTGTCCTGGGATCAATTCATGCTGCACCGTGGCTCTGGAAAAATGAGGATTGTTGCCCCGCATGGACATCATCTTTTCCTCATGGCTCATTTCTGAAGTGGGATAAGAAATCTGAATCACTTCACCGCCCAAAAAGAACGGACTCACCCGCTGTCTTTCGGCAGAAATCATGGTTGTTCTCCAAGTTTCAATCGCCAAAGGTGGTACAGTCAGCCAATCGTTTTTCACCATGATGTCGATCGCCTCTTCACCCAGTCGGGCCACTTCTTCAGGCCAAGCTCCCGCTGGCAAGTAGGTTTCCTTCACCATTTCCAAGGCTGCTTTCCAGTCATTGCCAAAACCCAGTTCATTGGAGGCCTTCAGCATCTCTTTTTCGCACCAAGCAAACTGCTTTTCTGCTTCTGCAATCAATTCCTCCGGAGAATAGGCGATCATCTCAAAGGCCAATTGCTTTTCCAAAGCTTCTCTTCCGATTGGCTTGCCGATGATGCCGCTGCCGTCATCTTTTACCGAGTTGGTGTAGTGCTCGCGCAGGGTTTTGGCATAGGCCTTCATGCTTGCGTCGAGCTTTTTCCATGGTTCCGGCATCCACCAAGTGAAGGCAGGATCATAGTCGAAGTAAAAATCGTAAGCTTCTTTGGTCACTCGGTTCAAGCTTTCCACCGCTTGGGCAGCCAAATCCGCTTGTTGCCAAGAGGTGTATTTGGAAGCAGAAGCGAGGGATTTATGTTGGGCTTCCACGGCTTTGGCGACTACATTCCAGGAGGCTGCCAAAGCTTGAGAATCCGGCTGCTTGGCTCGGCGACGGGCGACCACAAAGTCTTCCAGAGGCTTTCCAAAAGCGACAACCGATCGGATCGACATAAAATCCCGCTTTTCGAGATCAAGCTCGGCAAGTTGCTTTTCGAGGTAATTGCGAAAGAGCACATAGTCGATTTTCCCGTCTTCGGAAAGGGCTTCATAGTTCTGCGCTTGGAGCGTCTTGAGGTAATCCTGATTGAAGGATTCCATTCGGGCGAAGTATTCCGCCGAAAGTCGGTTGGTGTATAGGCGAGACAAGGCACCACGGTCGGCCTGATAGGCAGTGATCATGGAAACCAGCTCTGTGGCCTCAGCCCATAAGGAGCCTAAAACGAGGAATAGGGAAAGCGCTATTTTTTTCATAGAATGAATTTTCTTGGAAGGGTAATCTGTATTCCTAAACATAGAATATTCTGGCTTTTGAAAAAACCACAATATTCTCAGTGGTTAAAAAGTCAAGGGAATTACTAATTCCCAAAATTCCAATTAAAACAAATCCAGACTATTCCATGAGCTAGTATTCTCTATGATTTAGGGAGATTTTTGTTGTGCCATTCCATTGCGCTGGCATGGAGCTTTGGTTTCCAAATTGTGTTGGGTAGGCCAGCGCTTGAACCATTTTACTCATTTTTAACCCCGGGTTACACCCGGGGCTATTTCCAGTTTAACCCCTTTGGGGTTTTTAGGAATCAAAACCTAAACACATACCCACCGGCATCTTTGAAGGTATTAGCTTGGCGGGTGGAATCCTGTGAATTGGCCTTGAGGTAATTTTCCCAAGGGCCGGAGTTTTCGAGATCGATGTTGATTTCTACCAATTTTTCAGGGGAAAAGGTATTCATTCCTCTCAGTCCATCGACTAATCCGAGGTAGCCGTTTTTGGAGAATTGATACACCTTCGCCCAGCCTTGATCCGCACTTTTGGTCAGTCCCAGGCTTTCCTCTACAAACAATTCCGCTGGCAGCATGTCCTTGTAATACAACCAAACTACCGAGCCTGTGAATTGCAGCTTTTCTCCATGACGAGTTGACTTGGCTTGCAACTCGGAGAGTTCAGGTATGAGCACTTCATTTTCAGGATGCTGGAAAAAGGTCTCAAACTCCAACAGATACCCTTCCGGATCCACGGCCACAAACCCGTCGTGCGGACCTCCAGGATTTTGCTTGAGTGGATACTTGATCGTGACTTTTTGTTCCTGCAGGTGAGCATACCAGTCCTCCAGCTGATCGGTAAGAAATGCTAATGCGACTGATTTGGGTTCATTCCCAGAATATCCAGAACCTGCCAGTGATTGAAGCGTCAAAAAGGAATCTCCGGCAATCTCAAATTTGGCCGAGTTCTCGGTTTCCTCCACCAGTTCCAAACCGAGGACAGTTTGATAGAAGTACTTGGCTTTGGCCAAATCCCTGTAAAACCACCTCACCTCGAGGCCCTGAATTCCAAAATCCTCCAAGTCACGGAAAGCTGAGTTTTCTGCCAGCAAATCATTGATCCGATCGGTCGGATAGCCTAGCATTCTTCCGAATCTCCGACTAAGGTCTCTTTTTCGCGAAGCGCTCAGACTATCAATTGCCAACTCTTGCTTGAGGTCTTGATAGGCTTTCAGCGTGTTTCCTTTGTAAAAAATCACTACCTCTTTTCCCTCCAAACTGGAGGCAGGAAACAGATCCGTTTGCACTAGGGAATCTTCTCTGAAAAACTCAACCCCATATTTCTGACTGATTCGCTCAACCTCTGGCATAAAAAGATCGAGTTCAGCCGAAGTCATCGGAGGACCCAAGGCAAGGGGTTTTACTCCTGCTTTGACCATCTCGGCAAATGATTCTATCTGACCGGATTCTTTTTTAAAATCTCTTTGATCACAGGAATACAAGAAGGAAAGCAATAGGACGAGAACGAGGATTTGTCTTTTCATCATCTGGGTAAAAGTTCTAAAAAGAGGAATGGTTTGAATTAGGAGAAAAAATCTCTTTCCACAGCAACCGAATTTGAAAAATCTGCATCTGACCATAGGAAGATGCATTTATGTATTCTAAAAAATCACCTTTAGAATCATTTGATTATCTTATCCTTCGCAAATTTTTGAGTACCGTTTTTTTACAAAAGAGAAAAGGAAAAATTATTCACGATTCCAACTTAACACTAACCTTTCTACATGGAATTACTCATTCAAAACCTCTCCAAAACCTACTCCAATGGAGTGAAAGCACTCAACGGAATTTCCCTCACCATCCCGCAGGGAATGTTTGGCCTTTTAGGCCCAAATGGCGCCGGAAAGTCCACCCTTATGCGTACCATCGCCACCCTTCAGGATGCGGACTCAGGCAGCATCCAGCTAGACGGAATCGATGTACTTAAGGACAAGCAGTCTATCCGCGAACGACTGGGCTATCTTCCTCAAGACTTTGGCCTCTATCCCCGTATCAATGCCGAGACCATGCTGGATCATATTGCCCAGATGAAAGGCATCGGTAGCAAAAGCGACAGAAAAGAACTCGTTGCTTCTCTTTTACAAAAAGTAAATCTCTTTAAAGACCGAAAAAAGGGACTCGGTACCTTTTCGGGTGGGATGCGTCAGCGATTTGGGATTGCACAAGCATTGGTGGGGAATCCATCCCTGATCATCGTCGACGAACCTACGGCTGGATTGGACCCTTCGGAACGGAACCGTTTTTATAACCTGCTTTCTGAAATCGGGGAAAATACCATCGTCATTCTTTCGACCCACATAGTGGAAGATGTCAATACCCTCTGCTCCAACATGGCCATCATCTGCTCGGGTGAGGTACTCATGCAGGGCAAGCCAAAAGATGGACTCGCCATGGTGCAGGGAAAAATCTATCAAAAAGCGATTGACAAAAGTGAATTGGATCACTATCGAAAGGACTACCATGTCATTTCCACTAAGTTGATCGGAGGCAAACTGAGCCTTCGAATCGAAAGCGACGCTAACCCGGCAAATGGTTTCGAACCTGTGGCAGGTGATCTGGAAGATGTGTACTTCAGCGTGATTTCTAAAAAAGTGGATCCTATCACCATTTAATCGGAATCGTATGTTTAAGGACATCTTTCTATTCGAGCTAAAGTACCGCTTTAGCCGACCGGCAACCTGGATTTATTTTGTCTTGTTATTCATCGTGCCACTCCTGCTGATAGGCTTTGGCAATACTCCGGCTTCCGAAAAAGTCTACCACAACTCGCCCATCGTCATAGCCAACCTGCTGGTGTTGGTCTCGCTGTTTGGGATTCTGATTGCTTCAGCGATCATGGGCGTACCGATCTACCGGGATTTGGAGCATGGCACTGGTACCTTTCTTTTCAGCTACCCGATCAGCAAGTTTGGGTACTTTATGGGGCGTTTTTGGGGCTCCTTTGTCACCTTGCTATTCATCAGTTCAGGCGCCCTGCTTGGTATTTATTTGGGAAGCGTACTTGGTCCACTGTTTGGCACTGACGCGGAGCGCTACGGGCCAAACGAGCTGATGAACTACCTCCACCCTTGGCTGACCTTGGTCTTGCCCAACCTGTGGCTGGCTGGCGCTTTGTTTTTCTCCCTGATCATTTTTACCCGAAATATCCGGTCCATCTATTCGGGAGGGATCGTGATTTTCATCGGATACTTGCTCGCGAATTTCCTTTCTCAGGATATCGAAAACAAAGACTTGGTTCAGCTGATCGATCCATTTGGATTGAATTCATTTGACCTGCAGACGCGCTACCTGACACCCTACGAGCAAAATACCTTTTTGCTATCCGTGACCGGTAATCTCCTTTTAAACAGGATACTTTGGACGGTCGTAGGTCTGGGATTTTTCCTAGCCTCCTATTATCGGTTTAGCTTTTCTTACTTTTTCCAGGCCTCCAGAAAAGGTAAAAAAGCTGAATCCACGAAAGAAGAAGCAGTCATCTCCGGAGCTTTCCGGAAGGTACTACCGGATTTTTCCTCTTCTTACCAATGGAGATCCTTCCAAACCCTTACCAAAATCGAAGTTCAAAATGTCCTGAAAGACATTTATTTCCGGTCCATTTTGCTGGGTGGAATGATCTTTTTGGTGCTCGATTTCTGGATTGGAAATACGACTTACAGTGTTCCAATTTTGCCTTCCACCTCCTTTTTGATGCAATACAAAGGGTATGATTACAACCTTTTCGTGTTCATCATCATCGTGTTTTTCACCGGAGAGGCCCTGCATCGGGACCAATCTACCGGGTACTCGATCATCAATGACACCTTCCCTGTCAAGGATGGAGTGGTGATTGCGTCCAAGTTTTTCGGGATGGCTTTTGTCTGCCTCGTGCTTACCACCTTGCCGATTGTGGTAGGTCTGATCGTCCAGATTCTTAAAGGATATTTCCTCTTCGACCTTGACGTCTACCTGATCGACAGCTACCTGATCACTTTCCCGGATTACCTCCAAATGGTCATGCTGGTCTTTGCCGTCCACTTGCTGGTCAACAACAAATTTGCCGGGCATGCTGCCGCCATCGGGGTTTGGTTACTGATGATCATTCTGAGGAATTTTGCGGAATACGATTTCAACCTGTTTTTCTATAGCTATAAGCCGGAGTACACTTGGAGTGACATGAATGGGCTTGGGCACTTGGGCGATGCGCTTATTTGGTTTAATATCTACTGGACCTCATTTGGAGTGTTTTTGGTACTGTTTTTCAGCATCTTCTTCAGCAGAGGGACAGAAAATTCCTGGAAAAGCCGCCTTGCCACTGCCAAAAGAAGACTCTCCTTGCCTTCGACCCGTCTGGGATTTGCATTTTTGGTTTTAGCCTTGGTTGCGGGTGCCTACATTTTCCAATCGGTCGTATATGACAATGGGTATCGAACGGCCGAAGAAGGAAAACTCCGACAAGTGGCCTACGAGCAGCAACTCAAAAAATACGAGCGAATTCCTCAGCCCAAAATCACCAAAATCAAGATCAAAGCTGACCTGTTTCCCATGGAGCGTGAAGCCTACTTTGAGGCGGAAGTTCAATTAGTCAATAAGACAAGCTCAGCGATCGATTCGATCCACTTTAACTCTGTTGACCTGAGTGATTTTAAAGTAATCTACCAAGGAGACACGTTGCCGTACCGCTTCCCACTGAACTATGAGTCTGCAAAATTTCAGATTTTGGGCAAAAAGACAGAAAAGCATTGGTACAAGATCACCGCTTTGCCGCAACCCATGCAGCCTGGTGACACGCTCAACCTGCTCGTCGTAAGCAACAAGAAATTTTCGGGCATCCCCAATTCGGGCTACGGAAGAGAAATTGTCTACAATGGTACGTTCTTCTCAGGAGGACTCCCCAATATGGGCTATGATCCTAATAATGAAATGAACAGCGACGAGGATCGGAAAAAATACGGCCTTCCTCCCAAACCGGAAGATTTGCCTGAGCACAGAGATCCCTATGGAGAATCCACCTTGCTATTTGCCAGTGATGCTGATCTGATTTCTTTTGAAGCCATCGTAAGCACGATCCCAAGTCAGATTGCGGTGGCACCAGGCTATTTGCAGCGGGAATGGGAGGAAAATGGAAGACGTTACTTCCACTACATTCAGGATACGCCGATTCAGTCATTCTTCACTTTCGTATCGGCTGAGTACGAGGTACTCAAAGACAAGGCTATCCTTCCGGATGGACAGGAAGTCAACATTGAGATCTTTCATCATCCGACCCACACGTACAACCTGGATCGTTTCTTGGCAGCCTACAAAGACGGGTTGACTTATTTCTCGGAGACCTACGGAAACTTCCAGTTTAGACAAATGCGCCTTTTGGAGTTTCCTCGGTATGCTACTTTTGCCCAGTCCTTCCCCAATACGGTCCCGTTTGCGGAGAGCTTTGGTTGGGTGGCGGATTTCAAGGATCCGGACGACTTTGATTTTGTCTACTACGTGACCGCCCACGAGTTGGCGCATCAGTGGTGGGGACATCAGATCACACCCAATTATACACGCGGATCAAACCTGATTTCGGAGGCTTTGGCAGAATTCTCCGCTTTGATTCTCACCGAGAGAAGGTATGGAAAAGATAACATGAAGCGATTCTTGAAGGAGGAACTGGACAATTACCTTTCGGGCAGATCCAGTGAAGGGAAAAAAGAAAACACCTTCATCAACTGCAACCGTGCCTATCAGTGGTACTACAAGGGAAGCTTGATTCTTTACGGTCTTCAGGATCTGATCGGACACGAGGCGATGGATTCGGCACTTCGAAGCTTTAATCAGGAGTTTGGACTGAAGCAAACCCCGCCATTCCCAGGGAGCTATGACCTGTACCGACATTTGGAAGCAGTGACTCCGGATAGCATCAAGTATTACTTGGACGACACGTGGAACAAAATCACGCTTTATGACAACAAGGCCGAAAAAGTGACTGCTAAAAAACTAGCCGAAGGAGAGTATGAAATCACGCTGAATCTCAAATCGCAGAAGCTCTATGCAGACGAAACTGGAAAAGAGACCAATGCAGCGTACGAAGCAGATTACATCGACGTAGGCATTTTTGCAGCGGAAGACAAGGATCAAAACGGGCGAACCCGTGTGAATCCACTCTATATCCAAAAGCATAAGATCAAGCCCGGCCAGACGACCCTTACGATCAAAGTAAAAGGTGAACCTGTAAAAGCAGGAATCGATCCCTACAACAAACTGATCGACCGACTTCCAGATGATAATACAGTGAGTGTCGAAAAGCTCTAATAACCAGATGAATCATATAAAAGCCCAGGTATTTGATACTTGGGCTTTTTGCTTTATTACCAAATGCTTACTTCCTTTTGGCAAGAAGTAGTAGTAATTTGAAAACTCTAAAATCCACCCACCTGCTCAATGAAGAAAATTATTCTCTCGATTGGCGTCCTATTATTCATCTTGGTTGCCGTTTTACTGATCAACACCTTTCGACTGACTTCCAAACAAGTGCCCGCTGAACCCGTCGAAAAAGTGGCAGTTTCGGATCAGGTCTTTTTGAATTTATCCAAAGCCATTCAGTTTAAAACCATTTCTTTTAATGAGGAAGCTGTTCCTGATTCTGCGGAGTTTCTGGGATTTCATCGATTTTTGGAAGCCACTTTTCCGTTGGTTCATAGCCAATTGACTTTGGAAAAAATCAACACCTACAGCCTGCTTTACAAATGGCAGGGAACCGATCCCTCGCTGAAGCCGGTCATCCTCATGTCACATCAGGACGTGGTACCTGTGGACGAACCCACCCTTCAGCAATGGGAAGCAGGGCCTTTTGAAGGAAAAATCACGGACACCCACATCATCGGCCGTGGAACCTTGGACGATAAGGGGACCCTGATGGGCGTGTTGGAAGCGGTAGAAAAATTGCTTTCAGAAAACTACGTACCTGCCCGTACCATCTACATCGCCTCAGGTCATGACGAGGAAGTTGGCGGCCCAAATGGTGCAGGAATGATAGCAGAGCACCTTAAAAAACAAGGAGTCCAAGCTGCCATGACGCTGGACGAAGGAGGATATTTTGCAGAAGGATTGGTGCCTGGTCTTTCCGGACCAGTCGCAATGATCAACTTGGGTGAAAAAGGCTTTGCTTCTTTTCGCCTGATCGTGCGTACCAACGGAGGACACAGCTCAGCTCCACCCAAAGAGAACACCATCGGAATCTTGGCAAAAGCCATCGTGGACCTAGAAAACAATCAACTCCCCTATAAACTTGTCCCGCCGATCGATGCTCAGCTGGAGTATTTGGGACCAGAGTTACCCTTTTTACCACGGATTGCCTTCGCCAACCCATGGTTATTTAAACGCCAATTGCTCGAAGGACTCAATGCCCATACGACGACAGCTCCCACGATTATCGATGGTGGGGTGAAAAATAACGTCATTCCGACCGTTGCTGAAGCCACGATCAACTTCAGGATTTTGCCGGGTGAGACCATCGAATCCGTCCAAGCCCACATCGAATCCATCGTTTCCGACAAAGTCACCGTAGAGCCTGTCGGTTTCTTAACCAATCCCCCAGCAGTATCACGTGTCGATTCTGAGCCTTACCGAATTTTGGAAAAAACCATCCGAAACCTCCATCCCGAAACTACTGTGGTGCCTGGACTCCTCGGAGGCGCTACGGATTCCCGGTATTTCACCGAAATTTCTGATGAAGTCTATCGCTTCTATCCCATTCGGATCGACCCAAAATCCATGGAGCGCTTCCATGGCATCGACGAGAAGATCAGCAAGGATAATTACAAAGAGCTCATCCAGTTTAGCTACCACCTCATCAAAAACTTTCAATAACCCTAGCTATGGCAAAGAAATTCGGCTTATACCTCTTGATTTTTCTGCTAGTCTTTGGACTGTTTATCCTCTACACTTTTTGGAGCACAGGGTTCTTTCGAGAAATCGCTCCTTCAAATGGATTCGGGAAAGTGACACAGGCATTGGATCTTCCCGGAGTGGAAGACATGGCTATCGCGCGAAAGGACAGTTTCCTGATCCTATCGGTAGACGACCGTGCCAAACGCAGATCTGGGAAAGAGGGAATTCATGGTCTATATTGGATGGATCTGAGGAAAATACCCTTTGAAGCAAAACCCATTTCCATATCGGCAGAGTTGACCCTCTATCCGCATGGCATCAGCCTGATCGAAACAGGTCCAAATGAATACAAATTGGCGGTCATCAATCACGTAAACGGGAATCATTCGGTCGAAATTTTCAACATCCGACAAGGAACAGTCGAGTACAGCCATACGCTGACCGATCCCAACTTGATTTCCCCCAATGACCTGGTATGGGTCGATACCAATCGATTCTACTATTCCAATGACCATGGCTCAAGCTCCGGTTTGGGTGTATTTGCGGAAAATTACCTGGGCTTTTCCCTAGCCAATGTCGGGTATTATGACGGCTCAAATTTTAGGATTGTGGCTGAAGATATGGCCTATCCCAATGGGCTGGCGGTGGATCAATCAGGCAAAAATCTATGGGTAGCCTCTTCACGGAAATTCCTCATCCGAGTTTTTGAGATGCAAGCCGACGGAACCCTTACCTTTTTGGAGGACATTCCTACAGGTACTGGAGTGGATAATCTAGAACGAGATGAAGAGGGCGCCATTTGGTCTGGAGCGCATCCTGATTTGATGACTTTTTCCGCTTACGCTGCGGGCAAAAAACCCATTGCCCCTTCTGAAATCTTAAAACTTTACGTTTCTGACCAGAAACTCAAGCAGACCACTGTGTGGCTGGATAAAGGGGAAACCATGTCGGCCAGCTCCGTGGCTATTCCTTTTGGTGACTACCTTTTTCTGGGCAATGTAATGGACGATCAACTGCTGATTCTAAAAAAATAAGCGGAGGGCTGTCAGGAACTGATGGCCCTCCACTCTTTTGGGGTGACTCCACAGATTTTTTTGAAACTCCGGTTGAAGTAGGCCAAATTTTCAAACCCCACACGATAGGCAATTTCCGAGATGCTCAGATCGGTCTCCTGAAGTTGTTTTTGAGCTTCCGTGATTCTGAGTTGATTGAGATATTGGGTGTAGGTATTGCGTGTTCTCAGTTTGAAAAACCTGCAAAAAGCCTCTTTGGAAAGATTAGCCACCGCAGCGGTTTCCTCCAGGGAAATTTTCTGAAACCGGTTTTTGAGCAAAAACTGCATCACCCGATCCATTCTACTCCCATCTTTTTCGGAAAGTCCAAGCATCAATCCGGCTTCATTGAGACGTACCAAATCCTCCCCTGCCTGATCCACCAAAGAAAGGAATTGGAGTGCGAGTTGAAATCGCTGGAGTCCATTAGTCAAGCCAAACTGATTAAAAATGACCCTGATTTCCTCTGCCGCTTGACCCTGAATCTGAAAACACAGCCCCTGAAATTCCTCAAACTTTCGCAGTGACTGAAGCTCATCGAGCTCGCCCAAGGCTTTTTCCAAGGCTTGAAAATCAAAGAAAATGGTATTCCCCGCCGAAGCTAGTTCCGTGTCTTTTTCAAAAAACTCTGGATCACTTCGAAAAACGTGAGGGGCATTTTCCCCCAAAAAAAACACATCTCCTGCCTGAAATCGCCCCACATAATCCCCGCTGAGAAACTGTCCTTTCCCTTGCAAAATGACCGTCAACTGCAGTTGCGGATGCTGATGCAGCTTATCATAGAAGTGTGCACCCCGATCTTCCTGATACCGAACAAACTCCCGCTGAGACTTTGGAACTTGAAAGGAAATGACTTTGGCCATGGCGTAAATAATATCAAATTGAGTAAAAATAGAAGCAATAATTGATTAAGTGATCAATATCGTATCAAAATGGACTAATCCTGTGAAAGAAAAGCCTGTCATTGAAATTTATCTTTGAAATCATAATCAAGTATTCATCAACCTCAGTGCTCTCTGTGGTAAAACCAAATAAGCTATGAACTGGAAAGGCGTATTCCCCGCGGTCACAACCAAATTTCACGCAGACGGAAGTTTGGATATGGATCTATTTTTCAAAAACCTGGACTACCAACTCGAATGTGGTGTCCATGGCATCATCCTCGGAGGCACCTTGGGCGAAAGCTCCGTGCTATCCCAAGAGGAAAAAATCACCCTGACCGGTGAAACAGTGAAGTACATTAATGGCCGTGTGCCCGTGATCTTGAATATTGCGGAGGGAGCCACGCAAGACGCACTGTTTTGGGCTAAGAAGGCCGAGGAACTTGGCGCTTCCGGCTTGATGATCTTGCCTCCGATGCGCTATGCAGCCGATGCCCGTGAGGTAGTGACCTACTTCAAAACCGTCGCCAATTCCACCAAACTTCCGATGATGATCTACAACAATCCGGTGGACTACAAGACTTTGGTGACCATTGACATGTTTGCCGAGCTGGCCGAGTGTGAAAATATCCAAGCCATCAAGGAATCGACGAGAGACATCTCCAATGTGACGCGCATGATCAACCGATTTGGAGACCGTTTCCAACTGCTTTGCGGAGTGGATACACTTGCGCTGGAAGAGCTACTGATGGGTGCTGTCGGATGGGTAGCCGGCTTGGTTTGTGCGTTTCCAAAGGAAACTGTAGTCATTTACAACTTGGTTCAGGAAGGTAAAATCGATGAAGCGAGAGAAATTTACCGCTGGTTCCTACCACTACTCGAACTCGACATCCATCCCAAATTGGTGCAATACATCAAGCTTGCCGAGCAGCATAGCGGCATCGGATCCGAGCATGTCCGTGCACCGAGATTGACTTTGATTGGTGAGGAAAGAGCGAGAATCGAGAAAATAATCACAGACGGATTGGCAAAAAGACCGAAATTGTAAAATAGACTCAAGAAGCTAGACTTTAGACACAAGACTAATTGCTCTAGAGCTTCGCGAAGCTAATTTTATAATATTTCAATGTTACAATCTTACAATTGCTATGAACCTCGACAACCTTTTCAGTGCTGCCCAAGAAGCCTTTCTATTCTATAAAAACCTTCCCGGAAAGGAAAAGGGAGCCTTTTTAGATACCCTTGCAGACACCTTGGAAGCCCATCGCTCTGAAATCGTCCCTTTGGCGGTCAAGGAATCTAACCTTCCTGAAGGCCGAATCAACGGGGAATTGGGTAGAACCACGGGCCAAATCCGCCTATTCGGCAATCTGGTGAAAGAAGGTTCTTGGGTAGAAGCGACCATCGATCCGGCAATGCCTGACCGCACGCCTCTACCTCGAGCTGATATCCGTCGATTCTTGACACCTCTTGGACCTGTTGTAGTATTTGGAGCGAGTAACTTTCCATTGGCCTTTTCGACAGCGGGAGGTGATACCATTTCCGCTTTGGCAGCAGGCTGTCCGGTGATTTACAAAGCCCATCCGGCCCATCCGGAGACTTCCAGAAAAGTAGCCGATTGCATTCATCAGGCAATTTTGAAGTGTGGACTTCCATCCGCCCTTTTCACGCATGTGGAAGGAGGAATTGCCGAAGGACAAGCCTTGGTCAAGCATCCGATGACCAAAGCCGTGGCATTTACGGGTTCGCATGCAGGCGGCATGGCCTTGTTTCAACTCGCCAATCAGCGAGAAGAACCTATTCCGGTCTTTGCCGAAATGGGTTCGGTGAATCCGATTTTCTGCTTTCCCCAAAAACTAGAAAAAGAAAACGATGCCTTGGCAAAAGCCTTTATCGCCTCTTTGACCCTCGGTGTAGGACAGTTTTGCACCAATCCAGGGCTAGTATTTGTTCCGGAAAAGCAGGCCAAAGCCTTTGAAACCGCCATCGCCGCAGAACTGAAAGACATCGCTTCAGCACCGATGCTCCATCCCGGTATTGCTCAAGCCTATTACGATTCCATTCAGTTTTTGGAATCGAGAGAAGAACTCCGTTGGGTGAAAGTGGCCGATCCGAAACATCTGATCAACGGAAGTACGGCATTGGCAGAGATCACAGCTGCGGACTGGCTGAGGGACTCTTTGTTCCAAAAAGAAGTGTTCGGTGCCTTTGCCATGATGGTGGTTTACCAAAACGAAGACGAACTTCTGGAAATCGCCAAACATCTTCACGGACAGTTGACCATCACCGTGTGGGCTGATGCCTCCGAACTCCAAAATCAACTTTATCTCATCAATCTGCTGGAAGAAAAGTGCGGTAGATTACTCTTCAAGGGAGTCCCTACAGGCGTGGAAGTCGGCTATGCCATGCAGCATGGTGGACCTTTCCCATCTACCACGGCTCCAAACAGCACCTCCGTCGGAGCGCATGCCATCAAGCGCTTTGCCCGTCCTATTGCCTTCCAAGACATGCCCCAAGACCTACTTCCGGATGCCTTACGAGATGACAATCTGCTCGGGATCTGGAGATTGGTGAATGGGAAATGGGAAAGATGATTTACGAATTACGATTTACGACAGGCTGACAAGAGTTAACCTTTAAATCCTATCCGATCCTTTGTAATCAGGAACTATTGATCTCCTTTCCTAATCTTTAAATTTTCAAATATTTCAATCTTTAATTAAATAAATGCCTTCTCGCCATACTTTCTCCTGTATTGATGCCCATACCTGTGGCAATCCCGTCCGGGTGGTTTCCGGTGGTGTTCCTTTTTTGAAAGGAAATACCATGCTAGAAAAGCGTCAGTACTTCATGGAAAACCTCGACTGGATCCGCACAGGACTCATGTTTGAGCCTCGGGGTCACGACATGATGTCTGGCTCCATGCTCTTCCCTCCTCATGATCCGGCAAATGATTTTTCCATTCTCTTTATCGAAACTTCCGGCTGTCTGCCCATGTGCGGACATGGTACCATCGGGACCATCACGATTGCCATTGAAGAAGGATTGATTCACCCCAAAACTCCCGGATTCCTGAGAATGGAAGCTCCGGCAGGCTTGGTGCTCGTGGAATACAAGCAGGAAGGCAAAAAGGTCAAGTCCGTAAAGCTGACCAATGTAAAAAGCTACCTCGCTGCCGAAAATCTGGAAATCGAAATCGAAGAACTAGGCAAGTTGAGGGTGGATGTTGCCTACGGAGGCAACTTCTACTGCATCGTAGATCCTCAGGAAAACTTCCCCGGTTTGGAGCATTTCAAAGCCGAGCAGTTGATCTCGATGGCCCGCAATCTCCGCTCAAAGATGAACGAACGCTACGACTTTGTCCATCCCGAGCATGATCGAATCCGAGGACTTTCTCACGTGATGTGGACAGGAAAGACCCTAGACGAAAGCAGCACTGCCCGAAATGCAGTATTCTACGGAGACAAGGCTATTGATCGCTCTCCATGCGGTACCGGTACTTCCGCACGTATGGCTCAATGGTTTGCCAAAGGATGGCTGAAGCCCGGAGATGAATTTGTGCATGAAAGCTTCATCGGCTCCAAGTTTATCGGAAGGATCGAGGAAGTCACCGAAATCGGTGGCAAACCTGCTATCGTCCCAAGCATCGAAGGCTGGGCAAAAGTCTATGGATATAATACCATCATCTTGGACGACGACGATCCGTATGTTCATGGTTTCCAGGTGATTTAACCTCAAAACTTATTATTAATGACTTCCCGAAACGGAAGTCATTTTTGTTTTTACAGGAAGAGGAAAAATTCTGGTTTTGAAGGTTGAATAATTCCTAATTTAAGGGTATTCCAAACTTTTGATTTTTATGAAGCGAATCTCTTTTATCGCAAAGGCCATGACTTTTGCATTGCTGATTGGTGCATGCTTTCAAGCTTTAGCACTTCAAAAAGACAATCTTTTTGCCTCAGAGACTCCCTTGGACTTGGAGATGGTGACCAATTTTAAATTAATCAAAGGCTCAAAATCAGACACGGTTTTCTTCCCCACTTTTATCAAATACAAAAACCTCGAAGGCAAAACCGACTCTGTCCCTGTTAATCTTCGAGGAAGAGGAAACTCCAGAAGAGCCCAGTGCTTTTTCACACCTCTTTGGTTGAAAATTCCCAAAGGAGCCACCAAAAACACCCCATTTGAAGGAAATCGCAGTTTGAAATTAGTCCTTCCCTGCCAGGAAGGGGACTATTACAATCAATTAATCCTCATGGAATATATCGCTTACAAGCTTTTCGAACAAGTAAGTCCCTACTTTTTCCAAACACGATTGATCAACTTGAAACTGACCGATCGCCAAACCAAAAAAGGAAGGTCCTATGACTTGACTGCCTTTGTACTCGAAGATGTGGACAATGTCGCCGAAAATTATGAAGCTAAAACCAAGGATTCCGGCTTGATTTTACCTCAATTGATCAACGACACGCTGGCATTAAAACAGGACTTTTTTGCCTTGATGATCGGCAATACCGATTGGTCCAATACGACCCAGCACAATGTGAAGATGCTGAAAAAAGGGGAAGGAAAATTTATCCCCGTCGCCTATGACTTTGACTATTCCGGATTTGTCAACGCTCCTTATGCCATTCCCTATGATTACTTACCTATCAAAAAAGTGACCGAAAGACTTTATCGGGGAATCTGTCGAAGTGAAGAACTCACGCAATTCGTCCGAGCTGATTTTTTAGACCGAGAATCTCAGATTTTAACCACTCTAGCTACATACCAATCCACGCTATCAAGTGCTGACTATGCCTCAGCACGGAGCTTTTTGTTGGAATTTTTCTCGATCCTGAAGAATGAAGACGCATTCAACTCCCAAATCACTCAAGCTTGCCAAAAGTATAATCTGATAGAAAATTGACTCAATTGAAGAAAAAAACGGAAAATCCAGTCAATCCAAGACCAGTTCTTGTCAATTCAGGCAAATATTATTTTTGATTTCTACCTTACCTTCGTTTTGAAATCCATTCAATTCAGGGCTTTCACCTCTCCTTTTCAAAGGAATTAGAGGAAGAATCTGAAGTAATCAAGTAAAGTGGAAACGCATTCGGAATTATGAAACCAACCCTAGTCATCGGCGGCGGAATCGTCGGTTTATTTACTGCCTATTTTCTCAATAAAGAAGGAATCGACGTTGAAGTCATCGATCAGACAGACATGCAGGAAAATTGCTCCACGGGCAATGCCGGCATGATTACCCCTAGCCACATTATTCCTTTGGCAGCGCCTGGGATGATCAGCAAAGGGATTGCGTGGATGTTTTCTTCGAAAAGCCCTTTTTACATCCATCCTCGACTGGATTACAAGCTGGCTCAATGGTGCCTACTCTTTTTCAAGGCAACTTCTGAAAGTCAAGTAAACCGAAGCATTCCTTACTTGAATCACTTGACGCTTTTTAGCAAGGCCTTGTACCAAGAGTTTCAGGCGGAACATCCAGAATCGGCAGTCCACCTTTCCGAAAAAGGCCTCATGATGGTCTATCAGACCGAATCGGTTGAAAAAGAAGAAATCGAATTGGCACATTTGGCCAAAAAATACAAGTTAGAAGCAGAGGTACTCAATGCAGCAGACGTACAGAAGCTCGAACCGAATTTGGAAGTGAAAGCCCGAGGTGCCGTGTATTTCCCGGGAGACTCCCACCTGGATCCGGGAGTCCTATACAGCTATGTGAAAAAGTATTTGGTCGCAAAGGGTGTAAAATTCCACCCAAATACTCAAGTGTTGGGTTTTGAGAAGACCGAGCATAAAGTTCAGGCTGTCTTAACTGATAAAGGGAAAATCGAAGCCGGAAAAGTCGTTCTCTGTGGCGGTGCTTGGACATCCGAACTTTCTAAAAAGTTAGGCTTCTCACTTCCGTTGATGGGAGGAAAAGGATACAGTTTCATCCAAGAAAATAATCCTGCGCTACAAATTCCGACCATTCTCACCGAGCGAAAAGTGGCAGTGAGTCCATACGGTGATTTTGTGCGATTTGGAGGTACTCTGGAAATAGCAGGTACCAACCAAAAGGTAAACATGAATCGGGTGAAGGGCATTTTCGAATCGATCAATCTATATTACCCTACTTTTAAAGCTAAATTCCCCGAGGAAGAGCAGATTTGGAAAGGCTTGAGACCTTGCACACCAGACGGATTACCGTATATCGGCATGGCGCCTGGCTATGAAAATGTCCTGGTCGGCGCAGGCCATGCGATGCTTGGCTTGACTATGGCACCTGCTACAGGAAGACTCCTAACCGAGCTCCACCAGCAAAAAGATACCTCTCTGGAAATGAAAGGATTTGAAGTGGGTAGGTATAACTGAATTGGTTAAAGTTTCTTCATTCTAAAATCTATCCACGCAGAACCCCTAATTTTAGACCATGAAGAAATTCTTGATGTTGGGACTCCTTTCCCTTGGACTAGTTTCGTGCGACAAAACCTGGTTGCCCAAACCTCCGGGCTACAATCGGATTGATCTTCCCAAACACGATTACCAAAAATTGGAAACAGGATATCCCTATCAGTTGGATTTTTCCAAGTACAGCCGTGTCGAAGCCGATTCGTTCAACCTTTCTGAAAAAGCCTGGATTAATCTGAACTATGAGGATTTTGGAGCCAAAGTCCATCTGACCTATAAAAAGATCGATGATCAGACGAGCTTTAAAAAACTCTCCAGCGATGCCTTTAAGCTCACCGCCAAGCACCAAATCAAAGCTTACGGCATCGAAGAAGCAGTATTAATTACGCCAAACGGCTACTCAGCCGTAGTGGCAGAGCTTTCTGGTGAGGTACCAACGCAGTTTCAATTTTTTGTCACAGACTCCACGACACATTTCCTGAGAGGGGCAGTTTACTTCAATACTGCCATGAAAAATGATTCCTTGGCACCTGTCATCGAATACCTTAAAATCGACATGACGCACTTGATGAATTCCCTGAAGTTTGTGGAATAAGACAAAAACCTTTATCATGAAAAAGCCTGCCTGAATTAACTTCGGGCAGGCTTTTTTGCTTATCGAATAGAAAATCAGCTAAGATTCTTCCAAGATCGAATTATAATAACGCCGCCTATCAGGGCAATGATGGCAGAAATTACTCCCGGTAGCATTTCTCCATAAATGAAGAATCCTGTCGAAAACAGCGCTGCATAAACCATAAATGTACCTGTAATCATCAGACCGATTTCTTTGCCTAGGCTTCCTTTTTCCTCCTTTTCTGCAGGATATCGATCCAATAATTTCTTCCATCCCAAAGAAGCCGGAGTCACTTTACGATAGAAAGAAAGTAGTATCTCATCCTTTTCAGGCTGAGTCATAAAAGTCACCAATAGCCAACCCACAGTCGTGATGGAAACAGAATAGATCAGCTTTAAATAAGACTCTTCGGCAGGAATATCGATCAAGCCCAGTTGTGGATTGATCACTTCAAAGAAGATGGCTACCACAAACGAAATCGCCATCGCAGAGATCTCGGTATAGGCATTGATTCTCCACCAAAACCAACGAAGGATAAAGATCAAACCTGTACCTGCACCGATCTGCAACAATATATTAAAGGCATTGAGGGCTGAAGAAAGTGCAAGAGCAAGGATGGATGATAAAATCATCAGACCTACAGTAGAGATTCTCCCTACTGCTACCAATTCCTTGTCGGTAGCTTCAGGCTTGACAAATCGGAGGTAAAAATCATTCACCACATAGCTTGAACCCCAATTGAGATGGGTAGAGAGTGTGGACATGACCGCTGCAATCAAGGAGGCCAACACAATTCCGATCAAGCCGGTAGGTAAAAAAGTAAGCATCGCAGAGTAAGCCAAATCATCCCCCAACTTATCAGCGGGAATGTGAGGAAAAGCCACTTGGAGGTCAGAAATATTGGGGAAAATCACCAAGGACCCCAAAGCTACAATGATCCAAGGCCAAGGTCTAAGTGCGTAGTGTGCGATGTTGAAAAACAAGGTTGCTCCAATCGCATTTTTCTCATCTTTTGCAGAAAGCATTCGCTGAGCGATGTATCCGCCTCCACCAGGCTCTGCACCTGGATACCAAGTCGCCCACCATTGGATGGCAATAGGAAGGATGAAAATCGGAATGTACACATTAGGATCTGTGAAATCCGGGATAAAATCCAACTTGGTTGCTACCACCTCATGTGCTAAGAGATTACTTAGCGAACCTATTTCCGGAAGATCTAAAACATAATAAGCGGCTCCAAAGGAACCGATCATCGCAATGAAAAACTGAAAGAAATCGGTAAGCAATACCCCCTTTAATCCTCCCAAGGAACTGTAGATTACCGTGACGATCGACGCAATCAACAAAGTTTGTACAGGCGTCAATCCTAGCATTACGCCACCGATCTTGATGGCTGCCAGTGAAACGGTCGCCATGATGACCACATTAAAAAACACCCCCAAATAGATCGCTCTAAATGCTCTCAAAAATGCTGCACCTTTGCCGGAATAGCGCATTTCATAAAACTCAAGATCGGTAGTAGCTTCAGATCTTCTCCAAAGTTTGGCATACACGAACACCGTCAACATGCCCGTGAGCAAAAACGCCCACCAAGCCCAGTTGCCAGCTACCCCGTTTTTCCGGACGATATCGGTGACAAGGTTAGGTGTATCTGCCGAAAAGGTGGTTGCCACCATGGAAACCCCAAGGAGCCACCAAGGCATATTCCGGCCTGAAAGGAAAAACTCTTTAGCTGAGCTACCTGCAGATTTGGCTGAGAATAAGCCAATCCAAAGGGAAATAAGGAAGAAGGCTGCAATGATGCCCCAATCCAATACCGTTACATTCATAGTTTTGGGTTTAAACCAGCACCCAATTAACAGAAATATTTTCTTTAATAAATCATGTCTTTTTTAATTTTTTTTTGAAACCAGCTAAAAAATTACCCAATTTGAAGTGCTTTGATCGATTTAATATTCAATTCTTCCAAATTTCAATTCTTGGCTATTTTCGCAACATGAATTCCACCCTTCTTCCCGCACTTCGTGAGGCATATCATTTTTCTCAAAACCAAGATCTTGAAATTACCCCTTTTGGAGAAGGGCTGATCCATGAGACCTTATTGCTCTCTCAAGAAGGGAAAAAGTGGATCCTTCAGGGGTTTAACCAGTCGGTATTCAATTTCCCCGATCGCATTGATCACAACCTTACCATGCTCTACCAGCATGAAGCTAATCACCCTCTTCCTTTTAAACTTCCTCTTCCTATTCAAAATAAGTGGGGTAGAGGGTTAACCGAAATCCAAGGTCAACATTATCGCTTGTTTGACTTTGTCCATGGCAAAACCCTTCAACAAATAGAACATCCCTCGCAAGCGTATATTGCAGCTAAGGCCTATGGAGAATTTGCCAACTGGGCAAAAGACGTCGATGCTTACCAAATGCAGGAAACCATCCCCAATTTCCATCGCCTGGATTTAAGGTTTGAAAAACTAGCCCAAGTAGCAGAATCCAAGTCTGGACTTAGCGTGGCAGAGCAGGAAATCCTGGACTTTTACCTTGGCCAAAAGCCATTGGTAGATTGGTACCTAGATCAGATTCACGATTTGCCCCTGCGAGTAACTCACAACGACACCAAGATCAACAACCTCATTTTTTCAACTGACTTAGCCAAGGTAGAGGCAATCATCGACCTTGACACCCTGATGGGAGGCTTCCTGATGTATGACTTTGGGGATCTGGTACGAACTGTGGCTTGCAGTCTGCCGGAGACCAGCACAGATTGGGATCAAATCTTTGTCAAACCTAAATTGGTTGAAGAGCTTATGAGAGGATACTGGGAAGGTGTACATACACTTGTTTCAGCTAAAGAAGCTGCTTCTCTGCTTTTGGGAGGCGAGATCATGACCCTGATCATGGGACTTCGGTTTTTCACCGACCATCTTCAAGGGAATATCTACTATAAAGTGACCTATCCTGAACAAAATTTCCATCGGGCCAAAAACCAGATGCTGTTCCTCAAAAGCCAGCAAAACCAAAGGGAAATCCTGAAATCAACTTGGAGAAACATCACCTCGAATTCCTGAGTTAAATTTCCCCAAAAGATAATTCATCCCAAACCTTGGCAATTGGAAGTGCGAAGGCTTAATTTGTTTCTCTCCAAACTTCAGCTCACTTGTCCGGAATATTTGATACGCGCATCGAATACCTCAAAGGCGTCGGCCCACAAAAGGCCGAATTGCTCAATAAAGAGCTGAACTTTTTTACCTATGGTGACATCCTTCAGCACTACCCTTTCCGGTATGAGGACCGCACCAAATTTTTCAAAATCCGAGACCTCAATGAAGAGCTGGAAAACGTGCAGATCATGGCCCGAATCAAAAGTGTGGAACTAATCGGTGCGGGAGGAAAAAAGCGCCTCGTCGCTCAAGTCTTTGACGAAACCGGGGAGATGGAGATGACCTGGTTTAAAGGAATCCAGTGGGTGGTGAAAAAACTACCAGTTGGAGCTGCGTTTATTTTCTTTGGAAAACCAGCTCAATATGGACGAAAATGGTCCATGGCACATCCTGAAATGGAACCGATCACGGCTGCAAATGAAAAGCGAAACTCCTTTCAACCGGTATATTCCACCACAGAGAAACTGAGAGCCAAATTTCTGGACTCAAAGGGTATTTCGAGAATATTGGAAGTCTTACTACCCTTGGTTTACCCGCAGATTCCTGAGACCCTTTCTCCAGAGATCCTCCACCAATACCAACTCCTCGGAAAGCAGGAAGCCATTCGGCAGATTCATTTTCCTACTTCACCGGAGCAGCTACATCGGGCAAGAAAGCGACTGAAGTTTGAAGAGTTTTTCTACCTCCAGCTTCGATTGCTGATGATGAAAGTGACCCGAACGGAAAAATCCCGAGGCCAAATTCTATCGAATACCGACCTACTCACAGATTTCTACAAAAACCATATTCCCTTTGACCTTACAAATGCCCAAAAGCGGGTGATTCGCGAAATCTACGGCGACATGAAGTCCAGCCGACAGATGAACCGGCTCGTGCAAGGAGATGTGGGAAGCGGTAAGACCATGGTGGCCTTTATCAGCATGCTCATTTCGATCAGTTCGGGAGCTCAGGCTTGCCTGATGGCCCCAACGGAGATTTTGGCAAATCAACACTTTGAAGGACTGAAAGGCTATGCTCAAATGATGGGGCTGAAGATTGCCCTGTTGACTGGGTCTGTAAAAAAATCTGCCCGCAAAATCATTCAAGAAGAGTTGCTGAATGGAGAGTTGAAAATCCTGATTGGTACTCATGCCTTGCTCGAGGATTTGGTGCAGTTTCAAAACTTAGGCTTGGCGATTGTTGATGAGCAGCACCGATTTGGAGTAGCACAGCGGGCTAAGCTGTGGGCGAAAAATGAGGAATTTATTCCGCATGTGCTCGTCATGACAGCAACACCAATCCCAAGGACTTTGGCGATGACTTTGTATGGTGACCTCGATGTATCGGTGATCGATGAAATGCCGGCGGGAAGAAAACCAATACAAACCGTGCATCGCTATGACAAAGATCGGCTCAAGGTTTTTGGCTTTATGAATGAGGAGATCAAAAAAGGCCGGCAAGTCTACATCGTCTATCCGCTGATTGAGGAATCCGAAAAGCTTGACTTGAAAAACCTGATGGATGGATATGAAAGCATTGCTAGGGCTTTTCCCCAATACCATCTGAGTATCGTCCACGGAGGTATGAAAGCCGAAGACAAGGACTTCGAAATGCAGCGGTTTGTGAAAGGAGAAACCCAGATCATGGTGGCCACTACCGTAATTGAAGTAGGGGTGAATGTACCAAATGCCTCCGTGATGGTGATCGAAAACGCCGAACGATTTGGCCTTTCCCAGCTCCATCAGCTTCGCGGACGTGTAGGTCGGGGTGCGGAGCAAAGCTATTGCGTGCTGATGAGTAAATATGAGTTGAGCAAGGATTCCCGAATCCGACTGGAAACCATGGTTCGGACTAATGATGGCTTCGAGATCGCTGACGTGGATCTGAGGCTACGAGGCCCCGGAGACCTGATGGGTACCCAGCAAAGCGGGATTACGGATTTATTGATCGCTGATCTGAGTAAGGATGCGCCTTTGTTGACCTTGGCAAGGGATGCTGCGCAGCAACTAGTCATAAATGATCCTGAACTCACTCAGCCTGACAATGCAGCCATCTTAAGACAGGTAAAGCAGCAGAAAAAAACGGCAGTGAATTGGAGCAGAATCAGTTGAAGTACGATTTCAGAATTACAACAGGGTGATTTACGAGTTCCGATTTTTGATTTACGACATTTTGAAGAACCCCAATTACTATTTTCAGAAGATTAGATTTATGGTATAATCTCTGAAGGACGTTTGAATGTCGTAAATCGTAATTCTGAAATCGTAATTAAAAGATTGTAATTCAGTTAATTTCCTTTCTTACCAAAAAGCTTTCCGATTCGTCTAAAGATTTGCTTTTCCTTTTCCCAGAAGAAGTTAAACTGCCCAAAAATAAACCCATAGATCAGCAGGATGATCTGATACAGGGGAAGTACCAGAAGCAAATACAAAAGGGTGTTGATTGCTCCTTGTCCTCCACCACGTTCAATCCCAAAAAAGTCGAGGATCGGGTTTTTGATAAACAGAATCGTAAAGCCCGTGCAGGCAAATACCACCAAAACCATGACCACTTGAAAAAGGCTTTCCAGCTTCCATTTGGTCTGTAGGCGTTGAAGAAATCCGGGCTTTTCGTTTTCCATAGCCAAAAGTACTAAGAAAGCGGCTAAAGAAAAGGGCCAGATTTCTCCGGCCCAATTTGCGTTAGAATATCCTGCAAAGCTTAATTTTCCAATTTTGAAATCTTGCAATTTTTCAATTACTCCAGTCAAAAACTCCCTCGTTTAAGTTTTTAAGAGCTTGAGTTTTATACTGGGCATCTACTAGGATAGACACGTTGTGCTTGCTGCCTCCAAAAGACACCATACGAACCGGAATATCAATCAAGGAATCCAATACGGACTGCACAGCTCCTTTGGTCTCGGCTACTTTATTGCCTACCACACAGATGATCGCCTGATTGCGGTCGATCTCTACAGTACCAAAGCTCTCCAACTCTGCCATGATCTGCTCCAGATGGCTCAGATCATCTATAGTCACAGATACAGCCACTTCGGAAGTAGTGATCATGTCGATCGGAGTCTTATATTTTTCAAACACTTCGAAAATTCTTCTCAAGAAACCGTAAGCCAAAAGCATGCGACTAGATTTGATTTTGATAGCCGTGATACCGTCTTTGGCTGCAATGGCTTTTACACCGGTCGTATCTACTTCAGCTTTGATCAGAGTACCGTGAGCGGAAGGCTCCATGGTATTGAGCAATTTCACCGGCACATTGTAAAGCTGGGCTGGCCAGATGGAAGCAGGATGGAGGATTTTGGCTCCGAAATACGCCAATTCGGCCGCCTCGTCAAAAGACATTTCCGCAATTGGACGGGTTCGGTCCACGACTCTTGGATCGTTATTGTGCATGCCGTCGATGTCGGTCCAGATTTCGCAGACAGAAGCATTAATTGCAGCAGCTACCAAGGAAGCGGTGTAGTCGCTACCTCCACGCTTGAGATTATCGACTTCATTTCGGTGGTTTTTGCAAATATATCCTTGAGTGATAAAAAGTCGCTCATTTGGATACTGAGCCAAAATTGCCTTCAGCTTTTCTGAGATTTTTGGAAGTTCAGGTTCAGAATTTTCATCAATGCTCATGAAATCCAAGGCAGGAAGGAAAACTGCTGGAATTTGCAATTCGCCCAATAGCGTGTAAAATAACTTCGTAGAAAGCAGCTCCCCCTGAGCCAAAATATCGCGATTGATCGCCTCGTTGAAGGAGATTTTCAATAGGATATTCAAAAACTCAAAATGCTCCTTGATGATTTCTTCAGCCTTTGCTCTTGCCTCTTCGGTCTGAAGCAAGGCAGGATAAAATGCCAAATAATGAGCATGGAGCGTATCGATTCGCTGTTTCGCTAAAGCCTTATCGGCAATGGCGAGGGCTTCCCCTATCCCTACCAAGGCATTGGTAGTACCTGAGAGTGCAGAAAGAACCACAATCGTAGGTTCATCTCCACGGGTAATCAAGTCTTTGACTTGATGCATGCGCTCCGGACGGCCCACGGAGGTACCGCCAAACTTCATAATTTTCATAATTCAACTAGAGTCTATATAGGTTTGAGATTAAAATCCGAGCATTTTGATCGCAGTGATCGCAGCCTCATCACCCTTGTTGCCATGCTTTCCTCCGGCACGGTCAAGGGCCTGCTGTTGGGTATTTGGGGTCAAAACTCCAAAAATCACCGGCTTATTGTATTTCAGGCTGACATTGGTAATACCGTGGGCAACTGCATCGCAGATGAAGTCGAAGTGGCGGGTTTCGCCTTGAATCACACATCCTAAACAGATGACCGCATCGATTGCCTCATCTTGCGCGCACCATTGGGCCGCTAGGGAAAGCTCAAAAGAGCCAGGGACATTCTTTCGGATGATGTTTTCCTTTTTTGCACCATGCTGAAGCAAAGTTTGGTATGCACCGGAGTAAAGGGCTTCAGTTACATCTTCATTCCACTCGGATACCACGATGGCAAACTTCTTTGTGCTGACATCCAGGATATTTTTCGAACTGTACTCGCTTAGGCTTTTGAGTGAGGTTGCCATAAATAGTTGATTTTTGAAATGGTTTAAAACAAAAAAGAGTAAGACCCCAAGGCCTTACTCTTCTAGAATGCATACAAAAGAAGCATTACTTAGCGGCAAGGCCTTCTAAGCGAGCTTTATGTTTTCGAGCAGCAGCGTACTCGAACGATTCATAGTATTTCTCTTCGATTTCGGTGTAGGTCTTGATGGCATCTTCTACCTTACCTGCTTCTTCCTGAGCTACAGCGAGCTTAGCCAAGTACTTTGGAGACATGAATTTATTCTCATTGGTACGGGCAGCCTTGGTATAGCTAGAGATAGCAGCATCGATATTACCCAACTCAAGGTTGGCATCACCGATCAAAGAATAAGCTTTCGACTGAACCAAGTAGTCATCAGAAGAGAAATCTTCCAAATGAGTCAAAGCCTCTTGAAATTTCTTCTGAGAAAGGTAAATAGAACCGATGTAGAAGTTGGCCAAGTTGGCTGCATCAGTACGTGGGTACTCTTCTACAATGGAAATTAGGCCTTTATTGATTCCGTCGCCATTTAGCGCAAAATCCACACTGTCTTGCTCATAGAAATAAACAGCCTGAAACATTTCAGCCTGTGCTTTTTCGTTTTGATTTTGATTGTTGATTTGGAAGAAAAGAATTCCGCCGATCAAAATCACTGCAGCTGCAATTACACCTGCCAATACTTTGCTATTCTGTTTCAAAAAAGCCTCGCCTCTACCGATTCGCTCTGCGATCACTTCTGGGTTTTCAAGAAGTTCGTTTTGGTCTGCTTTTTTAGATTGCTTCGTTGCCATAATACTCAAAATTTCGGTCGCAAATATACGGTTTTTATCAATTTCACAAGTGCCAACAAAAAAGCCATGAAGTGCGAAAGACTTCATGGCTTTCTGTGACTTAAATGAGGGTCTTATTCCATCACAAAAGGATAGTCTTCCTGAACATACACGTCTTTGAAAGCATCCATTCCGTTTGGCCAAGGTGACTCTTCGGCAAATTTAACCGCATCGTCAACCTGCTTTTTCACTTTCTTCACCACAGCTTCAATTTCCTCTTCGGTCATGATGCTGTTATCTCTGATCGTCTTCAGCACTTGCTCGATTGGGTCGCGCTGCTTGTATTCCTCAACTTCCTCCTTGGTGCGGTATTTTTGAGGATCAGACATGGAGTGCCCTTTGTAGCGATAGGTTCTAAACTCCAACAAGGTAGGACCATCGCCTCTTCTCGCTCTTTCAGCAGCTTCAGAAACTGCCTCGTGAATGGCTTCTACGTCCATCCCGTCTACCGGGAAAGAAGGCATGTCATACGCCTCACCGATTTTGTATAGCTCGGTCACATTGGACGTACGAGCTACAGAAGTACCCATCGCGTACCCGTTGTTTTCGATTACAAAAATCACCGGAGACTTGTACAACATCGCTAGGTTGAAGGCCTCGTGTACCGCACCCTGACGAACTGCACCGTCACCCATTTTGGTGATACAGACATTCTTGGTTCCAGCATATTTTTCAGCGAAGGCGATTCCAAGACCCATAGGTACCTGCGCACCTACGATTCCGTGACCTCCCATGAAATTTCTTTCTTTGTCAAAAATGTGCATGGAACCACCCTTACCTTTGGTGGTACCGGTAGCCTTGCCGTACAATTCAGCCATGATTGCCCCCGGATCAGTTCCCAATCCCAATGGCTGGGCATGGCAACGGTAAGCGGTAATCCACTTGTCATCCTTGGTCAATGCTGTGATGGCACCAGAAGCGCAAGCCTCTTGTCCAATGTACAGGTGACAGAAACCTCTGATTTTTTGCTGGCCATAAAGCTGACCCGCTTTCTCCTCAAACCTTCTCATCAAGAGCATGCTTTCATACCAGTAAGCATAGGTTTCTTTGGAATATTTCACTTTGGACTTAGCCGCTGCAGTTTTCTTCGCCATATCGTACTAATCAAAATATGCTATTTTAGGCCCCAAATATAGTAATCCCGACCTAAAAATCAGGATGCCACCCAAATAATTCCCTGCCCAAATGATTCTGGAGTCTCTTGACCTCATCCAGTTTAAAAACCACCTCAAAACCAGCCTGATCTTCAGTCCGCAGATCAACTGTTTGTTGGGGCTGAATGGCAGCGGGAAAACCAATATCCTTGACGGCATCCACTACCTATCACTCACCAAAAGTGCGGTGCAAAGCAGTGATAGCCTGAACATTTCCCATGGGATGGACTTTTTCACCATCAAAGGAAAATTCCAAATCGAAGGCAAGCCTCTGGAAGTCCGCTGCTCTTTTGAGGCAGGGAAAAAGAAGCAGATCTTCCAAAATGGAAAGGCTCTTGACAAAACCAGCGAGCATGTCGGTCTCATCCCGCTCGTCCTGATTGCGCCGGACGATACTGAATTGATCAAAGGAGGCAGCGAAGGCCGACGGAAATTTTTTGACGGACTCATCTCCCAACTCGACCGCAGCTACCTCGATCAGCTGATCCGCTACCATCACTTTCTCAAGCAGCGCAATGCCCTGCTAAAGCAGTTTGCCGAGACGGGCAGGCGGGACCTGACCCTACTCGGGAGCTACGATCAGGAACTCATCCGCCTCAGTATCATTCTTGCCCATCGCCGGGCAGTACTGATGCAGGAAATGGGGCCGGTGCTTCAGGAATATTACGAGGAGATTTCGCTTGGCAGAGAAAAGGTAGAAGTGATCTACGAAACCGAAGCCATGAGAGAGGACTTTGAAGCTTACTTTCTGAGCCTGCGGCAAAAGGACCTGGCCACCAAAAACAGCAATGCCGGCATTCACAAAGACGACTTTGAGTTTCGAATCGGAGCCCATCCGCTTCGCAAGATCGGGAGTCAGGGACAGCAGAAGTCCTTTATCATCGCCTTAAAGTTGGCGCAATTTCAAATCTTCGAAAAAGCCAAAGGAGAAAAGCCTTTGCTCCTCTTGGATGATATTTTTGACAAGCTCGACGATGACCGGATTGCCAAGTTGATGGAACTGGTGTCCAAAAGAACTTTTGGGCAAATCTTTCTGACCGATGCCCGACCGGAGCGCTCTAGAGGGATTTTGGGAGAGTTGGATGCGGAGGTGTTCTTTTTTGAAGTTGAAAAGGGTGAGGTGAGAAAATAAAAAGAGGCCGAAGCCTCTTTCCTTATTTCCACAAATCCGCAGGGTATTCTCCTTCTTGATGCAGCTTCTGAAGCGCTTCGATCACCACAGGTCGGTCCTCGGTGTAGGTAACTCCAAACCAGGTTTTTCCTCCCGGTAGAATCTCAAATGCTGCTTTTCCAGCCTTGATCAGGTTATTGGCCACCGTTGGGATGTAAAATTCTGACTTCAGGTTTTCACGGTTGGCTGGGAGAAACTCCCTCCACATGCCCTCGATCTCTCCAAAGACCTCTGGGTGAAATCCCCAAAAGTTCATGCTAACAGGTGTATTCTCGGCAATCTCCAACACTTCTCCTTCTCCACGACTGAGGATTTTGTCCCCTTCCCGGGCGATGGAGGTGCGCTCGGTCATCCCAATCAGTTGGCCCTTTTCATTGGTTTCGCAGACGCCTCGGCTGACAGTTCCGTTTTCAGAAAGCACGTTTTGAATCGCATAGCCCACCATGGCATGCAGGTCAGGACGTACTTCGGCGGAAAGGAATTTTCCAAGTACTTCAAAAGCTTCCTTGCCATAGAAATCATCTGCATTGATTACGGCGAAGGGCTCTTTCACCGCATCCTTAGCGCAAAGGACCGCATGTGCTGTACCGAATGGCTTCACTCTGTCGGCTTGCTTCAGCTCGGCAGGCACAAAGCTATCGAGCGACTGAATCACCCAATCGACTTCGATTTTGCCTTCTAGCTTGGGAAGGAATTTTTCCTTTGCCACTTCTAAAATTTCCTGACGGACGATAAAGACCACCTTACCGAATCCGGCTCGAATGGCGTCAAAAATGGAATATTCGAGAATGGTTTCCCCATTTGGACCGAATCCGTCAATCTGCTTATTGCCTCCATAGCGGCTACCCATGCCGGCAGCCAATACGAGGAGTGTTGGTTTGTTAGTCATTTTCTTTGGTAAAAAACGCTGGCAAAATTAGCCCTAATTCCTTTTGAACCAAACCAAGCAAATTTTTAAACTTAGGTTCATTTTAAAACCACTTTGATTAAAAATCATATTTATATGATCTAAATGTGGTTATAAAAACGATCATAAATGTGATTATTTATAGTATTTAAAATAAAATTGGATTAAAAAAGAACCATATTTTTGATTTTAACTCAGTTTTTATCTTACTTTCATGTCATAATCTCAAAAAACCATTAAACCTGTTGAAAAAATGAAAAAAATAGAGGCCATCATCCGAACCTCAAGATTTGACCAGATACACACCTGTGTCTCCAAGCTTGGGGTAAAATTCCTCTCCTTTTATGAGATCAAAGGGATGGGCTTTGAGCACGCCCGACTGGAGATGTACCGGGGCGTAGCTTATGAACCCGCCTACATTCCAAGGACCAAGTTGGAAATCGTCGTACCTGATGATATGGCTGAAGGCGTGATCAATTGTATCCTGAGCGAAGGCAAGACCGGAGAAGTAGGAGACGGAAAAATCTTCGTTTACGACGTGCTGGAAGCTTATCGAATCAGAAACAACGACACTGGCGAGGCAGCCCTTTAATTCATCATCAACCAATCACCGAACCTATTTAGACCTATGCAAGAACCTGTTCAAGACCTATTCACGGTCAATAATCTTTGGATGATGATCGCCACCATCTTGGTATTCATCATGCACCTTGGCTTTGCCACCCTAGAGGCGGGACTTACCCGTGCCAAAAACACAGTCAACATTCTGTTTAAAAACACCATCATCCCAGCTATCGGATTGCTATCCTATGCATTCGTAGGATTCAATCTGATGTATCCCGGAGCTGATTTTGCCGGATCTATATTTGGCTTTGCTGGCTTCGGACTTTCACTTCCCGAGGGCTGGGATACCAGCAATTACAATGCGGGTTATACCTTTTTTACTGACTTTATCTTCCAAGCGATGTTTGCCGCAACAGCTGCTACCATCGTATCAGGCGCTGTAGCTGAACGAGTAAAACTCGGCCCATTTATCGCATTTTCCTTGATCTATGTGGGATTATGCTACCCCATCGTAGGAATGTGGAAATGGGGCGGAGGATTTTTGAACACACTAGAAACCCCATTCTATGACTTCGCAGGATCTACAATCGTACATTCTGTAGGCGGATGGGCTGCCTTGGTTGGTGCCTTTTTATTAGGGCCAAGAATCGGAAAATACACCCCAACTGGTATGAAAGCGATTCCTGGTCATAATCTTCCAATGGCCACTATGGGCGTTTTCTTACTTTGGTTTGGATGGTTTGGCTTCAACGGTGGGTCAGTGCTAAGTGCAGCTCCAGGAATAGTATCCAAAGTCTTTGTAACCACCTCATTGGCTGCGGCTGCAGGGGCATTTGGAGCTTTAATCGCTTCTTACTTGAAATTCAAAACCTATGACATCACCATGGTGCTCAATGGAATCTTGGCAGGATTGGTGGGTATCACGGCAGGTGCAGACCAAATGGGCGTCACGGATTCGATCATCATCGGATTTATTGGAGGAGCATTGGTCGTATTTGCGGTGATTCTGTTTGACAAAATCAAAATCGACGATCCTGTAGGAGCGATTTCAGTACACCTCGTAGGGGGAATCTGGGGAACTCTAGCCGTCGGGATATTTGGTGATTTGGCAGGATTAGGCCAGCTATATTCTCAATTCTTGGGTGTGGCGGCTGTAGGCTTATTCTGCTTCGCTACTTCTTGGTTGATTTTCTTCACCTTAAAGAAAACAGTTGGCATCCGTGTACCTGAGAAAGAAGAAATCGAAGGACTGGATATCAACGAGCACAGTATGAGAGCCTATCCTGACTTTGCTACAAAAGACTGAAACTATACCAACCTTTAATCAAAAAGCCCCTTGGAATTACTTCTTAGGGGCTTTTTTGATCCAAAGAGATTGTGGGTTTAAGAATAAGTTGGTTGGAAATAGCGATTTAGAATTGGCTGATACATGCTACCAAACATGTCATAGCACCAGGTTTTGAATTCTTCCAGTTCAGCAGGAACTAGGTAACGAAGGCCTTTTCTCAACTCACGTTCAAACAAAAATTTGTTGAAGCTGACTTTTTGCAAAATGGTCTTTACATATTCTAGCATAGCGGTACTGATTTGGGTTTATTAACTGATTTTAAGTGTTCCAACGGGGTCAAATCCGAAGATGTTACGTTATTTTTGGAAGCTTTAACGCAGGAATTACCCTATTTTCGCATCCATGATCAAAACGACACTTCGTCTGGCTTTCGTATGCTTTGCCCTACTTCTGGTAAGTTTTTCTTACGGACAGGAAGTACAGATCGAATTGGGTCCTGATGAAATCGGACTAAACGAGACCTTTACCATCAAAGTCACCCTGTCTAACGACAAGATCAAATCTTACGATCAATTCCCGGAAATTCAAGGATTCCAAAAGCAGGGCATCTCTCAGTCCTCCTCGATGAACATCATCAACGGGCAGATGAGCAGCTCAAACAGCATTATCCAATACTACAAACCCACTCGAAAGGGGCAGTTTAACCTCGGAAACTTTTCGGTACTGATCAACGGCGAATCTTATTCCTCTCCTGGCAAACGAATCAATGTCACAGATGCCACAAGTGCTCAGGGACTGGGAGGCAATGTCTTTGATCCATTTGCAGAATTTTTTGGCAGGACAGCCGAAGAACCTGAGTTTATCGAATTGGCAGATGACGCTTTTTTCTCAGTATCTGTGGATAAAGATGAAGTTTTTGCAGGGGAGGGTTTTACCGTGACATTAGCATTTTTCATGTCGGAGCAAAACCAAGCTCCATTCCAGTTTTATGAAGCCGGAAAGCAATTGGACGCAATCTTAAAAAAAATCAAACCTAACGGTGCCTGGGAAGAAAACTTCAACATCACCACCATTGAGGATGAAATTGTAGAAATCAACGGAAAGAGATGGAACCGCTTTAAAGTATATGAAGCCACCTTCTTTCCTTTTTCAGAAGGCACCATTGAAATCCCGAGAGTACCTTGGGAAATGATTAAATACAAAGTGGCAAAGAATCCCTCGTTCTTTGGAGCTAATCGTCAGGAAGATTTCAAGACTTTTTACTCAGCACCTAAAACAATCAAAGTTAAGCCTTTGCCACCGCATCCTCTGAAAAACGAGGTATCGGTAGGTCTTTACCAGCTTCGAGAAAATATAAGCACCCTAGAAGCGACCACAGGTGAAGGTTTCAATTACAATTTTGGCATCTCTGGGGTAGGCAATATCAATTCGATCGCCGCACCAAAGCGACTGCCCGGCGCAAACTTTAACACCTTTGATCCCAACGTTCGTCAGCAGATCAATCGGGGCTACGGTCGAGTGTCGGGGATCAAAGAATTCAACTATTTCATCACCTTAAATGAAGCCGGGGAATATAACTTGTCAGACTACTTTAGCTGGATCTATTTTGATCCGATCAGAGGAGTCTATGACACTCTCCAGCCTCAGGCCAAAATTATCGTGAGCGGCGATTCCAAAATCAACCAGGCCCTTTCCGGCCAACGCCTTGGAGGCATCTATGACCGGATTGCTACGGAGAGTAATCAGTTTTCAAACGAGGAATATAAATACTATTTTACCGCAGCGATCAACCTGCTTCTACTTGGAGCAGTCGTACTCCTTGCGGTACTGATAATCAAAAAGAAATAATGGGTAATTCATTTGGAAGGCTTTTCAGAATCACCACGTTTGGTGAATCCCACGGAAAAGCTTTGGGTGCTATCGTAGAAGGTTGCCCTGCAGGCCTTGAAATCGACGAGGAGAAAATCCGCCTAGAAATGCAGCGCCGGAAGCCTGGCCAATCCAAAATCACCACGCAGCGAAAAGAAGAAGACGAGATCGAAATCCTTTCGGGAGTGTTTGAAGGAAAAGCTACTGGTACTCCTATCGGTATTGTGATCAAAAACGCAGATCAAAAAAGTAAAGACTATTCCCATATCGCGGACAAGTTTCGCCCTTCGCATGCTGATTACACTTACTTTGAAAAGTACGGCATCCGAGATTACCGAGGCGGAGGCAGATCGAGTGCCCGGGAAACAGCCGCCAGAGTAGCAGGTGGTGCGATTGCCAAACAATTTTTGGCAACCAAAGGAATCCAAATCCAAGCTTACGTTTCTCAAGTGGGAGATTTGACCTTGCAAAAACCTTATCCTTTACTCAATCTTGACCTCGCAGAAGATAATATTGTCCGCTGTCCTGATCCTGAAATGGCAGATCAAATGATTGCTTTGATCGATTCAGTGCGCCTGGAAAGGGACACTATCGGTGGAGTGGTATCCTGTGTGATCAAAAACTGTCCTCCGGGATTAGGCGAGCCGGTGTTTGACCGATTGCATGCCGAGCTTGGCAAAGCCATGCTGAGCATCAATGCCGTGAAAGGATTCGAATACGGTAGCGGATTTGAAGGCGTGAAAATGCGCGGTTCACAACATAATGATGCCATTGTCAACGAGGCAGGAAAGATCCATACCACCACCAACCACTCAGGAGGAATCCAAGGAGGGATCAGTAATGGCGAAGACATCTATTTCCGAGTGGCGTTCAAACCTGTAGCCACCATCATGCAAGACCAAGAATCGGTCAATGAGGCTGGAGAAGCGGTAACCGTAAGCGGAAAAGGTAGACATGACCCCTGTGTTGTTCCAAGAGCTGTACCGATCGTGGAGGCTATGGCGGCCTTGGTCTTGGCTGATTTTCTTTTAATCTCCAAAACCAATAAGCTTTCTGAAATCTAACTAATAGCAAAAAAGCCCTGAGAATTCCGGGCTTTTTGCTTAATAAGATTTCAGAAAATCGATCAATCGATCAAACTCTTCATCCGTGATCGCCGGGAAGTTGGCAATCCGAAAACTGGTAGGTTTCAATGGACCGTAGCCACTGCCTAGTTGCATACCTTCTTTTTCTGCGGCTTTCTTTACTGCAGCGGTCAATTCTTCCGAACCGGAAACAGCTAAAACGGTGGTACTTCTTGTAGCTTCATTGTCCACCAAAAGACGGAATTTGGAGGACTGAGCGATGGCCGTTTCTAATTTTAGCATTCGCTTTCTGAGTCGGGCATCTACATGCTGTATTTCCTCCAAATCTTTCAGGACCCTATTCAACAAGTAAATCCCAAATACATTTGGCGTGTAGTGGGTTTGATAGCCCTCGGCATTTTCCAACATAAAGGAAAGGCTATTGTATCTGCCTTTTTCACCTTTTCGCTGTGCTTTTTCAATGGCTTTGGGTGAAATAATCAATACTCCCAAACCTGCAGGAAGCCCAAAGCACTTTTGCACAGAAGCATACCAAATATCCGCCAGCGAAAAATCCAGCTCGATCCCTCCCATCGAGGAAGTTGTATCCACGGCTATCATTTTCTCAGGATACTTCTCAGCCAATTCCTTCAAAACCATCATGGGTACCTGAGAGGCATTTGCCGTTTCGTTTTGAGTAACGGCGATCAGATCTACGTCTTCTCCGATTTCCAAATCGGAAACATTGATTGCCTGATTGGCTTCGATTTTCAATCCGATGGTAGACGGAAGGATATGCTTGGCGTATTCAAACCACTTTTTCCCAAAAGAGCCTGAATAAATATGAAAACTGGCTTTTTCCACGATAGACTGAGAAATGATTTCCCAGTTTTCTGTAGCCGAAGAAGTGAACAGCAATTTATAGTCATCAGGCATGTGAAGCTTTTCACGCATGAGCTGTTCGGTCTCTTGGTAGAGATTCATAAACACGGTGCTGCGATGATTGGCACTCAAAATACCCTGATGGTAAGCATCCTGCATGTAGTGAGGCAAGGCATCATAGACCTTGGACGGCCCCGGAGCAAATGTGATCATAGGTTGGGTGAATTGAGAAAATAAAGAATGCCCAACTCGTAGCCTTTGAGGCCCAAGCCGGAGATCATGCCGACACAAGATTTAGATATAATGCTTTTGTGGCGAAATTCTTCTCGCTTGTAGATATTAGAAATATGGACTTCCAGGGTTGGGGTAGTGATGCCAGCTATCGCATCTGAAATAGCAACCGAAGTATGCGTATAACCTCCTGCGTTGAGTAGAATAGCATCAAACTCAAATCCTACTTCGTGGATTTTGTTGATGAGTTCGCCTTCTACATTGCTTTGGTAATAGTGAAGGTTGACCTGAGGGAATCGCTTTTTGAGATTCTCAAAGTACTCTTCAAAAGATTCGCTCCCGTAGATTTCGGGTTCTCTTTTGCCTAAGAGATTGAGGTTGGGTCCGTTGATGATTTGAATGTTCAAGGTAAAATAGGTTTATCAGTAGTGTCAAAGTTACAGAGTCCATCCAAGCTTCCAACGGTCAGGCCTTTATTCCTTTCGTTCTTTGACTCGGAAAAGGTAGGCCAAGGTAAATTCCAGATTTGTAGAATTCATATCAAAAATCCGATCCTGAGACTCCGGATTGGTGAAGTCGTAGGCAAATCGTGCTTCAGCAGAAAGTGTACTTTTCCCAAAAAGCTTGGAAATACCCGCCCCGGCAGTGATGCCATACATCAATTTGTTGGGATTGTCTGCTGCTTGACCAAAGGTGGGAAGCTCTTTGGGAGTTGATCCAGAGTAGGATCTTGTCACATCGTTTACCTCTAACAATCGCCCAAGATGGGGTCCGGCCTTGATCTGAAACCTTCCTGATCTACCTGCAAAAATGCTTGCCAAAAAAGGGACTTTGAGGTAGGTGAACTCCGTTTGGTTCAGTTGCTCAGTAGCACTAAACTGCCTGAATCCAAGGGTCACCTGTTGAAGATTGACTTCCACGCCGGCATTTTTTGAGTTGAAATATTCAACCACTAATGCAAAAGTAGGAGCCGCTATTCCTTCGACCGACCTGCTTCTAGTTCCACCTGTAGCCTGATAGCTGTAAGAAGAAGTAGCATAGCCCCCTCTGATTCCCACACTTAATTGTGCCCAAGTCACTGCGGGAAAAAGACATAGGAAGAGAAGCAGTCCGGTTTTATTCATGCTCAAAAGTAAGAGAATTCGTCGCTGAATAGGTCATTTTTTATTCAGAACAAAGGTTCCTTTGATGATCTCTCCATCTACTGTAAGGCCTCTGACCTCGACCACAACTGGCCCAGCTGTATCATTGGAATAAAAAGAAAGCGTCATATCCCCTTTTTCATCAGTCACTAAATAAGGATTCCAATAAAGGGTCTGCCGATCGTCTTTTTCAATAGTTGTGGTCAAGGTTGCGTAGTCAATTTCAAAAAATCTCCCCGGAGGCTGATAGCCTTCAATGACTGATTCCACCAATCCCTTCCCGGAAATATCGCCCACTCTTTCCATGTTATCCTTGAGGTAGATGGCAATCACCCCATTTCTACCCTGATCTCCCAACATAGGAACCATACGCGATACCACCTCTACCCGATCGATATCGAAAGGATTGATCGATCGAATATTATCGGCAGCGGTATTGACTCCACCAGAAACCAACACCACGCCATCAAGCATAACTACCGGCTCCATGGATCCTCTCGCAGAAACAGCCCCACCTCGAAGGCGGATCGATTGCTGTCCCGTACCTCCAACCAAGTATACCTGAGCTCCGGGTACATTTCCCACGATACTATTAACCAAATCCATCGAGCTTCCCGTTTTGGTAAGTTTTTCTCCTTCAATGATAAAGTCAGGACTGCCATAGATTGCCTTGGAGGCATTGGAATCTTTAGGATTTTCAGAAGGAGTAGCGGCTGCTTCTGGTTGCTCAAGGATCTTGATGGGTTTGGCCAAAGTGGTCACTTTGGGAAAATAAGTCTCTGCAGGAAGGGAGATCGGCGCCTTTAAAGTCATATCCAAGGAAACCAGCAAAGGCTTTCCTTTCTTATCCGAAGCAGAAAAACCGAGACGCATTGGGCCATAAAACTCCATTTCATCCAACGCAAAATTTCCCTCGCCATTTGCTTGAAGCTCGATCATTCCCTGAAAGTCATTGACAAAAGCAGTCACATCGGTGGCTACACCTTTCCCTTTTTCATCGGTAACTTTTCCTGAAAACTTCAAGTGCTTTTCTACAGGATAGGAAAATCTATCCAACCCTAAATTTTCAGGAACTTCGGCTAGACTCAGACTTTTGCTCATTTCCGACACCCGCTGAATGGGCACCAACTGCTCAGCATCCCAGGCTCCTACCGAAAATGTGGTAGCAGCAGGCCTTCCCTTTGAATCGGTGAGCTTCAGGGTAAGGGTAACTTTTTCTCTTGGTCCAAATACAGGCTTATCAGCTTGCAGACTGACTCCCTGGTTTTTCCATGTAGAAACCGCCTCTTCATTGACGATTCGCTTGTAGGGATTTAGGATAGAAAGAGGCTGTAGAAAGTAGTGATTTGGGCCATAGTTTCGCATCCAGTTGGTGTAGGCCCTTAGGAAATATTTTTCCCCATTAAGTGTGTCAGGCAGGTAGAAGTCGCCGACCACGATTCCATCACGAATCAGAAACTTCTTTTCGATAAGCAAATCCCTTTCGCTGCTGATCACTTCCACATGAAGCACCTTGCTCAATTCATCCCTGAGGTATGGGTTGCCGTAGGCGAAGTAGCCCTTGAAAAAGAGCTGATCTCCGGCGTAGTAATAGGGCTTGTCCGTATGGAGATAGACTTTCTCTTGGTAATTTTTGGCGGTTTTGGCCAAGTCTTGGAGCAGAATTGCTTTTTCTGCATTGTAATCCAAAGGCAAAAGATTGGATACGCGCTTGCGGTCCATGTCTCCTGAGAAAACGACATCTTCGGGGTTAAGTACCATACCATTTTCTTTCACTTTCACCTGACCTTTATTCACCTCGAGCCAAGAAATTGGATAAGGAGCATCTTTATAGGTATTGGCTTGTGCAAAGCCTTTTTGGTAATGGATCTCGATTCTACCTTTCAGATTCAGCAAATAGGTGCCGGGAGGACTTGTGGGAGTAACCAGAGGATCGGCCTTGTAGGGCACTACGGATTTGCCGAGTTCATTGGCAAAAATATCCGAGCGCATGTTCATACTTGCCGAACCGCCCGCTTTGTCGCCGTAGAGGTAAAAGCCTTCCCGTTCTGAGGCACCTTTTAAAATCGCCCGAAACATATTCATGGGAGATTTGCGGTACACATCGGCCCGGTTTTTCTCCCATGTGGATTTTTGGATCTCAGACTCGGGCTTCATTTCCTCAAAACGCGCGGCTCCAGCTATTCGATAATTGGTCGGAGAATCAAAGAAATCCTTGAGGTTGAAGGTGATCTTATATCCCAAAAAGGAGTTTTCGATTTCTATAGGCTGATCTGCCTTGGCGATAAAAGCTCCCTTTTCGGCCGCGGCCGGAAAATCTATCACCCAAGGATTGAGGATGGTTGTTTTGGTGGCAGCCTCGTCAATTCCAATAAAAAGGTTTTGAAACTTGCGTAGATCACGTTCCCAATTTTTGTCACGGGAAGCCTTGATTTCTACATCGGAGAGCTCTTGAGCGAAGGGTTTCATGCTCAAACTCACTGTGAGAGTGCCTCCTGGGTTAAGTGTTACTTTTCGGGTTTCAGCGACATAACCCATAAATGAAAACCCCAACTCCAAGGGACCTGCCTCCAAGCCCGAAAGCGTGTACTTTCCATCCATGTCTGTGACCGTAGCAATGGTGGTATTATTGACAAAGACACTGCAAAAGGGTAAGGTCTCCCCTGTCTCTGCATCTTTGATCTGTCCGGTGATTGTCCCTGTCTGCGAAAAGCTGTAAAAAACGCTTATAAAAAAGACCAAAAAAGACAAAAGAAACTGCTTCATATCAGGGAGTTGGTTTAGTAAGAAATTGATGGAGCAAAGTAAAAAAAAAGCCCCAAAAGGGGCTGATAAGATTAGTTAAATTATTCCGACTTTGAATCGTCCCGATCCTTGAGTTTTTTGTCCTCCACATTTTTGTTGAGAAACTCGTTGATCTTGTCGATGGAAAAGGAGGATGAAATCTCACCAAATGAATTGATCTCCATCTTGAAGCCTTTGAGCTCTTCATGAACCCGAGGCTCTTCTTCTTTTTTCTTTTTCTTGGTCATCTTAGCTTACGACAGTTAGGTTGTCCAACGCAAAACGGATTCTTTTGGCCACTTCTGCAGGACCCAAAATCGCAAAAACCTGCATCAAATCCGGTCCTGCGCCCATACCGGTGACAGCCAAACGTACCGCTTGCATCACCTTGCCGAGCTTGATTCCTTCGGCTTCTGCTGTTTTTTCAAGCAGCATTTTGGCATTATCCCCTTCAAATAGCCCATCAAATGTATCCAAAGCAGCTGCATACGCAGTCAGGAGATTGGCGGCATCGGCATTCCATTTTTTGGAGGCTACCTCTTGATCAAATTCCTTCGGTGCCGTCATGATGAATTGACTGTCTCTCCAGAAATCAGATGGAAAAGTCACTCGCTCCTTGAGCAGACTGATGATGGCGAGGGCTTTTTCCTGAGGGATTGTGATGCCATCAGCTTTTGCGTCAGCAACCAGGAATTGAGCCAATTCGGAATTGGATTTGGTCCGGATGTATTGCTCATTGTACCACTTGGCTTTGGCAATGTCAAATTTGGTTCCTGCCTTGCCAATGCGCTCGATGCTGAAGGCCTCCACAAGTTCTTCTAGGGAAAAAATCTCCCGCTCGTCGCCGGGATTCCAACCCAAGAAGGCCAGGAAATTCAAAAATGCATCCGGCAAATAGCCCTGCTCGCGGAAGCCCGAGGCTTTCTCCTGCGTAAATGGATCGGTCCAATTCAAGGGGAATACCGGGAAACCGAGCTTATCTCCATCACGCTTGGAAAGCTTGCCATTGCCATCAGGCTTGAGCAAGAGCGGTAAGTGTGCAAATTGAGGCATGGTATCCTCCCATCCAAAAAACTTATACAGCAACACGTGAAGCGGTGCCGAGGGAAGCCATTCTTCCCCACGGATGACGTGGGTGATACCCATCAAGTGATCGTCCACGATATTGGCCAGGTGATAGGTAGGCATACCGTCTGACTTCATCAGGACTTTATCGTCCAAGGTGCTCGAGTGCACCATCACCCAACCACGGATTAGGTCATTCAAACGTACATCTTCCTTCAGTGGAATTTTGATGCGGATCACGTAGGGATCACCCGAAGCGAGTCGGGTCGCTACCTCATCCTTGGAGAGGGTGAGGGAGTTTTTCATTTGGGTACGTGTGATGCTGTTGTACTGCGGCTGCACCACACGGGCAGCGGTGAGTCGCTCACGCATAGCCTCCAGTTCCTCCGCGGTGTCAAAGGCATAGTAGGCATGACCTTTATTCACCAAGTCCAAGGCATACTGCATGTACATTTCCTTGCGCTCCGATTGGCGGTAAGGAGCTACGCTGCCAGGTTTCCAAGGGCTCTCGTCCGGAGTGATTCCCAACCAGTCAAGTGACTCACGGATGTAATCTTCCGCACCGGGCACAAAGCGGGTTTGGTCGGTGTCTTCGATGCGAAGGAGAAATTTTCCACCCATTTTGCGGGCAAAAAGATAATTGTATAAGGCAGTGCGGACACCGCCGATATGCAGGGCGCCGGTAGGGGATGGAGCAAATCGTACGCGAACTTCTCTATTCATGGGAGGTCAGTATCTGAGCTTGAAACCCCGAAAAACGGGTCTTGGTTTAGTCCAAATCAGGGCGCAAAGATAGGGAATAGTTGGGGAAAGGGGATTAATCCTGCAAAAAGTAAGAGGATCGAATCCTACCGAAATTGAGCAACAAATTTGGGAAATTCTTGTAGGCAAGCTTGCCTTTTAAGGAAATAGGTTTGATCTTTTGGGAGAGTAAATGAAAAGATATATCGTGACTTCCCAACTATTCAAAAGCCATTAATGCTTAACGGACTTATACTTTCCATCCTCCTTCAATTGTTCTCAACCCTAGAAAACAGGAATGTAATTCTCATAATTGAAGATTGCACTGGTTGGAAGAAAATAACTAATGGCTTGAAGTACCCCGAAAATTTCATTCTCAATAAGGATAATCCCAGAGAGGAATCGGTTTCTTTGGGTCATGCGTGGTTTGATCCTGATTTTAAGGAATGGATTACGATTTTTGATTTTCTGCCTCCATTTTTTACCCCCAAATTTCAAATTTTATAAAGCTCCAAAATTCGCCTTACCACATCTTTTCTCTTCTCTTCACTGGTATAAAAAGAACCAATTCTACTCCCTTCTATATCATTGAGCAAGGATAATAAATCTTCATTATCTTTTATACATTGAATTATTTCATCTATGTATCTAACGTATTCAGTTTCGAGATCAGATCCTGAGACATCAATCGGGTTCCAATATTTTAAAATTTCATTAATTTCTTCAAAATAATTCATTAGTAATTTTTTAAGAAGGTTACAATTTTTCCAAAATTCTGGCCTCCAACAGTTGAATCTACTACAATTCCTACTGTTTGACCCTCATATTGATATAAAATTCTGAGTTGGTAACTGTTTTGGTGTGGAACTCGAATTACCGTGCCATTATTAAAAATGCTCCTTATCAGGGATGGCGTAAATCACTTGCTTATACCATAACTTAAAGTACCATGGTTTGTATAACCTGTGAAAGTTGTAATAACTCCATTTACATTCCAAGATTTATTGCCAATCATTAGGTAAATTTCATTATAAGCAGAGTACCTTGGAATAGAATTGAAAATCGTATTTCTAAACTCATTTGAAACTTTCGATGAAAGAGCCAAAAGAAGAATCTGGTCAATATTTTCAGGGCTAAATATGCCCATCATAAATTGTCCTTTAACCTCTAAATATATTTTATTCACTAAGTTATTTAATTCAATAACCTCATAATGTGAAATTCCTTTTATTAAAAGTAATTTTTCGATAAGTTCCACAAATTCTGACTCCCCATGATTTCTCAAATAATACAATTGAGATTTTCTTTTTTCTTCTGGATCTTGTATTTCTGGGTTTGGAATATCTGGGGGATTATATCCGGATGTTCCACCACCAGACCCACTAGTTCCGGAATCTATTGAGGGAAATCCGTAACTGTAAGAGGTGCCTAGGTCTCCACCACCTGGACAGCTTGTTTCAGCTATGTAGTATTCTATTGTTGTTGTACAATTTCCATCAACACAAGACTTATACCCTACAGGATAATAGTGTGTAGTACACCCCATATCCAAAATTCTCAAACCTCCTGTTTCATTTCCATTATGAGGAGTGAAAGTATAGTTCCTGATCAGTTCTCCTTCTTTGATCTCAAATCCCACAAAGTGACGCTCATCGTAGGTAAACATCTCGATGATGCCACTCCAATCATTGTCAATAGCTAGATAATTTATCTCCTCAAATGATTTTTCGCTGGCTGAATTAGCAGGATAATACCTCGCGATCACAGGGTCAAAGCGCTCCAGGGTGGGATGCTTGATGAATAGGATGTTCTGTATCACCACTTCGGAAGGGTTCCGATCGGGAAAGCTGTCAAGCATACTCGTAGGAAAGTACTTGGTGGAATTCTCCAAACTGATCTCAAATACCTCTCTGCCATCGGGAAAGTAATAGTGATGAAACTTTTCCCAGTCGGGTTCTTTCTCAAAGAAAGGAAGAATCAATTCTTGGGATTCACTCCGAAGATTTGATCCCCGTTCGGGAAGTCGAAGCTTGGACTTATTTTCTTCAAACCACGTTCGCACCTTGGCGAGCTGATTACTTTCTTGTACTGCTATTTGCGGGGCTTCCGGTTCTGGTACACAGGAAGTCAAGAGCAGATTCACCGTGATCAGGAGTGTCAGAAAACCTAAAAATCCAGATCTACCTAATTTTTTATACTTGGGGGACAAAAGTGTTTTTCATAAAAGAATGTTAGGTTAATTATTAAAATCTTCAGAAAAAGTAAAAACTACTTCTCTAAATCACAAGTAAGAACTAAAAAAAGCCCAAATCTTGACTTGGGCTTTTTCAGCTTTCTGACTTCAACTTTTTACCTTTTACCAAGTCCTTCCTCCTCCTCCGGGAGGTCTGCCCATCATCCATGGCTGTTGTTGCTGAGGCTCTGGCTGCTTGAAGTTGCCGATGATGTAGGTAAAGGTGATCATGCCATAACGGGTCAGCACGTTGGTAAAGACGTCCGTCACTGCCACATCGGAGATGGTTCGGCTGATGCTGTTGTTTTGGTTGAGTAGGTTATTAATTAATATGGATATACGGAACTTTGCCATTAGCATACTTCGAAGTTCAAATGGACTAGTAAATGCCAACTCTAGGACTTCTTCGGTCTTCCGTCTTCGGTCTCCCAGCCCAAAATCAAGGGAATATTCGTCTACTGGCAGAATAGCGTATAATCAGATTAATTAATTCGGATTGGATGAAGGGCAAAGATTTCTACATCACTGACGAAAACGGAGGCCAGTCCAAAGTGACCATCGCCGACGTATGGCAGTCCAATGGGGTGATCCACTCTGTAGATACGGTGGTACTTCCGAAAATGTAAACCAAATAGTCCAGAGTAAACTAAAAAGCCGCTTGAAAATTACTTTCAAGCGGCTTCTCAGCTTTCTGACTTTATATTTCTACTTTTTACCATGTCCTTCTTCCACATATCCTTACCAATTTGTATTTGGTTTTTTTACCATATCAACTTACAAAGTTGTTTAGATATAAAGGTGTATATGCAATCCGCACCTAGTCATAACCTTAATTCAATTACATCCAGGGCGGGTTATTCACTCCGTAAATACTTTGGTGCTTCCAAAGATGTGATAAAAATTTCTGATACCGTCAGAAGGCTAAGGTGTTACCTTTGTTTAACATTTTTTTTTAAACCGAATGAAAAATGATTTTCTTCGTTTTAACTAAAAAAAATCTTATGAAAAAAATTAGTATTTGGTAGAGTGTTATTACTCACTTTTTCTTTTATTCCAAATTTTGGAAAAGCACAAGATGGTTCACCCGGTGAGAATGGAGGCAGTAATCAATGGGGAGGACTTTGCTGTCAGTTTATTCCATCTAGTTGTTATCATCCCATAGGCCTAAACTTTCCTGAATCTTATTGGAGAACTATTTATCCTACCTGTTCTTAAAGTTATGATTCGGAAAATTTTTGAAGATTGGAATAGAGGGATTTTGCCAATCGCAATTTCTTTTTTAGTAGGTTGTTCGTCGGGTAAAACTGAGGAAAACATTTATTTCAAAGAATCTGATTTACCAATTGAGGTTTTGCTGAAAGGAGAAAAACTGAAACTGAATGGGCTTCAAAATCCAAGGCAGATTCATGTAAATGAGCAATTTATCGTTGTGTCTCAACCTAATCAGGATTTGATGCTCAACGTATATGACAAAAAAGTGCATCTTCTTATCAATCAACTGGGTAAGAATGGGGTTGGTCCTGGTGAAATTTCTTACGTCAGAACAATTGAGAGTTTGGACGATCCATATGACATATGGGTATATGATTCCCAATACAAGTCTTATCACGTATATGATCTCAGAGATACTACTACAGCTATCTCAAAGAAATCCTTCAACAGAAATGAATCTTTTTTCTATATCGGAGAAATGGCTCTTTTGTCGGATAGTTCAGTTTGGGCGATTATGATGGATAAAGAAACACAGTATTTTATCCTTGGATTTGAGAATGATACCCTTGCTTCATTTGGGAATTGGCTTACCTATGATTCCAGAAAAGATATTCCTGCAAGCACTATTTCCAGTATGCATCAGGGAAGAATGGGAGTGAACAGAAAGGGGAGGTACGGAGTACGTGCAGGTTTGTTTAGAGATTACATAGACATCGTTGATTTGTCTGAAGGAAAAGTCACCACATTGTTTGGTCCTTCTAATCATATGACTCCTTATACTGTAGAATACAGTCAGGGATACCCTATGCCTAAAATTGATGAGAAGGAGGCCAAAGCACATTACTATAATGTATTCGCCGGTGAAAAATCGATGTTTTTACTTTACTATGGTGGAGCCATCAATGAGTTGGGTAACTCAGATCGAAAGATGAGAATCTTTGAAATTGACTACTCAGGAAAAATATTGTCAAATTTTGTTTTGGATCAAAACATTCAATCTTTTTCAATTGATGAAAGTGAAAAGAAAATCTATGGAGTGTCCATGGATTCAGAACCAAATATTATCACATTTAACTATTAACTATGAAAAAGTGGATTATTGCATTCTTGTTTTTGTCTGGCCTGTCTGAAAGTGGCAGCTTAACCGCTCAAGTGGTAAGTGATGCGGGGAAGTGTTGCCAGTTTTATGAATTCAGCTGTTATCATCCTATTGGATTGAATTTTGCGGATTCAATTTGGATAAATGGAACTGTATGTTTGCCGATTATAAATCCGATTGGTGGATAAAACCGGGATATGGATTAGTATTCCTTTTCCTAGGTTATAATAATCCAAAATCAATCGCTTTGCTACATTCAACTCATTCAACATACCGATGCTATGGCTCATTAGTCAAATAGTTGATTTTCTTGCATTTTGAACTGTCACTTCGAATCCTTATGCAAAATCCGGGGTAAATTCATAAAAGATTAGGTTAGTTTTTATGATTACAAAAAAGCCGCTTGAAAATTACTTTCAAGCGGCTTTTTAGTTTTCTGACTTCAACTTTCTACTTTTTTACCAAGTTCTTCCTCCTCCTCCAGGAGGTCTTCCCATCATCCAAGGCTGCTGCGGCTCAGCTGCGGGCTGCTTGAAGTTGCCGATGATGTAGGTAAAAGTGATCATGCCATAGCGGGTCAGCACGTTGGTAAAGACGTCGGTCACTGCCACATCGGAGATGGTTCGGCTGATGCTGTTGTTTTGGTTGAGCAGGTCAAACACGACTGCTTTGATCTCTGCTTTGTTGTTTTTGGCAAATCGGAAACCGCCTTCAATGTTCCAAAGCCAGAAGTTCTGGTTAAATCCTTCGGATAGTCCTGTGTAGAGCGAGTGCGCCACGTTGTTGCCCATGAAGAACTTTCCATTCTGTGAAGAGAAATACAGGCGGATGTTGGACTCCTGCTGGTAGAAGTTATTGTCCAGATTCTGTTGCAGGGAAGAATTCACGATGTTGTATGAACCGGTGGTGTTGATGGAGAAGTCAACATTTTGGCTGATATTGGAGCTGAAGGTCAGCCCTTGGCTCAGGGTCAGGTTATCGTTGAGGTTAGCTACTCCATTGATCAAACCCGGGATTCGGTTGAAGCTCACCCGTGAGTTGGTATTAAACTGGGTTTTCATTTTCTTGATCGGTGCACCATAGGTCATGAAGAAACTGGCTCTGAAGTTCCCGTCCAAATTTACCGGCTGTGTGATCTGTCCACCCGGTCTGAGTAGAATCTCATTGTTGATCAAGGTATCTTGAGTAGTCAGGAAGGTGCTGCTACCGATGTAATTTTGAGTAGCACTATAGTTCAAAAACATAAAGAGTGTTCTTGATTTCTCCAGATTCACCTTGCTGATGTTAGCGAAGATGTTGTGGTTGAAGCTTTGTCCAAGCGAAGGATTACCCACACGGAGATTGAGCGGATTTTGGTTGTTAACCACATTTTGAAGTTCTGTCACAGATGGCTCATTGGTATTGGTGCCGTAGCGCATTCTCCAGCTGAAGCCCGTTTCTCGGTTTCGATAGTTCAAGTTGGCGCTTGGTAGAATGTTATTGAAGCTTCTTTTGAAAACTCCCACTTCAGGGAAGAAGGCCTGATTGTCCAATCGGGCATTTTGATAGTCCAAGTTCACATTGACACTCCACGCTTGATTGTTATAGGCATAGCCTGAGCGAAGTCGCTGGGTGATGAATTTGTTATCAAACTCATTGGATAGTGCGGTGTCTAATTCAAACCGGTTTTCCGGATTGAGAATTCTTGTCTTTTGATCTGCGCGAGTTTTATTGTTTCCCACCTGATAGCCAAAAGTAGCCAAGGCTTTTTCGGTGATTGGTTCGGTCCAAGTGGTGTTGATTCGGTAGTTGAATCCGTTGTTCAAGGCATCGGTCTCTTGCTCGGTAGTGTCGATCAGATTTCGACGGTAGTCTCTGCTCGCAGCTAGAAGGTCAGAGAATTGATCCCTTTTGTTCCATGCCGTGAAGATTTCAGAGGAAAGGGTTCTTCCTTTCTTATCGAATTTATAGCGATAGGTCAGGTTGTTCGAGATGTTGAAGGCCTGGGTTTTTGCATTGGAAATGGAACGAAGGGCAGAAAGTGAATCTCCTGCACTGGTTCTAGTCAATGCATCTCGATCACTGAAGGTATTATTGTTTTGGAAGGAAATGTTTGGGGTCAAGATGATCGTGTTTTTCGGATTAAGGTCCGCTTCGATTCGAGCATTTGCCCTGTGGTTGTTATTTTCTACCGTATTAATCAGGTTTTCCTGATAAAACTGACGCAGGCTTTCACTCACTACCGTCTCCCGATTGGTGATTTGGCGCAGGGAGTTGGTAGTATTATTGAAGAAGTAGCTACCTGTGAAATTTACTTTTTTCCCCCACTTGTCCGAGTAGTTTAATCCAAGTGCGTTGGTGCTGGTGATCCCGCCTTGGTTGCCCACGAAGAAATTGTTATTTCCTCCGCCGCCCCATTGGCCACCGCCTCCTGGACGACCACCGCCGCCACCCATCATTCCACCACGCATGCCTCCACCTCCCGCGGAGGAATTGGCTGTGACACCTGCAAGGTCTTGGCTGGAGAAGTTTTGCTGGTTGACGTTATTGAACAAACCCAAAATAGAGAATCGCTGATCACCCTTGAACATGTTGATACTTCCTCCTGCTGCATAGCGATCATCTGTACCATAGCCGCCATAGGCACGGCCAAAGGAACCATTCTTTTTGTCAGAGCGGAGTATAATGTTGATCGTCTTGGTGTAGTTACCGTCGTCAAAACCTGTCAATCTACTTTGATCGGATCGCTGATCGAGCACTTCTACCCGGTCAATAGCGTCAGCGGGAAGGTTTCTGAGGGCAATGTTTGGGTCATTTCCAAAAAACTCACGCCCATCAACGAGGATTCGCTGCACGTTTTCTCCTTGTGCCTGTATCTGTCCTCCTTGCATGGTGATACCCGGCATCTTTCGGATCAGATCCTCGGCTTGAGCGTTGGTTTGGGTTTTGAATGCATTGGCGTTGAAAGAGGTAGTATCTCCTTTTTGCTCACCGACCACGTTTGTGCCTTCGATAACCACTTCTCCCAAGACTTTGGTGTCTTCCAAAAGGATCAACTCGCCGAGTTCCATTGGCTCCCGCATGCTGTGGATCTTGGAAATGGTCTTATAACCAAGAAAAGTGATTTCCAATTTAACTTGAGGAATAAAAGGCCGGGCGATTTCGAAAGTACCGTCGGCTCCTGTCACGGTACCTCTCAAAAGTGAATCCGTGACGGTTTTTACCAAGACATTGGCACCGATCATCGGTGTTTTGGTAACTCCGTCCATTACCTTTCCGGTAAACTTCCTTTCTTCTTGCGGAGGACCTGAAGGACGTTGGCCAAAAGCCGAAATACTCAGCAAAAGGCTAAAAATCAGGATACTAATTGAATAAATTTTTTTCATAATGAGACAAAGTTCACCTTCTTTGACTGATCATGAAAGAAAAAGGTTTAAGTGCCTTTTGATGAAAAATTAGAGTGGGAAATCGGCAGGATAAGTGGTCTATTTTCCTTTTGGGAGTTAAAAAAAGCTAAATCTTTTCCATGATCACCGGATAGGAAATCGAAAAGTGGCTTTCATCGTAGACTGCCTTGCCTTCTTTGATCAAAAGCACCTGTGGAGACTCATGAGGTACCTTAAAAATTTCTTCAATTTGATCAGAGATCGAACGGTAGGAGATAAGGTCTAGGAAAAATGGAGTTACCTTTTCGGAGTCCTCCGCCTTCCAATTGCGAAGTAAGCGGTCAAGGGACATACTGCTGATGGAGCATCTTGAGCTGTGTTTGAAAATCAAAACGGGTTTGGAGTGACTCAAGGCTTTGATTTCTTCGAGCTGTGTAGAGGTGGTGAGTTTATTCCAGTTCATAGACACTTTTCCTTACTTTTGAGGGCCACAGATTGGGATTGAAAATAGCTTCCTTCTGGCCAATTCAATTATGAAATTCAGACAAAACTTACCTAAAAATAGTTTCAATTTTCTAGCTCTTTGTGCAGGCTTGACCTCCTTTTTTTCTTCCTGCAAAAGCCTGGATCCTGCTGCTTCCCTTCCTTTGCCTCAGGTACCCGCTGCTTCTTCGTATGTGAATGTGCCGGTAGAAATCCCTTCGGCCACCTTTACCAATCTAGTCAATCAGGTGGTGCCTCCGACTCTTTTCAATGAAAAGGGAATGGACTTGGGTAATGGAATTGTAGGGGATCTTGGATTTGTGAGAAATGGAATGATTCATCTCGCGCCGCTCGACAGTCAGCGGCTGCAGGTGACTTTTCCTATCCGAATCCGAGGCGAAGTAGGACTCAAGCCCGGGGGCCTACGAAACTTATTCCAGTCAAAAATCCCTCTTGATCAGAAGCTTTCCCCTGTTTTGGTAATTAACCCGCAGCTCAATCCCAACTGGACACTCGGCATCAGCGAGTTTGAACTGATGGATCTAGGTGGGAAAATTGGCCTTTCGGCTTTGGGTATGGAGATTGATCTGAGCTCAATGGTAAGGAATGAAATCCGAGAATTTGCCCGCCAAAATCTCACCTCCAAACCCGATCTGATCAACCTCAAACCTGTGGTCGAATCTATTTGGAATCAAGTTGGGCGGCCGGTGACTGTAGATTTGGAAGGGAAAAAAATGGCTTTTTCCATCCGTCCGGATTCTGTCAAAATCAGGGAGTATCTCGTTCCTTCCAAAGGGTTTCACTTCGACCTAGGCATGTCCGGCAAAGTGCAGACCCATCCTGCATCGGCAGCTCCTTCACGACCTTTGCCGTTACCGAAAATCACCCCCAACCTAGATCCATCCAACCGACTGGAGATCAATATTCCACTTCATCTGACCTATGGGGAATTGGACCAGATGATTCAGCAAGCAGTTGCTGGACAAGTCATTCGGATCAATAAAAAGTACCTGTTTCAGCCTTCCAATTTCAGAAGTAGCGCATATGGGGATCGTTTGGGGATCTTGATGGACTTTATGGCGACCGCCGAAAATGGTGAGCAGATTGCGGGTGAGTTTTTTTTGGTAGGAAAACCTGTTTTTGATCCGAGTTCAAGTGTCCTTGCTTTCGAAAAAGTTGACTTTGCCCTCATTTCAGACAGCAACAAAGCTAGACTTGGTGCACAACTTAAGCGGGGTAAAATCAGCAATCAACTCAATCAAAAATTGAGATTTTCGCTAAAAGAAGCCCTTGAGGGAAGTTTGGAAGGGGTTAAGGAAAGACTTGCCTTGCAGACGCCATATGGCGATCTCAAACTTGACAATTTGAATGTGTCTCCTGATGGATTTTATCCCACTGCCACAGGGATGGACATTCGAATCAAGGCTAAAGGCCAAGTAACCATCCAGTGGAAATGATCAGGAGATCAGACTTTGAAAGGTGCTGATGCCTTTAGATTGGGCTTTTGCTAGAAGCTTTAAAAATAGCTGTGCGGTCAAAAAGGCGTCTCCTGCAGCGGTATGCCGATCATCCATCGCAATCTGGTAACGCTTACATAGGGAATCTAGGCTGTAGTCTTCTTTTTTGATGCTGCTCAAATCGTGCATGGGGCCATGTTCCAGTCGTACCGCCAAATGATAGGTATCGATGACGGGATTTTTGAGTTGGGTGATTCCGAATGGTTTTAGGAAGTTTTTCAGTATTTCGAGATCAAAGCCGATGTGATGTCCTACGATGATGCTGTTGCTGATGTAGTCAAGCACATTCATCGCAAATTCTTCTTTTGAAAGGGTATTTGGAACATTCACCAGACCATGAATGGCGGCAGTTTTTTTTCCCGAATCGGTCGCTTCAGGATACCATTCCACCGACTGGTGAATTAGAATTTTTGCTTTGGAAATCTTCACACCACCAAAAGAGAGAATGGAGTCTTTCCCCGGATCCAAACCGCTGGTTTCGGTGTCCAGCACTGTAAAAATGAGCTGATCTACTTTTCTTATTCCCGGAATCCGATCTGCATTTGCATCAAGATAGCTTTGAACAAATGAGGTCTTTGGTGTCTCGGCCTTCCAAAATTCCCACCAACTCATCGTCTGAAGTAGTCAAGTTGAAATCGAATGTGGATCATTTCCTGCAGCTCTGTGATAGGCGTGAAGGTGTTTTTGAGCAGTTGACGCTGGAGTTTTCCAAGTGATTTTGGATCGAGGTATCTGCCGTTATTTCCATTGGAAATGCCTTCCAAAGCCCTCATTCGCATGAGGATTTCATAGGCTTTTCCCGCCTGCTGGAAAAGCTCAGTGTAGGTGGGCTCAATCTCTGCAAGCTTTTCAAAGCGCTTGAAGGTATTGTTTATTCCGACCACTTCATGGCTCAGAATCAGTAGTCTTGCCAAGTCAGTCAAGGGAAGCATAGCCCTTCCTTTGAGGTCAAAGCGATCCTTGTGCTCTCCGGACTTTTCCACGATAAAGTCTTTGAAGAAACCCAATGGAGGCGGATTTTGCAGGGCATTCTGGCCCATGAAGCTGAGAAAGGCCTTCTTTTTTCGGATTTCCTCATAGATGTGTAGCGTCAGTTCCTCGGCCAGCGAGGCGGTACCGGTTACAGGTCTGAAATCAAAAAAGATGGAGGATTTCAGTAAGGCTTCCGGTGTAGGCCGCATAATCCATTCGCTAAAATTATTTTTCCAGACTGAAAGTGGCTGAACCCATTCCGGGTTATTGGCCATCATTTTGGCTGGACAGGCATCAAATCCGCAAGCCAACAGCACCTCGATCACTTGCTCTCCAAGCCGTAGAAAATACTCTTTGGCTGTCTCGGATTGTCCTTCGGGCACATCTTGGTAAAGAATGGCATTGTCAAGGTCAGTTCGTAAAAGCTGTTCTTCTCGTCCTTCGCTGCCAAGAGAAAGGAAGCAGAAAGGAACTTGATCCATATCCGGAAAGGCTGAAGCTAGATGTTGCCTCCCGATCTCCAAGGCTTGGGTGATGATCACGTCATTGATTTCGGTCATGACAGAAGCCACAAAGTCCATGGCAACTTCATTTTCCAAATAGTAGCGAAGCATTTGCTCAGCCCGATCCCTGATTTTCCGCATTTCGGCCACCTCCTGCGTATTCATCAATGCATGGATCAATACCGCCGGGCTGTTGCCCATGGAAAGGAAAATGTCGTGATCGGAAATTAATCCACAGATGGGGCTTTGGGAAGTTCCGTCCTCCGTGAGCACTAGATGATGCAGCCGATGACGGATCATTGCCAGATAGAGGGTGGAAAAGTTGTCTGATTTTCTGCAAGTAACTACCGGCGAGGTCATTACTTGAGCAACCGGTTCGATTGGCGCAATACCTGCTGCCAAAACGCGGTTGCGAAGGTCTTTGTCCGTAAGAATTCCCACCGGAAATCCGGATTCACCAGAGATGATGATACTGCTTACTTGTGCATTCGCCATCAATTTTGCAGCAGCTTGAATCGGAGTTTCCGGTGTACAGGTCAAGACTTTTTCAGAAACCTTGACCTCCGACTGATCAGAAAAGATCAGAAGAGAATTGTCTCCGCTTGGCTTTTTGAATTCGCTTCGGGCTTTTTGACCTTGGGAGAGGTCTTGTCTGACGACCACTTGCCCCGCAGCAAATCCTGCTGCAAAAAACAAGGCTACCCGACTGTTTTTCTCCAGAACTTTTTCAAAAACAGCTACAGGAATCGCATAGACTAAGCTGTTTTCGATGATTTTGGAGGTAAGCAAATAGGGCCTTTTCCCCAATAGGGCCAAGACACCAAAGACATCGCCTTCGTCGCAGATTTCTCGGATCTCTTCGCCATTTGAGGTCTTTTCCACCAAATGAATGGTTCCCTCTTTCAGGACAAAAAAGTTAGGCCGAGCCGGTTCTCCTTGAGTAAAAAGTATTTCACCTTTTTCCAAATACTGAATCTCTACCTGTTGCGCTACGTTGACCAGATCCTCTTTTTCCAGAAAAGAAAAAGGGGGAAACCTGTACAGAAATTCGGCAACCCGGTTGACAATGACATTCATGGTAGGTGCAAGAGGCTAGTAGCAAGAATTGAGACGTAAGACGCTAGACATAAGAAGTTAGACAAAAAAAAGTAGATGCTAGATAAAATTGTCAAGCCTGATTTTTCTTTTAAATCTTTTTGATAGCATCCAAAATCGGCTGTTTGTGCTTTTCCAAAGTTCGAAACTTTGGAAAAGCTTCAGCAGGCAGTGCTTGCAAGGTCTATCGTCTTGTGTCTTGCGTCTAACATCTTGTCTCTAAAATCTATCTTTATTTTCGCCCTTCAATAATTTTCTCCACTACCTCAGGATCGAGTAGCGTAGAGGTGTCGCCCATGCTGTCGGTGCTTCCTTCGGCAACTTTTCTCAGGATACGACGCATGATTTTACCAGATCGGGTTTTTGGAAGTCCTGGTACGATCTGAATTTTATCCGGCTTGGCGATCGGACCAATGATCTTGGACACCATTTCTTTGATCTCATTGATTAGGTTTTCCTCAGTTCGATTGGTCATGTCGCAGATCACGTAAGCGTAGATGCCTTGGCCTTTGACCTCGTGAGGATAGCCCACTACAGCGGATTCTATGACTTTTGGATGTTCGTTGATCGCGTTTTCTACTTCAGCTGTGCCCATTCGGTGTCCGGAGACGTTGATCACGTCGTCCACTCGACCGAGGATTCGGTAATAGCCATCGTGGTCACGCTTCACTCCGTCACCGGTGAAATACATGTTTTTATACGTGGAAAAGTACGTCTGCTTACATCGCTCATGGTCTCCATAAGTTGTTCGGATCATGGATGGCCAAGGGAATTTGATGCAAAGATTACCTTCGACAGAATTTCCCGTGAGTTCATTTCCTTCGGCATCTACGATGCAAAGCTGGATTCCAGGCAAAGGTAAGGTAGCATAGGCTGGCTTGGTCGGGGTAATTCCGGCAAGTGGAGAAACTAGAATGCCTCCCGTTTCGGTTTGCCACCAGGTATCCACGATAGGGCAGTGACCTTTTCCAATATGGGTATGGTACCAGTGCCAAGCTTCTTCGTTGATCGGTTCGCCAACTGAGCCAAGTACTTTCAGCGAGCTCAGGTCGTAGCCTTCGATCGGTTCGGTGCCAAAGGCTTGAAGCGCTCGTATAGCCGTTGGTGCGGTGTAGAATACGTTGACGCTGTGTTTCTCGATCACTTGCCAAAATCGGCTTGGGTTGGGATATGTTGGTACACCTTCAAACATCAGCGTGGTTGCGCCGGCTAAAAGCGGTCCATAAACTATGTAAGAGTGACCGGTAATCCATCCAATATCCGCAGTACACCAATACACATCGCCAGGGGAATATTGAAAGACGTTTTCAAAGGAATATTTGGTGTACACCATGTAGCCGCCGGTGGTGTGGACGACGCCTTTTGGCTTTCCGGTAGATCCGGAAGTGTAAAGGATAAACAGCATGTCTTCGCTGTCCATTTCTTCGGGAGCATTTTCATCCGATTGTCCCACTACTACTTCATCCCACCAAAAATCTCTTCCCGTTACCATGTTGGTTTCTTGCCCGGTTCGCTTATAGACTATGACTGTCTCTACCGAGGATTTCTCCAATGCTTCATCCACTATCCCTTTGACGGTGATTTTCTTATTTCCGCGATAGTTACCATCTGAGGTTAGGACAGCTTTGGCTTGGCAGTCGTTGATCCGATCAGCGAGGGAGGTGCTGGAAAATCCCGCAAAAACCACCGAATGAATCGCACCGATTCGAGCGCAAGCCAGCATTGCAATCGCTGCCTCTGGTACCATTGGCATGTATATGATGACTCGGTCGCCTTTTCCGATTCCTTTTGCTTTGAGTGCATTGGCAAATTTGCAAACCTCATGAAAAAGCTGTCGATAGGTTAGCGTTCTGGTGGGCTCATCTGGCTCATTCGGCTCCCAAATGATCGCTGGACGGTCTCCGATAGTATAGAGTTGCTTTTCAAAAATATTCTCAGTGATATTCAGCTTTGCACCGTCAAACCATTTGACTTCCGGGCCTTCAAAATTCCACTTGAGCACCTTGTTCCATCGCTTTCTCCAATGAAAAGAATCAGCTATTCTTGCCCAGAACTCTTCGGGCTGAGCTATGCTTTTTTGGTATTCGTAGAGGTATCCGCTGAGGGTATGCAGTCTGTCACTCATGATAAAAGGGTAGTTTGAGCTTAAATAAACTATTGAATATTAATGGTCGTGAGCCTCTCCGGCTCCTTTTGGAATTCGGATTTCTTGAATCAAATCCTGAACCTCCTGTGGTGGAGGTGGTGTGACTAGAGATACGGCGTAGCACACCAAGACGTTGAGAAACATTCCCACTGAGCCAATCCCTTCCGGAGAAATACCCCACCACCAATGAGCAGCTGAGTTCAATTCTGGATGGATAAACTTGAAGTAAGAAATGTAGCCAATCGTGAATACCAATCCGGTGATCATTCCTGCAATGGCACCTTCACGGTTGATACGAGTGGAAAAGATGCCTAAAATGATCACGGGGAAGAAGGATGCTGCCGCCAATCCAAATGCAAAGGCAACCACTTCAGCGACAAATCCCGGAGGATTTACTCCAAAGTATCCTGCGAAAACCACGGCACCACCTGCTGCCAAGCGGGCGATTTGCAGTTCTTTTTTCTCTGAAATTTCCGGCTTAAAGGTTTTGACTAAATCTCTGGAGACCGAAGTAGAGATGACTAAAAGTAATCCAGCAGCGGTAGAAAGCGCGGCTGCCATCGCTCCGGCAGCGACAAGGCCTACCACCCAATCCGGTAATTCGGCGATTTCCGGACTCGCCAATACCATGATGTCTTTGTCAATGGTAAGCTCGTTGGTAGTTGGGTCTGCCAAGTACTGTACTTTTCCATCGGCATTCTTATCCTCAATTTTTATTAGATTGGTCTTTTGCCAATTTTGAACCCATTCGGGCAGGGTGCTGATCTCTTTTTCAGAAGTGGAATTGATCGCATTATAAATTCCAAATGCAGCCACTGCTGGGGCAGTTGTGTAGAGGATGGCTATAAAAACCAAGGCATATCCTGCCGAAAGTCGGGCGTCTTTTACCTTTGGTACGGTGAAAAATCGCACAATTACGTGAGGCAATCCTGCCGTACCGACCATCAGCGCCAAGGTGATCATGAACATGTCGGTCATGCCTTTTCTCCCCGAAGTATAGGCTGCAAAGCCCAAGTCAGTGAGTACTCCATCGAGTTTTTCCAAAAGAGGGAGACCGCCTTCTACTGTTCCTCCGAGGCCAAACTGTGGAATTGGATTTCCAGTCAGCTGCATAGAAATGAAGATTGCAGGCACCATGTACGCAAAAATCAACACACAATACTGCGCCACTTGGGTGTAAGTGATGCCTTTCATCCCGCCTAATACGGCATAGAAAAACACGATGCACATCCCAATGACCACGCCCCATTCGATGGGGATTTCCAAGTATCGGGAGAAAACAATTCCTACTCCGCGCATCTGACCAGCCACATACGTGAAGGAAATAAACAGTGCACAAATCACTGCGACCACTCGGGCCTTGTTGGAATAGTAGCGGTCTCCGACAAAGTCAGGAACGGTGAATTTTCCAAATTTTCTCAGATAAGGAGCCAGAAGTAAGGCTAATAACACATATCCTCCTGTCCAACCCATGAGGTAAACGGAGCCGTCATATCCGGCAAATGAAATCAGTCCAGCCATAGAGATAAAGGATGCCGCAGACATCCAATCTGCTGCTGTGGCCATGCCATTGGATAAAGGGGATACACCACCACCAGCCACATAAAATTCTTGGGTGGAACCGGCACGGGTCCAAATCGCGATGCCGATGTAAAGGGCAAAACTAAGCCCGACGAGTAAGTAGGTCCAGGTAAGAATGTCCATGTCAGTCTTCGTTTACATCAAACTCCCGATCCAGCTTGTTCATCCGAGCTACGTAGACAAAAATCAACACTACAAAGGCATAGATCGAACCTTGCTGCGCAAACCAAAATCCGAGCTTGAATCCTCCCAGCTGGATGGAATTAAGTGGCTCGACTAGGAGGATGCCAAAGCCAAACGATACAACAAACCAGAGCACTAGAAGAACCAGCAAAGTCAGGAGGTTTTTTCTCCAGTACTTTTTCATTTTCTCAGATACTTGAGACATGGATTTTGGGTTTTTAGGTAGACTTCACCCGCGAACCAATTCAGCTTAAATGCCAAAGAAAATTCTTGGGGATTTCATTTTGTTAATCAAAAATGAAATACTTGAATCTTAGCACAGAATCCAAACTGTTCATTGAAAAGTTGATAAAAATCTGCCTTTTAAGCCTCTTTTTTCAAATCAGATACTCGGAAGCCATAGCTAGTGCCGCTGCAATAAAAGTGACCATCAGTTTGTTCAATTGGAACTTGTGATGTGGGCTACTTTCAAAGAAGATGGTGGTAGAAATATGCAAAAATCCTCCTGTCACCAATCCGTATAAAATTCCGATTCCTTGCTTTGACAATAAGCCGTTTTCAATAAAAAGTGAACTCGAAAACATTCCGAGGGGAGAGGCCAAAGCAAATACGGTAAGCAGTAAAATTGTCCATTTTTTGCTGAGAGAAGCCGAAAGCACTGCTGCCAAGGCAAATGCAGCGGGACCTTTGTGCATGATAATGCCTAGCAGGACAGTGTTGTTACTGTGTACATGGGTTAATTCACCACTAGTTGCGCTTACAGTTTCTCCATGAGAAAGCAAGGTGCCTTCCAAAAAAGCATGAATAAATAATCCGACCATCAGGGTGATCACTCCTTTTGAGGATTCGGACTTGTGCTTGTGAATATGCCCATGCTCAATACCTGATGACCAAAACTCTAAGAGCTGCTGAAGCAAAAAGCCAAATAGGATATAAAGTCCCATTTCTCCTGTCCCAAAATCGGAGGAAAAGAGTTCGGGAATAATGTGAAGGATGGTGATCGAAAAAAGGTAAGAACCTGCAAATACTAGAACCAACTTGAAGTATTTCTCACGAAAAACCGGCGCAAAGAAGACCAATAGTCCCGCAAACATGGCGGTGAGAAAGAGCAAAAGAAAGTTTATAACCATGAATGTGGGTCGGTACTCCCGATTTCAAAGGAGCATTCACCGATGTAACTTTTGCAAAGGTACAAAAATTCAATAATGTTGCATTTATGTTTTTACTGTAGTGGAAAGGAAAGGAATTTTCTCAATTCAGGACTGGCATAAAGTTTTATCCCTGATCCTTTTTCATTGTAAATCAAGATCATTTCCACCTCGCTATTCGCAGAGTCCAGCGCCATTGCTTCTCGCCATCCTTGTACCATCAGTGCCTCAGAGATGACTCCAGCCTTTTTTACACTAGGTGCCAAGACACTTACTGCAAGTAAACCATGCGTCACCGGATAACCTGTACGGGGATCTAGCTGAAAGGCTTTTTTTACAGAATCTTGGGTATAAAACGTGCTAAAATCACCCGAAATAGCTACTGCACGATCGGTTAAGGCGAGCAAACCTTCTGCCTTTGTACCTATGGAGTCTCTTGGATAGATGACTTTTGATTTCCAAAGTTCCTCCTTCTCGTTTACCCCTTTGGCCAAGGTGTACCTACCCAGCTGGAGGAAATAATTTTTGACACCTTTTGATTCTAAAAATACCGAAATCTGGTCCATTGCTATTGCTCTGCCATAATCGGTTAGATCAAGGGTCAAGCCTGATTTGGTTTTCCGGATCAGAGTGTCTGTGACGACAAGCTTCGATAAACCTACTTGAGTAAGGACTTCCGCCACATCAACGCTGTCTTGGAGTCTTGCTCCTGAGGAAGAAAAAGTCCAGATCTTTTGAAGCGGGGCAGTACTGGGGTCCCAGGCCTGTTTTGAATCCAGATGCTCCTTTTGTGTGGTCTGAATAAGTTGGACCAGTTCTTTGGAAGGGTTTAAAAGGGTGTCGCTTTGATTGAGTTGGAAAAGCTCAGAACCCAAAGAGTTAGGATCGAATTGCTTTGCTAAGCCGTTCAAAATCGAATCAAGAGAAGTTTTTTGAACAGATGCGTCTGAATGATATAAAATCAAGTAAGGCTGGACTAAAAATTCACCTGTCACTTGCTTGAGTCCGTTTTCTCCGACTTCATTTTGCGAAGTAGAAGAAGGACCGCTCATCGAGCGAAAAAAGTAAACTACTAAAACCATCAAGAGCAAAACGATTGAATAAATGAGGTTTTTGCGTGCGTTTTGATTCATTACAGGGAGAATTGGGTGTTCAAAGTTAGGCCTATTTTTTTGTCCTTAGGTTGAAAACTCCAAAGTCCTACGCATGGGCTTTTGTTTATATTTGTGCGTATCCGTTTTGCCATGAGAGAAGATTACCTGAAAGGAGATGAAGAGCATTTGAGTCCCAAAGACCGGGAATTTGAGCGGGCGTTGCGTCCACTTAGTTTTGATGATTTTACCGGTCAGGCCAAAATCCTCGAAAATCTCCGCGTCTTTGTCCATGCCGCCAAAAAGCGAAAAGAGCCTCTTGACCATGTCTTGCTACATGGACCTCCCGGTCTCGGTAAGACTACGTTGAGCAATATCATCGCCAACGAGCTTCAGGCGGGGATAAAAATTACCTCGGGACCCGTATTGGATAAGCCTTCGGATTTGGCGGGTTTGCTGACGAATTTAGAGGAAGGCGACGTGCTTTTCATCGATGAAATTCACCGCCTCAATCCCATTGTGGAGGAGTACCTCTATTCTGCCATGGAGGATTTTCGGATTGACATTATGTTGGACTCCGGACCAAATGCCCGTTCGGTACAGATTTCACTGAGTCCATTTACCCTGATTGGCGCCACTACCCGTTCGGGTTTGTTGACCTCTCCGCTTCGTGCCCGATTCGGGATCAATTCAAGATTGGAATATTATGATGCCAAATTGCTCACCGATATTGTGACCCGATCTGCAGGGATTTTGCAAACTCCAATCGATGAAGTAGCTGCCTTTGAAATTGCCCGTCGTAGCCGTGGGACACCACGTATAGCCAACATGCTCCTTCGTCGAACCCGCGACTTTGCCGAAGTCAAAGGAAACGGTACCATCACGCTGGAAATCGCCAAAATAGCCCTCAATGCCCTCGATGTGGATGAAAATGGTCTGGACGAAATGGACAACCGCATTCTCTTGACGATCATCGAAAAATTCAAAGGTGGACCTGTTGGACTCAGCACCATCGCCACTGCTTGTGGGGAAGAAGCAGAGACGATCGAGGAAGTGTATGAACCTTTCCTTATCCAAGAAGGCTACATGAAGCGAACTTCCCGAGGTCGTATGGCTACTGAGTTAGCCTACAAACACCTTAAAATCAAGCCAACCGGTGCGAGTGGGACGTTGTTTGATTTGTGAAAAGTAAATTCAGACAAGGTGATTTGGGTAAGCTTAAAATCCGTTGAAATCTGAGTGCATTTCTGTGAAAACTGTTGGAGAAAAAACAAAAAAAAGCGGCTATTACACCGCTTTTGCTGTTTCCATCTGGTTGATGATATCCTCGTAGTCGAGGGTATTCCAGTTTTCAGTGATCAGCGGATCGGCCATCACCCTATCCATGATTTCTTCCTGCAGCTTGCCATGCGCATAGGCTTCGGCATAGCCCATATCCGAGAATGTCACCATGGTGTAAAGCGGAATCCACTCTTTGGGATACAGGTCATGAAGCTTAGCCTCAATTTTTTTGCGTAGCTGAAACTTCGGATCGGCCACACTATCCCGCATTTCAATGAAGTTTTCCATGGCCAACTGGCAGATGGCATCGGTATCAGGCTTTCGCTTTTTCTGGAATTTTTCAAAAACCAATTCCCAAGAATTTGTCCCAAGTTTTTCAATGAGCTCATTCAAGATGTAGCAATCTTCAAAGCCACAGTTCATCCCCTGACCGTAAAACGGCACCATGGCATGCGAGGCGTCACCTATCAGCAGGGAATTACCCTGAACCCAAGGATAGCATTCCACATTGATCAGTGCCGAGGTTGGGTTTTTGAAAAACTCGGTTTTCAAATCCGGCATCAACTGATAAGCATCGTCGAAATAGGCCCTAAAGACAGTTTCCAAGTCCTTTTCATCCTTGATCTTTTCAAAGCAGATCTTTGAACCTTCAAAGGGAAGAAAAAGGGTACAGGTGAATGATTTATCTGGATTTGGAAGTGCAATCAACATAAATTTTCCCCTCGGCCAAATGTGAAGTGCGTTGGGATCCATAGCAAACTCTCCCTCAGAAGTGGCCGGGATGGTCAATTCCTTATAGCCATGGGAAATGTATTCCTGCCTATAATTAAACCGGATCTGCTTTTGCATGGACATGCGCAGGGCAGAATAGGCTCCGTCTGCTCCGATGATGACCTGTGGCTGAAGTTTTTCCAGTCCCTGGGGAGTTTCAAAGGTTATTTCCTGTTTCCTGAAATCCACCTCCTGACATTTATACTCAAAGTGAATTTCTGCACCAATTCGCTCGGCTTCCTCAGCCAGCAGTTGGTTGAACTTGCCTCTGGAAATGGAATAGATGGCCTGATTTGCTTTTCCGTAAGGGATAAAGGTGGTTCTACCATGTTCATCATGGATCTTCCGTCCATACATTGGGATGGCAAGGGGAAGAACTTTGTCCTTCAGTCCAACCTGCTCGAGACTTTTCCAGCCTCGATGGCTTAGGGCCATATTGATAGAGCGGCCTTCTTCTGAATAGCTTGCTTTTCGCTTATCGGGTCTTTTATCAAAGATGTGTACATCCAGACCCTGACGTCTCAAGTATATGGCCATCAAGCTGCCGATCAGTCCGGCGCCCAAGATGGTGATGGAATTGGTTTTCATTGGCTAGTTTTCGCGGTAGGTATTAAGCGAATTTATCCAAGGATTGTTCCAGAATTTTTGCGAAGCGAAACACATCCAAGAAGCTGTTATACAAAGGGGTAGGGGCCAATCGAATCACGTTTGGATTCCTCCAGTCACCCACTACGCCATGTTTATAAAACTCATCGAAGACGGCCTTTCCACCTCGATGGATGAGCAAAGATAGCTGGCACCCTCTTTCGGCTGGATTTTTTGGAGTGATAATTTCCAAAACACCTGATTTTCCACTGATTTGCTTGATTAGGTATTCCAAATAGCCAGTCAATTTTTCGCTTTTGGCTCTGAGATTTTCCATTCCAGCTTCTTGAAAAATATCCAGTGAAGCCTGATGTGCCGCCAAAGCCAAGACGTTAGAATTGGCCAACTGCCAGCCATCGGCGCCATACATGGGCACAAAGCCTTTTTCCATTCGGAATCGCTCGCCTTCATCATGTCCCCACCAGCCTGCAAAGCGAGGTAAGTCTGGTCGTTCAGCATATTTTTCATGGACAAAGATCCCAGAAACGTTGCCTGGTCCTGAGTTCATGTACTTGTAACTGCACCAGGTCGCAAAATCAACATCCCAGTCGTGAAGTTTCAAAACAGCATTTCCGGCTGCGTGAGCAAGGTCAAAGCCTGCCACCGCGCCTACCTCGTGAGCTGCTTTGGTGATCGCTTCCAAGTCAAAAAGCTGTCCGGTGTAATACTGGATTCCAGCCATGTTCACCATTGCTAAAGATTCTCCCTGTTTTCTGATTTCAGCTAGAATGTCTTCTGTTTTGAGCGTACGCTCACCGGGCCTTGGGCTGAGCTCGACTAGCGTTTCTGCGGGATCCAAACCATGGAATTTGATCTGAGTCTCGAGCATGTATTGGTCGGAAGGGAAAGCGCCCGCTTCAACGATGATCTTGAATCGGTCTTTAGTCGGACGGTAAAAAGAAACCATTAGCAAGTGAAGATTCACCGAAAGGTTGTTCATCGCCACCACTTCATGCTCTTGGGCACCGAGGATTTCGGCCAAAGCAGGTTTTGATTTTTTACGGATATGATACCAGGCATCTTCGCCATGAAAATGCCCATCCACCGCCAAATCTGCCCAATTGCTCAATTCTTTTTCCAGATGATCTTTGACAGTTTTGGGCTGAAGTCCGAGGGAGTTGCCGCAGAAATAAATGGCTTCCTGACCATTTACTTTGGGAAAGTGGAAACGGGTTCTGAAATGCGCTAGGGAATCTTTCGCGTCCATTTCACGGGCAAAAGACTCGGAGTATTGGAATGTATTTGGGTTCATATCTATGGTTTGAATCCTAGTATTGAAAATTCTGCTAGGAGGTGTTTTTAATCATGGTTTGAGAGGGAAGACCGGAGACCGATGACCGAAGAATCCCAATAGAGAGATTTATTACTACTTCGAAGGCCTTTTGTGTCTTAGGAGCGTGTCAGCGGTGCTTTTTCACTAACTGAAAACTGCCAACTGACCACTGCAAACTATTTCTCCATCACCGTTCCGCAACTTTTGCAGGTTCTCAGGTCCATATTGGACCAGAATCGCTCCAATATGGGTGGGAGTTGGGTGACGATATCAGTAAGCTCCACGTATTCTTCGTGAAGTTTTTCTCCGCAATTTTCACAGTGCCAAAGGAAACCATCCTTTTCCCCGGGTCTTCGGTAGCGTTCCATGACCAAGCCGATTGTATTGGCGGGACGACGGGGAGAATGAGGCACTTTTGCCGGCAGAAGGAATATTTCCCCTTCCTTGATTTCGATGTCTTTGGGTTTGCCGTCCTCGATGATATTCAGGACGATATCGCCCTCGAGTTGGTAGAAAAATTCCTCCCCTTCATCGTAATGGTAATCCTTTCTGGAGTTTGGACCGCCAACGACCATGACGATAAAGTCGTCATTTCCCTTGTACACCTGCTGATTGCCAACAGGCGGCTTGAGCAGGTGGCGGTTGTCATCGATCCATTTTTTGAAGTTGAAAGGTTTAGCTACAGCCATGGTTTTGACGGATTTTGAATTAGGACAAATTCAAAGATAGGTATTGAAGATAAATGCAGCGGTAATATGATTTGCATAAAAGCTCCTCCGTTTGAAAAAGTTTAACTTTGGCAACTCTCATGGAGGTTCTCTAAAACCTCGTAAATCGTAACTCAAAAATCGTACATTTCCCAGATTCCAAAATCAAAGCCAATGAGTACCTCCATCGCCGATATGCACTGTGACCTCCTGTCTTTTTTGGCGGTAGTTCCCGGTGCAGACCCATTCGACAAAAACCAAATTGCTTGCGCTTTTCCATGGATGCAAGAGGGAGGTGTCAAGATGCAGGTCATGGCGATTTATACTACGGTCGATTCGGGAAGTAGGGCCTTGGCCACCAAGCAGGCAGCTATTTTTGATGAGTTGCTTCGCAAAGAAAAAGAAACGGTTTGCCGATTTGATGGAGATTTTTTCCGAAATCAATCTGAAAAAAGTCCAATCCGAATCATCGCTTCGGTGGAAAATGCGGCGGGTTTTGGCACGGAAAATTCCACCTGGCCTGAAATCTATCAGCAGTTTGATTCGATTGTAGAAAAAGTCGGGACATTGGCTTACATCAGCCTGACGCACCATACCGAAAACCGATTCGGCGGCGGAAATTATACCGAAGACATAGGCCTGAAAGAAGACGGCAAGCGCCTGCTCGATTACATGGCAGGAAAGCGGATTCCCATCGACCTTTCACATACTTCCGACTTACTCGCCGAAGGCATTCTCAAGCACATTGACCGACATCATTTGCCGATTCCGGTGATTGCCAGCCATTCCAATTTCCGCTCGATTTGGAATCACAAGCGTAACCTCAGCGATGAATTTGCGCAGGAAATCATCCATCGAGGAGGCATCATCGGGGTGAATTTTCTCAGAGCATTCCTGGACAATGAAGTTCCGGAAAGGCTGTTTGAGCACTTGCTTCACGGAGTTAAGCTAGGTGAAAATGCCATCTGCTTTGGCGCTGACTTTTTTTATACCAAAGATTTTCCTGACCCAAGCCGCCATCCATTTTACTTTCCCTTGGCCGAAAATGCCGGAAAGTATCCTTCCATTTTGCAGCATCTAAGTGCAGAGCTTTCCCAGACTCAGCTTCGCAAAATGGCCTTCGAAAACGTGTTTAATTTCTACCAAAAACTCTGGGCCTGATGTCTAGCCATCATTTTGTCAAGGAGCAGCAAGAGCCTGCAGTCTTGATTTTGAAAATCAATGGGATATCATTTGATGCGGTATCGCCCTTACTGGAGTGGGTGCCGACGGTACTCGTCTGGCAGGATTGCGTGGAGGTGGTGCTGAGTTGGGGGATCAAAGTGGATGTGATTTTGGCCACGCAGGAATTTCAAAAGGCCAATTATCAGCTCTTGGAAGAACAATATCCTGTTCGGTTTTTGACAGTTTCGGGTGCCCAACCTTTGGAAGAAGGTTTACACTATTTGCTGGCTTCCCAGCATAAGGGAGTGCATTTGGTGGGATTTGATCATGCCAAATTGGAGGATTTGGCATCCAAGATTGATCTTCTGGATTTGACTGTCTTGGATGGAGATTGGAAGTATTATCCCGTCAAAGAGGGGAAGTTCAAAAAATGGTTTGCAGCATCTGAAATTCGGATTTTGGCTAAAGAAAATCAGCCGCTGGAACTTTCCAATTCCAACGGCCAATTGCTTTTTCCTGTCCAGTATTTGACTCAAATCGAGTTGCCCGAGGGCATCACTGAGCTTTCTAGTCTAGGTATTTTTTGGATAGGAGAGAAGGTAGTTACTTAAGCCCCCACCACCATATACAAGCCTGCTGCCAGCAAAGCACCGATTACAGGGCCAACGATCGGAACCCATGAATAGGCCCAATCTGAGCTTCCTTTTCCCTTGATAGGTAAAAGCTGATGCATGATTCTCGGGCCTAAATCCCGTGCAGGGTTGATGGCATAGCCGGTGGTTCCTCCCAAAGCCAAACCAATCACCCAAACCAAAAATGCTACCGGAAGTGCACCCATGGAGCCCAATCCAATTGGTGTTCCGTTTGGATCTTCGATTTTGGCGCCAGTGATGTATAAAATCACGAAAATTAGCACAAACGTGCCCAATGTCTCTGAAATCACACTGGTGGTAAAATTTCTCACCGAAGGATCTGTACAAAACGGAGCTCGCTTCAATCCCGGATCATCCGTCATCTCAAAATGGTGGCGATACATCAGCCAAGCCAAGCCCGAACCGAGCATTGCTCCTCCAAGTTGAGCCAACATATACCCGGGAGCCAGCGCCCAGTCAAATTTGCCTACAGCAGCCAAACCGATGGTCACGGCCGGATTGAGATGAGCACCACTATAAGGTCCAGCCACGACTACCCCACAAAAGACAGCAAGAGCCCAAGCTGTAGTGATGGCGATCAAACCACCTCCGTTTCCTTTTGTTCCGGGTAAAATCACATTGGCAACCACTCCAGCTCCCAGCAGGATGAGGATGCCTGTTCCGATTAGTTCTGCTACAATTGCGTTCATTCTACCCAATTTTTAGAGCGTTCTACTGCTTTGTGCCAAAAGTGAATCAACTGATCCCGCTTTTCAGCTTCCATGTTAGGTTCGAAACTTTGGTCAGCTTCCCATAATTCTTGCAATTCTTCCTGATTTTTCCAAAATCCCACAGCTAAGCCGGCCAAAAATGCAGCGCCGATGGCAGTGGTTTCGATGATTTTTGGACGTTTGATTTCGCAATCCAGCAAATCTGACTGAAACTGCATCAGGAAGTTGTTTGCTGTAGCACCGCCGTCCACGCGAAGTTCCTGAGTGGGTTTACCGCTGTCTTTTTCCATGGCCTTGAGCACATCAAAAACCTGATAGGCAATTGCCTCCAATGCTGACCGCGTCATATGGGCGATCGTCGTGCCTCTGGTGATTCCAAAGAAAGCTCCCCGTGCATTTTGATCCCAATGGGGTGCTCCAAGTCCTGCCAAGGCAGGAACAAAGTACACCCCGTCGTTATCATCCAGGCTGGTGGCCAATTTTTCGGTTTCCTTCGTATGGCTGAAAAGCTCGATGCCATCTCTCAGCCATTGGATCGCTGCTCCGCCGATGAAGACAGAGCCTTCGAGGGCATAGTTGATCTCGTTACCGATTTTCCAAGCCACTGTGGTGAGCAGTTGATTTTGGGAGCGAACGGCCTCTTTTCCAGAATTCATGACCAAGAAGCATCCTGTTCCGTAGGTGGTTTTAGCCATTCCGGGTTGGATGCAAAGTTGACCAAAAAGTGCCGCCTGCTGATCTCCGGCCACTCCCGCAATTGGGATTTTGGTGTTGAGCACATCGCCGGCGGTCTCGGTGAATACCTCGCTGCAGCTTTTCACTTCAGGCAGCATGGAAGCAGGAATGCCTAATAATTCCAACAGTTCCTTGTCCCATTCCTGAGTATGAATGTTGAAAATCATCGTTCGGCTGGCGTTGGTAATGTCGGTTAGATGACTTTTTCCAGCGGTCAGTTTCCAGATCAGCCAAGAATCCACCGTACCAAAAGCGAGTTCTCCGGCTTCCGCTTTTTGCCTTGCGCCTTCTACATTTTCCAAGATCCATCGGATTTTGGTAGCGGAAAAATAGGCGTCAATGATCAATCCTGTCTTGGCTGCGATTTGCTCGGCATGGCCTTTTTCTTTGAGCTCGTTGCAATAGGAAGCCGTTCGGCGGTCTTGCCAGACGATGGCATTGTAAAGCGGTTTGCCGGTTTTTCGATCCCAAACGATGGTCGTTTCCCGTTGATTGGTGATACCTATGGCGGCGATTTGATCGGGTTTGATATCTTTTTGAAGAAGGGACTCGATCATGACGGCAGACTGGCTGGACCAGATTTCATCCGGGTCATGCTCCACCCATCCTTGTTTGGGAAAGTGCTGTTTAAATTCCTTTTGGGCAACGGAGACGATCTGCCCTTTTTGGTCAAAAATAATGGCTCTGGAGCTGGTGGTGCCTTGATCCAAAGCCAAAATGTAAGGTTTGTTTTGAGACATTTTTGGGTTTAAAGGTTAAAGGTAATGGGTTAGATTTAAGTGCTTTTGATGAGGTACTTTTCACCAGTTTTCTTGAAATCAGCCAGTTCGGACTCGATCCAAGCTTGGTCTTTTTGAAGTGCAGCGGCCATGGTTTGGGCTACTATTTCGGCCGAATCCAAAGCTGCTTGCGCATCGAGAATCAACATACGAATTCTTCGGGAAAGTACATCTTCAACTTTGACAGCCATTTCATTTTGGCAGGACCAGACGACTTCTGCAAGGATATTCGGGAATGCCGGATGGATGGGCTCGCTCCATTCTGGGTTTTCATTTGCTAGCTGCTGGATTTTTGCTGCATCCGAACCGTAAATACTCCAGTGTCCAGATGGAATTTCGGTCGTGAATCCGTGGATTTTCTGATTAAGGGATTTACTTGGGTTGAGTGTCTGTCCGGTGATTTGGGTGAAATAGTCCACGGTGTCTTCGCCCATTTTTCGGAAGGTGGTCCATTTTCCACCAGTCAAAGTAACTAGCCCGCTACCGGATACGATCACCTTGTGCGAGCGGGAGATTTCTTTGGTTTTGGTGCTGCCTTCTTTGGGTCGGGCAAGTGGACGTAGCCCTGCAAAAACAGCTTTCACATCTTTTCGGGTAGGTTTTTTGGTTAGGTAGCCACTTGCCGTTTCGAGTACAAAGTCAATTTCCTTTTGCAAGGCCTCAGGTTCTAACTTGGCTTTTTCACGAAGTGTGTCGGTGGTACCCACGACCAATTTGTCATGCCAAGGCACGGCGAAAAGAATACGCCCATCTCGGGTTTTTGGGATCATCAGAGCATCTTTTCCACCTAAAAAGTCCAAATCCAATACCAAGTGAATGCCTTGGCTGGGTTGGATGGTTTTCTGCGCTTCGGGATTATCCATTTGCAGGATTTTGTCCGCAAAAACGCCCGTCGCATTGACGACCATTTTGGCTTGGATTTCCAGTTTTTCTTTGGACTGTTCGTCGATGACTTTCAAGCTGGAGATTTTGCCTGATCCATTTTTCACAAGCCCAGAAACCTTCATGTAATTCAAGACACAGGCTCCGAGCTCATCTGCTGTTTGGGCAATGTTGAGTGCCAATCGGGCATCGTCAAACTGGCCGTCGTGGTAGACGACTCCGCCTTTGAGTCCTTTTTGCAGGACAGCAGGGAGGCGCTTTATGGTTTCCGATTTGGAGATAAATCTGGACTTTCCGAGACGGAGTTTGCCTGCCATCCAGTCGTAGATTTTCAGTCCTGCGCTGTATTGGATGCGGTCCCACCACGTATAGATCGGGATGATGAAGGGTTGGTTTTGGGTGAGGTGGGGCGCATTTTTGAGAAGCATTCCTCGTTCTTTGAGGGCTTCCAAAACCAACGCGATATCGCCCTGGGCCAGGTAGCGAACTCCCCCATGTACCAGTTTGGTGCTTCGGCTGGAGGTTCCTTTGGCAAAATCAGCCTTTTCCAACAAGACTACCGAAAGCCCTCGGGAAATTGCATCCAAGGCTACTCCAAGCCCGGACGAACCGCCGCCAATCACGGCAATATCCCAGATTTTACTTTTATCTCTAAGCTGTTTTAAGTTTTCTTCTCTATTCATTTTCTTTCCCTTCTGGGCTAAAAGTAATTCAAAAGGAAATAAAAAGAAATTAAACGAAAGTAAAATTTACGAAATGGTTTCCAATTACTTTCTTTTAATTACTTTCGAGTGATCAAATTGAAAAGCCATGACCATTGTAGAACGGCATAAGCATATTTTGGATGAACTCGCAAAAAGCGGATTTGTCAGTGTGTCGGATCTTGCCAAATCACTTCAAGTGACAGTCGTGACGATTCGAAAGGATCTAAAAATTTTGGAGGATAAAGGCCTGCTCTACCGCTCTCACGGAAGTGCCACCTCGGTTTCTCCCTATGTGTCTGACCGATCTGTTCAAGTGAAAAAGCTGGAGCAGGTAGAGGAAAAAAGTAAAATCGCCCAAAAAGCTGTGGATTTTCTAGAGCCAAAAGATGCCATCATTATCGGTTCGGGTACCACTGTAGGCGCTTTTGCGCAAGCGATTCCAAGGAATTATCCGCTTACCGTGTTGACTTCTGCCATGAATGTAGCGATGGCCCTGATCGATACCTCGGAAATCGAATTAGTCCAGCTTGGGGGAGTGGTGCGAAAAAGCAGCAGTTCTGCAGTTGGACATTTTGCTGAGGAGATGCTCAAAAGTTTTGCCTGCAGTAAATTGTTTCTCAGTGTGGACGGAATCAGTCTGGATCACGGGCTCACTACTTCCAATATGATGGAAGCCCACCTCAATTCCCAAATGATCCGATCCGTTCAAAAGACAATCGTGTTGGTCGATAGCCGGAAGTTTGGTCGAAAAGGATTCGGGAAAATCGGAGAACTAGAAGATGTGGATGTGATCATCACCGACTCGGGGATTCCTGAGCTTTTTAAAGAAAAGCTGGAGGAAAAGGGGATCGAAGTGGTAGTGGTTTAAAAGTCTTTGTACACCTTTCGCTCGACCTTGGATCCATTTTTATCTAGGGTCACCACATAGATAAAGTCGTATTCCAAATCGGTAAGGTCGGCAAATTTTTCTCCCTCTCCCACGAAATAGTTGGCTACTTGGCCGACAGTATTACTATGGCCTACGACTAGGATGTTTCCTTCTCGTTTGCGAAGCTCCTCTACCAAGGCGTCGTGATTTTTAGGATCGTAGATTTCAATCTCGACTCCGGCCTTATCAGCTGTTGGTTTTGCCGTGTTTTTGGTTCGGATATAATCGGTAGAAAACACGTGCTTGATTTCCTCCTTTTCTAGGATCTGAGCCAGTTTCAATGCCCTTACATTTCCTACATAAGCCAATTGCGGATCATTTCCAACCAATTGTTTTTCCGCATGACGGACGATGTAGATGGTCTTAGGGGAATTTTGGGAAGTGCAAGCTCCTAGTATTAGAAGCAGGCTGAACAGAAGGAGGAGGTTTTTCATATATTTTTAAAGATATTCTCCGCGAGATTAGAGATATGCTTCGCAAAATAGAAGGCCTGTCTCGGCGCTAGCCATATTTTTTTATCTGCGAAGCTATCTTTTTGATTATCCCGAAAAGGTATTGTCCAAATGCTGATCCTTGGCTTTGATTTCTTCAAATTCTAAGAATTGCTCCCAGAAATCGGTCTCAGGAAGGGCGGCTCTCAGGAAGATTTTTTCCTTCTTAATCGGGTGTACAAATACCAAATGGAAGGCGTGGAGATTGATGCTACCGTCCGTATTGGATTTGGAAAAGCCGTACTTCACATCGCCTCGGATCGGGCAACCCATGGATGCCAGTTGCACACGAATCTGATGCGGGCGACCAGAAATCGGTCTTACTTCTAGTAGCCAGTGATCGTTAAGCGTACCCAACACCTTATAATTGAGCTCTGCTTTTTGTGATCCGGGAACTTCTCTATCGTGGGCAGTGACCACATTCTTTACTTCATCCTTGGTCAGCCAATGAGTAAGCTTTCCTTGTTCTTCTTTAGGCCGACGTTTTACGATAGCCCAGTAGACTTTATGAATATCTCTTTTTCGGAAAAGCTCCATCATCCGCTCCAGCCCCTTAGAGGTGCGTGCAAAAGCCACCAAACCGCTCACAGGGCGGTCAAGTCGATGAATGGGGTGAAGAAAAACCGCTCCCGGCTTTTCGTATTTGTTGGAAATGTAGTCTTTGCAGTAGTCCGTCAGTGTCTTGTCTCCGGTTTTGTCCCCTTGTACCAAGACCCCTGCCGCCTTGTTGACGACGAGGAGGTGGTTGTCTTCATAGACAACAGAAAATGGTTTTGTTCTCATAATGAATCACAAAGGTAGGTTTTATTTTGGGACCGAAGACCGAAGATGGAAGACCGAAGCACTTCTTCCGTCTTCGGTCTCCTGTCTTCCTACTCAAGAGAGCATTTTCCGAATCTCATAATCCTGCAAATGAGCATTCAGCCAGCCGGCTTCAAGGTAAGCTCCGTATTTTTTATAGAAATTGATTGCGGGCTCGTTCCAGTCCAGGACCTGCCACATCATCCCAGTGCAGCCGTCTTCCATGCATTTGGCCATTACCCGATCGAAAAGTAGTTTACCGGCTCCATTTCCCCGCTCGGACTCGGTGACGACAATGTCTTCCAAGTAAAGTCTTTTCCCTTTCCAGGTAGAATAGCGGTAATAATAAATCGCAATCCCAATGATCTCGCGCGTTGTGTCTTTCTCACACACATACAGTCCGTAAACTGGATTGGGACCAAAACCGTCCTTTTCCATCATTTCTAAGGTATTGGTGACTTGTTCTGGCGCTTTTTCATAAAGTGCGAGTTCTTTGATGAGTTCAAGCACTCTAGGGAGATCTTCTATTTTACCTTCGCGGAGGGAATACATGGGCTTTTGTGGGAATGTGATTTGCTATTTTGTTAACTATGCGCCTAAATTAGTCAAAACCTGAGAAACGAATGTTTTTAGCCATCGACGCCGGCAATTCCAATGTTGTTTTTGCACTTTTTGATTACAAAAGCGGGAAGTGGACGAATCAGTTTCGCCTTGAGACTAAGACGCCTAAGTTGATATCTCAGCTGAGTAAAAAGGTCCCGCTCTATTTTCTCGAGCATGATATCCATGTTTCCCAGATTGAAAAGATTGGATTTAGCTCCGTAGTCCCTGAAATTAACGGGATCATAGAGCAGTTTTGTGAAAGCTTTTTTGGTCAGACTCCCTATTTAATCCAGCCTGAGAGTTTTTTAGTATTGCCTGTAAAAGCCCTTCGCCCCAATGAAATCGGGAGTGACCTGATGTGCAATGTGATGGCGGCATTTTCCAGGTTCGGAAGTCCTGTGATTATTGTGGATTTTGGTACCGCATTGACCTTTACTGCTGTGGGGTCCACGGGAGAAATCATAGGGGTGAATATTGTCCCTGGTCTTCAAACTGCCATCAGGGCCCTTTTTTTGAATACTTCCAAATTGCCGGAAGTGGAGCTAAAACTGCCCGAATCTGCTCTGGGAAAAAACACCATCCATGCCATTCAAGCCGGTGTGCTATACGGATATACCGGATTGGTCAAGGGAATGTTGGAGGCGATTAGGAAAGAGACGGGATTGAGTTTTACGGTCGTAGCTACAGGAGGACTATCTTCCATTCTGACCAGTTTGGAGGGAGTCTTTGATGAGGTTGATCGAAATCTGACTTTGGAAGGCCTTCGCCTGATTACCGAAGCCAATTCCTGACTCAGCGATTTACCTCAAAGCTCACATCCCATTCTTCTGTCACTTTGATTTTTTCTTTGAACTCTCTGTGAAGTGGATTGATGAGGAGGTTGTGTTCTTGCGAAAAGCTGCCCAGTGGGATTCTGCAAGAAGGGATTTTTAGAAAAGGCGAAAGCATACTCTTGGCCCATGCCGAGCCAAACTCCTGAGTGGATCTTGGATAGGGGCGGTTTTTCCAATTATCCGGTAGTTCGGAAATGTCGAGCTCTGGAATTTTTCCCTCAACTTCAAAAATGACCAGCTTCCACTTGCTTTGTGTGACGACTGGACCTTTGATGCTGAGCATTTCCAGAAAGTTGAGCGAACTCACCGAGCAGGCATAGATCATCGGAGTCCCATAGAGGTTCCAGCGACCTGGACCTATGCCATAGCCGAGGGAATCCCGCCCAGGAAGATGCTCAATCAGTCGGAAGTAGCGCATCAGAGGATATTGCCCCAGGAAATCGCCTCCAAAGCCTGATCCACCAAGGATATCTGATAAGGATTCTTGAGAAGGTCAACGGGTTTTTGGGAGGAAAGGGCGGCATTAGGCGTGTGAAGCCACTCGGACATCAGCTTCTCTGAGCCGAATATCCGGATGCCTTTGGCAATGATCTGATCCATTTCGAGTAGATTTTTGGTGATGGCCTTGCTGAGCTTGCGGTCGTCCTTTTTCCAGCGGAAAAGTGTGCTAGGATCCACTTCCAGAAGGTCGGCTACATCCTGAGAAGTAAAATCCAAATAGTCGAAAAAGGGACTGGTCTCATGAAAATCCAGCACAGCCTCACCATACTGCTCCCGCTGCTCTGCCACGATAGAAGGAGACTGGGTGAAGAAGTGATAGGCTCTAGGCCCTGACTCAATCACTTCGGTGTGCTGATCATCAAAGCGGATTTTCCAAGTCGTGCTCATAGCTAGTTCATTTATCTCCAGAAAGTTATAAGTAAAAATTGTATTTGCAATATTATTAACTCTTTTTTGCAAGTATGTCTTTTACGATAGCTTCGGCATGTGAGATGCTGTTTTCGATAAAAAATTCTCGGGTGTTCAATCCTCCGCACACGACACCTGCCAGATATACTCCGGGGACGTTGGACTCTTGGTTGGTTTGATCGTAGCAGGGTCGCCGCTTCTCGTCCAGGCTGAGTTGTACGCCGAGCTGATCCAGTAAGGTGAAGTTGGGTTTATAACCAGTCATGGCCAGCACCCAGTTATTGGCGATGGTGACTTCGCCTTCAGGAGTTGCAATGATTACTTCTTGGTCTTTGATTTCCTTGACTTTGGATCGGGTGAAGGCTTTGATTGAGCCTTCTTTGATTCGGTTCATGATGTCCGGCCGAACCCAATATTTGACATTTTCGTCTACCTCGTCTCCCAAAAGTACCATGCTGACTTCCGCGCCTTTTCTCCAACACTCCAATGCCGCATCTACCGCAGAGTTGGCACCGCCGACCACCAAAACCTTCTGTCCGATAAATGGCCAAGGCTCTTTGTAGTAGTGAAGTACTTTCGGCAAATCTTCACCGGGTACATTCATGAGGTTGGGTAGATCATAAAACCCGGTAGCCAGGACGATTTTTCTGCATTGATAGCTTCCTTTTGAGGTTTTGACATAAAAAAGATCTCCCTCATTTTTCAGAGATTGTACTCCTTCATACAGGTTGACCCTCAGTTTGAAAAGAAAATAGATCCGTCGGTAATATTCCAAAGCTTCTGTTCGGGTCGGCTTGGTACCTACAGACATGAAGGGGATTCCTCCCATTTCCAGCCGATCCGAGGTAGAGAAAAAAGTCATGTTTACCGGATAGTTGTAGATCGAGTTGCAAAGCGCTCCTTTTTCTAAAATGAGGTAATTTAAACCAGCTTTTCCTGCTTCGATGCCACAGGCAAGGCCTATCGGCCCACCTCCGATGATGATCAGGTCATGAATAGGTTGCATAGGCTATGGTTGAAAATTGATGTTTTGATCTTTGAAAGAACGATAATCCCAGTCAAAGGTACGTTCGGTGAGTTGGGTAAAACCACTTCCACTTCGCAGGACCGCTGTGGATGAGACTGTTCCATAATCGGGCTGAATTCGGATAAATTGGGCAGAAAGCCCAACCTCCAGTGGAAGTGGAGCACCCGTTTTGGGAAGGGTTTCAGGGGGGAAAGTAGCAGTAGATTTCAGGGTTTGCAAAAGCTGTTCCTGAGTGGGGCTTTCAGACATCAATTCCGAGAGTTGATTTTTTGCCAACTCTGTTTTGGGCCAAGGATCGTTGAGGAGGCCGTTGCTGAGACCATGTATTCCTTGAGGTACTTCCATAGGGGAATCCCCGTAGTTGCTTGCGTAATAGAGTTTAACTCCGTCTGAGACTAAAAGGTTGAATCCGTCAAATTCAGACCTTTTTTTCCATATTTTGTCAAGGTAATTTTCAGGGGTAAGGTCAGATTCGAGAAAATCCAGGACGAGTTTTCCACGGGATATTTTTGGATTTCTTTTTTGAGTAAAGTCCCGGTAATTGGTTAGTAAAGCCCATTTTCCATCGGGATGAAAGCCTATCCAAGTGCCGCCTCCCTGTAAATCTTTACCTGCAAAAATCCCCGAATCCCACCGGTGGAGTGGACTTGTAGGCCGGTGAAAAACTTCATCTCTGTTTGCCGAAATGAGTAAGGGAAAGTCAGGATGGGCTTTCCAGGCGATAGCTACTAAACACATATTACTAAAGGTAAAAAAAAGAGGCTGCACTCGGGCAACCTCTTCTTGGGGTGATTATCCAACTTTCTCTTTTTTCAGACTTGGATAGTCAGTAAATCCTTTTTCACTAGGAGTGTAGAAGGTGTTTTGGTCCCACTCGGAAAGTGGTGCGTTTTCTGCAAATCGCTCCACTAAGTCAGGATTTGAAATAAATGGCTTACCGAAAGCTACTGCATCCGCAAGGCCTTCTTCGATGATTTGGTTTCCTTTTTCCTGATCAAAAGCACTGTTGATCACCAAAGTGCCTTTGTACATCGGACGGTATCTTTTGGCAATATTCGGTTCTGCAAAAGGCAATTCACTCACATCGGTAAATGGCTCTGATAGATGCAGATAGGCCAAATTGTAGTCGTTGAGTTTGCTGACGATGTAGTCGAAAGTTGGGATAGTTTCCTCATCCATGGTCATTCCGAATACGCCGTGAAGAGATGGATTGAGGCGGACACCGATTCGGTTTTCAGGCATCACTTCCCTGATCGCATCGATCACTTCAAAAAGGATTCTTGCGCGGTTTTCAATACTTCCTCCGTACTCATCTGTTCGGTGATTGGAGGTGGCGTTGAAAAATTGATGAAGTAGGTAGCCGTTGGAAGAGTGGATTTCCACTCCGTCAAAACCTGCCTCGATGGCATTTTTTGCCCCGTTTTTGAAGTCAGCGATGGTTTGCTTGATCTCTTCTAAGGTCATTTCCTTGGCAGTGACAGTGTCTTTGAAGCCTTGGGGAGTGTAGGACTTGGAATTAGGATTGGTGGCAGAAGCTGACAATGGCAACTCTCCTCCATGGAAATCAGGGTGCGACATACGGCCGACGTGCCAAAGCTGAATGAAAATATGCCCTCCAGCCTCGTGAACCGCTTGAGTCACTTGCTTCCAAGCTTCAGTTTGTGCTTCGGAATAGATTCCCGGAGTGTTGATGTATCCGACTGCTCTCGGAGAAATCTGTGAGCCTTCAGTGATGATCAAGCCTGCCGAAGCTCTCTGCTTGTAGTATTTCGCGTGAATGTCAAAAACTTTATTTTCTGGATTGTTGGCTCTGCTGCGGGTCATAGGAGCCATCCATACTCTATTTTTTAGGTTGAGGTCGCCGGTTTGAATAGGTTGTAAAAGGGGCTGAGTTGTGTTCATAAGGGAGTTAATTTTTTAAAATTTAATGTCTATACAACTAATGTCTAGATTGGAGAGTTCCTCTCGAAGCGAAGTTTTTTTAACTTACCACCGCAAATCGCCCTATTTCCTAATGGACCCAACCCTGATTGTGATCACCGGAGCCGCTAGTGGCATTGGTCTCCAACTAGCACGACACTTTCAAAAAGAACATGTACCAATGGTTCTTATTGATCTTCATCGAGGCCATTGGGGAAATTTGGCATCTTTACCCCAGACTTGTCATTTTATAGAGGGAGACGTTTCTCAAGCGGCTACCTGGGAGCGAGTTATAGAACAAGCCAAGGAAATCCACTTACCAATCTCGCATCTGATCAACTGTGCCGGAGTAATTCGCCCTGGCTTTTTAGCGGATTATGCCCTTTCTGATGTGGACTTCCACCTGGATGTCAATACCAAAGGCACCATTCTAGGGACTACTCTTATTGGTCGTGAGATGAAGTTTCAGGAGTTTGGACACATCATCAATGTCTCTTCCCTGGCTGGCTTGGCCCCTGTCTCTGGTTTAAGCCTTTATGTAGCATCCAAGTTTGCCGTGAGAGGCTTTTCCCTATCGGTTGCAGCCGAATTGAGGCATTTTGGAATAGATGTCAGTGTGATTTGTCCGGATTTGGTCAATACTCCAATGCTGGATCTCCAGCTTAACTATCCGGAAGAAGCCAAGCTAACATTCAGCGGACCTTCAACAGTCCTGCAGCCCGAAGATTTGGTCCGAGAGATTCTCCAACTGATGCAAAAACCCAAACTCCAAGTCAGTGTACCCGGATCAAGAGGATTACTGGCAAAAATCGCGGGAGCCTGGCCTGCGTTTGCAGAAATTTTTAGAAATTCTCTAGAAAAGAAAGGAAGAAAAAACCTTCAAAAACTTCGTAAGTAGCCGGTTTTGAGTCATTAACACTTTTTAATACGATAATTGTCGTATTTATTTTGAAATTACGATTGTCTTCGTATAACTTTGGTACGAAGCTAATCGTAATTACTCCCATGAACAAACCAACTGAAGCCGAACTAGAGATTTTATCCATTCTCTGGGAACTCAAGGAAGCCAGTGTCCGCCAAGTGCACGAACGTCTGGCCGAGACCAAAGACACGGGCTACACCACCACGCTCAAGATCATGCAAATAATGCATGCGAAAGGATTGCTGGCTCGCGATGAAGAGAGCCGAACGCATGTCTATCGCCCGCTGGTCAAGCAAGGAGACACTCAAAAGTCTCTTTTGAAAAACTTGCTTTCCACCGCTTTTGGCGGTTCTTCCAAATCCCTGGTCATGCAGGCTTTGGGCCAAGAAAAGCCCTCCAAGGAGGAGCTGGATGAAATCAGAGCATTTCTCGACAACCTTGAAAATGATGCCAAATGAAGCTTTTAAATGAAAGGATTCCCGACGAACTGCTGACAGCTTTGGGCTGGACGCTGGTTCATTCGCTTTGGCAGCTCATCGTGGTTGCAGGTCTGCTATGGATTGGATTAAGAATGCTCAAAAAATCAAGTCCTGCTTTGAAGTATGGATTAGCCGTCGGCGCTTTGGTCTTTTCCTTTGTAGTCACCTTGGGTACTTTTTCCTACCAATGGTCCAAGACAGATTCAGGTCCAAGTTTTACAAAGGCAGAGGTCGACTTTCTTCTGTCCCAACCAGGCCTTTTGCCACAACAGGCGACTTTGGAATCCAGCGTCGATCAAGCTACGCGTTGGATCGAAACCAACCTCCCCGTTTTGGTCAATTTCTGGTTTTTTGGAGCGCTGCTATTTCTTTTCCGCTTGCTGAATAGCCTGTCAGAGATTCGAGGACTTCGCAAAAGTGCCCAATTGGTGGCAGACTTTGAGGTACAAAAAATGACCTATCGACTCGTGGGTAGGTTAGGGATAAGTCGCGAAGTGGAACTTCGGATGAGCGAAATGGCGCATTCTCCCTTAACCTTCGGAACTATCAAGCCGGTGATTTTGCTGCCCGCAGCATTGATTTTTCACCTTAGTCCCGCCCAGTTGGAAGCCATCATTGCGCACGAACTAGCACACGTAAAGCGAAATGATTACCTAAGCAATCTGCTTCTTTCGGGGCTGGAGATCCTGTTTTTCTTCCATCCCTGCTATTGGTGGATGAGTCAGACGGTGAAGGAGCTAAGGGAAAATGCCGCAGATGATTTGGCATTAAAGGCAGGAATTCAACCCAAAGTATTGGCTACAAGCCTGGCTGAAGTCCTCAATTTTGCAAAGCAAAACCCTCCCGAACTCGCGCTTGCAGCCTCCAAAAAACGAAATCCAACCCTGCTTCGAATCAAGCGGATGCTGGGCTACGAAACTGAAAACTATCCACAAACCTCTATTATTTCTATCCCCATGTTACTTACCTTATTTCTCAGTGCCGGCCTGATGGCAAGTGCACAACAAGACGCACCAAAGTCAGAATTCCAAATTGAAAAAAGCGCAGCGATTCAATCAAGGCTTGAAATTGCGCCTGCCTGGGATACCATTCCGACTTCAAACCTGCGAAATTCCAAAATCGAGAATCATCGAATTTCAATTACGACTGAGGATGGCAAAACCTATCACATCATCGGAGATAAAATGATCTCAGGTAAGGATACCTTAGCGATTAGCAGTAAAGTAAGACTAGAATTGGAGAAGTTGATGCAATTTGATGCGGAAAACATGCCTGAGCTGATTATCCCTGACGCTCCGGAGTTTGATCATGAATGGATTGCTCCTGCTCCTGATTATGATCTGGATATTCCTTTGCCTCCGGATCCAATCGAGCCACCTTTTGAAAGTTTTGAATTCGAGAATTTTTCTACATGGAATTTTAGTTTCGGAGACACCTCAAAAATGAGTAAAGAAGAGCGGGAGAGATGGAGAAAAGAAATCGAGTTATTGGCCAAGGAAGGAGCAAACCATGCCGAAAAGCTGTCTAAAGAGTGGGAGAAAAAATGGCGAGAAAATGAATCTGTTCGTCGTGAAAAAATGGAAGAATGGGAAGCGAAATTTCAGCAAGAATTCCAGCCGAAATTGAAAGAGTTCGAACAAAAAATGAAGGCTTGGCAAGAATCAAATGAGCCAAAAATCAAGGAGTTCGAATCAAAAATGAAAGCCTGGCAAGAAGCCCAAGAACCAAAAATGAAGGAATTTGAACTCAAAATGAAAGAGTGGGAAGCTGCCCATAAACCTAAGATGGAGGAATTCCAACGGAAAATGGAAGCTTGGCAAAAAGAACATCAAGTGAAAATGGAAGAATTCCAAAAGCTGCTTAAGGAGGAGTTCCAAAAAGAAAAAAATTAATTGTGTGTTGATGCTATCGAAAGACCTGTCCCTTGGGGCAGGTTTTTTTATGTCCTTTTCTCCTGTGAAAGTCATTTATGGAAGAATCCTATGGGATTTTCTCCCACTTTTTGGAAAAGTCTTCCTTTGTAATGTGTTTTTGGGGCACTAAATCAAGACAAAAAGTCCCAAATTTTCAAAATTGGGCCGATTTTTTAGCTCAAGTCATACTGTCTTAATCCCCTGAAAATCAATAAAATTTTCTTGGCTTTTTTCTAAAAAATATTGGGATGGAATATTCTTTTGGCTACTTTTAAAACAAAGTGGGAAAAAGTGGGGGAAAGTGGTAGAATGTGTACGCCATTTTCTTACTTTTGTTTTTACAGTAAACTCTACCGAATAGAAGTAAGCCAATGTTCAACAGTCAATACGATAGCAAGCTAGATCCCAAAGGGCGTCTGGTGTTGCCTGCCAAGATCAAGGCGGCAATTCCGGAAGCAAATGGGGCATCGCTCATGCTCCGCATGGCTGAAGATAAATGCCTTGCACTCTATCCCATGGTAGAGTATAAGAAGCTCGAGAGTCAGATCAAGTCCCTGAATATCAATAACCCAGAGCAGCGAATGCTGCAAAGGTCTTTTTTCAACTCCATCGTCGAGGTGGAATTGGATGCTGCAGGGCGCTTACTGATTCCAAAGCTTTACCAAACCTATGCCAGCCTAGACAAGGACGTCGTGGTAGTGGGCATGGGAACTCGCATCGAACTCTGGAATCCTGACAATTACCTCAAGAACATCATTGTAGATCCGGCGGACTTGTCCGGCCTGATGGAAAAGTATCTCTCCTAAGCGCTATGACTGAGTCTGTGTACCATATCCCAGTGATGCTCGCCCAATGCACTGAAGGCTTGGCTATTGATCCCAACGGGATCTATGTCGATGTCACGTTCGGGGGTGGAGGTCATTCAAGGGAAATTTTAAAATACCTGGATAAGGGCCATCTCTATGGATTTGATCAGGATAGCGATGCTTTAGCAAATGCACCTGAAGACCCTCGATTCACTTTTGTGCAGGCCAACTTCCGGGATATCAAGCGATACCTGAGGCTTTACGGGGTGAAGCAAGTAGATGGGATCTTGGCGGATTTGGGGATTTCTTCCCATCAGATTGACGAGCCGAGCCGAGGGTTTTCTACCCGGTTTAGCGGCAATCTGGACATGAGAATGAATCAGTCGGCTGAGTTAAGCGCCAAAGTTGTCCTCAATACCTACGAAGAAGGAAAACTGCATAAGATTTTCGGAATCTATGGTGAGGTCAAAAATGCTAAAACCCTGGCCCAGTCCATCGTGGCAGAACGTGCGGCAAAGCCATTTGAGACAACCGAAGGCTTCACGGCATTCTTGAAAAAGTTTGCGCCCCGTGGCAAAGAGTACAAATACTTCGCTCAGGTCTTTCAGGCTTTGCGAATTGAAGTAAACGATGAAATGGGCGCTTTGGAAGAAATGCTCCTAAGTGCGGTGGAATTGTTGAAGCCGGAAGGTCGCCTGGTGGTCATGAGCTATCATAGCTTGGAGGATCGATTGGTAAAAAACCTGATGGCCAAGGGCAAATTCCAAGGTGAGGTGGAAAAGGATTTTTACGGAAATCTGATCCGTCCACTAGAGCCAGTGACAAGGGGAGCAGAGGTAGCTGATGAGCAGGAGCTGATCGCAAATCCTCGGTCCAGAAGCGCAAAGTTGAGAGTAGCTAAAAAAGTAGGAAAATGAGTCAAAACACCTTTAAGCGAAAACTGAAGGAAGGGAATACTCCAAAGGGAGGTCCCCGAAAGACCATTTTTACTTGGATCGAAGAGAAGTTGGACGTGACTGGAATCTTGGGGGAAGGCGTACCAGTGCAGTTGGTGCCACCTGTGGGATTCTTGGTCTTGCTTGCTTTGATCTACATCTATAGCAATCACCGTGCGGAAAACATGGTGCGAAAAATTGAAAAAGCCCAACAGGAAGTGGAGGATCTCCGAGCAGATGTGACCACCCTGGAGGCAGAGTATATGCAAAGCAGCATGCAGTCTGAAGTGGCTAAGCGTGCGGCCCAGCTAGAAATCTATGAATTGAACCAGCCACCTATCAAAATAGAGGTAAGCAAGTGAACATCAAACGCTCCATAGTGCTCCGAGTGAGGGTGATTTTCATCCTGGTGGCTTTGGCTGCGTGCGCCATTCCTTATAAAATCGCCGTGGTTCAACTCAAAGAAGGCGAGAAATGGAAAGCCAAAGCTGAGCAAGTCAATTTCCAATACCGAGAAGTGCCTGCTACTCGCGGGAATATCTATGCTGCTGATGGCAGTTTGTTGGCAACTAGTCTTCCTTTTTATAGAGTGGCGATCGATCCCACAGTGGTGAAAGAATCCAAGTTTGACTCAGGGATAGACTCACTTTCCATTTTGCTTTCTTCCTTTTACAAAGACAAATCAGCCACAGCTTACCGTCGCTTGATCCAGGATGCTAGAACAGAGAAAAAGCGATTCTTGGTTCTTAACCGAACTCAGATCGGTTTTCAGGAGATGCAGGAGATGTCTCAGTGGCCAATTTTTAGAGAAGGAAGAGCTGGTGGCGGAGTCATTTTTGAGAAAGTGGAAAAGAGATACCGTCCTTTTAATTCCTTGGCTAGCCGTACGGTTGGCTTTTTGAATGAAGACCAAAACGGCGCTGGAATTGAATATTCTTTCAACAATTACCTAAAAGGCAAAGATGGCAAAGCCCTGTTCCAGAGGCTGGCTGGCAATGTTTGGAAGCCAATGTTTGATGCAGATGACATCAAGCCTGAAAATGGGTATGATGTATTCACCACTTTGGATGTAAATATCCAAGACATTGCTGAGACCGCCCTAAGAAGACAATTGACAGATAGAGAGGCTGCTTTTGGCTCCGTAATCGTCATGGAAGTGAAGACAGGACATGTCAAAGCGATTTCCAATCTCCAAAAGAATAAAAGTGGGGTAGGCTATTCCGAAAGCTACAATTACGCAGTAGGTGACATCGGAAGTACAGAGCCAGGTTCCACTTTTAAGCTCTTGTCGATGTTAGCTCTTTTGGAGGAAAACAAGGTGAGCCCCAATGAGCTGATCGAGACAGGAAATGGTGCACATCGCTTCTACAATCAAACCATGTACGATGCCAAGTACGGGGGGTATGGTACAATTACCATACGAGAGGCATTTGAAAAATCATCCAACGTAGCGATATCCAAATTGGTGGACATGCATTTTGGCTCCAGCCCTTCCAAGTTTATGGCCTATATCGAAAAGGTTGGTTTGGCGGAACCCATGAATCTTCAGATTTCAGGAGAAGGAAAACCTTTTTTCAAGAAGCCTGGTGCGAAAAACTGGTACGGCACTTCGCTTCCTTGGATTTCGATTGGGTATGAATCTAAAGTCAATCCAATTCACACGTTGGCACTTTATAATGCTGTCGCAAATAATGGGGTGATGATGAAGCCACTTTTTGTAAGGGCAATTGGAAGCGGCAATCAAATGGTGGAGACGTATGAGCCCACTGTCTATCGTAATCAAATTGCTTCTGAAAAAACCATCAAGCAGCTCCAAGCGCTTCTCTTGGGTGTCGTGGAAAATGGAACTGCCAAAAACATCAAGAACGACAATTATAAAATCGCCGGAAAAACAGGGACCGCTCAAAAGATTGTAGGTGGCAAATATGTAGAAACCTACTACACCAGCTTTGCAGGCTATTTCCCTGCGGACCGTCCCAAGTACAGCATGATCGTCGTGATTGACAGTCCAAATGGTCTTGCAGCTTATGGCGGAGATGTGTCCGCACCGGTTTTCAAGGAAATAGCAGATCGAATCTATGCACTTGATATGGAGCTCAATCCTATCGATCAATCCAAAATTTATACAGCTGAAAACCTAGACTCCAAGGTGCCTGAAGTTGGCGCTGGCAAAGGAGAGGAGCTTCAAGGAATCTTTGAGCAATTGGGAATTTCTGCCAAGACTCCTTCTGCTGAGGATTGGATTTCTGTGGCAGTCACTGACGATAAAATCAATTTAAAAATCAACGACACAGAAAAGCCTGTGGTGCCTGATGTGTCTGGAATGCCTTTGAGAGATGCCCTTTTCATTTTGGAAAACAAGGGCATCAAAGTGAATTACAACGGAAGGGGTAGGGTCATTGAGCAGTCCATTATGCCAGGTACCCAGCTGACTCCCAATACCACCATTAACCTAGTGCTTGGATAGATGAACGTGCTGAAGGACATATTATATAAGGTTTCACTTACCTCGACTATCGGCGACATGGAGCGTCGGGTGAGTGATATTGTATTTGATAGTAGGAAAGTGAGTGCCAATGCAGCATTTGTAGCTGTGCCTGGTACTCAAGTGGATGGTCATGATTTTATCCAGACTGCCTTGGAAAAAGGGGCGACCACCATCGTCTGTGAGCGCATGCCTGAGCAATTGAAGGAGGGAGTTACTTATGTTCAAGTAGTAAATTCAGCCAAGGCGCTCGGCATCATGGCTTCCAATTATTATGGAAATCCTTCAGAAAAAATCAAGGTCGTAGCAGTAACAGGTACCAACGGGAAGACTACCACTGTCACGCTTTTGCACCAGCTTTTCGTGCGAATGGGCTACAGTACCGGCTTGCTTTCTACGGTAGAAAATAAGATCAACGAGGAAGTCATTCCTTCTACCCATACCACTCCTGATGCGGTAAGTGTTCAGGCGTTACTCCGCAAAATGGTGGATGCCGGCTGTACCCACTGCTTTATGGAAGCGAGTTCGCATGCCATCGTGCAGGAGCGAATTGCTGGATTGAAGCTAGCCGGAGCGGTATTTACCAACATTACCCACGATCACCTTGACTATCACGGCACCTTCGATGAATACATCAAGGCCAAGAAGAAGCTCTTTGATGAACTTCCAAAAGATGCTTTTGCATTGGTCAACGCTGATGATAAGCGAGGTATGGTCATGGTGCAAAACTGCAAAGGAACCTATCAGACTTTTGGTCTGAAATCCGCTGCGGACTTCAAAGCAAAAATCCTTTCTAACACCATCGAAGGCTTGGAACTCGATATCAACGGCAAACTGATCTGGTTTAGAATGATCGGATCATTCAATGCCTACAATCTCCTCGGAGTTTTGGGTGTTGCAGTGCTTTTGGGTGAAGATGAGGAAGAGGTACTCAGAGAACTCTCAGGTATCAAAGGTGCAAAAGGGCGATTTGACCGGATTTCCATTGGAGGAATTACCGCCATCGTGGATTATGCACACACGCCCGATGCTCTGGATAATGTCCTCAAGACCATCAATGCCTTCCGAACCGGAAATGAAGAACTGGTCACGGTAGTCGGCTGCGGAGGAAATCGAGACAGGACCAAGCGTCCTACCATGGCAAAAATCGCGGTGGCAGAAAGCACTAAGGCCATTTTCACCTCTGATAATCCACGGTTTGAAGAGCCGATGGAAATCCTTCGAGACATGCAGGCCGGTGTGGGTCCTTCTGAAATCAGAAAAACTCTCACTATCGAGGATCGAAGAGAAGCAATCAAAACGGCAATTATGCTTTGCAAAAAAGGAGACATCATTCTCATTGCAGGCAAAGGCCATGAAGATTACCAAGAGATCAAAGGAGTGAAGCATCACTTTGATGATGCAGAAGTCGTGACTGAATTATTAACCCAATTGACAGGAAACTAAGATGCTTTACCCCATTTTTGATTACTTAGATCGAGTGTTGGACATCCCGGGAACGGGCGTGTTCCGATACATCTCGTTCCGTGCAGGAATGGCAGCAGTGATTTCTTTGATCATCACTATCACCTTTGGCCATCACATCATTAATTGGATCCGAAACAGACAAATCGGTGAGACTGTCCGTGATTTGGGTTTGGAGGGACAAAGCCAAAAGAAAGGCACACCAACCATGGGTGGCTTGATGATGATCGCGGCGATTCTTATCCCAACGCTTCTTTTTGCTAATCTGAATAATATATACATCATCCTTTTGCTGATCACGACCGTTTGGTTGGGTTTAATTGGCTTTTTGGATGATTACATTAAGGTATTCCGTAAAAATAAGGAAGGGCTCAAAGGTCGGTTTAAGATCGTTGGTCAAATCGGAATTGGGATCATTGTCGGAGCTACTCTTTATTATAACGATGACGTAGTAGTACGTGAATTCTCTACTCCAGTATCCGTGGAGAGTGGCGTGGTGGAAACTCCGGCATTTCAGGATGTCAAAGCACTGAAGACCACCATTCCTTTTTTCAAGAATAACGAACTGAACTATGAGAATCTCCTTGGATTTCTAGGAGATTCTATGACACCGGTGCTCTACATTTTGGTGGTGATTTTCATCATCACTGCCGTATCCAACGGAGCAAATATCACCGATGGCATAGATGGACTTGCCGCTGGAACTTCGGCCATTATAGGTTTGACGATCGCGATTTTTGCGTACCTGAGTGGTAATGCCATTTTCTCCCAATACCTCAACATCATGTACATCCCCAACTCCGGGGAGCTCGTGATTTTTGCAGCTGCCTTTATCGGGGCTTGCATCGGTTTCCTTTGGTACAATGCCTATCCAGCTCAAGTTTTCATGGGAGATACCGGATCTCTGATGCTGGGTGGGGTGATTGCTGTATTGGCTTTGACGCTTCGCAAAGAGCTCCTGATTCCTGTCATGTGCGGGATTTTCCTGATCGAAAATCTCAGCGTAATGATTCAGGTGAGCTATTTCAAATACACCAAACGAAAATACGGAGAGGGACGAAGGATTTTCCTGATGTCACCTCTGCATCATCATTATCAAAAGAAAGGTATTCACGAAGCCAAGATTGTGACTCGATTCTGGATCGTGGGAATTCTTTTGGCAGTCATCACCTTGGCCACACTCAAACTCAGATAATACCGAAATGAAACAGATTGCCATCCTTGGAGCCGGAGAAAGTGGATTGGGAGCAGCATTGCTCGCCAAGCGGGAAGGCTATGGCGTTTGGGTTTCGGATATGGGGGCTATTTCAGAGGAAAGAAAGGCGGCCTTGCAAAAAGCGGGGATTGGATTTGAAGAAGGACAGCACAACGAGGAAAAGATCCTTTCCTGCGATCTGATCATCAAAAGCCCCGGCATTCCAGACAAAGCTCCTTTGGTGAAAAGGGCTCACGAAGAAGGTATTCCAGTTATTGATGAGTTGGAATTTGCGAGTCATTACAGCGCTGGAAAGGTCATTGCCATCACGGGCACCAATGGAAAAACCACTACCACACTTTTGACCTATCACTTGCTCAATGAAGCAGGAATAGATGTCGGAATTGCTGGAAATGTGGGAAAAAGCTGGGCCGGGCAGTTGATCGAAAAAGACCATGACTGGTGGGTGATCGAGGTTTCGAGTTTTCAGATCGATGGATTTGAGTGCTTCAAGCCTGAAATCGCAATCCTAACCAATATTACTCCTGATCATTTGGACCGCTATCAGTACCAAATGGATAATTACATCCTCTCTAAGATGGGGCTGTTTAAAAACATGTCGCACCGGGAAAAGGCGATTTTCAATTTGGATGATCCTTTCAGTAAAAAGGGCCTTGGGATGAAAGCTATCAAAGCGGATCAGTACGGATTTTCGCTGGTAAGCAGACCTGAAAAAGGAGGCTTCTGCGAAGGAGAGCAGCTTGAGTTTTCAATAAAAGGAGCTACTGCCAAGGTCTCGGTAAAAGACCTTTCTATTGGTGGAAAGCACAATATCCTCAATGCACTGTGTGCAGGATTGGCGGGGCTGATGGTTGGATTGACGGAAGATCAGCTTACTGCTGGATTCAAAACCTTCAAAAATGCCCCCCACCGGATGGAATTAATCCGCACGGTAGATGGGGTTCGCTTTGTGAATGACAGCAAGGGTACCAATGTCGAGTCTACTTTTTATGCTTTGGGAAGCTACACCGATCCAATGGTGTGGATAGCCGGAGGGGTGGATAAAGGAAATGATTATTCAGTCCTAAATGACTTGGTACGTGATGGCAAGGTGAAGGCCTTGATCTGCCTTGGCAAGGAAAATGAAAAACTCAAGGCGGCATTTGGAGGATTGATTTCCCAAATCCGGGAAACGCAGGACATCCAAGAGGCAGTCCTTTGGGGGCAAGAAATTGCGGAGAATGGAGAAGTGGTGTTGCTTTCTCCCGCCTGCGCCAGCTTCGACTTATTTAAAAATTATGAAGACCGCGGAGAGCAGTTTAGAGCTGCGGTTTTGGCATTAACTGAAAATCAAAAGGCATGACTCACTTGAAGGCATGGATAGACGAGCATTTTAAGGGCGATCCCATCATCTGGGCGATCGTGATGTTGCTGTCTATGTTCAGCATCCTAGTGGTGTATTCAGCCACAGGGACCTTGGCATACAAGACTGCCGGTGGCAATACCGAGCTGTACCTGTTCCGCCATTCCTTCTTGGTCTTCTTGTCGCTATTCGTCATGTGGTTGGCGCATAAGATACCTTATAGAAAGTATGCGCTTTTTGCCAGGCTGTTTATGTATCTGTCGATTCCGCTTTTGGGGGTGACTTATCTTTTTGGTACTAATATCAATGAAGCCAATCGATGGCTGACCATTCCGGTGATCAATCAGGCCTTCCAGCCTTCCGACTTGGCCAAACTTGCCCTAATTGCTGCCTTGGCGGCCATGCTCGCTAAAAGACAAAACAACATTAAGGACTTTTCCGGCACCGTACTTCCAATCATTATATCCATAGGGGTGATCTGCGGACTTATCGGCTTGGCCAATATGTCCACGGCGATTCTGCTTTTGATGACTTGCCTGTTGATCATGTTCATTGGTCGTGTGCCAGTCAAGCATTTGGCTTTGGTTGTCATGTTTGGGTTGATGGGACTCGCGATGGCGGTCTATTTCGGTCAGCGCTGGGAGACTTTTCAGTCCAGAATTGAGGCATTCATGGAGTCAAGGGAAGATGACAGCAAGATTCCTTTCCAAGCAGAGCAATCCTACATCGCCATCGCTACAGGAGGCATCACAGGTAAAGGTCCCGGAAACAGTGACCAAAGAAATTCACTACCCCACCCTTATTCTGATTTCATCTACTCGATAATCATCGAGGAATACGGCATGGTGGGGGGAGCTGCAGTGCTTTTCCTCTACCTCGCACTCCTTTATCGCGGGATGCGAATCGTAGCCAATTCCAATAAAGCCTTCGGAGGACTGCTTTCCGCAGGTTTGAGTTTTGCACTTGTCATCCAAGCCTTGGTCAATATGGCCGTGGCTGTGGGATTGGGGCCGATTACGGGTCTTCCTTTGCCCCTTTTGAGCATGGGTGGGACCTCCTTGATTTTCACCGGAACCGCACTGGGAATTATAATCAGTGTAAGCCGTGGAGATCATCTGGATGAAGCTATTGCAGCCGAATCCAATAAAGTAAGTAACCGATTACGAACAGCATAAACCCAAAAAGCCATTAGCGCTCAGTCTACATATCGAATTCTCATCAGCGGTGGAGGCACCGGGGGGCATATCTATCCCGCGATTGCCATCGCCAATGCCTGGAAGGAAAAATATCCTGACAGTGAGATTCTATTTGTGGGTGCTCTGGGCAAAATGGAAATGCAAAAAGTGCCCGAAGCAGGCTATCCAATCAAAGGACTCCCTGTGGCCGGACTTCAGCGCAGTTTGTCTTTGGCCAACCTGAGCTTTCCTTTCAAACTCTGGAAAAGCTTGAGAATGGCAGCGCAGATCGTGAAGGATTTCCGTCCGCATGCCGTGGTGGGAGTAGGTGGCTATGCCAGTGGTCCAGTACTGTATGCTGCTCAGAATAAAGGAATCCCAACGCTTCTTCAGGAGCAGAATTCCTATGCTGGTTTGACCAACAAGCTTTTGGCAAAAAAGGCCAATTCCATCTGTGTGGCCTATCCGGGAATGGATCAATTTTTCCCTGCTGGGAAAATGAAAATCACCGGAAACCCTGTCCGAAAGGACATTCTGGATCTTTCCGGCAAAAAGGAAACTGGTCAAGCTCACTTCGGATTGGATGCGGACAGAAAAACCATTTTGGTTCTTGGGGGCTCCTTAGGTGCGCGCACGCTCAATCAAGCGGTGCTTCAGGACATGCAAAAGCTAGAGGAATCCGGCTACCAGGTGCTTTGGCAAAGTGGCAAATTCTATTTCAAGCATATGCTTGCTAAGATGGAAGAATCCGGTCTGAAGCACATCCACTTGAGGGAATTTATCCGCGAAATGGACTTAGCATATGCGGTAGCGGATGTGATTGTGTCTCGCGCAGGAGCGCTTTCGGTTTCCGAACTCAGCCTTGTGGGCAAGCCGGTGATTTTTATCCCTTCTCCAAATGTGGCCGAAGATCATCAGACCAAAAACGCCATGGCCTATGTCTCTCATCAGGCAGCAGTTCTGCTGAAAGATGCCGAGGCAGTGGGTCAATTGAAAAACAAAGTAGATAAGCTCTTAGAAGATGCCGCTTTCGCAGCAAGTCTTGGAGAAAATATGAAAAAACTGGCTAAGCCGGATGCTGCAAAAGCCATAGTCAACGAACTCGAATTCTTAGTCAAATGACATTCAAAGGAATAAATAAGGTCTTTTTCCTCGGTATCGGCGGCATCGGCATGAGTGCTTTGGCGCGTTGGTTCCGTCATGAGGGATATCCTGTGGCAGGATATGACAAGACTCCTTCGCCTTTGACTGAGGAGTTGGAGCAAGAGGGCATGAAGATCACTTTCGAAGACAAATTGGACAGCATTCCTTTGGACTTCACCACTGATCCAGATGAAGTTTTGGTGGTTTGGACTCCTGCTATTCCAAAAGACAGTGTGCTGCTCAACTTTTTCCAGGCTCATTACCAACTGAAAAAACGATCAGAAGTATTGGGAATGATCACCAAGGATTTCTACACGATCGCAGTAGCGGGAACTCATGGAAAAACCAGTACCTCTTCACTCGTTGCGCATTTATTGAAATCAGCAGGAAAGCCTGTTGCGGCATTCCTTGGAGGCATTACTCAAAACTATAACAGTAACCTGATTCTTCCGGGTAAGTCTAAAGAAGCCACTTTGGTGGTCGTTGAGGCAGATGAGTTTGACCGTTCTTTCCTCCGACTTCACCCAAATGAAGCAGTGGTGACCAGTGCTGATCCTGATCACTTGGATATCTACGGAGATGAAGCAACCATCTTGGATGGCTTCAGGGATTTTATCCGTTTGGTAGATAAGAAAGGTAAACTCTACCTACAGACCCATGCTTGGTATCGCTTGGGAGAAAATGTGAGTTCTGGTGCGGGCATCCGTGAATACGGACTTCGTTCCTCAGGAATTCATGCTGAAAATATTATCGCCAAGCCAGGTGCCTTCCAGTTTGACTACATCGGTACCAAGGCTCAAATCAAAGGCTTGGAACTCCATATTCCTGGATTTCATAATGTGGAAAATGCCCTCGCTGCTATCGCAATTGCGCTGGATCATGGAGTCACTGAAGATCAGATAAGAGAAGGAATCAAAACTTTCCGTGGGGTAAAAAGACGTTTTGAGATTCACTCTTCTACTCTGGGCACCATCTACATCGATGACTATGCCCATCATCCAGAAGAAATCAAAGCATGTCTAAGCTCCGTGCGGGCGATGTTTCCTACGCAGCGAATCACCGTCATTTTCCAACCACACCTGTTTACCCGTACCAGAGATTTTGCTGAGGGATTTTCGGAGAGCCTTTCTTTGGCAGACGAAGTGGTGCTTTTGGATATCTATCCGGCACGAGAGCTTCCTATCCCAGGAGTCACTTCTGAGATGCTCATGGAAGGAATCCATGCAACAAAGAAATCTTTGATCCAAAAAACTCAGGTGATGGACTACCTGAAGGAATCCCAACCTGAGGTCTTGGTGACCATGGGCGCAGGAGATATCGACCGCTTGGTGCCGGGCATCGCATCATGGATGAATTCAAGAACTAAACCCAGCCAATCATGAATAAGAGAAAGCTGAAAAAGGGACTTGGATTTATGACACTCTTCCTGGTTTTGGTTGGGTTTATCGGATTTGTTGAAAAGCAAGCTCAACACAAATCCTATCAAGGTTTGGAGATTGACCTAGAGGCAGTAAGTGGAGTCTATTTCGTAGAGGAAAAGGAAATTGAAGGCATCGTATCCTCTGCATTTCCAGAGTTGAGAGCAGGACTTTCGCTTTCAGAAGTTCCGCTTAGCGCATTGGAAGAAAGGCTGCTTGGACACCCTTTCATCAAGTCGGTAGAAGCATCTGTGGGTCAAAAGGGAATCGTGAAAGTGAGCATTACCCAGCACGAACCCATCGCGAGAATTGCCAGGCCGGATGCGGCGGATGGCTACATCACCAAGGAGGGATTGATCATTCCTACCTCTCCTACTTACACCAGTCGAGTGTTGATTTTGGAAGGAGACTATGCCGAGCAGCTGATGAATCAGGGAAGTGTAGAAGCGATGCCTGAATTGATGCCATTGATCCAGTTCATCACCAAGGACGAGTTTTGGAGTGCTCAGGTAACTGAGCTGGAGATTAATAAAAAGAACGACATACGAGTACACCAGCAAGTGGGGAAGCAGGTGATCGAATTCGGGGACGCACTGGACTTTGAGAGCAAATTCAAGCGAATTGAAGTGCTGTACAAGGAAATTTTACCGAGAAAAGGCTGGAATGCTTATGAGCGAATCAGCGTGAAGTTTAAAAATCAAATTGTTTGTGAATAAAGCTTGGATATGGAAAACGACAAACTGATTGTAGGTCTGGATATTGGGACGACTAAGATCTGCGCGATCATCGGGCGCAAAAATGAATTTGGCAAACTCGAAGTACTCGGTATGGGTAAGGCAGTCTCCGACGGAGTCGATCGGGGTATTGTGACCAATATTGAAAAAACGGTCAACGCCATCCAAAAAGCGGTGGAGGAATGTGCAAACATGGCTGATGTGGATATTGCCGAGGTAATCGTCGGTATCGCCGGCCAGCATATCCAGAGCAAAATCATGCATGGAAGCATCATGCGTCAGCCAACTGAGGATGAAATCACCATCGAAGACGTGCTCCGCCTCACGGCCGATATGCACAACATGGTCGTACCTCCGGGAAATAGCATCATTCACGTGATGCCACAGGAATACACCGTCGATTATGAAGGTGGAATCAAAGACCCTGTAGGTATGTCCGGTACACGCTTAGAGGCTGATTTCCATATCATCACGGCTCAAAGCACGGCAATCAATAACATCAACAAATGTGTCAAGCGCGCGAATCTGACTTCCAAGCAGCTGATTCTCGAGCCATTGGCGAGCTCTCTTTCCGTCTTGAGTGATGAGGAGAAAGAAGCAGGCGTTTGCCTCGTCGACATCGGAGGGGGTACGACTGATATTGCCATTTTCTATGAAAACATCATCAGACATACCGCAGTCATTCCTTTGGGAGGTAACATCATCACCTCTGACATCAAAGAAGGCTGTATGCTGATGCAAAATCAAGCAGAACTTTTGAAAACCCGCTTTGGAAAGGCCATCGCAGAAGAGGCAAATCCAAATGAAATCGTATCCATACCTGGGCTAAAAAACAGACCTCCCAAAGAGATTTCCATCCGAACCTTGGCTTCCATTATCCAAGCCAGAATGGAGGAAATCATCGAAATCGTTCAGAATGAAATCATGCAAAGTGGCTACTATAAGAAGCTGGCTGGGGGCATTGTCCTCACAGGCGGGGGATCCCAATTGCAGTTTATCTCGCAGCTGTTTGAATACATGACCGGTCTGGATACCAGAGTAGGCTATCCCAATGAGCACTTGGGCAAGTCTGCTATTGAGGAAGTAAAGAGTCCGATGTATGCCACAACAGTGGGACTGGTATTGGCAGGCTTCAAATCACTCGATGATCGGGAAGGTGCCTACAAAAACAGAAAAGCAAACTCTGGATTGAAGCCTACCAAAAACATGGAAAACAGAGGAAAAGTCATCAGTGACAATATTCTAAAAGCAATCGGGGCCAAACTACGAAACATGATCTCTGATGACATCGGGGACGATGTCAACTACAAATAAACTAGGGCTTATGATTGGGGGAGATAACCCGCCTTGCAGGTTATTTCCCTTTTCTTCCCCTTTCACAACGATCACTTACAACTGAAAAAATTTCACCAAACCATAAAATATGTCAGATAACATGAAAGATTACAGATTTGATCTCCCAAAGAATCAAAAGTCAATTATCAAGGTGATTGGCGTAGGCGGTGGCGGTAGCAATGCCGTGAACCACATGTACAGCCAAGGTATCAAGGATGTGGAGTTTGTGGTAGTCAATACCGACGCGCAGGCCTTGAAATCAAGCCCTGTTCCTTTGAGACTGCAATTGGGAGCCAACTTGACCGAAGGACTTGGCGCAGGCGCCAATCCTGAGCAAGGAAGAAATGCTGCCTTGGAGTCTCACGAAGAAATCAGAGAACTTCTTGCAGACAACACCAAGATGGTGTTTATCACAGCAGGTATGGGTGGAGGTACCGGGACCGGTGCAGCTCCAGTTGTAGCTAAAATTGCCAAAGAACTCAACATCCTGACGGTAGGCATCGTGACTGCGCCGTTTATGTTTGAAGGAAAAAAGAAAATGGCAGTAGCCCAGGCTGGTATTGAAGCGCTTCGCGAAAATTGCGATACCGTGCTGGTCATCCTTAATGACAAGCTGAGAGAGATCTATGGCAACTTGGCTATTCGTACAGCATTCAGCAAGGCAGATGATATTTTGACAACGGCTGCAAAATCCATCGCTGAAATCATTACGATCCACCAGGATGTCAACGTCGATTTTGAAGACGTGAAGACTGTCATGAAGGAAGCCGGTGCTGCCGTAATGGGTTCTGCTACCGAAGAGGGAGAAGGTCGCGCCATCCGTGCTGCAGCTTCTGCGATCTCTTCACCGTTGCTAAACAATGTAGAAATCAAAGGAGCTCAGAAAATCCTTCTATCTATCATGTCTGGCGAAGAGGAAGAACTTTCTATGGACGAACTCAGCGAAATCACTGAATATATCCAAGAGAAGGCTGGAGACAATGCCGAAGTTATTTTTGGTCAGGGCATCGATTCCGAATTGGGCAAGGCGATCCGCGTGACTGTTATAGCTACCGGTTTTGAGATGGATAGGCTTTCTGACAAGACTACCAAGAGGGTAGAATCCGCTCCAATGTCTGCTTTTGCTACACCCATTGCCAGCACGCCTGTAGCTACTCCTGAAGTAGTGAAGACCGTGATCAATTTGGAATCAGGTAAGGCACAGCAAGTAAAAGAGGAGCCGATCGTCGGTGGTTCTACTTTCACGTTTTCCATGCCTAAAGCTCCCGTAGCTGCTCCTAGCACTCCAAAAGTAGAAGAAGAGTCAATGGAAGAATTTGTTTTTTCTGTGCAGCCGATCGTAGAGGAAAAAGCAGTGGAAACCAAAGTTGAAGAAGTCGAAAAGATCGTTCATGACCTTTACGAAGAGACTGAAAAGAAAAGTGAAAAACTTCCTCAGGAGTCTCAGCCTGCTGCTCCCCTTTATGCCAATGATTACTACGAGCAGATGAAGCAAAAGGCAATTCAAAGAGCCCATGAGCGATTTGAGAAGCTGAAAGGTAACCGTGCTTTCAATGCCACTCCTGAGGAAATGAAGGAGAAATTGAATGTGCCTGCGTATCAGCGTAAGAATGTATCGCTCAATGAGCCTCAGCACAGTTCAGAACCAGCGATCAGCAAGTTTAACTTAAGCAGCGAGAATGAGATTCTCGGAAACAACAGATACCTGCATGATAATGTGGACTAAGTCCTAAAACTCAAGCAGCATGTCTGCCTGGGTATGTAGGAGTTCTACATAAAGCCTGTTGGTGAGCAGGTTATCTGACATATTTTGCTCGATTTTGGCAAGCTTCGGCTTGAGAGCAAGGACATGCATACCCAGATAATGGAAGATGTCGGTGAGGTGGCTCAATGCGATGCCACCCCCGCCTATTCCAGAGGAGATGCCAACCAATGCACACTTTTTATTTCTGAAAGTGTTTGGATAGGTCATCCCGTCGATAAATGTCTTTAAGATTCCCGGAAACGAACCGTTGTATTCCGGAACGATAAATACGAACTTTTTACCCTCCTTGACACGGTCGTGAAAGGCATTGTAGCCCGCATTTTTGCCGTTGTTTTCATATAGGGCTGTGGCCGTGAAATCTGCCGGGAGGTGCTCTAATTCCAAAATTTCTGATTCTACTCCCTTTTCCTTCAATATGCTTTGGTAAAGCTCAGCTACTATTTTTGAAACAGAGTTTTTTCGGTTGGTGCCAACAATAATCTTGATCATAAGGGTGAATTTTCTCACTCCTATACAAGCAAGTAGGGGTAAAAGTTCTAAGCACCATCCAAAATCCTATCTTTGCTCCCAAATCAACAAACCATGGACTACCTCAATCAGATACAAGAAGCTGTTTCATTTATTCAAAACAAATACAACCAACCCATATCTGTGGGGATTATTTTAGGTACAGGACTCGGAAGTTTGGGAAATCAGATTGAGGTTCAGCTGGAAATCGACTACAAAGACATTCCACATTTTCCTGTATCCACGGTAGAAAGCCACTCCGGAAAATTGATTTTTGGAACTCTTGCAGGTAAAGATGTGCTAGCCATGAAAGGTCGGTTTCATTACTACGAGGGATATTCCATGAAGGAAGTTACCTTCCCGGTTAGAGTCATGAAAAAGTTGGGAGTCCAAACACTTCTCGTTTCCAATGCTTCTGGAGGACTCAATCCTGCCCAAGAAGTAGGTGACGTGATGGTGCTTTCGGACCATATCAACCTTTTTCCAGAGAATCCCCTGAGAGGAAAAAATCACGACGAACTAGGTCCTAGATTCCCTGACATGAGCGATGCTTATTCCCGTCGCTTGATTGATTTGGCATTGGAGATTGCGAAAGAAAAAGGGATTAAACTCCATACCGGAGTCTACTGTGGTGTCGAAGGCCCCAATCTTGAGACTCCGGCAGAATACAAATATCTGAGAATTATCGGAGGAGACGCAGTGGGTATGAGTACCGTACCAGAAGTATTAGTAGCGCGTCACAGTGGCATGGAAGTCTTTGGGATTTCTGCCATTACAGATTTGGGCGTGGAGGGAAAAATTCACCAGGTATCGCTTCAGGATGTCCTAGCTGCAGCTGCTAAAGCAGAGCCGATCATGAGTCAGATCATGAGGGAGTTAGTTGGAAGGATGTAAAATTCCGATGTAGGATGTCAGAAGTCCGATTAGGATTTTCAGAATTTCTAGCGTGTTGGTAAGCTAATTTTTGAATATGGAATAGCTACAATGTAGTTGACAAAGGAAACTAAAAGACCTGTCAGGTTTCAAAAACCTGACAGGTCTTTTTTATTGCTGAGGTGGAAATTGCCTCATGGTTTGAATCATTTTCTCCATAAAGGGCCGTATTTCTTCTGGCCAAAGTTCTGGGATCCGTCCCACTTGCCACCATATAATTTCCGACTCTCGCTCAAAAGCTAAGTAGTAACCTCCTTCCTCTACACAATTTGGACAGCCTATAAACTGTAAGCCTCGAGGCATCATGTAATCTTTTGGAAATGAATTTTCGAGCTCCTGAGCCAATGTTCCATACTTCGAATCCATTGGGGATGTTTTGTAGACAATAACAGGGGCCTCTCGAAAGCTGCGCAAGTTGTCTTCATATAGTTTACCTCCCTCGACCTTGTAAATCTGAATGCAATTACCTTCACATTGCAGATTCCATTGCCCAAAGATAAAAGCTTCCTCATCTGGCTTTTCATCTTCTTTGCAGGCCGTCAACAGGGGAAGCGCGAGAAATAACAGGTAAAGAATCTTTTTCATTTGTCATCCAATTTTCAATGAAAAACGGAGCCCAATGGGGATTGGTTTATGTAATTTTCCTGCAATTATTTGAAAAAAACAGGTTTCTTCGAAGTCTCATGTCAAAATTTTCATTCCAGGTATTTCTTTTATTTTTCTTCGGAATCGCTGCTGCTTATAGCCAAACTGATTCCTTGACCTTTCGATTTGGAAAAGCAGAAAATCAACACCCTAAAACCTACGTCCTAACTGGTAAAATACTAAACGCAGAAGCCAATGAGCCACTCCAAGGGGTTGGGCTTCATGTGAATGGAGCTTTTACCGGGACGGTTACCGATAAGTATGGCTTCTACTACCTCACGCTGGAGCCAGGAGTACATCGGGTCACCTTTCGCCATGTGTCCTACATCCCTGTGTTTACGCAAGTAGAACTGTATGACAATGGTGTGATCAATTTGGAGATGACAGTCAAAAGTTTCGAGTTGGATGGAGTGGTCGTCGTATCTGAAGATCCTGATCGAAATGTCCGTAACGCGATCACTGGTGTCACCAAGTTGACTACTCGGGAGCTAAGATCTATCCCGGCATTTATGGGAGAAGCAGATATATTCAAAGGACTTCAACTCCTTCCAGGGGTATCTTCAGTAGGGGAAGGCACCTCCGGGATCAATGTTCGCGGTGCAAAAACAGACCAAAACCTCATCCTGATGAACGAGGCTGTGGTCTTAAGTTCCAATCATGCCTTAGGCTTTTTATCCGGATTCAATACCGACGTGACCGAAAACTTCACCCTTTATAAAGGAAATCTGCCTGCCAATTTTGGGGGTCGGGCAGGATCGGCCTTGAATATCCTGATGCGCCCCGGTGACATGAATTCTTGGAAAGGTCAAGTCGGGCTGGGGACTTCTAATGGCAAGTTCCTAATCGAAGGGCCGATTGTGAAGGATAAAGCAAGTGTGATTGCCGGCGGTAGAATCTCCAATGTCAATTGGCTGCTCAATCAAACACAGGATCTTGACCTACAGCAGAGTCGACTGAACTTTTACGATGGCTATTTGGACTTGACTTGGAAGCTTTCCCAAGGACATACGATGGAAGCCAATACCCTGATGACTGGAGACCGTTTCCAGTTTTCGGATCAGTTTGGTTACGATTGGAGTAATCGGGTAAGTTCGCTGAGGTACAGAGGAATTTTAGGAGAGCATCTTTCGGTAAGTGTTCTTGCTGCTGATGGTGATTTTTCCAACGCCTTTATCGATCCCGAGGGTGTGGAAGCAGCACAGGTTAAAAATGGCATGCGGTATCAGCAGGGTAAAGTTTCTGCCACTTGGGCAAAAGACCAATTGGCACTCACAGGTGGATTTGAAGCACTCAACTACCAAGGTAAGCCAGAAAGATTGCTCCCTTATGGTGCTGATTCCGGAGTGCAGAAAGAGCAAGTAGACAAAGAAAGAGGAGTAGAATTTTCGGCTTTTCTTTCTCTCGAGCAGGAATTGAGCGCCACCACGGGCTTGATTGCCGGTATCCGTTATTCTAGCTTTACCCAACTTGGACCTGATTCTGTCTTTCAATACCGCCCTAATGCCCCGCTCATCCCAGCTAATCAACTCGGTCAGGAGGTAATCGAATCTGGTAAGGTGGCTTCTTACTCAGGTTGGGAACCGAGAATTTCCTTACGACAAAACCTAACTACCAATCTTTCGCTGAAGCTTAGCTACGCACGACTATACCAGTATGTCCAGGCGGTGTCCAATACCTTTGGCCCAACGCCAATCGACTTGTGGCAGCTCAGCACGAGGTATATTCCGCCGCAGCGATCCGACAGTTTTTCCTTAGGTATTTTCAAAAACTCTACCGACAATCGTTGGGAATATTCTGTGGATGGCTTTTACCGAGCCAGCCAAAATCAAGTGGAATACCGGGACTTTGCAGATGTTTTCCTAAATCCACATTTGGAGACTGAATTGGTACTCGGAAAAGGGAAGGCTTATGGTGCTGAATTTATGATTAAGAAAAATCTTGGCGTGTTGACTGGATGGTTAGCATACACTTATTCTCGGTCCTTGTTTCGATCCCTGAGTCCATTTGAGCAGGAGCAGATCAACGGCAATGAATGGTTCCCCTCCAATTTTGACAAGCCTCATGAAGTCAATTTTATCCTGAGTCGGAAAATCTATCCTCGAGGTCTATTTAATCTCTCCGCCAACTATTCTACCGGTAGACCAGTGAGTGCGGTCAATGCCAGCTACATCCTTAATGGTGGGTTGATCGTCCCAGATTATAGCGCCCGCAACCAGTATCGAATTCCGGATTATTTCCGAGTGGATGCCTCTTTCACTGTTGAAAAAGTGTTTTCAAAAAAAGGAGATTCACTCAATTTCAGTATTTACAATTTGCTTGGAAGGAAAAATGCCTATTCGGTCTTTTGGCAGCGAGACGGTGATTCTCAGCAGTTGAGGCCTTATCGACTGGCGATTTTAGGTTCGATTTTTCCATCCATTACCTATAGCATTCAGTGGGGAGGTGCAAATGACTAAGCTTCGAATTCACTTGCTTTGGCTCACGTTGGCCTTGTTTAATTCCTGTGTAGAAAAGATCGATTTTAAGCTGGATCGATTGGATCGGGAGCGGCTGATCGTTTCGGGCACCTTGACCGATTTGGCAGAGACTCAGTTTGTCTACCTTTCGCAGACCACCTCCAACGCTCGGAAGCCATTTATTGCAGATGAGGAGCGAAAGATTTTTACCCTAAATGATCTTCCCCGACCTGTTGAAGGAGCTCGTGTGATGCTTCATTGCAAGGAGATTGGAGCTTCATGGGAATATCAGGAGACGAAACCTGGAGCCTATGAGTTGAACGGATTTCGTGCGCCTCGTCCAGGATTGGAGTACGAATTGGAGATTTGGACTCAGGAAAAGGTGTATCGATCTCAGCCTCAGCGAATGCCTGAAGCCATAGGATCCGATCAATTGTCTTACACGTTTGAGCGGGCTAGGTTGGCAGATAATCCTGAAGCAGCACTGATTGCCATCTCCTCTGAGGTCACTTTACCAAATCAGGTTGGAGGCTATTACCTGCGTTGGGCAGTTGAGGAAGTTTATTTTTGGGATCTTACCTTTTTTCCAAATCCATTCAATGTGCCACCGCCTCCATGCTATGTCACTGAAATTTCAGATGCAGAGCGGATCACTTTGGTCAATGGAGACCTGTTGAATTCCTCAGGAAGCTCAAGTTCCCAAGTTTTGGCCAAAAGATTGGTGGACCAGTCCTTTCTGAGTCGTCATTACTTCAACGTCCGGCAACTGAGCATCACCAAAGACGCACATGATTATTGGAGGAAAGTGAGGCAATTGGTAAACAATACAGGTTCAGTATTTGACATCCCACCTGCTCCCATTCGAGGCAATATGTACAATGTGGACGACTCTGAGGAAGTGGTGTTGGGCTACTTTGAAGTAGCCAAGGCGAAAATCACCCGAATCTATACTACTCGAGCAGATGTACCATTCTTTTTGGAGGAGGTTTGCGAATACGTTCCGGGCAAACGTGCCACTGAGTACAAGCCAACTTGCCTGAGCTGTAACGTCTTCCCAAACAGCACCAGCCAGCAACCCGAATGGTGGTTTGATCAATAATCAATTTTCAATGACCAAATTCAATGATCAAACCACCAGCAACCAGTAACCAATAACCAGTTCTTTACTTCTTCATCCCCATATAATCCACCACGAAGTAGCTCATCACTCGGACACCAAGTTTGAAGCCGCTTTCGTCTAGGTAGAAATCGGGAGTATGGTGAGAGGGAGTTTTCAATGGATCTGCTCCGGGTTTCATCCCACCAAGGAAGACAAATACGCCTTGCTTTTCGCGTTGGAAAAAACTGAAATCTTCCGAACCGGTCATCGGGTCCATCAAGACTACATTGTCTTTTCCTGCTGCCGCATCCAGAGTCGGGATCATTTTAGCGGTCAAGGCTTCGTCATTGACTGTGGAAGGATACAGCTTGGTGATGGTCACTTCAGCGTTCGCCCCCGCGCTCTCGGCAATGTTAGTTGCGATTTCGTTGATTCTGCGGTGCACCAAGGCTTGCTGATCGTCTCCAAAGGTTCGGATGGTACCGATCATCTCCACTTTTTCGGGAATGATATTGTGGCGAATACCTCCGTGAATGGCGCCAACAGATACTACAGCAGGATTTTGAGTTACATTGACGCTGCGCGAAAGGATGGTCTGAAGTCCTGTGACGATCTGTGCGGAGGTGACCACGGGATCTACGCCTGACCAAGGAGATGCCCCATGGGCCTGAGTTCCATGGACATTGATGCCAAGAATATCCACTGCCGCCATGGTAGGTCCGGGACGGTAGCCGATTTTGCCGGCCTCGATCTGAGCCCAGATGTGCAAGCCAAACACAGCATCCACATCTTTCATCACACCTTCTTTGACCATAAGTTCGGCACCAGCCATGTCCACATCACTTACACCTTCTTCGGCAGGCTGGAAGATGAACTTAACGGAGCCTTCCAGTTGGTTTTTCATTCCTGCCAGTACTTCTGCCACACCCATCAAGATAGCCGTATGAGAATCGTGCCCGCAGGCATGCATGACGCCCGTCTGCTGTCCGGCAAAGGTGGTGGTGACTGTAGACTTAAATGGGAGATCGACTCGCTCTGTCACGGGAAGCGCGTCCATATCTGCGCGAAGGGCGACCATCGGACCGGGTTTGCCGCCTTTCAGTACTCCGACTACACCCGTGACTGCCACCTGTTCGGTGACTTCCATGCCAAGAGCCCTCAGGTGATCAGCGACGATTTTGGCCGTACGAACTTCCTGATTGCCGAGCTCAGGATGCTGGTGAAAGTCCCGACGCCAATCGATGACTTTAGATTCGATGGCATCGGCACGCTTGTCGATTTCTGGGCGGAGCTTAGACTGACCAATCGCCGAGGCGGAAATCAGCAGTAAAGGGAGGAGGATTTTTTTCATGAGAATAGTGGGTGAATTCAAAGATAAACAATGCTTAAAGATAAGGTAGGGCTTTATTTTTTGAAGTTCAGGATTGAGAAATCTTCGATTTTGGAGAGACTGATATTATATGAACCTGATAGAGGTTTCTTCAAAAGGCACCAAACGAAAAACCCCTTCCGATTCGCTCTGGAAGGGGTTTTAATTTGGTTTTTTCTACGGACTATGGTCTATCGACTAAAGTCGAGCTCACTTCTTCATTCCCATATAATCCACCACGAAGTAGCTCATCACTCGAACGCCCAGCACGAAGCCGCTTTCATCCAAATAGAAATCAGGGGTATGGTGAGAAGGAGTCTGGGTTGGATCACCGCCCTTTTTCATGCCACCAAGTCCGATGAACAAGCCCGGCTTTTCCCGCTGATAGAAGCTGAAGTCTTCTGCACCGGTCACCGGAGGATTTACCTTCACATTTTCTTTTCCTGCGGCAGCTTCCAAAGTGGCTACCATTTTCGAAGTCAGATTAGGGTCATTGACCGTAGATGGGTAAAGCTTGGTGATGTTGACTTCTGCTTTGGCGCCCGCACTTTCGGCAATGTTGGTCGCGATCTCGGTGATTCGTCGGTGTACCAATTCTTGCTGCTCATCTCCGAAAGTTCGGATGGTGCCGATCATCTCTACTTTTTCAGGAATGATGTTGTGACGGATACCACCGTGAATCGCTCCCACAGTGACTACAGCTGGGTTTTGGGTAATGTTGACACTTCGGGAAAGAATGGTCTGCAAGCCTGTCACGATCTGTGATGAGGTCACGATAGGATCTACACCTGACCAAGGTGAAGCACCATGCGCTTGCGTACCGTGAACGATGATTTCGAGATTGTCCACGGCTGCTTGGGCAGGTCCTGAGCGGTAGCCGATAGTACCTACTTCGGTTTGGGCGGAGATATGCAAGCCAAAAATGGCGTCCACGTCTTTCATCACCCCTTCTTCCACCATCTGCTTGGCACCCCATGTAGTGACTCCTGGTTCGTAGATGCCTTCTTCAGCAGGTTGGAAGATGAATTTGACGGAACCCTCGAGTTGGTTTTTCATTCCGGCAAGGACTTCTGCCACACCCATCAGGATGGCCACGTGAGAGTCATGTCCGCAGGCATGCATCACACCGGTTTGCTGTCCATTGTAGGTGGTGGTCACTTTAGATTTGAAAGGAAGATCCACTCGCTCAGTCACAGGAAGGGCGTCCATGTCTGCGCGAAGGGCTACCATTGGTCCGGGCTTTCCCCCTCGAAGTACTCCGACTACACCGGTGATGGCAACATTTTCAGTGACTTCGATGCCTAGCGAGCGGAGGTGATCAGCGATCAGTTTGGCTGTCCTTTTTTCCTGATTGCCTAATTCAGGATTTTCGTGAATGTCCCGTCTCCACTCGATGACTTTAGTTTCGATGGCGGTGGCTTTTTTGTCAATTTCTGGCCGAAGTTTGCTTTGGCCAAGGACAGTTCCGCTGAGCAGAACCAAGGGGAATATCAGTTTTCTCATAAGGTAATTTGGTAAATGATCAGATTGACGGTTTTTTGGTGAGAAGGAAAATTAGAACCAATGGATTTAAAATCCTTGTGGTTTGGGATAAAAAATGCTTTCGCAGAACTTTTTGGCAGGAAAAGGATTTAACCACAAAAACCGAAGCTATGGAACTGAACAATAAAATCGCAGTCGTCACCGGAGTAAGCAAGGGAGTGGGACTGGAAGTCGTCAAATTATTACTTGAAAAAGGAACCACCGTGGCCGGTTGGGGCAGAAATAAGCCTGAGTTTAGCCATCCTAATTTTCACTTTTTCTCCTGCGATGTGGCAGTGGAAGAGCAAGTTGAAAAAGCCTACCAAGCCACCGTGGCCAAGCTGGGTTCGGATATCCGGATCTTAGTCAACAATGCAGGTTTTGGCGTAGCCGGACCTTTTGAAACCATGAGCTCCGAAGACTGGAAGACCATGTTTGATACCAATGTTCACGGGATTTTTTACGTGAGTAAGCGACTCGTTCCCGCCATGAAAGCAGCCGATGAAGGGCATATTCTCAATGTTGCCTCGATTGCAGGATTAAATGGAGTCGCCAATTTTGCGGGCTATGTGGGCACCAAGCATGCCGTGCGGGGCATTTCTCACTCGATGTACATGGAGTTGAGGGATTTTGGGATCAAAGTGTCCACGATTTATCCGGGATCGATCCAGACCAATTTCTTTGATGCCATCCCCGGAATGCAAGCCCATGAACACATGATGCGTCCGATCGATGTAGCACAGACCATCGTGCAGACAATGGAAACTCATCCAAATTATTTCGTGGCGGATGTGGAGTGCAGACCGCTGCGACCAAAGGGGAAAAAGTAGTAAGCAGTCTCAGTGATCAGTCGCAGTAAGCAGCCTGACCCTTCGACTTCGCTCAGGGTGACAGGAGTCGAAGGCCGTCAAAAAGTAGTAGAAGAGATCCCTCTTGATTGATTACTTTAGCATTCTCTTTAAACCAAGAAAGACATTGGAATCTCAACCCAACAATCCACTTCATGGGGTCACTTTGGCTGATATGCTTGCCGAGTTGGTGTCGTTTTATGGCTGGAAGGAGCTCGGGGAACGCATCACCATCCGTTGCTTTACCCATGATCCTTCGATCAATTCCAGCCTGAAGTTTCTCCGCAAAACCCCTTGGGCTCGCGAGCGAGTGGAAGGATTATATTTGAAGATGCTAAGGGATAGAAAGTAACCTTTGAGGTCCTCAAGACCTCGAAGGTTTTTAAAAAGTTATAAAAAAAGGGTTTGCCGAATTAGGCTAACCGGATTTCAAATCCCAGAGATATCAGTTCAAGATATAATCTTGAGCAGCGGAGCTTGGTGATTAAGTGGGTTCAAACTTCTAATCTCCTATTTCTCTGAGTGCTCTGTGGTGAAAAAATCTCTGCCTCCCCTATGGCTCCGCGGTATAAAAAAACCTTCGGGGTTTAAAAAACCTCAAAGGTTAACAAAAAAGCCCTGATCAATGACCAGGGCTTTTGATTTATGGTTGTGGTTAAGATTATACGTAGTTGTTAAGCATCACCGGCATCACAAGCATTAGGATGTCTTCGTTGGCATCTTGCTCAGCTGGGAGGATCAAACCGGCGCGGTTTGGTGCAGAGAATTTCAAGCTGACTTCCTTGCAGGAAAGGTTGTTGAGCATTTCCACCAAGAATTTTGCGTTGAATCCGATTTCGATATCCTCTCCGTCGTGATCGCAAGAAAGTCGCTCGTTTGCCTCGTTGGAGAAGTCCAAGTCTTCTGCGGAGATCATCAATTCGCTTCCGGTCAACTTCAAGCGCACCTGATGCGTGGTCTTGTTGGCGTAGATCGCAATACGTCTCAAGGATCCAAGCAATTCCAAACGGTCGATGTTCATTCTGTTTGGATTGTCCACCGGAATCACATTTTCATAATCAGGGAATCGCTCGTCAATCAGACGGCAGATCATCTTGATGTTGTTGAATTTGAAGTAGGCGTTAGACTGATTGAATTCTACTGTTACCGGTACATTTTCAGAAGGCAAGGTAGACTTCAAGAGGTTCAGTGCTTTTCTAGGAATGATCAAGCTCGCCCCGTTGGTAGAAGCCACATCAACTCTTCTGTAGCGGATTAATCGATGACCGTCCGTAGCCACGAAAGTGGTGTTGGTTGGGCTTAGGTTGATGTACACCCCGGTCATTGCAGGGCGAAGTTCGTCGGAAGAAGTAGCGAAAATAGTATTGGAGATCGCGGATGAAAGTACCTCAGTGGACATATCCACGGTAGTGGCATTATTTACAGTTGGGATTTTTGGGAAATCCGTCGCGTTTTCACCTGCGAGTCTGTATCGACCGTTGTCTGAGCTGATTTCTACCGCGTAAGTGTCGTGATCGATGCTGAACGTCACCGGCTGCTCAGGCAGGTTTTTCAGTGTTTCGATCAGAATACGTGCAGGAACAGCAATATTTCCATCCTCCTTTGCTTCCACCTGAATCTGTGTCATCATGGAAGTCTGCAAATCTGAAGCAGTAATGGTCAAGACGGAATCCTTGATTTCGAAAAGGAAGTTTTCAAGAATGGGTACCACCGGATTGGTAGTGACCACACCGTTGATCGCCGAAAGCTGCTTTAGCAATGCAGAAGAGGAAACAATGAATTTCATATGTTAGGGCTTAATATTTTTTATTTCTAGAGGGGTAAATTTATAAATAAAATGCTAATTCGACGGGTTAGACATTTTTTTGAATCAAAAAACTTCTAAACCTCAAGCGATTACCTTTTTAGGCTTTTTTGGCAAACCTATTCTTTCTTACCAAAAGAATCAATCCTCCCAAAATCAGGATAATTCCCACTGGCAAACCGACATTAATGACCTGCCAAAAGGTCTTTTGCTCAGCCACTTTTACCTTGTCCAAAGGTCGGATCTGAAGTGTTTTTGATCTCGCGGAAATGATTCCTTCCGGATCATTCAAGTATTTGACCAGATTTTGGAGGAGTTGCTTGTTAGCAAAAGTAGTTTGGGCAAAAGGATCTTCCCCGAGTGCCAAAGGCTGATTGCCTTGCAGACTGAGCTGACTTTGAAAAACCGAACCATCACCGAATACGACCACTTTTCCTTTTCCTGATTCTTTGAAAGGCACTTGGGCAAATTCATCCGGAACAAATCTGTTTTTGAATAACGAAGTAAATTCCCCTTCCATCAAATAGGCTAAAGGAAGTCGCTGAAGGGTAAATTCTTCTACTTTTGGAGCTTGCTGCATATCTACAAAAGCTACTCGGGCGGGTGCAGGAAGAATTCGGGCATTGTCCGAGCCGAAAATCAAAGGAGTTTTGCTGACTCCCTCAGCCTTCACGGTATCAAGACTACTGGCAAAGCGGAAATTGACTTGATCCAGCGCTTTGGTGATCGGATGAGCTTGTACCCGTCCGGCATTAAAATGAAATGGCCAAGGAAGCGGTACAAATTGATCTTGGTTTCCAAAATTTCCTCCCATCACCGGAATCAGGGAGAAATTCAGATCCTGAATGACGTCTTTGTTGATGCGAATGCCGTAGCGGAAAAGTAAGCGATCAAGCTCGTTTTCCAGCGGTAGGGCCAGTGTGCCTTCCCCTCCGGCTTTGGTCATGTCGACGTCAATTCCTTCGGCAGCGACGACCAGATTTCCTCCGTTCATCACGTATTGATCGAGGAGAAAAAGCTCCCGCTCGGTGTAGTTCGTTTTTGGACCTAGAATAAAAATGCTGGAAAAGGAATTCAAATCCTCAGGCTTTTTGGCCTGTTCCAACGGGACTTTGAATAGTTCAAACTGTCCGTCCAAAGCTTCCACCATTCCAAAACCATCGTCCTCGGATAGTTCCCCGTGGCCGATGACCATGGCAATCGCACCTTTCTTGGGATTGATCAGTTTTTCAATCGCCTGGCTGAGTTCAAATTCTAAATTTTCAATGGAGGTATTTAAAATCTGCTCCGGGGTCATTCCCCTTTCTCCTTTGAGAACCAATGCCCCAGTTTCAAATTCTTCATCACTGACCAAAACGCCGGGAAAAATCAACTGGGTTTGCTGCCCTGCGGATTGGTTGGAATAAACATTGGTTGGGTTGATGCCGTAATTCGCCAATGTCAGGATAAAATCTTCCTGAAGCGAGTCGGTGACACTCAGCGGATCAAAGTATGAAACGGTGATTTTTTCAGAAGAATAGGCATTGAAAGTTCGGACCGTCTCTTCGATGGATTTTTGCAACCTGCGCATGCCACCGGGTAAGTTTTCTCCGGTCAAAAGAATGTCGACGTAGATCGGGCGATCCAGATTTTCCAAGAGGGCTTTGGTGGAAGGATGCAAGGAAAAGCGCTTTTCCTCCGTCAAATCCACCCGAAAACGGAGAATTTGTCCCAACCCGAAAAGTACTAGTACTCCTGCAATCAGGATTAGGTAAGGGGTCAAGTTGGAGGCTAAGGACTTTTTCATTTGTTTCTCAAGATCAAAACAGAACCACCTAAAAACACCCAAATCATGCCCAACAAGAAAAACACATCCCTGCTGTCAATGACTCCCCGGCTGAGACTGTTGTAGTGATAACTCAAGCTGAGTTCTTCTACCCAAAAGGCCGCTTCTCCCGTCAGCATTTCTGCCAAGGCGGTGAATCCAAAGTATAGCACAAAGCAAAGGAACACGCCCAACACAAATGCCACCACCTGCTGAGAGGTGAGGGAACTGGCAAACAATCCCACTGCGGCAAAAGTGGCTCCGATCATCAGCAGGCCTGCCCAACTTCCGAAAAAGCCTGCCCAATCCAAATTTCCGGGAGGATTACCCAACGTGGAAATGCTGTAGCCATACAAAAGCGTAGGTAAAACCGCCAAAACGACCAAAGCCAATAGGGCTAGGTATTTGGCTAGAATAATCTGAATCAACGAAAGGGGAGAAGTGCGAAGCAATTCCCATGTGCCGTTTTTACGCTCCTCTGCTATCGCACGCATGGCAATCGCCGGGATTAGGAATGTGAATACGTACGGGGTATAGGAAAACAGTGATTCCAAATCTGCATACCCGTAATCCAAGACAGAGCTTTCTGGAAAAACCCACACAATCAAGCCCAAGGCTACCAGAAATAAAGCCAACACCAGGTAGCCTGTGAGGCTTCCAAAGAAGGCATTAATCTCTTTTAGAAAAAGGCTTTTCATTGGGCGTTGGTGATTTCGCGGAAGAGAGTTTCCAGATTTTTCTTGCCTTGATTGAGGCTGGTCAGATTCAATTGCCGTTGAGCAACGATTTGCATGAGGACTTTTCGGGCTTCTGCTGGATCTTCGGTTTGAAGGATGATCTCCCGATTTCCTTTTTGTCCAAAGCGGACTGCTCCGATTCCTTCAAACCAGGCTAATTCCATAGCTTCTTCCGTTTCCATCACATATTCAGTCTGGGAGGAAGCCGCTTTGAGTTCGGAAAGTGGACTGGCAGCGAGGATTTTTCCCCGGTTGATGATCACCACATCCTGGCAGATCGCTTCCACTTCCTGCATGATGTGGGTCGAGAAGATCAAGGTTTTGTTTTCCGCTACTTCCAAAATCAGATTTCGGATATCCACCAGCTGATTGGGATCAAGTCCCGTGGTAGGTTCATCCAAGATCACGACTTGAGGATCATGAATCAAGGCTCTTGCCAAACCCACCCGCTGACGATATCCTTTGGAGAGCTGCCCGATTTTTTTGTGCTGCTCGGGAAGAAGTCCGGTTTTGCGGATTAGTTCGTCGGTACGTTTTCGGATCTCAGCAGACTTCAATCCATAAAGTCCACCTGAAAATTCCAGGAATTCACGCACATAAAGATCCAGATAAAGCGGGTTGTGTTCAGGAAGGTAGCCGATTTTTGGGCTGATTTTCTTTGGATTGGTCAATGCATCTTCCCCGAGGATACTGACCTCGCCCGAATCGGCAGAAAGGTAGCCCGTGATGATTTTCATCGTGGTGGATTTGCCGGCACCATTGGGCCCGAGAAAGCCCAAAATTCTCCCCGGAGAAGCTGAAAAGCTCACCTCATCTAGTGCTTTCTGAGTGCCGTAAATCTTGGTAAGACGAGAGACTTGGAGTGACATAAAAAGGAAGGACCAAAAGGAAAATCACCCGCATGGCAGGGGCAAAGTCCCCTTTGGTCAGGTGATGGCAAAAATAGGGAATGCGGCGGGAATGGCAAGGTTCAAGGGTTAGATTTCGCTTTGATGCCAGATTGGGACAAAGGAAGTTGGCTTATTTCTTCGGCTGAATTAGATCCCAAAGGTTCCCATACAAATCCTTGAAGACCGACACAATCCCATAGCTTTCTTCGGCAGGTTCGCGGATAAACTCCACACCTCGAGAAGTATAGTTGTGGTAATCTCTCCAAAAGTCATCGGTGTAGAGGAAAAGGAAAACCCGACCTCCAGCCTGAAAGCCGATTTGCTGTTCTTGAGCTTCGTTGGCCGTTTTGGCTAGAAGGAGATGACAGGTCGAGCCGGGAGGTGAAACCCGTACCCATCGCTTGCTTTCACTCATTTGGGTGTCTTCCAAAAGCTCAAAATCCAGCACTTCGGTGTAGTAGCGAATGGCTTCGTCATAGTCTCTGACGAGCAAGGAGAGTTGGCCGAGTTGTTGGGGCATAGGAAATAGGTGAAGATTTTTTGCCTTAAGATTTCCATCAAAATAAAGAATCTCTAGCAAAAGTATCCCAAATTGGTTGTGACCGTTTATAAAACCACAAAGGTCTTTAAATACGGGCAAAATGAAGGTAACCTATAATCAAGAAGTAGATGTACTCTTGATCCAAATTTCAGAAGGAAAAGTAGCTGAAATTGAAGAGTCAAAACCAGGGGTTATCATTGATTATGATGACCATGGGAATATTCTTAGAATTGAGATTTTAAATGCTTCTAAGCATTCTGATTCCCCGTTTAAGCTCGATTACGAATTAATTGCTTCTTAAATAACCCTTTTCTGAAATCAAAAAATAAAGGCTACCCGAATCCGAGTAGCCTTCCTTATTTACATCGATTTCTGAAGATTTTCCAGAATTTGCCGGATCTCTACAATGCTTTCCCACTCGCGTTCGCGCTCCCCATGCTCGATCCCCACATGACCGTGGTAGTTGTGCGAAAGGACTATTTTCATCATGCGCTCATAGTCCAGATTGGATTCAATTCCAGCATCATCCCACACTTTAGGCTTTAGGCTGACTCCGGTGGCCAAAGGCATCAGTTCATCCACACCTCTGTAGGAGTCATAGGAAACAGGCTTACCTTCAATGGCCCCGATTCGGAAGTTACCGAAGTCAGGTAAGGTGCCGGCCAGAGGATGCTTGGCATTGCGGATGGTTTCTGCCAGCCACTTTCCATTGGAGGAGAAACCACCGTGATTTTCGATCACGATGCGCATGCCATGTGGTTCGGCAAACTCGCACAGCTTTCGAATGCCGTCACTGACTAGTTTTGAAGCTTCGGCAGCGTCGGCTGGATTTTGAGACCAAGCGATGTCGGAATAGCCATTCACTCTTACCGTGTGGCAACCGAGAAACTTGGCTGCTTCGATCCATTTTTTATGATTGTCCACGGCTTTCATCCGGTCTGCGTCTGAGCGGGCACCGAGCATTCCCTCTCGGTCCACCATGATGAGCACTTGAGTGATGCCTTCGTTTTGGCAACGGGTGTTCATTTCCTTGAGGTAGGCCATGTCCTGTGCCTTGTCCATGAAAAACTGATTCACGTATTCTACTGCCATGATTCCGTGTTTTTTGGCCTCTAAAGCAAAATCCAAGTGATCGAGCTGTTTCGAAAAAAGGAGGCGATTGACGGACCACTCGGCCAGGGAAATTTTGAAAGGAAGGTCTGCTTTTGGTGCTGAAAAGCTGAGTTGGGGCAATCCCAAACCCATCGCTGCAGTGGCAAGTCCAGTGGTTTTGAGAAAATTTCTTCTTGAAGTCATAGGGAAAGAGGTTTTTGGGTGAAAGAAAGTTAGCCATAAAAAATTCTTGACCAAGCTGATTTTGGATGGTTGGTCAATCGGAAAAGGACAGAACCCTTCAGCTTTATTCTGATAAAATCTTATCTTTTGAAAATCCACCCAAAACAACCTTAGCTATGAAATCGCTTTTCATTCTCCTGCTTGGCATGTTTCTACTTCGAATGGAGGCTTTTTCTCAGCAAAATCGCCCCAACATCGTCTGGATCGTCGTCGAAGACATGTCTCCGGAGCATTTGAAAACTTACGGTGGAACAGGCGGAAAAACTCCCAATCTGAATGCCTTAGCAGCTGAGTCCGTTCAATACCAAAACCTCTTTTCCACCGCAGGTGTCTGTGCTCCGAGTCGGGCAGCCTTGATCACGGGAGCCTATCAGACCTCCATTGGGGCTCAGCATATGCGAACTTTGGCGGCTTCGGCCGTAGCTTCTGATGACTATCCTCCTGGTTTCAAAGGGTATTCGGTGGTGTTGCCCGAAGGGATGAAGCCTTACCCTTTGATTTTGAGGGAGGCAGGCTATTACACTTCCAATAATTCCAAGGAAGATTACCAATTCCGCAGTCCGGTGACGATGTGGGATGAAAGCAGTCCCAAAGCTCATTACCGCAACAGAACCGATAAAAACCAGCCTTTTTTCTCCATTTTCAACTTTGTTACCACGCATGAATCGCAGGTTTGGGCTAGGGAAAAAGAACCCCTGAAGGTTGATCCAGCCAAGGTGAAAATCCCTCCTTACTATCCGGATGATTCGATCAGCAGGTATGTGATGGCTCGATTTATCACCAATGTGATGACCATGGATGATCAGGTGGGCGAGGTGATCCGGCAGCTGAAAGAAGATGGACTTTATGACAACACGATCATCTTTTTCTATTCCGATCATGGGGATGGATTGCCTTACATCAAGCGTGAGCTTTACGATCGGGGATTGCGGGTTCCCTTGTTGATCAAGGCTCCATTCCTGCAAGCTGGCACCCGAAATGAAGAGCTGGTCAGTTTTGTGGATTTTGCACCTACTCTTCTTTCATTGACTGGAATTCCCATTCCCGAAAGCATGCAGGGTCAAGCATTTTTAGGAGCTCAAAAATCTGGACCAAGAAAATACATCTATGCCGCACGGGATCGAATGGACAGCGAATATGATCGAGTTAGAGCTGTTTTTGACGGGCGATTCAAATACATCCGCAACTACATGCCGGATAAGCCCAACTACCAGAATATCCGATTTCGGCTGCAAAATCCTCTGATGCCGCATTTATTGAAGCTGCACCAAGAAGGAAAGCTCAATGAAAATCAAGCCCGTTGGTTTGCCACGTCCAAACCCGTGGAGGAATTGTACGATACCCAGTCCGATCCTTATGAATTCAAAAATCTTGCCTCCGACCCCGCTTTTGCTGAGAAGTTAGCCGAGCTGCGCCAAGCCCATGAGCAATGGATCTCGGATTATGGTGATCTGGGTGCGGTCAATGAGATGGAAATGGTCCGTACCTGGTGGAAAGGGAAAGAAACTCCTCCTGTGACTCCTGCTGCTCAACTCAAATTCGAAAACGGTAAAGTTCACCTGACCTGCTCCAATCCAAGCGCTTCGATCGGCTATCGTTTTTCTGAAAAAGAAGGTTGGAAGGTGTACACAGCTCCTTTTGAAGCCAAAATAGGTGAAACGATCTATGTCAATTCACATCGGATTGGATACGAACCCACAGTAATTTCTCAAGTCATTCAATAAGCGCTCGCTCCTATGAAGAAAGCAATCATTTCTATTTCGATATTCCTACTTTTTCAGTTATCAAGGGCTTTTGCTCAAGAAAGCATGTTCTGCCAAGGCGCCTACTGGACAGAAGATGAGGCGGCCATTTTCATGAAACAAACCGCTTCTACCTGGACTTCGCAAGCGGATTGGGAAAAGCGAGCTGAAGTAATCAGAAAAGGAATTATCGAGGGAATGAAGCTTGAGCAAATGCCTGCCCGAACCGCTCCATTCAACACCATCATCCACAGCACGCGAGAAATGGATGGCTATATCGTGGAGAACATCGCCATCGAAAGCTTTCCCGGATTTTTCATCACGGGAAACCTTTACCGTCCGCTAAATCCAGCCCCATTTACCAAAAGTCCTGCAATTCTCAGTGTACATGGACATGGGCCGGATTTACGATTTGGAGAAAGCATGCAAACCCGAAGTGCAGCATTCGCTCGAATGGGTGCGGTGGTATTTGCCTATGACATGATAGGGTATGGCGATTCCAAGCAAGTGGATCACAAAATCCCGATTGCACTCACCCTTCAAACCTACAATTCCCAACGGGTGATCGATTACCTGATTTCCCGGCCTGATGTGGATCCTGAGCGAATCGGTGTGACGGGAGAATCCGGTGGTGGAACCCAGTCGATTTTGATTACTGCTTTGGATCCGAGGATCAAAGTTTCAGCACCTGTGGTCATGGTTTCTGCCTATTTCTTCGGCGGCTGCACCTGCGAAAGTGGGATGCCGATTCATAAAAGTGTAGATCACCAAACCAACAATGTGGAGATTGCAGCTTTGGCTGCACCTCGACCAATGCTGCTGGTTTCCGACGGCGGTGACTGGACCAAAAATAATCCCCGAATTGAGTTTCCTTATGTGCAAAAAGTCTATTCCACATATCAGGCAGAAAGCCGCGTGGATAACGTCCATTTAGCCGGCGAGCGACACGACTATGGAAAAAACAAACGGGCTGCGGTCTATAATTTCTTTGGGCACTACCTCGGACTCAATGCCGGGCGAATTTCCTATCAGGATGGGTTTGATGAAAGCTTTGTGACCCTGCTTTCGGCGGATGAACTCAGGGTTTTTAATGAAAAAAATCTCATACCAGAGCGTGCACTAAAAGGGGATGAGGCAGTGATTGCGTTTTTGAACCTAAAGTGAGAGTCTTAGTGATAGATATTTAGTTTTTTTTTCCTAAAAACCTTGGACATAGATGAAGAATTTTTTAATTTCAATAAGCATTCATCTTTTTAATTCCATGGTATGAAAAGTCTTCTTTCACTAAGTAAACCCCTAGCCCTTGCAACGACCATTCTGACTTTTGCCAGTTGCAATTCAGAAAATTCAGAATCCGAAAAACCAGTAGAGCTGGTCCTAGAGCTAAGTGATTCCATTCAGGTAGATTTTCTGGGAGAAATGCGACTTCAGGATTACGATCCTGGCAGCGATCAATATCTCTTGGTCAGTGACCAATCTCAAACGTATCTGGAAGTGGACACGAAGGGTAAAATCATCCACGAGGTAGAATTGAGTCCGGATGGATTGGATGCGGTATCGACTGCATTAGGCTATTCTTACGTGGATGGCAAAGTGATCGTCCTTTCGGCAGAGAAAGGGTATTTGAAGTTTGAAGCTGGCAAAAAGGTGGACGAAGTCCTTATCCCTTATCCATTTTCTGCCTTTATGTTTTACCCAAAACTCGACTTTTTTGAAATGGGTAACAAAGTCATGTATCCGTATTTGTCTCCTGCCAGCAAGGTGGTGGATTTTGAAAGCGGAGAATACTATCAGCGCATGTATCGAGAACCCATCATGCAGGTACTGGATGTAATTACCAAAGACACCCTTGGTACCCTATACCTTCCCGAATCTTCACCGCTTAGAGATAGAAAAGTCCACGGCTTCCCGATTCCGATCGTTTCCAAAAAAGGAGACAATTGGCTCCTTGGAATGTGGCTGGAGCCGAGATTTTATGTGTATGCCCAAGAAGGTGATCAATTCAGCTATCAAAAAACCGTGGAATTGGAAGTACCGGATTGGGTTGGGTACAATCCGGTGGAACCTTCAGCGGCGGGGACTTTCTTTGACCAAATGCAAAAAATACGGACGGCCTCTTTTGAGGACCTTTTGGTCCTGGATGAGTATGTATTGGCCATTTACAGAAAGGGAATTTCTGAGCAAAGGTTGGCGACAATCGATCAGCAATCACCCGAGGGAAGAATCGAAATCCAGCGGATGAACCCGTACTATGTTGCAGTTTTTGACAAAGAATATAACCTGATCCAGGCAGATTTGACTCTTCCAGACGGTGTTCATGGCCCCACTGTGGTGAATAAAAATGGAGAATTGGTCACTTCAAAAAACCCAAGCTTGTCCAAAGTCGAGGATGATGGGTTACTTCTTTACAAAATGAAACTTGTGAAAAAAGAAAACCTATAATTCACCTGCTCCTAGATCTCAATGGCTATCGGGAGCAATTCCGAGGCCTCATCCCTAGATTTTAAATCCGAATAATTTCCAAATCCATTGATAGGTTTTTGAAGTTGCAAACCTCGAAGAGGCGATCAAGTCAAGAATAAGCCTCACCTCAAATTATCATCTTTTTAAGGCTTGCTAGATTTTTTACCTCAAATTTGAGGTCAGAAAACATTGCTCACATTAATTTTCCAACTTTTTAATGTTAAACGCGAAATCAGGCCTTGTATTTAAGGTCAGATTCTCTGCCTTACATTAAATTAATGGAATTTTAATGTCAGATCAGGCTTATCGAATTTAACTAGCCAGACCATTCCTTGTCACAATCTTCCTTCGAATAGTGGGAAATCAGCGGCGTATATTATTATTTGAATTTGGAATTGAATCGAATTTTGGGGAGTTGAAGCTCATTGTATTCTGGCGGATCAACACCCCATGCCTTTTTCTGCTTTGAAAGGAGATAAGGCGGTGATGAATTTTCTAAAATTGAATTAAGGCAATTTCAGTTTGTGAAGTTGAAAACGTCCTCCTCTCAGGACATTTAGGTCAATTCGCTCTCCAATTCCTTCCAAACTTCCTTCTTCAGAAAATTGCCAGATGACCCAGTTTTTTGTTTCTGGTTTGTCGATGGGATTGTAATTGGCAACCCAAATTGGGTATTCGTCGAAGCCTTGGCCGTGAAGGACTTCCCAAAAAAAACGGTCACCCGTATAAATCATAGGTTTTACGCCAAATTGAGCTTCAACCAAATTCAACCAGTTCTTGATTCCCTGCCTTAACCGATCCCGACTCTGAATAGTACTATGCTTTTCAATATCCAAGACAGGAATCAGATCTCCAGATGTGAGCTTTACGTTTTTTATAAAATGCTGAGCTTGTTTGGTGCTATTCTCATTTGGGCGATAATAGTGATAAGCTCCTTTGCCTAATGGCAGTTTGGAAGCTTCTCTCCAATTTTGCTTAAATCTTTGATCCACTCCATCAGAACCCATTGTTACACGTATCACCATAAACTCAATGGGGCGATTTTGGAGTTTTAGCTGTAGTTTCTGAAAGTTGATTTTCCCCTGATTTTCTGAAATGTCAACTCCAAGAATTCCTTCAGGAAAATTTTCAAATACCTTTCCGAATTTGTAACTCTCAGTCCAATCGGGAGTAGGTCGAGTATAATCTGTCAACTCCCTTTTGATCCAGTTTGAATGACGGAAGGTAAAGACCCCAGCCGCCAAAAGAGCCAGAAGTATCAAAACGATGACCCAAATCCGGGAATAAGAATGGTACTTTCGCTGCATGGTTTATGTAATCCTATCGGATTTCAAAAGCTGCCGACTCCCATGGTCCAAAGTCCAAATCGATCTCTGCTCCTGAATCAATAACTCGAAGTGTAGTCTTCTTTTTCCCAAACATCACTTCCTTGATTTCTCGCTCACCGGGTTCCAAGTTCCAAGCTTTCAGCAGTTCCGGGGAAAGTTTAAGCGTTGTTTTCATCGATTTGAATTCATCGAAGTTGGTCACTACGATCAACTTTTGGCTGTCATCCCATCGGGCAAAAGCAAAAGCTTTGTAAGTATAGTCAGGGTTTTGAGATCGGTTGAAGGAATGCAATTCCATATACTCTCCCATCAGCGCCGAACTGTTTCGGGTGAAGTTGAGGACTTCGGAGTAGTAGTTTCGTGGTGCTTGTTCATTTTTTTGAATATTGTCCCTGAAGGAGTAATTATAATATCAATTTTAGTGATTATAAGGAAAATGGCTAAGAAGAAAAACTAAAAAAAAAATTAACTGAAAGTTTGATACTAAAATTACAGACATTAGTTTTAATAAAATTACATCGCATGAAAAAATTAATTTTCTTTTGGCTATCATTTTTCGTTGCATTAGAAGGTGTTTCCCAGAGCTGCGGAGACGATGGATTTTGGAAAATTGGTAGCCAATTTGGTACCCAACGACTTTCCTCCAATTGTGGAGATTTTATTTGCCATGGATTTGCAGCAGCCTATTGGGAAGAAGGGTTTATACAAGGAACTTCCTTGAATTCAACTAATCCTGGAATCGTAAACGTAAAAACTCAATATACTCAATCGGGGGGTGGTCCCACAGAAACATACTTTCGGGATTCTCCACTCTATGTGCAAGTTTGTGGTCAAAGCCTCTCAAATGTAGATGTAGTAACTCAGGTATATGGGTCAAGTCCTGGTTTTCATTCATTGGTTAGAGATCGAAACTCCACTTTCAATCTGAAATTTATCTCAAAGTACGGTACTGAAAGTCCGGTAATCAGGCATGACTTCAATTCCACCTGGTATGAACTCAATAATGCCAGCAAAACTGAACCTGACAAACATTATGTTTATTTAGGGAAATTAAAAACTGAGTACTACGTTCCAAAAGGTCAAGTCAAATCTATTTCATTACCCTCAAAGCCGGGTGCTACCTAATCTTGGTCCATAATAGGGAGTCCCGGAATAGTATCGTTTACCTCGGGCACTAATGCAGCTTCTGTATCCCTTAGGGGCGATTCCTTTGGTACTACGCAGGTTAAAGTCACTGTTTCTGGTTGTTCAGGAATTCCCCCAAAAGAACAGATAATTACGATTATTGTCCCTGCGATAAACATATCGGGAACCTATACCACGTCCAACTCAACGAATCATACTTTGGGAAATGGAAATCAGGTACCTTCAGGAAATGTATCCACCTATCTATCTATGACGGGGATAAATAATTTTGTTTGGGAGAGATACCAAGGAAATCTTCCTTTTTGGGCACATACCAATCAGATGCATTTCACAATGCAATCTGGTAACTACGTTTCATTTCGAATATATGCGCGAAGCTCCAGCAATGATACCTTGGCTGTGAGAAATGTGACCTATTACAATTATGGTAACTTTAGCCTTTACCCTAATCCGAGTAGTTCAAGCATCAGCATCAAGAGCGACTATAAAGGCCCTATGGATTTGGAGATCATCCCACTATATAAAAGCAGTAAAATTCTTGAATTTAAGATTGCCGCTGATGAAAAAGTGGATATGCATGATCTTCCAAAGGGAGATTACCTTGTCAGAGTAAGAATAGGTGAGGATTTGGTTTTGGAATCTAGATTGATAAAAAATGAATAAGGCTCCTCTATTGTTTATAATACTTTCAATCTTATCAGCGGAAGCTTTTTCACAACAGAAATTCTTTGAAAAAATCGAATTCGGTTTTTCCGGTGGACTGGCTGTACCGGTTGGTCATTTTAAGGAAATTTCTATCACTCCATCCTTGGAACCTGTCCCGCCGGGCTCTAGTCCGGAGAGATTTCAGGGATTTCTCAAAAATGAAGGAGGCCAAGCACAACTGGGATACAGTCTGGGGCTAAACCTGAGCTATCATCTCACTTCTTCGGTATTTATTAGCCTAAATTATCTTAAAACCAAACATTCCATAGATACCCGTCCACAACAAATCTATTACGATGCCAATTTTAAATCCGAAATTGATTTAAATGGAGTGCCATTTGAAGTTCCGGGAAGATTGGAAAGCGACCCTTATCGCGCTAATCTTTTTTATTTGGGAATAGGGTATCGTTTGCCTATTCATCGCCTGGAGGTTCGATTTACTGGTTTGGCAGGGATAAATAACCTGGAGTTTCCTTTTTATTCTTGGACCTATCAGATTTCAGAGACCACAGCCATTCCACTCAGGCCATTTCCTGTAGATGGACCAGTGCCGACTAGCTTACGGGAATTTGCTTATGGACTCGAAACCAAAGTAGCTTACTCGCTGTCTAAAAAGTTCAATATGAACCTTTCAGCCACCTATCTTCGTTCTGACCATCCTCATGACTATTGGACCAGTTTGCTGGCAGCATCTATTGGTTATAAAATTCAAGATGAAATTCGATATAGAAATCTTGCGGTTCAATTTGGGATTTCTTATCGGTTTGGAGGTGAGTGAAAAGTGAAAAATCAGCGAAGGTGACTATTATCTAATTCTGGAGTTTATCGGATATTTGGGAGTTGAAAATAACCTTATTTTTCCGGACTTGACTTTTCGGCCGGGGGGTAGAATCCCTGCAAAGTTGGAAAGCTGCATAGAAATGAAATCTAATCCTTTGCGTTTCTTCGTGTTCTTCTGGGTTCACATTTTTACTTCACCTCAAACACCGCCGACTCCCAAGGCCCAAAGTCCAAGTCGATCTCTGCCCCAGTGTCAGTCACTCGCAGCTTGGTCTTTTTCTTACCAAACATAACCTCTCTAATCTCCCGTTCGCCGGATTCCAGATTCCAAGCTTTCAGCAGTTCCGGGGAAAGTTTAAGCGTTGTTTTCACCGATTGGAATTCGTCGAAGTTGGTCACCACAATCAGCTTTTGGCTTTCATCCCATCGGGCAAAAGCGAAGGCCTTATTGGTATAGGCTGGGTTTTGCTTGCGGTTGAAGGAATGGAGTTCTAGGTATTCTCCCATTAATGCCGTGCTGTTTCGAGTGAAGTTGAGCACTTCAGAATAATAGTTTCTCAGTGCTTTTTCATTATCAGAAAGCTGACCCCCGTCAAATTTTCCTCCGTTCATCCACTTCTGATGCTGCGGTACCCCGATGTAGTCAAAAATGGAGGTTCGGCTAGGGTCGCCAAAACCTGCATCTTCTACTCCCGGTTCACCCACTTCCTGCCCAAAATAGATCATCGTCGGAGAAGTAGAAACCGTCGCTGACACGACCATCGCAGGCATCGCTTTCCATGGGTTTCCGGCAAACTCAGGACTTGAGATCCGCTGCTCGTCGTGGTTTTCCAGAAAGTGAAGCATGTGATGCTCAATATCTTTCAATCCTTCCAGAATCGGCACCAGATTATCCGTCGAACCATGACCCTGCATGATATGCTTTAAGGTGTCATAGAGCTCCACCTTGTCGTAGAGGTAATCCATTTTTCCCTTGTGGATGTAGTCTCTATACAAACTTGGGTTGTACACTTCGGCCAAAAGAAATGCCTCCGGATTGGTCTTTTTGATATGGGAATTGAGGTAAGACCAAAACTCTACCGGCACCATCTCGGCCATGTCGAAACGAAATCCATCCACGCCTTTGCCCAGCCAAAACTGGGTGATGTCTTTAAATTTTTTCCAGGAATCCGGCACGTCTTTGCCCTGCCAAAAGTCATAATGTGCTTTCCAATCTAATTTTTCAGCTCCGGAAGGCAACTCGTCAAAATCCTTTTTTCCATCGGGACTTACTCCGTAATTGATCTTGACCGTCTCATACCAGTCGTAGAAGTCAGGCTGAGCCAATCGTGAACCATTTCCGGTCCATTTAGCTGGATTTTCCTCAAATTTTCCGTCAGACAGCGGATGCTTTTCTCCGTCTAAAGGTTGGTAGCCATTTTTGGGTTCGGGTACTCGGAAGGATTCTTTTGGGATGTAGTAAAAGTTATTGTTTTTGTGGTATTCGACCGTTTTGTCATCATCGGCACCAAAGTCACGCACGCCCGCAGGATTATTTTTCCCTTCATAAAAGCGAGACACGTGATTGGGGACGATGTCGATGATCACCTTCATCCCATGCTTGTGGGTTCGGGCGATCAGGGCTTCGAATTCTTCCATCCGCTTAGTCACGTCCACTGCCAAATCGGGATTGACCTGATAGTAATCCCGTACGGCATAGGGCGAACCTGCACGTCCTTTGATCACATCCGGATCATCGGAAGTCACGCCAATCTCCGGAAAATCCCCGATCACCCCATGATGAGGAACTCCTGTGTACCAAATGTGCGAAACCCCCAGTTTTTTGATTTCTTCCAAAGCCGTATCCGTAAAGTCATTGAACTTTCCGACGCCATTTTCTTCCTTGGTTCCCCAGGGTTTGTTGGTGGTATTCGTATTGCCAAAAAGGCGGGTAAAGACCTGATAAACGACTATTTTTTGGGGTTTCATAGGCTCGGTTTCTTGGGGTTTTGGGGCTTGGCAGGAAAGTGCTGCTGCAACCAAAACCGCTGGGATTAAAAATTTCTTCATCAGGTTATCGGGTCAATCTGTACAGAAAGATCGTGTTTCTTTTGATCAAATCGGGGAATTGCTTCATGTTGATGGTCTCGCCGGGAGCATGTGCGCCTGTCCCCGAAGCACCCAAACCATCCAGGCAATCCATAAATTCTGCTACAAAAGAAATATCTCCTGCACCGCGGCTTCCGGGATCACCGGGCTTCACTGGTCCATAGCCCATGTCCTGACTGACTTTGCTGAGGAATTCCGCTAAAGCGTAATTTCCCTCGGTAGGTTCCATGGATGGGATATAGTCGTTGAAAGTGATCTCGGCGTCGGTTTGGTGGAGGTTTTTGGCTACGATTTCACGCATTTTGGCTCGAGCGGCTTCTTTCTGAGCTTCGCCTAAAAAGCGAAGATCACCCGTCACCATAGCTTCGCGGGCGACAATGTTCGTTTTGCCAAGGGAAGTTCCTGTTCCAGTGGTTTGATCCAAGGTTACATCCGAACCGCCAATAAACTGCCCAGGATTGAAGGTCAGGTACTTTTCCCCTGACAAGGCTTCTCGGAATTCGTCCAGAATCCGTGCTGCTTCATAAATGGCTCCGTAGCCTGCATTTTGGCCGAAAACTCCGCTTGAATGTGACTGACGACCTGTGGTTTTCAGCGTCCAGCCTCCTGCACCTCTCCGGGCTACAGTTGCGGTGGAAAATCCTTGGGCAGTCTCATAGCCCAATGCTACGTCATGCTGCTTGGCCCGTTCGATAAAATCCTTTCGGGAAAGCTCCGCATTGCCGGTGCTTTCTTCATCCCCATTGAAATAGACGGTGATAGTCCTGTTATCCAAAAATCCTAATTGGTGGAGGGCTTTTAAGCTGGCAAGGACTAAGACATCGCCTCCTTTCATGTCATTGGCACCTTGGCCAGTGGCAGAGCTGTCATTGAGGTAGGTGAATGGAGTGAAGGGCATGTCTTTTTCAAATACTGTATCCAAATGCCCGATCAGGAAAAGCTTTTTGCCTTTGGTTCCTTTACGGGTCGCAACAAAATGTCCTGCGCGGTTGACCTCCGCCGGTAGTTCGATCCACTCAGTTTGGAAGCCGATTTTTTGAAATTCCCGTTCGAATATGCGACCGACTTCCCGCACGCCTTCTTTATTGAGCGAACCGGAATTGATATTGATGACTTCTTCTAAAAGGGCAAGAGTTTCCTGGTAGTTCTTATCGATCAGTTCGATCAGTTTTTGCTCGTCTTTGGTGAGTTTTTGCTGCGCAAAAGAGAAAAGCGGTAATACCGCCAATACTATGAATAGGGTGAATTTTTTCATATGCTTATAATTGACTTTTAAAGGCCATATGGAATCTCGCATTTGATACTCATGCTATTTATTAAGTTTTTGTAATGCTCGATTTCATATTCGAAAAATAGGCGAAAAAGCGGGCGGGGGCAAGGCTGGGTTTTTAATCATGCCTGATTGGATGGGAAATTTATTACAGATCGCCCCGTTGGGGCTCTGGTAATGGAATGAATTTTTAAAACCCAGAATTGAATTCTGGGCTGAAATAAAAAATGCCTTTGGCATTAAGTTCCTTTACCGATTTACCTAGATTTAGCACCAAAGGTGCGTTCTGTGAAAGCCCCAAATTCAATTTGGGGAAATGAATCATATGTCATTTCAAGCGAGCCCCAACGGGGCGACCCGTATTGAAAAATCGTCATTCAATCCCACACATATTTTTCATCATATTCGACCCGATATTCCTCCAAAAACCTCCTATACTCAGCTTGGAAATCCTTCCTTTGATGATGAAGGTGCTGATTTTGAATGTACCTTTTGACTATTTCCAATTTGGATTGACTTACTGAAAATGCGCCATATCCTTTTTGCCATTCGAAATCTTGGCGGATTAAATCCTTGAATTTAATTGAACTGGAAATCTTTACATTTTTCACCAAATCTGCGATGGTGATTGTTCTAGGTAGGGTGCAAAGCCAGTGAATGTGATCTGGCATAATGAAAATTTTCTCAGTGAAACTTCCAAGGTTAGCGCCAACCTGTACAAAATAGGCTTGGGCGTTTGGTCTGATGGCTTCTGAAATTATCGGGATTCGATTTTTTGTTGAAAAAACAACATGTAGGTAAATTTTGGTAAGGGACTGTGGCATGGATTTAAAAAATTTAGGATTGAAAAATTTAATACAGATCGTGCCTTTGGCACTCATGAAATTAAACATTTTACCTAAATCCCAGAATTGAATTCTGGGCTTTTACGGAGCGTGCCTTTGGCACTTTTCCAACACTGGAAGGTTCCAAAAAGAACCAAAGGTGCGTTCTGTACTAACCCCAAATTCAATTTGGGGTAATTAGGCAAAGAAGTCCACCAGAGCCCTGAAGGCCTGCCTGTCCGGTAGGCAGGGGTGATCTGTATTCTAATAATTCCTCAAATCCACCGAAGTAGCCAAAGCAATCACTCGGCCTTGGTCTCCAACTGCATTGTAAAAATGATACACCACGCCGTTCCATTTGATCACCCAAGGCTTGTGGGCGTATTGCTTGTCATAACTCTCCGAAGGAGCAATTAAATCAGGGCCTTTCCAATCTGTCCAATGAATCAGATCACGGGAAACGGCAAATCGCTCGAAAGCGCCGGGTTTCCAAAAAGCTCCGAAATAAAACATAATGTATAAGTCTCCCCATTTGGCAATTTGAGCATCTCCGCAGATTCCCTTATACTTCGTGATCACAGGATTCTCTCCAAAGCGTTTCCAGGCTTTCAAATCCTTCGAGACAGCCATGCCGATGCTTTCAAAATCGGCGGTGTCTCCCTTTGCATTGTAGTACATGACAAAGGGATACCCCGTATGCCTTTCCTCGTCCCGGATTACATAGCTTTTGTAAATGGTCTTGTTTTCAAACCAGCGAGCATCCGGATCATCGGGAGAGAGGAGGGGTTGGTTAGTGGTATTCCATTCCCGGATTTCGGTTAGTTCAGGTGAATTAGCCAAGCCCACTTTTAGCGTTCCTGCTTCGTAACCAGCGGTATTTCCTCCGAGATAAGTCATCCAGTAATTCCCTTCAAACGATTCGACAGCATAGTTTCCGCCCCATGCTATGTTCACTAGCGAGGGATAACCTGCCTTTTGATTGGCATCCCAGGTGTTTTCGGTGAAAGACAGGATTTTACCTTTGGACTCCCAATGAAGCAGGTCGGAACTTTCTGCTAGCCAGGTTTCGTAGCCTTTGCCATCGAAAACAATGTAGGTCATGTACCAAGTGTCCTTTTCCCGGAAAATCGTCGGGGAATCTACCATCTTGGTGCTGTCTGGATGCTGAAATACAATTCCGTATTTGAAGGGAGTTTTGATTTCTTCATAGACCTCTTTCATTTCCTTAGGAGATATTGGGTTGATGGCTTGGGCAATGGTGTGTTGAAAAAGGAAGAAATTCTGAAATAACAGGAGAGCGAAAAATCGGTGGAGGCGTTTCATAGTGAAAGGGAGAATTTTTGCCTGAATTGATACTGGAATTTGGAGATTTTTTCTGAGCCAAGTGGAAACCTAAATTGAAAAAGCAAGAAGCGACTTTTTACAGCAGTTAAAGTGAACCATAGGTAGAATGGAAAAGACTGCATTTCATTCAAATTTTGGCTATTATTAACCTCTCAATAAACCTATTGAACATGGCAAATTTTAACATTGACGCCGATAAAAACCTCACCTACGACGCCATCGTCATCGGGTCGGGAATCAGCGGGGGCTGGGCAGCAAAGGAACTTTGCGAAGCCGGGCTCAAAACCCTCGTCCTCGAGCGGGGACGTATCGTGGAGCACGTGGTCGACTATCCGACTATGACGCTTGATCCATGGGAGCACGAACTCCGCGGGGGACTTACACCTGAGCAAAAAGCCAAGCACCCTAAAGGGGGCCGATCAGGTTTTATCGGTGCGATGAACGAGCACTTTCATGCCAATGATATCGAAAATCCCTACACGGAAGTAAAGCCGTTTTTGTGGGTAAGAGCGCATCAGATGGGTGGCCGCTCCCTGCTTTGGGGCAAGCAAACCTACCGCTGGTCGGATCTGGATTTTGAGGCGAATGCCAAAGATGGGCATGGGATCGACTGGCCGATTCGATACAAGGACCTCGCACCTTGGTATACCCATGTAGAGAAATTTGCAGGAATCAGCGGAGAAGCTTTGGGACTACCTCAACTGCCGGATTCCCACTTTTTGCCTCCGATGGAGCTGAATTGTGTGGAAAAACACGTAAAGGAGCGAATCGAGAAAGATTTCAAAGGCCGAAATATGATCATCGGAAGGGTGGCTCACCTGACCGAACCTTTGAATGGAAGAGGAAAATGCCAATATCGAAATCGCTGCGACCGAGGTTGTCCTTACGGAGCTTATTTCAGTTCCAACGCGGTGACTTTGCCGGCGGCGCATGCTACCGGGAATCTCACGATCCGACCTTTCTCCATCGTTCAGTCGGTGGTTTATGACGAGCAAAAAGGAAAAGCCTCCGGTGTCCGGATCATTGATGCGGAGACCAGCGAAGAGATTGTGTACAAAGCCAAAATCGTTTTTGTCAATGCCTCTACGCTGAGTACTACCCAGATTTTGCTCAACTCCACTTCCAGTCGCTTTCCAAATGGACTTGGAAATGACAGCGGGGAACTCGGTCACAACCTGATGGACCATACCTATCGGGTGGGAGCCATGGGTACAGTGGAAGGTTTTGAAGATCAGTATTACAAAGGACGCCGACCCAATGGCATCTACATCCCACGCTATGTCAATCTAAAGGACGGACCTCAATCAGACAAATTTGTTCGCGGCTTTGGATTTCAAGGCGGTGGAGGCAGAGCCGGATGGGGAGCAGGCAGCAATCAGGAGGCTTTTGGGGGAGACTTTAAAGACAGCCTGATGAAACCAGGACCTTGGGAGTTTTTTATCACCGGTTTCTCCGAATGCTTGCCTTATCACGAAAATCAAGTGTACCTCAATAAAGACGTCTTGGATAAATGGGGTCAGCCCACACTTTCGATCGATGCCGAATGGAAAGCCAATGAACTTGCGCTAAATGACCAAGCTCGTCAGGATGCGAAAGAAATGCTGGAGCGAGCTGGACTGAAAAACATCATGGAGTTTGACAACAAGCACGAGATGGGCTTTGGTATCCATGAAATGGGAACTGCCAGGATGGGCCGAGATCCTAAAACCTCGGTTCTGAATGGAAACAATCAGATTCACGGTTGTGAAAATGTTTTTGTCACTGACGGGGCATGCATGACGTCTTCTTCCTGTGTCAATCCTTCCCTGACCTACATGGCGCTCACTGCCCGAGCAGCCAATCACGCCGTTTCCGAACTCAAAAAAATGAACCTCTAAGCCATGAATAGACGCGACGCACTCAAAAAATCAGCTTTGGCGCTAGGCGCTGCTGCCGGAGCTCCGACTTTGCTCAGCTTGCTTCAGGCATGTTCCCAGCAAGATCGACTGACGTGGACTCCTCAGTTTTTGAATGAAGATCAGGCAAGATTCATTTCGGCATTTGTGGATTTTCTGTTGCCCAAGACGGATATACCGGGAGGTCTGGATGTCAAGGCAGATGTCTTCATTGATCTGATGTATGCCAAAACTTATGATGAAGTTGGACAAAAGCAGATCGTGGCCGACATCGAGGCATTTAATGCTGACTGTAAAGAGAAGTATGGGAAAGTTTTTGCCGAGCTGAGTCCGGAATACAAAACCGCTTGTTTCAAAGACCAAGAGGCCGCATCTCCGAAGTTTGCTCCTAAAGTTTGGGGAACTGGAGTAGGACCTCAGGAGCCGGTAGGCTTTTACCGAAGCCTCAAATCCACCGTGCTTTGGGCATATTTCAGTTCGGAAGAAATCGGAAAAAATGTCCTCAGCTATGATCCGATTCCTGGGGAATATCGAGGATGCATGCCACTTTCTGAGGTGGGAAATACCTGGAGTTTGTAAGGATTTCTTTTGCTGAGCTGGAATACATGGCTGGATAATTGGAAGTGAAGGAAGTCACTTCACGTCACCTCTTATCTTTTAGAATTTTATAACCAGTAGACCATGAAAACAAAAGCAGCAGCCATCCTTGGTTTGGCATTTATTGGAATGACAGCCCTCTCCTGTGGGGAAAACAAGGAAATTAGCTCCGATGAAAGTCTTGTAGAAATCAACGTGGACTTCGAAAAGGAGCGTGACAAACTGAAATCCGAACTGGAGAAGTTGGAGTCGGAAGTCGATCAGAAAATCCAGGAATTGGAAAAGCAGAAATCCGAAGCTAGCGAAGAGGCTCAGGATGAGCTTAAAAAGATAGAAAAGGACCTTAAGAAGGAGAAATCTAACTTGGAAAAGTCGATCAAGGATGTCGAAAAGGCAACCGAAAACACTTGGGATGATATCAAATCCGGCGTCAACAAAACCACCAAGGATATCGAAAACGAGTGGCAAAAGCTCAAAAATAACCTCGAGAAAAACTTCGAAAAGAAGAACTGAGGAACTTATAAATCATCAAAAGGCCAGTCAAGTTGACTGGCCTTTTTCATTTGGATCAAAATACCTGGAGTGAATTCCCCGATGGAATGTGATGGACCTGCAGTCCGGGCATATTTTTATTGAGCCAGTTTTTGACAAACTCAGATCCTCCTTCCTCACTCGCCGAGTGGCCGATTTCAATCATAGACAGCTTCATTCCCAGTTCGTTTGCTGCACGAACGTATTCGGGAGTTTCCCATTCATTGGATTCTCCACAGACCAAGACATCCGGGCGGTGTTCCATGATTTGAGTGATCTGCATCCGACCACCCACGGCACCTGGAAGTAACAGTACTTTGGAGCAAGTTTGATTCAAGTCACCGACATACCTCATCGCGGGCACACCCAACTTGGTTTTGATGTGATTGATCAGGCTTCGGAGATCGGTTTTAGGTATGTTCAAAATTCGGCTTCCCGGCGTATAATGCTCGTTCCAGCCTAAGTCTCCCACCACACCCACTCGTACGCCATCATCGGTCATCCGATGGACATAATCGTGATTTCTCCAGAGCGTGATGCTGTTTTTCTCCATCAGATCGTATTTGGCCCGGAAGACTGGATCATTCTGTAGGTAGTCGGTGTCATCCTGTCCGGAGAAAAAAGTAGGCTCGTGTGGAATGATCAGGTTGGCTTTGAGTTCAATGGCTTTTTTGATGATCTCCATTGTGGTAAACATTGTCGTCACCACTCCGGTCACTACGGTATCTCTTGACCCCACCTTGATGGTATCCACCGTCTGGGCAAAAGGGCCATTGGGAACCTGAGCGATAAACGTGTCCATGATTTCACCGACGGTCCAGGTTTTTTTCGAAGAAAATGAAAATGCATCAAGCGGATTAGAAAGCAATCCTGCTCCGACTAAGGCTCCTGAGGTATAGATAAAGTTTCTTCGGTTCATGATGGGTTTGATTTTGAGTCTGGACTAAAAGTAAAAAAAGCCGTGAGTAATACCCACGGCTTGAAATCAATTTCCTTAAAAGGAGCTATTCTACTTTGACATTGGTCAGCCAGATGAAGCGATTGCCATCTTGCCCCATGTGATCTTGGGCGAGTTTAATTGGGCCAAATTGGCTCACATTTTCCCAAGTCCAAGTGCGGCCCTCAGCGCCATTTCCTCTTCGGAACGTCCACTCCAGGATCATGTGATTTTCATCCAAATACAAATCATAGGCATCTCCTGGAGTGTAGCCCATGCCCGGAGCTTTAGGTTCACCGGAATTATACACGATGGTTAGTTTGGTAGAATTGGTTCCTTTCAGAGGAGAGGCCACATTTTCTGCGGTTTCAAATGTATATCCTGAATCCCAAGCTAGCTGAAATGGCATCATCGCCCAGTATTTGTCATTGATGAAAGCCCCATCTTGCTTGGGAAGTGAATCGGCTGTCAGACTGTAAGTAAAACTGGTGTCCGCATCGGCAAAATAGACTGTGCTGTCTTTAATGTTCCATTTCCAGTCTCTGGAGACGACATTGACCGAGTCTCGCTGCACATTCCAAGTGTAGGCGATGGAGTTGATTTGGTCAAAATTCTCAAAGCCATACGCTTTTGCTACTTTGAAAGGGAGGGTATCAGGGAGTTCTGGTTTCTGCTGACATGCAACAAGACTTCCAAAAAGGGCTAAAATCAGGAGGTGTTTATTCATAGGAAAAGGTTAGTGGGAAAGTGATTAAAACTAGTGTGATTCACGTTTGTTTCGAAAGCCAAGTTTTGAATTTACGATATTGCAGCCACTGGTAAATCGGTAGAATGACCGGAAAGAAATTATTCAGGATGAGCATGATTCGGAAAAGGGTGGAGGGGAAAATCTGTCGTTGCCCGGCAAGTGCTCCTTCCATCATTTTAGTTGCCACAGTTTCTGGATTCTGACGTGGAAATGCTTTGGGGATTTGATTTCCTGCAGCTTCAAAAAATCCGGTTGTAGTTGCAATCGGAAAAGCCAAGGTGAGCCAATCTCCTGATCGTTCAGACCAAACCGTCCTTGCCCATTGCAACAAGGCGGACTTCGTCGCACCATAAAGGCTGTAGCCAGGAACAGACCAAAAAGCCATGGCGGAACAGGTAATCACATGCTTGAATTTTTTCTCGGGAAAACGGGCCTTCAATTCCATTCCCAGCTGGATAGAAGAGAAGACATTCAGCTGGAAAAGGGTTTCCATTTCCTTCCAATCTTGTTTTTCGGCCGCTTGATAGGCTGCTTTTCCCGCATTGGCAAAGCAAAAATCGAGACTGTCCCAATGGGCGCTGACCCAATCTAAAATGGCTTGATTTCCACTTTTCAGACTCAAGTCTGTCATAAGAAAACCATCCAAATCGGGGAATTGAGCTTGGAGTGTTTGGAGGTTTTTTTCTGAAATATCCACAGCCAATATATACTTGGTGTGAGGATAGAATTGTTTTACCAGTTCCAGACCTATCCCCGAACCAGCTCCTGTCACGATCACTCGAGCATGTTTAGCTGAAGTCATCCCCATAGGTTGGCTCTGGAAAATAAATCGAGAAGGGCTTGACCTTGACGGCCATCAAGGGTTTGATCCCTCTGATGTCAGGGAAAAAATCAGGATCGAGATCTAGTTTTTGAACTTTGGCTAGTTTGCCCCATCCACTGCCATAGGGCTTGGTTACAAATTTTACCTTATTCAAAGTTTGGCAAAGGCGAAGTGGAAGTATGGTGGTGGAAACAGGAAAAGAAAGCCCACCATGGGAAATCTCTGCAGAGAAAATGGTTTTTGATCCGCTTTTAATTCCGATGATGTCTTTGCCATTTTCTTTTTCCCAGGTGAAGGGAAGAGTCTCTTTGGGGATTCCCCAGTTTTTGCGACCATTGAGCGTGCTGGCTTCCGAGTCGACATAGATGCTGGTGATGGCCTGCATCTTGGATTTTCGAAATTTCCCTGGGATGATCAGTAGCTCCCGATAAGGTCCGACCGGGGATTCCTGGTAATCCACCAGCATCACATAGCCTAGCCCACCCCTGAATTTACCTTTCAACTGTTTAGGAAGGTGCCCATGTTCCTCTACCCATTCTTTCTTGAAGTTAAAGATCAAAATGATCCCCTCGCCTTTTAGTTTCCAAGGTGCTGGGGCTTCAAGTACCAGATGAAGGTCTTGGAGGATCGTATTCTCAGGCATAGGGCGATGGGCTTATTGCGGTCCAGCCACCGTCTACGATGAGGGTTTGACCGGTGATGTGCCTTGCTTCTTCTGATAGGAGAAAAGATGCGGCAGCGGCGATATCTTCGGGAGCAGCAGGGCGACCGATTGGCGTCAGTCTGGACCAAGTACTGGCATAGTCAGGGTCAGAGGTGGTTCGCTCGGTGAGGGTAGCTCCAGGAGCAATGGTATTGATTCGAATGCCAAAAGGGGCGAGTTCTAGCACCAGATTTTTGGCGAGCATTTCGATCGCAGCTTTGCTCATAGCATAAGCAGCAAGGTTTTCATGACTTTGATGGGCAGTGACGGAGGAGGTGAGTAAAATGGCTCCACCTGATTCTTGATCCTTCATGACTCTGGCGGCTGCTTGAGTAAGGAAAAAAGTGCCTCCTTGATTCACTCTGGATACTTCCATGAAGTCTTCCCAAGTGTAGTCCAAAAACCCTCCAAAAAGCGTGATTCCGGCATTGCAGACGACTTGATCCAAGCTGCCAAACTCGCTTTTTGCCAAATCGATCAGCTCTGAAATGACCTCCAACTTGGCAGAGTCGCCAGAGCAACCGATTACTTTCCCTCTTCCCATCCTCGAAAGAGTGGCTACGGCTTCTTCGGTCAGGCTTTTCTCCAGGTCGTTAAGGATGACGTGGGAGCCTTTCTCCAAGAGGTTGCGGGCGATGGCAAGTCCAATTCCCTGACCTGCACCAGTGACAATGGCTACTTTTGGTTTTTTCATTTTTGTATGAGAAAAGACCTGGTAGGTTTTCAAAACCTGCCAGGTCTAGGTCTATTCAACTCAATGTGAATCTCTTTTTACCTCCGAACCAGAGGCTCCTTGAAGGAAGTCAAAATCCACTCCTTCGTGTGCTTGATTGACTTTATCCAAAAAGAGGTTGACGTAACCTCTCTCGTATGGAAGCTGGGTAGGCACAAAGTCTTTTCTTCTTGCTTCAAATTCTTCCTCAGAAATCAGCAAGTTTAGCGTTCTGTTGGGGACGTCAAGCTCGATCATATCTCCATTTTGGACAAAAGCCAAAGGTCCACCGATTGCAGATTCGGGAGAGACGTGAAGAACAACTGTTCCAAAGCCCGTTCCGCTCATTCTTCCATCTGAGATTCTGACCATGTCTTTTACCCCTTTTTCAAGGAGTTTTTTAGGCAGACCCATGTTGCCTACCTCCGGCATTCCAGGATAGCCTTTTGGTCCCACATTTTTCATGACCATGACGCAAGTCTCATCGATGTCCAAATCTGGATCATCCACTTTTGCTTTGAAGTCATCGATATTTTCAAATACGACAGCCCTTCCGGTATGCTTGAGCAAGCTTGGAGTAGCAGCTGAAGGTTTGAGAACAGCACCATTTGGGCAGAGGTTGCCTTTGAGCACGGCGATGCCCGATTCGGGTTTGATCGGATTTTCTAGGGTGCCAATGAGGTTTCTATCCCAGCATTCGGCTTTGGCGATATTTTCACCGATGGTTTTTCCATTGACCGTAATGGCGTCGGTATGGAGGTGTTTTTGTATTTCTTTCATTACTGCAGGAAGTCCGCCTGCATAGAACAAATCTTCCACCCAATGCTCTCCCGAAGGCTGAACATTGGCGATCAATGGGATTTTAGCCGAAAAATGGTCAAAATCTGTCAAGTCTAGCTCAACGCCGATTCGCTTAGCAATTGCGGTGAGGTGCAGGATGTAATTGGTCGAACCGCCCACCGCGGCATTGACCATGATGGAGTTTTCAAAGGCTTTTCTGGTCAGGATTTTATCCATGGTCAAGTCTTCTTTGACCATTTCGACGATCCGAATTCCTGCGAGATGGGCAAGGACTTTTCTTCTAGAATCGGCAGCGGGAATAGTGGCATTGTCAGGAAGGGCTAGTCCAAGGGCTTCGACCATGGCTGCCATGGTAGAGGCTGTGCCCATCGGTGCGCAGTGTCCTACGGATCGCGACATTGAGGATTCCACTTCGATCATGTCCTCTTGAGTCAGTTTACCTACTTTATAATCCTCGGCAAATCTCCAGATGTCGGAGGTTCCGATTTTTTTTCCTCTAAATCGACCTACCAGCATCGGTCCACCAGAAAGTACGAGCGTTGGAAGATTGACCGAGGCAGCACCCATGACCAGAGATGGAGTCGTTTTATCACAGCCACACATGAGGACTACGCCGTCCATCGGATTGGCGCGGATGCTTTCTTCCACGTCCATAGAGGCTAGATTGCGGAAAAGCATCGCGGTAGGCTTGATGGAGCATTCGCCAAGGGACATTACCGGGAATTCTAGCGGAAAGCCGCCTGCCTCCCAGATTCCCTGCTTGAGTGCTTCGGCCAAATCCCTGAAATGTGCATTGCAGGGCGTGAGCTCGGACCAGGTATTGCAGATGCCGATGACCGGCTTTTCTCCTGTAAAAAGATGGTGAGGAAGTCCCTGATTTTTCATCCAGGAACGGTAAATGATGCCGTCTTTGCCGGTGCGTCCGTACCATTCTTGGCTACGGAGTTTTTTCTTGGTCATAGGTTGAAGATGGGTTATAAGAATTGGCCAAGAAGTTACCAAAAAATTGGAGAAAAGGGCAAAAGGGAATTGTCAAAGGGGAAAAGAATCCTTTGAGTTTGGTGATTATTTTGGAAAGTCAGGCAGTTTCAATTTCGCTAAGTGCATGGCTTAGCGCTTCCGGATCTATGGTAAAATCTGTCATGATGGTGTCTTTACTATCTCCAGAATTGAGCGTGTAGAAATAGGGAAGATCCAATGCAGACGCCAAGTTAAAATAACATTGGGTGATGGAATCCCCCACATTTCTGAGTTCGAGAACTTTGGCTGTTTTGGGGAGAAAAAGCATATTAGTCAGCGCAGCACCATGAAGGCATACCAAAAGGCTGGTTTCGGACATCAGTTGGATTTGCTCTACAAGCGAAAGCTTTTCAGCATAGACAATCTCAAATTCCTGATTTCGGAGGAAATTTTCTACTTCTTGTTCGTTGTGCGCTTTTCGTTTTGGAGCGAGTTTTCGGCTGATGTACACCTTTTTCCAAGGGGTTTGGACAGGTTGTATGGACAGAAGTGCTCTGGTTTTTCTAGCCAAGGGCTCAAAAAAATTAGGGAAAGTGGCTGTTCTGGCGGTGAGTGTCAGTTCAGCGATTTTCAGATTTTCATTATTTGCAAAAAAGATCACCTCCAACCCTGCCAGTTTCAGGGAGTCGGTCACATACCTCAGATTTTCGAAGGATTGAGGAAGCAAAATCGGAGAATCTGGGGCCATTTCTATTCCTTCCCAGATTCTTGGAAGGCAATCGGTCATCCAATGGAAATAATTGGCACTCCACTCGTCAGTCACCCATATGGCTTTTGAGATTTTTCGCCATTTTTTGGGAAGGCTGAGGACGATTCGCTTCGCAAATTGGATGGGGCCAAGTTTGGCAATATGGGTTCTAGAAGCTAGAAAACTCAGTGTTTTCGGATCAAAGACAGAGTCTTCCAAGATCCAACAGTTCTTTACCTGAATCGGCGATAGCCGTTGAAAAGTAACCTCCAAGGACGACTGGAAAAGTACCTCATCACCTGACTTTAGGTTGGCGGGAGGAGTTCTCTTTACGGTGATGTTCTCGGTCAATTCAAAAATGAGTTAACTAAAAAGGAGCCGGTGTTTCCATCGGCTCCCTTGGTGTATTAATGGATTCGCTCGATTTTGGCTCCCAAGGCATTGAGGCGTTCGTCAATGTTTTGGTATCCTCTGTCGATTTGTTCGATGTTATCAATAATCGAAGTGCCGTTGGCTGACATAGCAGCGATCAGTAGTGCCACCCCTGCACGGATGTCAGGAGAAGTCATTCGGATGCCACGGAGTGGATATTTTCTATCCAAACCGATAACAGTAGCACGGTGAGGATCGCAAAGGATAATCTGTGCCCCCATGTCGATCAGTTTGTCCACGAAGAAGAGTCGCGATTCGAACATTTTTTGGTGTACGAGTACAGTTCCTTTAGCTTGAGTAGCTGTCACCAAGACTATAGAAAGCAAATCAGGAGTGAATCCTGGCCAAATCTGATCTGCCACCGTCAATATCGACCCATCGATAAAGGTTTCGATTTCGTAGTGTTTTTGTGCCGGGATGTGAATGTCATCGCCTCTGAATTCAAGCTTGATGCCCATTCTACGGAAGGTGTCAGGAATGATACCTAGACGATGAATCTGGCAATCTTTGATCGTGATTTCGGATTGAGTCATGGCTGCTAGACCAATAAATGATCCGATTTCGATCATGTCAGGAAGCATGGTGTGAGATGTGCCTCCAAGGACTTTTACCCCATCAATGTGGAGTAGATTGGAGCCCACGCCGGTGATTTTTGCACCCATGCGGTTGAGCATGTCGCAGAGCTGCTGAAGGTAAGGTTCGCAGGCGGCATTGTAAATGGTGGTTTTTCCTTCTGCCATGACCGCAGCCATCACGATGTTGGCTGTACCAGTTACTGAAGCCTCATCGAGAAGCATGTAGGTGCCTTTAAGATTTTTTCCATCGATGTGGAAAATCTCATTTTTGGCATCGTAATGAAATTCAGCTCCGAGTTTTTGGAATCCATAGAAGTGGGTATCCATCCTTCGGCGACCGATTTTGTCTCCTCCCGGTTTGGAGAGTTTACCTTTTCCAAATCTGGACAAGAGTGGCCCGAGGATCATGACCGAACCACGAAGCGCAGAGGCTTTTTTTAGAAAATCTTCCGTTTCGAGGTATTCAAGGTTGACCTCGTCGGCTTGAAATTCATAAGACTCAGGTCCGAGTTTATGGACTTTGACGCCCATGTCTGCCAAAAGTTCGATCAGCTTATTGACGTCCCGGATATTGGGTACTTTATGGATGGTGACTTTTTCAGAAGTCAGCAATACTGCACATAGGATTTGGAGTGCTTCGTTTTTCGCACCCTGAGGTATGATTTCTCCTTTGAGACGGTGTCCTCCTTCTACTTTGAACGATGCCATTTATCTTATCTGCGTTTTTTGAAACCGTTGTTTCGGTGTTTTTTTCCACCGTGATTCTGGTGCTTTTTCTTTTGCTGCTCTTCCTCTATGTGAGGAATTTTGAAATCGCGTCTTGTATTGGATTCGAAAAGGGCATTTTCTCTCACTTTTTCCAAGTCGATATGCAAACGTCCTTTGGAAAGGGTCTTGATGTCATCGAGGATGATGCCGTCGTCAAAATTGTCTCTGTTCCAAGTAGAGTGGAAGCTTCGCATCAACTGACCGATGTAGATTATGGCATTTTCCTGTTCCTCATCGTTCTCGATTTCAATGGCTTTTTCAATCAGTTTTTCAATGTTTCTGCCATAGTGCTTGAATTTTACCTCGCCTTTTGGATACCCGATTGGCTGGGGCTTTTTGCCCAAAAGTTCCTTTTCAGGCATTGGGAATGGACCGTCTACGTCAAGTTTGAATTCGGACATGATGTAGATATCGTCCCAAAGTTTTTGGTCATTTTCCTGCTTCATCGCAGGGAAAAGTTGCTTGATGATTTCGATGACGGTGTAGGCGCTTTGGGTGCGCTTTTCACGATCCTCAATACCGGTAATGTGATTTACCAGCATCTGAATATTCTTTCCGTATTCTTTCAAAATGTGTGTGGTTTTCTGATTCTTTTTGCTCCGTATTGCTTCCTTCTTTTGCCATAGATAAGGTACAAAAAATCACCAAAAGGCAGGGAAGCAGGTGATTAGTCTATAATTCTGAGCTTGGCAAAGCTAAGCAATAATGTTTTCTCCCCAAAATGCTCAAAATCAATGCTTGCTTTTTTGTTAAGACCTTCGGTTTCAATTTTTTGAACTTTACCAAAACCAAACTTCGGATGCTCTACCAATTGGCCTGCCTGGAGGTTGTTGGTATTGCTGGGTTTGAAATCGGGACTTGGAGTATGGATTTTCAGAGTAGAAGCCGGTCGAGTTTCGGGTTGTTTTTTGATGCCGATAAAACCCTGACTTCCCGGAAGTCCTTCACGACGGAGTGCTCCTGGCATCTCTCTCGTAGCAGTCATCCGCTTGTTGACTTTGATGGTCGCCGGATCTACCTCTTCTAAAAATCGGCTTGGCTCACAGTTGAGCAAGCGTCCAAAGCGGTAGCGAGTCAAGGCATAGGTCAGGTACAGCTTGTCCATCGCTCGGGTCGTTGCGACATAAAACAGCCGTCTTTCTTCCTCCAAGTCTTCGCGGCTCTGCATCATCATCTGTGAGGGGAAAAGATCCTCCTCCATTCCAACGACAAACACCTGCTTAAATTCCAATCCCTTGGAAGCATGAATAGTCATCAAGGTGATGGCGTCCGTTTGATCCTTGTCTTGATCGTTGTCGGTCAAGAGGGCGATTTCCTGGAGAAAAGCACCCAGACTTTTGTCTTCATTTTCAGGATTGTCTACATACTCCTTGATTGCGTTAAGCAATTCCTGGACGTTTTCGTATCGGTTGAGTCCTTCGATGGTTTTGTCCTCGTAGAGCTCGCGCAAAAGTCCACTTTGCTTGGCGACCGAACTTGCGGCTTCAAAGGCGTCTTTTCGCTCAATCTCGATTTGGAAAGCTTTGATCATTGTCGAAAAATCATCCACGGAACTTCCCGCTTTACCGCCCAAAAAGCTGTGGGCATTTTGTACCACGTCCCAAAGCGGAATGTCGTGCTCGTATGCGGAAACCAATATTTTCTCCACCGAAGTATCTCCTATTCCCCGCTTGGGGTAGTTGATGATCCGCTTGAATGCTTCCTCATCGGCTGGATTGACTGCAAAACGAAGGTAGGCCATCAGGTCTTTGATTTCTTTTCTCTGGTAGAAAGAAAGGCCACCGACGATTTTGTAGGTCAGGTTCATTTTGCGAAGTGCTTCCTCGATTGCTCTGGACTGGGAGTTGGTTCGGTAGAGGATGGCAAAGTCGCTGTTGTTCAGCTTTTTGTTGTTTCGCTCTTCAAAAATGGTGTGAGCTACTATCCGTCCTTCCTCATTGTCTGAGGTAGCTTTGATCAGCTCGATCAGATCGCCGTCTGCATTGGACGTCCAGACGGTCTTCTTGAGCTGCGCCTTGTTTTTATCGATAATCGAGTTGGCCGCTTCCACGATGGTCTTGGTCGAGCGGTAGTTTTGCTCGAGTTTAACCACAAATAGATCCGGGTAGTCCTTTTCAAAATTGAGGATGTTTTGGATGTCCGCTCCGCGAAAGGCGTAAATGCTTTGGGCATCGTCACCGACTACACAGATGTTTTGGTGTACGGCAGCGAGTTTTTTGGTGATCAGGTATTGGGAAATGTTGGTGTCCTGAAACTCGTCCACCATCACATACTTGAATCGCTGCTGGTACTTGTTGAGCACATCGAGGTGGTCTCTGAAAAGCACATTGGTATTGAAAAGCAGGTCGTCAAAGTCCATCGCACCGGCTTTGAAGAGGCGTTCTTGGTATTTTTGATAAATCTCACCCATTCTTGGTTTTTGCGCAGCTTCATCGTCTGCTTTGACAAATGGGTCATTTTGATAGGTCTGCCAAGAGATCAGTCGGTTTTTAGCTCCCGAGATTCGGGAAAGCACCACACTCGGTTTGTAGACCTTGTCATCTAGCCGCATTTCCTTGACGAGGGTACGGATCAGTGATTTGGAATCGTCGGTGTCGTAGATGGTGAAATTGGAAGGATAGCCGATTTTGTCAGATTCTACGCGGAGAATCTTGGCGAAAATGGAGTGAAAAGTTCCCATCCAGGTATTTCTAGCCTCGAGACCGACGAGTTTTTCGATCCGGTGCTTCATTTCGCTGGCGGCCTTGTTGGTAAAAGTCAGCGACAGGATATTAAAAGGATCAATTCCTTTGGCATAAATCAAGTGCGCGATACGGTAGGTGAGGACTCGGGTTTTGCCCGAACCAGCACCTGCAATGATCATCACGGGTCCGTCGGTTTGCTCTACGGCCTGTCGCTGTGGGGGATTGAGTTCCTGTAGGTAATCCATTTTTTTAAGATACTAGACAAAACAAGCAAGACACTAGACTGTTTTTCGGGTATTTCGCTTGTGATTTATTTCCTTTTTAAAAGGTATTTAGATTCCATTTAATTCAGCGGTAGCAGGTGATCAAGAGAGCTTAATTTTTGCGTGAATTGATAGCTAGCTACTTCCCGACTTCCTCTCTTCCTAACTCCCCTATTTCCAATCTTCCTTACAACTTCCAGCGCTTGTGGCTCCAAAGGTACAAGTCAGGTTGGAGATGGATGTTTTTTTCCAATCGATCACAAAATGCATCTGTGATGCTGTGCTCCGCATGTGATTCGTAAGGGCCTTTCGCTAATAATTCATAGGTCGCCTGATACCTTCCTCGTCCCTTTTTGGTGATTTCACCAAAGTACACCGGAAGATCCTTGCTTTTGGCGATGTGCTCAGCTCCCTCGAAGAAATAGGCCGGGCGATTCAGGAAAGGCCTTTGGTAGCGAGTGGTTCTGTTATTTGGGCGCTGATCGGCTGCTAGTTGTACCACTCGATGCTGTTCTCCAAGCGTTTTCATCGTGTTTTTAAAGTCTCTTTTCTCCGTAATGGTATTCCCAAAACGAGTTCGAGCCTGATACATCAGCTCATTGAAAAATGGACTGTTGATTTTCAAATACACTCCTTCCGATGGCACTTGGCTGAGCACGGCTGCCTGCTGTAGTCCCAATTCCCAGTTGAAAAAGTGGCCGGCGAGTAGCAATACACTTTTTCCATTTTTCACTTCCTGATCAAGCAGTTCCTGATTGGTGATGGTAAATCTTCGGGAAAGTTCTGCTTTGGAGATAGTGAGGGATTTGATGGTCTCTGCGATGGAGTCAGTAAAGTTGCGGTAAAACTTGTTTCGGATAGATTTTCGTTCTTTTTCGGATTTTTCCGGGAAAGCATGGAACAGATTTTCATCAATTACGCTTTTGCGATAGCGGATCACATACCTGGCGATAAGGTAGAAGAAGTCCGAAAAAAGATAAAGAATCCCCAGTGGTAACCTGGAGAAAAGCTTGAAGAAAAGCATGTGTTAAACTTGGGGTTGGGAAAATTGCTCCGTAGCTGGAGCGATATCAGCCACAAAATAAACGAAAAGCAGGGAAATGAGACGGGAATCTAGGTATAAATTAGGGCAATGATTACTTTTGGTGCTTATGTCTGAAGTACAGCGAAGGAAATATTCTCAGGAAGAAAAGACGGCCGTCTTTGATGGGGAATTCATGCCTCACATTGATTCCATGTACAACTTTGCCTTTCGACTCACCTTTGATGAGGACGATGCCAAGGATCTGGTACAGGATACCTACATGAAGGCTTTCCGTTTTATCAATTCCTTTGAGCAGGGGACCAATGCGAAGGCATGGCTTTTTAGGATCCTCAAAAACAGTTTCATTAATGAATACCGAAGAAAGAGCAAGCAGCCTGCGAAGGTAGATTATCAGGAAGTAGAAACTTTCTACAACTCGGATGATGTTGACTACCAAAGTACTACTGATCTGCGGGCAGAGTCTGTTAAGGATATGCTCGGTGACGAGATTTCTAATGCGCTCAATTCCTTGGCGGTGGACTTTCGTACGGTGATCATTCTGGCTGATCTGGAAGGATTCACCTATGAAGAAATGGCGAAGATTCTTGATATCCCCATCGGGACGGTAAGGTCTAGACTTCACCGAGCCCGAAATCTCTTGAAGGATAAATTAAAAGGCTATGCCCAATCAATGGGCTACAATACGGACGAAGAGGAGGAAGAATAAACGATTACCTATGGAAAACACAGATTTAACATCCGGAGAGCGGAAGCTGCAGTGCAGCGATGTAAGCAAATGCTTTCAGCTGCTGGAAAGTATCCTGGACGGAGAGTTGGGAGAAGAAGGAAAAGAGCTCCTGAAGCAAAAGTTGGATAAATGCCAGCCATGCTTCGAGCATTTTCACCTGGAGCAAGCCATCCGGGAGGTGCTGAAGACCAAATGCACCAAACAACCTTTACCAGAAAAATTGGCGGAATCGATCCGTCAAATGATCCAAGACGTCCGATGAGCAACCCTTCCGGCAAAGCCATTATCTTTTCTGCTCCCTCAGGATCAGGAAAAACCTCCCTTGTCAAACATTTGATTCAGCATGTGCCCAATTTGGGATTTTCCATCTCGGCTTGTACCCGGGACAGAAGGGGAAGACATGAAGTGCATGGCAGAGACTACTACTTTTTGAGTATCGAAGAATTCAAGCAAAAAATTGATGAAGACGCCTTCGTGGAATGGGAAGAGGTGTATGAAGGTAATTTTTATGGTACGCTAAAGGAAGAAGTTCAGCGAATCTGGGACGGAGGCAAAGCAGTTATTTTTGATGTGGATGTAAAAGGCGGATTAGCACTGAAAAAGTATTTCGGTGAACAAGCTTTGGCCATTTTTGTAAAAGTTCCTTCTATGGAAGTGCTCGCTTCCCGACTTAATGACCGGGGCACAGAAACCCCCGAATCCCTTTCCCGACGAATTTATAAAGCCAAGTTTGAGATGACCTTTGAGCCGCAATTTGATGTCACCATCCTGAATGATGACTTCGAGCGCTCTTCGGCAGAGACGGTAAACTTGGTCTCTGAGTTTTTGGCAAAGTAATCATGAAGATTGGGTTATACTTTGGCAGTTTCAACCCGATCCACATTGGGCATTTGATTATTGCACAGACGATACGGGAGCGGAGTGGCTTGGACCAAGTATGGTTTGTAGTCAGTCCCCAAAACCCATTCAAAAGACAAGAATCACTGGCTCACGAGCTCGATCGCCTTCGAATGGTCGAGCTGGCTATTGAGGATAATTTTCATTTTAGGGCCTCAGATGTGGAATTTAGAATGCCCAAGCCTAGCTATACGATTGATACTCTGGCCTACCTAAGTGATAAGCATCCGCAGCATCAGTTTTCACTTTTTATGGGTTCGGATAATCTCAAGCATTTTCATAAATGGAAAAATCACCAAGCTATCCTTGATCAGTACGAGCTGCTTGTCTATCCCCGTCCAGGGGAACCGGATCTACCCAACTATCCGCAAGCCAAACTGATCGATGCACCTTTGCTGGATATTTCAGCCACTTTTATTCGACAAGCTATTCAGTCAGGCTACTCCGTGCGCTATCTCCTTCCCGAAAAAGTGGAGCAATACATCCTGGACAAAAAGCTCTATAGGTAAAACCATAACTAAGTAACTACCCAGCTTAAATCGATCTTTGAAAGCGGCCAATTCACTTTTTCTAAAATTCAAACCATCCAAAAAGACAATTCAATAAAAAATCCCCCGATTGACAAACATCGGGGGATTTTCATTTTTCAGCTTTCTGATTTCATCCTTCAAACTTTCTAGAAAGCTCTTTCCTCCAGGTGTTCACCCAATTTCAGTCTAGGTACCCCCTTACTCATCCATTCAGGGGCAGGGAGTCCTTTCAAGTGGTGATCGAAAAACTCCATCATTCGCACGCTATAATCTTTGCGGTTTTCGAGTTTGCCGAGGCCGTGATTTTCACCAAGGTATTGCACCATGATGACCGGCTTTTTCAATCGGCGAAGCGCATTGTAGTATTCCACTCCTTGGGTAAAGTCCACTGCACCGTCTTTGTCATTGTGAAGCATCAGGAGCGGAGTTTGCACGTTTTTCACATGGTAGATTGGGCTGTTTCGCTCATAAGCCTCCCAGTTTTCCCAAGGGCCACCTAAGAATCTTCCCTGAGATGCCTCAAAGATGGACATATTGCCCCCTCCAGAGTTCCAGTAGATCAAGTCATACATGGAGATCATATTCGTAAGCGGTGCGCCGGCAGCTGCGGCTTTGAAGCGAGTAGTCTGGGTGATAAGGAAGGAAGTTTGGTATCCTCCCCAGCTGTGTCCGTGGAGGCCCATTTTGTTTTCGTCGATCACTCCGGTTTTGATCGCGGCATCGACAGCTGGCAGTACTGCCCATACGGCTGACATTCCCGGATCATCCATTTTGTACACGATATCCGGAATGAGTACCGCATACCCATTGCTGGTGTAGAGAGAAGGACTCCAACCTGTACCACTGTAGCCTGGATTAGACCAATTGTGAAGGGTTTGCGAGAGTTTTTCGTAGTAATAAACTACCGTTGGATACTTTTGGCCTTCTACATATCCTGCGGGTAGGAAAAGTGCAGCCTGTAGCGAATCACCTTTGGCAGTCACATAATCGATCAGTTTAACTCCGGTGGACCATGCAAATTTTCCTGCGTCAGGAGCGTTTTCGGTGACCTGCTTGGCATTGGCCAGGGTGGCATCAGTCAGGTAAACCTGGGTAGGTTGATTGAATTTTTCTTTGGTAAAGGTGTAGACCGCAGCCTTTTTAGCCTTGGTTAAGCCTTGGATGTTGGCATCTTCCCATAGCAGTGTTTTGGCACCTGCTGTGAGGCCTGACTTGGCAGGACTTAGTATAGCAAAACCACTCTTTTTAGTGTTTTCACCATAGGTGCGCAGGTATACCGTCTTGGTCAGATCAATTCCTTTTTCCTCAGGATCCAGGCTGATACGGTATTGGTATCGGATTTTTTGAGACTTCCCGTTTTGGGTGAGGTTGATGGGAGTTTCTTTGGCGGACATGGGGATTTGCCAAATATCCCAACCGTCACGAACAAGCACGTAGCGGCTGTCGCTGCTCCATCCGAGCGGGTTGTAGAGCGGCTTGACCACGTTGTGATCGTCTTCCAAGTCCACCACACTTACAGGCAGTTTTTCGGTGAGGTTAGTGTGGGTTTTAGCCGTGATGTCATAGACGTAGAAATGTCCGTCTTTTCCATAGAGCAGCTTTTTGCCGTCAGTAGAAGGTCGCGGCATGGAGGCAAAAGAAGGCTGGTAAAACTTCTCGAAAAGGAGAGTTTTGGCCCCTGTTTTCAAATCCACGATAAAATAATCCCGGTACGTTTGACCGTTGAGATTGATGTCGAGTTCGTAGGCTTGCTGATCCGATCCCAAGGCAAACTGCTGGTAAGGCAGTAGGCTGAGATCCCGCATGCTGCTGTCCTGCAGGGCAAAGTGCTTTTTGCCTGTGACATCATACATGGCCCAGAAGCTGTAGGTTTTATCCATGTTTTCCATCACTTGCTGACGGGATTGGAGGCGGTCATCATTCCAGTGCCAGATGGTCATTTCCGGCTTTTTGGCATCGTTGGCTTTCTTGTCGTCTGATTTGGATGAGTTGAGTTTGCCGATGGCTTTTTGCAGGTCAGCGATCGACTTGATGGTCGTATCAGCCATGATCTTGGCCAGGTTTTCAGATTCAGCCAGTTTGAGTGAATCGGTGTTTGTTGCCTTTTTTGGGCTTTCTTTTTCTGCCAAAACCAAAGGATGAATGCCGTAGAAAAGGCGTGTCAGATCCTCTGACCACATTGGGCGGCGATTGGGGCTGATGGTATATTTCTGATCAAAGCCGGTCGAGTCTTTTGCTGGCTCATATAGGGTTACCTGAGGATTAGAAAGGTTTTTTACGCCTAATACTGCCCCTTTGTCCTGCTTGTATTTCTTTTCCTTCTTCATTTTCAGAGCAGCAAAAGCTTCCCCTTTTTCCGTCCAATTGATGCTCTGATAGCCAGCCTCGTCCGAATCTAGTACCTGGATGGAGTTGCTTGCCATGGTGAGAAGATACAGGCCATTTCCTTGAGAATTGGCCGCATCGACGGAGTAGGCGAGGTGAGTGCCTGCTTTGTTTGCCGCATGTTCACGCACATTGCCGAGGTTTTGAGATTTGCCGGTGGCAAGGTGGTAGATCAGGAGATCAGAGCCTTTAGCATCGCCATTTCCTTCTTTCGGAAGGTTGATTATTAGGTGCGAGGCTGCCTCGTTGTTGAATGAAAATCCACCGACTCCTTCAAACGTCTTTTTGTCCTCACTGCCGAGTTTGATCAGGTGGAGTTTTTCCTTGAGAGGCTTGCCTTTGGCCTTTTCGTTGGCTTGCTTTTCGGCAAACTTGGGGTATTCCTTGAAGGCGATCCACTGGCTGTTGTCGCTGAATTCGAAGCTGGCAAAGCTGGCATTTCCGATCGGGAAGGACTTTTTGCTAGCCGGATCAGCGGTTTTTTGGAGGATCAGTTCACCATCCGCTTCGATTCCGGTAAGGACATAGGCCATCCATTGACCGTCGGGAGAAAGCTTGTATCCTCCGCTGGGCATGGATTTCCAGGTGGCCACGTCTTTCCAGGACATGGGTTTGGGTGCATCTTGGGCAAATGCCACCTGAACGGTCAGGGCAAAAAGCCAAAGAAGAAGTAGTTGTTTTCTCATGGTAAGTAGATTATACAAGGAAAATAGGGGATTTTTTTGGAGAGCGAGATGAAAATTTGATGAATCAGCAAAATCTGATGCGCTAAAAAGAAAATAAGGAATCGTCCAGCTTTTTTAAAATGCCGACGTAAAAAGAAAATTCAGGAAGGTAAATTGACAATTCTACCGGCATTCTTTGAAAAGCGAAAGCCCAAAAGCCTGTTCCGGTTCAGATCTACCCTACTGGTAATTATACCTATGTAACGCCTCCCTGGTCAAATTTCTGGTTCGACGATCAAAAAAACTGGAGAACACATTGAGCCCAATTCCAGTAAATGTCAAGGGCAATAAAATTTGATCTTGGGTAGAAGATTGTCTTTCAGTCCCAAGTGCAACAAACATGATTCCGAATGAAAGAGCAGTGTTTGCCACATTGGTGACGGTGCTCACTTTTTGTCTTTTGATAACTTTTTCAAACATTCTAAGGGCTTCCTCATTGGATTGAAGTCGGGACAATACTTGGGCATTTTGGAGGAGCATTGGCCCTTCATAGATATCGATTCTTGACCCAAAAAATCCAGCACTTTTATCCATACTTAAAAATGCATCCGCACCTCCTGAATAATGATAGGCATTGAAGTCATTGATGGTTCGTTGGATTCTTCGCTCTGAATCAGCGATGAGAATGTTTCCAGTACTGTGTAACATTCCTCCTCCAAAAGAAGTCCAAAACCACGGACGGACATTGGCTGGGGTAATTTCATTGGTAAAGAGATAGGCGATGGAACCGATGGTCACGCTTATTCCCGAAAGACGGATTCCATAACCCAAATTCTTTTTTCTTTGATTCTGAAGAAATATAATGTCTTCTGTTTGGACCGATTTAACCAAATTCGCTACCTCTTTTGGGCTTGATTTTTCGCCATCAAGGTAGTAAGTGGTTTTGTTGAAAAAGCCCTCTTTGAAGGTGATGACGGGCTGCTGAGAATAGCTTCCCGAGAAATAAGCGTGGGAGCTTGGTGTGTTTTGGGAAAAAGCTATTTCCACTGGAGATAGGTAAAAAAGCAAGAGGGTCACTTTCCAAAGTTTGCTTACCATAAGGTTTATTTTTAATTACCAACTACTTAACCCGAAAAACGAATGATTTAAATGAATGTTGTATAAATGAGTTTTTAAGTTTCATTTTATTTCTTTTAAGAATTGGATAAAAAAAGACCTTCCAGGTTTTCAAAACCTAGAAGGTCAAACTCAGATTTCTGATTTAAGAATTCTTAATTCCCAAACTGCCTACTGCCTACTGAACACTACTTCCCCCCCCACCACGGTCATCTGCACTTTGGTTTGCAAAATCTCCTCCTCATGAATTTCCATAATGTTTTTGTCAAAAACCGTAAAGTCGGCTGCCTTTCCCACTTCAATCGATCCTTTGAAGTTTTCCTCAAACTCAGCAAAAGCGCCGTCTAGGGTGTAGGACTTCAAAGCCTGCTCACGGGTCATTTTTTGATCGCCTTCGTAGCCTCCCTCCGGAAGTCCCTGAAGGGTCTTGCGAGTCACTGAAGCATAGAAGGAAGGAATCGGATCTACGGGTTCCACGGGGGCATCGGTTCCGTTGGCAATGCGGGCACCGGTCTTGAACAGGCTCTGCCACACATAGGCCCCATCGATGATGCGCTTTTCGCCCAAGCGATCGATGGCCCAAGGTCGGTCCGAACTCAAGTGAATCGCCTGCATGGCCGCAATCACGCCCAACTGACCAAATCTCGGAATATCATCCGGATGCAAATGCTGGGCATGCTCGATGCGGAAGCGATGATCTTTGGCCTCGGGATTTTTAGCAAAAGCCGCTTCGTATCGATCCAAAATCTCCTGATTGGCTCGGTCGCCGATGGCGTGGGAGCAAACCTGAAAACCGAGCGGAAGGGCCTTTTCGGACACCTCTGTCACCACAGACATCGGAAGTGTTTCATGGCCTCGATGACCGGGCTTGTCGGAATAATCTTCTAGCAACCAAGCTCCCCAAGGACCAAGGGCTCCGTCGCAATTCAGTTTGATCGAGCGCACCGTAAGGAAATGATCAGGGTCGATCATCGGGCCTTTTTTGTACCATGTTTCCAGCAACTCTGGCTGACGACCAGTCAGCATGATGTACATGCGGGAGGTGAGTTTGCCTTCGTTTTTGAACTTTTGAACCAAGTCGATCACATCCTGACCTGAACCCGCATCGTGGAAGGAAGTGATTCCTTTTTCGGCCAATTCCTGTAGGGCCAAGGTGAGTGCTTCCTCATTTTTCTCTGGGGTAGTTTCAGGGATCAGTTTAGCCACCAAAGTCGAGGCTCGCTCCACCAAAACTCCGGTAGGATTGCCGAGTTCGTCGCGAAGGACTTCGCCTCCCTCGACTTCCTGTGTGGGTTTTTCGCTGCGCAAAGGGGTGATGCCTGCGAGTTCCATGGCCTTCTGATTGACAAAAGAAGCATGACCAGAAGCATGGGCGAGGTACACCGGATTGTTTGGTGTAACGGCGCTAAGGGCATCGTGGGTTTGGAATCCTTTGACCGTTTTCTCAGGCATTTGCAGCCATTTGTCCTGATGCCAACCACGACCGGTGATCCAGTCACCCGGCTTGGCGGTCGCAGCGGCCTCGGCTACTTTTTGGATGAGTTCATCGTAGGTTTTAACCCCCATGAGGTCGATCTCTAGCTTGTTGTACCCGATTCCCATCAGGTGAGCATGGGATTCAATAAATCCAGGAGTCATGGTTTTTCCCTGTAAGTCGATTACTTCGGTAGACTCGCCTACATAAGCTTGAATTTCTTCGGTCGAGCCTAAAGCTAAAATCAACCCATCTTTGACGGCCACGGCTTGGACTTGCGGATTAGCTTCGTCCACCGTGTAGATCGTTCCGTTGATGAAAACTTTGTCGGCGGGATTTTCAGGGCCGGATTTACATGCCCAAGCAAAAATCGCCGAGAATAGGAGTAAGTAGATGTTCTTCATGGATTGATAAATTCTAAACCGAAGCTAGATGTTTTGAAGAAGGTGGGCAAATGGGATTATTTGGAAGGCTGAAAGCTGAAATCAGAAATCTGAAAACTCACTTCTTTCCTTAGGGAGGTTGTAATGTTTTCTCGAAAATGAGTTTAACAAATAAGCGAACATCCGGGACTTTTTCTGAGAAAACTTGCCTGCTGCAAGCAGGTCAGCGGGAGAAACTATTTCACCAGTACCTTCTTTACGACCACTTTCCGATCCTCTGTTTCCAGTTGCAAAAAGTAAAGGCCGGGTTGAAGTGGTTGGGCTTGGATTTCGATCTCCCGATTAGCAGGAATAGTGATTTCATCCAAAAGGATTTGTCCGAGAGAATTAATCAAACGGGCTTTGGCAGCGGTATTGGAAATGACCTTGAATGGGCCATCAGTAGGGTTGGGATAGACTTTTACTTGGAGTTCTCCATTACTTGGCCCATCGGATTTTACAGATGACAAGTACGTGATGCCTCCTCCTCTGCTTCCCAAAATCAAATCCACATTCTCATCAAATCCCGGATTAACCACCGAGATCCAGGTATTTCTTCCCAGTCGGAAAGGAAGGTTTTGTTCTCCGAATTTTACCAAGACCTCCTCCCGAACATCGGAATTCATCATGTCTTTGACCAGAAAAATCCGGCCAGTTTGGTCCACGGTGTACAAATCCGGGTTGTCTTGAATACGCACCGCTACACTCAGGTTTCGGTTGGCGGGATTGTCCTTGTAGCCTAGGAAATTGGCCGTTTTCAGAGTTGCCGTCCGAGACTCTAAATCCACCTCATAGAGTGTCAGGCTTCCATTTTGCGCAGCAATTAGTAACTGATCTTTTCCCTGGTAGGGGAAGAGGGTTAGCTGATCTCCTACCCGAAGCGTCAGGCCAGCTAGCTGAAAATCATTCCAGTTTTGACCTTGACCTCTTAGAAGTACTTGGTTTGGAACACCATTGGTAGCCCGCACTCCTGAGGCTAGGAGGTAAGATTGGTTTTTGATACTTCCATACTCGATGAGTTGGAGCTCCAGGAGATTCAGATTGGAAAGGCCGATGTAATCCGAATTCAAAAGTTGAAATTGGTCTCCTGAATAGCTCAGGCGATAGGCTTGCCCTTGAACCGCATTTCCATTTTTGACATTGGCAGTCAGCCAAAGTTCCCCGGCAAAGACATTCCCCTTGAAATACGGCCTTACGTTTTCTCCCAAATCGAACAATTGATCCTGAAGAATCGGACGAATAACGCCTGTATTTCTCTCCAGCTTCACTACCGAATTAGCGAAGTCAATCCGAAACGGAGCAGCTGTCTCGTTGGTGTTCAAACTCACAATCAAGTCTTCCCCGATCAACCGGCCCACATGAAATCTCGGGAATTGAGGCAGGGAACCATAGCCGGGAACTTGAGTAGAAAAGGAGTTGAATCGTGGGTTGACTGGGGTTCCAGAATTGGGGAGAAAGTATAGGGTATTGCACTCGTCCCGACCCAGTAGCAAATCCGGAATGCCGTCTCCCGTAAAGTCCCGATACAGGATGCTGTGTCCGCCTGCATGCTGGATTCGGGCGTTTTCATCGAGCCGATTGCCTGTATCAAGTGTTCTTCCGTCACAAGTTTGTCCAAAACTGATCTGGGCGCAGGCACAAAACTCAAAATTGCCCCAATGACGAACGGGAAAAGCAAAACTATCGACATCTGGAGTGCCTTTTCGCTCGACGGAGGTATTTCGGTAAAATTCCAAAAAGTCGCCCACGGCAAAATTGAAAATCACCAGATCCAAGTCCCCGTCTTCATCTATATCCTGTAGCAGGGGAGTATCGAGGTTGTTGGCGGGGATATTATTTGCACCCTCCAGGCGAAGGAAGTTTTGAGCTATCGTCCAAGAAATCTGGGTTCCTGATGAGGCGTTTCTATATGCCCTGATTCCCAAAGCGGTGGAAGTAAACAGATCCTTTTTCCCATCTCGATCAAAATCAGCAAATATCAAAAATCCACTGATGTCTGATGGGAATAGATAGGAGAGTTCGGGACGAAGACTGAAGCTTTCTCCTTTTTTCTCAAAAACCTGAAACTGCCGCGAATTGATGTCCCAAACCACCCATTCTTCTGCTCCATCCCCGGTGAGATCAAGTGTTTGGATTTGGGCGGAATTGATGCCTTGGGAAAAACCGATAGGGATTACTTGACCGTTTTCTCTGACTGATTTGCCTTGATCCCATTCAAAAATTGCCTGAGTGAAAGCGGGAGAAGCGATCAACAGAAAAATCAGGACAAGGAATTTTTGCATGGTAGAGTAAAATGAAACTCCAAAATAAAACGAATCGAGCTCCGCAAAGATGTACCGTTTGCGTTATTTTGTGGCAAATTTTCCCGAAAAATGAACCTCGACCTCCTCTATTCTCTCTTTCTTAAAAGCACAGGCGTAAGTACCGACACCCGTAAGATTGATCAGGGAAACCTCTTTTTTGCACTGAAAGGTCCAAATTTCAATGCGAATGACTTTGCAGCTAAAGCTTTGGAAATGGGAGCATCAGCCGTGGTGATCGATGAGGAAAAGTATAACGTGGAAAATGACGGGCGCTATTTTGTATGTGAGGATGTCCTGACAGCACTTCAAAATTTGGCTACTCACCATCGCAGGAAATTTACCATTCCAGTAATTGGCTTGACAGGTTCAAATGGAAAAACCACTTCTAAGGAACTCCTTCATGCCGTTTTGAAGCAAAAATTCAACACCCTTGCCACCATCGGCAATCTGAATAATCACATTGGTGTTCCTTTGACCTTGCTCAGGCTGAAACCCGAACACGAGATTGCCATTATCGAAATGGGCGCCAATAAGCAAGGAGATATCGAAGAGCTTTGCGACATTGCAGAACCTACTCATGGCTTTATCACCAACATCGGGAAGGCTCATTTGGAAGGAATGGGTGGGCCTGAGGGTGTGCTCAAAACCAAAACGGAACTCTATCAGCACCTCAGAGAAAACAAAGGAACGGTCTTTATCAACTCCCAGGATCCGATTTTTGCTAATATGATTAAGCGCTTTGAGAATCCTGTGCTCTACCCAGCCAAAGGTGATTTCTGTGAGGTGCAGTTTCTGGGAGCAAATCCGTTTGTGAAGTTTTCGGTAGAAGGGGTAGAAGGAGAGAATTTGACTTCGCTAATTGGAGCCTACAACTTTGGCAACATTGCCAATGCCTTAACTATCGGGAAATTTTTTGGGGTGCCGATGGAAAAAGCGGTGGAGGGAATTGTCAACTACAAACCCGAAAACATGCGCTCCCAACTTATCGAGAAGCGCAGCAATCTGATCATCCTGGACGCTTATAATGCAAATCCGTCCAGCATGGAAGTGGCCATCCGCACTTTTGGTCAGATGACCGGGAAAAAGCACAAAATGATCATCCTCGGGGACATGTTTGAACTGGGTGATCATGCCGAAGCAGAACACCGGAGGTTAGGAGAAATAGTCAGCGAGTATCCGATTGACAAGGTGTGTTTTACCGGTAAATTGATTGTTTCTGCTTTGGAAAAAGCTCCTAAGGCGCTTTATTTCCCCGATCCGTTCTCCTTTAGAAACTGGCTGGAAGACAGTAAACTGGAGGACTACCTCATCCTTATCAAGGGCAGCCGAGGGATGAAGCTAGAGACTTTGGTAGATTTTATCTGAAAGTGGAAAGAAAAACTTCAGGCGTAAAAACCGGAATTTGAGACTTCTTGTAGTCGGCTGAGTTTCGGGTGATGATACCTTTGATCTCCGGATTTTGGACTGCTGTAAAATGCTGGATAGCATCCTCAAAATCTGGAAATCCACTTTTGATAGCTGAGAAAATTTCTTTTTCCGAGACGGGCAGAATTTTACAGAAGCTCAACAATTCTGAAATTTTATCAAGTGCGATATCATTTCCATACTGTTTTCGAAGGAGGTAGTGGATATTGGCTACAGTCAGTGATGAAAAGTAAATCTGAATTTCTTTGCTGTATCCTTTTTCAAAAATTTCGTCAGCAGAAAAATTTAAAGGATCTCTATCCAAGAGAAAATCAAGAATGACATCTGAATCTAAAAAGTAACTAGAGCCCATATTTTTCTTCCAAAGCCTTCGTCAGTTCTTCTTTGTAATCAAATTCACCTTCATGCTTCAGGCATCCCTTCAACTTTAAAAAGCTTTCCGGAAGGGGCTTTCTTTCTCTAGTTTTTGGGTTTTTGTTTTTTTCAAGCAAAAGAAGCTTAAAATAATTTTCCACCAAAGAAGATAAACTTTGACCTTGCTTGGCAGCGTATTCCTTGGCTTGTTCGATCACATCTTTTTCGATGGTAAGGGTTAGCTTCGTATTCATCGCACGTGTGGATTTTTGATTTTTAACACGTGTAATTTACCAAAAAGTTCACTTTTCACAAACCCAAAAACCCTATCCGAGTTACCCTTAAAGGTTTTCAATTTCTACCTTTAGACTTCAAAATTCATACTTCCTATGCGTCCCTACCTCGAATTTCTCTCTGCCCTTTCCCAAAACAACCACAAAGATTGGATGGATGCCAATAAGAAATGGTACACAGAGACGAGGGCAAGGTTGCTGGAAGATGTGGAGGTTCTGCTGAAAGAAATGACGGAGATCGAACCGGAATTATCGGCCTTCAAACCTAAGGATTGTGTCTTTCGACAAAATCGGGATGTCAGATTTTCCAACAACAAGGACCCCTACAAAACGAATTTTGGAGTTTATTTTTCCGTAGGAGGTAAAAAATCCCCTGGGCCAGGCTATTACCTTCAGATCCAACCCGGGAATTCATTTTTAGCAGGAGGTATCTGGATGCCGGAAGCCTATACCCTGAAAAAAATCCGAAAAGAAATCGACTACAGCGGAGCTGAACTGGAACGAATCGAAAATGATTCGGAATTCAAAAAGCTGTTTAAGCAAATCGAAGGAGAAAAACTCAAAACCAGTCCTCGAGATTATGATTCAGATCATCCCTTTATCGAATACCTAAAACTAAAAAGCTTCACGGTATCCCATCCAATTTCAGACAAAGCTGTAGACTCCGGTGCTTTTGTAACTTTTGCCTTGGATGGATTTCGGACCATGAAGCCGTTCAATGATTTCCTCCGACAGGCGATAGAGGAGGTCGAGGATGGTTCGGGTTTGCTCTGAGACTTTACTTTGAATTAATCTCTTCCATCTGGCTGCTGCGCAAAATCCCCTTACCTTTGCGCCATGGTTGATTTCAAACAAATCCTTTCTGTTTCGCTGATCCTTTTTTCCGTCATTGATATCCTCGGATCAATCCCGATCATTATCAATCTCCGTAAAAAAGTAGGTCATATTCAATCCGAAAAAGCCACCTTAGCCGCAGGGGTGTTGATGATTGCTTTTTTACTGGTAGGAAAATCCATCCTGAGTCTTTTTGGCATCGGTGTGGAGGATTTTGCCATCGCCGGGGCATTGATCATTTTTGCTTTGGGGGCGGAGATGATCTTGGGCATTGAGCTGTTCAAGCCTGATCCTGATGCGACTTCTAGCGCATCCATCGTGCCGATTGCTTTTCCATTGATTGCAGGTGCTGGGACTTTGACTACGATTTTGACCTTGAAAGCGGAATTTGAGCAGGTGAACATTGCTATTGGGATTTTGCTCAATTTGATTTTTGTCTACATCGTCTTGAAAAGCACCACATGGCTCGAACGAAAATTGGGGAAAATAGGTGTCGATGTGCTCCGAAGGATATTTGGGATTATTCTGCTTTCCATTGCGGTGAAAATCTTCAAATCAAACGCCTTCCCTATCGCAGTCGGATAAACTAAAAGCCGGAGACCCCGGCTTTTTTTATTTCTTTGTGCCATGATTATCATTTTTACCGACGGTGCTGCCAAAGGAAATCCCGGTCCTGGGGGATACGGTGCAGTGCTGAAGTTTGGCCAACACCGAAAAGAGCTCTCGGAAGGCTTTCGACTGACGACCAACAACCGCATGGAATTGCTTGCCGTGATCCGTGCCCTTCAAGAGCTCAAGACCACCGAATTTCCTGTTCAGATTTACTCTGATAGCAAATATGTCGTAGATGCCATCGAGAAAGGCTGGCTGTGGGGCTGGCAGAAAAAAGGCTTCAAAGACAAGAAAAATCCCGATCTCTGGCTACGATACATCCCCCTTCACCTAAAGTATAAACCCAAGTTTGTATGGGTCAAGGGACATGCCGGCCATCCTGAAAACGAGCGCTGTGATCAGCTGGCTGTAGCGGCTGCTATGGGAAATAACCTCCCCGCCGATACAGGTTACGAGCAGGGATTGGGGAATTGAGCAACTCCTGCTTTTTGCCGGTTGAGTTTATTTTTAGAAAATAAAAAAGTTTACGCTGTCAACGTAAACTTTTAAATGATTTCAAATAATACCTAAGGCTAATTATACCAAATCATCCATAGTCACCAACGGAATATCAGCCCTGTTCAAATCCTTCAGAGGCGTATATTCCCGAGAAGGATAGGTCCAGCCCTCATCAGTGAGTTCCCATAGCAATGGGGCTAGGTTTTGAACAGCTGCTTTGCAGCCTTGGACAATGGCCCCCATTTTTCCTGTCTGCTTGGAGAGGACTGCTTCATTTTCAATTTCAAAGGGGCCAGAGAATCCTTTTTCTTTCAGCACATTTACAAAAGCCCTCCAATCCATGGAATCGCCAAGGCCAAATCCAGGAAGTGTAGCTTCGTAATGGTGTCGATCCCAAGGATTTTTACTGGAGCTGATGCCCAGTTTTTCAGCCCAATCAGGTCGGATTTGCTGCATTGGGTACATATTTCCCCAAAATGGATCTGGTACATTTCGGGTGGACTTCACGTGAATCCGCTTTAGGCGGGACATATCCGTATGTTTCATTACCTCTACCGGATCGGTATGCTGCCATACGTCATGAGAGGGATCGTAGATTTCCCCGTGATTTTTTTCAGGGACTAGTTCGTACATGAGTTTGCGTGCAGCAAGTACACCGGTCAGGTTATTGAACGTGCCAGTAAAACCCGAACTTCTCCAGCCTTCCATGGGACAGTTTTCGTAGAGTACAGTCACTCCAAGGCTGTTGGCATAGCGGATAATCGGTCCAAAAATCCGCTGGTATTCCAGCAGGTTTTTCTCAAAACCTCCCTCCTGATTGCCCAGTTCGTGATTGTATCCCACGAAGGTTCCGATTTTTACGTCATTTTCGTCACCACCAAGCAGATAAGCCATTCGGATGAGACGCAGCAGGTGGTTTTGATTTTTGACTCTATGGATAGGATCGCCTCCAATCAGATTTTCAAACGCTCCGATAGAAAGTCGAAGTTTTGCTCCGTTGAATTGATCAATCAGTGCTTTCGCTTGGTCAGGGCCGAAGTTTTCATAATCTAGATGTGTAGCTACAAAGTCATCTCGGGTACCGTCTTTTCTAAACACGCAGAGATCTAATCCTTGAACGCCGATTTCAATTGCTTTCTCGACGGTCTGATCCAGATTAAGCTGATCAAACGCCGAAGTCATGATCCAGATTGGGTTTGCCATGGGTTTTGGGTTTTTGCTAAAATAAAACAAAGACTCCGAGTGGGAAAATAGCCCGTGACAACTGGTGAAAAAGAGTTCTGGAATTAATTAGGCTATCTTTAGAAGATGAGAAGTAGCAAAAAATCGATTCAGGGAAGGAAATTGGAAATTATCAAGGGGATCTTAGAAATCGAGGATGTAGAGTCTATCGAGTTCTTGGAGGCCTTTCTCAGAAATAAAATAAGAAGAATCTCCAAGGAGGATTTATTAGAGGGAGGTTCTGCTGCAGAAAAAGACCTTACTTAAACCCAAAGAAGAGGGATTCGTAATTATCCCTCCGAATATTTTCTTCTGATTTCCACCTTTTGCTTTTGTCGTTCCCAAAGGGCTTTAGCTAAATCAGAAGCCACCTGGTCAGGATCTGATTCGTGAAGGATCTGCTTCAATTTGTTTTCAGAAAGATCCACCCGATAGCAGATTTGAAGCAATCGTTCCAAGTTGCGATCCATCAATTGGCTGATGGCTTTGGCTAGAATTTCAATTGCTTTTTCCTCAGAAAATTCCTCTTTGACTTCCGGCAGCTGGAAGTCTTTAGTGATAAGCGAGTAGGTTTCCTGAGAGATAGGTTGAGCCATGTGTCAAGTCCAAGAAAAAAGCCCCGACTACTCAGGGCTTAGGAAAATTAGGCGTTTTCTTTGGTTTCTGTACTTTCTTCAAGCACTTCAGGCGCACTTTTTCGGATCAATTGATACCATGCGTTGAGCTTTTTGATATCAGAAATATACACTCGATCCTGGTCAAAGTCAGGAAGAACTGACTTCAAAAAAGCTCTCAATTCCGAATCTGAGGAAGTGGAATCTACTCCGGTGTCTCCTTTGTATTCGGCTTCTATTTTTTTCATCACAGACTCGAGAGGCTCAGCACCTTCTTCGGTCATGGTGTAGATCGAAATATCATTGAGGATGGAAACTCTCATGGACATGCCAGCCACCAATTTGGCTTTTTTCTCGTCCAAAGACTCCAAGATCACTCCCGAGCGAGTCGGCTTGATGATTTTATACAAACCCGGCTTTCCGGCTACTGTTGCAATGTCTTTAAAGTTCATGGTCTTTTTTATTCAGGCTGCAAATATAGAACTCTCGCTTAATTTCTTCCCTCGGCTTCAAACTCAGACACCAATTCGTAAAGGAATCCGCTCAATTCCTCTTTCCCTAGCCCTTTCTCAGCCGAGGTTACGAAGTAATCGGGTGTTTCTCCAAAAATTTCCACGAGCTTATTAAGGAAGGTTCTGACGTTTTTTTCGGTTTGGGTTTTGGATTGTTTGTCGGCTTTGGTAAATGCCACCGCAAAAGGAACGCCTTCTTCTCCACACCAATTCAAAAACTCCAGGTCGATTGTCTGTGGCTCCAATCTGCTGTCGATTAAAACAATTACTCCGCAAAGATTTGCTCTGGTGGTAAGGTAATCGCTGATCATCTTTTCCCATTTCACCTTTTTATCTTTACTTACCTTGGCGAAACCATAGCCAGGCAAATCCACCAAATACCAGCGATCGTCAATTGTGAAATGGTTGATTAATTGGGTTTTACCTGGTTTTTGTGAAGTCTTGGCGAGTTCCTTGACGCCTGTAAGCATGTTGATAAGCGAGCTCTTTCCAACATTGGAACGTCCAATAAATGCGATCTCTGCCTTATCAGGTTTTGGACACTTTTTTGAGTCAGTATTGCTTACTAAAAAGGCTGCTTTTCGGATCATAACTTTTCTATTCGGGGCAAAAATACGCTTTTATTTCGGAAGGGCTTTTAGTCTTTGAGTTCAACAATTTTCGAATCCTCGGGTTTGTGTAGTAATATTGCGCCACCAAAGAAGATTCGTGATGTCCGTCGTACCGTACAAAGATAAGCAAGACCCAAAGAAGGCACAGGTAGCTGAAATGTTTAACAATATCAGCCCAAAATACGATTTGCTCAACCATGTGCTCAGCTTGGGGATTGACATCGTCTGGAGAAAAAAGGCGGTAAAAATGCTCAAAAAGGATCGGCCTAAGCTGATTTTGGACATTGCCACGGGCACAGGAGACTTTGCTATTGAAGCGCTGGCTTTAAATCCTGACAAAATCATAGGAGTTGACATTTCGGAGGGCATGCTCTCGGAAGGACGAAAGAAGATGGTAAAGCGTGGTCTATCCGACAAAATCGAAATGCTCCTCGGGGATTCTGAAGGCTTGCAGTTTGAGGATAATAAGTTTGATGCGGTCATCGTTTCATTTGGAGTCAGAAACTTTGAGAATCTGGAAAAAGGTCTGGCAGACATGTATCGGGTACTTAAGCCGGGAGGGAAAACCGTTATTTTGGAATTTAGCAAGCCAAAAGCTTTTCCAATGAAGCAGGCTTATGCGTTTTATTCCAATGCGATTTTGCCTCAGATTGGTAAAATTGTATCCAAAGACAATTCTGCCTATACTTACCTTCCAGAGTCCGTTCAGGCCTTTCCGGATGGAGAGGATTTTCTGGCAGTTTTGAAAAAAGTCGGATTTCACAGCACCGTATGCAAGCCACTCACTTTTGGAATCAGCTCCATCTACGTAGGTCAAAAGTAACTTTCCTTTTAGCTTCTTTCATGCTGTTGGGCGTGCAAGGATTTGCCCAAGGATTATTTGGGCTGACTAGCACTTCCGGTTCTGATGACAAAGTGCTTTCCTATGGATTTTTCTTGGCAACTCACACCGCTACTTATCAGATTAAGTATTCAGACCTTTATTTTAATCAGGTAAATACCCCTGGTAATCAAATCTATTCTATTTATCCTAAATACAATCCAGGGTTTTCTCTGGGCTTTACCGGTATTTTGAGATTTCATGATCAAACCAATCTTCTCTTTACTCCGAAAATTGGGTTCTATGAGTATAGAGTGGATGTCAATTATGTAACTGGTGCCACCAATACTTTTCCAGGAACAGGTAACACTAATACAGATCCGGTGAGTAACCTCGGCTACCGAACTGAAGAACTGGTAAATGAGGCCACCATTGTAGAATTGCCACTTCTATTCAAATATCGTTCGCAGCGATTCAATAATACCCGGATGTATTTTATTGGCGGAGGGAGCTATCAATTTCGCACCAAATCCCAAGACGAAGCCAATCTTGATCCGATCGTAACTTCAGGTAAGGATTTTACCCTTGAGGCAGGGATGGGATTCGAGATATACTTCCGATACTTCAAGTTTGCTCCTGAGATCCGCTTTTCCCATGGATTAAACAACCTGTATGTTCCTGAGAAAAACAATCCACAATTCAGAGATGCCATTTCTTCTATCCGGAGAAAAGGAATCACTATCTACCTCAACTTCCAATAATCTCCGAAATTGATTCCGTAAAAAACCTCAGTTTAAAGAGCGTTTGGAAATCTTCCCTTTCAGGTCTAACACTGGATAATTACTATTTTAAGCCGAACAAGCGAAAAGCCTGTTCGGCTTTTTCATTCCCAAACTAACCCGATAACCAGACCATGAACTTCAAGCCTTGGCATTTCCTTGCCTCAGCAGTCATTCTGCTTTCAGCCCTCTCTTTTTTGTGGATTTTCCAAGAGGGAAAAACGGATCCGAAATTGGGATCAGTACCTTATGTTTTCTGGTCCAGCTTTGTAGTCACTTTACTGATTGTGGCGGCCACTTTTGTAGGATCAAAGATTTTCCCACATAAAGAAGATTCGAAATCATGATAGGCTGGTTGATTTTCTTCTTCACGCTGTTTTTAGCATCGCTGGGCTATGCTTCCTACAAGTCCTACAGCAAAAACCGTAGCTCAGATGATTTTATGCTGGCAGGTTCCAACATCGGGGCGATCTTGGGCTTTCTGACTTTCTCTGCCGCATTGTTCAGTGCATTTACCTTTATGGGAATGCCTGATTTCTTTCGGGTTCACGGGGTAGGTGCCTGGATTTTCTTGGGGCTTTCAGACGCCTTGATGGTCTTTTTGTTACTGTGGTTTGGATATAAGCTTCGCAAAAGAGCGGCTGAAGTGGGATACAAAGGAGTAGCCGGATTTGTCCAAAGTTGTTTTCAAAACAAATGGGCAGGCTACTTGGTCTTTGTGAGTTCCTTTTTATTCTTGATTCCTTATGTAGCCATTCAGATCCGAGGAATCTCCATCTTCTTGGATGCGGCGTTTCCAGATTTGATTCCCGATTGGGGATGGGCATCCTTGCTAGTGGTTTTGATGCTGGTTTATTCCGAGATCGGAGGGCTAAAAGCCATCATGTACAGCGATGCCATTCAAGGATTGATCATGCTAGTGGTCATTTGGATCATCGGATATACCTGTCTGCAAATGGCCGGAGGACTGGAAGCGGGTATCGCAAAAGTAGCCGAAACCAATGCGGGACTCCTCAGTTTGCCGGGGCCAAAAGGGCTTTTCAGTAGTCCGTTTTTGATTGCCTCCGCAATCGCGATTGTGATGATTCCTGTGTCTCAGCCGCAGTTTACTACCCGACTAGTGGTGATGAAAGACCTCAAATCGGTTCATAAAATGGCCTATGCTGTTGGGATTTTTGCCGTATTGGTCATTCTGCCTACCGCCTTTATCGGACTTTATGGTGCAGTGAAATATCCAGATAGCACCACGGCTGAGTTTCTTTCAGCAGCATTGTTGTTTGATCAGGCCAATCCCGTGGCTGCTTTGGCGGTAGTTGGACTTTTTGCTGCTTGCCTCTCCACCACCAATGCACAAATCTTTGCTTTGGGAACCGAGTTGAGATCCCTTCTTTCCGGTACGGATAAAAAGATTATGCGCACCACTCAGATCGCCATCTTCGTCTTTTCCATCATCGTGTTGGTATTTTCTACCTACATGAGCGATGAATTGGTATTGTTGGCTAGGGTAAGTTTTGCGGGTACATCCATGATTGCTCCAGTGGTTTTGGGTGCTGTGATATATAAAAATCCTCCAAAATCGCTCCTTTTCCTTTCGGCTTTCGCGCTGATCTATTTCGTTCTTTCCTTGGCAGAATTAGTACCGGCTGGATTTGTAGGCTTGCCTACTGATGCTGCCATGTACTTGATCCTGATTCCTACCACCGCGATTTTAATGCTTATTCATCATTTCAGTTCTAAATCTTCCCATGAAGCTTGATTTCAATAGTTCTTTAGAAAAAGTAAGCCAACAACTCCCTCGATTTTGGGAGCTTTCGGGTCAAAAAATCCGATCCATCGAATCCACCTTTGACACAGGCAAAGGAGCTCCAGTCTTTACCGAAAAAGGGACCTATGTCACCCGTGGCTGGACCGAATGGACCCAAGGCTTCCAGTTTGGATCGGCCATTTTGCAGTTTGATGCCACTGGTGAAAGGGATTTTTTGGAAATCGGAAGAAAAAATACAGTAGCCAAGATGGCGCCTCACTTGACTCATATCGGCGTGCATGACCATGGATTCAACAATGTAAGCACCTATGGCAATCTCCTAAGATTGATTCTGGAAGGTAAAATCGAGGGTTCTGATTGGGAAAAAGAATTTTACACCCTCGCCCTAAAAGTGACCGGAGCCGTGCAGGCTACCCGCTGGACGGCTATTCCAAGTGGTGGATTTATTTACTCGTTTAATGGACCACATTCCTTATTTGTAGACACCATCCGTAGCTGTAGGGCTTTGGTCGTTTCGCATCAGCTTGGACATGTGCTTCAGGCAGAGAATGACCGTAGAATTTCCCTCATTCAGCGGGCCGTTCAGCATTTGCTGAGTACGGTGCGTTTTTCCATTTTCTATGGAAAAGGACGGGACAGTTACGATATCCCGGGCCGAACTGCTCATGAAATCATCTTCAATACCAACGATGGTAATTACCGCTGCCCCAATTCTCAACAAGGCTATACCGGATTCAGCACTTGGACTAGGGGCTTGGCTTGGGCGATTTGTGGCGTGGGAGAAACTTTGGAAATCCTCGATCAAATCCAAGAGTCGGATTATGCAGAAGTCATTTCCAAAAAGGACTTGGTTGCAGAACTTTCCCAGGCTGCCATCGCAACTTCTGAGTTCTACCTGGCTCATACTCCTGTGGATGGCATCCCGTATTGGGATAGCGGAGCTCCAAATCTTCACCGATTGGGCGATTACCTCAGCCGTCCTGCAGACCCATTCAATGAGTTCGAACCAGTGGATAGTTCGGCTGCTTGCATCGCTGCCCAGGGACTCATCCGAATCGGGAATTGGCTTAAAGATGCTGACCCCGAGCGTGCAAAAACCTATCGGCAGGCAGGGATCCAATTGGCCGGTGTCCTTTTCTCCGAACCCTATCTTTCCACTCAAGCCTCCCATCAAGGCTTGATCCTTCATTCGATCTATCATCAACCCAATGGATGGGATTATGTCCCTGAAAAGGGAAAAGTAGCCCATGGAGAATCCAGCATGTGGGGAGATTACCATGTCCGAGAACTGGCTTTGCTGATTCAGCGCATGGCTAAGAATGAACCATATTACACCTACCTAAATTGTGTGCCGGCATGAGTGGAAAGTACAAACCCCAATACCCCCGAGTCGCTCAGTTGAAAACAGCTGAGCAGTTTGGGCAGCATTTGGAGAAAGAGGGAATTCAACTGGGCTTTGATTCAGAATTGATTTCGGGGGAAAGTTCGCCTTTCGGAAAAGCCCATACCCTAAGATCGGGAAGAACCATCGGAAATGCGATGTGCATTTTGCCTATGGAAGGCTGGGACGGTACCGAGGATGGGCGACCAACCGATCTGACAAAAAGGAGATGGAAAAACTTTGCCCTCAGTGGAGCCAAGCTGCTTTGGGGATGCGAAGCTGTAGCTGTCAGACATGAGGGAAGAGCTAATCCCAATCAACTCCTGCTGAATGAAGACACCTTTTCCGACTTTGTGGAGCTGTTTGAACTGGTTCAAAAAACGCATCTGGAGCATTTCGGGGATACTTCTGATTTGGTAGTCGGGCTTCAACTCACTCACTCGGGACGCTTTTGCAAGCCTAATGACAAAAAGCAAATGGAGCCAAGGATTCTTTATCCTCATCCAGTGCTGAACAAGAAGTTTGGCCTGTCGGAAGATTATCCCTTGATGAGCGATGAAGAAATCGATTCGATCATTGCCGATTATATCAAGGCAGCTGTTTTAGCGCAGAAAGCTGGAATCCATTTTATAGATATCAAGCACTGTCATGGCTACTTGGGACACGAGTTCTTGAGTGCGTATGATCGGGAGGGAAAATATGGGGGAAGTTTCGAAAATCGCACCCGGTTCCTTAGAGATATCGTCAGCGGGATTCGGTCTGCTGCACCTGGTTTAGAAATTGGTGTTAGACTGAGCATTTTTGACTGGGTTCCTTTTCAAAAAGGTCCAGAAGAAAAGGGAGTTCCTGCGATGGAAAGCCCGTATCGATATGCTTTTGGAGGTTCTGAAAGTGGTATTGGTGAGGACTTTGAGGAATCTTCGGCATTTCTGAATGTTTTGAAAGAGTTAGATATCGAGCTACTTTGTACCACTGCGGGCAGCCCTTATTACAATCCTCACATTCAGCGCCCGGCCTTGTTTCCACCATCGGATGGCTATCTCCCACCCGAAGATCCGCTTCACGGAGTTGCCCGTCAGATCGCGGCGACAGCCAAACTCAAGGAAGCCTTTCCGGGATTTTATGTAGTGGGTTCAGCGTATTCCTATCTACAGGAATGGCTGCCTAATGTGGGGCAAGAGGTATTGAAGTCTGGAAAAGCTGATTCCATTGGCTTTGGACGGATGGTGTTGAGCTATCCGGATATGCCAGCGGATATCCTCTCAGGTCAGGGTCTTAAGCGAGGTAAGATCTGCCGAACCTTCTCCGATTGTACCACCGCACCTAGAAACGGCATGATCTCGGGTTGTTTTCCTTTGGATCCTTTTTACAAAGCCATGCCCGAGTACGACCAACTTAAATCTCTGAAAGGCGAATGAGAAAGACTGCATTAATCACTGGAGGTACGCGGGGAATTGGGCTTGGAATTGCCAAAAAGCTGGCCCAAGAAGGAATCGACTTGGCCCTGAATGGAGTCAGGCCTGAGTCTGACGTAGAGGATATCTTAGAAGAGCTTCGCAAAACTGGAGTTCGAGTGGCGTATTTCCCGGGGAATATTGCCGAAAAGGCAGATCGGGAACGTATTCTGAATGGGGTAAAAGCCAAGTTTGGGGTTCTGAATTTTCTGGTCAACAATGCCGGAGTGGCTCCTCGAGTGAGGGCAGATGTGTTGGAGGTGGCTGAAGAAGACTTTGACCACCTGATGGATATCAATATGCGAGGAACTTTCTTTTTGGCCCAGGCTTTTGCCAACTGGATGGTAGAATTGAAGAAAGCCGATGCTTCACACGATTTTTCCATCGTTACTATTACTTCTGTTTCGGCCCGACTAGCATCCACCAATCGGGCTGCCTATTGCATGGCAAAGGCGGGGCTGTCGATGATGAGTCAGGTTTTTGCCGTAAAGCTGGCGGAGTTTGGAATCCCTGTATTTGAAATTCAGCCCGGTGTGATCGAAACGGATATGACTGAGAAGGTGAAGGAAATCTACCAAGAGCGAATTCAAAAAGGTCTGACGCTCGAGCCTCGGATGGGTAAACCCGAGGATATTGGAAAAATCATAGCGGCCCTTCTCCGGGGAGATTTGAGTTATGCGACCGGACAAATTATTGCTGTAGACGGAGGTATGATGGTCGGGCGGCTTTGAGGAACTTTATTTTGGCTCGGGCGATTAAATCAATATTCTTCCTACCTTGAGTTATGCAAATCGAACGCACTGAAAAAGAAATCATTATCAGAGTTTCCTCTAAGACTAACCTTAGTGGATTACAGCGTATTCTTGACTATATCCGCGTAAAAGAAATTGGTTCAGAAAATACGGTTTCGGACGTAGAAATTGAGGATTTGGCAAGAGAATCTAAAGCGACTTGGTGGAAAGAAAATAAGGCCAGATACATCAAGTGAAGATTGTCGTAGATACCAATATCATTTTTAGCGCAATTCTTAACCCTGGAGGGAAAATCAGTGATTTACTTCTTGACCCGGCTGACCACTTTACTTTTTTTGCACCTGATTATATGATTGGTGAGCTAGATAGACATCATGGAAAACTGATTTCTATTTCCAAATTGCCATAACCGGACATCTTGTTTTTGAAGAAGATGGTCTTCTCTAAGTTGACCTTGGTAGATTTAGACACGATAGATCAAAATACTTGGACAAAGGCAATAAGCCTAGTCGCCCATATTGATGAGTTTGATGCTCCCTTTGTGGCACTAAGTCTAATGATGGACACCTATCTCTGGACTGGAGATAAAAAATTAATCACCGGACTCAAGGAATTGGGATACAATCAGGTGATTGATACAGATGCTCTAATGGTATTAAGAAATGCCTTAGATTAGTTGCCTCGTCAATTTTAAGCAAATGAATCTCCAATCTTCCCCTCTGAAAACCGAAATCCTCGCCGGAATTTCCACCTTTCTTGCTTGCTTTTACATCATCATTGTCAATCCTGCGATTTTGGCGGAGGCAGGAATGCCTTTTTCGGCGGTACTTACGGCCACGGTTTTGGTCTCTGCGTTTGGCAGCTTGATGATGGGCTTGTATGCAAAAAATCCGATTGTCGTGGCGCCAGGCATGGGAATCAATGCCTTTTTTACCTACACCGCGGTGAAGGGATTTGGATTGAGTTTCGAGGAAGCCTTGGGCACAGTATTCTGGTCAGGGGTGATCTTTTTGCTGCTTTCGGTTTTCAAGACCCGTGAAAAAATCATTCAAGCGATCCCGGCCGCGATACGACATGCGGTTTCAGCCGGTATCGGGCTTTTTATCTGCTTTATCGGTTTTCAAAACGCCCACTTTATCGTGGATAATCCTGCCACTTTAGTTGGGATGGCAATTTTCAAAGATCCCATTACCCTCACCTTTTTGGCTGGATTGCTCATTACAGGAGCCTTGATCATCAGAAAAGTATCAGGAGCAATCATTTTCGGCATTTTGATCACCACAGTACTGGCTTGGCCCATTGGACGCTGGTGGGGCGATGCTTCAGCAATCAATTTTGGGGTTTCTACCTTGGTCAATTTTACTGGGTTCTTTTCATGGCCAGACTTTAGCCTAGTGGGCAAAGCAGACATTCTTGGAGCACTCAAGTACAGTTACATCCCTGTGATTTTTGTCTTCACATTTACCATCTTGTTCGATGGCATTAGTACGTTTGTGGGCTTGGCAGAGGCCTCCGGATTGAAAGATTCCGATGGAAATCCTCAGCACATGCGCAAATCGCTTTTGACCGATTCCTTTGCCACGCTGTTTGCAGGATTGGTAGGAAGTAGTTCGGGGACTGCCTATATCGAATCTGCTGTGGGAATAGAAGAGGGCGGACGAACCGGCGCCACTGCTGTGACTGCAGGTCTACTGTTTCTACCCTTTATGTTCTTTTCTCCGCTTCTGTCCATTATTCCATCGATAGCCAGCTCGATTGCTTTGGTCTTGGTAGGTTCCTTTATGGTTATCCCACTGACCAAGATCAACTGGAAAAATCCAGAGGAAGCGTTACCCTGTTTTTTGACCATTGTCTTGATTCCGTTTACTTACAGCCTTTCGATTGGGATTTCGTTTGGGTTTATCTCTTGGACGGTTCTCAAATTGGCATCAGGAAAAAAATCTGAAGTCAACCCCATTTTAGCCTTGATCAGCGTACTTTCGCTTTTCTTTTTGTGGCTATGATCAAAAAACTCTTTCTCGCGTTCTTCCTGATTTGTTCCGTTTCTGCTCATGCTCAACGGATTGCCATTATGGGAGCCTTGGATCAGGAGATCGCTATTTTGCTGGATTCCATGAAGGGGAAAAAGGAGGTAGAGAGGGCTGGTTTGACTTTTTACACCGGAAAGCTAAAAGGCCAAAAAGTAGTGGTGATCAAATCAGGTGTGGGAAAAGTCAATGCAGCCTACAGCACAGCCATTTTGCTGGATCGCTTCCAGCCGTCTCGGCTTATTTTTACCGGAGTAGCAGGAGGATTGCACCCTGAGGCTTTGCCGGGAGATATCGTGATCGGTACGGAGCTCGTACAATTTGATTTTGGTCAGATAGATTCCACTGGATTTAAGGTCTCTCCCTTTCGCAAACTCACCGGAGGACGCCATGATGACTTGTATATCGCTGCCGATTCAAAGCTTTTGAAACAAGCAGAACTTGCATCTGAAAAGGTTGATTATCTGCCTATTTCTGGAAGAAAGCCAAGGGTCTTTTCCGGTAGAATTGCCACAGGAGATCTATTTGTCAGTCATCAGGAAACCGCCCAAAATCTCTACACCGATCATCAGGCTTTGGCTACAGAGATGGAAGGTGCGGCAGTTGCACACCTTTGCCGATCGCTGGGGATACCTTTTTTGGTAATTCGCAGCTGCAGCGACAACGCTAATCAAAATGCTCGCGTAAATTTCAATCAGTTTGTGGAGCCTGCTGCTATTAATTCTGCTGGTTTGGTTCTGAAACTTCTTGAAATCCTCGAGTAATATTCCAAATAATTAATCCTAGTTTTGAAGAATTTATCAAAAGGTAAATCTTCACAAACTATCAAAACTCTCTTCTAAAAATTACCTATGATCCTTCAACTTATTCTTCTCGCGATTGGTCTGGTTTTGTTGGTCAAAGGGGCTGACTGGCTGGTAGACGGAGCATCTGTTTTGGCCAAGAAAAATAATATTTCTGACCTTGCTATTGGACTTACCATTGTAGCATTTGGAACTTCTGCGCCAGAACTGGTAGTAAATGCTGTCGCTGCCTCCGAGAATTACCCGGATATCGTATTCGGAAATATCATCGGTTCCAACAACTTCAATCTTTTTGCAATTCTTGGAATAGCAGGCTTGATTGTTCCTCTTTCAGTGCAGTCTAGCACCGTTTGGAAGGAAATTCCATTCTCTTTGCTTGCAGCGATCGTCCTGTTCTTTTTAGCAAATAATTATTTCTCTACTGATTTAGGTGAACTTTCCCGATACGATGCTATTATCCTTTTAGCACTGTTTCTTGGATTTCTTTATTACGTGGCAACCCAATTGAAAGCTGATCCGGATGCTGAAGTAGTAGCTGCTAAGGATTATTCGACGATGAAAATCTGGGGTCTGATCATCATTGGTCTTGCAGGCCTCGTTGGAGGAGGAAAGCTCGTCGTGGACAATGCGGTAGCCATGGCCCAATCACTTGGAGTCAGCGAAAAAATCATCGGACTTACCATCGTAGCCGCAGGAACATCCCTTCCTGAATTGGCCACTTCTGTGGTAGCAGCCATGAAAAAAAATGCAGACATCGCGATTGGAAATATCGTGGGTTCTAACATTTTTAACATCTTCCTCATCTTGGGAGTCAGTGGCTTAATTCGTCCATTGGCCTATACCTCGTCATTCAATACAGATATTTACCTGCTTTCGGTAGGCACTGTTTTTCTTTTCCTTGCTATGTTTATCGGTAAAAAACACCGACTTGACAGATGGCAAGCGCTCGTTTTGTTGAGCTCCTATTTGCTTTACACAGGATACTTGGTTGGTCTTGAAATGTAAGGTGAGGTAAAAGACCATTTTGGATAGGGTTCTGACATCGGGTTGGAGCCCTATTTTTTTCCACTTGTCAAAATCAGGATAGCAAAACGCTGGTTTCCTTCTATTTTACAACTTGTTAATTCGTGTTTTTTTCGAGTTAATCCAGCCCAGCCTAACCTATGAAGCCTAGATTTACCTTTCAGTTTCTGTTTGTTTTATTTTTCCTGACCGGAGTTTTGATCAGTAGTTCCTCTTTTTCCCAACAAAAAGGTAGGGTTAAAGGGATAGTGACCGATAAGACCAACTCAGAACCCCTGCCTTTTGCGACAGTGGGAATTTTTTCTCAAAAAGACAGCCTAATTGGCGGAGGTATCACAGACGAGGAAGGAAAATTTCAGGTGGATTTGCCTTTCGGGCAGTTTTATGCCCTGGTCGAGTTTATGGGTTTTGAGGCTGTAAAATCGCCTGTTTTTAGTCTTTCTCGAGAAAATTCTAATTTGGATCTCGGCACATTAAGTCTCAGTTCGACGGCCGCTGATCTCAATGAAGTCGTGGTCCAAGGGGAAAAGACCCTCATGGAGCTTTCCTTGGACAAGCGGATTTTCAACGTTGGAAAAGACTTGGCAAATGCAGGAGGAAACGCTTCCGACATCTTGATGAATCTTCCTTCTGTGGCCGTAGATCCTGAAGGAAATGTAAGTCTGAGAGGATCTTCCAACGTGCGGATTTTGATCGATGGTAAGCCTTCAGGACTAGTCAGTTTCAAAGGCAGTAGCGGGCTCCGTCAGTTACCCGCCAACTTGGTGGAGCGGGTCGAAGTCATTACCAATCCCTCAGCACGCTATGAGGCAGAGGGAATGGCTGGAGTGATCAATATTATCCTCAAAAAAGACAGCAAGCAGGGATTTAACGGTTCGGGAGAATTGATCTCGGGCTATCCGGTCAATTTAGGTTTTACTGCCAACCTGAACTACCGAAAAAACCGCATCAACTGGTTTATCAACTACGGCTTGGCGCACCGCAAGACTCCAGGCATCAGCGAGCTTTATCAAGAAGTGTATAATGAAGACGGTACGACCTCGCTATTGGCACAGAATAATACGACCACAGTCACAGGTTTCAACAATAACCTTCGTGGAGGCTTGGATTATTTTTTCAGTGAAAAAAGTATCTTGACGGCATCCTATGTATGGAGAAGAAGTGATGTAAGACGAATCACTGATATCCGGTACAACGACTACCTTAATTCCTTCGATAATTTCCTCGGCTACAGCATGAGAAGGCAGGATGAAACCGAGGCCGAACCCAACAAAGAAGCCATCATCAATTACAAAAGATCTTTCGAGCAAAAAGGGCATGAGCTCAATGCCTCTTTCACCTATTTGAATTATTGGGAACGATCCGATCAGCTTTTTACCGAAAACTCCTTTTCACCGCAGGGAATCATTGTGCCATCCCGAGCTCTTGTCCAGACTTCGCTCAACGACGAGTATGAAAATCAATACCTCCTGCAAGTCGATTATACCAAGCCTTTTTCCCAAAAAGGAAAACTAGAAACAGGTCTCCGTACCAGTTTCCGCGAGATGGAAAATGACTACCTCGTACAAGAGAAAAATGAGTCGGGTGCCTTCGAAACATTGCCTGGACTGGATAACATTTTTCTCTACAATGAAAATATCCTGGCTGCATATGGAATCGTGGGGAATGAGATCGGCAAGTGGAGCTATCAGGCTGGTTTGCGGGCTGAGTACACCGATGTGGAGACGATTTTAGTAGAAACCAATGAGTCCAATCCCAGGGATTATACCAACCTCTTCCCAAGCGGACATTTAAATTATAGACTCAGCGAGGAAAATGCCTTCCAACTCAGCTATAGCCGCCGTGTACGTCGTCCTGTCTACAATGACCTGAGTCCGTATGTGACATTCTCAGATCAGCGAAACTTCTTCAGTGGCAATCCCAATCTTGATCCTGAATTCACTGATTCCTACGAGTTTGGATACATCAAATACCTGAAGAAAAGCACGCTATTCACCACGGCCTATTTCAGAAACACCACGGATAAAATCCAGCGAATCCGTACCGTTCAGGACAATGGCTTTTCGGTTACAGTACCGTTCAATATCACCGGGGAGGTTTCCTACGGCCTAGAGTTTAGTGGGGATTATGCCGCGACACCTTGGTGGAAGCTGGATTTCAATGCTAACTTCTTCTACGCCGACATCGACGGAAGCAATCTGGATCAGAATTTTCAGGCCACGACCACCTCGTTGTTATTCAGACAAACTTCCCGCTTTACCATTGCTGATAAGTGGGATCTTCAGGTCCGTGCAAACTATGAAGCGAGGAGAAAAACTGCCCAAGGAGTGCAAAAAGGCATTTTCTTTATCGATTTGTCTGCCAGCCGAAAAATCATGAACAATCGCGGCACCCTGATTCTCAATGTCACCGACCTACTCAATTCCCGAATCAATCGATACATCACCGAGGGTGCCAATTTCTTCACCGAAGGCGAAGCCCAAATGATCAGAAGGCAGACCAATTTGACCTTTACTTACCGAATCAAGCAATAAGTACTGCCGTTTCCTTAAACCAAAGTGCCGGCAACTATTCCCAATCACCCAATTATGCGTACCCTACTAGGTATTTTAGCCTTTTTGCTGATCCATCATGTCGGATGGGGGCAAAAGATCAATGCTTCCTATCGACTACCTATCCAAAAGGCCAGTTCACCGATCGTGGTGGATGGAGTTTTGGACGAAAAGGCATGGCTAGATGCGGAAGTGGCCACGGATTTTTTCATGATCACTCCCATGGACACGAGCTTTGCGAAGGTTAAGACTGATGTGCGCATGACTTACGATGAGCAGCACCTATACCTAATCGTGGTCAATCACCACGCGGTAGAGGGCCCTTATATGGTAGAGTCCCTTCGTCGGGATTTTTCCTTTGGGAAAAATGACAACTTCCTGCTCTTCATGGATCCCTTTGATGACCTGACCAATGGATTTTCTTTTGGAGCCAATGCGGCAGGCGCCCAATGGGACGGGCAGATGTATAATGGCGGCCAGGTGGACCTAAGTTGGGATAATAAGTGGGTGTCCAAAGTGAAAAACTATGAGGACAAATGGGTCTTTGAAGCTGCCATTCCTTTTAAATCCATCCGTTACAAAAAGGGTATTACCGAATGGGGAATCAACTTTTCCAGGCTGGACCTAAAGACTACCGAAAAGTCCGGTTGGGCACCGGTTCCTCGCCAGTTTCCTTCGGCTTCCCTTGCTTACACTGGAACCTTGGTTTGGGACAATCCTCCGCCAGATGCAGGGGCTAATATTTCGGTGATCCCCTACGTTCTTGGAGGTGTAAGCAAAAATCATCAGGCCGAGGGCAAAGACGTCTATCGCAGAGAAGTCGGAGTGGATGCCAAAATTTCTCTAACCTCTTCACTCAATTTGGACTTGACGGTCAATCCGGATTTTTCCCAAGTGGAAGTGGATAGGCAGGTGACCAATTTGGATCGATTTGAGCTCTTTTTCCCTGAAAGAAGGCAGTTCTTTTTGGAAAATGGAGACCTGTTTGCAGGATTTGGCTACACGACGATCCGGCCTTTTTTCTCCCGTAGAATTGGACTCAATGCCCCGATCCAGTTTGGGGCAAGACTAAGCGGAAAGCTAAATAAAGATTGGAGAATCGGAGCGATGAACATGCAGACAGGCAAAGTCGCAGAATCTGCGCTACCTGCCCAAAACTTCACTGTGATGGCACTTCAGCGCCAAGTGGGTGCTAGGTCCAATATTGGTGGAATTTTGGTGAATAAACAGTCACTCCGTTATGATCCTGACCAAGTGGCGGATGGGAAACCAGTCTATTCTGAATTCAATCGAAATGTGGGCTTGGAATACAACTTGGCTTCTGCAAACAACCTTTGGACGGGAAAAGCCATGGTGCTTCAATCCTTTGGACCAGAAAATCAAGGAAGGGGATTTGTGCATGCGGCAAACTTGAAGTACGCGAGTGGCAACCTCACCTGGAACTGGCAGCACGAGTATGTTTCTGAAAATTACACAGCCGAAGTGGGCTATGTGCCTCGAAATGGGTTCTACCGAATCAGCCCAATGATTGGCTATCGCTGGTTTCCAAAAAGCGAAAAGATCCTCAGCCACGGCCCTGATTTCAACACTTCTATTTTCTTCAACATGCAAGGCGAACAAACGGACAATACAACTTACGCCACCTACAATATTCGATTCCGTAGCCAAAGCAATCTCCTTGGCTGGGTAGCCTATGATTTTGTCAAGCTTCAGAGACCTTTTGATCCGACCAATTTCTCGGGCAAGTTTTTAGATTCCGGCACAGAGCACAGTTGGAATGCGGTGGGCCTTGAGTACACCTCCAAGCCTCAAAGTGTGTTTACCTATGCCTTCACAGGAAGAGTAGGAGGTTACTATGCTGATGGGCAGCGGTACAATTTCACCACAGATTTTGGCTACCGTTTTCAGCCCTATGTGAGCCTAGCGTTGAGTACCAATTTCAACCAGATCAAGCTTCCTCAGCCTTGGGGGAACACCCAATTCTGGTTGGTTGGACCTCGCGTGGATGTGACTATGACCAATACCGTCTTTTTCACCGCCTTTGTCCAGTACAACGAGCAGATCAAAAATATCAATCTCAATACCCGCTTTCAGTGGAGGTTCAAGCCAGCTTCTGACTTGTTTTTGGTGTACACAGACAATTACTTACCAGCCCCATTCAATGTAAAAAACCGCTCAGTGGTACTGAAATTTACTTATTGGTGGAATGTGTAGGCAGGGGTTTCCAGTTTAATACTTTCTTCTCACGACTAAGTAATGACTTACCCTTGTGGTAGTTGAAAGGCCAAAGTTTACTGGAAAGAGCTGATTGTTAAAAAATTGTTGACTAAAGCATATATAGCCAACGATCAAAATTCATACATAAAACTACATTTTACCGATCTTCCTGATTATTTCCCTCAGGTATTTTAGCTCTTTTTCGGCCTCAACTGGCTTCTTTTGGAAAAGGTCTAATCACTGCTCAGTTTGCTAGGCAGCGGGTGGTTTAGGCTGGTGGAATTCCCGAAAATGCCTAATATTTAGATTGTAATCTAAAAAATAGGCCTAAAATTTAGAATGTAATCAAAAAATTAGGCATTTTTGACAAAAAATTTATGGAAATGATCAAACGCAAACTTTCAGAAAAGCTAGTCCAAAGCTGCTTCAGAGGTAAAGTGATTATCCTTTTGGGAGCTCGGCAGGTCGGCAAAACCACCCTCTTGAAAGAATTAGTAAAAGTGATCAATTCACCTTACACTTGGTTTAACGCAGATGAAGCTGATATTTTGGAAGCTTTTACTTCTGCGGTGACAAGTACCCAATTAATCCACCTGATTGGTAAAGACTCGAGATTGGTAATCATTGATGAAGCACAGCAAATTACTGATGTCGGAAAGAAATTAAAGCTAATTCACGATAGTCGGCCAGATATTCAATTAATTGTCACCGGATCTTCGGCATTTGATCTTCTAGATCAAACCTCCGAGCCGCTTACTGGTAGAAAGAGAACTTTCCATCTTTTTCCAATAAGTTATTTCGAAACAGAAAATCACACTTCTCCTTTGGAAGCCAAACGCTTACTGGACACGCGTCTGTCTTTTGGACTCTATCCTGATGTGATCAATAATCCTGGGCATGAGAAGGAAATATTAATTGAAATTGCCCAAAGTTATCTCTATAAAGATGTATTGAAAATGGATGGTATCCGCAAGCCAAGCCATCTGGAAAAACTACTAAAGGCTTTGGCATTTCAAGTGGGCAGTGAGGTAAGTTATCATGAATTAGCCCAAATCATCGGAAACATTGATACCTCAACTGTGGAGAAGTACCTAGATTTATTGGAGAAGGCATTCGTGGTTTTCAAACTTCCTGCCTTCAACCGGAATTTGAGAAATGAAATCAAGAAAGGGAAGAAATATTACTTCTATGACAATGGCATTCGTAACGTGCTGATCAATAATTTCACCTTTCCGGAGATGAGGATGGATAAAGGTGCACTTTGGGAAAATTTCCTTATCTCAGAGCGGTTGAAAGCTAATTCTTATGCTGGAAGGTTTGTCAACAGTTACTTTTGGCGGACCCACGATCAGGCTGAGATTGACTACCTTGAGGAAACTGATGGAATTATCCATGCATTTGAATTAAAATGGCAAGAAAAAAAGGTCAGATTTCCGGCCTCCTTCCTGGAGACCTATCCCAATCATCAAACCCATGTGGTAAGTCGGGGTACATTTGAGGAATTTGTCAGGTAATTTTATTTTGTGATTGTCCGCTTTGTTGCTCATAAGCAAATTAAGCGATGGATATCTCTGAAAAAAGTCTGAATTTGGAGTACTTCAGTCGCTTGTGCTGAGCGAAGTCGAAGCATCTGATCCTATAATCAAAGGAAACGCAGCTTTTGGTACAACTGGGGATAATCATATACAGGAGATCGATATTATTCCATTCTTAGGGATAAGGAGAATGGCTTAGAGAAAAATCCTCAACTAGTTTTTTACCGTTTTCCGCTGAAAATCAATCAAAATTCACATTGATAAATGTGGCTATACCCACAAGTGGTCTGGCCCTTAGGAAGTTTCCGTTTTCAAATCCTGCGGCAAGCTCCACTCTGAAAAACCGGAAGAGGTTGTCAAGTGAGTAGCCGATTTCGGTGTAGTGCGGGGAGTTTTCGGTCTTGAGGTAATTGACAAAGATATTTTCCCTCACCCCCGAAAATCTCAGCATCGGCAATTGGGTAAAGAGGAATTTCCTAAACTGGTAATGTGCAATAGCCGACACATAAGCCCCTGAAGTGCTGTAGCGGTAGTAGTCCATCACCCGGAAATTAGCAGCAGCACCCATGTTGGAAAAGAGGGTTCGATTGCCTCCAAAGTGCTTGAAGTCTTGGAAGAAAACCTGATTGGCATTCAGAAACGTGCCTCCCGTGACATTGAAGTCCAGCTTTCCGCTGGCGGCAAATTTGACGGCATGCTTCACAGAAGCTTCCACTTGGTCAAAGTCTGCCGATAAGCCATTGCCAAAAATCCCCGGGATTGCCTTTTGGTACATCAGCGTGACTTCGGGAGACCGGTCGTAATTCGGGTTTTTTCTGCCATTTCGGATCGAGTAGGTCAGTCTCGGTCTCCAGTCCAGCGAAGCGTGAATCCTGGCTATCGAATGACTGGCAAAGGAACCTGCCGTCGCTTCCACATTGTCGGGTCGGTTGGCGGTGTAGGTTCGCTCGGGTTTATTATACAGGCTGTAGTCGCTGGTGTTGAACAGCTCCCTTCGCTCGGCAAGGAGAAAATTAACCCGATAAGTCAGCCCGTAGTTGACTCGGTGCGACCAATAGACTCTGGCAAAATCCTGCTCGTAGAGCTTCATGTAATTTTTTCTGACCAAAAGCGAGTAGGCCGCATTGACCTGTTCCTGAATGGGGTCATCGGCATTGAACTGATAGATGTAGCGGCCACCTTCCAGCCCCCAGGTTTGACCCGAGGTGGGTTGGGTATGGGACCAGCGGAAGTTGACTTTGCTATAAAACCGCTGACTGGAAAAACCATAGCGGAGTTCGGGTTCGATGTTGAAGCTTTTGCGGACTCGATTGACGGAGTCTGCCAGCTTGATGGTCTCTTGTTTGCGATAGAAAAAGCCAAGCCCAACCTTCCAGCCTTCGACCGTATTGAATGAAAACTTGGTGAGGTTGGTAGGGAATCCCACGGAGATTCCTTTGCCGAAATTGTAATTGGCTCCATACAGAAAATCGAGCGGCTCGTATTTGCTTCGTGCCTTTTTTGCGACTGAGTCGACTTTACTCACTTTGGCAGCCTCGATGACGGCGAGGCTATCGTCTCTTTTGTAGCCTTCGACTTCTTTGAGCGTGAGTGGTACCGGTCGGATACTGTCCCAATAGCTTAAGCCCCGCTTTTTGGCAAGGGAATCCACACTGTAGCTGCGTTCGGAGATTACGTCTTTCTTATCCGATTCACTCTCCTGCATGACGACTTCTTTCTCGTATTCATTGAGGAGCTTGCGGTATTCCTTGCGGGTTTTGGGTTCCTCACTGGCAAGCTGCTCGAGGGCAGAAAGCGATTTGGAAGGTTTGGAAGCAGGCACTGGTACCGCTTGGACCTTTTCATCAATGATTTCCGGCTTGTAAGCCAAGTCGGGATTGAGCTTTATTTTGTAGTCCCGCGTAGAGGCTAGGTATTGGAACTCTCCCGCAAAGCCAAAGATTTTACCTCCAAAGGTGTAAGTGTGGGTCAAGGGCATCCAGACATTCTCGGCAACGGGAGCATATTGTTGTTTGGCTCGGATTTGAAATCCAAGGAGGGAAGTTTGAAGATCCAAGCTATGGATGGCCCACAGGTCCTCGATGATATAAATGTATCCTTCAAATACTCGCTCGCCTCTCGATCGAGGTGTAACTCGGATCTTGCTGACCATGACATTCTGATCAAAGAAGCTTCCTTCGTAGCGGAACTGGTAATATTGAAATGCATACCGTGACAATGGAGAAACGATCTCATTGATCTGATCCTGGTAAAAGGAAGTCTGTATATATGGTGCGGGTGAAGTGCCCTGATTGTCCCCATTGGTGCGGATCGAAATCACTTTTTCATCTACTTTGTCAGGGAGTGAAAATGTAATCCTTGACACAGACTCCGAGGTATAGGCTTCATTAAGCTTAAGACCTTCCTCTTCCAGTTTTTTCTTCAAGAAGAATGGCGCATCCGTGAGTTGCCCTGTGCCTTTGAGATACACCATCATGGAATACTCTTGAAGCTGGAGTCGGTGGTATTTTGCTTTGGAGATTGCTTTTCGCATGATGGTAAGCGCGGGGTCCTCGGCACCGGCCTTTACTTCCACCGTGCTCAGGTTGTAGATTTGAGGTTCGAGTGAAAAATTCAGTTCCACCCAATCGCTCTTGATTTCTACAGTTTGGATTTGGGATTTGTACCCGAGGTATTGAACGACCACATCGTAGAAACCAGGCTTGAGTCGAAATTCATAAAGGCCATTTTCATTAGTAGGTACCCCGTCCTCTAAGTTTCGAATGAAGACTGAGGCAAAAGCAAGGGGCTCCCCCTCGTTGCTACTTACCTTGCCTTTGATCCCTTGACTATTTCCAGAAAAGGAAAGGCAAAAAAACAGGCTGATGGCTAACAGGTAAAAGCGTGTTTCCATAAAAGTTGGTCAAATTTTCTACATAGATGGTGAAAAATACGGAGGGGTTGCAATAGGTGTTTGGTTAAAAAATATGAATGCAGAAAAAAGAGGATATATAAATGGTAGGTAAACCTATATTAAAGTATTTAGGATATGTGTGCTATGTTAAATAACAACTTTCTTATTAATTGATATTTGAAATAAACCATAGGGACTTTTTGAAAAATTTTAAGAATGTTGAAAAACCCTTAAAAACCCTCAAAAAATTTTATAGTAAATTTTCATTTAATTAATAAAAATTGATTTTTTTAATTATCTACAAATGGAAAACGTTTTCCATTAAATAATTCTCACTAATTATCATGTATTGTTAATTTTTTGTTAAAATATGCTTAATTCCTTTGGAAATAGGTTTTTCGATTGTGCAAGAGGGCATTTGTTAAGAATTGCAAAATCAAAATTTAAACTTCACTTTAGAATCGAAATTAAGTACTCATACCTATTTCGCTTTTTAAAAAACAACAAACCCTATGAGAAATTATTTACCAAAGCTCAAGTCATTGATGCTTGCTATGGCGCTCTTCTTAGGAGCGATCATCGGTGTCAATGCCCAAAGTCGCTCCATCTCAGGTACAGTCCTGGATGCGTCGCTTGGAGACCCTGTTCCGGGTGCAACGGTACTTGTAAAAGGTACTACCCGAGGTGCTGCCACTGATTTGGACGGTAAGTTTACCCTCCAACTCCAGCCGGGAGATCAAATCCTTGTCGTTTCCTTCGTGGGATACCTCACGCAGGAAGTAGAAATCGGCAACCAGTCTGTATTGACTATCAACTTGAAGGAGGATATCCAAAGCCTTCAGGAAGCGGTAGTAATCGGTTACGGTTCTCAGGACAAGAAAGAAATTACCTCCGCGGTAGTAGGTGTTAAGCCTGACGACTTCAACAGAGGTAACGTAACCAACCCTACCCAATTGCTTCAAGGTAAAGTAGCTGGTCTATCTATCACCAGACCAGGTGGTAACCCGAACAACGGTTTCAATATCCGTTTGAGAGGTCTTTCTACTTTCGGTGCCAACTCTTCTCCTTTGATCGTATTGGACGGTGTAATCGGTGCTTCTCTTGAAAACGTTGACCCTAACGACATCCAGTCTATTGACGTATTGAAGGACGGTTCTGCTGCCGCTATCTACGGTGCTAGAGGTTCTTCAGGTGTGATCTTGATCACCACTACTAAGCAAGGCAAAAAAGAAGGTACTACTAACGTAACCATCAACTCTTTCGGAACTTTGGATCAGGCTACAAACTTGATTCCTGTTCTTTCTGCTGAAGAATTCGTTGCAAGAGGCGGTACAGACTTTGGAAGCAATACGGATTGGAGAAATGAATTGATCAGCGATGCGCTATCATTCACCACCAACGCCAGCGTTTCAGGTAGCTTCGACAATACTTCTTACATGGCATCTGTCAACTATCGTGACAACAACGGTATCGTTAAAGGTGTAGGTAACGAGAGATTAAACACTCGTTTGAACCTTTCTCAAGGTGCATTGAATAATACATTGAGATTCAACATCAACCTTTCTTTCACAAACGTTGATTCTGAGTCTATCAATGATGCTGCATTCAGATATGCCACGATCTACAACCCAACAGCTCCAATCTTTGAAAACACAGATTTGGCTAATCAGCGTTTTGGTGGCTACTTCCAGAGAGACTTGTTTGACTTCTTCAACCCAGTAGCTTTGGCAAGACAGCAGAAGTTTGTAGGTGAGACGAAGACTGCTTTGACTTCTTACAAAGTAGAATATGACATTCTTCCAAACTTGACCATCTCTGCTCAGTATTCTCAAGACAGAAGAAACACCCTTTCTGGTGGTTTCTGGGCTATTCAGGACTACCAAGTTGGTTTCGGTTCTCAAGGTTCTGCTGAAAGAAACACATTCGACAGAAGCCAAAGAATCTTCGAATCTACCCTTCGTTATGAAACTGATTTGACAGACAAATTGAACATGACACTTCTTGGTGGTGTAGGTACTCAGTTTACTACCAACCAAGGTTTCAATGCTCGAGTTAGACAATTCCTATTCGATACAGGTTGGAATAACCTAGGTGCTGGTGCGATCCGTTTGGGTTCTAATACCAACGTTTCTTCCTTCGCAAATGAAGATCAACTTAACTCTGCTTTCGGTAGAGCTAACTTCAACTACGATAACAAATTCTTCGTATCTGCTTCAGTAAGAGCGGAAACTTACTCTGGATTCGGTGCTAACAACCAAACAGGTGTGTTCCCTGCATTCTCTATAGGTTCTGACTTCACGCAGATTTTCGACATGGGTGTGTTCAACCAATTCAAGCCAAGAGTTTCTTACGGTGTGACTGGTAACCTTCCTCCATCTCCAACCTTGGCACTTGGTGTGTTCGGTAACGGTAACAGAATTGACTTGGATGGTGATCCATTGTCTCAAAATGACATCTTCGTAGGTATCAATCAGTTCTCTAACCCTAACAGAGACCTGAAGTGGGAAACCAAAAGAGAATTCAACGTGGGTGTTGACTTCGGTTTGTTGGATGGCAAAATCACAGGTAGCATGGACTACTACACCAGAAATATCTCTGACTTGTTGTTCAACGTTCCTGTTCCAGCAGGTGCTCCTAACCCATTTGATCCAGGAAGATTCAACACTGCTTCTTCTACTTGGGTAAACTTGGCTGATTTGAGAGCTGCAGGTTTCGAATTCTTGGCCTCAGTTAACCAAATTGGCAAAGGAAGCTTGAAGTGGACTCCAACGTTCAACTTCACTATCTATGACAAGACTACTATCGAAAGCTTGTCAGCAGGTGAACTTGGATTTGAAGAATTGAGATTTGCTACTCCTGGTGCTCCTGGACAAAACAACAACCCAATCATCTACAACAGAGTAGGTCAGACCTTGGGTGATTTCTATGGTCCAAGATTGACAGGTTACACTGAAAGCGGTCAATACATCCTTTCAACCACAGATCCTAACCAATTCGAAAAATTGGGCAACGGTCTTCCAAAAGGTGAATTCGGTTTTGCTAACAGCTTCATGTACGGTCAGTGGACATTGAACGTGTTCTTGAGAGGTACCTGGGGACATGACTTGTACAACTCTTACAGAGGTTTCTATGAAAATGCAGACGCAGCATCAAACACATGGAACTCTGTAGTTACAGACAAGACTCCAACTAGCCCATTGGTTACTTCTACTCCTACTTTCAATAGTTCTTATGTGGAAGATGCTTCTTTCATCAGATTGGACAACATGGAGTTGGGTTACAACGTGAAGACTAAGTCTCCAAACTTGTCTACCTTGAGATTCTACGTGGCAGCTCAAAACCTATTCACTCTGACCAACTACACTGGTATCGACCCAGAGGTAAGAGTAAACGATTCTGAAAACGGTGATGCATTTACCACTTCACTTTCTCCAGGTATCGAGCGTAGAAATACTTACTTCCAAACTCGTTCATTCACTTTGGGTGTAACTGTAAACTTTAAATAACCAATCAAATTCAACTGATATGTTTAAATCTTTTCGTAAAATCGGTTTAGTGCTTCCTGTGGTATTTGCCATGGGAGCCTGTCAAGAGCTGGAGCAAGAGGTGTTGGATGGAGTTACGGCCGAGGATATTGCAGCAAGCAACAATCCGAATTTGATTAACGTCCTCAAAGCATCTGCTTACGCTCGTATTGTAGGATCTTGGGGTGGTCACAACAGCATCTGGTCTATCCAAGAGGTAGCTTCTGACGAAATGGTCATCGCACACAAAGGTGCTGACTGGGAAGATGGTGGACAGTGGATCCGTATGCACAGACATACTTGGAACCCACAGGAAGAGTCTTTCAACAACTCATGGGCTTATTGCTACTCAGCAATCGGTGAAATCAACAACTTGATCATTAGCTATCCTGACGTACCTGCACTTAATGCAGAATTGAAGGTGCTTAGAGCTCTTATTTACATGTGGTTGATCGACTCTTTCGGTAATGTGCCTATCATCGATGAAACTACCACAGGTGGTAACCCAACAAATGCTACAAGAACTGAGGTATTTGCTTTTATTGAATCTTCAATCAAAAACAATATCGATCTTCTTCCTGCTAAGTCTGGTAAGTATACCATCAACAAGATCACTGCTCAAGCAATGCTAGCTAAGCTTTACATCAATGCCGGTGTTTACACAGGTACTGCAAAGTGGGCTGAGGCTGAAGCTGCAGCCAACGCAGTAATCAACAGTGGTGATTATTCATTGACTTCAAACTACTTTGCAAACTTCTCAGAGCGTAACGGTGGATCTACAGAAAACATTCTGACTCTTCCTTACGATCAGAACAACGCGGGTGGTTTCAACCTTCCTCAAATGACGCTTCACTATTCCAGCCAGGCTACCTTCAACTTGCAAGACCAGCCTTGGAATGGATACGCTTCTTTGGAAGAATTCTACAACAGCTTTGATGAGAACGACGCTCGTATCAATTCATTCCTAGTAGGCCCTCAGTTTTCTTCTGATGGAAAAAGATTGGTTGATATCTCTGCTGAGCCAAATGACCCAGATGGTCAGCCTTTGACTTACACTCCAGAAATCAACATGTTGACACCAAACTCTTTGAGACAAGCTGGTGCTCGTGTAGGTAAGTTTGAGTTTGCTACTGGTGCTGCTAACAGCTTGAACAATGACTACCCATTGATCCGTTTGGGTGATATCATCTTGATCAAAGCTGAAGCTGCTCTTCGTCAAGGCAAAACTGCTGATGCATTGGCAGCGGTAAACCAAATCAGAACTCGTGCTGGTATGCCGGCTTACAACTCAATTACATTGGACGAATTGTACAATGAAAGAGGTAGAGAAATGTTTGCTGAGGCAACCAGAAGATCTGACGCGATCCGTTTTGGTAAGTGGAACCTTCCTTGGTGGGAAAAGCAGGCTTCTCAGCCATTCAGAGCTTTGTTCCCAATTCCACAAAACCAGATCAATGCTAACCCTAGCTTGAAGCAAAACCCTGGTTATTAATTTAACTTGACCCAGTTTAATAAAGGAAGTGTGCTTTGGCGCACTTCCTTTTTTTCTGAAAAGTCCTTAAAGACTTCATTAAAAGGATCAAACCCTTCTGGTTTCAAAGACCTGAAAGGTTTTCACAGTCTTACCAGTGAGAATAATCTGTTTCATCTTTTTCGGTTCCTTTATTCTTTTTTCCTGTGGGGGAAAAAAGCAGGATTCTTCTGCGCTATTTAGATTGTTGACCGAGGAGGAAACACGAATTCGGTTTAGAAATGACCTCACGTACACCGAAAAGGTAAATCCTTATACCTTTCGAAACTTTTACAATGGTGCAGGAGTCGCTCTCGGAGACATTAACAACGACGGATTGACTGACATTTTTTTTGCGGGTAATCAAACCTCCAATAAGCTTTACCTCAACGAGGGTAACCTTAAATTCAAAGACATTACAGACCAGGCCGGCTTAAATTCAACGGGGTATTGGTCTACGGGCGTCAGTATGGCTGACGTAAATGGAGATGGACTTTTGGATATTTATGTGTGCAAATCCGGTCCTCAAGGCGGTGAAAAACGACACAATGATCTTTTCCTGAATAATGGAGATCTAACTTTTTCCGAAAAATCAAAGGATTATGGCTTGGCTGAAGAAGGCCTCAGCCAGCATGCTGTCTTTTTTGATTACGACAAAGACGGAGATCTCGACCTGTATCTCTTGAGTAACTCAGGTCGGTCAGTGGGTCTTTTTGACCTTCGAGAAGGACAGCGTGAAATTCGCGATCCAGAAGGTGGAAATAAGCTTTTTCGAAATGATGGTGAAAAGTTTACCGACGTTTCGGAAGAATCTGGAATATATGGAAGCGCAATTGGATATGGATTGGGAGTGACCGTTTCTGATTTGAATCAGGACAATTGGCCTGACTTGTATGTTTCTAACGACTTTTTTGAACGGGATTACCTTTACCTCAACAATCAGGATGGTACTTTCTCCGAAGTCCTGCCGGATCTCCTACCCGAGATCAGTTTGGGAAGTATGGGGGCAGACATTGCTGACCTGGATAACGATGCGTTACCGGATATTTTTGTCACGGAAATGCTTCCAAATGACCTAGCCAGAGTCAAAACCAAAACGCCTTTTGAGGATTGGGATAAGCATCAGGCAAGTGCCAAAGCAGGCTATCATAATCAATTCACGCGCAATACGCTTCAGCGACATCTTGGCTTTAGGCCTGGTACCACTGTTCCGGTATTCTCTGAAGTGGGAAGAATAGCAGGGGTTGAGGCGACTGATTGGAGTTGGGGTGCCTTGATTTTCGATGCTGATAATGACGGGTTGAAGGATATTTTCGTGGCAAATGGGATTGTGAAAGACCTTACCGATTTTGACTTTGTCGACTTTTACGCCAACAATCAAGAGCAGGTGGAGGCCAATCGGAAGGATTCTGTGTTAGTCACCAAGATGATTGATGCCTTTCCATCGGTACCTCAACAAAATTTTTTATTCAAAAATAAAAAGGATTGGAAGTTTGAAAACCTAGCCAAAGACCTCGGGCTGGAGCAATTGACTTTTAGCACAGGGTCAGCCTACGGCGACCTTGATAATGACGGGGATCTTGATTTGGTGGTTAATAACCTGAACGAACGAGCCTTTGTCTACCAAAACACCGCTGTAGAATCCAAGACAGGCAATTATTTGACCTTGAATTTGGGGAAAGCATTTGGTGCCAAAGTCACAGCATTTGCCGGAGATCAACTCTTTTTTCAGGAATACCAACCCGTAAAAGGGTATATGTCCTCAGTGGATTCTAAACTTCATTTTGGATTGGGTACCATAGCTCAATTGGATTCCCTTCAGATTCTTTGGCCAAGCGGACAGGTCAGTACCATCAAAGAAGTGAAGACTAATCAATTTCTCAAACTGGCTCCAGGAGCGGAGGCGAAGACATTGACCTCCACTTCTCAAGTGGATTCGCCCCTGTTCACACCACTTGATTATTCACTTCCTGTTCGTCATCGGGAAAGTGACTTTATAGATTTTGATCGGGATAGATTACGCTTTTGGATGGTCAGCAATGAAGGACCAAAGGCAGCCAAGGCAGATGTAAATGGAGATGGACTCGAAGATGTATTTATTCCAAGTGCCAAAGGTCAGGCCTCAACCTTGCTGCTTCAGGCGATGTCAGGCGAGTTTTCTGCTGTTCAAAAGTCCCTTTTTGACCAAGATAGCCTTGCTGAAGATGTGACGGGGCACTTCTTTGATGCCAATGGGGATGGCTTTGCTGATTTGATCGTGGGGAGTGGAGGAATTGAGTTTTCAAATTATTCGGGAACCTATTCTGATCGATTATACCTCAATGATGGCAAGGGGAATTTCAAAAAATCACCTCAGGTTTTTGCTCCAACTCCTACTTCATTTATCCTCTCGGAGGACGTTGACCAAGATGGGGACTTGGATTTAGTAGTAGGTGCTCGTGCAGTTCCCTTCGGTTATGGAGTGCCAGCGGGTGTTCAAATCTGGCAAAATGATGGAAAGGCCAATTTTACCGAAGTCACCTCTTCAGTCAATCCTGAATTGGCGCAGCTGGGCATGCTCACGGATGGTGCGATTGCGGACTTGAATGAGGATGGCAATTCCGAGTTGATTCTGGTTGGGGAGTGGATGCCTGTTCGGATTTTTACTTTCTCCGAAGGGAAATTGATTGAAAGGACAGCAGAATTCGGATTTGAAAATACTCGTGGATTGTGGAATTGCCTGTTGGTTACTGATGTCAATGGGGATGGAAAACCAGACCTACTAGCCGGTAATCAAGGCTTGAATTCTCGTCTTAGAACCTCTCCAGATTCTCAGTTGCGAATGGTGATCAATGACTTTGACCAAAACGGGGCCTTGGATCATATTCTTTCAAAATATGAAAATCAAAGGACCATTCCTTTGGTCCTCAAGCCAGCGCTTCTCAGGCAAATTCCCTCATTGAAAAAGCAACTTTTAACTTACGAGTCTTATCAAAACAAGCCCTTGGAGGAGCTTTTCCCCGAAGCGGTTTGGGCAAAATCTTTAACTTTGCAAGCCGATAGATTGGAGACCAGCCTTTGGATCAATGAAGGAAATGGAAGCTTCAGTTCTGCGTCCTTGCCCTTTGATATTCAATCCTCCCCCGTTCATTCTATTCTTGCTTTGCCTGGAAAATCGGGGCTGCCCTACTTGATCTTTGGCGGAAACCAAAGTCGAATCAAACCCGAACTTGGGTCCCAACTCGGAAGTTATGGGTGGGTGCTTCAACCAATTTCTGACAAGCAATGGAAGGCAATGAAGCCCCAAGAAAGCGGACTCTTTGTCCCCGGAGAAATCAGGAGCATGCTCCCAATTCAAATTGAAAACAAACCCAACTTAGTCGTATTTAGAAATAATGAAACACCTATCGTTTTTAGCAGTCGCTAGTATTCTCTTCCTATTCACGACCTTGGCGTGTCAGTCTCCATACGAAAAATTGGAGTCCGAGCAGCTTGCCTCCGGAAAAGTAGCCAATGACCTTTTTCTGGGTTTACGGCTCGGAATGGAGCGGAGAGAGTTTTTTGAAACCTGCTGGGCACTCAATAAAAAAGGAATCCTTAACAATGGCCCAACTGAGCTTTCAGTAGAATACATCGCAGAGATGCCTTCTGGTAACCCTGCGAAAATGCGTTTTTATCCAAAATTCGAGGATGAGAAAATTTACCTCATGCCGATTGAGTTCACCTACGAAGGCTGGGCGCCTTGGAATGAGGATCTCGCTGTAGAAAAGCTTAGGGAAGATGTGGTCAAGCTCTTCGAGCAGTGGTACGGTCCTGGATTCATTGAAGTGACAAATGAGGATAAAAGTCAAATTGCATTTGTCAAAATGGACGGAAACCGAAGGATCCGAGTATTCAAAAAGCATATCTCCGCGGTACGGGCTGAGATCTCTGACTTACCGATTGAGAAAAAATTGAAAGAAATTAAGCCTTCATGAAAAGCCAATTTGCCGGACTCCTTCTAGTGGGGTTGATATATTCCTGTGCACCAAAAGCCGAAAAAGCAGTCACACTTTTTGAAAATTTGCCTTCGGACAGCACCGGTGTGGATTTCAAAAATGACCTCACTTTTAATGAAGACTTCAATATTTTCACTTATCGAAATTTTTATAACGGTGGAGGCGTAGCTATCGGAGACGTCAACAACGATGGATTGGCAGACTTGTATTTCACAGCCAATCTCGGCCCTAATAAGCTTTACCTCAATAAGGGGCATTTTAAATTTGAAGACGTCACCGAAAAGGCAGGCGTGGCGGGTACACGGGCTTGGAGTACTGGTGTGGCCATGGCTGATGTCAATGGAGATGGTTTTCTAGATATCTACGTCTGCAACTCAGGAGATATTTCCGGAGACAACAAGCAGAATGAGCTCTTTGTCAATCAAGGCGACGGCACCTTCAAAGAAATGGCAGAGGCATACGGTTTGGCAGACCAAGGATTTTCCACCCATGCAGTCTTCTTTGACTATGACAAAGATGGAGACCTTGATGTCTATCTCCTAAACAATTCCTACCAAGCCATCGGTACCTTCAACAAAATGCAGAATGAGCGGATCAAGAGAGATCCGGTAGGTGGAGATAAGCTGTTTAGAAATGATGGAGAAAAGTTTACCGACGTCAGCGAGGAAGCAGGCATTTATGGTTCCATCATTGGCTTTGGCTTGGGAATCACGATCGGTGATGTGAATCGCGATACTTGGCCGGATATTTTTATTTCCAACGACTTCTTTGAAAAGGATTACCTCTACATCAACAATCAAGACGGGACCTTTACCGAATCGCTCGAATCACACATGAGGTCACTCAGCGCGGCATCCATGGGTGCGGACATCGCTGACCTGAATGGAGATGGATTGCTGGATATTTTCGTGACAGACATGCTTCCTGAGCCCACGACCAGATTGAAGCAAGTGACCACGTTTGAAAACTGGGATAAATTTCAGTTCAACAAGACCCATGGTTACCACTACCAATTTTCCCGAAACATGCTCCATGTCAACAACGGGGATGGTACGTTCAGCGAAATGGGCCGATTGGCCAACGTGGAGGCGACAGATTGGAGTTGGGGAGCGTTGCTTTTTGACATGGACAATGACGGCAAGCGAGACATCTTCGTTGCTAATGGCATTTATCAGGATATCACCGATTTGGATTACCTCAATTTCATCGATGATGAAGAAACCAAAGTGAAAATCATCTCTCAGGATGGAGTGGATTATAAGGCATTGATCGATCCGATTCCGGTTAATCCTGTTCCAAATTATGCGTACCGTAACTTGGGCAATTTGCAATTTGAAAATATGGCAGAACAATGGGGGCTAGGTGCTCCGATCCATTCCAATGGATCTGCCTACGGTGACCTCAACAATGACGGAACGCTGGATTTGGTCATCAACAATGTGAACAGACCTGCTCAAATCTTCAAGAATCAAGGAAAAACCCTTCAGCCAGAGCATCACAGCATCCAGTTTAAACTGGTTGGAAAAGGGAAAAATACCGGAGCTATTGGAACACAGATTCAGGTGAAAGCAGGCGATCAGTTGTTTTACACGGAGCAAATGCCTAATCGTGGTTTTCAATCCAGTGTCGATCCGAAAATCACCATCGGCTTGGGATCGGTTACAACCTTGGATGAGATTCGTGTCCTTTGGCCGGATGGCAGCTACACCGAATTGAAAAACCAACCTGTCGATCAACTCCTCACGCTAAGCTGGGAGGAAGCTCAGCCGCTTCCGGAAGGAGTCTCCTTTTTCCCAGCTCCTGAAACTCCTCGATTTGTGAAAGCAGCCAAGCAAAACTTGGACTTCACCCATGTTGAAAATGAATTTGTCGATTTTGACAGGGATCGCTTGACCTATCACATGTTTTCCACCGAAGGACCTGCTTTTGCCAAAGCGGATGTCAATGGCGATGGCTTGGAAGACCTCTTTTTTGGCGGAGCCAAAACTTATCCGGGAAAAATCTACCTCGCGCAGAGTAATGGTGGATTCGTAGATAAGCCACAGGCGGATCTACTGGTGGATGCCCTGTCAGAGGATACCGATGCGGTTTTCTTTGATGCGGACGGTGATGGAGATCAGGATCTTTTTGTGACCTCAGGAGGAAATGAGTCGGGATTTGGAAACGCCGATTTATCGGATCGCCTATATCTGAATGATGGAAAAGGCAATTTTACCAAAGGATTTTTCACCGGAATGATGGGTGTTTTTGGCAGCAGTTCAGTCGTAGAGGTCCTTGATTTTAACGGAGACGGAGCGATGGATTTGTTTGTAGGAGGTCGTTTGGTACCCTTTACCTATGGTGCTCCTGCCGACAGTCAGCTTTGGATCAATGATGGAAAGGGTAATTTTTCCGATCAATCGGCTTCCTTAGCGCCTGAATTTAAGGCATTGGGTATGGTGACAGATGCCAAAGTCTTGGACTATGACGGGGATGGAAAGCAAGACCTCGTAGTCGTGGGTGAATGGATGGCGCCAACTTTCTTCAGAAATACAGGAAATAAGCTAGAGAAAGCCACTCTTGCAGGGTTGGAGCAGCTTAAAGGCTGGTACCGAACTGTGGAAATTGGTGATTTCAACGGGGATGGAAAGTTTGATTTGGCACTTGGAAATCAAGGTCTGAATACCCGAATGAAAGGTTCTGCCGGGCATCCGGTGAAACTTTTCCTCAACGACTTCGACCAAAACGGTGCCATCGAGCAAATTTACACCCAGCAATTTGGTGAGGTGCAAGTGCCATATACACTGAAGCACGAGTTGGAAAAACAAGTGCCTAGCATCAAGAAAAAATACATCCGCTACGCCGATTACAACAATCAGTCCCTGTCGGATATTTTCCCCAAAGAAGTGATCGATCGGTCTATTGTTCAGGAAATGAACCATCTCCAGTCCGGAGTCTTGATCAATCAGGGAAATGGAGCTTTTGAATGGAAAGTATTCCCAGTTGAAGCACAAAAAACCTGGATTTTCGCAATCCAATCCATGGATCTGAACGGAGATGGAATTGAGGATTTATTGTTGGGAGGTAACCTTTCCCATGTCAAGCCTGAAATCGGAAAGTACGATGCGGGTTATGGTGAGATCCTGATCGGAAAAGGTGACGGAACCTTCACGTTCTGGCCAAATCGACTTCATGGGCTCAAGTTGGAGGGAGACATTCGTGCCTTTGCTATTCTTGGAAAAAACCAGTTGTTGGTGGTAAAAAACAGCGCTCCTGCTGAAATCTGGACATATTAATGCGTAGGTATTTCTTTCATTGGGCAGTACTCGCTATGGGAATGTGGGGGTGGGTTTCCTGTGGAAAAAAGGAAGAGAAGACCGTCTTTGATCCACTTTTTGAGCTGATGTCCCCTGCGCAAACCGGCATTCAGTTCGAAAATAGGCTGACATCGACGACCGAGGCCAACATTCTGGAATACCTCTATTTCTACAATGGGGGCGGAGTAGCCGCCGGAGACATCGATCAGGATGGGCTTATCGATTTGTATTTCACCGGAAACCAGGTTCCCAATAAGCTTTACCGCAACAAAGGAAATTTTCAGTTTGAGGACATCACCGAATCGGCCGGAGTCTCGGGCGATGGAGGCTGGTCCACAGGCGTGACCATGGCGGATGTCAATGGGGATGGCTTGCTGGATATCTATGTGGCTCAAGTCGGAGATTACGGGTCCATCAAGGGACAAAATAAATTATACCTCAACCTCGGGTCAGGCAAATTCAAGGAATCTGCAGCTGACTATGGGCTGGATTTCAAGGGCTTCTCTACGCATTCCGTATTTTTTGATTACGATCGGGATGGGGATTTGGACCTGTATCTTCTCAATCACAATGTGAAGTCTCCGGAGGTTTTTGCCAAGTCGGAAAACCGAACCAAGGCCGATCCGAGTGGAGACAAGCTGTACAAAAACCTGCTTTCCGAAGGAAAAACCGGTTTCGAAGACGTGACTGAATCCTCCGGAATCTATTCCAGTATCTTGGGTTTTGGCTTGGGGGTAGCTGTGGAAGATTTCAATGCCGATGGCTGGCTTGATTTGTACGTGTCCAACGATTTTACCGAAAACGACTACCTCTATCTCAACAATCAGGACGGCACCTTTCGCGAGGCACTGGACGAAATGATTTCCTCGACCAGCCGATACAGCATGGGAAATGATGCTGCGGACCTGAATGGAGATGGCTTACCTGAGATTTTTACCACGGACATGCTCCCCGAGGATCCGGAAATCTGGATGAAATCGGTAGGAGAGGACAAGGCCGAAGTCTATCAGATCAAAAAACAATTTGGCTACCAGGATCAGTACGTGCGCAATCACCTTCAAGTCAATCAGGGAAATGGCAGCTTTGCCGAAGTGGCACTTTTTGCCGGAGTATATGCCTCCGATTGGAGTTGGTCTCCGCTGATCTTTGACATGGACAATGACGGCCTGGTAGACATTCACGTGAGCAACGGCATTGTGAAGCGTCCGAATGATTTGGATTTTATCCAGTACTCACAGGAGGCTGATGCCAGCACGCCTTTGGTAGAGCTGCGCAAAAAACAGATCGACATGCTTCCAAGTCTGAAGATCTCCAATTTTGCCTGGAAAAATCTGGGTGATCTGCGCTTCGAAAATCAGGCAAAAGCCTTGGGATTAGCTCAGGAGTCCTATTCCAACGGCTCGGTGTATGTCGACTTGGACAATGACGGAGACTTGGATTTGGTGCTCAATAACCTCGATCAAGAGTCTTTTGTCTATCAAAATCACAGCGAGCGATTAGGGAATGGATATCTGAAAGTCAGTCTTTCTCAGGAAGGATTTAATCTGCAGGCGATCGGTGCACAGGTTCAGGTTTTTGCTCAATACCAAACCTTGTCTCAACGCATCAGTACAAGTCGTGGATTCCAATCAGGTCCTGCGGCTGAACTTGTCTTTGGATTGGGAAAAGTTCAGCAAGTCGATTCCATCCAAGTTTCTTGGCCAAATGGCGATCGGGAGGTTTTCCAAGGAGGTGCTGCAAATCAATCTTTGAAACTCAGCAAAGGACGTGGAAAAGTGGCTGAATCGACCCAAAAGGAAATCCCCGCAACCGTAACTTTTCCAGAAATTAACTGGACTCATCTGGAAAAAGACGAGGTCGACGAACTCAAGCGTGAGTATTTGGCACCCAAAAGCTTTGCCCGAATGGGGCCGGCATTGGCTGTAGCCGACGTCAATGGAGATGGATTGGATGACGTTTATTTAGGTGGCGCAAAAGATCAGCCTGGAGCAATTTTTATCCAGTCGGCTGATGGAAGTTTTACTGAAGTAGCTAATCCCATGTTTACCCAATTGGCCAAGGCTGAAGATACAGTGGCCGAATTTGCAGACCTGAATGGAGACGGGCTTTTGGACCTTTACGTGGGTAGTGGAGGCTCGGAATACGAGTCCGGTAATCTATTTTATTTCGATCGGGTTTTCTTTGGTGATGGTACGGGTAAGTTCTTTTTCTCCATGAATTCACTGCCTCCCATCGGGGAAAATACCTCCGCAGTGGCATTTCATGATGTGGATGGGGATGGTGATTTGGACATTTTTGCAGCGGCTAGTCATCGTGCAGGAGACTATGGAGCGAGTCCAAAAAGCAGCTTGTTGATAAATCAGGGAAGAGGCCAATTTAAAGATGAAACCGAGCGGTGGTTTGGAAACGATATCGAATTTGGTATGCTCAATGCAGCTTCTTTTGCGGATTTGGATGGAGATGGAAAAGCTGAATTGATCTTGGCTGGCGACTGGACTGGAATTCGGGTTTTTGACTTATCTGGGGGAAAAGCAGTGGAGAAGATATCGAATGGTCTTGCTTTTTCCTCAGGCTGGATCAATTCGCTAGGTATAGCCGATGTAGACAAAAACGGCAAACCCGACCTGATTGTGGGCAATTTGGGACTGAACTCCAAGCTGAAAGCCAGTGCTGAAAAGCCGGTGTGGCTGTACCATCACGACTTTGACGCAAATGGGCAGGCTGATCCCATTTTATTTCATTACATGGGTGAAAAGCTTGTGCCTTTTCCAACCCGTGATGATGTGATTCGACAGATTCCAGGAGTAAAGCGAACCCATGCTTCCTATGCCGACTATGCCAAAATTAGCCAGCCATCTGATCTTTTCCCTGAAGACCAACTCGAAAAAGCCAGAAAACTGCCAGCCTATGAGTTTCGATCCGGCGTCTATTTTCAGGATGAAAAAGGAGAATTTTCCTTTGTGTCTTTTCCGGATGTAGCCCAGTGGGGACCGATCTTAGCACTCCAAGTAGATTCCGAAACAGGTCAGCTTTGGCTGGGTGGAAATTTTGCTGGTTTCCGCGCTGATTTAGGGAGATCCATGAATCTGATGCCACTCTCTTTCCGTTGGGAAAATGGAAAATGGCTTGAAGAACCGGTCAATTCCAGTTTTTCCAAAGCCTCAGAACTCAGACAACTGAAGCAACTGAAGGTGAAAAATGAGCCTTGGATTCTGGGTGTTCAAAACTCAGGAGCACCGATTTGGCTGCGCTAAAAACCTGCGATAAATCATTTGGGATTGATTCCCTTATACTTAGATTTGAGCCTACATGTAAGGTGGTAAAATTCTCACAGACCCAATCAGGAGAATCGATTTATCACACTTAACTCAACAAAACCCTATGCGTACGATTAGAATTCTGATCATTCCGGTGCTGATTTCCCTGTTGGCTTTTTCTTGCCAGGAGAAAAAGGACTATTCACAAGCCATCACCGATGGCAGCTATTTTACCAAAGCCCAAAATCGGGTGACGGAGACAATTATTCACGATATCTTCTCCCCGCCTGTAGCTGCAAGGATTTACTCTTATTCCTCCTTAGCAGCGTATGAAGTGGCTGCAGCCACTGACCCGACCAATTATGCCTCCCTGATGGGGCAGCTGAATGGTTCGGAGCCCTTGGAAATCCAAGTTCCTGAAAACATCTATGCCCCGCTTGCTGCCTTGGCGGCATATTACCATGTGGGTACGGCTTTGATCTTTTCTGAGGAGAAAATGAACGAGCATCGTGACGCGGTTTTTGCCGAGCTCAAGGAAAAAGGAATTCCGGATGATGTATTTGAGTCTTCTGTTGCTTATGGCCAAGAGGTAGGTAAAAAGGTGATTGAGTATGCCAAAAAGGATAATTACCACCAAAGCCGTTCTTTTCCTAAGTACACCGTGACCAATGAACCAGGTACTTGGCAACCTACTCCTCCGGCTTACATGGAGGCCGTGGAGCCGCATTGGAACAAGATCCGAACCTTTGTGCTGGACTCAGCGGCACAGTTTAAGGTATCTCCTCCGCCGGCATTTTCCTCCGATCCCAACTCTGACTTTTACAAGAGAGCCATGGAAGTGTATGAAATCCAAAAGAACATGACTTCTGAGCAAAAGGACATTGCGATGTTTTGGGACTGTAATCCCTACAAGATGAATGTCAAAGGGCACGTGATGTTTGCTGAGAAAAAGATCACTCCGGGCGGGCACTGGATGGGTATTGCATCCATAGCATCCGCTGCTGCGGGCAAAGACTGGAGAGGTACCGTGGAGGCTTTGGCCATGACAGCCATCTCCCTCAACGAGGCCTTTATCGCCTGCTGGGATGAAAAATACCGCAGCCGCACCATCCGTCCGGAGACCTACATCAATCAGCACATCGATGAGAATTGGGTGCCTCTACTTCAGACCCCACCTTTCCCGGAACACACTTCAGGACATAGCGTGGCTTCTACAGCAGCTTCCTATACGTTGGCCCAGCTTTTCGGGGACCAACTCCATATCGTGGACAGTACTGAGGTAGCCTATGGACTTCCGATACGGGAGTTTGACTCCTTTTCTCAGGCAGCTGCCGAGTCAGCCATCAGCCGATTCTATGGAGGCATCCACTACATGCCGGCGATCGAAGAAGGAAGCAAGCAGGGCAAAAAAGTAGGCGAGCTGATTTGGCAAAAAATATCTACTAAGCCGGAGAGGTTAGCGATGAAGAAGTAATTTCTTAGACACAAGAAATTAGACGCAAGACACAAGAATTGACAAATTCAGATCTTAATTTTATAAACAAATAAATCCCGGGCGAGAGCTCGGGATTTTTTGTATGAAGTGATGCATTTTCTTTATACTTGATTTGAGTAAATAGTTCAAATCTCAAACTAGAAATCAGGCGAATTTTTTAATAGATATTTTCTGTTATTGGCTATAGACTATTTTTTATCGAACGTTTCTGCTTTTAAAATAGAGTGTAGTACAGGGTCAGTTTATTAATTTGAGACAGACTTTATACCTTAAAGTCTCACTACTAGATTTCGAAATTTTCTCTAAACTATTTCTTCAATATTCAAACACTGCTATACCTGGTTCTTTTTCAAAAGTTACTCCATAAATCCTTCTTGAGTCTGAATCTACAGACAATGCCTTGATTGAACGGTCTAGCTTATAATGAATCAAGGGAACACCATTAAAATCAAACACAAAAATATCTTTTGACATAATTCCTGACTTAGATATCTCTTCATCACTCCGGCCCATGTATACAAGAAAAATCTCATTTTTATCCATAAATACCTGGTTATATCCATTTTTCATGTTAGGATTCAAGTATGGGAAGTTCTGCTTACCGTCAAATTCAACGCTATATTTTAATTCTTGCTTCATCGGCCCAATTACCTTAGTGATTTCTTGGGTTTTTAAATCAATGATTTCAAAAGAATCTGTACTTACTTGTGCCAAAACAACATAGTTGGCATCCGGAAAAACGCCTACACTCCCCTGATTGATTGTACTCAAAATAAAGCTCTCATTTTCTAAAATACTTGAATCCCCTGTAGTATTCCAATACCCAATATTTCTGATTCTTTTGCCTGAAAGATCAAATACTGAAAATCGAGATGGGCCTACATTTTGATAAGCAATTATCTGGTCCTTTTCCAACCAATTCATGGATAAGCTCTGGAAAAAGTCTCCGCTCTGCTTTATCTTTTTTTGGGGGCTATAGGAGTCATCTGACAACGAAAATTCAGAAAATTCCTTCCCGGAAATACTGTAAACCCAAAATGTACTGTCATTTAATCCTTTGTCCATTCGCCAAGGTTCAAAGATTTCATCCGGCCCCTGCCCACTCTTGCCTTTTGAAGACTCAAGTTTCATTGTCTCCGCATCTATTATGAATAGCTGCTCAGAAGAACTTAAGCTTGAGACAATCAACTTTCCGGATTTATACAAAACATGATGTGGTACAAGGATTTCTTTAAAGAGATACTTTTTTGATTTTAACTCTGCGGCTTCCTTAAAATCCTCAAAACCAAAATCCACCTCATGATACCCTTTTTGTTGATTTTGAGTCTCTTTACCGCAAGACAAAAAAACCAAGAAAATCATATAAACAAACCGCTTCATAATTATTCAAAAATGAAAAGAGGTTATCTCAACATGTAAAGATCTCACTACAGATAAACTTCACTTATTGAGATAACCAGCTTTCCTAGTTAGCATTTAGCCTTCTTTTCAGTGCCATGATGTGCGTTCCCTTCCATGTCAGTACATGAAATATCCTTACTAACTTGACAACATACCCACTTTTCTCCACCTTCTCCTGGTACCGAAGCCTGTGCCTTCGCACCTTGATTAAACATCAGGACTGATCCCAAAAACGCCAGTCCGAAGAATACTTTTTTCATAGTTTTTTTTAAAGAGTTAGAATTGATTAAAAAATTTTTGGCCAAAAACAGCTTCATTTTGAAGTTGAAACTAAGTTACATTCAACCCGATGTCGATGCAATACCTAGTGTACTAATTTTAATCATAAATACAGGAAAGGCGTTTTTTTTGCAGTCGGATTAAAATTAGTTTTAATAGTTCCTTTAATTTTCTCCGACTAATAATCGAATCTGGCTGGTTGGGCTTTTGATTGGTTTTTAAAAAGCAATATATATTAAGGGTATTTTTTAAAGTTAAAATACCGGTGACTTTTTAGGTTTTAGAAATAGAATGATGATTTGATCTTCTAAGCTCTTTCCATTTACTGTATTTTGAAAGTCTTTACTTGTATTTTTTATGTCAATTACTGCCAAGTAATCTGGAAGAATCACATTAACCAAATAGCCATTTTCAAATCCCATGTGTTCAAACAGGTTGAAATTGTCATTATCATTTATCAGTTTTTTTGAATTTATGATTGTATTTGTGTTAGTAAAATGATAGAAGCTGTGAAGTTTCAACCTTCCTTTGTCTCGGTGATAATAGTTAAAGCTAACAAGATCTGGTGAGACATGTAAGTAGTCAATATTTGAAGAATATGGGATATCCATGTAGGCCTGATTCACCTCATCAATTGATGAGTATATTCCTTCAATTGGATCGGGAAAAACTACTTTTTGCTTACCAACGATCGAATTGCTCTTTGGAGAATACTTATAAATGGTATCATTGAAAGACTGCGTGACATGAACCATACCGTCAGAAGGGTCCTTGGCAAGTCCTTTGAATTGAAATCGAGAGTCAGTACCGAGCTGGGGAATGTCGGAAAATGTAAGTTTACCTTTATCCCAAACCACGAGATTGTTTAAGACTGATTCATCCATGAAAAAGTTCTCCTGCGCGAGGTAGCACAAGTATTTTCGGTTTGATAGTTTGACGAAATTTTCAAGAAACAGATTAATCTTGAAGGATTCCAAGAAGTTGAAGTTCAAATCAAAAACTAGTATTTCCTGTTTTCCTTTGTCATACAGTTCAAGGGTTTGTGCATCCGAATCAATCAAGAATCGATGCAAATAAATGTATTCTCCTGGACCCTCGCCTTTTCGATCAAGAAAAGCAATCATTTTCCCTTCTTTTGAAAATCGAAAAATTTTGCTTTGCTGTTTATCTAATATGAAAGTTTCATCATTGTGGAATTCAAGTTGGTCAACCCGTGAAGGCATAGCTTCATTTTCACTCCAAAGTCCTAAGTACTTGATCTCATCAAACAATTGGGACACTAAAACCTGGTCAATCACCTGAGGCACTATCAATGCCTCAGGTGTTGCATTTGGTTTTGAACAACCAGATGCTAAAATGCTTGCATAAAGCACCGAAATAGAAAAGAACAATCTATTCTTCATCCTCCGCTTGATAAACAAGTTACGCCGACAGGGGTATAGTTTTGACATGACACATAGCCGCAATAAAATAATCCTCCGGGTTCACAGCATCTGCCTTATACTGTAATTCTATCCCCATTGGGACATGTGACTGTGCCGTAGTAATCCTTTTGTGTACCTTTGTCGTCTGCAAAAGAAGGAATTGAGAGGGCCCAAAATGCCCCAATTACTAATACTTTTTTCATAGTTTTTTTTAAGAGTTAGAATTAATTAAAAAGCTTTTGGCCAAAAACAGCTTCATTTTGAAGTTGAAACTAAGTTAAATTTAACCCGATGTTGGTGCAATACCTAGGCTATTAATTTTAATGATAATTACAGGAAAGGCGTTTTTTTTTTTGCAGGCGGCAGGTTAAAGCAGGCGAACTGATCTGGCAAAAAATATCGACTAAGCCGGTTAAGGTGGTGATGAGGAAATGAGTGAATAGAGATAAGGAGATTAGAGATAAAGATGATCTGGATATAATTGAAAAATCCCGGGCGAGAGCTCGGGATTTTTTTTGAGTTTACCGTAAAACTTCTCTGGAAATCACCAGCTTCTGTATCTCGGAGGTGCCTTCGCCGATAGTACAGAGCTTGGCATCGCGGTAGTATTTTTCTACCGGATAGTCTTTGGTAAAGCCATAGCCTCCAAAGATCTGCACAGCTTCATTGGCTACCGATACCGCTACTTCCGAAGCGTAGTACTTGGCCTGAGCTCCTGCCAGGGTTACTTTTTCCCCTTTGTTTTTAAGATCTGCAGCTTTGAAAGTCAGTAATCGGGCCGCTTCTACCTGTGTGGCCATATCGGCCAATTTGAAGGAAATCCCCTGAAAACTCGAAATCGGCTTATTAAACTGATGGCGCTCTTTGGAGTAAGTAATCGACGCTTCCAAGGCTCCCTCTGCGATGCCAAGGGAAAGGGCTGCAATGGAAATTCGGCCTCCATCCAGGATTTTCATGGATTGGATAAAACCTTCGCCCACCTCGCCGAGCACTTGGCTTTCGTGAATTCGACAATCTTCAAAGATCATTTCCGCTGTCTCCGATGCCCGCATTCCGAGCTTGTCTTCTTTGCGGCCTCCTTGGAAGCCCGGAGTTCCTCTTTCTACAATAAACGCTGTCATCCCGTGGCTGTCTCCCACTTCGCCGGTGCGGGCAATGACTACCACCACGTCGCCCGAACAGCCATGGGTAATGAAATTCTTGGCCCCATTGAGCACAAAGTACTCCCCTTCTTTTTTGGCAACGGTGCGCATGTTGCCTGCATCGCTGCCGGTATTGGGTTCGGTGAGTCCCCAAGCGCCAAGCCACTCGCAGGTGGCAAGTCTGGGGAGGTATTTTTGCTTTTGCTCCTCATTGCCAAACATCAGGATATGCCCTGTGCAAAGTGAATTGTGTGCAGCCATGGAAAGACCTACGGAGGGATCGAGCTTTGCCAATTCGGAAATGGCGGTGACGTATTCGAAATAGCCAAAGCCCGAGCCTCCATATTCCGTGGGCACGAGCACGCCCATAAGGCCGAGGTTTCCGAGTTTTTTGAATACATCCAAGGGGAAAAAGGATTGATCGTCCCATTCTTTTCGAAAAGGGGTGATCTCTTTGGCGCCGAAATCCCGGATCATCTGCGCGATCATCCGCTGATTTTCATTCAGTTTAAAATTAAACATGGGTTACTCTTTGGGTTTATATTCTATTATTCAAACTCCAAGTTTGAGAATAGGTTTGGCTTTGTCAAACGGGCTCTGCCAAATAAAATCCCGTCATTCAGATGGTGAGACCACTTTTTATTCGAAAAAAAATCAGTTTATTTAATTTCAGGATATACAAAGTCCCATTTCACCCTAGTCTCTTCGTTTTAAAAAGGTTTGAAAAATTAAAATCTCCATGAACCATCGACTATTCGCCCTGATACTTCTTCTGACTTTTTCATTCGGCTATTCAAAGGCTCAGACACCCAGGAAAATCATAGATAGCCTGCTGGTGCGGGTGCAGGAAAAGCTTCCTGCGGATCAGTTGGCCAATATGTACGGGGAGCTGGGGTGGCAGTATGCTGCGATCAACTTGGATTCGGCAATTTACTTTGGCCAAAAAGCTGTGGAAAAGGCAGAGGAAGCCAAAGATCCCAAAATCCTGGCTCAGGCTTACTCAGACTTAGGTAGTGGGATTTTGCAAAAAGGTGACCTCCAAGCTTCCAAAAAACTCTACCTCCAGTCTTTAAAGATCCGAGAAAAAATCCAGGATTCTTTAGGCATGGCCAAATCCTACAATGCCTTGGGATTTATCTACCAGCGAGAATACCAAACTGATTCAGCAATTGCTTATTTCCTGAAAGCCTTGCCGGTTTTTCAAAAATCCAATGCCCAACTCAACGCCGCCGCTGTCCTAAACAACCTCGGCGTGATCTACCAAAAACTCCCCGACTACCAAAAAGCCAAGCAGGCCTACGAGGAAGCGATCACCATCCGGGAGCAATTGGGTGACTTTAGGTCGGTGATCGGGACTTACAATAACCTTGGGACGGTCTACAAATACCTCGGAGAATTTGATCTGGCAGAATCCTATTTCCAAAAAGCCATCGCCAAAGCCACAGAGCTGGAGGATCCCATGAACCAGGCGATTTCCTACCGGATTTATTCCATGTTTTTGTTGGAAAAAGGGGACTTGGATAACCTGGAGGAGATTGCAAGAAAAGGCTTGATTGTAGCGCGACAAGTAAATACCCAATACGAAGTTGCAGCCTTGGAGACTGCCCTCGGGTCTGCCTTGAATGCAAAAGGAAAGTTCAGAGAGGCAAAGCCACTGCTACTTTCTGCTGCTGCAAACTTTCAGGAGCAAGGATCTGAGGAGGATGTGCTATTTCCCTACTTTGAGCTTGTCTCCCTGTATGCGGCCTTGGGGCAGTCGGATAGTTCTCGATACTATTCCAATCTCTACCAGCAAACCCTTCGAAGCAAGGTCGAAAAGGAATCTAAAGAGGTAGTGGCAGAACTCGAAACCAAGTACCAAACCGAGCTGAAGGACTTACAAATCGCCGAACAGCAGCTTCAAATCCGCAATCAGAACCTACTCATTTTTGGATCCTTGGCATTGGCGCTCATCCTGGCGGTGGTGGGCTATTTGTTGTACAAGCAGCAAAAACTCAAAAACCGCCAACTCCAGCAAGAAAGCGAGTTGAAAGAGGCCTTGGCCAAACTCGAAACCCAAAACAAACTTCAAGAGCAGCGTATGCTTATCTCGCGTGACCTACATGACAATATCGGGGCACAGCTTACTTTCATTATTTCAGCTATTGAAAACCTGAAATACTTTGAACCCATCAAGGAGCAACTCACCGCACGCTACGATACCATTTCCAACTTTACCAAGCAGACTATCACCGAACTGCGGGATACCATTTGGGCGATGAATAGTGGGCAGGTGACGTGGGATTCCCTGATTTTGAGGATTCAAGACTATGTCCAAAAAGCACGTGAGTCCAAGTCGTCCATGCACTTTGCCTGCATGATCGCTGACCAGCTTGATCCCGAAAAACTATTGCCCTCCAGTGATAGCATCCAAGTGCTCAGAATCGTGCAGGAAGCTGTGCAAAATGCCGTCAAATATTCCGAAGCATCCCAAGTGGAAATCAAATTTACTACGTCGAAAAAGGATTTTGTCGTCACGATCCATGACAACGGGAGAGGCTTTGACCAAGGGACTATCCACCTGGGCAATGGGCTGTACAACATGCAAAAGCGCGCCGAAGAGCTGGGCGGTAAAGTAGAAATCAAATCAGGCTTGGGACAGGGCACCACTGTCAAGCTTACTTGGCCTTTGTCCTAATCCTGAAATCAGCTGATCGATTCAGGAAATGAATAGGGTGTTTGCCGTATTCCGGATTGGGACAGATTGACCTAGTTTTGGTTTTTGCTGTATTATGTCGGGCTTATGGCTTTTTGATGCGTTGATCATTCTATTGTTCCTTGCGGTGCTGCTTGGGGTGATTACCCTGCATTTTTTGATTTTCAGGGAATACCAAAAAGAAGATAAACTGCATCACTCCCGTATCGACGCGATAAAGCGGTTGGTAGAGCACGAGCTAGAGCGATCAAGGTATTTTTCGGGTCAAGTGGATTTTTTAGCCAATCAAAAAGACCAAACCCAAGACCAATTGGATCTAATTAAGCTACAGGTGGAGGCGGTGAAGAAAGTGGAGAAATGAGCCTACACTCAGCTATTTTTTTCATCTTGAAGTAATTACCATCTTGTAATAAGCATTTTGAAGAGCAGTGTAAATTAATATGTCTTCAATTCTGGTGCTTCTCATTGGATGAAATCTCTTTCTATTCGTTCTTTTGGCTTGACCCAAAAGAACCAAAAGGTCAAGACGCAGCAAAGCTCCAGCCGCACAAGGCCAAGCGCTGGCCCGCTGCTGCGTCAGCCCCCGCGCCTATCAGACGAGGCTTTGTGTTAGTAGGCGGGTTTAACTCGTAGGTATGCCTGAATAGAATCTTTAGAGCGAAAAAACCTGTCAATTCTTTTTTGCTTTTTAAAAATTTAAGACCCTTTTTGAACTCAACACTACCTAATTAAGCTGAATCTATTTTTTTTAAATCACCGTCACTCTTACTTTTTTGTCCTTCAACTTCGTGTTGTTGACTTTTGGTAGGAGCATTTCCACCATGGAGGATTTCACGCCCACAAAGGCACAGTCTGTTTTGAGTTCGATCACGCCCAGATCCTCCTTAGATAGGTTTCCTTGTTTGAAAAATAGCCCTGCGATATCGCCTTTGGAGATTTTGTCTTTTCTCCCTCCTGAGACAAAAAGGGTCGACCATTCGGATGGACCGGGAAGCGGGGATTTGCTCAGTTTTTCCACGGGAAGATTTCCGATGAAATCCGGAAGAGTGTCTTTTTCATAATGAAGGACGTATGCCGTTCCTTCACTGTTCATTCGGGCTGTTCGACCATTTCGATGGGTGAATTCCTCACTTCGGAGTGGGAGGTGGTAATGGATGATAAACTTGAGCTCAGGTACATCAATTCCCCTTGCCGCCAAATCCGTCGCTAAGAGAATCTGATGGGTCCCGTTTCTGAATTTGATCAGCGAACGCTCTCGATCCGTCTGCTCCATGCCTCCGTGGAAAGTGCCATGAGAAATCTCATGTTCGCTCAGGAAATCACTCACTCGATCGATAGAATCCTTGAAATTACAGAAGATGATCCCGTTTTGGGGGCTTAAGTGAGCAAGGAGCTCTAGCAGGGTTTCGAGCTTGTCTTTGGTAGGAGAGAGGACGTTTTTGATCAGAAGCTGGGAGATTTTTTCCTCCAAAAAATCCACGGTGACCGGAGATTTCAATCCTACAAATCGTGGTATTTCTACACCATAAGTGGCGGAGGTCAGGATTATTTTTTTTACACGGGCTAGCAAATGAAGAATATCCCTCATTTCGTTTTCAAAGCCAATCTCAAGTGATTTGTCAAATTCGTCGAGTACGAGTGTCTTGATGAAACTGGTGTCAAAAGCTTCTCTTCTCAGGTGATCCGCCACCCTTCCCGGAGTGCCTACCAATACTGCAGGCCGGTGCTTGATTTCGATCCGATCCTTGGAACCTGCCCTGCCACCATAGACAGCGTTTACTTTGAAGCCGGTGCCCATTTCCCGCATGACTTGCTCGATCTGTATCGCCAATTCCCGAGAAGGCGCGATGATCACCATTTGGATTTCGTCCAGCGTTGCATCAAGCTTCTGAATCAGCGGAAGGAGAAAAGCGAGAGTTTTGCCGGTTCCAGTCGGGGACAATAAAATGACCTCATCCGAAGAGTTGATTGCTTTTTCGGCAGCTAGCTGCATGGGATTCAGTTGCTGAATTCCAAGTTTGGCGAGGATCTCCGACTGACTTTTTTGTGGGGTAGACATGCCGCAAAGGTAGGTCTTTGAAATTCATCATTTGAGATTTGAAATTTTAAAACTCAATAATGAACAACGAATGAAGAATTTCGAACCAGCCCGCGGCAGTCAGGGTATGAAGTTTCAAAATGGCCGATAGCTCATCCAGTCTACTTCCAATTCAAACCTTTTCTTGGGTTTTTCCAGGGATTTTGGATTGGTCTCCACTGACCAGTTATTGGTATGCCAGAAGTTCATTCTGTATTTGGAGGGGTGTTGGGGAATTCCTTTTTCGCCCCGATAATCCCAAAGAACTACCGTGTCTGCTGAGGTAGGATGAAGCATCCACCAACGAATCCGGTCAGCATGCCAGTCGAATCCATAGGTGTAAAAATCGTTTGAAGCGTCAAAGCCCGGAATGGCCTCAATCCGTTCGGGAACACTCTCACTTCCAATGAGTTTTTCTCTTATTTGTGTTTTGTCTTCCCGGTATTCGGTCGTGTAGACAATTCCTTTTGCCAAGTTTATTGTTCTTCCTATTCGTTTAAACTCATCGGGTTGGCCTGTCCAAGTTCCGATATAGATTACTTCTGGATCAGCAATCAGCCATTCAAAATCTATCTCACTAAGTCCCAATACAGGATCCTCATGATAGGTGAAATATCCTACCACAGCTCCAACGTTAGGTTGGGCTTTTTTAGCATTGGAAACCTTGAGTCGGGTAGCATAGGTGCCAAAATGGGTGAACTCTTTCGAAATGATTTCAGGCCCTCTTCCTGGACCTGCTTTTTCTTTGGGGTCTAATTTGAAAGAAAGTACTTGAGTATCTCGATCCAAGGATTTGCCTGATTTCCATTTGAAGGCAGATTTTCTCCCTCTTGAGCCATAGCTAAAATGTGTCAACTCTGAGGTGTCAAACTCTTCATGAAAACCTTCCCCTTTGGGAAAATCCATTGCCATCAGCAAGCCCAAAGACATTAATATCAAAATTGATATTTTTCTCATGGTTGGATTAAGTTATCCGGCAAGGCAAACGCCACGTAGGAATCTCCGCTTTTGGTTCCTTTACCACCGCCACAGGCTATTACGAGGTATTGTTTGCCGTTTTTCTCATAGACAGCAGGAGTAGCATGACCTGCCGCAGGGAGTATTGCTTCCCAGAGGAGCTTGCCAGTTTCTTTCTCGAAAGCACGGATTTTCTCATCCTTGGTGGCAGCGATAAAGAGCACTCCGCCTGCGGTCACCACTGGCCCGCCGTAGTTTTCGATCCCGGTATTTTCAAAGCCCATGGTTTTCAAAGAGTCAATAGTCCCTAGTGGGATTTGCCATTTTTTCAAACCGGTGTTCATGTCAATCGCGGTCAAGAGTCCCCAAGGAGGGTTGGAACCATAAATCCCTTCCTTGGTGGTGAGTCGCTGATAGCCTTTCATGTAGTAGCGTGGGTAGAGTTTGGCGCTTTCGGCTTCCAGTTCCTTTTTGTCGCTGGCATCGGCTTTTCCGAGAAGGTAATCGATCAGGATTCCTCTTTCCTCTGCTGAAATATGGGAAAAGGCAGGCATCGCACCCCTGCCTTTTTGCAAGATTTGGCTTAGGGAATCTGCTGTGTATTTTTCCTTCAAACTCAACAAGCTCGGCAAAGCTGGTGGATTCCCTTTTCGATCCAATCCGTGGCAATTGCCGCAGTAATTGGTGTAAATAGAAAGACCTACATTTCCGAAATTGGCATTTGGCGTCATGGCAATCAGCCAAGGAATCTGATTGGCATTGATGTACATGGTTTGGGTTTCGGGGTCAAAGGAGGCTCCGCCCCATTCTCCGCCGCCATCCATTCCCGGGAAGAGTACGATGGGTTTCTCCGGATGTGGAGGCGCCCAAGTGTCGCCGATAATGGCGTTGCTGAGTTGATTTCGGATATCTGCTTCCCACTCAGGGTTCAGGTTGAGGATGTCTTTTTCCTCGAAAACCATGTTCATAAACGGTTCGGGAAGTGAAGGAATCGGCTGTGTTTTGGAGCTGACCTCTCCGGGCATCACGCTTTGATTCACAGGAGTTTCGACGATTGGCCAGATGGGTTCGCCTGTCTCCCGATCGAAGACATAGGTCATGCCTTGTTTGGAAATTTGCGCTACGGCATCGATCCATTTGCCGTCTTTTTGGATTCGGATCAGGTTGGGATTAGCGGGGAAATCCCGATCCCAGACATCGTGGTGGACGGCTTGAAAGTGCCAGATCCGCTTGCCGGTGCGAGCATCCAAAGCCAAAAGTGAGTTGGCATACAGGTTGTCTCCCGTGCGAAAACCTCCCCAAAAGTCATAGGTGGCTGACCCCGTCGGAACGAATACAATTCCTCGGGAATAGTCCACCGTCATTCCTGCCCAGTTGTTGGCCCCGCCGATTTGCTTGATATGCTTTGCATCCCAGGTTTCAAATCCCGGTTGGCCTTCTTGAGGGATGGTGTGAAAGATCCAATCCCGCTTACCGGTTTTGATATTGTAAGCACGGATATGTCCCGGAGCCGCATCGAGCCCTTCAGAAAGGCGCATGCCTAGGATCAATTTGTCTTCAAAAACTACCCCTGGGGAATTCGAAGTCAGTAAAAAATCCTCTAAATCGGTGTCCAAATCCTTTCGCAAATCCACTTTCCCCTGATCCCCAAAACTAAAAATAGGCTCTCCAGTGAGTGCATTTACCGCCATCAGCCAGTTGCCTACCGTGAATAAAATCCGCTTGTCTTCGCCCTCTTCCCAATAACTCACGCCGCGGTTGGTGCCTGCCCAGGAATTTTCCCCTCCCAAAATCTGAAAGGGGTCAAATCGCCAGACTTCCTCTCCGGTTGCCGCATCCAAAGCAAAGACATTCAGCTTGGGAGTCGTGGCGTACAATAAGCCATTGACCACGATAGGCTGGCACTGAATCTGACTTCGCTCACTGGCGTCGCCCGTATTGTACGTCCAGGCCACTTCGAGTTGGGCGACATTTTCGGTGTTGATTTGGGTCAACCCCGAATACCTCGAACCATCCTCAGGACCGCCGTAGTGCGACCAGTCGGTGTAGTCGATTTCCGGTGCTTTTTCAGTACAGGCAAAAGCCATAAAACAGGCTGCGGCAATCAGGGATTTAGATGAGGTCATTTGGGTGAGAATTGGAAGGATAAGATCGAAGTTTTTTGTTTAGCCACAAAGTCGCAAAGACATTAAGTCATTTGCCCAAATTCTCTTTTTGCCTTAGTGGCTTTGTGGCAATTCTTCCATGCCTTATTTCTACCTTTGGATTATGTGGAAGGAAATCTCGGTTTTGATCCGAAAGGAAATCACCCTTGAATGGCGTCAGAAATACGCCCTGAATGGGATTTTGCTTTACGTGGTTTCGGCTGTTTTCATCACATACCTCAGCGTGGGTGCCAAAATGGGCAACTTATCCATTCCCACTTGGAACGCACTTTACTGGATCATCATCCTTTTCTCTGCTGTGAATGCCGTTGCCAAAAGCTTTGTCCAGGAGCATCAAGGCCGCCAATTGTACTACTACATGATCGCATCTCCTGAGTCGATTATTCTATCTAAGATTTTTTACAATACCGGGCTGACGTTGATTTTGGCTTTGTTGGGTTATGGGGTGTTTTCTGTGATTTTGGGAAATCCTGTCCAGGACCAAGGGCTTTTCTTGCTCAATCTCGTCTTGGGATCGGTGGGTTTTTCGGCCAGCTTGACCATGGTAAGCGGGATTGCCTCCAAAGCTGGAAACAATGCCACCTTGATGGCGATTTTGAGTTTCCCGGTCATTATTCCGATTCTGCTGATGGCAATCCGGATTTCCAAAAATGCCCTCGATGGCTTGGATTGGAGCGTGAGTGCAGATAAGCTACTTAGCCTATTAGCGATCAATGCGATTGTAGGTGTCACTGCCTACATTCTATTCCCATATCTGTGGAGAAGCTAGTTGGATTTACGAATTATGATTTTCGATTTACGAGGGGCAAGAGAACTTCAGTCCTTTACTTACCCATTCCTTCTTTATAGTTTCGGCCTGATAGTAATCTTCCAATCTTCCATTCCACTTATCTTTAAGTCATGAACACAAAAATCGCCTTGATCACTGGAGCTACTTCCGGGATCGGAAAAGCCTCTGCCATTACCCTGGCCAAAATGGGCTACGATATCATCGCTACTGGCCGTAGAAAAGACCGATTGGATGAATTGGGACAAGAACTTCCTACAGGGGTTCGTTTCTTGCCTTTGGTATTCGATGTTCGGGATCGGGAAAAAGTAGGAGAGATTCTGGGCAACCTTCCTGCGGATTGGGCTGCAGTGGACGTCTTGATCAACAATGCCGGAAATGCCCATGGTCTTGATCCGATCCAGACGGGAAGCCTTGACGATTGGGATGCCATGATGGACATCAATGTGAAGGGATTGCTCTATGTCTCCAAAGCGATCATCCCCGGTATGACGGAGCGAAAATCTGGCATCATTATCAATATTGGCTCGATCGCCGGCAAAGAGGTGTATCCTAACGGAAATGTGTATTGCGGGAGCAAGCATGCCGTGGATGCGATCACCAAAGGCATGCGACTGGATTTGAATCCCTTTGGGATCAAAGTGATTGGAATTCACCCTGGATTGGTGGAGACTGAGTTTTCTTTGGTACGATTCAAAGGTGATGAGAAACGTGCAGAGACGGTCTATCAGGGCTACGACCCCTTGGTTGCTCAGGATATTGCCGACATCGTGGAGTTTGTGGTCAATCGTCCTCCACATGTCGTGCTGGCTGACATCGTGGTACTTCCCACCGCACAGGCCGCTGCGACCTTAGTCAAAAAGAACTTGCCATCATGAGAAAAAGCTATTTGATAATCGCCGCCTTGGCCATCGCCTGTTCCTCTCCAAAGAGTGATCAGGAGACCTTTTCGAAGCAGCAGCGAGAGGGGATTTTTGATTCTGGAAATGCAGCGGATTCTAATACCACGGTAGTTTCTGAACTGGAGAAAACTCTAATCGATCAAGGCTTAGTAGATATTGAAAAAGTCATTCCCGGCATCAAAGTGGAGCTTAAATACTCTACAGAAGATAATTTTTTTGGCAAGGATGTCTATGGAGATCATGTGCGCTGTTACTTACAGCCCGTTGTGGCGGAAATGCTAGGTAAAGCACAAGAAAGTTTGAAAAAAGACTATCCCAATTTGACGTTGTTGGTGTACGATGGGGTGCGTCCTTTGAGCGTGCAGCAGATACTTTGGGATAGTCTGGACAAGCCTGACAGCATCAAGCCACTCTATGTCTCGGATCCAAAAATCGGAGGACTGCACAACTTTGGAGTTGCGGTGGATTTGACCATTTTTGATACTGAGGCTGGAAAGCCATTGGACATGGGAACGACCTATGATTTCTTTGGCTACCCTGCTTATCCTGACCGTGAGCTTCAGATGCTTGCTGAAGGAAAAATCACCCGAGCTCAGGTAGCCAACCGTGAGATCCTCAGAAAAGTGATGAAAGGAGCTGGTTTTACAGGAATCGGTAGTGAATGGTGGCATTTCAATGCATTTTCACGAAAGGAAGCAGGAGAGAAATTCCAATTGATCAAGTAATTCCGTCCATGGATTTTGGGAGTCAAAATAAGGTTCTTTCAATCCGAAATCCGATATTCCAAATCCAAAATCACAAAACCCAATACCTATGAATCTAAAATCCGCGTTTTTCACCTTTGCTTTGGCGCTCTTAATCAGTGTCACTGCTTTTGCCCAGCAAGGCGGGCAATTCAGAGTTTTGGTTTTCTCCAAGACCGCCGGTTTCCGACATCAGTCCATTCCTAATGGCATCATGGCCATCAAAAAGATGGGAGTTAAGCATGTGTTTTCCGTGCATACCACCGAAGATGCCAATCATATTACCGATGAAAATCTAGCCAAATACGATGTCGTAGTCCTGATGAGCACAACGGGGACGATTTTCAACGATGCTCAAAAAGCAGCTTTTCAAAAGTTTGTACAAAGTGGTAAAGGTGTAGTGGGAATCCACTCCGCTACAGATACCGAATACGAATGGCCTTGGTACAATCAGTTGATTGGAGCTTATTTTGCCACTCACCCAAGAAACCAAACCCTTAGACTTCAGGTCGTGGACAAAAACCATCCTGCAACGTGGCACCTGCCTGAAAACTGGCTTTGGACAGATGAATTGTACGAGTTCAGAAATGTGAATCCAAACATCAAAGTGCTCCTTAATGCAGATGAATCCACTTACGAGCCTGCAAAAGGAATGGGAGCTAACCACCCGATGGCTTGGTACCATGAGTTTGACGGAGGACGAGTTTTCTACACTGCTCTAGGCCATGTGGATGAAGTTTGGGAGGATGCAGACTTCCTAAAGCATGTCTATGGTGGTATTTGGTATGCTGCCAAAGGAAAAATGCCAAAGTAATTGGTTAAAAAGTCTAAGGCTTCGGAACTTCCGGAGCCTTTTTTGGTTTTTCCCTACAACTAATCCCGAATACCATGCTCAAAGCTCAAGCACGTCCCGTCCATCTCTACATGGAGGCCAATCCGAATCCCAATTCCTTGAAGTTTGTTGCCAATTTTGTGTTGGTCGATGAAGGGATAAGTTTTGATTATCCGGATGCAGAAAGTGCGACCAACAGCCAGCTAGCCAAGGAACTCTTCAATTTTGCAGCCGTTCAGCGTGTATTTATTGCTTCCAATTTTGTGACCGTGACCAAATCAGAGGAGGTCGAGTGGGCAGAAATCCAGACTATCATCAGAGACCATATCAAGCAATACCTAGAGTCTGGTCAAAAGGCGGTGCAGGCAACTTTCGAGAAAGATCCACTTTTCAATGAAAATGATTCAGAGATCGTGAAGAAGATCAAAGGGATCTTGGATGAATACATCCGACCAGCAGTGGAGCAGGATGGAGGTGCCATCGTGTTTCATTCCTTCAATGAAGGGATTGTTAAAGTCCTTCTGCAAGGATCATGTTCAGGCTGTCCTTCGAGCACAGTTACGTTGAAAGCAGGTATCCAAAACTTGCTCACCCGTATGCTTCCCGAAGTGAAGGAAGTGCAGGCTGAAGGCATTTAATAGAGATAAACATCCATTTATGGGCAAAAGAGACTGGTCCTGGGCCTTCCTGGGAGTATTGGCTTTAGTCATCCGGTATTTTGCCACACAAAATCCTGAGGCGACTGACGAATTATATTCGAGGAAATTTTTCCCTGGAATCCGAAATATAGTAGATATGACACTGGGACATTTGCCCTTTCCCAGTGTCTACCTTTTTGTGTTGATCGTCCTATCCGTTTTGGGCCTTTTCTTCTTTCGCTTCGCAAAAAGACAGGGATGGAAATCTAAAAGCCTGTACACGGTGAAGGCAACTTCCAATGGAATCGGTGCCTTAGTTTTTTTCTTTTTGATCCTTTGGGGATACAATTACCAGCGAACTCCCATTTTTCAGCAACTTTCACTCAAGCCCAAATCACTTAATCTCGAACAGTTGGAAACTGAGGTAATGATCACCCATCGATTGGTGGAACAATACCGAAAGCAGGTCAAAACAGATACCTTGGCTATTACAGCCATTATCGATTATTCCGATTTGGAAAATCTGGTACGTTCGAATATGAGCGAGAACATGGAGATTCTTGGTCTTAATTTCACAGGAAGGCCCCGAACAAAGCAGTTTCCACCACCTGGATTTATGCGTAAAATGGGGATTTTGGGCATTTACTTTCCATTCACTGGAGAAAGCTACATTGACCCGACACTTCATCCCTTGGAGCAACCATTTACTATTGCTCATGAAATGGCTCATAGCTATGGAGTCACGGATGAGGGTGAGGCCAACTTCATTGCATGGGTGATTTGTACCAATTCTACGGATCCACTTTTGAGGTATTCAGGACACCTTCGTCTCCTTCAATATCAAATCAGGGATTATTACCGAATGGCTCCCGACAAGTATAAGGCGTGGATAAAAACCATTTCATCAGGAGTCAGAAATGATCTGATTTCTCTCCAAGAAGCAGCCACAGCGATCAAACCTTTTTCGCTCGAACTCAGCAGGAAATCCAATGATATTTTTCTAAAAACTCAGGGAGTGAAGGCAGGTATCAATTCTTATCAGCAGCTACCTATGCTCGCGTATGCTTGGAGAAAAAGAATGAATTTGGAGGATTAGATTTTTGGTTTTTTGATCGAGGGTATTAGTTTTAAATTCTTTTAAAGCCTTAATCAAATGAATCGCTTCACTCTTTTACTTCTTTTTTTCTTAGCCATCGGTCAAAAACTCGAAGCTCAAATCACTATTGATACAGAGCGTGACAAAGACAACAATGTGAATTTTTATGCCAACAATCCTAAGGAAATCCCCTATTCAGTAATCCTGAATTTTTCTCAGTTGCAAAATATGACCACACCGGCGGGAGGCAATACTACTGCCGTGGCCAACCCGGGTAGAACCAAAGTAGCTACACTCAGACCTACACTCGCTGGGCAAGGAACCAATTACCGGTACTCGTTTTCCTTTGCAAAAGGCAATTTATATGCAAAATCCAAAGTCGATCCGGTTTACCTAGTCCCTGTAGAAGAGGGAGTAGTGGTCAAGGCTGCGCTCAACAATCCATTGGCGGCGACGGTGGGAGATGAGTCTGCCAAGGGGTCCTATGTTGGGGTTTCGTTTATGTTTGATCAGCCAACTCAAATCGTAGCTCCGAGAAAAGGAATCATCGCAGAAATGAAAATGGATGCGAAGGTAGAGGGACAAAATCTCAGCTTCGCAAGGGAAGAAAACTACATAGAGATCTACCACGAAGATGGGACATTTACTAAGCTAACTGTGCTGAAATCAGGGTCTGAAAAAGTGAAAGTAGGGCAGCAGGTGTTTCCGGGTGATATTCTTGCCGAATCTGGAGGAGAGAATTATTCGCAGGGTCCCCATGTGAGAATGATCAATATCCGAACAGTCAAGGACAATGACCGATTAAATTATCAGCCTTTCCCAGTCTTTTTTGTCAGCGATAAAGGAAACCTGGAAGTCAAGCAATACGTCACTTTTTCCACGGTGCATCCAGAGGAAGTCATTACCATGGAGATGAGTAAAAAGGAATTGAAATCTTACCAAGAAGGGAAATAACTGAAGAATTGGGCTATTTTTTATTCCCTACCCATACTCCCAAAATCACCGCAGCAATCCCAATGTAATGGCCAAAGAGCAATACTTCTCCATCCAAAACTCCCCACATGATCGCTACGATCGGGATGGTGTAGGTTACCAAGCTGGCGAAAAACGGACTGGCACTTTTCACCATGATGTTGAAAAGGATCAAACCTGCAGCTGTGCCGACCATTCCCAAAATGGTGACATACCCCAATGCCTCCCAAGCTCCGGGATGGGTAGCCAGTTTGTAAGAAAAGTCAGTCCCTGCGAAGAGGTAAATCAAAGCCAGTGGCAGAATCATCAATAAGGAAATCGAGGAGATTTCGATCGATTTGAGTTTGGTAAAACGGGTTTTGATGACGTGGAGGTTAAAGCTGTAGCAAATACAGGCTGCGATGACAAAAAGTGCATAGGCATTGATTCCAGTCAAGGAGTCCCAACCTCCGTTTTCCTTGTAGGCTACCAGGATTACCACCCCGATGAATGCGATGACCAAACCGAATCCATTTCTCTTGGTGATTTTGGTGTTGAAAAAAGCACCACCTACCAGCACCACAAATAATGGTGTCAAGGCATTGAGCACCCCCGTAAGCGAACTGCTGAGTTGAGTCTGGGCTAAGGGAAAAAGAAAGGCAGGAATAAAACTTCCGAGCATTCCGGCCAAGAGTAGGTTTTTCACCTGGGTTTTATTCAGGTGTTTGATGCGGGGAAGGGAAAGTGGTAACAGTAGGCTTGCTGCAGCCACCATTCGGTAGGCACCTACTTCTCCAGGGCTAAACACTTCCAAACCGCGCTTGATCAAGATAAAGGAAGTGCCCCAAATCAAGGTCAGAATCACCAAGAGGGACCAGTTTTTCAGGCTATTTTCAGAAGTGGTGGTGCTCATTGACGAGTTGGTGATTGGGTCTGCAAAGGAAACAATTCTGGCAGAGAAATGGGGTAAAAAAAGAACCTCAGAGGTTAATTTTCTGAGGTTCGGTTATTTTCAGTTTTGGAATTCATAATCCGCATAAGCTTCGGCTACTCGCTCTAAGATTTCGCTCACCTGTTCGTAGGTTTCTGCTGTGACCATCTCGGTACGGAAGGGCTTGAAGTTGGGCATACCTCTAAAATAATTGGTGTAGTGCCGTCTCATCTCGAGGATTCCTTGCTTTTCCCCTTTCCACTCGATGGAGAAATCTAAATGCTTCTTTGTAACCGCAATTCGCTCCACCAAATCTGGTGCGGTTAGCTTTTCACCTGTCTCAAAGAAATGCTTGATCTCGTTGAAAATCCATGGATAGCCGATCGAAGCACGGCCAATCATCATTCCATCCACTTGGTATTTGGCGCGGTATTCTGCTGCTTTTTCTGGGGAATCGATGTCGCCATTTCCAAACACAGGGATATGAAGTCTTGGATTGTCTTTGACCAAATTGAGATAAGACCAATCTGCATCACCTTTGTACATCTGCTGACGTGTGCGGGCATGGATGGAAATGGCTTGAATCCCCACGTCTTGAAGGCGCTCAGCCACCTCTACGATTCGGATGGTGTCGTGGCTCCAGCCTAGTCTTGTCTTGACAGTCACGGGAATATTTACCCGCTTCACGATCTCGGCAGTCATGGATACCATCTTGTCTATATCCAAGAGAATACCCGCACCAGCACCTTTGCAAGCTACTTTGTGCACGGGACAGCCATAGTTAATATCCAGGATGTCGGGTCCGGCAGCTTCTGCGATGGCAGCAGCTTCGCGCATGGATTCGATTTCAGCACCAAAAATTTGAATGCCTACCGGGCGTTCGTAGTCGTAGACATCCAGTTTCTGGATACTTTTGGCAGCATCGCGGATGAGTCCTTCGGAGCTGATAAATTCGGTGTACATGAGGTCTGCCCCATTTTGCTTACATACCGCTCTGAAAGGCGGATCACTCACATCTTCCATGGGGGCGAGTAGAAGAGGAAAGTCTCCCAACTCTATATTTCCAATCTTAACCACTTCGCAATTCTAAATTTGACGTAAATTTAGCCCAAATATGGAGATTTACGAAACTCAAGCTGAAATTGCCAAACGCCATAATTGGCTTTTGTCCCTGGTAGTCATTGTCTTAGTTACATTTGGTGTATTGGTTTTACTGCAGGGATTGGCAGTAGCATTCATCCCTTCACTTTTTAATATTTCTCTAGAAGACTTTATGTCTTTAATCTCCGGTAATTACGATGTGCCCAATGGGAGAATGGCCATGCTTTTTGCACAGGGATTGGGTTCGGGAATTGGTTTTTGGGCAGCTTCTTGGTTCATCATTCGATTTATAGAAAAGGCCAATTTGCATTGGGATATTCAAAGCGCACGGTTGAATGGGAAAAATCTCGGTTTGATTGTGCTGATGACTCTTGGTGGAATGTTGTTCAATGGTCTGTTGGTCTATTGGAATGCACAATTAGAGCTACCTGAGGTGATGGCAGGTATGGAAAGCTGGATGAAAGAAATGGAAACACAGTTGATGGAGTTAACAAAGTTTCTGACAGACTTTCAGAATGTGCCTGAGCTATTAACTGGTATATTGGTGATTGGAGTTTTTGCAGGTGTGGGAGAGGAGCTCTTTTTCAGGGGATTGATTCAACCCAAGATGCAGGGCTATTTTAAATCTCCTCATTGGGGAATTTGGATCACGGCAATCATCTTCTCCGCGATCCATGTGCAGTTTTACGGGTTCTTGCCAAGAGTATTTTTAGGTGCACTTTTCGGTTACATGTACCATTATTCAGGTTCCTTACATTATCCTATCCTCGCACATATTTTCAATAATTCACTGACTGTAGTGGTCGTGTACCTTTCCAATCAGGGGTACTTTGATTTTGATTTGGAATCCACCGATTCGGTCTCATATCCTGCAGCGATTGTTGGTTTCTTGGTTCTTATTCTCGGATTCCTTTATTTTAAAAAAGTCAATACGCTGGAAGATGGAAAATTGGATAAAGGTCTTTGAGGATCAAAATCAAATTAGGGCAGAGATTGTTAAGGGGGTTTTGGAAGAGAAAGGAGTTCCTGCTGTAGTTTTAAATAAAAAAGAAACAGTCTACCAACTCAATGGCACTTATCAGGTATTGGTTCCGAATGACCAAGCCATCCACGCCCTCCAATTGATTCAGCATGAGATCGAGTTTTAATATCAATAATTACAGCAATCTCGCTCAGCGCGCTATCACCGCTTTGATTGGCGGATTGGTCGTTGTTTTGGGGTCTATTTATTCTGATTGGACCTATTTTTTGATTTTTGCAGGGATTCTGGGTTTCTCTCAAATGGAATTCTACAAGCTTTCCGGACTGGATGGCATGTTGCCTTTGAAAAGTTTTGGGACCTTTTTGGGTCTGATGATCTTTGTGTTGACTTTCATGATCGAAAAAGAGAGGCTTTCTCATGAATACCTTTACCTGATTTTTCCACTTGTCTCATTGACATTTTTTATCAAGCTCTATAAAAAGACGGATAAAAAGCCATTTACAGGTGTAGCCTTTACTTATCTGGGGATTTTTTATGTCGCAGTGCCTTTTTCTCTGTTGAACTTGGCCGTTTTCTCTGTCGACGCCGTATACCACTACGAGATTTTGATCGGATGTCTCTTGATACTATGGGCAAGTGATACGGGAGCGTACTTTGCAGGTACCAAGTTTGGGAAGACCAAACTGTTTGAAAGAGTTTCTCCGAAGAAGTCTTGGGAAGGATTTTTGGGTGGTGCTTTTTCTGCCATTGCTGTGGCTTTTGTGATCTCTCAATATTTTACAGTGATAGAAGATTGGAAGTGGTTGGTGATTGCGGGCATCATTATTATTGCTGGGACGTATGGAGATTTGATTGAGTCATTATTTAAGCGATCGATTGAAATCAAAGACTCCGGTAAAGGGCTGCCCGGGCATGGTGGATTTATGGATCGTTTTGACGGATTGTTACTTTCAGCCCCATTTATCACTGCCTTTTTGAAAATCTTCTAACTCAAAGGGGCTCTCTTTGAAAATCTGATTAAGTTTGTACCGCAGTTCACTTTATTAAAAAAACCCAATATGGCTTACCTAGAACCGGCTCCGATTAAGGATAGAGAAAATCCTTTGGAGTCAATGATGGAGAGATTCAACATTGCCGCAGAGAAACTCGGCTTGTCTGATGAGGTGTACAATGTGCTGAAAAATCCTGCCAAGCAGGTAATTGTGTCTTTGCCCATCACGATGGACAATGGAAAGATTCAAGTTTTTGAAGGTATTCGAGTCATTCACTCCAATATTCTTGGGCCTGCCAAAGGTGGGATCAGATTTGCACCTGATGTACACTTGGATGAAGTAAGGGCGCTTGCTGCCTGGATGACGTGGAAGTGTGCTGTAGTAGATATCCCTTATGGTGGCGGTAAAGGTGGAGTGAGATGTAATCCTCGCGAGATGTCCAAAGGTGAAATTGAGCGATTGATGCGTGCCTACACTATGGCCATGATCGATGTATTCGGTCCGGATAAAGATATTCCTGCTCCTGATATGGGAACTGGACCAAGAGAAATGGCTTGGTTGATGGACGAATATTCTAAGGCACATGGTATGACCGTACCTGCAGTAGTCACTGGAAAACCACTGGTTTTGGGTGGTTCATTAGGAAGAACCGAGGCGACGGGTCGTGGAGTGATGGTTTCTGCCTTGGCAGCGATGCAAAAATTGAAAATTAACCCTTTCCAAGCTACTTGTGCTGTGCAAGGATTTGGAAATGTGGGTAGCTGGGCCGCAAGACTTTTGGAAGAAAGAGGTCTGAAAGTAGTCGCTATCTCTGACCACACAGGCGCTTTTTACAATGAAAAAGGAATCAACGTCGTGGAGGCAATAGCCTATCGCGATGCGAATAATGGCACTTTGGAAGGTTATCAGGGTGGAGAAAAAATGGAAAATGCAGGCGATCTATTGACTTTGGAAGTGGATGTTTTAGTCCCTGCTGCCGTTGAAGACGTAATTACCATTGCCAATGCGGATAAAATCAAAGCCAAACTGATCGTAGAAGGTGCCAATGGTCCTACCTCTGCTAAGGCGGATGCGATATTGAATGAAAAAGGAATCATGGCTGTGCCGGATATTTTGGCAAATGCGGGCGGTGTAACGGTTTCTTACTTTGAGTGGGTTCAAAACAGACTTGGTTACAAGTGGACGGCTGATCGTGTCAACAGAAGATCTGATCGAATCATGAAGGATGCGTTTGACAATGTGTATGATGCCTCTGTGAAATACGATGTACCGATGAGAATTGCAGCATATATCGTGGCTATCGATAAAGTGGCTAAGACGTACACCTTCCGAGGAGGTTTCTAAGTCAATTCTGATCAAATGCGTTAACTTTGGGCGTGGGGAGAGTTTCTCCACGCCTTTTTAATGAAAAGCTTATGATGACAATACATAAAGAAGGAAGAGTACTTTTATTTTGGATGATGATCATCCTTGCAGGTCTTAATTACCTGTTGTATTTCTATTTGCCTGAGGAAAGGCTTTTAATGAATGTGTCTCTTTTGGTTAGTGTGATTCTTTACCTAATCGTACTTCAATTTTTCAGAAACCCCGTTTTTGAGGCTCCGCAAGAGGATGGGGTTGTATTTGCTCCTGCAGATGGAAAAGTGGTGGTGATCGAAGAGGCAGTGGAGGACGAGTATCTGAAAGAAAAGAGAAAGCAAGTATCCATTTTCATGTCACCCATTAATGTGCATGTGAATCGCTCTCCCGTGAAAGGTGTGGTGGAATATTTCAAATATCATCCAGGCAAATACTTGGTGGCTTGGCATCCCAAATCCAGCACAGAAAATGAGCGGACTTCTATGGTAATTAAAGATGCAAAAGGCAATAAAATCATGGTTAGACAGATTGCTGGAGCCTTGGCAAGGAGAATCAAATGGTATGTGAAAGAAGGAACGCCGCTGGAGCAGGGAGGTGAGTTTGGCTTCATCAAGTTTGGCTCGAGAGTGGACCTTTACTTGCCTCTTGATGCCGAAATCCTTTGCCACATGGATCAGGTTACCAAAGGTGCCCGCACTCCGATTGCCAGATTAAAATAAATGAATCAATCTCGGGATTACCGTAAAATGAAGGCCTTCTGAATACTCAGGAGGCCTTTTTGATGCGGTATATCCAAGTGCCCAAGCCAACTGAAGCAACAAAAAAGATCAGACTGAGCCATTCAAATGGCCTTCTTTCAGCGACCTTTTTTTCGATTTCAGCTTCTTTTTCAGCAAGTGCTCGCTTGAGAATCTGCCCCTCTTTTTCAAGTTTGAGGGCAATAGATTTGTAGTCTTCCTTTTCTTGGGTGATGCTGACTTTCTCAATTGTGCCTTGCATTCTGAGCTCCTCCATGATCTGATTGTCTTTGATCAGGATTCGTTCTAGCCATTCGTTGGTTTCAATCATGTCCTTCTTTGTTCGATTGCCAAAAATGCCTGTCTTCTTGCTCTCAGAAGCTTTCCATTGGGAATGGAGCAAATCCCGCTCCTCGATCATCCGTTGCAGTTTAGCACTTTCGATACTGTCTGCTTGCCATAGGGAAATCAGTAGGGTAAAAATAAAAGTCAGCATAACAATTTGTTTAGTGCTGACTTTTGCAAAACACAAGCCAATTCAGTAGGCAGTCTATAGTCTCAGTAGGTAGTTTTTTGGAACTGAAAACTGGTTACTGATCACTGCCTACTTTCCATGCGCGGGTCATTTCCTTCTTTCCTGGAGGTCCTGGTAGAGATTCGACTTCCAAGCCAAGTTCCTTTAGGTCGCGCTTCAATTGGCCCATCGCGCAATAGGTTGTGAAAAGTCCTCCCGGACGCATGGCATCTACCACTTTTTCCAAGACTTCTTTTTTCCACAATTCAGGCTGTTTGCTGGGGGCAAATGCATCAAAAAAGACCACGTCTGAAGGGTAAAGCTGTACCTCTTCCAGTGTAGCCTTGTCTTTTTTCATATTGAAATATTCGGAAACTGGCCCGCCTTCATTCCACGGAGCCTGATGGAGCGCTTCGAAGTATTTGTGGTAATGCCAAATGCTGTGGTCGTGCTCGATATAGTTGAGTTGGGAGTAGATCTCTTTTTCCAAAGGAAAAGGCTCGATCGTATGATATAGAACAGGAATCTGATTTTGTTCTGCCCAGACTAAGGTTAGCCATGCATTGAGACCAGTGCCAAAACCCACTTCAAAAACGCGGATCGGGTATTTCCTTGGGTTTCTTGCCAGCCATGAATCCAAGCCATAGATCATAAAGACGTGAATGGATTCTCGATAGGCTCCATGGAAGCTGTGATAAGTCTCCTGCAGTCCCTCATGATAGAGTGAATGAGAGCCGTCTTCGGTGGTGATGATTTTTACTGTAGTGCTCATACTTTGTAAATCAATGCGGTACAGTAAGCAGAAATGCCCTCTTCTCTTCCCACAAATCCCAGCCATTCAGAAGTAGTCGCTTTGATAGAAATGGCGTCTTCGGCCACATTCATTACTTCTGAAAGACAGTTTTTCATGGAAGCAATGTGTGGGTTGAGTTTGGGTACCTGAAGACAAACCGTGGAATCCAGATTTCCAACTTCATAGCCAGCTTCTCTGATCATTTTCATCACTTCCTTTAGGAGAAGCTTACTGTCAATCCCTTTGTATTTTGGGTCCTTGTCCGAAAAGTGATAGCCTATATTTCGCATGTTGGCAGCTCCTAATAAGGCATCACAGATCACATGAATGAGTACGTCGGCATCTGAATGGCCTACAGCACCTTTGACATGATCTACTTTAATTCCGCCTAGCCAAAATTCATAACCTTCTTTCAACTGGTGGACATCGTATCCAAAACCTATTCTAAATGGAGTCATGCTTAATTAGATTGATAGTATAGCACAGAGGACTGCTCTTCTTTGAGAAGTTGATGAGCCCAAGTTTTGATTTCCTGAGGGCTGAGTTTTGATTTATTGTCAAACTCATGCCAATATAACTCCGGTCCGCCCAAATGAGCATAGTAGGCTAGATTCATGGCGCGGTTGAGGAGCTGGACATTTTCATAGGTCTTCATTGCTTCGCCCTGGTTTTTTATTTTTTGAAGGGAGAGTTCGCTGATTTCCTGGTTCAAAAAATCTTCAATCACTTCATCCAAGGCTTTTTCTGCTTCTTTTGCTGATATTCCCTGCTCCATTTTGCCAGAAAAAACAAGTAGTCCCGGATCTACAGAGCCTGTGATGTAAGCTCCCACTGAGGCGAAGATTTTTCCGTTTTTAACCAATCGCTGCTCCAAAAGTGAAGACTTTCCAAATCCCATTAGATCACTGATTAGGTCAGCCTCCAAGTAGCCTTGAGCTCCTTTTTCAGGCATTTTATAAGCTTTATACAGGGCATCAGTCGGTACTTTGGCTTCAACTTCTTTGGCTCTTTTTGCCAATTGAGACTGTTCTTTCGGGATTGAATGGTTTTTCTTGGCATGAGCTGGGATAGGGCCAAACCATTTTTTGGACAGAGATTCAATCTGAGCTTTGGTAACATCTCCCGCCACGACGAGGATGGCATTTCCCGGGTGGTAGTTTTTTTCGTAAAAATCCCAAACATCCTCTCGGGTATATCCTTCGATGTCACTAAGATCTTTTCCGATGGTAGGCCACTGGTAGGGGTGAGTTTCAAAGGCCAAACCTCTCATGTGATGCCATACATCTCCATAGGGCTGATTGAGGTAGCGCTGCTTAAATTCCTCCATGACCACTTTCCGCTGAGTTTCGATGGTCTTTTCACTCAACGTAAGTTGCAACATTCGGTCCGATTCCAGCCAAAATGCTGTTTCTATGTTAGAAGCCGGCAGGGTCATGTAGTAATTGGTGATATCCGGGCTAGTAAATGCATTGCAAGATCCACCAACTCGCTCTAGTTCACGGTCAAAAACAGGCACATTTGCTGAACTTCCAAACATGAGGTGCTCAAAGAAATGAGCCAGGCCAGTTTTTCCTTTTTCTTCAAATCTGGACCCTACTTTATAAAGGAGATTGAAGACGGCAATTTTAGAACTGTGATCTTCATGGACTATTACTTCCAATCCATTATCTAGGTAAAAGCGGTGGTAGTCGAGCATTTGAGAAGTTGATTCAAAAACAAGTTGCAAAGTCAGGATTTTGTTTAGGGCTGATTTTCTTGCAAGAAGAATTGTCCTAAACCTTTACTCCAGCCATTGATGTAAGAAGTCCCGATTTTTACAAAAAAAACCGAACTTTGGTTCAGATCGCTAAGTTAGACTTCCCAAACATACTTCTCGCCCAATCTGATGAAAAAACACCGTGTAGCACTGAGTAAAACAGGTCAGTTTTCCTCCTTCTTTTTAGACTATATCCAAGGCAGGGAAGATCTTAACCCTTTTTATGCTCATTCTCCCAAAATTGAGAGCTTTAAAGATGCGATCACTGCGAAGTCGTTTTCTCACGAGAAAAGGGAAGTTTTAGTAAATGCATTGATCAAACAGTACAAGGGCGTAGAACTGTCCGAATTGGCAGAGCAAAATCTTTCTGCCTTGCTAAAGCCCAATACATTTACAGTGACCACCGGCCATCAGCTTAACTTGTTTACCGGCCCTCTTTATTTCATTTATAAAATCGTATCTACTATTAACCTTGCTAAGAAATTACAGCAAGCCTATCCTGATTGCCATTTTGTGCCTGTGTATTGGATGGCTACGGAGGATCATGATTTTGAAGAGATTAATTATTTCAAGCTTGATGGTAAAAAGTATCAATGGATAACTGATCAAAAGGGCGCTGTGGGAGACTTTGAGTTGGACGCTACTTTTAGAGAGTTCTTGAAAAGTGTGAGTTTTGCCCCTGAATTTTTCAAAAAAGCCTATTCTGAAAGCAAAACCCTGAGTGAAGCGGTCAGGAAGTATGTGAATGATCTTTTTGGAAAAGAAGGATTGCTAGTGGTGGATGGAAATGATTCCTCCCTTAAAAGTCAATTCCGAGACGTAGTTCTATCCGATTTATTTGATCATAAGCCCTTTCAAATGGCTCAAAAAGCGACTCAGGGCTTGGAAAAGCTAGGGTACAAGAGCCAGATTTTCCCTAGAGAAATCAACCTCTTTTATTTGGAAAAGGGCGTTAGAGAGCGGATCGAACGAGTAGGAGAGGAATTTAGAGTAGTCAATACTTACCTTCAATTTACAGAAGGAGAGATTAGGTCTTTGGTCCAAGACCATCCCGAACGGTTCAGTCCAAATGTAGTTTTGAGACCACTTTACCAAGAGATCATTTTGCCGAATCTTGCCTATTTGGGCGGTCCTGCCGAGGTGGTTTATTGGCTTCAATTAAAAGGAGTGTTTGATGAATTTCAGATTCCTTTTCCGGTCTTGATGCCGAGGAATTTCGCTTTGCTTCTTAATCAATCTACGGTGAAAAAAATGGAGCAGGTGAAATGGAATGTTGAGGAGCTTTTTGTGGATTATGAGGTTTGGAAAAAAGAATTCATCAAAACTCAATCTGATTTGGATTTGAGTCTAGCCGCTGAGCGAAATATTATCAGCGAGTTATTTGAAAGCAAGGCAAAAGAAGCCTCATCTTTGGACGCAACTTTGGTTCAAGCTTTTGAAGCAGGAAAAGTCCGCAGCTTAAAGATTTTGGATCAAATGGGGACAAAATTGAGAAAAGCGGAAGAGCGGAAACTTCAGATAGAATTGTCGAGAGTAAAAGGTATCTTGGATTATTGTGCTCCGGGTGGAAGTCCTCAGGAGCGAGTGGTCAACATGATGCAATTTTATCTTGGGCGACCGGATCTGTTGGACGCTTTCTTGGAAAGCTTTGACCCTTTTGACTATCAAATGATGGTATTTGAAATTTCATGAACCATCAGTCCTTTAAAGAAAAAATTAGATCCTGATGAAAACCAAACAGGAGTTACGCTCTGCGTACAGACAGCTTAGAAAAAAGCTCAGTTCAGAACAGGTTAAGCAAAAATCCAAAGAAATATGCCTGCAAGTAGAATCTTGGTTGGCGAAGAATCCAGATTTGGATCACTTTCATATGTTCTTTCCCATTGATCGATTTAATGAGGTCAATACCTTTTATATAAAGGAGGTATTGGAAAGTAAAGACAAAGCAATCTACACCTCTCAAGTTCTCAAGCAAGAATTGGGTATGGAGACGCTGAAGCTTCCCAAAGATGCTGCTTTCTTCCTGGATGAATGGGGAATTCCAGTTCCTCAAGAATCCATCATGGTTTCTCCCAACAAACTTCAAGTAGTTTTTGTACCTCTGTTGGCCTATGACTTAAAAGGCAACCGAGTAGGATTTGGAAAAGGGTACTATGATGCTTTTTTGGCAAAACTGTCTCCTGAGGTGATTAAAGTTGGATTAAGCTTCTTTGAACCGGAAAATCAAATTATTCCCGAAGAACATGATGTGCCCTTGTCCATGTGCATCACGCCTGAAAAAGTGCTAATTTTCTGAATCACTGGAATCAGAATGAAAAAGGTCTTTTTTGGTTTAATCCTCTTGCTCAGTTTTTCCTTTGGTAATCAAGCCCCCGCTCAATATCAAATGAGAGGGTATAATACCATGGTTGGTTTTAGGGCCGGTACTTCTTTTGGAGGTACCATCAAGCGATTTATCACAGACCATGATGCCATAGAAGCCATGGCCTTCAACAGATGGAAAGGTTGGAATTACACCTTACTTTACATTCACCACATGGATGTAAGAGAATTTCGGGGTATGGAATGGTACTTAGGTGGTGGAGGTCACTACGGGATTTGGAGAGAACCAAAAGCTGAGCCCCCTTGGGTGTATAAAGGAACTTCTGATTATAAAGCGTATGGAGTAGATTTCATTGCAGGTTTAGAGTATAATTTTTATAATACTAATGTGTATTTAAGTTTTGATTGGAAGCCCGCATATAATTTTGTCGACTTTACAAAACTTTGGTGGGATGAAGCAGCCTTTACTTTGAAATATTCCTTCTGAAATTGAAAAACCGGTTTAAAAATGAACCGGTTTTTCAATTTTTAGCAAGAAATTATCAAATTATTTGAAAAAAATGAATCAATAATTTCGAAATTTTCTCTTTAGTAAATTTTATTTTCACCAAATAGAATATTTTTAAAATAATCTTGGGTAAAAACATCAAAAGCCTAGATTTTATACTTAAAAACAAGGGAAAAATCTCTTTTCACTGAGTTTTGAATATTTTTTTCAGAAGAAAAATTTTTTTTAAAATGTTGAAAATTGGCATTTTCTCAAAATATTGTTTTGGCAATGTTAAAAAATCTAGGCTTTTGGGTTAATATTTGTTAATAATGGCAGCTCAAACCAAATAATTAGCTTTTTGGGCCATTGAAACGAATTTTTTACCGCTTTTGAAATTCAAGGCAAATAAATTTTCTTTACGGATCAACTAAACTAAATACCTTATGAGAAAAGCTTTACTCTTTGTTGTTGCGCTTTTCACCATGGCCCTCAGTTATGAGGTGTCGGCGCAGCAACGGGTAATTACCGGCAAGGTAATTTCCGAGGAAGACGGTCTAGGGTTGCCAGGTGCAACAGTTCTCGTGAAGGGTACGACAGTAGGTACTACCACCGATTTGGATGGTAACTATTCTATCAACGTACCAGCGGGATCTGATGTGCTGATCTTCTCTTTTGTGGGACTTAAGTCTGCAGAAGAGGCAATCGGTAACCGGACTGTAGTCAATGTCACTCTGACGACTGACGCATCACAACTATCCGAAGTGGTAGTTACCGCGATCGGTATCGAAAGAGAGAAAAAAGCGCTGGGTTACGCTGTAACCTCAGTGGACAATGCTCAACTGGAGAATCGTCCAGAAGCAGACGTTGCCCGTGTTTTGCAGGGCAAAGTACCAGGGGTTAACATTACCTCTACTAACGGTATGTCTGGTTCAGGTACAAACATGGTAATCAGAGGTTATTCCTCAGCTACCGGTTCTAACCAGCCTTTGTTCGTAGTGGACGGTGTTCCTTTCAACACCTCAACTAACGCGCAAAACGGATTTACCACTGGTGGTGCAACAACCTCTTCACGTTTCTTGGATATCGATCCAAACAACATCGAGAGTATGTCTGTATTGAAAGGTCTTTCTGCTACCGTTCTTTATGGTGACCAAGGACGAAATGGTGTAATCTTGATTACTACCAAGTCTGGTGCTACCAAAAGAAAAGCTGCTGAAGTGACGATCAACCAGTCCCTGTTTACTAACGAGGCTGCTTCACTTCCTACTTATGGTCAGATTTATGGTAACGGTTTCCAGCAAGCTCCAGGTTTCTTCTTCTCTAACTTCGGTCCGAGAATGGATACTGGTCTTACGATCAACCACCCATATGCAACTTCATCAGTTGCTGCCGTAAGAAACGCGTTCCCTCAGTTTTGGGTGAATGGCGTAGTAGGCGGTACTCCAGTACAGTATGAATACAAGGCATACAGAGACCCATCTGAAATCTTCTTCAGACAAGGTCTGATCTCTAACACCTCTGTTCAGGTAGCTGGTGGTTCAGATAAGACTGGTTTCAATGCAAGCTTTGGATATACAGATGAAGAAGGTTTCGTTCCTGGTAACAACCTTCAGAAGTATAACTTTGGTTTGGGTTTGAATTCAGCTGTGACTGACAAGCTTTCTGTCAATTCTTCATTTACGTTTGCAATTACAGATCTTGTATCTCCACCTGCTAACGCATCTTACGGTTCTGGTAGTGATATTCCTTCAGTATTCGGTCACGTGCTTTTCACGCCACGTTCCGTTGATTTGGAAAACCTTCCATTCGAAAACCCAGTGGATAAAAGCTCTGTTTACTTCAGAGGTGGTAACGATATCACTAACCCTAACTGGTTGGTTAGATATTACAAAAATACTTCTGACGTAAGACGTTTCTTCAACTCTACTTCCTTGAACTATGATTTCAACGATAACTTCTCAATGACGTATCGTTTGGGTCTAGATACTTACTCTGAACTTCAAGAGGTAATGTATAACAAGGGTGGTGCCACAGCTAACTTGGCAACTCGTAATGGTTATTACAGAACAGTAAACATCAACAACACCATCTGGAACCAAGACTTGATCTTGAACTGGAAGAAAGAATTTTCTGACAAATTCGGAATGAGTGCTTTGTTGGGTGCTAACTCACGTTTTGACTCTTACATTCAGTCAGGTGTTGCTTCTCAAGGACAGTTGGCTTTCGGATTGTTTAGACATTCTAACTTTGCTACCTCTGCAAGTACAGATGCTTACTCTGGTGGTAACATGAACTACGGTGTAGACGAAAGAAGATATGGTGTGTATACCAACATTACTTTGGACTACTCTGACTATTTGTTCTTGAACTTGTCTGCTCGTAATGACTGGACTTCAACAGTTGAAAAAGAAAACAGAAGTATTCTTTATCCAGGAGGTTCTATTTCCTTCATCCCTACTACAGCATTTGACTGGAGATCTTCTACAGTGAATGACCTTAAGTTGAGATTGGGATATGGTACTTCAGCTGGTTATCCAAGTCCATACAACACACGTAACGTGTTGGCTCAAACTGCACGTGCATTTGATAGAGATGGAGTAGTTACAACAACGCACTCAGTTTCTAACGTATTGGGTAATCCAAACTTGAAGCCAGAACTTCACGGAGAATTGGAATTCGGTGTAGAAGGTGTGATGTTCAACAACAAGTTGAGATTTGACCTTTCCTTATACGAAAAGAATACAAGAGACTTGATCACTCAAGCTCCAATTGACCCATCTACTGGTTTTACTTCAACTGCCATCAACATTGGTAAAATCAGAACTCGTGGTGCTGAATTCCAAGCAACTGTAACTCCTGTTTCTACTGCTTCCGGATTTGAGTGGAATTCTACTTTGAACTGGGGTATGTATAGAACAACTGTAGTTGAGCTTGGTGGTGGATTGGAAGAAGTTGTAATCGCAGGATTTACCGATTTGGGTAACTTTGCGATTCCAGGTCAGCCTTTCAACATCATCAAAGGTATCGGATTTGATCGCGATCCAGCTACTGGACAGCCTATCATCCTTTCAAACGGTGTTCACAAGCCAACCAACGAGCCTGTTGTTTTGGGTGATCCAAACCCAGCTTGGACTGGTTCATTCATCAACAGCTTCACTTTCAAAGGATTTACTTTGAGTGCAATGTTGGAGTACAGACATAAAGGTGTGATTTTCTCTAACACAGTAACTGCTACATTGGCTCGTGGTGTAACCAAAGACCCTGTTGCTGACAGAGAATTGACCTTCATCATGCCAGGTGTAAGACAAGATGGTACTAATGCGGACGGTACTCCTCGTTACATTCCAAACGATTATCAAATCTCGGCTTCTGACTATTTCTTCTCTGGTTATCAGGGAGCTACTGATGAGCCTAACGTATTTGATGGATCAATGGTACGTTTGAGAGAAGTATCCTTGTCTTATGCGCTGCCAAGTTCTTTGATTTCAAAGACTCCATTCAAGAGAGCTTCTTTGGCACTGAGCGGTACAAACTTGTGGTTCTTGGCCCTTAACTTCCCTCCAAACATGAACTTTGATGTTGACGTGTTGGGTACAGGTGTTGGTAACGGTCTTGGATTTGATTTCGTAACTGGACCTAGCTCTAAGAGATTGGGTGGAACGTTGACTCTTACTTTCTAACCCCAAACTGAAATGACAATGAAAAGATTTATATATGGCTTGACGATGGCTGCCGGTATGGTATTGGCTACGTCATGTGCAGATAAACTGGATGAACTGTTGGAAAACCCAAATGCTGTTAACGCAACTACAGCATCTCCGGATTTCTTGCTGAACAGAATCCAGTTGGATTATCAAAGCTTGTGGTTTGGTGTATCAGACCGGGGAGCTCGTTTGACTCGTATTATCAACCAGGGTTCTGCTCTTTATGAGGCTGCTTACACTCCTGTTTCTACAAATGGTACGTGGTCAAATGCTTACGCGAATATCTTGGCGGATATTGATTTCCTTTTGCCTTTGGCAGAGACTTCAAATCTTCAGCGCCACATGGGTATAGCTAAGACGATCAAGGCAATGGTCTTGATGGATTTGGTGGATACTTATGGTGATGTTCCTTATTCTGAAGCTCTTGATCCTGCTAACTTCAATCCTAAAGTTGACAACGGTCAAGCTGTTTACGCCGCTGCCTTGGCTCTTTTGAATGAAGCTAATGGTCACTTTACAGTAGCTAACGCTTCTGGTACTCCTAACGATTATTTCTATAACAGAAACTATACTCGTTGGAACAAGCTGGTTAATACCTTGAAGTTGAAATACTACCTTAACACAAGATTAGTAGATGCTGCTGCTTCTAGAGCAGGCATCAACGCTTTGATTGCAGGTGGTGCTCTTTTAGCTACAGGTGATGATTTCGTGTTCAGATTTGGTACTACCAATGCTGACCCGGATTCTAGACATCCAAAGTTTGCAGGTCAATATACCGCAGGTGGTGGTGACTATCAATCTACTGATTTCATGCATCATTTGACAGTTGAGAAAGGCTTCGATGATCCTAGAACTAGATATTATATCTATCGTCAGGTTTTGACAAATACGACTAGTGTTGATGAACAAGAGTGTATTTCTCAAATTGCTCCACCTCATTACCTTGTTGGAGATTTCCCATACTGTAATCCTGCTGGTAACAGAGGTTACTGGGGTAGAGATCACTTGGACCCAGATGGTATTCCACCAGATGGTTTAAAGAGAACTGCTTTTGGTGCTTTCCCAGCTGGTGGTCGTTTTGACAATGATTCAGGTGCTCCTGTAAACAACATTAACCTTGGTATGAGAGGTGCGGGTCTTCACCCTATCATGTTGGCTGCTTATGTAGATTTCATGTTGGCAGAAGCTGCACTTACCCTAGGAACTACTGGTGATGCTAAAGCTTTGCTTCTTTCTGGTATTCAGAAACACATGAACTTTGTAAGAGCATTTGCAGTAGGTGGTGCTGAAGGCGCTACAATCACTGCTTTCGAACCTGCTGCTACTTTCACCGCTCGAGTAAATAACTACCTTGCTTATGTCGGTAATCAATTTGATGCTCAGCCTAATGCTGACAAACAGTTGAATGTTATCGGCCGTGAGTATTGGTTGTCTTTGTTCGGTAACGGTATGGAAGCTTACAACATGTACAGAAGAACAGGTAAGCCTGAAAGATTACAGCCTGCTTTAGAAGAAAGACCAGGTCCGTTCGTTAGATCATTCTTGTATCCAAACAACTACATCGTGACTAACACTAACGCGGTTCAGAAACAAAATCTTGCGCAACAAGTGTTCTGGGATAAAAATCCTGCTTCACCTTGGATTTATTAACCAATTAATTTAGAAAAAATGAAAATGCTAAGATATAGTTTCGGCTTGTTGGCAAGTGCGCTCATCTTTCTAAGCTCTTGTAGAGATTTTGTAGAGCCTAATGTGCCTTACAAAGATTTTGATACAGGTGCTTATTTAAGAACCATTTCCAGAACAAGTACAACGTTCAATTTCTTTGACCTTAATGCGTCAAAGTTTGCTCTAACACTTGAAGCAGTTGATATTGAAGATGGAAAGACTGTAGAAACAGTAGAAATCCGTGTTCGACATAGAAGATTGATCCCTGGTGTTGGTCTTCGTTACACTCCACAAAGTGATGTGGTTGTAAAAACTCTTCAGGCATCTGATTTTCAGCCAAATGCTGATTCAAGATTCTTGAGAACTTCTTTTGAAGTTACTGCTGCGCAAGCAATTGCTGCTGTAGGTTTAACTGCAGGTCAAATTGAAGGTGGAGATGTGTTCGAATTTAGATTGGTTTTGAATGACAAATTTGGAAGAAGATTCAGCTCAGATAACGTGACTACTAACGTGGCGGGTGCTCCTTTCTACGCATCTCCATTCCAGTATCCTGTTGCCGTAATTTGTCCTTCTAACCTAGCAGGTACATACCAGTTTGATGCTCTTGAAACCTTCTGTGGAAAGACCTTCTCTGGTTCTACAGTTTGGACAGCAGTTGCTGCATCTCCTGGATCTTACACCGTATCTGATGGAACCTTTGGCGCATGGCAAGCTTGTTATCCTGATACATGGGGCAGTGGAAACGTAAGAATCAATGATGCTTGCGGTAGATTGACCATGACTGGTACAGATAAATATGGTGATAGCTATTCTATGACTGTGAAGAGTGCTGATGCCCAAACACTAACATTCGAGTGGGTTAATACTTACGGTGAATTTGGTACAGTAGCAGTTAAATCAAATGCTGGTAAACCTTGGCCATCTTTGAGATAAGTTAGTATCTCTTTAAAATTTTAAAAGCAACGTCGAAAGGCGTTGCTTTTTTTTTAATCTTCTGAATTTGAATTAATATTTGAGAAAGCAAATAAGCGGTTTTTTTTAACGACCTCTATCTCTTAGCTTTGCTTGTTCTCAAAAAATAACCATGGATAAATTCTCTTTCATAGCAAATGCTCATGTTTCTTATATCGATGAGCTGTACGCTAATTACAAAAACGATCCAGCCTCAATAGACCCAAGTTGGAAGGAGTTTTTTGATGGCTTTGACTTTGCATTGGCTAATTATGGTCAAGAAGAAACAGGTTCTTCGGTGTCTGCTAAGACATTTGGGAATTCGATTTCCGATTCAATTAAAGCTCCGGGTACCATTATGGATATGGAGTTTTTACCAAAGGAAATTAAAGTTAGAGCCTTGATTCATGCCCATCGTTCTCGTGCTCACTTAAGATCTAAAACTAACCCTGTTAGGGAAAGAAGGGATCGTAAGGCGATGATTGACCCTGAAAATTTTGGTTTGGGGCAAGAAGATATGAATACTGTATTTCAAGCTGGTAATGAACTAGGTATTGGCAATGCTAAGCTTGCCGATATTATCTCAGCTTTGAAGACAATATATGAGGGTCCAATGGGCTTTGAATACCTGTATATTCGTGACCCAGAGATGTTGGATTGGTTTAAATCCAAAGTTGAAAAGGAAGCTTTGGCTTTTAACCCTTCAAATGATGAAAAGAAGAGAATCCTATTCAAGTTAAATCAGGCCGTTGTTTTTGAAAACTTTTTACATACCAAGTACTTAGGTCAAAAACGTTTTTCCCTCGAAGGAGGAGAAAGCACTATCCCTTTCTTGGATGCCGTCATCAACACGTCCGCTTTACATGGTGTAGAGGAAGTAATGATTGGTATGGCTCACAGAGGACGATTGAATGTCCTTGCTAATGTGATGGGCAAAACTTACGAACAGATTTTCTCTGAATTTGAAGGGACTGCGAAGCCTGATCTTACCATGGGTGATGGAGATGTGAAGTATCATATGGGATACTCTTCTGATATTATTACTCCAGATGATAAAAAGGTTCATTTGAAATTGGCTCCAAATCCCTCTCACCTTGAGGCTGTAAATCCTGTAGTTGAAGGCTTTGTCAGGGCAAAAATTGACCATGAACATAAAGGCGATGCTAAAAAGGCGCTTCCTATCTTGATTCATGGTGACGCAGCGGTAGCTGGTCAGGGCATTGTGTACGAGGTGACTCAGATGGCTGGCCTTAAAGGTTATAACACTGGGGGAACAATCCATTTTGTGATCAACAATCAGGTCGGTTTCACGACTGATTTTGACGATGCTCGTACTTCTATTTATTGTACTGATGTTGCTAAAATCATTGATGCACCTGTCATCCACGTAAATGGAGACAATGCTGAGGCGGTTGTTTTTGCAGCAAAACTTGCTGCTGAATTCCGTCAGAAGTTCAGTAAAGACATCTTCGTGGATATGGTATGTTACAGAAGACACGGTCATAATGAGTCTGATGAACCGAAATTCACCCAACCAGAACTTTACAATATCATTTCCAAGCATCCTAACCCTAGGGAAATCTATGTGAAGCGCTTGACTGAAAGAGGAGACTTTGACGCTAAGATCGCTGCTCAAATGGACGAGGAGTTCAGACAGCTGCTTCAGGATCGTTTGAACATGGTAAAAGAAAAGCCTCTTCCTTATCAGGCAACCAAGTTTGAAAGAGAGTGGGGAAGCTTAAGAAGATCAAAACCTGAAGACTTTGAGCAATCACCTGAAACTTCAATTACTCAGGATAAAATTGAAAAGGTAGCTGAGGCAATTACCTTTATTCCGAAAGGGTTCAAGCCAATTAAGCAAATCGAGGCGCAAATGAAGCAGCGAAAAGAGATGTTCTTTGAAACCAAAGAACTGAACTGGGCTTCTGCCGAATTGCTTGCATATGGTTCTTTGCTTTTGGAAGGAAAGACAGTGCGTATTACTGGTCAGGACGTGCAGCGTGGGACCTTCTCTCACAGACATGCTGTAATCCATGATGCTAACACGAATCAGCCTTTCAACTCTCTAAAAGAGATGCAGGATAGAAAAGGTCAGTTCCACATCTACAACTCACTACTTTCTGAATATGCGGTTTTGGGTTTTGAATATGGTTATGCCATGGCCAATCCAAACTCTTTAACCATTTGGGAAGGGCAGTTTGGAGACTTTGCCAATGGTGCTCAGACCATGATTGACCAGTTTATTTCATCCGGTGAATCCAAGTGGCAAAAAATGAACGGCATCGTGATGCTTTTGCCTCACGGCTATGAAGGTCAGGGACCTGAACATTCCAATGCCCGTCCAGAGCGATTCCTTCAGCTTTCTGCTGAATACAACATGGTGGTGGCAAATATTACGGAACCTTCAAACTTCTTCCACCTTTTGAGAAGACAGCTTACTTGGGAATTCAGAAAGCCATGTGTAGTCATGTCTCCTAAGTCTCTTCTGAGACATCCAAAAGTAGTTTCTCCGATTTCTGAGTTTACTTCAGGAAGATTTAGAGAGGTTTTGCCGGATACGACTGTGGACGCGAAAGATGTCAAGCGCGTAATTCTATGTACAGGAAAGGTATATTATGACCTTGAAGAGGCAAGAGAAAGAGATAAGATCAAGAATGTGGCTTTAGTCCGTGTGGAACAATTGCATCCACTGCCAAAGAATCAGATTTTGGAGGCAATCAAGCAATATAAAGGTGCTGAAGTGGTATGGGTTCAGGAAGAACCTGAAAACATGGGCTACTGGAATTACCTTCTGAGATTGTTGTACAAAGATCTTTCTATGACCGTAATTGCCCGTAAGCCTAGTGCTTCTCCTGCTACCGGATACAATAAAGTCCACGTCGAAGAGCAAAAAAATATTGTTTCTCAAGCGTTGAAGTTTTAATCTTATCATGCCCCAGTAGAAATACTTGGGGCAGTTTTTGAAAATCAGTGTAAAACCTCCTTCCAAAATAACCCGAAGGAAAAAATATATAACCATGAGCAAAGAAATGAGAGTACCTACAGTAGGGGAGTCTATCTCTGAAGTAACTGTAGGACAGTGGTTTAAAAAAGATGGAGATCTTGTTCAGCTTGACGAGGTGCTCTGTGAATTAGAATCAGATAAAGCAACCTTTGAATTTCCTGCAGAGGCAAGTGGGATTCTTAGAATTAAGGCTCAGCCAGGTGATACTGTAGAAATTGGCGGATTAATCTGTGTAATCGAAGAATCTGCAGGAGCTTCTGCATCAGCACCAGCTTCACAACCAAGTTCCCCAGCAGCTCAGCCTGTTGCTACAGGTGGAGTAAAGGATATGATTGTTCCGACAGTGGGTGAATCAATCACAGAAGTCACTTTGGCTAACTGGATCAAAAAGGATGGTGACTTTGTGACGCTCGATGAGATTATAGCTGAGGTAGATTCTGATAAAGCTACATTCGAACTTCCTGCCGAAGCAACCGGTATTCTAAGACACGTTGCCAAAGAAGGCGATGTGTTGGAAATCGGTGGTCTAATCTGCAGAATTGAAGTGACTGAAGGCGGTGCTGCACCTGCTTCACCTTCAGTTTCTGCACCTGCTGCCGCTGCATCCGCTCCTTCCAGCGAGTCTACCTATGCATCAGGACATGCTTCTCCTGCTGCTTCGAAAATTTTGGCAGAAAAAGGAATCCCTGCTACTGCTGTATCTGGAACCGGAAAAGATGGTAGAATAACCAAAGAAGACGCTATGAGTGCTCAAAAACCTGCTCCAGCCCCTGCTCCGGTAGCTGCCAAAGCAGTTGAACCTGTTGCCACTGCTATTGTCCCTGGCTCCAGAAATGTGAGAAGAGAAAAGATGTCTTCTTTAAGAAAGACAGTTTCTCGCCGATTGGTTGCGGTGAAAAATGAAACAGCCATGCTCACCACCTTCAATGAAGTGAACATGAAGCCAATCATGGATCTAAGATCCAAATTCAAAGATCAATTCAAAGAAAAGCACGGAGTGGGATTGGGCTTTATGTCCTTCTTTACCAAAGCGGTTTGTGTGGCTTTGAAAGAGTGGCCTGCTGTCAATGCGATGATCGATGGCAATGAAATTGTATTCAATGATTTCTGTGATATTTCTGTAGCTGTATCCGCTCCAAAAGGCTTGGTCGTTCCGGTGATCCGAAATGCTGAGTCCATGTCTTTTGATCAAATCGAAAAGGAAATCGTGAGACTGGCAGGCAAGGCAAGAGACAACAAACTTTCTATCGAAGAGATGACTGGAGGAACCTTTACCATCACTAACGGTGGTGTGTTTGGATCTATGATGTCTACCCCAATCCTCAATGCACCTCAGTCTGCTATCCTTGGCATGCACAACATCGTGGAGCGTCCAATTGCTGAAAATGGACAAGTTGTTATCCGTCCAATGATGTACATCGCCCTTTCCTATGATCACAGAATTATTGATGGAAGAGAGTCCGTTAGTTTCTTGGTTAGAGTGAAGCAATTGCTTGAAGATCCTACCAGACTTTTGTTTGGAGTTTAAAAAAAACACGATTTACGAATTACGATTTACAAGGGGCTGGGTAAAACTGGTCCCTTTTTTAACAAATTTAGGCCGAGTCTTTTGTCTTGGGTCTAGCTTCTAAAATCTTAAAATCATGTACGACGTCATAGTAATCGGTTCTGGTCCAGGTGGGTATGTGGCAGCTATTCGTGCCGCACAGCTAGGAATGAAAACCGCTATCGTAGAAAAATATTCCACTCTCGGAGGTACTTGTCTTAATGTGGGTTGTATCCCATCCAAAGCACTTTTGGATTCCTCAGAACACTATCACAATGCTGCTCATACTTTTAAAACCCACGGAATCAACCTGAGCGATCTTAAGGTGGATTTACCACAAATGATTTCGCGAAAGGACGATGTGGTAAAGCAAAACGTGGATGGTATTCAGTTTTTGATGAAAAAGAACAAAATCGATGTTCATCACGGTTTGGGTTCTTTTGTGGATGCACACACGGTGAAAGTGACCAAAGAAGATGGTTCATCCTCTGAAATTCAAGGCAAGAACATCATCATCGCCACCGGTTCTAAGCCTGCTTCTTTGCCTTTTATCAAGTTGGATAAGCAAAGAGTAATCACTTCTACCGAAGCTCTTAAAATGAAAGAGATTCCCAATCACCTCATCGTGATAGGTGGTGGCGTGATTGGGATGGAATTGGGATCGGTATATGGCCGTCTCGGTGCGAAGGTGTCTGTGGTTGAATTTATGGATTCTATCATTCCAACCATGGATAAAGCGATGGGTAAGGAGCTTCAAAAGTCGCTCAAGAAAATCGGTTTTGACTTCTACCTCAAGCATAAGGTAACCGCTGTCGAAAATCTTGGTGAAGAAGTAGTCGTGAAGGCTGATAATGGCAAAGGCGAGGTAGTAGAAATCAAAGGAGACTATGTCTTGGTTTCTATTGGCCGCAAGCCGTATACAGATGGTCTGAATGCTGAGGCTGCTGGAGTTAAAATCACCGAAAGAGGTCAGGTGGAGGTAAATGATCACCTTCAAACTTCTATTCCCCATATTTACGCAATTGGTGACGTGGTGAAAGGTGCCATGCTAGCACATAAAGCTGAAGAAGAAGGTGTGTTTGTTGCGGAAACCATCGCCGGTCAAAAGCCTCATATCAATTACTTGCTCATTCCTGGAGTAGTTTATACTTGGCCTGAAGTGGCCGCAGTAGGTTATACCGAGGAGCAGTTGAAAGAGCAAGGTAGAAAATACAAAGCAGGTAAGTTTCCATTCTTGGCTTCCGGCCGTGCTCGTGCTTCCATGGATACAGATGGTTTGGTGAAAGTATTGGCAGATGCGGAAACGGATGAAATTCTGGGAGTGCACATGATTGGTCCACGAACTGCAGATATGATTGCAGAGGCAGTGGTAGCCATGGAATTCCGTGCTTCTGCAGAGGATATTGCAAGAATGTCTCATGCGCACCCTACCTATACTGAGGCATTCAAAGAAGCCTGCTTGGCAGCCACTGACAATCGTGCGCTCCACGTGTAATCCTTGAATTGAAGAATAATTGAAAAGCCATTTTCTGTGAAGAGATTGGCTTTTTCTTTTTCTTGAAAAAATGGTTTAATTCCCCATATGAAGTTCAAAATCGCAATTTTGGGTGCAGGAAATGTGGCTTGGCACTTAGCCCCTGCTTTAGAAGATGCCGGTCATGAGATCACCGAAGTCTATGCTCGTGATTTAGAAAAAGCCCGAGAAATCACTGAACGAGTTTATAGTGCTGAGCCCAAGGATGATTTCGATTTCTCCGAAAGCAAAGCTCAGATTTTTATTTTAGCAGTGAAGGATTCCGCCATTTCCGAATTGGCAGATCAGGTGATTTTGCCGGAGGAAAGTATTCTGATGCATACTTCAGGCGCGATGCCATTGGAGATTTTAGGCTATAGCTCTGCCAGCTATACCGGCATTTTCTACCCACTTCAATCTTTTACTAAAGGAAAAAAGATGGAAATGGATGAGGTACCTTTTCTAGTAGAATCAGAGGACGAAGCTACCCTTCAAAAACTCAAAAAACTAGCAAAAAGCCTTTCTCCCCTCGTCTATCAAGTCCGATCCAAGGATAGAAAAGCGGTTCATGTGGCCGCAGTTTTTTCCAGTAATTTTACCAATCACATGATCCGAATTGCGGAGGAGGTCATGAAAAGACAAGGATTGGATTTCGAAATGCTCAAGCCTTTAATTATTGAAACGATTTCAAAAAGCCTACAAATCGGAGCAAAAAAGGCACAGACTGGACCTGCAATTCGTGAGGATTATGAGATCTTGGAAGCCCATCACAGATTTCTAGCCTACAATGAGCAAGTCGCTGAAATCTATCGATTGATTTCTCAGGATATTATCGACTCTTAAAACTCTTCAAAATGACCTAAAAAATAAACTTGGTTTTTTCAAAGATTAATTTTGTAACATTTTAATATACTGAAATTTAGCTTGCTAATTTTTTGATTTTAAGAAAATAAAATTTTTAAATTCATGCTATATCCATTCTTTAGAAATGGTATCGACCTTTTGCTTTTTGAATTTCTTTTTTCTCACACTATAAACAATTTTAATTATGAGTTATGCAAATCGTACCCTCAGGTCCCTTCCTTTTGGCAGAATTATAAGCGGACCCATGGTAGCGGCCATTCAGGCGCAGGCACTGGCAGCCCAGTCAACAGTTAACTTCATCAAGGAAGTTGGATTTAAAAGAGCTGATGCAAACCCGGCTGCTGGAGAGACAGCAGATGCTGCCGGAGACATCGGTGAGATTAGAAATGTTACGTTTAAGTTTAAGAGAAAAACATCGGATGGATCCAGTGCAAGTGGGACCACCAACGGTGCAGGTGAGGAAGTGGTAGAACTTACCGTGCCGCTCTTGACGATTGTTCCGATTCCTTATATCCGAATCGATGAGATGACTATTCAGTTTACCGCAAATATTACTGAGCAACAGGAGTTCAAAACTGCGGCATCTTCCTCTACAAGCGTTTCTTCGGATACTACAATCAACTTTAAGGCGGGATCTTTTCTTTCTCCTGTTTCAGTTGGCATGAATGCTAAAGTTTCTACCAGACACAATAGCAATGTAAGTGCAAGTTCCAGAGTAAATAATTCCACTCAATTCACAATTGACATCAATGTAAAAGCTGTCCAGGATGAAATGCCTGCGGGATTGGCAAAGATTCTTCACATCATGGAACAGGCTATTCTTGAGCGTCCAGCTACTTCTACTCCTCCAACTCCCTGATTTTTTAAAAGGTCAATTGCTATGAGTCAAATGAACCAGATTATTGCCTCATTGCTAAGTGATATCAATGAGGCAAAATCAAAAGCAGATGAGTCCTCTAGATATCTTGCTCAGCAATATGCGGCGGATGAAATCTTGAGGTATTTTCCTGTTCCAAAGATTGGGATTCAGAATCTTGAAGTGGAAATCAAGTATGCAATAGAATCAGTCGAAGAAAAATTGGTTCAGAACGGTCAGTCGCAGCAGCGACTGACTGCTTTTATTCAAAATTTCTCGAATGATACAGCGAAAGAAATCAGGACAGCCATTCGAAAGGCTACTCAGGAAAATGAATTGTACAAGGGACTTGGAAGTGCTTATCCTCCCGAGGCTTGGGAAAAGAGCCTCTCACAATCCATAGAAGATGGATTTATTGGGATTTCAAGAGCTTCTACTGATATCCAAAAAGCAATCAGAACTTCTTTTGAATCTTTCTCCAAAGTTCTACCCCAATTTCTTCCTGTAGCTTACAAGTCAGAATCATTGGCTGCTGTACCCAAAATTTCAGGAGAATACCAACTGATAGGATTGGCAAAGGATGGATCAACGGAGTTCTCGGTATCAAAGCTTTATTCTTCGGAAAAAGAAGCCTTGAGCGATGCAAAGGTTTTAAATGCTTCCATTTCTGCTAAAAAAGTGGAAGTGGTTGAGACTAGAAAAGACGCTGTCGCTAAGGTAGACCTGGCTAGAATCAAAACAGTAAATCAGGAATTCATGCTAGAAATGGATAGTCAAAAGTTAGGATCAGTTCAGCCAAAAGTCTTTTTTGAGAAATCACTTTCTGAAAAAAGTACAGTTTTGAATGCACCTATCCGAACGGCACCAGCTTGGTTGAATGGCAGGATTCCTACTGCTGGAAACCCTCTTCCTACCACTGCCCAGCCAAGTGTAGAATTAAAAGAGGACGACCTTCTAAAAACGATTTCGGAATCTATTTTGAAAAAGCGACTGGCAGATTTGGAATTTGGGGTTTCAAAAATTCTGAATGAAAATAAAATCACCTCTATCCAAGTTGCTATCGAGAGTGAAAAATTGAAACAGGTAAAGCCTGAGAATTTAGCCACCATCAAATTCTCGCTCAATGCCCAAGATTTTACCATGATGGATGATGAAAACAAAAAATCAATTCTTTAACCTCCAGGCTTATGATTACTCCAAGATTTATATCAGACCTTCTAGGTGCACCCATGGCGGCTGTCGTACAAGCTGAGGCGATTGCGGCACGCGCTACTGCCGATTTCATCAAAGAAGTTGGATTTTCAAATTCAGGTGATGCTATTTCCTCCGATTACGGTTCGGTTAGAAATATTTCATTTACCTACAATCGAATCAATCCTGATGGAACTTCCCAAGTGGCAAGTATTACGGTTCCTCTTTTGACGATCATTCCTATTCCATCTCTGAGAGTTGCTGAAGCTGAAATTGAATTTGATTTGGCACTTACCCAGCCAGATACTTCTACGACAGGTGGAGGCACTTCTTCTTCCGGTAACCAACTTTTTGATCTTCGAAATCAATTGAAGTTGAAGGGGATTTTGGCAAAAAAGCCTGCCCCCAATGCGCCCACTACCTCAACTACAGCAAACATGTCTGTAAAAATCAAACTTGCTCAGGCAGAACCGACCATTGGAATGGTTCAGCTTCTCAATATTCTAGACAGCGCTAAAAAAGAATAATCATTATGAACTGGCTCATCAAAATCAAAAAGTGGTTTGCAGGACTGTTTCAAAAGCAGGAGATGAAAACTCTTTCGCCAACTGAAACCTCCGAAAAAACACCTCAGGTGGAGATTTCAAGATCCCCGGGAATTAATTGCCCCGAATGCGCTACCAGACTTGTAGTGAGTATCCAGCATCTTATCAGCCTAGAGCCGGTAGTATGCCCATCTTGTGGATTAGAGTTGGAGATCGATGAACAAAAATCACGAGGTGCGCTAGACTCTTTGAGAAAGCTACAATCGGGCCTTAATCAAGCCGCAAAAGTGCGTCAGGAATCCCAGCTGTAGTTAGTATTCCCAAGAGCCAAATTTCCCTGCTTGATAATCCTGATAAGCTTCGTAAATCTGCTGTTGGGTATTCATCACAAAGGGACCCTGAGCTACCATCGGTTCATTAAATGGCAGGGCATGACCTAAGATCAAAATTGCATCTTCAAGAGCTTCCACTTTGATCTTTTCTCCAGTATTGCTGAATTCTACCAGGTTTCGGAATAGGATTTCCTCTCCGTTTACCCTGAGTTCTCCTCTTACGATATAGAAGAAAATATTCTCTTCAGCAGGAATTACTTTTTCAAACTTTCCGCCTTTTTCCAAATAAATCGTACTCATCGTAAGTGGAAATGTTTCTTCAAAAGCGCCTTTGACTCCGTTCCACTTTCCAAAAAGCTGTTGGACTTTTATCTGTCCTCCATCCATCTCAAAAGCTGGAATTTCCTCTTTCTGTAGTCCCACATAATTGGGGTTAATCATTTTTTTGGATGCAGGTAGGTTTAGCCAAAGCTGAAGAATTTCCAAGTCACCGCCTCTCTTTTTGAATTCGCTACTTGACACCTCCGCATGGATCAGACCGCGTCCAGCAGTCATGTATTGTACACCGCCGGGACCAATGACTGATTCATGGCCGGAGGAGTCCTTGTGCATGATGTCTCCTTCCAAAATGAAAGTAACCGTCTCCATTCCCCGATGAGGATGTGGGCCAAATGGCAATCCCTGATTTTGGGCTGGATAGGTTTGAAAGCCATGGTGATTGAGAAAAATGAACGGATCAATCTGCTGAAGTGAACGGGTAGGAAGCGGACTATAGGTCACCAAGTCTGCAATAGGTCGGTATTCTGCTTTATGAATTCGCTTGATTGTTCTCATGGCTCAAAACATTTGTATAGACATCTAATTCAAAAAGGGGTTAAAAAGTTTGTTTACTCCTCATTTTCATTTCAACTTTTTATCCAGTTCGAGAATGGTATGAAGGAGCACATTTGTCCCGTTAGCGATGTCTTCTTTGGTGGAAAATTCATCTGGAGCATGACTGATTCCATTTTTGCTTGGGATAAAAATCATTCCCATTGGAGCAATTCGAGCCATTTCTTGCGCATCGTGGCCTGCACCACTCGGAAGACTCTTGGTCGAGAATCCCATTTTTTCAGCCTGACTTTTGATGATTTTTCGGATCATGGGATCAGCTAATGCCGGTTTACTAGCCACTTCGATGTGTTTGATGTCCAGTTCGACTCCTGCTTCTGCTGCCAATTGTTTGGCTCTTTGCTCCAAATCGGCATAAATTTTCCAAATCTTTTCTGAAGAAAGGTCTCGGACTTCCACGTTCAATTTGACTTCTCCCGGAATGACATTTCCAGCACCTGGCAAAGCTTGGATTTTTCCAACTGTTCCCACCTGGCGGCCTTCGTAGCTGTTTACGATTTCATTCACTGCCAAAACCAACTTCGCGGCTGGGAGCATGGGGTCTTTTCTCAGGTTCATAGGGGTCGTACCTGCGTGATTGGCTTTCCCTTTAAAAGTAAACTCCCACCATTCGATGGCTACAATACCTTCAACGACGCCAATGTTGAGTTTTTCATTGTAAAGATTTCCTCCCTGCTCAATGTGCAATTCGAGAAATGCCACAACATCTCCCGGATTTCTTTTCATTTCGCTGATTCTACTTGGATCTCCTCCTAAAAGCTTGATCCCCTCTGCCTGGGTTACCCCGGCATTACTGACCACTTGAAGGGCTTGCTGATTCAAAGCGCCGACGATGGCACGACTCCCGACGACTCCTCCTTCTTCATTGGTGAAAATGATTACCTCCAGAGGATGGTCAGTCATTACTCCATTTTCTGATAGGGTTTGGACTACTTCAATCGCTCCCAAAGAGCCAACAGGCCCATCATAATCACCGCCATTTGGCACTTCGTCGATGTGTGATCCAAAAGAAATAGGCTTAAGTGAAGAGTTTTTTCCTGCTTTTCTCCCTATCAAGTTGCCAGCAAAGTCAATCGATACTTCAAGACCGGCTTTTTCCATCAAATTCTTGATAAATTTTCTTGCTTCTACATCGTGTGTCGAGTAGGCGACACGATCAGATCCTCCTTGAGCATTCTTTCCATAAGTTGCCAGTGTCAGCAGATTTTCATGCAAACGGTCAGCATTGATTTTTGGATTTTGAGCAAATAGGTGTTGAGAAATGAAAAAATATAATATTGCGGAGAAGAGCGTATTTTTCATTGGATTTTCGTGTTTAGTTTAAATACTGGCATTAAAAAAGTCCTTCTGGAAGAAGGACTCTGTAATTATTTTAGCCATGCTAATTTTACTTCATCTGGGGCTTTCATTCGGTCTGCAAGCCTCATGTATCTGTCTGCAAGGTTGGCTAGGTAATCCTGCGCTTTTGCAGCAACAGCATCTAGACCAGTAAGAGTCTCAATTTTCCAATAGTCTACTAGGTGTTCGATGATTCTTGCATAGTCCCAACCTGTGTAGATTCCTACTTTTTGGGTGATTTCAGAGAAATCTTTGTATAGGCTTGTTCTCGGACTACCTTCTCCCATCAGTACTGCTGGCATCACAATCTGCTTTCTCATCATTTTTTCAAATGCTTTGATTGCTCCGCTTGGATCAATGTCGAATATATTCGACATAAAGGTTTTGTAGGCCTTTTCGTGTCTTGCTTCATCTCCAGCAATGGTTTTGCAGATTTTTGAAAGTACATGGTCTCCTGCTTTGTCTGCAAGTTTGCCAGTATTGACGTGTGAGATTTTGGTGGCTCTTTCTTGGAATGAAGTATAGATCATTGCCTGATAAGGGTCCGCGTCGGTGTTAGCGTCAAATCCATTTGCGATGAGTCTATGAATGGTGCGTTCTACGGCGCCCATGTCCACTCTTCCAGTAAGGTATAAGTACTTATTTAGTAAGTCACCGTGTCTGTTTTCCTCGGCGGTCCATGTTCGAGACCATCTTACCCAGCCTGAAGGAGAAATCAGAGAACGCTCCTCATTAATTCCTTCCAATAAGTTGAAATAGGTTTGATAGGAGGGAAGTGCCTCTTCGGTGATCATGTTGCCGATCAGTGAGGTCAATACTGTATCTGGAATTCCTTCTGCACGTTTTTGCAAAAGTTTGATGTCTTCAAATGCCTCAGGATTAGATAGATCTGGAAGGAAATCAGAGGGTTGCCAACATTCTTCCGGATCGACCAAAATGTTGTCTACTGCCTCTCCCACCAGCTGATCGAGCTGGGAGATGACTTCCATGTTTTTTTCTAATTCGTAATTGATTTCGCCTGATTTCATGCGGGTACTGGTTATCCAAGGAAAAAGCCGCTGGACGGTTTTGTGTTTGCTATGTGGAAAGGTAAGGACAAATCCGCGGATTAGGTTCAGAAATATTCTAATCTCACATTTTGATTCCACGAGTGGCTCTTTTTTTAAGCAAAAAAAACCTCCCGTGGGAGGTTTAAAATGAGCCGGTTTAATAGTCAAGCTTGTATGCAGCCACTTTATTTTTGTAGAAAGTCGGCACATACACGATTTTCTCTGCGGCATTGTAGCCAATGTCTGCAGTATTAGACTCAACAGCTTTTGTGTCTAGCATCAATGTTTGGGTAGAATCGTTTGCAAACCAGACTTCGCCAATCCATCTAGAAGCTATAAAATTACCGTCTCCCAAAATCACTAATCCATCGCCGCCGGTGACTTGAGTGTTAAGGACGGTGGTGGTTCCATCAGCATTCCATTTTTTCAAGCCTGATACATCAAGACCGTAGATAGTTCCGTCTGAGGCTACGGCTATCCCATTGAGACTTTCATTTCCTTCGGAGATAGTCGAAATAGCACCGTTTGCATAGGTATGAACTTTTCCTGTGTTCATATCGGTGAAGTAAACGGTACCATTATGAGCGGCTACGTCATTTAGGAATTGGGCTCCGTCAACTTTCCATTTATTGGAAATTTTTGAGGTAGCAAGGTCAATTTCTACAAACTCATCGATGTCGGTCACATAAAGTTTTCCATTGGAAATGGCCATTCCCTTAGGTGCGTTTAAGCCAGTCACCCAAGCAGGATTGAGAATTTTTCCCTCTTTAGAAAGGATTGCAATTGATCCTTTGCCATCCTTTTGCAATGGATCTTGCCCTTCAATATTTGATACATAGAGATTTCCGGATTCGGCATCAAACAACACGGATTCATTGGTCATGAGCGAATCCGCCGACTCCCAAAGTAAAGTGAGTGTAGGAGTTTTCACCTCTTCCACGATTTCTACAACTTCTGGCTTTTGAGGGCCGCATCCCACGGTTAGGATTGCAGCAGATAAGAATGAGACGAGAGAAAATTGAATGTTTGTTTTCATGAGCATTGCGATTGGTAATGTTGTTGGTCTGATATTTAAGATGAATTTCAGAATAAAATCCTGAAGGATTCCATTATGTTTTTTGAATGTTTCAAAAATTAGTCTGAGAGGCATGTCTCGCCGATTAAAATTAGGTTTTGTGAGTTGTGAAAATTTGCCATCAGTGGATTTTTTTAGAATCATTTTTCGGAACACACTATATTCCCACTACATTATTTTACACGACTATGAATAGAAATTTTATTCTCTCGGCTCTCCTAGCACTTACTGCTTCATGCAGTCAAAAAGAGAATGCTCCCGATTATACCAAAATGTCGGATGAAGAACGGCTTAAGGCTGCAATAGAAATAGCCCAATCGACGATTATGGTAGATGGTCACGTGGACCTTCCCTATCGGATGAAAGTCGGAGGGTTTACCCTGCAGCGAGAAATACTGGATGTTTCTGTCAGGACTCCTGACGGAAATTTTGACTACCCTAGATCCAAAGAAGGCGGACTCGATGCGCCATTTATGTCCATCTATATTCCCGCCATAAATCAGGAAATTCCAGGAGCTTCAAAAGCTTTGGCGGATTCCTTGGTTTTGATGACTGAGCGATTGGCAAGTACTTTTCCGGACAAGTTTGCCATGGCTTATAGTCCTGCGGATGTAGAAGCCAATTTCTCAAAAGGGCTGATTTCCCTTCCAATGGGAATGGAAAATGGCGCTGGGATAGAGGATGATTTATCCAATGTGGAATACTTTCACAAAAGAGGTATTCGATACATCACCCTTACCCATGGAAAAGACAACCTCATCGGTGATGCGAGTTATGATACCACCGGTACGCATGGTGGATTAAGCGAATTTGGGGAGAAAGTAGTGGCTGAAATGAATCGTGTCGGAATCATGGTCGATTTGAGCCATGTTTCTGATAATACCTTTCGGGATGCCTTGGCGATTACCAAAGTCCCTGTGATCGCTTCACACTCCTCAGTCCGAAAATTTACTCCGGGCTTTGAGCGAAATATGAGCGATGAGCTTATTCAGGCGATGGCTAAAAATGGAGGAGTGATGATGATCAATTTTGGGGGATCCTTTATCGATTCGGCCTATGCGGCAGGTTCGTCAAAAGTGCGTGAACACATTGTGAATTGGCTGGCTGAAAACAACCTTTCCCGAAGTGATTCAGCTGCGCAGGCGTATATCAAGGAATATTCAGAAAAAAATAATCCTTTCCCAACTGTCCAACGAGTGGCCGATCATTTTGATCATGTCGTAAAACTGGTAGGAATTGATTACGTGGGGCTAGGTTCTGACTTTGACGGAGTGGGAGATTCACTTCCTACAGGACTGAAGGACGTTTCCATGTTTCCCAACTTGATTGCCGAATTGCTCAAGCGAGGTTATTCTCGAGAAGACATTGAGAAGATTTGTTATAAAAATGTATTTCGGGTCTGGAAGGCCGTGGAGGACTATGCGGCTAGTCAGAATTAAGGTCTAATTCTAGCTTGAAAAGCTCCCGGTCTCTAGAAATGCCGGGAGCTTTTGTTTTTTTGGCTTGAAAGGCAAAGGCTGACTTAAGGGCGTACTTGAGTAATCAATACTTACTTTTTTCTGTCAAATTTTCAGAAAATACTTTCAAAAAGTCGTTTTTCAAGCCATTCTGACTTGGAAATCGCCTTGGCTAAGCATTTGATCCAGTGGGAAGAAAGAAACTAACCACTATCAACCATTATGGATTTCAAGCAATTTACCATCAAATCTCAGGAGGCGATACAAAAGGCTGCCGAGCTTGCGACGAGTGCAGGTCAGCCTAATATCGAGACAGCCCATTTGCTGAAGGGCATTTTCGCTGAAGACGAAAACGTTACCGAATTTCTCTTCAAGAAACTTGGGGCAAATAAGCAATTGATCGAGCAAAAGCTGGACGAGCAACTCGCCAAGTTTCCCAAAGTAAGCGGAGCCAATCAGCAGCCCTATCTCTCTGGAGCGACTAATCAAGCTTTGACAAAGGCGAAAGATTACCTCAAGACTTTTGGGGATGAATACGTCGCCATCGAGCATTTGCTTTTGGGGATTTTAGCTGGAAGCGATGCCGTCGCCCAGCTCTTAAAAGATCAGCGTTTGGCTGAAAAGCCCCTGATCGAAGCTATCAAGGAATTAAGAAAAGGAAATAAAGTGACTGATCCCAACGCAGAAAGCAAGTACAGGGCTTTGGAAAAGTATTCCAAAAACCTGAACGAATTGGCCAAAAAGGGTAAAATCGACCCTGTAATCGGCCGTGATGAAGAAATAAGACGGGTGCTCCAGATCCTCGCAAGGCGAACCAAAAACAACCCCATTTTGCTCGGTGAGCCTGGTGTGGGTAAAACCGCCATTGTCGAAGGTCTCGCACAGCGCATCGTCTCCGGCGATGTGCCGGAAAACCTAAAGTCAAAAACTTTGATCTCTCTAGACATGGGTTTGCTTGTAGCAGGTGCCAAGTACAAAGGGGAATTTGAGGAACGACTCAAGGCGGTAATCAAAGAGGTGACGGATTCGGATGGGGAAATCATCCTCTTTATCGATGAGATTCACACCTTGATCGGTGCCGGAGGTGGAGGAGAAGGCGCTATGGATGCGGCTAATCTGCTGAAGCCTGCTTTGGCCAGAGGTGAACTCCATGCTATCGGTGCGACGACTTTGAAGGAATATCAAAAATATATCGAGAAGGACAAGGCATTGGAGCGTCGATTCCAGGCGGTTATTGTGGACGAACCTGATGCGGCGGATGCGATTTCCATTCTTCGAGGAATCAAAGACAAGTATGAACTTCACCATGGAGTAAGAATCAAGGACGATGCGGTCATTGCAGCGGTCGAGCTTTCGCAGCGATACATTTCTGACCGCTTCTTGCCGGATAAAGCCATCGACTTGATGGATGAGGCAGCTGCCAAACTGAGAATGGAGATCGACTCCCTTCCGCAGGAATTGGATGAGTTGAACCGGCGAATCATGCAGCTCGAGATTGAGAGGGAAGCGATTCGAAGAGAAAACAACAAAGATAAAGAAGCGATTCTGAGCAAAGAGATTGCAGATTTGGGTGAAAAAAGACAGTCCGTCAAAGCCAAATGGGAAAGCGAAAAGGCCGTGATCATGGGTATTCAGCGGGAAAAAGAAGCTATCGAAAAGCTGAAACTCGAAGCTGAACAGGCAGAACGTGCAGGTGACTTTGGGAAAGTAGCTGAGATCCGATATGGAAAAATCGGGGAATCGGAGAAGAAGCTTGAATCCTTCAAATCCCAGTTGGCAGAAATGCAGGCTGGTTCTCCCTTGCTTAAAGAAGAGGTGGACAATGAAGATATCGCTGCGGTGGTATCTAAATGGACAGGTATTCCGGTCATCAAAATGATCCAATCCGAGCGGGAAAAACTGCTGCATCTCGAAGACGAGTTGGGCCGAAGAGTAGCAGGTCAACGGGAAGCGATTGCCGCACTTTCGGATGCGGTGAGAAGAAGCCGTGCCGGATTGCAGGATCCGAAGCGTCCGATTGGAAGCTTTATCTTCATGGGTACGACCGGGGTGGGTAAGACCGAGTTGGCCAAAGCTCTCGCAGAATACCTCTTCAATGACGAGAATGCGATGGTGCGGATCGATATGTCCGAGTACCAAGAGCGCCACTCCGTAAGCCGATTGGTGGGAGCACCTCCGGGCTATGTGGGATATGATGAAGGCGGGCAATTGACCGAGGCAGTGAGAAGAAAACCTTACTCTGTCATTCTCTTAGACGAAATCGAAAAAGCTCACCCTGATGTCTTCAACATCTTGCTTCAGGTTCTGGATGATGGTCGTTTGACTGATAACAAAGGTCGAATTGCGAACTTCAAGAACACTATCATTATTCTCACTACCAATATTGGTTCGCACCTGATTCAGGAGCGGTTTGCCGAGATGGAAGAGTGGAATAAGGAAGAGATCTTGGAAAAGACCAAAGCAGAAGTCTTTGAGTTGCTCAAAAAATCAGTTCGTCCAGAATTCCTGAACCGTATCGACGAAACAATCATGTTTGAGCCTCTGAATAAGCAGGTGATTCGTAAGATCGTAGATATTCAGTGGAGAGAAATTCAGAAGCGACTAGCTGAGTCCAACATTGAGATCGAAGCAACCACAGATGTCTTAGATTACCTGGGCGAAGTGGGCTTTGATCCAAACTTCGGGGCGAGGCCGCTGAAGCGAACCATGCAGCGATTGATCTTGAATGAACTTTCCAAGCAGATCTTGGCAGGCTATATCAAAAATGATTCAGCAGTACTGGTGGATTTGGATGCCGAAAAGCAGGTGTATTTCAAGAATATTGATGCGGCGGTGGAGGTTTAACCTTTAGAATAATTTGAAACCCTCGAGATCTCAGATTTCGAGGGTTATTTTTATTAGAAGTTTTTTGGCGATTGAAGATTTTCTGATTGACATAATCAGTTTTTAATTCCTCATGGTTTTTATTTTGCTGAACTCGATTTCCAAGTTTGAGTTATCGTATAAACTAATCATCATGCTCTTTTCCCATTCAGACAATCCAACCGATATCTGGCAGGCTATCAAACATGAATTGCATCGTGGAGCTTTGGATCCTAAGCATCCCTTTCGGTATGTGAATATGGGTACTGAATCTCGGGGTTTTCCTCAAATCCGTACAGTTGTCTTGAGAGAAGTCACCCAAGAATTGGATTTTTTGGTATTCACTGATTTTAGATCTGAAAAAGTTAGAGAAATCCAGAGCTCTCCGATGATCGCACTTCATTTTTATCATCCCAAAAAAATGCTTCAGATCCGAGTGGAGGCAAAGGCAGAAATTCATTTTCAAAATGAGCTTTCTGAGCAGTATTGGAAAAAGATACCTGATGGTAGGAAGTCTGAATATACTGGAAGCTTAGCTCCTGGAACTCCCATATCAAATCCTGACTTTGGCTGGGAGTGGAGCGAAAAATCCTTTTTCACAGTTCTTAAAATCAGTCCTCAACGAATCGAGGCCCTTCAATTGAGCAAAGAAGGTCACCTTCGAATCCAATTTGAAAAAGAAAAAGACTGGGAAGGTCAATGGTTGGTTCCATGACCATTCTGTAAGAAAAAAGCTCTGGATTTCTCCAGAGCTTCCTAGATCAGACTTTCATGATGTCGGCTTCTTTTTTCACCAGAAGCTCATCGATTTTTGCGGAGTAGTTGTCCGTGAATTTTTGGACCTGTTCTTCGGCACGTTTGATTGCGTCTTCGGAAGCGCCTTCTTTTTGAAGTTTTCTCAGGGATTCGTTAGTTTCTTTTCTGACGGATCGGATAGAAATTTTACCGGTTTCACATTCAGATTTTGCCTGCTTTACGAGTTGAACTCTTCGCTCTTCAGTCAAAGCTGGAATAGTGAGAATGATGATTTCCCCATTGTTTTGAGGAGCAAGTCCAAGGTCAGAATTGATAATTGCTTTTTCGATTTGGGAAATCAGATTTCGCTCGAATGGCTTAATTGCAAGAGTCCTTGCATCTGGAGTAGTTACGGATGAAACCTGATTTAAGGGTGTAGGGGATCCGTAATATTCAACAAAAATGCCATCCAGGAGGTTTGGCATTGCTTTGCCCGCTCTGATTTTTACTAACTCTGCCGCAGTGTGATCCACTGCTTTCTGCATTAATTCTTTGGCTTCGTCTAAGAATAATTCGATTTCTTCCATGAGTATATTCTTTGTTATGCGGTGATCAATGTTCCGATAGTTTCCCCTTGTACCAATTTGAACAGGTTATCTTCTTTATTCATGTCAAATACAATGATAGGAAGGTTGTTCTCTTGGCAAAGTGTGAAGGCGGTCATATCCATGACGTTGAGGTTTTTCTTATATACCTCGTCAAAAGAAATGTTTTGATATTTGGTAGCAGTGGCATCTTTTTCTGGATCGGCTGTGTAAACGCCATCCACTCTGGTTCCTTTTAATACCACATCCGACTCAATCTCGATAGCACGAAGCGCAGCAGTAGAATCGGTGGTGAAATAAGGGTTTCCAATACCTGCACCGAAAATCACGATTCTGCCTTTTTCAAGGTGTCGAATAGCTCTTCGACGGATAAATGGCTCGCAAACACTTTCTATTTTGATCCCTGACATCAATCGGGTATACATGCCGTTTTGCTCAAGTGCACTTTGTAAAGCCATCGCGTTGATCAGTGTGGCCAGCATTCCCATGTAGTCTCCTTGCACTCTGTCAATTCCTGATTTTTCAGCCTGAACTCCCCTAAAAATATTTCCGCCACCGATGACTATGGCTATTTCCACACCCATTCCTTTCACTTTTTTGATTTCATCGGCGTATTGCTGAAGAATGGCAGGGTCAATGCCGTATTTCTTTTCTCCCATGAGGGATTCTCCACTGAGTTTGAGCAGAATTCGTTTGTATTTCATCGGTTGGCGAATAGTTTCTAAAGTTAATCTCTCCTACAGGCGAGAAATTTGGGATGCTGTTTTTAAAACTGAATGGACTGTCTGAAAGCCAAAACAATCCGGCAAATATAATTTCTTCAAATCAGAATGCCAGAATCGATTCGGAAAATGCATGATTAAAAACGTGCTTTCGTATTTTTCTCATCTTTCACTTCCTGAAACAAAAAAAGTGACCTAAGCCACTTTTTTAAAACTGGATCAATACTTGATTTTTTTCCACACTCTGTTTCAGATTGACTTTGACCTCCTTTACGATACCGTCTCCAGGCGATTTGATGATATTTTCCATTTTCATAGCCTCTAGTATCAATAATATATCTCCTTTTTTTACCTCATCTCCTGTTTTTACTTTCATATCCAAAATCAAACCAGGCATAGGTGCTTTGATGTCTTTTAAGCTGCTTGACCCTAGACTGTTCATCCCCATTTTTTCCAATAAAAGATCAAATCTGTCCTTCAACTCCAGCGTTGCAGTTTGATAGCCCAGTCTGATTTGCAGGCTCTTAGTCTCATAGTCAATAGAGAGCAATTCTGCTTCTATAGATTCGTTTCCCTTGATGAGGTGTACTCTTCGGTCATCTATCCACTTGATATCCCAAGCCAATGCTTGATGATTCACCAAGATTTCATTTTCGGATTTTTCGACCGTGTATGTGGTATTTTGGAGGTTTACTGAAAACATTCCTGCTAATTTGGATTTATTTCTTCACTCAAAATTGATTATCCCAAATATGAGTCAAAACCCCTCCAGTCCAAAACGAAATTTGATGTTCCTTTTTAGATTTTGTCTCGCAGCTTTGGTTGGCCTGGCTGTTTATTCATGCAAGGCTCCCAAATCAGTAAGTGACAACACTGACATTCAAGCTGTAGACCAACAAGCGGAAGAGACTAGTCAATCTGGTGATCAATCAGCTATCAGGATGCAAAAAGAGAAAGAAATTAAATCCTATCAGCCAAGTGCAAGAAAGGATTTTGACATTCTTCATACGAATTTGGACCTGGAATTTGACTGGGAGAATCAAATAGTCATAGGAAAGGCTAGGATCCAAGCCAAACCTTATTTTTCCGCTGAAAAAGTCTTGGTATTGGATGCCAAAGATTTTGAATTAGGTGCGATTTCATTAATCACTGCAGATTCTGCCCAAAAACTCTCTTATAGATATGATGAAAAACAGATCAGCGTTTTCCTTCCACGGGAGTTTACTTCCAGAGATACGTTTGAGGTAGAAATCAATTATAAAGCTTTTCCTGAGCGGAATTCAGGGGAGGGAAGCGCTGCCATCACCGACACCAAGGGATTGTATTTTATTGACCCAATGGATACAATCCCGAATAAGCCAACCATGATTTGGACACAAGGGGAGACGGAGCATAACAGCAAGTGGTTTCCGACTATTGACAAACCAAATGAAAGATTTACGCATTCGATTAGGCTTACTGTTCCAGAGTCAATGGTTTCTGTTAGCAATGGTATACTGGTCAAACAGGAAAATCTGGGGAATGGATCAAGGAAGGATTATTGGGAGATGAATTTGCCCCATGCCCCTTATCTAGTTGCCATAGCCGTGGGAAATTTTGGGAAAGTTGAGACAACTCATGGGGATGTTCCATTGGGATACTATGTGGAAAAAGGCTTTGAAAAAGGGGCGTCCAAAGTCTTTGAGAATACGCCAAAAATGGTGGCTTTTTTTGAGAAAAAGCTCGGCGTACCTTTCCCTTGGCAAAAGTATGATCAGATTGTAGTTAGAGATTTTGTTTCCGGAGCGATGGAAAATACCACGGCTTCGATTTTTATGGAGGAGTTGAGATTGAATGAGCGGGAAGCGATTGATTCCGAATGGGATTACATCATCGCACATGAGCTTTTTCATCAGTGGTTTGGGGATCTGGTGACCACCGAATCTTGGGCTAATCTTACCTTGAATGAAGCTTTTGCAAACTATAGCGAATACCTGTGGAATGAGCATCACTACAGTCATGACCAGGCAGCATTGAAGCTTGTAGCAGAAATGGAAGGCTATTTTGCCGAGTCTGAGCAAAAACAAGTCAACCTCATTCGATTTGATTATCAAGATTCCGAGGACATGTTTGACGCTCATAGCTACAACAAAGGCGGAGTCATCTTGCACATGCTTAGAAAATACCTTGGAGATGAGGTGTTTTTCAGATCCTTAAATGAGTACCTCAAGAAGCACGCGTTTCAATCTGTGGAAGTTCATGACCTTCGATTGGCATTTGAGAAGGTGAGTGGTGAGGATTTAAATTGGTTTTTCAACCAATGGTTTTTGTCTAAGGGCCATCCGGAATTATCCATAGAAGTAGATTATTCTGAACCTGAAAACATCTTGATTTCAATCACTCAATTGCAAGATTTGACCGAGTTTCCGCTGTTTCAATTCCCTTTACAGGTCAGTTGGTATGAGGGGAAAGAGTGTAAATCAAAGCAATTCATGGTAACAGAAGGCGAGCAGTTTTTTGCACTCGAAAACGGTGTTCCAATAGATTTGGTCTATATAGATGAAGGTAAAAACCTCTTGGCAAGGAGGACTCAAAATATTTCCAATTCACAGTTTTTAAGGCAATTCAAAGAATCTCACTTGGGAGTGGCCAGATATGAGGCTTTAGATAGTTTGGTTTCAAGAGAAGCTAAGGAAGAGTTGATGGAAGTTTTGCCACTTGCGCTTAAAGATTCATTTTGGTCAATTAGAGAAAATGCACTTGGGCATTTGCAGTCTGATCCTGAGTGGAAAACGAAAATACCAAGCCTGGAAGAATTAGTTTATGACTTAGTGGAAAATGACCCAAGAAATTCTGTTAGGTCTGCAGCAATAGATGTATTGGGAATTTGGGAGCCCGAAAAGTATGCACCAACCTTTAGGAGATTAGCAAATAATCCCTCATACCTAATTGCAGGATCTGCTCTAATGGCAATGATCCAAGGCGAGGAGAATTCGATCGATGCTGAATTCATCGAAAGTTTAGCAGGTAATCAGAATTTCAGGATAGTAATTCCTGTTGCCGAATATTATTTAAAAGATAAAGTAGCTGGCAAAGGAGAATGGTTTGAAACAAATCTTACTCGATTGACAGGGGAAGGATTATACTATTTCTTAGGCTATTATTCTGAATATTTTGTTCGACTTCCAGAAGAAGGAAAGTCTCAAGCTGTGTCTAAATTGCTGTCCATTCTTCAAAATAATACAAAGGATTACCTCCGAATGGGGGCATTTCAAGCATTACTCGGATTTTCAGAGGATCCAGAGGTAATAAAGATGCTTGAAAAAGCTGCGGAGAAAGAGAACGTAACAGAACTGCGTACTTATTTTAATTATTTTCTCGAAATGCTCAAGGAATAAAATTAATCGGTTGATTTTGAAAAGATTGAAAGTTTATTCAGGAAAAAGTTTCCAATTTTCGAAGTCACCCTTTGATACTTTGTCAAAAGGCTATAATTTTGCCATCCGTTAACGTTCCAAGGGTTTCAAATCAATGAAATGTTAACTCAGTTGGGGGAATACCAAAGCGGCCAACTGGGACGGACTGTAAATCCGTTGACTTATGTCTTCACAGGTTCGAATCCTGTTTCCCCCACCCAGTTGCCCAAATGCAAAATTTTTTTCTAGTTTTGCAGGGCCAAAATATCCGGGTTTCCGGAAACAAGCGGGAGTAGCTCAGTTGGTAGAGCGGCAGCCTTCCAAGCTGCAGGTCGCGGGTTCGAGCCTCGTCTCCCGCTCTGTGCTTTTACAAGCACACTGCGTAGTGCAAGCCGACGTAGCTCAGGGGTAGAGTACTTCCTTGGTAAGGAAGGGGTCACGGGTTCAATTCCCGTCGTTGGCTCAACACAGAAATTATTATCTAAACATATCTTTAAACTTAAACTGAGGATTTTCACGCATGGCAAAAGCAACCTTCGACCGTTCCAAGCCGCACGTTAACATCGGTACGATTGGACACGTAGACCATGGCAAAACTACCCTGACTGCCGCCATTACTACCGTATTGGCTAAAAAAGGTCTTTCCGAATTGAGAGATTTCTCTTCAATCGATAATGCTCCTGAAGAGAAAGAAAGAGGTATTACTATCAATACTTCGCACGTAGAATATCAGACTGAAAATAGACACTACGCTCACGTAGACTGTCCAGGTCACGCTGACTACGTTAAAAACATGGTTACTGGTGCTGCTCAGATGGACGGTGCTATCCTTGTTGTAGCTGCAACTGACGGTCCTATGCCTCAGACTCGCGAGCACATCCTTTTGGCTCGTCAGGTAGGTGTACCTCAGCTAGTAGTATTCCTAAACAAAGTTGACATGGTCGACGATCCCGAATTGTTGGAGCTTGTTGAAATGGAAGTAAGAGAACTTCTTTCTTTCTATGAATTCGATGGTGACAACATTCCTGTAATCGCTGGTTCTGCATTAGGCGCATTGAATGGTGAAGAGAAGTGGGTTGAGACAGTAATGCAATTGATGAATGCTGTTGACACTTACATTCCTCTTCCAGAGCGTTTGATCGACAAGGACTTCTTGATGCCTGTTGAAGACGTATTCTCAATCACTGGTCGTGGTACTGTTGCAACTGGTAGAATCGAAAGAGGTGTAATCAACTCTGGTGAGCCAGTTGAAATCATTGGTATGGGTGCTGAGGGACTTAAGTCTACCGTAACTGGTGTTGAAATGTTCCGTAAGATCCTTGACAGAGGTGAAGCTGGTGATAACGTAGGTTTGTTGTTGAGAGGTATTGAAAAATCTCAGATCAAGCGAGGTATGATCATCTGTAAGCCAGGATCTGTTAAGCCTCACGCTCACTTCAAAGCAGAAGTTTACGTTCTTTCAAAAGAAGAAGGTGGACGTCACACTCCTTTCTTTAACAAATACAGACCTCAGTTCTACTTGAGAACCACAGACGTTACTGGTGAGATTAAATTGCCTTCAAACGTGGAAATGGTTATGCCTGGTGATAACGTGACAATCGAGGTTACTTTGTTGTCTGCTGTAGCACTTGAGAAAGGTTTGAGATTCGCTATTCGTGAAGGTGGTCGTACAGTAGGTGCCGGTCAGGTTACCGAAATCCTTGACTAATCGAGCTTAATTAAATTATAAAATGCGATCCCGAAGAATATTTTGGGATCGCATTTGTTTCTAAAGACATTATTTCTAATTTTGCGTTCCGTTTTGGGGCGTACATTATACACGGGCATAGTTCAACGGCAGAATAGCGGTCTCCAAAACCGTTGATGGGAGTTCGAATCTCTCTGCCCGTGCAGTAAGAAGATAGACTATGAATCTCAAAAACTTTGTCCTCGAGTCTTATGACGAAATGAAAAATAAGGTCACTTGGCCTAAGTTTTCCTTTCTTCAGAATAGTGCCGTATTGGTGTTAGTAGCTTCCTTGATCTTTGCATTGTTTATCGGTGTTGTGGATTTAGGTTTTGAAAACATCATGACATGGTTTTATGATTTATTCTAATTGAATTTACAGAATGGCTGAACATAAGTGGTACGTACTCAGAGTAGTAGCAGGTCAGGAGAAAAAGACTAAAACCTATCTAGAGAATGAAATCTTTAGACAGAAGTTGGATGAATTTATCCCTGAGGTGTTGATTCCCTCTGAGAAGGTATACGAGATGCGTAATGGTAAAAAAAGAGTCAGAGAAAGAAACTTCTTTCCTGGTTATGTTTTGGTCAATGCGGATCTTTCTAATGGGGAAGCCAATCACGTAATAACTAGTATTCCGGGAGTAATCGGGTTTCTTGGATCAAACCAGGGGGGAGCTTCCAAAACCCCTGAGCCATTACGACAGTCAGAAGTCAACCGTATCTTAGGTAAGGTTGAAGAGATTGATGAGTTTGCCGAGAAACAGGATACACCATTTATAGTCGGAGAGGCCGTAAAGGTAATGGACGGTCCATTCAGTGGGTTTACCGGGACTATTGAGGAGATATTTGAGGAAAAGAAGAAGCTTAATGTTATGGTTAAGATCTTCGGCCGAAATACTCCTGTTGAATTAAACTTTATACAAGTAGAAAAACAAGACTAAGCAATGGCTAAGGAAATCACTGGTTATGTAAAACTACAGGTGAAAGGTGGCCAGGCTAATCCGTCTCCTCCAGTAGGTCCTGCTCTTGGTTCCAAGGGTTTGAACATCATGGAGTTCTGTAAGCAGTTCAATGCTCGTACTCAAGATAAAATGGGTACAGTATTGCCAGTTCTGATTACAGTGTATTCTGACAAGTCTTTTGACTTTGTGGTAAAGACTCCTCCAGCTGCGAATATGTTGTTGGAAGCTGCCAAAGTGAAAAGCGGTTCTGCGGAACCAAACAGAAAGAAAGTAGGATCTGTTACCTGGGATCAGGTAAGAGTGATTGCTGAGACTAAAATGCCTGACCTTAATGCTTTCAAAGTAGAATCTGCCATGAAAATGGTGGCTGGTACTGCACGAAGCATGGGTATCACAGTATCTGGTAAAGCCCCTTGGGAAGTATAAATAAAACAAAATGGCTAAGTTAACAAAAAAGCAAAAAGAAGCTCTTTCTAAGTACGACCCAAGCCAAATGTACTCCCTGGAGGCAGCTTCTTCACTGGTTAAGGAAATTACCATGACCAAATTTGATGCTTCTGTTGATGTGGACGTTCGTTTGGGCGTCGATCCTCGTAAAGCAGATCAAATGGTTAGAGGGGTTGTTGCCCTTCCTCATGGTACAGGCAAAGACATCAAAGTATTGGTTCTTTGTACTCCTGATAAAGTAGCAGAAGCAACCGAAGCGGGTGCAGACTACGTAGGTTTGGACGATTATATTGCCAAGATTGAAGGCGGTTGGACGGATGTTGATGTGATCATCACCATGCCTAACGTTATGGCAAAAGTAGGTAGGTTAGGTAGAGTATTGGGCCCTAGAGGCTTGATGCCAAATCCTAAATCTGGAACAGTTACCCTGGAAGTGGGTAAGGCAGTTAGAGAAGTGAAAGCTGGTAAAATCGACTTCAAAGTTGATAAGTTTGGTATTATCCATGCTGGTATTGGAAAAGTTTCTTTCACTCCTGAACAAATTCAGGATAATGTGAAAGAGCTTATCATGACTATCTCAAAATTAAAGCCTTCTTCTTCAAAAGGAACGTATTTTAAAAGCATTCACATTTCCAGTACTATGTCTCCTGGTATTTCAGTAGATAAGGGTAGTATTCAAGGTATTTAATCATGACTAGAGACGAGAAAAAAGTAATTATCGACAGTCTGACTGAGAAATTGAAAGAGAGCCCTTTCTTCTATATCACAGATGCAGGCGGATTTACAGTTGCAGAAGTTAATGCATTCAGAAGAACTTGTTTTGAAAGAGGTGTAGAGTACAAAGTGTACAAAAATACTTTGATCGCTAAAGCTCTTGAGAATTTAGATGCAGACTATTCTAAACTGGTAGGTGGTGCCTTGAAAGGGTTTTCAGGTATTATTTTCTCTAAAGAGACAAGCAATTTACCTGCAAAAGTTCTTTTGGATTTCCGAAAGAAGATGGGTAAAAAAGAGACTAGGCCGGTATTCAAAGGAGCTGGTATTGATTCAGATGTAATTCTGGGTGAAAACAACCTTGAGATGCTTTCTAATCTCAAATCTAAGCAAGAATTGTTGGGTGATCTTATTGGATTACTACAGTCTCCTGCAAAAAATCTCGTATCTGCTTTGCAGTCTGGACAGAACAACATTTCTGGTGTTCTTAAGACTTTGGCAGAAAGAGATTCAAAATAATCTTATCAAATCATTCAAAAACAATTAAATAATTAATACAATGGCAGATCTTACGCAACTTGCAGAACAGTTGGTAAACTTGACTGTAAAAGAAGTAAAAGAATTGACAGATATCCTTAAGGATCAGTACGGCATCGAGCCTGCTGCAGCTGGTGCTGTAGTAGTAGCTGCTGCTGGTGGTGCTGGTGATGCTCCTGCGGAAGAGGAAAAAACTTCATTCGATGTAATCTTGAAAGCAGCAGGCGCTCAGAAGCTAGCTGTAGTTAAATTGGTTAAAGAATTGACTGGTCTTGGCTTGAAAGAAGCTAAAGATCTTGTTGATGCTGCTCCAAAGCCTTTGAAAGAAGGTGTAGCTAAGGATGAAGCAGAGGCTTTGAAGAAGTCTTTGGAAGAAGCTGGTGCTGAAGTAGAGATTAAATAATTTGCTGATCCTTAACCCTTAGGTTAGGGATTGAGCTGAAGACCTGACTAAAATAGTCAGGTCTTTTCCTGTTTATGCACTGGATTAAAATTGCATTATTTCAAGCGATAATTGTCGCTTTCTTATATTTAATTTAACTATAAACTATACACTACCTTGGCTATCAAGAATCAAACCGAAAGGAAAAGCTTCTCCTCCATTAAGGTGGTCAAAGACTATCCTGATTTTCTCGATATTCAATTGCAGTCTTTCAAAGACTTTTTCCAATTGGATACACCGGCAGAGAAACGCAGGGCGGATGGGTTATTTAAAGTTTTCGCTGAAAATTTCCCGATCAGTGATTCAAGAGAGAATTTCACTCTTGAGTTTATTGATTATGCAGTAGATCCTCCAAAATACAGTGTTGAGGAATGCATTGATCGTGGTCTCACCTATTCTGTTCCGTTAAAGGCTAAATTGAGATTGCTTTGTCATGATGAGGATAACGAAGATTTTGAAACTATCGAACAAGAAGTGTTCTTAGGAAATCTTCCTTACATGACCGAAAAGGGCTCTTTTGTAATCAATGGAGCAGAAAGAGTTATCGTTTCTCAATTGCATAGATCTCCTGGTGTTTTCTTCGCCCAAAGCAAGCATACCAATGGAACTAAGCTTTATTCTGCGAGAATTATTCCTTTTAAAGGTTCTTGGATCGAGTTTGCAACAGACATCAATAATGTGATGTATGCTTACATTGATCGAAAGAAAAAGTTTCCAGTAACCACACTTCTTAGAGCTATTGGTTATGGTTCTGATAAGGATATTCTTGACTTGTTTGGTTTGTCTGAAGAAGTACCAGCTACTAAATCTGCTCTTAAAAAAGCAGCTGGAAGAAAGTTAGCGGCGAGAGTTCTTAGAAGCTGGGTAGAAGATTTCGTTGATGAAGATACCGGTGAGGTAGTTTCCATCGATAGAAATGAAGTATTACTTGAACGTGATACTGTTTTGACTGATGAAGATATCGAAATGATTTTGGATTCAGGCTCTAAATCAATCATTCTCCATAGAGAAGATGTAAACGTAGCCGATTTCTCAATCATCTATAATACACTACAGAAGGATAACTCAAACTCTGAGAAAGAGGCTGTTGAAGTTATTTATCGCCAATTGCGTAATACGGAGGCACCTGATGAAGCTACTGCTCGAGAGGTTATCCAAAGTTTGTTCTTCTCAGACAAGCGTTACGATTTGGGTGAAGTAGGTAGATACCGTATTAATAAAAAATTAGGCCTCGAAATCGAGCCTGATAAAATTGTATTGACGAAGGAAGATATTATCTCCATTGTTAAGTACTTGATAGGTTTGATTAACTCCAAAGCTGTAGTCGATGATATTGATCACCTTTCAAATAGAAGGGTAAGAACTGTTGGAGAACAATTGTACAGCCAGTTTGGTGTCGGTCTTGCTCGTATGGCCCGTACCATCAGAGAGCGTATGAACGTTCGTGACAACGAAGACTTCAAACCGGTTGATTTGATCAATGCAAGAACTCTTTCTTCTGTTATCAATTCCTTCTTTGGGACTAACCAGCTTTCTCAGTTTATGGATCAAACCAATCCACTGGCTGAGTTGACTCACAAGCGCAGACTTTCTGCACTTGGTCCAGGTGGTCTATCTCGAGAGCGAGCAGGTTTCGAAGTGCGAGACGTTCACTACACACACTATGGACGACTTTGTACGATTGAAACTCCAGAAGGTCCAAACATCGGTTTGATCTCCTCACTTTGCGTTCATGCTAAAGTGAACTCTATGGGCTTCCTTGAAACACCATATAGAAAGGTGGAAAATGGAAAGGTAGCCATGAATGCAGAGGATATTGTTTTCTTGACTGCAGAGGAAGAAGATAATAACAACATTGCTCAGGCTAATGCAAGATTAGAGGCTGACGGTACATTCGTAAATGAAAAAGTAAAAGCAAGATTTGAAGGAGATTTCCCTGTACTAGATCCTAGTGAGATCTCATACATGGATGTGGCTCCAAATCAAATTGTATCTGTTGCAGCTTCTTTGATTCCTTTCTTGGAGCATGATGATGCAAACAGAGCTTTGATGGGATCAAACATGCAGCGTCAAGCAGTTCCACTTTTGAAACCTGAAGCTCCTATTGTGGGTACAGGTCTAGAAGGTAAGGCAGCTATTGACTCTAGAGCTTTGATTATTGCAGAAGCTGATGGTGTCATCGATTATGTAGATGCCAAGAAAATAAGAGTAAAATATGATCTAACCTCAGATGAATTACTTGTGAATTTCTCTGATGAGTATAGAACATACGATTTGATCAAATTCAGAAGAACAAACCAGGATACAACCATCAATCTGACTCCCCTTGTTTTGAAAGGTGAGAAGATCAAAAAAGGTCAAGTTCTGGTAGAAGGTTACTCTACAAATAAAGGTGAACTTGCCTTGGGTAAAAACCTTAAAGTGGCATACATGCCATGGCAAGGTTACAACTTTGAAGATGCGATTGTAATCTCCGAGCGAGTGGTTCGTGAAGATATCTTCACTTCGATTCACGTAGAAGAATTTCAATTAGAGGTTCGTGACACAAAACGAGGTGAGGAAGAATTGACTTCTGAAATTCCAAACGTCTCGGAAGAAGCGGTGAAGCACCTTGACGAAAACGGCATTATTCGGGTAGGGGCTGAGGTAAAAGAAGGTGATATCATCATCGGTAAGATCACTCCAAAAGGTGAAACGGATCCAACTCCAGAAGAAAAACTTCTAAGAGCGATCTTTGGTGATAAAGCAGGTGACGTGAAGGATGCTTCTCTGAAAGCTTCTCCATCTCTTAATGGAGTCGTGATTGAGACCAAGCTTTTCTCAAGACCTAAAAAGGACAAAGACAACAGAGCAAAATCAAAAGCCGAAGTTGAAAAATTGAAGGCAAAATATTCTAAGGACTTACTTGGAATCCGTGCCCGAATGATCAGCAAGCTTGTGACGTTGCTTGATGGTAAAACTTCTCAAGGAGTTAAGCACAAATTTGGCGATGAGATCATTAGTAAGGGAGTTAAATTCAACTTGAAGAATATTGAGAATAACCTTTTCCCTGCTAAGAATCCTTACAGAGATGAGTCTAACTACAACGTACCTGAAGAGGCAAACCTGATCTCGGACATCATTTTGGATGACTGGACTGAAGATGCGCATACTAATAGTCTGATTGTGAAATTGGTTAAGAATTATACCAATTCCAGAAATGAAATCTCCGGTAGATTCAAGCGTGATCGATTTACACTCGAAGTAGGTGATGAATTACCTGCTGGTATTGTTCAACTCGCGAAAGTTTACATCGCTAAAAAGCGTAAGCTCAAAGTTGGTGATAAGATGGCGGGTCGTCACGGTAACAAAGGTATTGTCGCTAGAATCGTAAGAGACGAGGACATGCCTTTCTTGGAAGATGGAACTCCAATGGATATTGTACTTAACCCACTAGGTGTACCTTCTCGAATGAACATTGGACAGATTTTCGAAACTGTCCTTGCTTGGGCTGGTCAAAAAATGGGTAAGAAGTATGCAACTCCAATTTTCGACGGTGCTTCTTTGGAAGAGGTATCTGCAGAACTGGAAGCGGCTGGAGTACCTGCATATGGAAGAACATACCTCTATGATGGCTTGAGTGGAAACAGATTTGATCAGCCAGTTACAGTAGGTGTAGCTTACATGTTGAAGCTAGGTCACTTGGTGGATGATAAGATGCACGCTCGTTCTATCGGACCATATTCTCTTATTACTCAGCAGCCTCTTGGTGGTAAAGCTCAATTTGGTGGTCAAAGATTCGGAGAAATGGAAGTTTGGGCACTCGAGGCATTCGGTGCATCACACGTACTTCAAGAAATCTTGACAGTGAAGTCTGATGACGTAATCGGTAGAGCGAAAGCTTACGAAGCTATCGTGAAAGGTGAAAACCTTCCTAAGCCAAACATCCCAGAATCATTCAATGTATTGGTTCATGAGTTGAGAGGCTTGGCTCTTGAAATTACCCTTGATTAATTTGGCTCAAAGGGCGGGAAACCGCCCTGAACATATCTCAAAAAATTATGTCGTTTAGAAAAAATAAAAAACTCAACAACGATTTCTCCCGAGTTACCATCAGCTTGGCCTCTCCGGAATCTATTCTAGATAGCTCAAACGGTGAAGTAACCCAGCCAGAGACTATCAACTATAGAACGTACAAGCCAGAAATGGGAGGTTTGTTCTGTGAGCGAATCTTCGGTCCGGTGAAGGATTGGGAATGTCATTGTGGTAAATACAAGCGAATCAGATATAAAGGCATCATCTGTGACCGTTGCGGTGTGGAAGTGACTGAGAAAAAAGTACGTCGTGAGCGTATGGGCCACATCGAATTGGTGGTGCCAGTAGCACACATTTGGTACTTCAAGTCTCTCCCTAACAAAATCGGTTACCTTTTAGGTCTTCCTACCAAGAAGTTGGATCAGATCGTGTATTATGAGCGCTACGTGGTAGTTCAGGCAGGTATCAAGGCAGAAGAAGGGGTTCAATACCTTGACTTCTTGACCGAAGATGAGTACTTGGATATCATGGACAAGCTTCCAAAGGAAAACCACATGCTTGATGACGACGATCCAAATAAATTCATCGCCAAAATGGGTGCTGAAGCTTTGGAAATGTTGTTGGCAAGATTGGATTTGGATGATCTTTCTTACTCTCTACGTCACCAGGCAGCAACCGATACTTCTCAGCAGCGTAAGGCAGAAGCCTTGAAGCGTCTGAAAGTGGTAGAAGCATTCCGTGATGCAAGAACACGTATCGAAAACCGTCCTGAGTGGATGGTCGTTCGCATGGTTCCTGTGATTCCACCGGAATTGCGTCCATTGGTTCCTTTGGATGGTGGTCGTTTTGCAACATCCGATTTGAATGATCTCTACAGAAGAGTAATCATAAGAAATAACCGTCTCAAGAGATTGATCGATATCAAAGCTCCTGAGGTGATCTTGAGAAACGAAAAGCGAATGTTGCAGGAAGCTGTGGATTCACTTTTCGATAACTCCAGAAAAGTAAATGCGGTAAGATCTGATGGTAACCGTGCCTTGAAATCCCTTTCTGACATGTTGAAAGGTAAGCAAGGTCGTTTCCGTCAAAACTTGCTCGGTAAGCGTGTGGATTACTCCGGTCGATCTGTAATTGTCGTGGGTCCAGAACTGAAGCTTCACGAGTGTGGTCTTCCTAAAAATATGGCAGCTGAGCTTTTCAAGCCATTTATCATCAGAAAACTGATCGAAAGAGGTATTGTAAAGACAGTAAAATCTGCCAAGAAAATCGTCGATCGTAAAGATCCTGTGGTATGGGATATCTTGGAAAACGTGTTGAAAGGACACCCTGTGCTCCTTAACCGTGCCCCAACTCTTCACAGATTGGGTATCCAGGCCTTCCAACCTAAATTGATCGAAGGAAAAGCGATCCAGCTTCACCCATTGGTGTGTACGGCATTTAACGCTGACTTTGACGGTGACCAGATGGCGGTACACGTACCACTAGGTCATGAGGCAATTTTGGAAGCGTCTACCTTGATGCTTTCTGCACATAATATCTTGAACCCTGCCAATGGTGCTCCAATCACTGTACCTTCCCAGGACATGGTTTTGGGTCTGTACTATGTGACCAAAGGCAAGAAGTCTACTCCTGAAGAGCCAGTAGCAGGAGAAGGAATGACTTTCTACAGCACGGAAGAAGTGATCATTGCGCTGAATGAAGGAAAAATCTCCAAGCATGCCAATATCAAGTGTAAGGTAAAAGTCAGAACTGCTGAGGGCGAAATCAAAGACCAAATCATCGATACTGTTGCTGGTAGATTGATTTTCAATCAGTTTGTTCCTGAAGAGGTAGGTTACGTAAACGAACTTTTGACTAAGAAAAAGCTGCAGCAAATCATCGCTGAAGTTGTAAAAGTTTGTGGTATTGCAAGAACAGCTCAGTTCCTTGATGATATCAAGCATCTTGGATTCCAGATGGCTTATCAAGGAGGTCTTTCTATGGGCTTGAATGACGTAATCATTCCAGAAGAGAAAGAACCGATGATCGCCAAGGCCAAAGAGGAAGTGGACCAAGTTTGGAACAACTACCTCATGGGTCTGATCACAGATAACGAACGTTACAACCAAGTAATTGATATTTGGACTCGAACCAATTCTCATTTGACTAACAATCTGATGAAGAAAATGGAGGAGGACAAGCAAGGATTTAATGCCATCTACATGATGATGCACTCAGGAGCCCGTGGTTCAAGAGAGCAAATTAGACAGTTAGGTGGTATGAGAGGTCTGATGGCTAAGCCTCAGAAGAACCTTCAAGGTTCGGTAGGTGAAATCATCGAAAACCCAATTCTTTCTAACTTCAAGGAAGGTCTGGACGTATTGGAGTACTTTATCTCTACACACGGTGCTCGTAAAGGTCTTGCCGATACAGCATTGAAAACTGCCGATGCTGGCTATTTGACTCGTCGACTTGTCGATGTAGCTCAAGATATGATCATCACAGAGGAAGATTGTGGCACATTGAGAGGTCTCGTAGTTCAGCCTTTGAAAGACAACGATGAAATCGTTGAGCCGTTATCTGAAAGAATTTTGGGTAGAGTTTCCGTTCATGATGTTTACGATCTTGCTACAGATGAATTGATCATTCCAGCAGGAGTTGAAATCACAGATGAAATTGCCAAGCGAGTAGATGAATCCTCGATCGAAGAGGTAGAAATAAGATCAGTATTGACTTGCGAAACCAGAAGAGGCGTTTGCTCCAAATGTTATGGACGAAATCTTGCAACAGGCAAGATGGTTCAGGCAGGTGAGTCTGTTGGGGTTATTGCAGCTCAATCCATTGGTGAACCTGGTACTCAGCTTACTTTGAGAACGTTCCACGTAGGTGGTACAGCTTCTAACATGGCTGTAGATGCCAGCATCAATGCTAAGTTTGATGGTGTAGTTGAATTTGATGAAGAACTAAGATACCTAGAAACAACAAACAGAGACGGGGAACCAGTGACTGTGGTAATGGGTAGATCTGGTGAAATCAAGATCAACGAAGCTAAGACTGGTAAGACGCTAGTTTCTAACCACGTTCCTTATGGAGCGATCTTGAATGTCAAGGATGGTCAAAAAATTTCAAAAGGTGAGTCACTTTGTACATGGGATCCTTACAACGCTGTTATTCTTTCTGAATTCGACGGCACTGTAGAGTTTGAGGCAATTGTAGAAGGTATTACCTACAAGGAAGTAGCCGATGATCAGACAGGTTTCCGTGAAAAAGTAATCATTGAAACAAAAGATAGAACCAAAAACCCTGCGATTGTCATCAATTACGGTGAAGACTCAAAAGGTTATAATATTCCAGTTGGAGCACACTTAGCAGTAGAAGCTGGTGAGAAAGTGAAGTCAGGCCAGATTTTGGTGAAAATTCCAAGATCAGTTGGTAAAACCCGAGATATTACGGGTGGTCTTCCTCGAGTTACAGAATTGTTCGAAGCTCGAAATCCATCCAATCCTGCTGTCGTTTCTGAAATTGACGGTGTGGTTACTTATGGTGGTATCAAGAGAGGTAATCGAGAAATCATCATTGAATCAAAAGATGGTGTGATTAAGAAGTACATGGTTTCTTTGTCCAAGCACATTCTTGTTCAAGAAAATGACTTTATCCGTGCAGGTGAACCATTATCTGACGGGGCGATTACTCCAAGTGATATCCTAGCTATCAAGGGGCCAACTGCTGTTCAAGAATACCTTGTTAATGAAATTCAAGAAGTATATAGACTTCAGGGTGTAAAGATCAACGACAAGCATATTGAGGTGATCGTATCTCAAATGATGCAAAAAGTTGAGATTCTTGATGCAGGTGATACTAATTTCTTGCAAGGGCAAGTGGTAGACAAGTGGGCTTTCCGCGAAGAAAACGACAATATCCTTGACAAGAAAGTTGTAATGGATGCTGGTGATTCTTCTACACTTAAGCCAGGTATGATTATTTCTTCAAGAAGATTGAGAGATGAAAATTCCAGCTTGAAGCGTAAGGATCTTAAACTTGTACAGGTAAGAGATGCTGAGACGGCAGTTTCTGCTCCTACCCTTCAAGGTATTACAGCTGCCTCCTTGGGGACCGAAAGCTTTATCTCAGCAGCATCCTTCCAAGAGACTACCAAAGTCCTTTCTGAAGCTGCTATTAGGGGTAAGAGAGATGAACTTTTGGGATTGAAGGAAAACGTAATTGTAGGTCATTTGATTCCTGCAGGTACCGGACAGCGAAGATTCCAGAATTTGATCGTAGGATCTAATGAAGAGTATGAGAAGCTTTCTGAAAATATGGAAAGAACAACTTCAAAAAGATCAAGCGAAGCAATTCTCTAATTTAAATTCATAGTAAATCAAAAGGCCTGTATGTCATGTACAGGCCTTTTTTTAATCCAAATATTTTATGGAAGATCAAAACAGAAATGACCAGCAAATAAATGTGGAGCTTTCAGAAGAAATTGCCGAAGGAGTATATTCCAATTTGGCAATGATTGCTCATTCCAATTCTGAGTTTGTAATTGATTTTATCAGACTTATGCCCGGTGTACCCAAAGCAAAAGTAAAATCAAGAATCATTGTTACTCCAGATCATGCCAAAAGATTGCTAGCTGCGCTCAAAGATAATATCGAAATATATGAGGCGGCATTCGGCAAAATAAATCAAGGAGGAGGGGCTCCGACATTTCCTATTTCCTTCGGAACACATGGAGAGGCCTAACAAAAATATAACTGCTTAATTTTGTTACTCTTATTACTTTCTATACCTTTGCAGTCCAAAATTTAACAGTTTACAGGAAAACTAAATTTTATCAGTTAATGCCTACTATTCAACAGCTAGTAAGAAAAGGTAGAAATACACTGGAAATCAAATCCAAATCTCGCGCATTGGACGCATGTCCTCAGCGTAGAGGGGTTTGTACCCGAGTGTATACTACAACACCTAAAAAGCCTAACTCTGCAATGAGAAAGGTGGCTAGGGTAAGATTGACAAATGGGAAAGAAGTGAATGCTTACATCCCTGGAGAAGGTCACAATCTACAAGAACACTCTATTGTTTTGATCAGAGGTGGTCGTGTGAAAGATCTTCCAGGTGTGAGATACCACATCATTCGAGGTGCATTGGATACTGCAGGAGTAAAAGACCGTAAGCAAGGTCGCTCCAAGTATGGTGCTAAAAGACCGAAGGCAGGTAAGGGTGCTCCAGCGGCTCCTACCAAAGGCGCTCCGGGAAAAAAGAAATAATTAAAAACATTCAGAAGAAATGAGAAAAGCGAAACCAAAGAAGAGATATATTCTTCCTGATCCAAAGTTCAATGATACTTTGGTGACCAAGTTTGTAAACTGTCTAATGGTCGATGGAAAGAAGAGTATTGCTTACAACATTTTCTACGATGCGGTTGCAAAGGTAGAATCCAAAGTAGGTGAGAATGGTCTTGAGGTTTGGAAAAAAGCGCTTAACAATATTGCTCCATCCGTAGAGGTGAAGAGTCGTAGAGTTGGTGGTGCTACATTCCAGGTCCCTATGGAAGTAAGACCTGAAAGAAAGATGTCCCTTGGAATCAAGTGGATGATCGCCTATGCTCGTAAGAGAGGTGAGAAAACCATGATGGACAGACTTGCTGGTGAAATCATCGCAGCTGCAAAAGGCGAAGGTGCTGCAGTTAAGAAAAAAGATGATACACACAGAATGGCAGAAGCTAACAAAGCATTCTCACATTTTAGATTTTAATTAGGATGGCAAGAGATTTAAAATTCACCAGAAACATTGGTATTGCAGCCCACATTGATGCGGGTAAGACGACTACTACTGAGCGTATCCTATTCTATTCTGGAAAGTCCCACAAAATCGGTGAAGTGCATGAAGGTGCTGCTACGATGGACTGGATGGCTCAAGAGCAAGAAAGAGGTATCACCATCACTTCAGCTGCCACTACCGTTTTCTGGAATTACAGAAGCAACCAATATCAAATTAACATCATCGATACACCTGGTCACGTTGACTTCACTGTAGAAGTTAACCGTTCTTTGAGAATCCTTGATGGTCTTGTTTTCCTGTTCAGTGCTGTGGATGGTGTTGAGCCACAGTCTGAGACCAACTGGCGATTAGCTGATAATTACAAAGTAGCTCGTATCGGATTCGTTAACAAAATGGATCGTGCTGGCGCAAACTTTTTGGCAGTTTGTAAGCAGGTGAAGGAAATGCTCGGTTCTTATGCAGTTCCTTTGCAGCTTCCAATAGGTGCCGAAGATAAATTCCGTGGTGTAGTTGACTTGATCAACAACCGCGCAATGATCTGGAACGAGCACGACATGGGTATGACCTATGAAGTAGTTCCAATTCCGGAAGATATGGAAGAAGAAGTAGCTCAATACAGAGAGCACCTTCTAGAGGCAGTAGCTGAGTATGATGAATCATTGATGGAGAAATTCTTTGATGATCCAAACTCAATTACAGAAGCTGAAATCTTGAAGGCTTTGAGAGCGGCTACTATTGACATGAAAATTGTTCCAATGGTTTGTGGTTCTTCTTTCAAAAACAAAGGTGTTCAAACCATGCTTGACTTGGTGATGGAGTTGCTTCCTTCTCCTCTTGATAAAGATGACATTATTGGTCACTCTTTGGACAATGAAGAGGAAGAAGTGAGAATTTCTCCAAGCGAAGCTGAACCGTTCACTGGTCTTGCGTTTAAAATTGCAACTGACCCATTCGTAGGTCGACTTTGCTTTGTAAGAGCTTACTCAGGTGTATTGGAGTCTGGTTCCTATGTATTCAACAGCCGTTCTGGAAATAAAGAGCGTATCTCTCGAGTATTCCAAATGCACGCCAACAAGCAAAACCAAATCGAACGATTGGTAGCTGGTGATATTGGTGCTGTGGTAGGTTTTAAAGACATCAAAACAGGTGATACTCTTTGTGATGAAAAGCGCAAGGTAGTATTGGAATCCATGGTGTTCCCAGAGCCAGTTATCGGTTATGCAATTGAGCCAAAAACTCAGGCTGACGTCGATAAATTGGGTATGGCTATTGCCAAATTGGTGGAAGAAGATCCAACTCTTCAGGTAAACACTGATCATGAAACAGGCCAGACAATCCTTAGAGGTATGGGTGAACTTCACCTTGAAATTATCATCGACCGTCTTAAGAGAGAATTTAAGGTTGAAATCAATCAAGGAGCTCCGCAGGTTGCTTACAAAGAAGCTTTGTTTGGTTCAGTTGAGCACAAAGAAGTTTACAAGAAGCAGACCGGTGGTAAAGGTAAATTCGCAGATATCGTTTTCGAACTTGGGCCGAAAGATCCAGATCCAGAAACTGGCGAAATTAAACCAGGACTTGACTTTGTAAATGGTATCGTTGGTGGTGTAATTCCAAAAGAATTTATCCAACCTGTTCAGAAAGGTTTCCAAGAGGCTATGAAAAATGGTCCTTTGGCAGGTTATCCAATCGAAGCGATGAAAGTTAGATTGTTCCACGGTTCATACCATGACGTTGACTCTGATGCTCTTTCTTTCGAATTGGCAGCAAGAATTGGTTTCAAAGAGGCAGCTAAGAAGTGTAGACCTCAATTGTTGGAGCCAATTATGGCTGTAGATGTGGTGACTCCGGATGAATATACCGGTCCTATCACAGGTGACTTGAACAGAAGAAGAGGCTTGATGAAAGGTATGGATACAAAAGGTACCTCTACTGTAGTAAAGGCTTCGGTTCCATTGTCTGAACTGTTTGGTTATGTTACTGACTTGAGAACCATCACTTCAGGCCGTGCAACAGCTTCATTGACATTCTCTCATTATGAGCCAGTTCCAAGCAACATTGCCGAGGCAGTGATCGCGAAAGTAAAAGGTGATAAAGCCTAATTGAAAAGAACATGAACCAGAAAATCAGAATAAAATTGAAATCATACGATCACAGCCTGGTGGATAAGTCATCAGAGAAGATCGTTAAGGCGGTAAAGGCGACTGGCGCAGTAGTAGTTGGTCCTATTCCATTGCCTACTAAGAAAGAAAAGTTTACAGTGTTGAAATCCCCACACGTAAACAAAAAGGCAAGAGACCAGTACCAGCTTTGTACTTACAAAAGACTGGTTGATATCTACTCAAATTCCTCCAAAACCGTGGATGCCTTGATGAAAATCGAGCTTCCTAGTGGTGTGGATGTAGAAATCAAAGTCTGATCGGACCTTAAGTTCTAATTCTAGAAGGCCTGCATTTGTTGCAGGCCTTTTTTCTTTCTAAGGGTATGGTGTGGGATAGATGTGGTTAATAAATGGTCAATCATCAATATTTTCCTAATTGTTTGAAAATATTAGAGTTGGGATTTGCTGCCAAATATTATTTCAGTAACTTTGCAGTCCTTAAAAAGGGCCCAAGTGCATAAACACTTGTGGATTATCAAATTATCTTATTTAAGATGTCTGGTATTATAGGTAAAAAAGTAGGTATGACTAGCATCTTCAGTGCCGATGGACGTAACGTCGCATGCACGCTAATAGAAGCTGGTCCTTGCGTAGTGACGCAAGTAAAAAACGTTGAAACAGACGGGTACAACGCAGTGCAGTTGGCATTCGGTGAGCGAAAGGAGAAAAACACTCCTAAGCCATTGATCGGTCATTTTAAAAAGGCCGGCACCACGCCAAAGCAGAAGGTTGTTGAGTTCCGTGACTTCAGGGTCGAATTTGAAGGCCAAGTGGAGCTCGGAAAAACAGTAAGTGCAGGAGAGGTTTTCGTAGAAGGCGACTTCGTAGATGCCATCGGTACTTCAAAAGGAAAAGGTTTCCAAGGTGTTGTAAAACGTCATGGTTTTGGTGGTGTGGGTGGACAAACTCACGGTCAGCATAACAGACAAAGACACCCAGGTTCTATTGGTGCTTGTTCTTGGCCATCTAGAGTATTCAAAGGCATGAGAATGGCTGGACGTACTGGAGGTGATAGAGTTAAAGTAATCAACCTGAAAGTGTTGAGAGTTTATCCTGAGCAAAACCTTCTCTTGGTTTCTGGTTCAGTACCTGGTCCAAAAAATTCTTTCGTAATTCTTGAGAAATAAGCCATGGAATTAGCAGTAATTAATCATAAAGGACAAGAAACAGGTAGAAAGGTGACTCTTTCGGACGAGATCTTTGCGATCGAGCCAAATGATAACGCAATCTACTTGGATGTGAAGCAGTACCTGGCTAATCAAAGACAGGGAACTCATAAATCAAAAGAAAGAAACGAAGTAGCAGGTTCTACTAAGAAGATCAAAAAGCAAAAAGGTACCGGTGGTGCTCGTGCAGGATCTTTGAAGGCACCTAACTTCCGTGGTGGAGGTAGAGTATTTGGTCCTAAACCAAGAGACTATTCTTTCAAACTAAATAAAAAAGTGAAGCAGTTGGCTCGTAAGTCTGCGCTTTCTTACAAAGCAAAAGAAAATAGCCTAATGGTATTGGAAGATGTCTCTTTTGATGCACCAAAGACCAAAAACTATATCGCTTTGCTAAACGGACTTTCTCTGTCTGATAAGAAAACCTTGTTAGTACTCTCTGAGGACAACAAAAATGTATTTCTATCAAGCAGAAACCTTCCAAAGGCGAAAGTTGTGACTGTTAATGATGTGAATACTTACCAACTCCTCAATGCTGACCATTTGGTATTGTGCGAAGGTTCTGTAAGTAAATTAGAAACCATTTTATCGAAATAAGACAATGGATATTCTGAAGCAGCCTTTGATCACAGAAAAGATCTCTGCACTTAACGAAAAGGGAGTTTACGGCTTTATTGTCGAAAAGACTGCCGATAAGGAGCAGATCAAATCCACTGTGGAGAAAAAATATGGTGTAAAAGTAGTGTCTGTTCGTACCATGAGATATGCTGCGAAACATAAGACCAGATACACCAAGAATAAAATTGTATCAGGCTTTACCAATGCTTACAAAAAAGCAATCGTACAAGTAGCTGATGGTGAAGTAATTGATTTTTACGGAGAAATTTAATTGAATCAATATCATGGCAATTAAAAAATTGAAGCCTGTAACTCCGGGAACACGATTCAGAGTAGCTCCTGCTTTTGACGAGATCACCAAGTCAAAGCCAGAAAAGTCGCTCCTCGCTCCTGCGAAGAAATCAGGCGGTAGAAATAATGAAGGCAAAATGACAGCTCGCTACATTGGCGGCGGTCATAAGAGAAGACTCAGAATTGTAGACTTCCAAAGAAATAAGTTTGGCGTACCTGCTACCGTAAAGGCTATCGAATACGATCCAAACAGAACAGCCCGTCTTGCCCTACTATATTATGCAGATGGTGCTAAGGCCTACATTATCGCTCCGGAAGGTTTGCAAGTGGGACAAACAGTGATTTCCGGTGAGCAAGTTGCTCCAGAAGTGGGCAACGCCATGCCTATGGCTAATATCCCAATGGGTACCATCGTACACAATGTGGAATTGAAGCCAGGTAAAGGTGGTGCATTGGCCAGAAGTGCAGGAGGATACGCTCAGATCGTGGCTAGAGATTCTAGATACGTGACAGTGAAGCTCCCTTCTGGTGAAATGAGACTAATCCTTGGGGCATGTATGGCTACAGTTGGTACTGTATCCAATGCGGACCATATGAACGTAGTTCTGGGTAAAGCTGGTCGTAAGAGATGGCTTGGAATCAGACCTCGAACAAGAGGTGTGGCTATGAACCCAGTAGATCACCCTATGGGTGGTGGTGAAGGTCGTTCTTCAGGTGGTCATCCAAGATCACGTAAAGGTCTTCTTGCGAAAGGTAAGAAAACCAGAACGCCTAAGAAGTATTCAAACAAATTCATCATCAGCAAAAGATCTAAGTAATTATGGCACGTTCATTAAAAAAAGGTCCTTATATCGAACACCATTTGGTGAAGAAAGTAGATGCCATGAACGAGTCAGGCAAGAAATCTGTCATCAAGACTTGGTCAAGAAAATCCATGATTTCTCCGGATTTCGTTGGACATACCTTCGCTGTGCATAACGGAAACAAGTTTATCCCAGTATTTGTGACTGACAATATGGTAGGACACAAATTGGGTGAGTTTGCACCAACCAGAAACTTCCGTGGCCACATTGCTAAAAAAGATAAAGGAAAGAGATAATCATGGAAGCAATAGCAAGATTAAGAAACGTTCCTACTTCCCCGCGCAAAATGCGCCTTGTGGCTGACCTCGTGAGAGGTAAGAGAGTAGGATTGGCCCTTAGCATTTTGAAATTCACTCCTAACCATGGAGCGATCAAATTGGAGAAGCTTCTCCTTTCAGCTGTGGCCAACTGGCAGTCAAAAAATCCGGATGCCAAACTTGAGGATGCTGATCTTTACGTTAAAACCATTATGGTTGACGAAGGACGCTCACTTAAGAGACTTAGACCTGCTCCTCAAGGACGTGGTCATAGAATCCGTAAGAGATCCAATCATGTAACCCTCGTAATTGATGCATTCAATTCCGGTGATGTTACCGCTGAGGTAGTAGAATCAAACGAAAAGGCAAATTAAGAAAGACTATGGGACAAAAGATTAACCCAATAGGATTTAGACTTGGTGTAATCAAGGGCTGGGATTCCAACTGGTACGGTGGGAAAGACTTTGCTGAAAAACTATACGAAGATCAACAAATCCGTAAATACGTCCTTGCCAGAATACCAAAAGGTGGTATTGCTAAAGTGATCATTGAGCGTACGCTTAAGAGAATCACTTTGACTATTCATACCGCTAGACCAGGTGTTGTAATTGGTAAAGGTGGAGCCGAAGTAGACAAGCTTAAAGAAGAACTTAAGAAGATCACCAACAAGGATATTCAAATCAATATCTTCGAAATCAAGCGTCCTGAACTGGATGCTAAATTGGTAGGTGAGTCTATCGCACAGCAGCTTCAAGCTAGAATTTCCTTCCGTCGTGCGATGAAGCAGGCGATTGCAGCCACCATGAGAGTGGGTGCTGAAGGAATCAAAGTTAAACTTTCTGGTCGTCTGGGCGGTGCTGAAATGGCACGTTCTGAAATGTACAAAGAGGGACGTATTCCTCTTCACACCCTGAGGGCAGACATTGATTATGCGATCTCCGAGGCACTCACCGTGTACGGAATCATCGGTATCAAAGTATGGATCTTCAAGGGTGAAGTGTACGGAAAGAGAGACCTTTCTCCTAATCAAGGTGCGGCTAACGAACCAAAAGGTCAGCGTCCTGCAGCTCCAAAAGGAAGAGAGAAAGACGGTCCAAGACGTAGAAAAAGAAATAACTAATTTTCACCTTTCTAGTGAGAAATCATGTTACAGCCGAAAAGAACTAAATTTAGGAAGATGCATAAGGGCCGTGTCAAAGGCCTTGCTACTAGAGGCGCTGAGCTCTCTTTTGGTAACTTTGGCATTAAATCCCTTGAGCCAGGATGGATTACTTCTCGCCAGATCGAGGCAGCTCGTATTGCCATGACCCGTGCGATGAAGAGAGAAGGACAGGTTTGGATCAGGATCTTCCCTGATAAGCCTATCACTAAAAAGCCCGCAGAGGTACGTATGGGTAAAGGTAAAGGTGCTCCAGAATATTGGGTAGCTGTTATCAAACCAGGTACGATCCTTTTCGAAGCTACAGGCGTGAGCCTGGAGACCGCTCAGGAGGCGTTGAGACTTGCGCAGCAGAAGCTACCCGTAAGTACAAGATTTGTTGTAAGAAGAGACTACGCTGAATAATCAGGAACTATGAAAAACACTGAAATCAGATCACTTTCAGCAAGTGAAATAGCCGAGCGACTTGTCGCTGAGCAGGAGAATCTAAGCAAATTAAAATTTGCTCATTCGATTTCTCCAATTGAGAATCCTAATAGAATCAGAGAGTCTAAGCGTCTAGTCGCAAGATTGAAGACAGCATTGCACTCCAAATAACTAGCTAACAGAAAAGAAAATGGCTACGATTGAGAGAAATCTTCGCAAAGAAAGAATTGGGAAGGTCGTAAGCAACAAAATGGATAAATCCATTACTGTGGCTGTAGAACGTAAGGTAAAGCATCCTATCTACGGCAAGTTCGTTGCTAAGACCACCAAATTTATGGTTCATGACGAGAAGAATGAGTGTAACCCAGGTGACTTGGTTAAGATCAGTGAAACTCGTCCGCTGAGCAAGAATAAGCGTTGGAGATTAGTTGAAATTATTGAAAGGGCTAAGTAATCATGATACAGCAAGAATCCAGACTAAGCGTTGCAGATAATTCCGGTGCTAAAGAGGTATTGGTTATCCGCGTATTGGGAGGAACTGGTAAGCGTTATGCTTCTATCGGTGATAAAGTAGTCGTGACTGTAAAGTCGGCCCTATCTTCCAGCAATATGAAAAAGGGTACCGTTTCTAAAGCGGTAATCGTAAGAACCAAAAAAGAAATTCGTAGAAAAGATGGTTCTTATATCAGATTCGAAGACAATGCTGCTGTGTTGCTTAACAACAATGATGAGCCAAGAGGTACACGTATTTTTGGCCCTGTTGCAAGAGAACTCAGAGAAAAGCAGTTCATGAAAATCATTTCCTTGGCCCCTGAAGTACTTTAATCATGGAAAGAAAATTCAATAAGCAGCCAAAGCTGCATATAAAAACTGGTGATACCGTTAAGGTTATTTCTGGCGATGACAAAGGAAAAACTGGGAAAGTACTTTCAGTTGATACTGAAAGAAGAAAGGCAATTGTTGAGGGTATTAACATGATTACAAAGCATGTGAAACCTACAGCAGCTAAACCTCAGGGAGGTATTGAGAAGAAAGAAGCTTCTCTTCACCTAAGTAACCTTATGTTGGTAGATCCTAAAACTGGAGAAGCCACCCGTACAGGTCGTAAGGTGAATGAAAATGGTAAACTCGTGAGATTCTCAAAGAAAACTGGGGAGGTGATCAATGGCTAATCCAAGAATTAAAGAAAAATATTTGAACGACATCGTTCCAGCTTTGAAAGAGAAGTTTCAATACTCCTCAGTAATGCAAGTTCCAAAGCTTACTAAGATCGTTTTGAATAAAGGAATCGGTGCCGCTGTAGCTGATAAGAAGTTGGTTGATCAAGGGGTTGAAGAACTTTCTTTGATCACTGGTCAGAAGGCTGTAGCCACAAAGGCTAAGATCGCGGTGTCTAACTTCAAGTTAAGAGAAGGTATGCCAATCGGAGCGAAGGTGACTCTAAGAGGTGAAAAGATGTATGAATTCTTGGATCGTTTGATGACGGTTGCTCTTCCTCGTGTGAGAGACTTCAAAGGTATTTCTGATAAAGGTTTTGATGGAAGAGGTAACTATACGCTTGGTGTTACTGAGCAAATTATTTTTCCTGAAATTTCAATCGAGAAAGTAAATAGAATCTCTGGTATGGATATCACTTTTGTTACCACTGCCGGTACAGATGAGGAAGCTTTTGCTCTGCTTAAAGCTTTCGGTATGCCTTTCGTCAACAAAAATAACCAAGAATAATCATGGCAAAAGAGTCCATCAAAGCTCGTGAGAGAAAAAGAGAAAGACTGGTAGCCAAGTATGCCAAAAAAAGATCTGAGCTAAAAGCAGCAGGTGATTACGAGGCTCTTGACAAATTACCAAAGAATGCTTCTCCAGTGAGACTTCATAATAGATGTAAGTTGACAGGTCGTCCTAAAGGATACATGAGAAAATTCGGTATCAATAGGGTAACTTTCAGAGAAATGGCATCTGCTGGTAAGATCCCTGGTCTGACAAAGTCTAGCTGGTAAAATAACGACAGTAGTTTTTATTCTAAAAATCAATTCGTAACTTTGCACGCCCATTTCGGGTGGTGCTAGACTATATTAATATGACTGATCCAATAGCTGATTATCTAACTCGTTTGAGAAATGCCATAAAGGCTTCTCATAGAATAGTTGAGATACCTGCCTCTAACATCAAGAAGGAGATCACAAAGGTTTTGCATGAAAAAGGATATATCCAAAACTATAAGTTTGAAGATAATGGTCCTCAAGGTTTAATTAAAATTGCCTTGAAGTATAATCCTACAACAAAGCAAAACGCGATCGTGAGTCTGGAAAGAGTTAGTACTCCAGGTTTGAGAAAATATGCCAAGCATGACGAACTCCCAAGAGTTATCAATGGTCTTGGTATCGCAATCGTATCCACCTCCAAAGGTGTGATGACAGACAAAGAAGCCCGTACTGAAGGTATTGGAGGCGAAGTACTTTGCTACGTATACTAATTTACTATCATGTCTAGAATAGGTAAAAAACCAATAAATATACCTGGCGGTGTTACTGTAGACGTGTCAGCTCATGGAACTGTCACTGTTAAAGGTCCAAAAGGTACTCTGACTCAGGATGTGAATCCCGATATTCAGGTAAAGGTAGAAGGAAAGGAGATTATCCTTTCCAGACCTACTGAATCTAAGCGTCACAAATCTTTGCATGGTCTTTACAGAGCTTTGATCAATAACATGGTCATTGGTGTTTCTGAAGGTTATAAAAAAGATCTTGAGCTTGTAGGTGTAGGTTATAAAGCTTCCAATCAAGGCCAAGTGCTTGAGCTTAGTTTAGGCTATTCTCACAGTATTTTTATGGCATTGCCTAACGAGATTTCTCTTAAAACAGATACTCCTAAGGGCAAGAATCCTGTGATTACTTTGGAAGGTATTGATAAAGAATTGATCGGTCAAGTTGCAGCTAAAATCCGCTCTCTTCGTAAGGTTGAACCTTACAAGGGTAAAGGTGTGCGATTTACTGGTGAAGTTGTTAGACGTAAGGCTGGTAAAACTGCCGGTAAAAAATAATAGGTTATGGCATTTAATAAGAATTCCAGAAGACTTAGAATCAAGCAGGGTATCAGAAGAAAAATTTCTGGTACTGATTCCAGACCTCGTTTGTCAGTTTTCAAAAGTAATACTGGCATTTATGCACAATTGGTTGATGATCTTAGAGGCATCACAGTTGCACAGGCTTCCTCAAAAGAACTCGGATCCAAGGCTAATACCAATGTTTCTGTTTCCAAGGAAGTTGGTAAAAAACTAGCTGAGCGAGCTGTTGCAAATGGTGTATTTGAAGTAGTATTTGACCGTAATGGCTACTTATATCATGGTAATGTTAAAGCTTTGGCTGACGGTGCCAGAGAAGGGGGCCTTAAATTCTAATCATTATGTCTCAAGTAAGAAGAAAACCCATTAGGGCTACAGATACAGAATTGAAAGAAAAAGTTGTAGCTATCAACCGAGTTGCCAAAGTGGTAAAAGGTGGTAGAAGATTCTCTTTTTCAGCGATTGTTGTGGTTGGAGATGGTCAAGGTATTGTAGGTTATGGTCTTGGTAAAGCCAATGAAGTAACAGATGCAATTACTAAGGGCATTGAAGATGCAAAGAAAAACCTTGTGAAGGTTCCTGTTTTGAAAGGTACCATACCCCATGAGCAAATCGGTAAGTTTGGTGGCGGTCTTGTGTTGATTAAACCTGCTGCTGCTGGTACTGGTGTTATCGCTGGTGGTGCAATGCGTGCTGTTTTAGAATCAGCTGGCGTTACAGACGTGTTGGCTAAGTCGAAAGGCTCATCCAATCCTCACAACGTAGTGAAGGCTACAATTGATGCGTTGGTTCAGCTTAGAGATGCCATCTCTGTTTCTCAACAAAGAGGTGTGAAAATGTCTAAAGTCTTTAACGGATAATCATCATGGCGAAGATTAAGATTACTCAAACGAAAAGTACGATCGATAGACCTAAGGATCAAAAAGCTACTATTATAGCACTTGGTTTAGGTCGTATTAGCAAATCTGTTGTGGTCGAAAAGACTCCACAGATTGCTGGAATGGTAAATAAAGTGAATCACCTTGTAAAAGTGGAGGAGGCTTGATTATGAAATTATATACATTAACTCCAGCCGAAGGTTCTACAAAGAATCGAAAAAGAATTGGTAGAGGTACTGGTTCTGGTAGAGGCGGAACCTCAACTAGAGGTCACAAAGGTGCTAAATCTAGATCAGGTTATAAGTCGAAAATTGGTTTTGAAGGTGGTCAAATGCCACTTCAAAGACGCGTACCAAAGTTTGGCTTTAAATCTTTGAATAAGGTAGAGTTCAAACCGGTAAATTTGGATACCTTACAAGCCCTTGCTGAAGAACACAGTCTTTCTGCTATTAACTTGGAAGCTTTGGTTTCACATGGTTTAGCGTCTAAGAATGATAAAATCAAAGTTCTTGGCGGTGGTGAATTAAAAGCCAAATTGGAAGTGAGTGCACATAGATTTTCAGCTTCTGCTGTAGCAGCGATTGAAGGTCTTGGCGGTACTGTAAACAAGATTTAAATAAATGAAAAAGTTTATTTCAACAGTAAAGAATATTTTCTCGATCGAGGATTTGAGAGTTAGAATTGTGAATACAATTGGCTTTCTGATCATCTTTAGATTAGGTTCATTCATCGTTTTACCGGGAGTAGATCCATCCAAACTAGGAGGAGCTCCAGAAGGTATTTTCGGTTTGATTGATACCTTTTTAGGAGGTGCTTTCAGTAATGCTTCCATCTTCGGTTTGGGAATAATGCCATACATCTCTGCATCCATTGTATTGCAGCTACTTACTGTTGGAGTGCCCTATTTTCAAAAAATGCAAAAAGAAGGTGAGTCTGGTAGAAAACGTATAAATCAGATCACCCGTGTACTAACCATTCTAATTACAATTGCTCAGGGTGTTGGTTATGTAACAGCCACTATTCTTCCTACAGGCGCTGTAATGGTTAGTACCTCTCTTTTTATGTTTAGCTCCCTGGTTCTCCTTTCAGCCGGTACAATGTTCTGTATGTGGTTAGGAGAGAAAATTACTGAGAAGGGAATTGGTAATGGTATTTCTATGCTTATTATGATAGGTATCATTTCAAGATTCCCAGGTGCAATAATTGCTGAGGGATTGGAGAAAGGATCTTCTGGAATGCTTTTGCTAATCATCGAAGCGGTCGTCCTCTTCTTTGTAGTAGTGGGGGTGATTGCCTTGACAGAGGCCACAAGAAGAATTCCTGTGCAATATGCTAAGCAGGTTGTGGGAGGAAAGGTTTACGGTGGTCAACGTCAATACATACCGATCAAAGTGAACGCATCTGGTGTTATGCCGATCATCTTCGCTCAATCACTTATGTTTGTTCCTGCTTTGATCGCACAGATTTGGGCCAGTGAAAGTGATATTGCTAATTATATTGGTACCACTTTCTCTGATTTTACTTCTTGGCAATACAATTTGTTGTTCGCGTCTTTGATCATCATATTCACTTTCTTCTACACCGCTATCACGGTTAACCCTGAGCAAATTGCAGAAGATATGAAGAGAAATGGAGGCTTTGTTCCTGGTATTAAACCTGGAGCTCCCACTTCTGATTTCATTGACAGCATTATCTCCAAAATCACTCTGCCTGGATCGGTCCTTTTGGCAGCTGTTGCAATTCTTCCTGCTTTAGCAATTATCGCTGGTGTGGGTACTGAATTTGCCCAGTTCTATGGTGGTACATCCCTGCTTATCATGGTCGGTGTCATAATGGATACATTAAGACAAATAGAAAGCTATCTGCTTATGAGACATTATGAGGGCATGATGAAAAGTGGTAATGTGAAGAATAATCCTTCCAATTATCAGGTAGCGTAAACATGATTTATTTCAAGACTTCGGAAGAGGTTTTAAAAATTAAAGAAAGTGCTGATATTCTTGGTAAGGCTCATGGAGAAATTGCCAAGCATGTTAAAGAAGGGGTAAAGACCTCTTTCTTAGATAAAATTGCTGAAGAGTTTATTAGGGATCACGGTGCAGTACCTTCTTTTAAAGGATACAATGGTTTTCCCGCTTCACTTTGTATATCTGTGAATGAAGTTGTTGTTCATGGATTTCCAAGTGAATATGAATTGAAAGATGGCGATATAATCTCGATAGATTGTGGAGTCTTTCACCAAGGTTTTCATAGCGATTCCGCTTATACGTACCCTATCGGTGAGGTTTCCCCTTCTGTTCTTGCATTACTTCGTGCTACTAGAGATTCACTCTATTTAGGAATTGAACAAGCTGTTTCTGGCAATCGAATTGGTGACATAGGTCATGCGATTCAAAAGTTTGTCGAAGCAAAAGGTTATACCGTTGTTCGAGAATTGGTCGGACATGGTCTTGGAAAAAAGCTTCACGAAGCTCCAGAGGTTCCTAATTATGGCAAAAAAGGTAGTGGTCCCTTGTTAAAGCAAGGAATGGTGATTGCTATTGAGCCCATGATTAATCTTGGATCTAAAAATATTGTCCAAGAAAGAGATGGTTGGACTATCCGAACTGCAGATCGGAAACCTTCAGCCCATTATGAGCACACAGTTGCAATATTTGAAGACAGAACAGAGGTCCTAACGACCCATAAATACATAGAAGAGATAGTTAAATTCTAAGATGGCCAAACAGACATCAATCGAGCAAGACGGAACCATTACTGAAGCATTGTCAAATGCTATGTTCAAAGTGGAACTGGAAAATGGGCATCAGTTGATTGCGCACATTTCTGGTAAAATGAGGATGAATTATATTAAAATCCTTCCCGGAGATAAGGTTAAATTAGAATTGTCTCCCTATGATTTATCAAAAGGCAGAATCGTTTATCGTTACAAATGATCTTGGACTTTGTTCCAGATAAAATTTTCGATAACAATTTGTCAAAAACATATGGCCGAAAAGTAAAATAATAATCATATGAAAGTAAAGGCATCGATTAAAAAAAGAAGTGCTGACTGTAAGGTGATCAGAAGAAAAGGAAAACTTTACGTCATCAATAAGAAAAATCCTAAGTATAAACAAAGACAAGGTTAATCATGGCTAGAATTGCAGGTGTAGACATACCAGACAATAAGCGCGGCGAAATTGGACTTACCTATATCTTCGGTATTGGTAGAAGTGCCGCGAAAGCGATCCTGAGCAAGGCCGGTATCTCTTTTGACAAAAAAGCTGGAGAATGGAATGATGAGGAATCTACCGCTATCCGTAACATCATCGCTGAAGAATATAGAACAGAAGGTGTGCTTAAGTCAGAGATCCAATTGAACATTAAGCGTTTGATGGACATTGGATGTTATAGAGGTTTGAGACACAGAAAAGGACTTCCTGTTCGTGGTCAGGGCACAAAAAATAATGCCAGAACAAGAAAAGGAAAGAGAAAGACTGTTGCTAACAAGAAGAAAGCAACTAAATAAAATCTGATTTAGATCATGGCTCAGAAAAGAAACGATAAAGCAAAAGGTAAAAAAAGAGTTGTAAAGGTAGAAGCTGTAGGTCAAGCTCATATTAAGGCTTCCTTCAACAATATCATTATATCTATTACCAATAATGCAGGTCAAGTAATCTCTTGGGCTTCTGCCGGTAAAATGGGATTCAGAGGCTCTAAGAAAAATACTCCATACGCTGCTCAGATGGCGGCTCAAAATTGTGGTCAGGTTGCATTTGATCTTGGTTTGAGAAAAATCGAGGTATTTGTAAAAGGTCCGGGTGCAGGTCGTGAATCAGCGATTAGAACCTTGCAAAATGTAGGTTTGGACGTGACTACTATTATAGATGTGACTCCAATGCCGCACAACGGTTGTCGTCCTCCTAAGCGTAGAAGAGTTTAATTTTAAAAAAGTTACAGAATGGCAAGATATACAGGTCCTAAAGCGAAAATCTCCAGAAGATTTGGAGAAGCTATCGAAGGTCATAGCAAAGCGCTTCAGAAGAAAAACTACCCTCCAGGTATGCATGGACGTGGTAGAAGAAAGAAGCAATCTGAATATGCAGTTCAGCTTTCTGAAAAGCAAAAAGCAAAATACATCTATGGAGTTTTGGAAAGACAATTCGCTAAGATGTTTGATATTGCTTCTAGAAAATCTGGAATTACCGGTGAAATCCTTCTTCAATTGCTTGAAGCTCGTTTGGATAATACGGTTTACAGATTAGGAATTTCTCCTACTCGTCGTGGTGCTAGACAGCTTGTAGGTCACAAGCACATTTTAGTAAACGGTGAAGTTGTTAATATTCCTTCTTACACCCTTAAGCCAGGTGATGTGGTATCTGTTAGAGAGCGTTCTAAGTCTCTTGAAGCAATCACAAACAGCCTTGCTGGCAAAGCAGCAAATAGATATCCTTGGTTAGAGTGGGATAACGCTTCTTTGACAGGGAAATTCGTCAGTGTACCAGGCAGAGATGATATTCCAGAGAATATCAAGGAGCAACTCATTGTCGAACTTTACTCTAAGTAATATTTTACTATTTTCAGCTAAAAAACAGAACGAGATATATGTCCATACTAGCATTTCAAATGCCCGAAAAAGTGGTGATGGAGAAAGCCGACGACTTTCATGGCTTGTTCACCTTCAAACCGCTAGAAAAAGGCTATGGAGTTACCATCGGTAACGCTCTCAGAAGAATATTGCTTTCTTCTTTGGAGGGATACGCCATCACTTCTATCAAAATCCCAGGAGTGGTACACGAATTCTCTACCATCGAGGGTGTAGTAGAAGACGTGACTGATATTATTTTGAACCTTAAGCAGGTAAGATTCAAAAAAGTGCATGAAGCATTTGATGGAAAAATAACTGTAGAGATCAAAAATCAATCCGTGTTCACCGCAGGGGACATTGCGAAGTTCACTTCTTCTTTCGAGGTTTTAAATCCAGAGTTGGTAATCTGTCATATTGATGAGACCAAAAACTTTGAGATTGAGATTACTATCGAAAAGGGAAGAGGCTATCTGCCAGCTGAAGAGTCCAAACCTAAGGAGCAGGTTTTTGGTCAGATTTCGATTGATGCTATTTTCACTCCTATCAAGAATGTGAAATATAGTGTTGAAAATACTCGAGTTGAGCAAAAGACTGACTTTGAAAAATTGATCCTTGAAGTGACTACGGATGGTTCAATCCACCCAGAAAAAGCGCTTCAAGAGTCGGCCAAAATTTTGATTCAACACTTTATGTTGTTCTCGGACCAGACCATGGTACTTGATTCAACCGGAGTTGCTGAACCAGAGCCAATTGATGAGGAATTCCTACACATGCGTAAGCTATTGAAGACATCTTTGAGTGATCTAGACCTTTCTGTTAGAGCATTCAACTGTCTTAAAGCTGCGGATGTAAGAACGCTAGGTGACCTTGCCAGACTTGAAATTTCAGACATGATGAAATTCAGAAATTTCGGTAAGAAATCCTTAGCTGAATTGGAGCAACTGATCCAAGAGAAAGGCCTAACCTTTGGAATGGACATCTCTAAGTACAAACTTGACGAAGAATAATATAAAATGAGACACGGTAAGAAAATTAACCACCTTGGTAGAACTGCCTCTCACAGGAAGGCAATGCTTTCCAACATGGCAGCTTCCCTGATTCTTCACAAGCGTATTTCTACGACGCTTGCCAAGGCTAAAGAATTGAAGAAGTTTGTTGAGCCTCTGGTTACCAGAGCTAAAGAAGATTCTACACATAATAGACGTATTGCTTTCTCCTACCTTAAAAGCAAAGAAGCTATCAAAGCTCTTTTTGGTGAGGTAATTGAAAAAGTAGGTACACGTCCAGGAGGATACACCAGAATTATTAAGACTGGTTTCCGTCTAGGAGATAATGCTGAGATGTGTATCATCGAATTGGTAGATTTCAATGAATTGATGTTGAAGGATGCTAAACCAGCTAAGAAGACAACCAGAAGATCAAGAAGATCTACAGGTAAGGCTGCTGATGCTCCTGCTGCCACATCTGCTGAGACTGACAACGGAGAACAATAAATTGAAAGTTTACCTTAAAATATCAAAAGGATTGAACGCCCGTTCAATCCTTTTTTTTATACCCGAGCCTAATTTCCCCTCCCCAAGAATTATTAACTTTGGGCAATCTTCAAAGAAATGATTAAACAAAAAGCTACCCTACTTCTAGCTGATGGGACAGTATTCCACGGATCCCTAATCGGTAAAGCCGGCACAAATGGCGGTGAGATATGTTTCAACACCGGAATGACTGGATATCAGGAAATTTACACCGACCCATCTTACACCGGTCAAATCGTAGTTACCACTACTTCTCACATCGGTAACTATGGGGTCCATGCAGAAGAAATTGAGTCTGATCATCCTTGTGTGGCAGGTATTGTGGTAAACAGTTTTTCTGAAGTGTTTTCTAGACTTGATGCCTCTGGTTCTTTGCAAGATTATCTTGTGAACTATGGCATTACTGGTATCGCTGATATTGATACCAGAAAATTGGTTCGTCACCTTCGTTCTAAAGGAGCGATGAATGCAATTATCAGTTCTGAATTTGAAGGCAATTTGGAAGGGCTAAAAGCCGAATTGGCAAAAGTGCCTGATATGAACGGACTGGAACTTTCCTCTTCTGTTTGTACCCAAGAACCATTCTTCTTTGGTGATCAAAATTCCCCAATTAAAGTAGCCTGCTTGGATTTTGGCATTAAGAAAAACATCCTTAGAAATTTGGCTTCACGCGGAGTTTACTGCAAAGTGTATCCTGCCAAGACCAAATTAAAAGAAATGGAAGAATGGGGACCTCAAGCCTATTTCCTTTCGAATGGGCCTGGTGATCCCGCTGTAATGGAATATGCGGTAGATACGGTGAAGGATATCCTTGAAACTGGCAAACCTGTATTTGGTATTTGCCTCGGTCATCAGCTGTTGGCAGAAGCAGTAGGAATCAAAACCTATAAAATGCATCATGGCCATCGTGGCCTCAACCATCCTATCAAGAATCTTATGACAGGGAAAAGTGAGATCACCTCTCAAAACCATGGATTCAACGTGGTCAGGGAAGATGCGGAAAGTAATCCCCAAGTAGAAATCACCCACGTTCACCTTAATGATAATACTGTTGCAGGGATTAGGCTAAAAAATAAGCCAGCTTTTTCCGTGCAATATCATCCAGAATCATCTCCAGGTCCTCATGATTCTAGGTATCTGTTTGATGATTTTATTACCCTTATAAACCAAAATTAATTCTAATAAACCTTTTAAAACTATGACGTTGATTCAATCAATTCATGCAAGACAAATCCTCGATTCAAGAGGTAACCCTACTGTAGAAGTCGATGTAGTTACTGAAAATGGCGCGTTTGGTCGTGCGGCTGTACCAAGTGGCGCCTCTACCGGTGTCAATGAAGCTGTAGAACTAAGAGACGGTGACAAAAGTAAATATCTAGGAAAGGGTGTATTGAAAGCCGTAGCAAATGTAAATGACATCATTGCTCCTGAATTGGTAGGAATGGATGTTTTTGAGCAAAATACCATTGATCAAATCATGATTGATCTAGATGGCACTCCTACCAAAAGCAAATTGGGAGCAAATGCTATCCTTGGTGTTTCTCTTGCTGTGGCAAAAGCCGCTGCTATGGAAGCTGGACAGCCTTTGTATCGCTATATCGGTGGTGTAAATGCCAACACACTGCCTGTCCCAATGTTGAATATCATCAACGGTGGTTCTCACTCTGATGCACCTATTGCTTTCCAAGAATTTATGGTTCGTCCTGTTGGAGCGTCTAGCTTCTCTGAGGCGATCCGTATGGGAGCTGAAATTTTCCACAACTTGAAGAAAATCCTTCATGACAAAAACCTAAGCACGGCTGTAGGTGATGAAGGTGGATTTGCTCCAAATTTCTCAGGTGGAACGGAAGAAGCTTTGGCATGTATCCTTGATGCCATCGCAAAAGCTGGTTACAAGCCAGGTGACGATGTGACCATCGCTTTGGATTGCGCTTCTTCTGAGTTTTACAAAGAAGGAAAATACGATTACTCTAAGTTTGAAGGACCAACCGGTAAGGTGAGATCACGCGAAGAACAAGTAGCTTACTTGGCTGAATTGACAGAAAAGTATCCAATTGATTCTATCGAGGATGGTTGTGCTGAAGAAGATTGGGCTGGTTGGGCTATGTTGACCGCTAAAATTGGTGATAAAGTTCAATTGGTAGGGGATGACCTTTTCGTAACCAATGTCAAATTCTTGAAAAGAGGTATCGAAGAAAAGTCTGCAAACTCCATCTTGGTAAAAGTGAACCAGATTGGAACTCTTACTGAGACGTTGAATGCCATCAGTATGGCTCATAAAGCTGGATTTACAGCAGTAATGTCACACAGATCAGGTGAAACAGAAGATTCTACTATTGCTGACCTGGCTGTGGCGGTGAACTGTGGACAGATCAAAACCGGTTCTGCTTCTCGTTCTGACCGTATGGCTAAATACAATCAATTGCTTCGTATCGAAGAGCAGTTGGGTGAATCAGCAATTTTCAAAGGCAGATTGAAGTAATTGCCTTTCAGATTGATCATTCCAAGACAGCCTCACTTTTGGGGCTGTCTTTTTTTGCATCATTTTTGTACCTTCAGACTGAATCTGGTCCATCCTTATGAAGAAAATCTTCAAATACGCAGGCAACTTTTACATCCTTTCCATTTTGCTTTTCCTTTTTTGGATGGTATTTATTGATTCGAACAGTCTAATCATCCATTTCAGACTCACGAAGAAACTTTGGGATCTAGAAGATCAAAAAGAATACTATCAGGAAAAAAAGCTTCAGATCAAGGCTGAACGAGAAGAATTGATGAGCAATTCTGAACTTTTGGAGAAGTTTGCCCGTGAACGATACCTGATGAAAAAACCAACCGAAGATCTCTATGTCGTTGTCGAGAAATAAGTTTTTGCTCTCTTTTACTTTTCTATGGGTTATTTCCCAATCCATTGCCTTTGGACAAAGAGATATCGATCCGGATGAAAATCCATCCTTCAAAGACCGGATGTATTATGGAGGTAACCTCGGGCTTCAATTTGGTACAGTTACCCTTATAGATGTGTCTCCTCTTGCAGGGGTGATGATCACTCCAAAGTTTTCATCAGGTATCGGTGCTACTTATCAATACTACGATAACAATTTGTTCCAAGGCTCAACGGGGTCAGCTTACGGAGGAAGGGGTTTTGTTAGATACAATGTCCTGCCAAATATTTTTGCATATTCTGAATTTGAGTCGATCAATTGGAATGCCTATAATTTCTTTAATGACCGATTTCAGCGTACTTGGACGGATGCCTTTTTCTTAGGTGCAGGTTATTTTGCCCCATTTGGGCCAAGAGGTGGTGCCAATTTTACTTTTCTCTACAATCTGATGCATGACAACCGCAATTCCTATTACAATGAACCTTATGTAATTCGGGTTGGTTTTGTGATGTAATTGTTCCTCATTCCTTCCATGAACTCCCTTGTAACGAAAATATTCCGCACTCATCAAGAGTGCTCAGATTGCCCTTCCCCAAAGGTGATTCAGCAGTTTTTTGAGGAATTGCTTGGTCTCCTTTTTCCAGAATATGCTGTTCAAAAAGCCAAAAGCCAAGAAGAAGTGGCTGCGAGGTTGACTCTTTTACGTGAGCAATTGGCTTCAATTTTATCAAGAAACCACCATTTGCATTCGGGAGTAGGTTCAGAATTGGCAAAGGATTTTTTCGATCGGCTTGAGCTCGTATTTGATTGGGTACATCAGGATGTAGATGCCATGTATGCAGGTGATCCGGCAGCCAAGTCCAAAACAGAGATTTTGAGAAGTTACCCAGGATTTTATGCCATTTCTGCTTATAGAATTGCCAATCTCCTTCACCAATTGGGGATAAAATTGATCCCAAGAATGATTACTGAAATCGCTCACAGCCGAACCGGAGTAGATATCCATCCGGGAGCGACCATTGGGCAATATTTCTGCATTGACCACGGTACTGGTGTCGTTATTGGTGAAACCACGGTAATTGGAAAAAATGTAAAAATCTATCAAGGCGTTACTTTAGGAGCGCTTAGTGTGGACAAGGCTGATGCTGACCTCAAACGTCACCCGACCATTGAAGACAATGTGGTCATCTATGCAGGGGCTACGATTCTCGGTGGAAAGACTGTGATCGGTAAAAACTCGGTGATTGGTGGGAATGTCTGGCTAACGAAGTCTGTACCTGCAAATTCTAAAGTCTATTACCAGACTCAAATCCATCACGAAGACGGAGTGGTGACAGACCGATATGTATTCAAAAATGATTTCGATGCGACTCTTTGAACTAATAGGTAATACCCCTCTGGTCGAATTAGAACATATTCCGACTAATCCAAAGGTGAAAATCTTCTGCAAAATGGAAGGTCAAAATCCCGGAGGAAGTGTAAAAGACCGTGCCGCATACAATATGCTGCGGTCGGCTTTAGATCGAGGGGATATAAAAAAAGGTGATAAACTGGTAGAAGCGACAAGTGGTAATACCGGAATCGCTTTAGCCATGGTGGCTAAAGTCCTTGGTTTGGAAATGACTCTGATCATGCCGGATAATTCTACCAAGGAGCGTGTGCTTTCCATGGAAGCCTACGGTGCTAAAGTCATTCTTACTCCTGCTGCCAAAACCATCGAATATTCCCGTGTACTTGCCGAGCAGATGCGAGATGAAGAAGGCTATTTTATGCTGAATCAGTTTGGCAATCCCGACAATTACATGGCCCACTATAAGACTACGGGTCCAGAAATCTGGAGAGATACCAAAGGTAAAGTCACACATTTTGTCTCAGCCATGGGAACAACGGGTACGATCATGGGGGTGTCTAGATACTTGAAAGAAATGAATCCAGCTGTTCAGATTGTAGGAACCCAACCTACCGACGGTTCGAGTATTCCTGGAATCCGTCGCTGGTCACCTGAGTTTTTACCAGAGATTTTTGAAAGGGAAAGAGTAGACAGAGTCATTGATGTAAGTCAGCATCAAGCGACCGAGATGACTCGACGCATGGCTAAAGAGGAAGGAATTCTGGCTGGAATGAGCAGCGGTGGAGCCCTTCATGCTGCCATCGAGCTATCCAAGGAACTCAAAGAAGGACTCATAGTCTGCATCACCTGTGACCGTGGCGATCGCTATCTGAGTTCGGATTTATTTGGGTGAAAAATTAAATTATTCCAAAGATTAAACAGACTGGCCCACGATTTAAATCGTGGGCCAGTCTGTTTTAGAAAAACCTCTTCATTTTCTCCAATCCCTCTTTTACTACAACACCTGCATCCATGGCATAGTAAGTAGGATTGAAGAGTTCAAGTGATAGAATGATTTGTCCTCCTTTGGTTTTTAAGGTCTCTGCTAGTTCTTTCATCGGGGCAGCACCGTCTCCAGGCATCACTCGGTCTTTGTCCTGCTGTTCAGTTCGGGGAATGCTTGCCGGAAAATCATTCATGTGAAAGATATCAATCGCATGTCCGTCGAGCATTTTCATTCCTTCAAAACCGGATCCCCCGCGGAAAAGGTGATAGACGTCAGCGAGGATTTTGGCATCCTTGTCATTTGCAGCAGCCGCTACGGCCATTGCTTGTCCCAAATGGTAGAACGAAGGAAAGGCTCCCCAAAACTCAAGCTGAGGCATCACTCCCGTTTTTCTGCCAAGCTCTAGGAGTTTTTTATATCGCTCTCCGGCTTTCAGTAAATCTAAAGGAGCTTCTGTCCCTATAGCTGGGGCAGCTACTCGGGTACAGCCTAGTTCTGCCAGAATCCCCATCTCTTTTTCCATTTGAGTAAATCCAGCCTTGCTTTTTTCCTCATCTTGAGCCATCCAAGTCGGAAACCCAATACAATCAAAAAACTCTAATCCAGCATCGGAGGCTAGTTTTTTCAGAGAGGCGATGGTTTTCCCCTCTTTTACATAAGCTTCAATTTCCATCATCCAAGGTTCGAAACCATCATATCCGGCTCTAGCGGCAAGTTCAATTACCTGTGGAAGACTCAATTTTTGACCTCTGATGGTGCTCGTATTGAGGGAAAATTTAAACTGGGTGGAAGCCTTAGGACTAGGAGAGGCTTGCACAGAAGTGGCTGCAGCAGCGATAGGTGCAAGAGCGAGGGTTTTTAGGAGTTGTCTTCTGGAGGTCATAGGGACTTTATTTTTATCCGCTGAAAACATCTTAAATCCGTTTAAACATATTTTGAATAAATGGTTTCAATAAGAATTTTCAATCGTATTTTTCAAGATGCTTAAAATAGTATTTTTCCTGAGTTCAGTTTTCTTTTTTCTGAGTAACGGAATTTCTGCACAAGTAGCGGGTGAAAATTTGCCCTATATCCCAGCCTACAGGGAGCAAATACCTTATTTCCAAGAATTGATTACCGGTGGTCAGTTTGCCGAACCTTCCTCCTTGATCAAAGGTGAACCCTATTATGGCTCCCGACAGTTTGAGCGTGGCACCCTTCGGATCAATGGGATCACCTACCCAGAGGTGCCCTTAGTCTATGATTGCTACAGAGATCAGTTGGTTACGTTTCATCCCATTTTCAATCAGAAGATCTTGATCAAGCCTGAGAAAATCGATGGCTTTTCGCTTTCCAACGGACATTTGTTTAGACATTTTGCTGGTAATGAATCCTATTTCCGACACGGAAATGGCATTTATCAAGTAGTGGGTGAAGGAAAAGCAATTGCCTTGGCCAAGCGCTACAAGACCACGAAGGCACTCAGAGAAATGTCTCGCTATGATGAGGAATACCTTGATAAAGTCGAGTTCTTCATCTTAAAAGATGGGGCATTTACTGTGGTGAAAAAGGCTTCAGACGCTTATTTGGCTTTGGGCTTAGAACCCAAAGTCCTCAAAAAAGAAGTCAAAGCAAAAGGCCTTCAATTCAAATCCAATCCAGAAGGATTTTTGAGTTTTCTGGTTTCTCACCCCACCTTGGATTGATACTGATGAAGGGATTTTACAAAAGTTTGTTTTTGCTATTGGCTGCTTTTTGTTGGAGCCAATCGGCCTTTTCCCAAGAGGAAGACAGAATTACAGGATTCTTTCCGGGAATTACTTTCGATCGTTTTGCTGACTTGGTCGAAAAAGAGACCGCTTATAGATTTTATTTCAAAGAAAGCGATGTGGATGGCTTGCTGGTCAATCTGCAAGCCAATAATGACAAGTTAGAAGATGTCCTTGGAGTAGTTTTTCTTAAAACAGATTTTAAATTTTCAATCTCTGCTCAAAAAGAAGTCTTTGTTTCAAAAGGTGAAAAACTTCAAGTCGATTTTCTGCCCAATTATTTTCAGGCACCGACCTCTGGAATTTCAGGTTCAGCAGCTCAAGATGAATTTGTGCGCAATAGACGTTATGTAATCGGGATTCCAGGTGGAGGAAATGAAGCCAAACTCGTTGGGGTAGTAAAAAGTCTGGAAAATAATCAGCCTATCGAAGGTGCGATCGTCTATGAAAAAGAGTCGATGCAGCAGACCATCACGGATAAGGAGGGGAAATATGAAATCACTATTCCCAAAGGATACAAAACCCTTCTTGTGCAGAATATCGGTGGCTACACTGAGCAGCGGCTTTTGGATGTTCAGGGAAATGGGACGCTAGACCTGAATATCGGGGAGGGAGTTTTTGCCCTCAACGAAGTCGTAGTCAGATCTGGAGCCCTGACAAATGTCTCACGTCCCGAAATGGGAGTTCAATCTCTTTCAGTCCAGCAGATGCGCAAATTGCCCGCGGTCATGGGAGAGGTAGATATCATCAAAGGCATCCTGACCATGCCGGGAGTCAATACGGCTGGCGAGGCGAGTGTAGGCTTCAATGTAAGAGGAGGTGCGGCAGATCAAAACTTGATTCTGTTGGATCAAAATACCTTGTTTAACCCATCTCACTTGTTCGGATTTTTCTCAGCAGTCAATTCTGATATGGTACAGGGGGTGGAGTTGTACAAAGCAGGCGTTCCTGCAAGCTTGGGAGGAAGGCTTTCTTCCGTCCTACAAGTAACTCCTAAAAAAGGTAGAACAGATAAAATCGGAGGCTCTGGGGGCATTGGACCTATGACCAGCAGATTGAGTATCGATGGTCCGGTAGGAGAAAATACCACTTTCATCTTGGGTACTCGACTGACCTATTCGGATTGGTTGTTGGATGCTTTGCAAGATCGGATTGATTTGGGAGCAAGCCGTGCATTTTTCGCAGATTTCAATGGTGCCGTAGAGCATCGATTCAGTGAAAAGGATGCAATTCGGGTTTCCGGTTACCTCAGCAAAGATGAATTTCAGTTTGACCCGGATACCGTTTATAGCTATTCCAATCAGAATTTTGCGGTGTCTTGGACGCATTATTTCAACGATGAGTTGGAGGCTACCTTTTCAGCCGGTCAGGATGGATATGATTTTATGGTAGAAGGAGAAGACAATCCTCTCAACTCCTATCAGTATCGCTTCGATATTAAGCAGCAGTTTTTGAAAGCTCAGTTTAGACAGGAAAAAGGGGATAGACACATTTTAACTTATGGTGTCCATGGGATTTACTATCAGTTAAACCCAGGTAGAATCAATCCTTTAGGAGCGGAAAGCATTGTGATTCCAGATCAGGTCGCCTCTGAAAAGGCGATGGATTGGTCCCTTTTCATCGGAGATGAATTTGAGATTAATGAGCAGCTGACCATGAGCGGCGGACTCAGGTATAATCTCTACCGTTTCCTTGGACCACAGACTTTGCCGGTATATGCAGCTGGAGAGCCTTTCCTTTCAGAAAACATTACAGGAGAAACCGTCTTCGGAAACGGGGAAAATGTCCAAACTTACCATGGGCCGGAGTTTCGATTCTCAGCTAGATATGCCCTTTCCAATTGGTCTTCAATTAAAGCAGGAGTCAACTCCATGAGGCAAAACATCCATTTGCTGAGCAATTCCTCGGTAATCACCCCAACTGACACTTGGAAGCTCAGCGATCCTTTCCTAAAGCCTCAGCGTGGGATTCAGTATGCCTTGGGTTACTTCAGAAACATGAAGCAGGGGATGTATGAACTTTCGGCAGAGGTCTATTACAGAACTATGCAAAACCTCCTAGATTACAAGTCAGGAGCCCAGATTGTACTCAATGACCGAATCGAACAGGATGTGTTGGTGACCCAAGGCAGGGCCTACGGCGCTGAATTTTACCTGAGAAAATTGCAGGGTAAGCTCAATGGCTCGATCGCTTATACCTACAGCCGATCCCTATTGCAAACTGACCCTACCGAAAGAAAAGAAAAGATCAACCGCTCCGAGTGGTATCCAAGCAACTTTGATCAGCCGCATAATGCCAATGTGGTCATCAATTATGAACTCAGTCGAAGGCTGAATATGACCATGGCGGGCAAGTACAGCACGGGAAGACCGGTGACGTTGCCGATTGCTAAGTTTGAATATGGAGGTGCAGAGCGGGTGTATTTCTCGGACCGCAATTCCTTCCGGGTTCCGGATTATTTCCGAATGGACTTTTCCATCAACTTGGAGGGCAATCATAAAGTCAACAAGCTCGCTCATGCTTCTTGGTCTTTTGGTGTTTACAATATTCTAGGTCGAGACAATGCCTATTCCGTCTATTTCGTACCGGAGGGCGGCAAACTGCAAGGCTATCAGCTGGCTATTTTTGCAGAGCCTATTCCTTTTATTACCTATAATTTCAGATTCTGATGAATAGAAGTTGGTTGTTGTTTTTTATTCTGATTGGGATCTACAGTGGATGCAGGACCCCCTACGATCCTGAAGTGCCTGATTCAGAAGTTCGGATATTGGTGGTGGAAGGCTATTTGGATACAGAGGGTAAGAAAAGCGAACTAAAGCTAAGCCGAACTGTGCCACTTTCTAATGAGTCATCCACGCTTCCAGAGACTGGAGCGACAGTACTTCTTCGCGGGCAAAATGGTCAACAATTTTCCCTTGCAGAAAGAGAAAAAGGTATTTACATTTTTCAAAGAGACATCGATGAAAGGCAAACCTATACTTTAGAAATTGTTTTGAGGTCAGGTGAACGGTATGCTTCTGAAGTGCTCAAACCTATTGTCACACCTGATATTATAGACGGAGGATTCAAAAGGGATTCCGATGGGGTGGAGGTGTATGTGTCTACACAGGGGAACGCTGAGGCGGATGATTTCCTGTGGACGTTTGAGGAAACTTGGATTTACCGTCCCCGGATTCGTACTCCTTACATCTATGTGCCTGCGACAAGAACAGTAAGAAATAGGACTGAAGCGGAGCAAAATTCACTTTGTTTTAAAACAGAATCAAGCCCTGATATAGTGCTTGAGACCAGTTCTAGATTTCAGGATCAAGTTGTTTTTCAAAAGACAGTCACTGAAATCCCGCAGGGTGACGAACGAATCATGGAGCGGTACAGTATTCTTATTTCACAAAAAGGAATTGCTTCTAAGGATGTTCAGTTTTGGGAGATTTTGAAGAAAAATACGGAAGACATAGGTTCAATTTTCAGTCCTCTTCCTTCGCTGATAGGAGGGAATATCAAAAGTCTGGACAATGCATCTGACCCCGTCATCGGTCAAGTGAGTTTGGGAGTGGTCAGGCAAAAACGAATCTACATCAATCTTCAGGATGTGAGTCCTTGGAACTATGTTGATCCTGAATTCAATGATTGTATCATCGAAGAAGAGCCTGTGTTTATTCAGGATTACCAGACCAAATTCGGTGGAGGAGAGATCGTTCCTGTTCGCGGTTTGATGCAGGGCACCACCATCGTCGCCTATTATCCATCCACTCGCCGTTGCACAGATTGTACCCTTTATGCCTCTCGAATCCGTCCGGATTTTTGGGAAGACAATTGATTTCATTATGCTGTTAAAAATATCAGATACTTCTTTCCTCAAAAGTTCAAGCATTTGGCTTGTCATACTTTTGTTTTGGATGATAAATCAATCTGCAATCGGTCAATCCTTGACTAACCCGATCGAGCAGGTCGGTTTCCAGACCCCAAAGACGCTTTATTTTTCAGGAGAGAAAATATGGTTTGAGGCCAAAGTAGAAATGGGAGATCAAGCCTCGGCTTCCCAAGTCTTGTATGCTGAATTGATTGACCGTAATGCGGTATCCATCATTCACACCAAAGTCCCTTTACAAAAAGGCGAGACCGTCAATTACCTGAAAATCCCAGAGCAGATCCCATCAGATCAGTATTTGTTGAGGGTTTATACTCGGGTTAGTCCTTATTTGGATATCAATTCAGGGATTTCCCAGCAGTTTGTGACGGTGATCAATCCTAGAATTCCTCCCAAGCCATCTAGCAATCCTCAAAAAGTAGAACTTCAAATAGGACAGCAAGTAGCTAAAGGTGCCAACCTTGAATTTACATCTTCAGCCATGGGGCAATCTGCTGGGAAAGCTTCAGGGGTTTCTATAGCCAACCCTTTTCTTCCCGAAGAGCAGCGTCAATGGAAATCGGATGAAGTATATGCTGATTTGGCCAAAGAGAATCTTTTGCCTGAACTATTCGGGCACGTGGTCAAAGTAAAAGTGCCAAATCCAGATACCAATTTGACTTACTTTCTTTCGGTACATGGTTCTCAAAGTGCACTATTTACCGACCATCCTGATGAAAACGGAAATTTGGTTTTTGACATTGGCGGCTTGCGTCATTGGGATCGCTTGATTGTTCAGTTGGAAAATGGGCAAGAAATGCCTGGATTGGAAGTGGTTTCTCCGGTGATCAAAACAACCTTTAGAAAGGATTTCAAATTCCCTGAGCTGACTATCCAGGAATCACAGCTGGAAGAACTTCGCCTCCTGCTCAAGGCATCTATGATGCAGACTTATTTCTTGGAGCGCTTTGAAAACGACTCTTTGGAAGTGGTGACTGGATTCGTGGCAGACTATACCTATAATCTGGATGATTATACCCGTTTTGAAACAGTCGAGACGGTACTTAGAGAATATGTGCCAAGTGTGGCCGTTCGAACTAGAGAAAAAAAGAAGGAGTTTAGACTACTCAATGAAGCTAATAAAACCGTATTTGAGTCTAATCCCCTCATCGTAGTGGACGCCATGCCAGTCTTTGATTCTGATTTGTTGGCTTCCTTCAATCCAAAATTGCTTCAGAAACTGGAAGTGCTCAATCGGGAGTTTTACCTCAATGATCGAACCTACCCCGGAGTGTTGAGTTTCTCCAGCTACGCCAATGATTTCGGCTTATTTCCTTTGGCTCTATCCGCCCGGTTTTTTGATTACCACGGTCTTCAGCCATTTATCGAATTAGATAAAAAGCAGTTTACCTCACCTGCTACCAATGAACGATTTCCGGATTGGAGAACTGTTCTGTTTTGGGCAGAAAATGAGGATAAAATCAGCTTTCAAGCGCCTGACTTAGCCGGGATTTTCATCTTTTGGGAGAGAGAAACTCAAAGCGGAGTCCCTACGGTGAAGCGTACTTATTTTCAGGTTAAAAACTGAGAATCACTCTGCCTTTTTGCCCAATTCCTTGTTGAAAAACTCTTTCAGTAGGTTTTCATAAACACTGCTATCTAGCTGCTCCTGTCCTGATCCTTTTTTCTCGGGAAAAGTCTCCATGTGTAGCGTCTGGGTTGGGAAGGCAAATCGTACCCCAAGTGTTTGCGCTAGTTTGACAATCTGAATCAGGATTTCATGCCTGGATTGCAATTCTTCCTGGATGTTTGGCACTTCAAAGAAAATGTAAAACATCACATCCTGACTGTAGCTCGAGAGGTTGTTGAAATAGACGTGATAGAGGTCTTTTCTTGTTTTTGGATGGGATTTGATAATTTCTCTTAATCCCAAAACAAACTGTTCTATCAAGGCCGGAGGCGTGTCATAGGTAACGGTAAGTGTGGTAGTAAACCTTCGGTATTGCCTCAGTCCATGATTGTCGACGACGGCATCTGCGATTTTTCCGTTTGGAACATACATTAATGAGTTTCTGAAGGTCCTAATTCGCGTAGACCTGAAGCCGACTTCCTCGACTGTCCCGTCGATTTCTCCCGAAGTCACCCAATCACCCACCTGGAAAGGCTTATCAATAAAGATCATGATCGAGCCAAAGAAATTTTTGATGGTGTCTTGTGCAGCCAGAGCTATGGCCACCCCGCCAATGGATAAGCCGGTCAAAAATGGAATGATGTCTAAATCGAGCCCATCCCGCAAGATGAATAGGGTGCCTACGATGATTACAAGCGCTTTTAGCGTTTTGCGAAGCAGCGGGACGAGTTGGTCATCTAGTGTGGAGGCAGTTTTTGCAGCAAGACTAGCAAAATAGGCGGCGACGACATCTACTATTTTGTAGAAAATCACCATGATCAAAAATGGCTTCAGCGTATTGAAAACGACCACGATCCAAGCCCATATTTCTACCGGAAGATGCAAGACCCTGATGAATAGCGATAGCAAAAGTACGATCAGGTAAAAGCTGGTGATTTTGGCAATCGGCAGGAGGTAATTTTTGCCGATATCTCCATATCCCAATCTGCTCATGAGGTAAAGCAGTACTCGATCCACCAAGAATGTAAAGACCAAATGTGCCAAAAAGGTCATCAGAATCAGGATCAGTATTCCCAATATCTGCCATAGCTGAAGCCCTAAGTATTGCTCAGTCCCCATTTTTGGAAGCAAATTGAGAAGCTGATCAGTGCCTAAAGGATAGGTTTCTGAATGCAGTTGAGCGATTTGGCTTACTGAGAAAGAAGAAAATTTCCATTGGCTACCATTTTTTTCCAGGTAAATGGCAGGTAGTCTTTTCTTATCAAAGTAGTATTTGTGCTCGGCGTTAGAGGTAGAATCTACATAGTTTGGCTCATTCGGGATTTCGCTGGTGCGGATGATGATCCCCTTTCCTTCGAGCACTTGCTGGAGCTTTACGGCGAGTTCTTCGGGGTCCCCAGTTACTCCTCGTCTATCCAGCGTTCTGGCCGCCCGACTTGGTTTGAAGTTGTTGGGATCTAGGTTGAAAAAGAAACTCAAGGTCGTATGGTAGGGAGAACTGAGATTTACTCCTTCGGGTAAAGGTTTGGAATCTTGTTCGTCTACCAAGAGCTGACCAAACCCTTGGCTGACGATAACTAGGAACAATGAGGATAGAAGGAATAATTTCTTAATCATAATCGATATAGCTAAACTTTAGCAGTAAAGGTGAGGGGTTGCCTCTTTTGCCTGATTAGTCAGGGATGACGTACTCAAAAAGGTTTTTGCCTGATCGGGTACGAATCAGAAGTTGCCCCAATTGGGGTTGGTGGGTGATCTGGATTTCTCCTTCGCTTTCAAGTGGGGCATTGGTCAGCATGGTTCCGGAAAGATCATAGAGGTATCCAAAGCCTTGCTCGGCATCTGAGACTGCCAGGATTTTTCGGTTTGATCCAAAATCAAAATAGCCAAACCAAGCCTTTTCACCCGAAATGGGCAAAGTCATCAAGGATTCTTCTTTGTCATTAAGCACCACAGTTTTGTTGAACTGCTTTATCAAAATTAGGCCTGAATTACCTTTTTGGTCCGAAATTAATTCAAAGCGATCGTCTCGATTAGACTTTTCGAGTTGGTTTCGATACTGAATTTCCCCTGAAAATGATCCATTGACTAATTCCCCTCCTTGAGTAATGGCGGAAAGGTAGGGGCTGTTTCCCATAATCAATTTCGCGGTTGAGCTGATTTCCTTACCCAAATCGAGTGGAGAACCGGGCTGTTTTTCTCCTCTTCTGTTAAAAAAATGAACCTTGCCTGACTTGCCTTGAGCAATCATGAAATCCCCCTTTCCAGGAACTCGAAAATGGAAAGGTGCTCCGATCACAGGTTCTCCGAGTGGGTGAGGGTTCCATCCTTCCAAAGACTTCCCGCTTTTATCCAATAACCAAAGGTTCCCTTTTTCTGTAGCTACAAAATACCGGTATTCCCGTGTTTGCTCATAGTCTACCAAATTCAGGTGAGTGAGTTTTTCATCAGGAAGGGATAGTGGGAATCCTGGGAGAGAATTTCCCAATCGATCAATTGCATGGATTTGGTCTGCTGTCGCAAAAAGCAATTGTAATTTGCCGTTTTTGAAAAAGTCAATCTGAAAAGCATCAGAAATCACTGGTCCGGAAAGAGGGATGCTGTACACTTGCTCTCCGTCAGAATTGAGAAGGTAAAGGAAGTGATCTTGGTCTTGTATGACGAGATCTTGGGTGTTGTCATTAAAATTCTTGATCACTTTAGGACCATAAGTCACCTGTTGGGAAAGGCTGATTTGCTTTCCAGAAACGAGCTCGAAGGATTTTTTGGAAGTAGTTTCAGCGGGTGAATCCTCAGAAAAGTAAAGGGTTAGACTTCCTTCAGGACCGGAAGGAAACTGATTGATCTTGAAACTCAGGATTGGAAATGACTTGAATTCTGATTCGTATTTCTGCAGAAATGTGCTCCAGGTAGGATTGCTAGATTGAACCCAATGATTCCAGATTTTATTCAGAAAGAACGTTTTGCTGTATCCCGAAGAGGGAGAAATAACTTTTGAAAAGGAATCTTGTGCTGATCTCGCCCAAGTATTTCCCTGGTAGAAATCGTCCATTACCTGTTTCATCCCCTGAGCTGAATTGGCCATGATCAGGATGTCATCCATGAAGCTGATATGGGTCTGGTCAAATCCAGGAAATTTCCCATTGAATAAATGAGCGGGGAATTCTTCTTCAGGGAAAAACAGAATTTCATTCTCTCTGTAAAAATCTCCCGACTCAAATTCCGAGTTGCTTCTGAATTCTTTGAGATAAGCCCAAATCTGCTCAGGTTGGTTTGTTTTTACTAGTAAGGTCTGATTGTCGGTTTGGTTACCGATTGGTTCGAGCTGGAGAAGATACATCTCCCCGGTAAAATCATCCAAGAATCCCCGCTCTACCAATTTGGTTTGAATCTCGCCACTGAGTGTAGATATGGGGGTGAAAGAAGGGTTTTGGAGTTTTTGGGTTTCGAGAATGCCATCTAGGTTGATTTGGGTGATGGCCTGTGTTTTGGTAGAAATTAACTTTTCAAATTCTGGAAACTGCGCCTGAACCGAAGGGAGAAAATTGATCTCTTGCTCAAAGTTGATAGGCCCCTTGAATGACAATTGATTTTCTTCAAAAGCAAGGTCAAAGGCGACCACATAGTCTGAGAGGTTCAATTCTTTGATTGTGTTATTTTCTCGCGAAGTATTGATTCCGCTCAGCAATCTACCAAGTCCCTGAGAGGTCAAAATCAACCTTCCTAATCCGGAATTGACTTCCAATTGATCACCAAGTTTATCCGAGAGTTGGTTGGGGGTGTCGCTTAGGTAAAATCGAATAGCCTCCTCCACCACAAAAGAAGAAGAGGATATTAGAAGTACATTGTTGAGCGTAGTAATGGACCATTTTCTGGAATTGGAGGAATCCAAGTACTCCAGGATTTCTACATCGCTGTAGTTCCGGGTTTGGAAGCGCGCTTTGGAAGGGATTTTTGATCGGAGGTCTTCCAATAATTCTGTTGGAGGGTTATTCCCAAAATTGACTGTAAAAAGCAAGCTGAAATTATCGACTCCCGTGGCATGGTAGCTGACGGTGACTTGCTTCTTTCTTAAGATTTTGGAAAGTGCCCCATTGCCTCCCAGTAGGCTGTCCAAGGTGGTTAGTTGCGAAGAAATGGACTGGAATGCCGGAAATCTGGATAAAGAATTCCAGATGGGCTGATTGACCAGTTCGTTCCAGGTTTGATCGGCTTGAGTTGTTTCAAAAATGAAAACGGCGTCACCGGAAATCAGCTCAAGGCTATTGATTTTTCTGGAAAAAATGAATTTCTCGTACAGTTCATAGCCTCCCCAAGCCAGAAGGCTGAGAATCAGGATGACCAGTAGACTTTTCCAGATTTTCACGGAGAAAGGAGGTGATTAGATGTTGAGTATACAAAAAAAGACCTAAGAAACACCGGTTTTGCCGGAAGAATCTTAGGTCCAAATGGATCAGGTGATTGGATTATTTACCCAAGCGATCCAATACATTCATTACTTCTTTCACGTGACCTCTTGATGTTTCGAGCAAGGCTTTTTCATCAGCATTAAGGTCTAGCTCGATTACTTTCTCGATACCGTTTTTACCCAAAATCACAGGTACACCTAGATAGCAATCGTCGATTCCGTATTCGCCGTCCAGCTTGATACATACTGGGAATACTCTTCTTTGGTTTTTAAGGATAGCTTCAACCATCTGAGCAGCGGCAGATCCAGGTGCATACCATGCGGAGGTGCCCATCAGTTTCACTAGCTCACCACCGCCAAATTTGGTTCTTTCGATGATGGCATCCAGCTTTTCTTTTTCTACCAATTCTGTCACAGGGATACCTGCTACAGTAGTATATCTTGGAAGTGGAACCATGGTGTCACCATGTCCACCCATTAGGATCGCTTGGATTTCTTTTCCGGATACGTTTAGCTCTTCAGCCAAAAACGCTCTGTAACGAGCTGTATCCAAGATGCCAGCCATACCCATCACTTTTGTTCTTGGCAAGCCAGAAGTCAAGTGAGCCTGATACGTCATTACGTCTAGTGGATTGGAAACCACGATAATGATGGCGTTTGGAGAATATTTGATCACATTTTCAGTCACCATTTTCACGATTCCAGCGTTGGTCTCGATCAAGTCGTCTCTGGTCATACCTGGTTTTCTTGGAAGACCTGAGGTGATCACTACCACGTCAGAATTGGCAGTTTTGCTGTAATCATTGGTAGAGCCTACGGTACGGCTGTCGTACTGGTTGATTGGAGCTTTTTGCCAGATATCAAGTGCCTTGCCTTCGGCAATGCCTTCCTTGATGTCTACCAATACGATTTCTTCTGCTACCTCGCGATAAGCTAAAACATCGGCACAGGTGGCACCTACGTTACCTGCACCAACTACGGTTACTTTGCTCATGATTTTTATAGATTTTTTAGATTTGAACTGCCTTAAAAAGCGGCGCTAAGTTAATAAGCAATGCTTACGAAGAGAAACCTACCAAGGATTAGTTTGTTGCAGTTTTGCTGATTTTTGATGAATGAATCGTCTGACAGATGAGCTGTTTATTCAAACATTTGCCGGAGGCTGAAAAAACCAAAAGACTCCCGATAGGATCTGAATAGCCGCTGATTGTTGGAGTTGTAATACTCAGCGAGAGAGGTCATCATTTTGGCTTTGATCTTTGGGTTGCTGTCAAAGATTTCTTGGATAGCAAAGTGAGGAATCACAATCAGCTCGGCTTCGTCTGAAGTGACCAAGGCCGTGTAGGTTCTTTTGGCATTTTCAAGTAGCGAGTTCTCGCCAAAAGCATCCCCTCGCTTTAGTTGTAAGATGGTTTCAAAATTGTCTCTGACATCGATCGTCAGATCAATTTGTCCTCTTCGGATCAGGTAAAGTGCCTGGCTAGGGTCTTTGGTGAAAAAGACCACCTCGTCTTTTACATACTTACGCTCATGCATGGCTGGAAGGAATCTGGCGAGTTCTTTTTGCCTCAATCGCTCAAAAAATCTGATCCCCTGCATGAAATCAAACATTTGCAGCTCCTTGGGTTCATAGGTCTTTGAAAAAGGATTTCGCATGTCTTAGCGTTTTTTGAAGTGAATGGTATGGAGAGTAGCAGGAGTTATTTTTACCCAGTCGGCGATCCTCATTCCGATCACCCAGGCTATTCGATTTCCGGAAACAAGGACTTTTACTTCCTGTTTTTTAGGTGCAGGTATTTTGAGATCGATCAAGAAATCCGAAATCTTTTTCTCGGATTGCATTCCAAGCGGAACAAATCGATCGCCTTCTTTCCAAAGTCGGATCTCTAATGGGAATTCCAATCGGTCTGCATCCAAAAGCGCGTTTTGGAGCTGCAGGTCAATTCCTTTTGGTTCCGCAGATCGCAAGAGATCATAGATCCCTTCAGGAAGGCGTACCTCCTGATCATCTTTTTTAATTAAAATGGCTTCAAAAGAAGCGGATTTAGGGCAAAGCAGCATTTCTGTGCGGTCCATCCAAAGTTGGAAGTCTTTTCCAATGAACACGGTCCCCGGCTTGATATCAGCAAGGCTATCCCAAATCTGCTGAGCTTGGTCAGAATTAAAACCAAAAGACCTCAGCCAAAAATACAAAAGGGAAGCTCCTCCGGGTAGATGGGCAATTTCCGAATACTTGAGATGTTGAATCCCATCCTTTTCGACAATGCTTTTCGCTTTCCAATATTCAAACAAACTTGAAAAGGCCCTGCCTGTGTCCTTTAGCCGTTCAACGCTGGTCAGAAGGTTTTTTCGAGCATCAGCTTCCAAGCTAAGGATGGCAGGGAGCCCATTGTGCCGGAGGTTGTTTCGCTTGTAATCAGATTTCTCGTTGGAGCTGTCTTCTCTCCATTCAAAACCTGAAGATTTCATAAAATCCGTTAATTCTTTTCTTGAAAAAGGTAGCAAGGGCCGAATCAGCCAACCCTTTCGTTCGCTCATGCCGTAGACACCCTCGATCCCTGTTCCTCGAAGGAGGTTAAGGAAGATAGTTTCCAACTGATCATCTTCGTGATGTGCCAGTAGGATTCCGTCAAGGTTGAATTTGGCTCGGATATCTTCGAAAAATGCATAGCGGATTTCTCTTGCGGCCATTTGAATGGAAATTCCCTGAGAGCGAGACATCTGTTTGGTGTCGGCAATCTTCAGGTGAAAAGGGATTTGATGCTTTTGGGCCCAGTTCTCTACGAACGATTGATCCCCATCGCTTTCCTCATCCCTCAATTTGAAATTGACATGTGCGATTTCGAAGGATAGGCCAGTCAGGTGGAGCAAGTTTGCCAAGGCCATGCTGTCCATCCCGCCACTGCAAGCCAAAAGGTAGCGCTGCTGAGGCAGTAGAAGCTGACGGGACTGAATGTGGGAGATAAAGGCTTCGCGCATTGATCAAAAATAGCTTTTTCTGCTAATTTTGCCTACATCCAACGATTTATGAACATCCGTTTTTCTTTTTACTTCCTATTGCTGCTGATCTCTCTGATGACACAAGGGAAAAGTTGGGCACAGCAGTCCTCTACTTTGGAGATTATCAGTGCGGATTTGCTTCAAGGTGCAAGTGGATTTGAAAGACTGCTCGGTGCTGTCAAAATGAAGCATCAGAACTCGTTGATCTATTGTGACTCTGCTCATTTTTATCGGGGTGAAAATAGAGCTCAATTGTTTGGTAGAGTTCGGATAGAAGACGAGAAAGATCCGATCACTACTAAAAGTTCCTATGCTGAGTATGACGGAAATACGAAAATCGCCAAGCTGAGGAAAAATGTAGTTTTTACCAATCAAAAGACCACGCTCTACACCGAGTTTCTGAATTATAATCGGGAGACCAACGTCGCCAATTATTTCGATAAAGGTAAAGTAGTGGACTCCGTCAATGTGCTTACCAGTGAAACCGGAATCTACGAGATCAACTATGAGCGAATCAGCTTTCAGCAAGACGTGGTTTTGGTCAATCCGGATTACACACTCAAGACGAATGATCTGATCTATCTGACTGTTCCTAAAACAGCTCAAACCCAGGGACTGACCAATATTGTCTCCAAAGAAGGTTACAACCTAGATGCTCAAAAAGGCAGCTTTTACGATACTCAAAAGAAACAATTCCGGTTTTTTGACGGGTTAGTGGAGACCGAAGAAAGCAGGGTCAAGGCGGACGAATTGTTTTATGACGAGCTGGAGGCCTATTACGAAGGAAAGAAAGACGTGCGAGTACTCAATAAGGAACGAAAAGTGGAAGTATTTGGGGATGTGGGTAAATATTGGGAAAAGCGCAAGTACAGTGAGGTTTTCGGTAATGCACTGGTAAGAAGGTATTTTGAAAAGGATACCCTTTTTATGGCGGCAGACACCTTGATTTCACATGACAATGAGGCTGATTCTATCAAATATTTGCTTGCCTATCATGGAGTAAGGCTAGTTAAGTCAGACTTGTCTGGGAAAGCGGATTCGCTTTTTTACAACTATTCGGACTCTTCCATACAGTTGTTTAAAGATCCGGTCATGTGGAATCAGAAAAGCCAGATTTCGGCCGACAGCATGGTGTTTTTTATTGCAAACGAAAAGCTTGACCGAGTTTACATGAAGGATAAAGCCTTTGCAATTATGACAGATACACTCCTGAATTTCAATCAGATGAAGGGCAGAAAAATGACAGGATACTTCTTGGAGGGGCAAATTCAAAAGTTGGTCATCGAGGGGAATGGAGAGTCGCTTTATTATGCTTTGGAGGCAGATACTCTTACTCAGGGAGTCAATCGTATTTTGAGTGCCACCATCGAACTCACTTTCGATGATGGATATGTCAAAAAATCAAACTTTGGGATTCGCCCTGATGGCAAATTTATTCCTGTTCAGAAAATAGATGAGAAAAATGGCCAATTAGAAGGGTTTAAGTGGAGGATAGGAGATAGGCCAACTAGGAGCGATATAGACGAATGGAGAAAAGTAGTCGAGATAGATCTTGGACAAAAAACACTTTTCGATGATCCAGATGTCCGGCTAGAACTACCAACCGACGAACAGATCCAAAAAGCGCTTTATCCCGGGAAAAGGACAGAAAAGCCGCAGAATCTTAAATGATTAACTCGGCTCTGAGATTTTTTTCTGAGGTTAACAACAATTAACCGCCTTTTTTAAAGTTTGGATATCCGTTTAGATATTTTTGTCCGTATATTAAATACCTGTTTCCAACCAGTTACGCTTATTGAATCTACTTTTACATGAAATCCTTTCTACTCAATTTCACTTGGCTGATGCTACTGCTACCTGTACTTGCAGGTGCGCAGCAGGTGCGAGTATTGAGTGAAGTGGTGGATTTTTCAGGGGAAATTGGCTCTTCCCAGCGTAAGACTATCATTTTGCACAACGAGTCAAACCAACAAAAAACCTATTTCCTTAAAAACATACGTGGAGGCATAGGTTCTTCCCAAAAGGTTAAGCTTTGTTTCGGTGACCAGTGCTTTGATCCCAAAAAGGAACTGGCGAAGGTCAATATCAAGCTTGCTCCTGGAGAGATTTACACTGATTTCTACATGGAGTTTGAAATGGGAATTGCTGAGACCAAAGGTACGTTTGACTTGTACTTTGTCAATGCCGATAATATCCGTGAAAACTTCGTAGTAGAGGCTAGATACTCCGTTTCAGGTTCTGCCAAAGTGGAGTTTTCACATAAAGACATCAAGCTGAGTGAGGTATATCCAAATCCCAGCAGCAGAATTGCGCAGCTCGACTATGAGCTTGTCAATCCTAAAGCAAAAGCAAAAATTACCATTAATAGTTTTATTGGTAATCCTATTGCTGAGTATGAGTTGGATCCCCAGAGAAATTCTTTGGTAATCAATGTTTCAGATTTTCAGCCCGGAGTATACTTCTACACCCTTTTCGTAGATAATAAGAACGTAGTCACTAAGAAACTACAGGTAAAGAAATGAGGAGGTTACCTCTTTCAACATCCATTTGAATCCGAATAATTATCCCCTATATTTGCGCTCCTTAAAATGCACATGCGAGTCCTTTCCAAATTTATTTTCATTTTCACCGTCATAATTGCTTCCTGTGGTCCTTTTTCCAAGCTGGAGAAAAGTACCAATTGGGAAGAGCTTTACAATGGAGCAAATAAGTACTATCAGGAAGGTGAATTCAATAAAGCCATCATTCTTTACGATAAAGTATTGCCTGTAATTAAGGGTTCTGAAAAAGCGGAAATGGCGGAGTACAATTATGCCAATTGCCATTTTAAGACAAAGCGATATATAGAGGCTGCAGGTTATTTCAATACCTTCTACAGAACTTACAATAGAAGTCCCTTGGCCGAAGAAGCTTTGTTTATGCATGCTTATTCTTTGTATTTGGATGCACCCGATTTCAACTTAGATCAGCAAAGCAGTAAGGAAGCAGTCTCCGCTATCCAGCAATTTGTTGGCAGATTTCCTGAGTCAGCCAGTTTTGAGCGAGCTATTGAGATGCTAAAAGATCTTGAAAGCCGATTTGAGAAAAAGGCTTACAGCGAAGCTGAAATGTATTACAGGCTCAAGGACGGCTTATTTCCTGGAGATTTCTACAGAGCCTGCATCATCAATTTCCAGAATTTTGCAAAAGACTACCCTGAAAGTAAACACAATGAAGAGCTTGCTTATAAGCTGGTAGAAGTTGCATATGCCTATGGCAAAAACAGTGCTTTTGACAAAAAAGAAGAGCGACTAAATGATGCCGTAAAGTTTGCCGCAAATTTTTACAGAAAATATCCAAGCAGCGGTTTTACCGGTGAAGTGAAAAAATTTGAAGAGCAGACCAAAGAGGAAATAGTAGCACATGCCAAGGCGAAAAAAGAATACGCCGATCGACTGGCAGCCCAGACCGCAGTGGCAGACTCTACCCAAAAAGTAAATCAAAACTAGAATCAATTAAATAAAATCATATGGCAGTCAATCCATCCATCATTACTCGAGATCTGGATAAAATCGCTGAGCAAACAGGTAATATCTATGAGTCTATCCACATTGTTGGACAGCGAGCTAAGCAGATTTCTACCAACTTGAAAGAGGAGTTGAACAACAAACTTTCTGAGTTTGCCTCTACTGTAGACAATCTTGAGGAAGTATTTGAAAACAAGGAGCAGATTGAAATCTCCAAGTTTTATGAAAGAATGCCTAAGCCATCTACGTTGGGCATGGAAGAATTTATTGAAGGAAAAGTTTACCACAGATATCCTGATCAGGAAGGAGCTGAGTAACTTTCATGAATCTTAAGGGTAAGCGGATCCTTCTTGGTGTGACAGGCAGTATTGCTGCTTATAAGTCCGCCTTACTCACACGCTTACTCATCAAATCTGGAGCAGAGGTGCAACTCATTATGAGTGCCTCTGCTTTTGATTTTATTACCCCTTTGACTTTGGCTACACTGTCTAAGCGACCGGTTTTGTCGGATTTTTCAGATAAGAAAACAGGGCAGTGGAACAATCATGTCGAATTAGGGCTATGGGCTGATCTCTTTATTGTAGCCCCACTTAGTGCCAATACACTCGGGAAGTTTGCCAATGGTATTTGTGATAATCTTTTGACAGCCACGTATCTTTCAGCAAGGTGTCCAGTAATGCTCGCTCCTGCAATGGATTTGGACATGTACCAACACCCGTCCGTCAGGGCTAACCTGGAGAAAGTAGCGTCTTTTGGCAATATCATCTTGGATGCGGAATCTGGCGAATTGGCCAGTGGGCTTTCCGGCCAAGGAAGGATGATGGAGCCGGAGCATATCTTGGAGGAAGTAAATCGATTTTTCAGTTCATCACTCGATTTCAAAGGGAAGAAAGTGATGGTCACCATGGGGCCAACTCAAGAGGCGATTGATCCAGTCCGTTACATCAGTAATCACTCTAGCGGGAAAATGGGTTTGGCTATCGCCAATGCTTTTCAAAAACATGGAGCTGAAGTTTTTGTGATTTCTGGACCTGTTGGTTTAAACCTAAGTGCTCAAGGGTTTCACGTGTATTCTATTCACTCGGCCAGTGAGATGTATGAAGCAGCAAAATCCATTCATGATCAAATGGATATTTGCGTATTTGCGGCAGCCGTAGCTGATTACTCTCCTGTAGAGGTGGCTTCTGAGAAAATCAAAAAGCAAGGCGAGGAACTTACGATCCAGCTCAAGAAGAATGTCGACATCGCCTTCGAACTCGGCAAATCAAAAAGGCCAGATCAAATTCATGTTGGTTTTGCTTTAGAAACCGAAAGTGAAGAGGTGCATGCCAAGGCGAAATTGGAAAAGAAAAATTTTGACATGGTGGTGTTGAACTCCGCGAGGGAAGAAGGAGCGGGATTTAGGCACGATACCAACAAGGTGAAGATTTTTTACAAGGATGGAAAAACGGTCCAGTCCGACTTGCTCCCTAAATCAAGAATTGCAGAATTGATTCTGGAAGAAGTCAAAAATCTTCCAGTTTGGATTTGACCCAAAGATTTTTGTTATGTTTAGCTACATGAAAAGAGGCGTACTTGCAATCTTACTTTTCTTTAGCGCATCCGGTTTGTTTGCTCAAGAGCTAAACTTCACTGTGATCATCAACAGCGATCGATCCCGATTCCAGAATACAGATGTATTCAATCAGATGAAGGCTAGCTTCGAGCAGTTTCTCAATGGCCGCTCATGGACCAGTGATGAATTTAGACCTGAGGAACGGATTAAAGGCAATTTGCTAATCACGATCAATGAGGTACCTCAAGTAGGTGTCTATAGTGCTACCGTACAGGTACAAGTGGTTCGTCCTGTCTATGGCACCAACTACGAGTCGCTGATATTTAACTTTGCCGATCGTAACTGGTCGTTTGAATACATCGAGTCCCAGCCGCTTGAGTTTAACCGATTCACTTTTTTGAACAACATCAGTTCGCTTCTCGCATACTATGCCCACATCGCTCTTGGGATAGATTATGATTCTTTTTCTAGTAAAGGAGGCAATCCCTACTTTGAAGTAGCCAATGATATTGTAAATAACGCCCAGCAATCCGGCCGTCCGGGATGGGTGCAAAACCCGAGTGATCGGAGAAGTCGCTATTGGCTGATCAATGATATCTATGTTTCTACCGTTTACTCTTCCATTCGGGAGGCCTATTACCTGTACCACAGACAGGGTTTAGATGTCATTCAAAGTAATCCGGATGAGGCGTATAAGAATATTTTAGCGGCTATTCGACTCGTCTCTGAAGCTAATAAATTGCAGCCAAACGGGATTTTTACCATCAGTTTCGTGGATGCAAAGGGGGATGAAATTTCCCAAATCCTGAAAAATGCTCCTTTCGAAATCCGTGAGGAAGCGGTCAAGTTGCTACTTGAGGTAGATCCAAATAATGCCAGAAAGTACAACGAGCTTCTCAGAAGCTAAACTGAGTTTTTTTAGCTTTGCCCTACAGCCAAAATAATCCATGCTTAAGTCCCTAAGTATTTCCAACTATGCCTTGATCGACCAACTGCTCATGCAGCCAAGTCCCAAACTCAGCATGATCACCGGTGAAACTGGTGCCGGAAAATCTATTATGCTTGGGGCAGTAGGCCTGTTATTAGGTAATCGGGCAGATACCAAAGTTTTGCTCCATGACGATAAAAAATGTGTAGTGGAAGGGGTTTTCGACATTCATGAATATGGATTGAAGTCCTATTTTGAAGAGTTGGAGTTGGATTATGAAGAGTCGTGCATCATTCGAAGAGAAATCAGCGCAGGGGGGAAGTCACGTTCCTTTATAAACGATACTCCTGTTTTGCTTGATACCCTGAAGGTGCTTGGGTCAAAATTGATGGATGTCCATTCTCAGCATGACACCCTGTTACTTGGTGAAGGAGCTTACCAATTGAGTTTGGTGGATGCCTTTGCTCAAACGCAGAAGGAGTCAGTGGCTTACCAATTGGCTTTTAAAGCTTTTAAGAAAGCAAGGAAAAATTTCGAGGAACTCAAACAGAAAGCCCTTGAACTGAAAAAAGAGGCTGATTTCAACCAGTTTCAATTGGACGAATTGAGTGCCCTTTCGCTGCAATCAGGAGAACAAGCAGAACTTGAATCCACTCAGGAAATCCTCGAAAATGCCGAGGAAATCAAGCTGAAGATCAATGAATTGCTTTCCATTTTTCAGGATGAGCAGTTTGGAGTTATTCATGGTCTCGGCCAAATCCAGCACGGATTACAAGCCTTGGAGCGACTTGCTCACAAATTGGGAACCTATCGAGGGCGCTTTCAGGCTGTGTTTATAGAGCTAAAGGATATTGTAGAAAGCCTTTCAGACGAGGAGGCCAAAGTAGAAGTTGACTTTGGAAAACTGGATCAAATCAGAGAAAGACTGAGCAAGATTTACCAGCTCCAGAAAAAACATGGCGTACAGACTGTGGAAGAGTTGATGACGATCGAAAGTCAACTGGCAGACAAAGTGTTTCAGTTTCAAAACCTCGATGAAAGTCTAGCTGAAGCAGAAAAAATATTTCATGACTCGGAAAAGTCTATGCTGGTTACGGGAAAGATTCTGAGTGAAAAAAGAAAGTCCTGTTTCTCATCCTTTGAAAATGCACTTCAGGAATTACTTGCTGGCCTAGGTATGGAAAATGCTAAGATCAAATTGGATCTTCAAGCGATTCCGCCTTCAGCTTCGGGATTGGATGAAGTGGAAATTCTCTTTTCTGCCAATAAGGGAGGAACTCCCCAGCCTTTGAAAAAAGTGGCTTCTGGAGGTGAATTTTCACGATTGCTCTTTGCTATCAAATACCTCATGGCGGATAAAATGGCGCTTCCAACCTTGATTTTTGATGAAATCGACACAGGAATATCTGGAGAAGTAGCCCTTCAAATGGTGCGGATGATGAAGGATATTTCCCAAAATCACCAAGTTATTTGCATCACGCACTTGCCTCAAGTAGCCGCCAAAGGCGAGTCGCATTACTTCGTCTACAAGGATAATTCCTCAGACAAAACCATCTCCAAAATCAAGCTTCTTCAGCCGGAGGAAAGGGTACAAGAGTTGGCAAAAATGATCGCAGGAGCCAATCCATCAGCTTCCGCTTTGGCAAGTGCCAAAGAGCTGCTTCAGAATTGAGGGGTGAACTCCTAAATTTTGTCTATTTTTACCTGAATTTTTGAAATCAATCAAATAGCTATATGCCAGAAAATTTGCTCAAAGGAAAAGTTGGAATCATCACAGGTGCCCTTGATGAAAACTCCATTGCTTGGAAGACAGCCCTCAAAGTAAAGGAGCAGGGTGGACGATTTGTCTTGACCAATGCACCTATCGCCATGCGAATGGGAGCCATCAAAGAACTTGCAGAAGAATGTAATACGATTGTGGTACCTGCAGATGCTACCGTGGTAGAAGACATCGAAAAGCTCTATGCGGAAGCGAAAGAGTTTTTGGGTGCTGATTTTGACTTCCTTTTGCATTCTATAGGAATGTCTCCCAACATCAGAAAAGGAAGATCCTACGGGGACCTTAACTATGAGTGGGCGATGAAATCCTACGATGTGTCAGCCATTTCTTTTCATAAGATGATGCACGTAGCTGAAAAGATGGACATCATGAAAGAGTGGGGATCGATCATTGGCCTTTCTTACATCGCTGCTCAGCGTGTGTATCCATTTTACACAGATATGGCTGATGCCAAGGCTCTTTTGGAAAGTATCGCAAGAGGGTATGGTTACCGATTTGGTAAGGCGAAAAAGGTGAGAGTGAACACCATTTCCCAGTCGCCTACCAAGACTACCGCAGGCACAGGAATTGGAGGTTTTGATTCCTTTTTCAACTTTGCAGATGCTCTTTCTCCACTGGGCAATGCCTCAGCAGATGCTTGTGCGGATTACATCGTGACCTTGTTCTCTGACTTGACTAGAATGGTGACCATGCAAAACCTTTTCCACGATGGAGGATATTCCTTCACTGGGATTTCGGAAGAAATCATGGAGAAGTTCAAAGATTTGTAATAAAGTCCGAATTTTATGGAAGCCTCGAAGTGATTCGGGGCTTTTTCATTTTCCTGCTGTCCAAAATAGATTTTTTGATTTCCGATTTTCGCCTAACTTATCCGATCAAAGAATCCACCAACCTTATGTTGAAAAAAATCACCTTACTCAGCCTCGCTGTATTCTCTTTTGCAGTCGTGGCTATCTCCCAAATCATGCCTTCTCCTAATCGGGCAGAAGGCGATGGTCCATACGACCGATTGATCATACGAGGAGTTACCCTGATCGACGGTACGGGTGCACCTCCCATCGGTCCAGTAGATATTGTGGTCGAAAAGAATCGTATCACTCAAGTCCAAATCGTGGGATACCCTGGATTGGATATTAATGATAATCGCCGCCCCAAAGCAGATGACAAGACCAAAGTAATGGATCTAGAAGGTCACTATCTCCTTCCGGGATTTGTGGACATGCATGGTCATATCGGTGGTTCTGGCCAAGGAACACCTGCCGAGTACGTCTTTAAACTTTGGATGGCACACGGGATCACGACAGTAAGGGATCCATCGGCTGGTAATGGACTCAACTGGGTCTTGGATCACAAAAAGAAGTCGGCAGCCAATCAGATTACGGCTCCAAGAATTCTTGCTTACACTGCATTTGGTCAAGGAGCTACTTCCCCGATCACCACAGCCGAGCAAGCAAAAGCTTGGGTCAATGAAAACAAAGCCAAAGGGGCTGATGGAATCAAGTTTTTCGGGGCAAAGCCTGAAGTAATGCAAGCTGCCATTTCTGAAAACAAACGAATCGGTTTGGGTTCGGCAATGCACCATCAGCAGATGGATGTGGCTCGCTGGAATGTGCTTCACTCGGCTAGAGCTGGATTGACCTCCATGGAGCATTGGTATGGACTTCCAGAAGCACTTTTTACAGATCGTACCATTCAGGACTTCAGATTGGATTACAACTACCAGAATGAGCAGCATCGTTTTTCTGAGGCAGGAAATCTCTGGAAGCAGGCAGCGGCTCCGTATTCTGAGCATTGGAATAAGGTCATGAATGAATTGCTTGAATTGGATTTCACTCTTGATCCTACCTTGAATATCTACGAGGCGAATAGAGACTTGATGAGGGCGCGTACCCAGGAATGGCATGATGTCTACACACTTCCTTCACTTTGGAGATTCTATGCACCAAACAGACAGTCCCATGGATCCTATTGGTTTGACTGGACTACCGAGCAAGAGGTACAGTGGAAAGAGAACTACCGACTTTGGATGACTTTTGTCAACGAGTATAAGAATCGTGGAGGTCGAGTGACAGCAGGCTCTGATTCTGGATTTATCTATCAGCTTTATGGTTTCGCATACATTAGAGAATTGGAAATGCTCCGAGAAGCGGGATTTCATCCTTTGGAAGTCATTCGTTCGGCGACCATGTATGGTGCGGAAGCTTTGGGAATGGATAAGGAAATCGGAACTGTGGAAGTGGGCAAGTTGGCTGATTTTGTGATTTTGGAAGAAAACCCACTGCAAAATCTAAAAGTGCTTTATGGTACAGGTGCTATCCGTATCAATGATAAAAACGAACCAGTTCGAGTTGGCGGCGTGAAATACACCGTGAAAGATGGAATTGTCTATGATGCTAAAAAGATGCTTCAGGATGTGAAAACCATTGTGGATCAGCATAAGGCTAGAGAAAACGCAAGAATTACTCAGCCTGGATTAGATTGGTGATTTTAAAGAATTATTAAAGTTGTAATTGAGGGCGGAGAGACTAGTCTCCGTCCTCATTTTTTTTTACCTTCCCTCATTACCCAAAAACCTACAGCTATGCCCGTAATTTTTGCCAATGGCGTCAATCTTTATTACGAAGAATATGGAACCGGTGAAGAAACAATAGTTTTTGCACATGGACTTCTATGGAGTCACAAGATGTTTGAGGCACAAATCGAGGTGCTTTCCAAAAGCTATCGGGTGATTGCTTATGATCATCGGGGACAGGGAAAGAGTGAAGTCAAAGCTCCATTTGATATGGATACAGTAGCAGATGATGCCATTGCTTTAATTGAGACGCTTCAACTCGGTAAGGTTCATTTTGCAGGGCTGTCTATGGGAGGATTTGTTGGGATGCGACTTGCCGCCAGGAGGCCTGATTTGGTAAAAAGCCTGATTCTCCTTGAAACATCCGCCAATGCGGAACCTGTGGAAAACCTTCCCAAATACAAAACGCTCAATGGTATTGTCAAATGGGTTGGGATAATTCCACCTGTAGCCAATAAAGTCATGCACATCATGTTTGCAGAATCTTGGCTCGCTGACAAAGCAAATCAGCCTCAAATCAAGCGCTGGAAAAAGGAATTGATGAGTAATAGAAAAAGTATTACAGGACCAGTCGAAGGAGTGATTTACCGGAATGGTGTCGAGGAAGAATTGGGAAGGATTTCCTGTCCTACTTTGGTGATCGTGGGAGATGAAGATGTAGCCACCAAGCCCGAAAAAGCGAAATTTATCCAAATGGGAATTTCAGGTGCAAGGCTTCACGTGATCCCGGGCGCCGGCCATAGCAGCTGTATTGAAAAGCCGGAAATGGTCAACCAATTATTGAAAGACTGGATTCATTCAAAAAGCTAAAAAAAAAGCCCCGAAGGGCTTTTTTTAATTGTTTTGAAATACTCTTACATAATCCACAATCATGTGCTGTGGGTAAGTAGAAGTGGCATCGGGAGAACCAGGCCAGTTACCCCCAACTGCGATATTGAAAATAAAGAAGAAGCTTCTTCTAAATTCATCCAATTGTGCCGGAGTGGTGTCGATTACGTGGTATTGCTTGTCGTCAATAAACCAGCGAATGGATTTGTCATCCCAAACGATGGAATACACATGAAATTTGTCTGAAAGTGTACCGCTTGAAAGGGTGTATTTTCCGCCAAATTCTGCACGCTTTCCGTCATGTTCCCAATGGACAGTTCCATGGACTGTATTTTCTCTTCCATTTCCTCCAACCATTTCCATGATGTCGATCTCGCCACAAGCAGGCCAGCTGACTTGATCAAAGTTCGAACCCAACATCCATAGGGCTGGCCAGATTCCCTGGCCTTTTGGAAGCGAGGCACGAATGTCTACTCTTCCGTATCTGAATTGCTGCTTTCCTTTAGTGATTATTCTTGAAGAGGTATATTCTCTTCCTCCAAACGCCTCCTTTTTTGCTGTTATGATCAAATGTCCATTTTGGAGGCTGGTATTTTGAGGTCTGTAAAATTGAAGCTCATTATTTCCCCAACCATCCTGTCCATTACCAGTTTCATGACTCCAATTTGCCTGATTTAATGTGGAGCCGTCAAATTCATCTGACCAAACTAATGTCATTCCAGGATAGGTTGTTGGCGAGGTCAATCCTTGAGTTGGGATGTTTACCGTATCTCCGGTACCTTTCTTTGAATCCTCTTCGGAAACACAGGCAGAAAGGCCAAAAAAAGCCATAATTGAAAACAAAAAGATGTTTTTCATAACCATTTAAGTTAAATCCCCGGTGGAGTGATCACCGGGGATAATTAAATCAGGCTGAAATTAGTTTAAAAGTCCACCAAACACCTGTGCCAGTTTGGATTTGAACCGTCATTCGCTTGACTCCAGCTGTTTCGGTAAGGCTTACCACTTGGTAGGTGACTTCTCCCGGGACTGAAACATTTGGAAGCTCACCTGCATTGACAGCCTTTGGAAGACCTACATGGGCGCCTTGTCCGATAAGTCTTAACGTGCCGCCGTCATAAAGATAAGTGAAAGTTCCGCTGCCATTGTGAGGTGCCTTAGGAGCCCCGCAACCATCAGCAGCGATACCTTGCCAAGTCTCCAGCCAAGTTTGATCACCCATGTCCATTGTAAAGGAACCATTTTCGGCAAATGTATAGGTGTCATCGAAGAAACATGCTCTGGTAGCTACATCTGCGGTTGTATTAAACCACCACTCTCTGCTACCTGCTGTTGGACCTACGGTCATTGCGCCTTCCACAGGCTCCATTTTCCACTTTCCAACAATAGCTGCACTTGCAGGAGGTCCAGAGATTAATTTGAAATCCCACCAAACTCCAGAACCTGCCTGAATTCTCAAGGTCATTCTTCGAGTGTCTCCGGTTTTGGTTTGATCTACAATTGTATAAGCGATTTGATTGGCTATGGCTGCCCCATTGGAGATTTCTCCCGCGTTGTTCACTTTAGCTAAGCCAACGTGTGCACCTTCACCGATTAGGGTAAGTGTTGTGCTTGTATAGGTGTAAGTGTAGGCTTTTGATCCGTCAAAAGGAGCTTTTGGAGCACCGCAACCATCAGCAGCTACTCCCTGCCAGGTCTCTATCCAAGTAGTGCTTCCCATGTCGATCTTGAAGCTTCCATCATTGCCAAAGGTGTACTTGTCATCAAAGAAACATGCTCTAGCAGACACGTCACCTGTTGAGTTTTGCCACCATTCACTGCTTCCGGGAGCTGGACCGACTCTCATCGCACCTGCGATGGGTTCTACAGACCATACACCTGAAATGTCAAAAGCAGGTCTGATCGATGCTACTCGGAAAGAAATGTTTTCTGCGGTTTCATTCCCATTCGAATCGGTCACTTTAATATCCAAGTTGTAGTCACCTGGATCAAAGCCACCTTTCACTTCGATGGTAACTTTTTGGCTATCTCCTGATAGTTCTTGAGAACTGGATTTTACTGTAGTTGCTCCCTTTTTAATGGTGTAGGAAAAGTTTGAGAGGGTAGTGATTTTACCATTATCCGTTCCGTCAGATAGCGATACCTCCAATTTAAAATCTTGTTTTTCGATTAGCCCACTGGTGATTGGGCCTAGAGCGATGACGGGAGGCGTGTCCACTACTGGCACATCCGTGAATCCATTGTCGCATGCCCACACCATTGCGGAGAGCAAGCCGACTGCTGCGATTTTTAGAATTGATTTTTTCATGGGTTTATTTTTTTCCGAAGTTCTCCCCTTTAATTCTCGAACCCAAAAACTCAACTCCTACATGTATTCATCAAACTGGAAATTGGAATACATCAAAAATTCATCAAACATTAAAAAATGGCCCAAGTTGTTACATTTGAAGGTATTCGAGTTTTTTATTAATTGTATGAAACACGAGAGAAGAGGTGAAAATCAAATTTTGATGAGAAAAATTGTACTCAGTTTGATTCTTGTATTATGGTGCTTTTTAGTGGGGAATACCTCTGTAGTTTTTGCTCAAAATCAGCCAAAATTTCAAGGATTACCTTTTGTCACCAATTATGAAGCGCTTTCCTATCAAGCCGGAATTCAAAATTTTGATATCATCCAAGATGAGCTAGGAAGAATATTTGTCGCCAATAATTTGGGTCTTTTGGAGTTTGACGGCAAGACTTGGTCAAGATATGGTCTGAATAATACCAAGGTAAGATCTGCTTTCCTAGGTGCGGATAAAAGAATCTATGTGGGCAGCCAGGCTGACTTTGGCTACCTCGAGAGCAATGATTCCGGTCAATTGATATATACTTCATTGGCCGATAGCTTGCCAGAGAACCTCAAGGATTTTGATGAAACATGGCGTGTGTTTGGGTCCGGTGAGCTTATTTATTTCTGCACTTTTACAAGGATTTATACCTATGATGGAAAGGCGGTTAGCGCTTTGGATCCAAAAAGAAGACTTGATATTTCCTTTCAGGTAGAAAATCAACTTTACTCCCAAATCCAAGGCGAAGGACTTTTCAAGATAAATTCCGGGCAGTTCGAACTAGTTAGGAATGGGGATTTTTTTAAAGACAAACGGATTTCAAATATGCTTGCATACGATCGTGGCAGGTGGTTGATCACTACTTTTTCTCATGGAGTTTTTCTTTATGATGGAGAAGTAAAGCCTTTTCAAATCAAAAGTGATCTTTGGGAAAATCGATTTTTGATTAATTACAGCACTAGACTTCGGAATGGGAATCTCGCCCTAGCTACACAAAATGCGGGACTTTTTATCCTAGACAAAGAGGGGAATGTCTTAACTCATTTGGACAAAAGTTCCGGTCTTCAGGATTTAACCATCAATTTCATTTTTGAAGATGATCAGGGTGGCCTTTGGTTAGCCATGAATAATGGAATCGCTCGAGTGGAGCTTTCTTCTCCATTTTCGGTGATTGATGATAGGCTGGGACTCAGTGGGGCAGGTTATGCTGCTCTGAAATTTGATGATGGCATCTATCTGGGAACGAACAATGGACTTTTTCTCTGGAAAAACGGTCGGATTTCTTTCATAAAAGGCACCGAAGGTCAAGTGTATTCAATTCAGGATATTCGAGGCAAGGTGGTTTTAAATCATCACAACGGAACTTTTCTTGTCGAAAACGGTCAAGCCGTCCAAATTTCGTCCATTCAAGGTGCTTGGATTTTAAAACAGCATCCTATTCAGTCTGATTTTTTCATTCAAGGAAATTACACCGGACTCAGTCTTTTTCAATGGAAAAATGGAACGCTGGTTTTCGTAGAGAAAATCAAAGGACTGGAAGAGTCTTCCAGGGTGATGGAGTTTGACGGGAATACACTTTGGGTGGCTCACGGATACAAAGGAGTATTCAAACTGGTGCTGAGTGAAGATTTGGGGGAGATCGTAGAAAATAAGCTTTACAATAGCGCTCAAGGTTTCCCGAATAATGATTTGATCAATGTCTACAGAGTCAGCAACCGGTTGATTTTTACGGCAAATGGAGGGTTTTATGGGTATGAATCTGGGACCGACAGGTTTATTCCACTTTCCGAGTTTAATGATCTTTTTGGTTATGGTACGGTGATGGCTGACTTAGAGTCGGATGAGTTGGGTAATCTGTATTTTATTGAACAGGCTCGTTTGGGTGTCATCAAGCCACAGAATAACCGCCAGATGGCTCTATTTTCTTCCTCATTCAATAAAGTCAAAAGACTTTGGAATGATGACTTAGCCAATATGATCGTGTTGGATAATCAGAATATCCTCATAGGAGGAAAACAAGGATTTATCCACTATCAGCCTTCTTTGGATTTGCCTAGGACAGATGAGCCTAGGACTTTTTTCAAGCAAATAAGAAATCAGGGAATCAATGGAACTGTAATATTTTCCGGTCATGGGGCTAGTGATGGATCTGTGGTGAAGGCTAAAGAAGAAACCTTTCCTTATTCACAGAATTCGTTCTTATTTGAATTTGGCACGGCGCATTATCCAAGTGGGAATGAGATTCAATACCAGTATTTTTTGGAAAACTATGATCAAGACTGGTCAGCATGGACCTTGGAGGAGAAAAAAGAATATACCAACCTAAGGGAAGGTGATTATGTCTTTAAGGTAAGGGCAAAGACGGTTTTTGATGAGGTGAGCAAGCCAGTCGAATTTAGGTTTACTGTCAAACCACCCCTCTATCGCTCAACTTTTGCGTACATTCTTTACGGCTTTTCGCTTGTGGCCTTTTTGTTTAGTGGGTTTAAGTGGCTGGATGAGCGACATAAATACCAAACGCTAAAATTGGAACAAGAAAAGGAAATGGAATTGAGGCAAAAAGATGATGTCATTGAGACCATCACGCTTCAATCCGAGCAGGAGATCATGAAACTTAAAAATGATCAGCTCCAAACACAGATTGAGTTTAAGAATCAGGAACTAACCTCTTCGGCAATGAACTTGATCCAAAAGAACAAGCTATTAACTAACATCAAAAGTTCTTTGAAAAGCTTGATGGAAGAAAATGGCAGCCAAGAGCTGAATACCCAACTCAACAGGCTGGTGCGATCCATTGACAAAGACCTCGAAGGGGTAGAAGATTGGTCAGCATTTGCAGAGAGTTTTGATCAGGTTCATGGCAAGTTTATCACTAGACTCAAGGAAAAGTTTCCAGAATTGACTCCCCAGGAGATAAAATTCAGTGCCTATATCCGAATGAATTTGAACACTAAAGAAATAGCCAACCTGCTCGGGATATCAGTCCGAGGGGTCGAAATCGGGAGATATCGGGTGAGGAAAAAATTGGGATTGTCCCGGCAGGATAATCTCAGTGACTTTTTATTGAGGTTTTAAAATCGATTTTTTTTAAAATTAAATACTTGTAAATCAGTTAAATGTGAAATTTTTCGATTTTTTTACTCGGTGAGTAAAAACCTTTTCCTACATTTGTATGTATATACATTAAATTCACTTGTAGGAATCATGGGAAAAATCGAAGACGCTATCCAGCAAAAGGAGTTTAAAAACCCTTTCAACAAAGCGGTGGTAAACTTGCTTTACACGCATAGCTATTTGGTGACATCTCAAAACGGGTTATTAAAACCTTATGATCTTTCTCCGGAACAGTACAATGTGTTGAGAATTCTTCGTGGTCAAAACGGGGTGCCAACAACGGTTTCCTCTATCCAAGATCGGATGCTTAATAAAATGTCCAATGCCTCAAGGTTGGTTGAAAAGTTGAAGACCAAAGATCTTGTGAAGCGTGAGGAATGCCCTTCAGATAGGCGTCAGGTGGATATTTTGATCACTGAGAAAGGATTGCAATTATTAGAGATTCTGGAAAAGCAGGTGGATGAATCCCATAAAAGTTTTCTACATCTCAACGAACAAGAGGTCATCCAGCTAAATGAGCTTTTGGACAAACTCAGAGGCTAAAAAAATTTGACTTTATCAATGTCTATACATTCAATGTAATTACTTAAAACAATTCACTAATCTTAAACAAAACAACTTATGAGTACCACAAAATGGATCATCGACCCCACGCACTCTGAAGTGTCTTTCAAAGTAAAGCACCTAGTGATCTCAACCGTTACAGGTTACTTCCGCAAGTTTGAAGGGGTAGCTGAAGTAGCTTCTGAAGATTTCGACGGAGCTGCAGTTGCGTTCACTGCCGATATTGATAGCATCGATACCAATCAGGCAGATAGAGATGGGCACTTGAAATCAGCAGATTTCTTTGATGCAGCGAGCCATCCAAAATTGTCTTTCGAGGGTAAAATCGCAAACAACGGTGGCGAATATACCTTGGTAGGTAACCTGACCATGAGAGGCACAACCAAAGCAGTAGAACTAGACGTAACCTTTGGTGGTATCGTAGCGGATCCTTATGGACAAACCAAGGCTGGTTTTGAAATCGAAGGTAAAGTAAACCGTAAAGACTTTGGTCTTTCTTGGTCTGCCATCACTGAGGCAGGAAGCGTAGTAGTTTCTGATCAAGTTCGTCTTGTGCTCAGCATTCAGCTGGTGAAGCAAGCTTAAAAAACCTTTGAGGATCAAATAAAACCTCGGGGGGTTCCAAACCTTCGAGGTTTTATTTTGTCTCTTAATACATATCCTCCACATTTCCACAGCAATCATGCGACCTTACATCACAGGAATCCATCACATCACCGCCATCGCAGGCAATGCCCAGCAGAATATTGATTTCTACACCGGTATTTTGGGATTGAGGTTGGTCAAAAAGACCATCAATTTTGACGCGCCTGATGTCTATCACTTTTACTTCGGCGACAAACTTGGTCGCCCTGGTACGGTTTTTACCACTTTTCCTTTTACAGGTGCTAGAAAGGGAACCAAAGGAGCAGGTGAAGTAACCTATACGGCGTTTTCAATTGGGATTTCTTCCTTGGATTTCTGGAAGGATCGCTTGAAGAAGTTCGGGATTCCTATTTCTGATGTATTGACTCGGTTTGGGGATTCTTTGATCCGATTTGAAGACCACGACGGAATGGGAATCGAGCTCATTGCCAACGATCAAGATAACCGTGAGGGTTGGACCTATGGCCACATTCCTTTGGAACATTCTATCAAAGGATTCTATGGGGCGACGCTGAATCTCCGTGCTAAAGAGTTGACCGAGCAGTTGCTGACCCGCCACATGGATTACCGATTCATTGGTCAGGAAGGGGATCGTTACCGTTATGGAACAGAAGGAAAGCCAGGAGACCTGGTGGATATCGTAATTGATAAAGCCGGAAACCGAGGAATGCAAAGCGCAGGGACTGTTCATCACATCGCTTTCCGTACGGCCAATACTGAGACACAACTGGCAGTACAGGAGATTTTAATGAGAAATGGGTACCAGGTGACCGAAGTACGGGATCGGAACTATTTCAAATCGATCTATTTCCGGGAACCAGGAGGGGTATTGTTTGAAATAGCTACCGACGAACCAGGTTTTGCAATCGATGAAGATGAAGCACATTTGGGAGATTTGCTCAAGCTTCCAGAATGGGCAGAGCCAAGCCGAAAGCGAATTGAAGCTGCACTGTCGCCGGTCTCTTTAAATCCTGAAAACTATGTCTGAAATCAAGAAAAAAGGCCTTTCCCTTGACCAAGCCAAGAAAGCGGTGATCATGATCCATGGCCGCGGGGCTACCGCTGAGAGTATCTTATCGCTGAGTTCTTACCTGAATATTGCCGACTATGCAATACTCGGGCCTCAGGCCAACTCAAACACTTGGTATCCGTATGGGTTTATGGCTTCAGATAAAGGCAACTTTGTTGCGCTAGAATCGTCTCTAAAGCAAATCGAAGAAGCGGTCAAGGAAGTGACCGAGGCAGGGATCAACCCTGAGAATATTTATTTCCTGGGATTTTCGCAAGGAGCCTGTCTAAGCTTGGAGTTTACAGCTCGTCATGCAAAGCGATATGGTGGGGTGATTGCCTTTACGGGAGGACTTATAGGTGAGAAATTAGATCCCTCTAAGTACTCAGGTGATTTTCAAGAAACACCAGTATTTATCGGTGGAAGCAAAGTCGATTTTCACGTGCCTGCGTCAAGAATGCAGGAGTCACTGGATGTAATGAAAAATATGGGTGCAAATGTCACTCTTAAGTTATATGATGATCTGGAGCACACTATCCGAAGAGAGGAGCTCGAATGGGTCAATGAACAGATTTTCTTGTAAGGTTTATCTAGTTTGAAAAATCCCCGGCAAGTTGTCGGGGTATTTTTTTGCTATCTCATATATAAAATGCTAAAAATTATCTGGTAAGTAATTGATTTATAGAATCATGAGTCTGTTTTTTGGAATTTACTCAATATATTGAGTAAATTTACTCATTAAGATGAGTAAATATGAAAATGAGCTACCAAAGAGCTGAAAAAGAGATCATTCAGAAAAGACTTCAGGACGAGCCTAGAAGGTTCATCCAAGTGATCTATGGACCAAGGCAAGTAGGGAAGACTACCTTGGTACGACAGATCCTTCGTGACCTGAATTATCCTCATTCCTTGGTAGCGGCAGATGCTGTGGCTGCCACGGATCAGGTATGGATTTCCCAGCAATGGGAAAATGCTCGTACCAAGCAGCAGCTTTCACCTGATTCTGTCTATCTTCTGGTCATCGATGAGGTACAAAAAATCGACAACTGGAGCGAGCAGGTTAAGGCCGAATGGGATAGAGATACGATGGAGGAGCGAGATATCCGTGTGATTTTGCTGGGCTCCTCAAGGCTGATGTTACAGCAGGGTTTGACTGAGTCATTGGCGGGTAGATTTGAGTCTACGTATCTCGGACATTGGTCGTATCGGGAGATGAAAGAAGCCTTCGGGCTGCAGCCCGATGAGTATATCTGGTATGGAGGCTATCCCGGTGCTATCACCCTAAAGGATGACGAAGATCGCTGGAAAGCCTATGTGCGGGATTCCCTTTTGGAGACCAGCATTTCCAGAGATATTCTCATGCTGACCCGAGTGGACAAGCCGGCCCTTATGAAGCGCTTGTTTGAGATCGGATCATCCTATTCCGGACAGGTGCTGAGCTTCACCAAGATCATGGGTCAGCTGGCTGATGCAGGCAATACCACCACCTTAGCCAATTACCTGGTGCTACTGAATGAGGCCGGACTTCTAGGAGGTTTGGAAAAGTACAGTCCCAATCTGGTGAGGAAGCGTTCTTCCAGTCCCAAGTTTCAAGTGCACAATACCGCCATCATGTCAGGGATCTCTAACGAGACCTTCGATGCGCTCAAGGCCGATCATAAGGCTTGGGGTCGTTGGGTAGAATCTGCTGTGGGTGCACATCTCATCAATCAATCTTTCAAGATCAAAAAGCTCAATATCTACTATTGGCGGGAAGGGAATGACGAAGTGGATTTTGTCGTTGAATACCAAAAGCGGATCATTGCCCTCGAAGTGAAGACTTCCAAAGTGGGAGGATTGGCAGGATTGAATTCGTTTGCCAAGACATTTCGGCCTGAGAAATTCTTGGTCATCGGTACGGACGGGATTCCGTGGGAAGACTTCCTCCAGATGAACGTGTTAGATTTATATGCTTAAAAGACAGCCTTTTGGCTGTCTTTTTTGCTTAAAAATTATTTTGTAAGTATTTGATATTCAATAAATAAAATCTTATTTATAAATTTTACTCAATATACTGAGTAAAATTACTCAATAGATTGAGTTATCTACAAAACCGGGAAGGCACGAAAAGAGATTCTATGTTTTTTTGGGAAAAGTTTACCGCAGATTTACACAGTTTTGGTGTTCTCTCGCTATAAACCCTTTGTGCTCTCCATTTAACCTTGGAGATCTTTGTGGCAAAAATCAATACGAATACCGAATCTGAGAACCTCGCTCGGGATCGAGTTCGATCTGGGCAAAGACCCCGATTTCCTGCTGCAATTCCTCGACGTGGCTGATGATGCCGACCACGCGGTTTTCATGGCGAAGGGCTTTGAGTGTCTCAAACACCACCCGGAGTGAGTTGCGGTCCAAAGCTCCAAACCCTTCATCCAAGAAGAAAAAGCTCTGATCGGCCTGATTGAGTGCTTTGACTTTTTCGGCCAAGGCTAAGGCCAAACAAAGCGAAGCCTGAAAAGTCTGCCCGCCGGAGAGGGTTTTCAGCAAGCGTTTCTTTCCTCCATTGAGGTAGTCCACCACCCAAAACGTATTGTTATCATCAATCTCAAGGCTGAGGCTGTTTTTGGTCAGCTTCATAAAGCGCAAGTTGGCCGTGTTGCAGAGCTCGCGGAGGTAGATCGAACTCACATACTTGACAAAGCCTTTGCCTTGGAACAGCCTTTCCAATTCCCGAAGCCCGGTTTCCCGGATTTCGATTTCCTGGAAGGATTGGTTCAGTTTTTCCTTTTCCTCCAGCTTTTGCAGCATGTCATTCAATGCCTCCTGAAGCACCGCAAGCTGATTTTGAAGGGATTGGGAGTGTAGTTGTAATTGCTTCAGTTCGGTTTGCTGGGATTGATAGCTTTCTTCGGAGAAAGTCGCCACTCCGGCTTCAGACTGGAGTTCGGCGATGCGGGAACGCGTGATCGCCAGTATTTGATCGAATTGCTGGATTTCGAGGGCGGTTTTTTCTGCATCGAGAGAGTGGTGGAAAAGGCATACCAATGCTTCTTCATCCATAAAACCAAATTGAACTTTCAGCCTTGAAAATTCTTCATATAGGATATCGATTTTTTCTGCGTTTTCCTGAACCTGCTTTTTGTAATGCTCGATATCAGAAAGATTTTTAGTCTGGGCAGTTCTTCTGTCTTGAAGGTGTTTTTGCTTTCCTTGGAGAAGTTCGATTGCCTCGGCTATGTCCCGTTCTACTTTTGAAATCGCGTTGTGAATAAATTGGGAATCCTTCTGAAAGAAAGGCTTGCAGAAGGTCGGATCCTTGATTTCTTCCTGCTTGGACTGGATTCGGGAAAGTAAATCCTGGGCAGCCATCTGAGCGAGTTGCAGTTGTTTTTCGGATTTATCTACTTGTTCACGGATAGCGCTTGATGATTTTCGCTTGGCTTGGATTTGCTGGAGTAAGGCTTCTTTTTGGGTATGGTTTTGAGAAAGTTGGTTGATTTGGCCTGCTAATTCTTCTTCGTTTTGGATGTTCAAAGACTTAAGTTTTTCCCAAAACTCAGTCTGCAGAGTCTCCAGTTTTTGGATTTCCTTGAGCTTTTCCTGTAGGTTTCTACCCAAATTTTCCAGGTTGGTTTGGGCTACTTGTTCTTTTTGGATCAAGGCTAGGATTTTTTCTAATTCGTCCTTTTCCCGGAAGATGTGCAGCTCTTTGGCTTTGATCTCAGCTTCATCCGACTGGTCTTGGAGCGGTGTAGGATGCTCCATTGAGCCGCAAAGCGGGCAAGGCTCTCCATTGACCAAGAGGTGAGCATGGGCATTCAGACCTTGCTTTCTCAAGAGCTTTTCGCGTTCGGCCTCGATGCTTCGGATCACGGACTTTTGGGTTTCGGTCCAAGTTTCCAGACTCATTTCGCCAGGCGGTATTCGATAGCTTATGTCTTCGAGCAAAGCTTTTATTTTCTTGTTTTCTTGCTCAAAATTTCCCTTGATCCGATACAAATCGGCCAAACGCTCTTGGTTTGGTTTGAGCTGGTTTTGGATCGTCTTCAGGTCGCTGAGTAGTCCCGGATCAGCTGCAGGAAGGTTTTCAGCTTGGTTTTCCAGCGTTTGGATGGAAGACTCAAGTTGCCGGAGTTCGGCCTTTTTAGCGTCCAACTCAGGCTGAAGGGTTTCTACCTGCTTTTGGGCAGCATTCAGTTTGCCATTCAATTCTTGGATTTCGATGACTTTTTTCAAGTCGCGGATTTTAGCCTCCCGGGTTGGTCTCTCCTCATTTTTTTTGCGAAGCTCGATCTCCTCAGTTTCCAGCTGTGCAATTTCTTTTTCAAAGCCCTCTTTAAACCGCTCACAATCCGTCAGGCTGACTTTGTATTTCTCCAAATCTGTCTTGCGGTCCTGAAGCTGAATCCAAACTGGCCATAGATGGGTTTTGGCAGTAAGGAATTCTTTGTGGAGTTGGCGCTTGGCTTCCACTTCGGGGAGCTTTTGCTCCAGTGTGGTGAGTTGCGTGCCTAGCTCTTGAAGTTGAAGAAATGCCTTACGGGTTAGTTCCATTTTGCGAAATTCCTGATCTGCCTCTGTCAGGGACTTCGCTGCCTTTTGACTTTCGACTTCCAAGTGGCTTGCTTCCTGCTTCCTTTCGGAGAGGCTTTCTGAAGAAATCCCTTCCAGATTGTCCAACAAGGCCTTCAATCGGGTCTTTTCCAGTTCGGCTTCTTTTCGCAGCGTCGCGGTTTTCGAAGAAAGATCAAATCGCTCCAAACCAAAAAGCTGCTGCATCATTTCGGCCCGCTCGAGCGGTTTTTGGTCGATGAATTCCCGGAATTTGCCCTGAGGGATGATGATCGTCTGCTTGAAATGCTCCTTGCTCATACCGAGCACCGCTTCTGTTTTTTCTTCCATGGCCTTCCAATCGCCATCTTTCAATTGATAAAAGACATGCTCTCCTGTGTCGATCTTTTCAAAATCCTTCTTGTTGCGCTTGGCGGAATAGCGGGCGAGGTAGGTTTGGGCATTGTTTTTTCCGGCACGGAAGGTAAAGTTGACCGAGAGCTGATCGCTCTGCAGGTTGACCATGCTGGAGCGCTCGCCTGTGGCTGAGAGTCGTTCGGTGCTGCCATAGAGGGCGAGGAGAATGCCCTCGAGGATGGAGGATTTGCCACTACCCACGGCTCCGAAGATTCCAAAAAGTCCGGCAGCAGTAAGCGTTTCAAACTCCACGGTTTGTCGCTCGCGGTAGGAGTAGAGTCCTTCGATTTCCAGTCGTACAGGGATCATGCGGGATCGGTTTGGCTGATGATTTCTTTGAAAAGTCCGAGCAGTTGGGCGTTGGGTTCCTGACCTTTTTCGCTTTGGTAATACATGCGGAACAGCGTCTCCATATCCTTGCCTAGGTCATCCACATGCAGGGCAAAAGACTCCTGCCCGCCTGTGTTTTTGAGTTGGGGGATCAGGCTCACGATGCCGTCGTGGGCTTTTAGGATCGCTTTGCGCGTAGCTGCATCGATTGATTCGTCAGCCACAAAGGTGATTTCCACAAAGCAATAGGGATGGGCTTCCAGCCAAGCGAGCGTATCAGCTAGGTTGTCAAACTTTACCCGGCAAAGCGGCCGGCCCTGTTTGAGACCAATGGGTCGGTAACTGACTGGCTTTCCGGATTCAGCTTCGATCAGTACCACTTTTTTCTCTTGATCGGCTTCGGAAAAGGAATAGGCCAGCGGTGAACTCGAATACACAACCGGAATCGAATCATGTCCCAAGACATGGTAGCGGTGGAGGTGGCCGAGTGCCGCGTACTGAATTTGGCTTGGGATGTTTTGGGCGAAAAGAGCTTGCGTGCCTCCCACGTGGAGGATCGGTCGCTCGGATTCGGGTTCAGATTCAGCCTTCTCTCCTTCCTTCATAAAAAAGAAATGTCCCATAAACAGATTCAGTCCTTGCTCATCGCAATGTCGATCGGCTAAGTCTTGCCACTTCGCGGAAAGCAATTTCCGAAATTCTTCTTCCCGATTTTCTTCGCCGAGGTAAGTGCGTAGGCTGACCTCATTGGCGTAGGGGGCCAAGATCACCCGAACGGGGCAATCCACCTGTGGGAGCTTCAACTCTACAAATCCGCTTTCGGACTTCAGAATTTCTATCCCGGAGTCGAGCTTTCCACAGGGAATGACAGAGTCATATCTGCTGTAAAAGAAAATGCCAAGCTCGCGGGCCAATGGATCGGGAGCTTCGACAAACTGTGTGCTGTCATGATTGCCGGAGATGGCAAGGATGGGTCGGGTACCGTTTTTGGACAGGCGACGCAGCGTTTTGTAGAGTAATTCGACCGCTTCATGGGCGGGATTGAAGGTGTCAAAAATGTCTCCTGCGAGCAGGACTAGGTCCACGCATTCCTGATCGGCGATTTGGCAGATTTCGTCCAGGACGAGGGTTTGCTCCTCAAGTCGGGAGTATTCCTGTAGGCGCTTGCCCAGGTGCCAGTCGGCGGTATGGAGGATTTTCAACATGCTAGTGTTCAGGTTTCAGTCACAGTTTTCAGATCTTTTAGAAAAGTTGGCCTTGAGTTCAGATTCTGTTTCCTTTTTCTGACTAAAGAATAGGTACTAAGATAGGTTAAGAGGCTAGGTTCTCCAACCCAAAGTAAAGCTCAGACAGGAATTGGCACTTTTATTGAAAAACGGCGCGGATATGCTAGCTTCGAACGTGCTCACCCGACTTGCCCTTTTCTTTCTCTTGGTCCTGCTGTCGCTGAAAGGCTATGCTCAGGCCGATTCTTTGCTGATTCAGGAGGGTACGGCGAGTTATTATGGGAAAAAGTTTCAGGGTAGGCGAACTTCCAGCGGGGAGATTTTTCACCTGGACAGCATGACGGCAGCGCATAAGAATCTGCCTTTTGGGACTTGGGTAAAGGTGACAAGAACAGGCCAGGATAAATCAGTACTCGTCAAGATCAATGATCGGCTACCTAAGAGCTCCAGCCACGTGATCGATGTGTCCAGAAAAGCAGGCGAACTGCTTGGATTGATCGGGCCGGGATTTGCGCAGGTAAGGATTGAGGCCCTTGACTTGGATGAGTTGGATCGCTTGATTGCCCATTATGAGGGAAGGGAAAAATGGGGACTGAGGCTAAGGCCGTATGCGCGGCTAGTCGCCTTGCCTCGTCGTGAACTTAATTTAGCGTTAAAAATGATTAAACCGGGGGCACAGTTGGACTTTTATAAATAGAAATTAGTTTATTAGTAGCATGCGAAGTATTCTGACTTTCTTGCTGCTTTTTACACTGATATCCTGTAATCCCAAGGTGGATAAAGCGAGGCTAACTGGTTCGTTACAGGTTCAATCCATTTCCTTCCCCAGTCTAGACCCATTTTCCACCCGCATTTCGCACGTTAAGGAGGATAACCTGATTTTTTTAGATAATACCGAAGGAATGCTGTCCAAGTTTTCTTTGATTGACCAAAGTCTTTCACAAGTGGAACTGAAGCTTGTCGGGGATTTTAGGCCATCCAAGATGCATTACATTTCCGCAGACTCCATCCTGTTTTACGATGGGGCTAGACTCTTACTTTATCTTGGCGGAGGTGAAGACCAACAAGTATATCCCCTTTTTGAAGGACTAGCTGAGCTCGAGGGAGCGGTCTATACAGAATATCCTTATGAGCGAATTGCCAATAGCCTAGTATATCTTCCGGATCAGAAAAGTGTGTTGTTCTATTTTGCCAAAGCCGATGCGGCCAAGAACCGGGTTTTTGCAAGCTATTCTTTGGAGACAAAAACCTGGACTTCCTTACCAGTCTATCATCTTGTGGAGTTTGATGGCGTTGCGCTTGATTATACCACCTTTCCCTCGGTGGCTGTAGGGCAAAGTGGTTTTGCGTTTGTTTACTCCATTTCACCCACTGTCTCGACATATGACTTTAACTCTGGAGAACAGCGGGAAGTCCCCATTTCTTCTTTTAAAGGGAAGCAATCTGCCGAGCCACAGACGAGGCGGGATTCTTGGGACCAAGCCTATTTTCAAAATTGGGTGCTGACATCGCCCAAATACCTCAAGCTCCTCTACGATCCCTATCGACAGGTCTATTTTAGGATATCGCAAGAAGCCTTGGAGAAAGATTCTCCTGCTGGAGAGGATCACTACACCTTCTTGCTCAGGAACAGGCAGCTTTACCTGACTGTCCTGAATGAAGAGCTGGAGGTTTTGGGGAATTATTCGTTGGAAAAAGGGAAGTACGATCCTTCCCATGCCTTTGTCTTTTCACAAGGTCTATGGATACCGTATGCTCTCGAACTGATGAAGAAGGAAGCGGTCTCTGGCGATGTGATTTCTTTGGAGAAATAGGCTAGTAGCCTGATTTATTGGTTGTTAGTATTGCTAACTAAAAATTATATTTCTGAAAATCAGCCAGGTATGATACCTATAAAAAAGTTCAATAAACTATTATTAATTTAATTGAACGGGGGGGGGTAAATTAGCCAACGAAAGATCAAGGTCGGCGCCGAAGTCTGGATTTTTTGCAGAACCAAGGGTTGGTTCTGGGAAGTATAAACTATAACAATCAATAATATGAGTAAGCTAAAATCTAAATTAATGGTTATTTCCTTTTTAATTTCAGTATTTGTGCCAGAAATATCTCTTGGTGAAGATTGTGGTATACTTGCCATTGGCAATGTATTAAAGGTAAATAGACATAAGGTATGTGTTACAAATGATGCTGGTAGGGAATGTGCTGTTATCATTGATCCTTGTCCAATTCAATAAATTAGTATGAAACATTATTTCAAAATCTATTCATTAAATTGTAAATCATGAAAAAAAGCAAATTTATTTAAATTGACTATGTTGTTTTTGTTATTTCTTGCGTCTTCAATTGATTTAAAAGCAGAGGCAGAGGGAGGTTGCAGGAAAAAAGAAACTGGTTACAAACATTTTGTCCCTAGCGGGGCATATATTTGTGTTTTGAATAATTCTGCCAGAGAATGCTTTGCCTTAGTAGATCGGTGTAAATATCCATAAAATAAATTTATTGAATGCGGCTTGTCAATTTTTCTGATAAGCCGCAAAATTATTTGGTATGAAAAATTATCTAAAACTTATCGGTTTTCAAATATTTGTTTTGGTCGCTTTTGGTTGTGCTGAAAATGAAAGTAAGTCCAACCTTATGATTTCTGGTTCAGATAGTATTGTCACTCTAGATGCATCATTATTAAGGGATGCTGATAGTGTTGTGTATTCGATACCTTTAGTTATTCCAATTCCGGTATTATCAAAGAATACCAACCTTGTTATTTATGATTTTGCTGATGGGGCTTTAAAGCAATTTAATTTAAATGGATTTCAAAGGAGTTTTAATCCTATTCAAGAGGGTCCTAACAGGCTAGAGGGGGAGTATTTTAAAGGGCTAGGTTTTTTTCAAGAATCTTATGATAGTTTATTGATTGGATCAAATACGGAAATTGCAGTCTATAATTTATTGGAGGAAAAGTACAACAATATTCCAATGGATAATTTTCCTCATTGTGTGTCCTTTAATGATACTTTTCAAGAGATATTTTATAAAAAAATTGGAGAAGAAGATGTGTTAATTTCTCAAAATGGGTATCCATGTTACGACCTTGTAACATTGTCCCAATCTGTAACACTTGAAAGTTTTAATGAAAAGTTTTTCTTAAGAATTGTCTCGTCCAAAAGAGAGAAGCCGATTTATACTTTGAAATTGCCAGATTTAAAATTGAAAAACCTTTATGAAAGATCAAGGTTAGTGATAACTTATAATGATACTGACAAGAGATTTTATGCTATGTTGAATCCATTATCCTATCTTTTTATATATAGTCTGGATGAAAAAACATTAGAATTGCAATTGGAAGAATATTGGGATCTGGATTTGAAAAATAACGAATTGCCTATTGATTATTTTATTGAAAATGAAATAAATTCTGAAAAAGCTAATAGTTCATTGGAGTATAACTTTGAATTGAGTGTTCTAGATTCTTTTGGTGAATATGTCCTTGTTTCTTATCAACCATCGAAAGACCTAATTTACAAAAACCCTGCGGAAGCTCCCTTTTCTTCGCATAGTTTCTTGGCTATAGTTAATCTCAAAAATAAGGAAATTAGAACCTTTGCATTAAATTTTGATGAGTTCCAGTATTATGGTGTTTCAGATGGAAGACTTTGGATTTATGATGTCATTTCTTCTGAAAATTCTGGTACTACTGTTTTTAAACTTCCTGAGATAAAAAAGATAATAGGTAATTGATTTTAACTCCTTCAATTTTATAGTGGTTTCTTATGTTTGACTTGTATGGAATATGAGTAGTTACTTTATCTTCTGTGCAGTTTTATTGTTCTATTTATCTGAAAACTTAGTTTTTGTAATTAAATTCAAGTTAATCCTTTTAAAGGAGATAATTTTATATCTTAGTTTGAAAACTTCCAACTCGTACTCCATGCGCATTTTTAATCCGATTGTTTTGCTGATTTCAGGAGCGATGTTCGCCTGTTCCGAAGCCAAAGAGGGTTCTCAAGAAATCCCCTCCGAATCCTTTCGAAATGAGGTCTCCGCGACCGAAGTCCGGACAGCCACTGCCGAGCGGAAAAGCTTTGACTACCTGATCAATGCCACCGGCAAGCTGGAAGCACTTTCTGAAGTCAAGGCACTCGTGGAGCGGGAAGGCTACCTCGAGAAGGTTCAGATTCTGGAGGGGCAGTTTGTCCAGAAAGGGCAAGTCATCGCCACCTTGGATCGTCGGGAGGCAGAATTCGCCTTGGAGAAAGCTCGCATCAATCTGATCAAAGCCCAATCGGAGCTGGAAGTACTCAAGGCTCAATTTCAGCTCGCCTTGGAGTCCAAAGATCCCAAAGTGGCCCAAACCGTTCAAGATCGTATTCGCGTGAACTCGGGTCTTTCCCTTGCCGAAGTCGAGCTCAAGGAAGCCGAACTTAACCTTGCCCGCTGCGAGGTGCGCGCCCCGGTATCCGGCCGCATCGCCAATATCAAATTCAAGGAAGGCAGCTTGGTGACCAAAAATGCCGAGTTTGCCGAGATCCTCTCCACTGATCAGCTGTTGCTCCGGGTCAAGGTGCTCGAGTCGGATATTCCGCTGATTTCATCCAGTCAAAAAGCCGAAGTCTATCCCATCTCTGATCCCCAAAATGCCTTGGAAGGGCGGGTCACCGCGATCAATCCCAAAGTGGATGAAAACGGCCTCGTGCAAGTATCCCTCACACTCACTACTTCCAAAAATCTTCTTCCCGGCATGAATGCCCGTGCGATCATCCGTGCCCCCCAGAGCAACAGTCTCGTGGTACCCAAGGATGCGGTCGTTTTCCGCTCAGGTAGGGCGGTGGTCTTTACCATCGAAAATGGAAAGGAATCCAAATGGAACTATGTGGAAGTAGGCAAGGACAACGGCCGGGAGATCGAAGTGCTCGACGGTATCCCGGAAAACAGCACCGTCATCACCAGCAACAACCTCCAGCTCGCCCATCAAGCTCCCGTCAAAATCGTAAATCCATAAGCCATGGTGAGATTTTTGCTGAACCGGCCCATTGCCGTCACCATGTCTTTTTTGGCTTTGATGGTCTTTGCGGGGATTGCGTTTCGTTTGTTGCCGATTTCGCTCCTGCCTCCCATCGATGTGCCTCAGATCGTGGTCAAAGTCACCTACCCCAATGCCTCACCCGAATCCATCGAGCAAAATGTCCTACGTCAAATCCGTGAAGGCCTCATCACGCTCAATGGACTCGAAGAAATGGAAAGTAAGGCGGGTTCGGAGATCGGCACGGTGCGGCTGACCTTTGACTATGGGGTCAAGATGGAGCTGGCCTACATCGATGTCAATGAAAAAATCGACCGACTGACCAATGCTCTGCCCAAGGACCTTCCCCGCCCTGAAGTGATCCGGATCAATACTTCAGACATTCCTGTGGCCAGGGTTCAGGTGGTGCCCAATGAGGGCACGGACCCTGTGGAGGTGAGCTTGCTGGCAGAAAATGTCCTGAAAAAGCGTATCGAGCAGCTGCCGGGTGTCTCGCTTGTGGATATCAATGGTAAGCGGGAGCGAATTATTTCCGTTCAGCCCGATGAGCAAGCGTTGGCTGCCTTGGGCATGACGCAGCAGGAGTTGATCGACGCCGTCAAGGCAGGCAATGCTGAGCTCCCCGGCATCAGTGTCAAGGATGGACAGTTTCGTTATTTTCTCCGACTGGCTACCCGGGTGGATACGCCCAAAGACATCGAATCCCTGCCTGTTCGCTCCAAAAAAGGCGTGATTGTTCCCCTCGGTCGAGTCGCCAAAGCCCAATACGAAACCCAGGAAATGCTGGGTTATCACTTGTTTGGAATGAATGAAGGCTTGGTCATCACGGTGCACAAGCAGGCAGCCGCCAAGATGAACGAGCTGATTCCGGAGTTGCGGAAATCCTTGGACCTTTTCCGCACCGACTATCCTCAGGTAGACTTCGAACTCACCCAAGACCAAAGCAACCTGCTCAATGCGGCGATTTCCAACCTCCAAACGAGCTTGCTTTTCGGTGGACTGTTTGCCTTTGGGATTTTGTTTCTGTTTATCAAAGACTTCCGGATTCCCCTGATCATGGGAATCAGCTTGCCGACTTCCCTGCTGATCAGCTTTTTGGTTTTCTACTTTTTCAACATTTCCATCAATATCATTTCCCTCTCCGGCCTTGCCTTGGGGATTGGGATGCTGATTGACAATGCGATCATCGTGCTGGACAATATCACGCGAAAGCGAGAGGAGGGTCTGCCCATTTTTGAAGCCTGTGTGGAGGGAACCAATGAAGTCATGGGCGCTTTGATCAGCTCGGTATTGACGACTTTGGCGGTATTTGTACCGCTGGTGTTTCTCAGCGGAATAGCCGGAGCTTTATTCTATGATCAAGCCATAGCCGTGACAGCCATCTTGTCTGTGTCCTTGGTGGTGGCGTTTATCCTATTGCCTCTGCTGTATTGGATGATCTATCGGGTAGGAAAAAGTCAGGAGCTCAAAGGAGAGCCAAAAGCTTTTCTCTGGGTTTTGGGTAGGTATGAGAAGGGTTTTGATTGGATTTTTGCACGGAAAAAAATAGCCCTCGCTTTTTTTTTAGCACTGATTCCTTTGGGTTTGGGTTTGAGTTTGCTGTTGAAAAATGAAGGTCTTCCGCCCATCGAAAAGCCGGATGCGACCTTGGAGATCGACTGGAATGAGCCTATTTCCGCAGGCCAAAACCGAGACCGATTGCTAATGCTGATCCGGGATATCGAAGGCTACACCCAAGCGGAAGCCGAGATCGGAGTCCGCCAGTTTTTGCTGTTTGACGGGGATAATTCGATTCAGAAATCTTTGCTGTACCTGCTTTTCCCCTCCCAAACCAAAAAAGAAGAGCAAATCGCCCGACTCCGTGAGCGATTGGAAAAGGACTACCCGATGGCAAGCTACGTGCTCGGGGATGCGCCAAATGCCTTTGATCAGCTGTTCAGCTCCAATCAAGCCTACTACGAGGTAAGATGGAAAGACCTGAATGCCAAAAAACCGATTGCCGCCGACAAGATGAAACCTTGGCTGGAGACCTTTCCTACCGATCAGTGGAATCCCGGTCCGGGATTGCAGGAGGAGAGTTCGGTGGTGTTTTCGCTTTTGGCGGAGAAGCTAGCACTTTATAAAATACCTGTGGAAGGGGTGCAGGATCAGCTTTCACGGTTGTTTGGGGTGTTTACCATCACGGATATACGCAGATTTGGGGAGGTCACGCCAATCCGTTTGCAAGAAAGTCAGGATCGCTTTGAGGACCTGCTTCGTACTACCCGAATCTATGCTTCGGACAGTACTTCGTATCTGTTGAGTGAATTTGTGGATTACCGCTACGCCGATCAGTACAAATACGTGACGGCTGACCGGGGAGGAATCTATCAAAGTGTGCAGGTGGCAGAAGCGGACCCCGACGCCAAAGCGAAGGAATACATTTCCTGGGGAGTAGCCAAAAACCTGGCGGTGGAGCTGAAGGGTCAGTTTTTCCGGGATCAGGAGACCCTTCGCCAGTTGATCGGGATTCTGATCATTTCCGTGTTGCTGTTGTATTTTATTCTTGCCGCCCAGTTTGAGAGTTTCATTCAGCCGATGATTGTGGTCTTGACCTTGCCCTTGGGGATTGCTGGTGCGTTTTTGGTTTTGCTTTTAACTGGCTCTTCGCTGAATGTCATGTCTGCTATCGGTTTAGTCGTGATGCTGGGGATAATGGTGAATGATGCCATCTTAAAAATTGACACCATCAATTTACTGAAGCAGGAATTTGCAGTGAAGCGAAATTTAAATGGTAAAGAATTGCTGAAAGCAGCAATCCATGAAGCTGGGAAAATCCGATTGAAGCCTATTCTGATGACTTCGATTACCACGGTTTTGGCCTTGATTCCGATTATTTTCAGTGCAGGTTTAGGAGCAGATTTGCAGCGGCCTTTGGTCTATGCGGTAATCGGCGGACTGACGGTCGGCACAGGCACAGCCTTGTACTTTGTGCCGCTGATGTATTGGTTTTTTGATTCCTTGTCCAGAAAAATAGGGGTGCGATGACGAATTTTCGGGTACTGATCGCCTTTGTCGTGCTGGGAATTTTGGGCTTTGCCACAGTCCCTTTGCTGTCGGTGGATCTCAATCCCCGAGAACGCGAACCTGTACTCACGGTCAGCTATGGGATTCCCCGCTCTTCGCCCGAACTGATCGAGAAATTGGCCACTTCGCCTCTGGAAGGAGCTTTTTCCCAACTCACCGAACTCAAGCAGATCACTTCGGTTTCCAACTACGATCGGGGCAATATCATTCTTCGCTTTGACAAAAAGGCGGATATGGAACTCAAAAAGTTTGAGGTTTTGGCCCTGATTCGGCAGGTCTACCCCAAGCTGGACGAACGGCTTTCTTACCCCAATGTGACACAAAGTGCGGAGTATCGGAGTGATTTCAAGACGCCGATTTTGACCTACAGCGTGAATGGGCCTTTTGCTTCCTTTGAAATCCGGAAAATCACCGAGGATGTGATCAAGCCTGTCCTCACTCGATTTGCGGAAGTGGAGGAAGTACAAATCCGAGGAGCCAATGAACTCCAACTTTTTGTGACCTTCGATGGTCAGAAAATGCAGTCGTTTGGCATCAGCAGATCCTTTCTCAATCAGCAGATCAATCAGGCCTTTGGGCAGCTGTATCCCGGTACTGTCTACAATTCTAAAGGCGAGACGCTTTTTGTGACCGTGGACCGCAAACTCAATCAGATCGACCAACTCGAGAATCTGATCATCCAGACGGATAAAAGGCTAGAGGTAAGGTTGAAAGACATCGCGTCAGTCACCTTGGAGGAGGCCGAGCCGATGAGCTTTTACCGCATCAATGGCAACAATTCCGTGACGCTCTCGGTCTACAATCGCGACGGAGTGAATAAGGTGCTTTTGGCCAAAAACCTCAAAAACTCCATCGAATCAGCCAAAATCAACCTGCCTCCTGGCTTCGAAATCCGGCTGGAAAACGATGATACAGAGTTTCTCGAGAAAGAACTCAACAAAATCTACAAGCGCTCGGGTTTGTCGATTTTGATCTTGATCGCTTTCATTTTCCTGATTAACCGCAACTGGAAGTACCTCAGCATTCTCTTTTTAGGCATCGTGATCAATGTGAGCCTGACGGCGATGATTCTGTATTTTCTTCAGGTGGATATTCATTTGTACACCATTGCGGGATTGACAATCAGCTTTGGACTCGTGGTGGACAATGCCATCGTGATGGTGGATCACCTGCACAAGTACCGTAATCGAAATGTGTTTATGGCTTTGCTTGCGGCCTCTTTTACTACGGTGGCGGCTCTGCTGTTGGTGCTGCTCTTGCCGGAGGAGGATCGGAAGAATCTTACCGAGTTTTCCATTGTGGTATCGGTGATGCTTGGGGTGAGTTTGCTGGTTGCCTTGATTTTTACTCCGGCTTTTTATGGCTTGCTTTTCAAAGAATCAGCGGAGCAAGGAAGAAAATTGAGCTTTCCTCAATTGAAGAAGCGAGTAAAATGGCTTCGAGGATATGAGTCTGGAATAGCCTGGACAGCCCGGTACCGAAAGAGTTTTCTTTTGCTGGTGCTCCTGCTTTTCGGTACTCCGATTTTCTTTTTGCCTGCCAAGTGGGAAGAAAAAGAATGGTACAACAAGACCATCGGCAATACCTTTTATCAGGAGGAAATCCGTCCTTGGGTGGACAAGGCCTTGGGTGGCACTCTGCGGATGTTTGTGCGGGGAGTCTATGAGAAAAGTGTATACCGGGAACCTGAGAAAACCCGACTGTATGTCTCAGCCAGACTTCCTTTTGGGAATACTCTGGAGCAGATGGATTTTATCATGCGGGAATTTGAGGAGTATCTGAAAGGCGTGGAGGGCATTGATCAGTTTGTGACCTATATCCGCTCGGGGCAAAGTGCGCAGATCATCATCACCTTCAAGGAAGCCTACGAAAAAGGCGCGCTTCCTTATCAGCTAAAGGGAAAACTCTCCGTCAAATCCACTGACTGGAGCGGGGCACAATGGAATATTTACGGAGTGGGACAGGGCTTTTACACCGGAGGTGGAGGAGAGGGGATCCCATCGTTCCGGGTGCAGATGAAAGGGTACAACTTCGATGAGTTGGAGCGTCAATCGGATATTTTGGCCGAAAAACTCCTACAGCACAAGCGGATTCAGACGGTCAACACCAATGAGCGACTGAGCTACGATGAGCAAAAAACCCAGGAATATGTCCTGGGTCTGGATCAAAATCAGATTGCCTTGGGAGGCTCAAGCCAATATGAAATCTTGAATACCCTGCAGGATCTCTCCAAACCTCAAGGGCCAAGTGGCTACCTGACCATGGCCGATAAGAATTACGGATTGATCCTGAGAGAGCGAACTTCGGGTGACTTCAGCAAGTTTGATCTGGAGAAAAAAGGACTGATCAGCGGAGAAGATAAAATCCTGAAAGTGGCTGATTTTGGTACGCTCAATCTGGAAAACACCACCAATGCCTTGCACAAAGAAGATCGGCAATACATTCGCGTGGTGTCCTTTGAATACATGGGTTCGGCCAAGTTTGGCAACGAGTATTTGGACGAAGTCCTGAAAGAAATGAAAGCCCAAATGCCCATCGGTTACGAAGCCAAAAAGCAGGAATGGGGCTGGAATACGGAGCAAGCCAGGCGGCAGTATGGATTGTTGGGGCTGTTGATTGTGGCGATTTTCTTTATCTGCACCATTTTGTTTGAGAATTTCCGACAGCCGTTTTTTATCCTGTTTCTGATACCGATCAGTTTTATCGGGCTGTTTTTGACCTTTTCCGTAGGAGAGTTCAATTTTGACCGGGGAGGATTTGCAGCTTTTGTGATGCTCGGAGGCTTGGCGGTGAATGCAGGGATATTTATCCTGAATGATTTCAACAATCGCCCTAAGGGTAGGTTCAACCGGAACATTCTCAAATCTGTGGCGGGCAAGGCGATTCCGATTTTATTGACGGTCTTGTCGACTTGCTTTGGCTTGGTGCCCTTTGTCATGGACGGGCAGACAGAGGTCTTTTGGTTTTCCCTAGCCGTGGGGACGATTGGGGGATTGGTGTTTAGTATGGTGGGGGTGTTTTGGATTTTGCCGGTAATGATGTGGAGGAAGGTTTGAATTTTTTGACCCTAAATAATCAGGGTTGTTGATCAAAAATTGGCAATCCTTTAAAATGATGTGCTTGGTAACAGATCGCCCTTTCAGGGCTCTAATTACTTTATGCAATTCATGCCCCAAATTCAATTTGGGGCTGTTATAATTTGCGCCTTCAGCGCAACGATCAAGCTAAGTCAATTACCAATGTCGTTTTGCCCTCAAATCAGATGATACTTACGGAGAAACTTTGATGCACATCCTTGTGCCGGTGGCACAACCTGTAAAAGCCCAGAATTCAATTCTGGGATGAAATGTGATTTTTATTTTCCAGAGTGCTGAAAGCACGATCTGTAGAATAAAGAATTTCAGATTAAGACAGGATCGGTTTTTCCCCATAAAAAGGTATTTTCCTTTTTCAAACTCAACCTATTTTGTCTATGAACCTTTCTGATTCTCGTCGGGATTTTATGAAGAAAGCGGCTTTGGCTACCGCAGGTGCCAGTTTGTTGCCGTATTCTTCTTTTTCGGAAGTCAAAAGGAAAAACAAACTTCCCGCTTGGAAAGGCTTCAATTTGCTGGACTTTTTCTCCCATAACCCAGATCAGGGAAGGCCAACAAAACCTGCCTACATCCAGTGGATTGCCGATTGGGGCTTTGATTTTGTCCGGGTTCCGATTTCATATCCCTCCTATTTGAACATCGATCGCAGCAGACCGATTCGACCGGATGAGGTCCTGAATTTTGATGAAAGCCGTTTGGAAAAAGTAGATACATTGGTGGAGCGGGCCATCAAGCATGGTCTTCATGTGAGTTTAAACCTACATCGCGCTCCGGGATTCTGCATCAATGCTGGATTTGAGGAGCCTTACAACCTCTGGAAAGATCAGGAGGCTTTAGACGCCTTCTGTGCGCATTGGGAAATGTGGGCCAAGCGGTATCGGGGAATTTCCTCCAAAAGACTCAGCTTTGATCTGGTGAATGAACCGTTTCAGCGGGAAAATCCCAACGATCAGCACAGTCCCGGTGGCCCGGTAGATGTGGTGGACTATCATCGGGTGGCCAAAGCAGCTTTGGAAACCATCAAATCAGTCAAGAAATCCCGGTTGGTCATTGCGGATGGCAATGGGGGCGGGGGAATTGCTGTTCCGGAATTGGCAGATTTGGACTTGTCGCAGAGCTGCCGGGGGTATCATCCTTTTCCGATTTCCCACTACAAAGCCAGCTGGGTCTATAAAGATCCGGAATCTGTGCCACCGGTGGATTGGCCTTTGCAGCAAGGGGAGAATTCGCTCGATATTGATAACATCCGAAACTACTATGCCCCGTGGAAAGCCTTGATTGACCAGGGAGTTGGAGTCCACTGTGGGGAATGCGGCTGCTACAATCAGACGCCCCACGAGGTGTTTTTGGGGTGGTTTGGAGATGTCCTGCAGGTGTTGAAAGAAATGGAAGTAGGCTTTGGAATCTGGGAGTTTTCCGGGGCTTTCGGGGTGCTCAACTCAGGCAGAAAAGATGTCGCCTATGAAGATTGGTATGGAGAAAAGCTGGATCGAAAGTTTTTGGAGTTGTTGAAGGCGCAGATTTGATATTTATGCACCTTATGAAAGACAATCATCCCTGCAATTCTAAAATTGAATTTTAGAATTGCAGGGATAAATTTTTTGTGAGTATATGGAATTCAATAGGAAGACCTGACAGGTTTTGAAAACCTGTCAGGTCTGGACTACCCAAAAAAATCCCGAACACTTTCCTGTCCGGGACTTGATTTCTTTTTCACTTAATCCTCGTGCTGAGCTTGTCGAAGTATCAAACCTTACTCGGCTCCGGATGCACCCAAGGCCCACGGTAAGGTCTACGAAGTTTGGCAGTCGCTTCAGGGTCGTTTAGTACGGTCATGGTTTTGGGGTCATAGCGAAGCGGTCGGCCTCCGAGCTCCATAGAGATATTGGCAAGAATACAGGAGGCAGTGGAAATATGCCCGTCTTCCACATCAGCTACCGGCAAGGTGTTTTTATCGATGGACTCCAACCAGTTTTTCATGTGCAGACGAGTGGCCGGTGCGGCATTGAGTTCGATTCGATCTTCAGTTAAGTCCTCAGGGTATTGCTCCCGCTCAAATAAGCAGTCAAAATGGATTTTTTCGGCTTTGGTATCAACAGGGAAAAAATCTGCCTGCATGGTACTTCCTGCCAGCATTCCTTTTTCTCCGTAGATTTTGAATGACCAGGGATACTCTGGATCTGGGGCATTGCCCCAAGTGCGATGTTGCCAGACCACTTGTAGCTCTGGAAATTCAAAAATGGCAGTCTGCGTGTCTGATATGTTGGACTTGCCTTCTTTTTGTACCAGAATTCCGCCCGTGGAGGTAATCTGAGTTGGCCAGCCAAGCTTCAGCATCCAGCGAACCGTATCCAACATGTGCACACACATGTCGCCAGTGATTCCGTTGCCATATTCCATGAAGGTTCTCCACCAGCGGATATGTGGGAGTCCATCGTAAGGTCTCATGGGTGCAGGACCTGTCCACATTTCGTAATCAAAAAAGTCAGGAACGGGCTCGACCGGAGGATTTCCATTGGCCCTCATGTGGAAATAGCAACAAACTTCGACATGACTGATTTTACCAAGTTTACCAGTATCAATAATTTGTTTTTTGGCATCAATCAGGTGTGGAGTGCTTTTGCGTTGGGTGCCGATCTGGCAAACACGCTTGTATTTTCGGGCTGCAGCGAGGATAGCTTCCCCCTCGATCACGTCGACCGAAATTGGTTTTTGCAAATAGACATGGGCTCCTGATTTCAAGGCCTCGATGGCCTGAAGGGCATGCCAGTGATCGGGTGATCCGATCAGTACCAAGTCACATTTATGTTTTTTGAGGAGCTCGCGGTAGTCGCCAAAGAGCTCAGGGACTTTTTTGGATTTTTGACGCTGAGAGACAAGCTCTCCTGCGGCCTTGAGTAGATTTTTATCGACGTCGCAGAGCGCGACTACTTCTACATCGGCTACTTGGATCAGTCGAAAAAGGTCGGATTTGCCATACCAACCGGTACCGATTAGGGCGACTTTGAGCGGTCCTTCGGCGTCTTTGAAGTCCATGCCAAACAGGCCAAAACTAGCCAAAGTCATCATGGCACTGGAGCTTTTGATGAAATCTCTCCGATTGAGTTGATTCATAGGTTTTTGGGTTAAAGAGTGACGAATTTCAAGATACAAAAAGGAGACTCAGATGCAAACTAGGCTGGGATGATCGGATCGGATAGGGGGCTGACAGGTGATTACTTTTTTCCGGGATGATAGACTCGTACCGCCTTTTTCAATACTTGTTCTTTATCCAAAGTCATGGGTTTCAGTTCACGCTTGACAAAGTGCTCCATCTGATCCGCATAATGAGGTGAATCGGGTTGGTTGCTCGCGCCATACACATTGATCGATTCCAAGACCGGAAGGCCGTCCCCAAATCGAACCATCAGAATGTAAGATTCCCCCTGCACGGCTTTTCGGCGGCCATCTTCCCAAGGTGTAGATCGGATCGCAGCCAAGACATCATCCAATCCCCAGAGTGGGAGGGATTTTTCTCCCCGAACTAATCGCTGATATTCTCCCAAGCCGATCAGTTCTTTTCCAAAGTGGGTTTCGAAGTGTTTTTTCGCTTCTTGAAGGCTTTTTACAGCTTCAGCCTCAGTGAGTACTGTTTCAAAACTTCTTCCAAACTTTACAAATTCATCCCACCAATAGTAATACGCAAAGGCGAAAACAGCTGCTCCCTCACTGTCTATGGAAGCTTCCCGATTCCAGCTTTGAAGTGCCAAAATCTGCTTTGCCACATCCGGGTACTTTTCAGGAGATAAAGAAAAAAGCGAATTCAAGTCGGTACGGAAAGCCAGATTTTGTGGCAAGGTCTGATCGAATTTGATCCGCTCAAATTGTTCCCAGGAAATTCTCCCTGTATCCGGCATCAGTTCCCGGAATCTGAGCGAACGATTGTTATCCCGGAGGTCAAAGCCCATTTCTATAGGGTAATTTTCCGATGCTAGATTGTCTTCAAAGGCGCTCGCTTTGAATGGCGAATGGTTGGTGTTGTAGAGGTAGCCGGATTTGGGATTGATTTGCTGAGGAAGGTCAGAAAAGGAGTGATATGCTGTCCAAAGGGTCCTTTTGGTATTTCCAGGAACAGTTCCGCTGTAGTCAAAACCAGGAGTTCGCTGGGGCAAAAGCCCATTGCTGACATAGAAGATCGTGTCGTATTTGTCAGCATAGACGGTATTGAAATTGGTCAGTTGCATGCTGGACATGGCGGCTTTCCATTCGGAGAAATTCTTCGCCTTGTTCATTTTCCACCACTGCTCAGGGGCTCCGACTCGGTCCAAAGCTCCAAATCGAATCGCAAAGGCACCTTGCTCGGTGACCAAAGTTGGGCCATAGATGGATTTCCAGACTTTCTTAGGAACGGGCACCGTAATCCAGTCCCACAGCCGGACTTTCAGCCATACGATCTTGGATTCAAGTTCGAGCCACTCTCCATCCATGAGGTATTCCTCCTCGTCTTCCGGATTGAGTTCTAACTGGTATAGATCCAAAAAGTCAGGTGAATTCACCGTATGCGCCCAGCCCAAGTGTTCATTTACGCCATGGAAAATCATCGCTCCACCTGGGAAAAGTCCTCCCAAAGCATTCCAGCCCTCTTCTGAATTGAGATGGGCTTCGTACCAAGCCACGGGGCCTTCCAACGGCTGATGGGAGTTGATAGCTAGAAAAGCTTCTCCGGAATCCGTCCGGGAAGGATGAATAGCGATGGCGTTTGATCCTTTAGGTAGGGTGTCTTGGGGGATCAATTCCACATTTCCTCCCACGATGGCCTGGACTGCCCGATCTGCACCTGACATTTGGGCTAGTGAAAGGATGTAAGCGGAGATGATTTCTTTGGGATTGATCGGGAAGGCAGGGCCATACAGCACTTCCTCGGGATGATGGTAGGCGTAGTCATTGAGTCCTGCGGCATACCCTTCCAGGACTTTTTTGAATTCGGGAGAAAAGCTGGAATCGTATTTTTCTTTGGCGATTTCTCGGGTTTCGAGTAGGTGAACAAAAAAGTCAATTCCCGCACCCTGCTCTCCAAATACCCTTCCGGTCAGGGCTTTTCCTGCCAAAACTGTCTTTTGGATCGTCTCAAAATCATCCTCCGCATGAGCCCATGCCAGCCCATAGGCTACATCGGCATCACTTTTTCCGAAAATATGAGGCACGCCAAATTCATCTCGGGCGATCTGAACTTGTTCCGTTTCCCAACCCGAAGGTTTGAGCACACGCTGACAAGAAAAAAGGATTGTGATTAAGAGGGAGAGTGATAGCAGTTTTTGCATATTCCTTAAATTTCAAAGAAAAGGTAATGTTTACGGTGAAAATTATGAGAATCAAATTCGCTCCGATTAGCTAATGATTTCTCCCAAGAATAATAAGTGGCTATTCAGTTTAGGAGATGGAAAAAAATTAAGAGTCTGTTTTCACTTACTAAACTGAAATTTCAGAACTATGTGGGATTATGAATTCCGGGAGCACTATTTCTTGATTTTGGAACGGTCGATTTTCCAGAGTTATTGTCCCTAATTTCAACAATACAAACTGCTCTTTACAAATAAAATCACCCAAAAATGAAAAACAGAAAAAGTGTTTACTTCATAGTCTTCATCTCTATTTTTGTTGGGCTTTTACATTTTTTGTTTGGGCCAGACTATCGAGGTGTATTTGAGGAGTTTATTCGGGGATATTTAATTGACGTCGTTCTTCCATTGAATCTGTATTTGCTACTGCAAATATCCTTGAGGAAAATGGTGTCTGTTCCAAAGGCCAGATTTATCGGAGCAGGATTTGCTTTTTGTTTTGGGGTAATGGTAGAGATTCTGCAATTGAATAAAATCCCAATTTTTGGCAGCACCTATGACCCAATGGATATTTTGATGTATGGAATCGGGGTAGCAATGGGTGTTTTGCTTGATTTCACCATCATAGAGAATTTTGAAAAAGAGAACATTCAATAATAGAAAGCTCAACCGCTTTTGGATATATGGAAGCAACTGAAAAACTGCCCATTCTGAAACTTTTCCAAAAAGTAAAAGCCGACCATCTGGCCGGCTTTCGGGGGTGAACAAACACTTTTCTCTATCCTTTTTTACTCAAATTCTCATCGATTATCTAAATTCATAATCTACTCCACTCACCTGAGTCAACAAAGTGGCCGGGGCATCAAGCGCTATAGCAGATTGCGGAGGTGTTGGGGTGACAGGGGAGTTTTTAGCCAGGTAACTTCTCATGGCTTGGTGTAGTGTGTAAGGAGTGTTTTCGGTTTCTTTTACTCCACGGAATCTGCACAACATGTCATCGGGATCTCCGTCACGCTCACAGGCACAGATTTTATATACTTTTTCAAAATCAAGAGCTTGACCATTGACTACAGCACTCTGCACGCGCTGGCCCTCTTCTCCAAAAGCATTGAACTTCACTTCCATACCTTTGAACTTGATCACCCAGCCTCCGAATCGCTTGGATGCATCGGCAGCAAAGACGTTGTTCAGCTCTCTTTCGAGCCATTCTTTGATTTGCTTTCCGGTGACTTTTCCGGTTCGGATGGTGCTGTCCACAGGAAGCATGTCGAAAATGAATCCGTTGGTGATAGGAATATTTCCTGTTTGATCCGGGGTGGACCTTGGAGGACAGAATCTGAATCCGTTGGAAAGAACGATATCCACATCCGGTACCTGCCAGTTGATCGCGTTCAGAATTAGGGTATCGATCGTGTTTTCGATCACGAAGTAGCGGTAAAGCGGAATCGTGCTGTAGCCGACTACTTTTTGAATGTCTTCTAGGAAAGGGCTTTCGTTTTTGGAAATGATCTGAGTCATTTCTTTGGATTCGGGATATTTCTTGGCATCTACTTCCAGGAGTTCGTAGCGGTCGCTGACCACTTTCCCGTTTTCGATTTTCAGTTCTAGGCTTCCTACGAAAGAGCCGAAAGCTCCGGGTTCTACGACTTCGGCATACTTCGCCTGAATGGGTTTTCTGACCCGCTCATGCGTATCCCCACCCAAAATGTAATCCACACCTTCACAGGCGGGAAGGTTAGCCAAATGGATTTGCTGGGAAAGCCCTAAGTGAGCCACAATCGCGACAAAAGCACATTTTTCCTGATTTCTCAGTACATCTACATAATGAGCAAGGTTCTCTTCAGGCTTGGTGTAAATGATTCCTTTGCTATAGTTGGGAGATTGACGAATGGGTACCAAGTGATCTGTATAGCCTAGGAATCCGATTTTCACTCCATTGATTGTCCAAATGTGATAAGGAGGGAAAATCAATTCGCCCTTTTTTCCTTCACCAAGATCGTGGTACATATTGGCGCAAACCTTTGGTGCAGTTAGCGATCCAAGCAAGTGCTGCATGGACTTTTTATAGTAAATCACCTCCCAGTTGCCTGGAAGATAAAGGTCGTAGTCCAGCGCATTTAGAATCGGAACCATGGCTTCCCCAGTAGTTTTCACAGATAGCTCGGAGCCCTGAAACATGTCTCCGGTATCAATCAAAAAGCTATGCTTCATCTTTTCTCTATGCTGATCAAGAAAGGTTTTTAGGTGCGCATAGCCACCTGTTTTTCGGAAAACAGACTTCCCGTTTTCCCAGAATAACTCATCGTGTGCATGAATTTGACAGTGCACATCGGTGGTCTGTAGAATATTGAGTGTAAATGAAGTTGGGGTTTCTTTCTGGGATTCAATCGGATTCGTAGCGGCATTGGCAAAAGATGCCAATCCCGTGGTTGCCCCTAAGGCTCCTAGTTGTGAGATGAATTTTCTTCTGGACGACTTCATGTATTTTGGGCTTATGGATTGACTATTCTCATGTTGGGAAATGAAAATAACCTCCCAAGATTGCCGAAAATAGAAATTCGAAAGTCCATAAAACGGTGACAGGTGTCACAAAAAGAAAAAGCTCCCCTGTAGGAAGCTCTTTCATCATTTATCATCAATCTAGCAGAAAATCATTTGAAGGCGGTGAATTTTACCACTTCATTTTTCTTGGCGGGTAGGCTCATTAGGTAAGCATAGATTGCTTTAAGGTCCCCTTCTTTCATACCTGAATACATCAGCCACGGCATCAGCGAATTGAATTCGCCTGGAGCAATTTTTGGATTCACGTAGGCAGAATCTGCGTATTGTTTAAATCTTGCCACAAACATTTCCTCAGTCCAATTGCCGATTCCTGTTTCTGGATCAGGGGTGATATTGGAGCTGCTGACCACTGAGCCATCAGGGAATGGGAAGCTTCTTCCTCCTGAAAATGCCAACTCAGGATTAATCACGCCTTGTGGTGTCAATTGGGTGTGGCACTCGATGCATCCTGAAGCATTTACTAGGTAACCACCATAAGCCACTTGATCTATAGGGTCAGGCTTCTTAACCAGTTCTGCATTTTGAGGCATGGTTCGTAAAATCAAGTTTACCGGAAAATCCGCTTTCGACTCAGGGATTTCGGTTTCGATCGCAGGAATGGATCGGATATAGGCAATGATGTCATAAATATCTTCGCGATCCATTTTTCCATAGTAGGGATAAGGCATCAATGGAAACATGGGTCGACCATCGTTGGTCACACCAGTCGTGATCAGTCTGAAAAGCTCCCCATCAGTGTAATCCGAAATCCCAAAAGGAGTGATGTTTTTGGCATAAAATACCCCGGGAAGGCCCATGGAATGATCAAATCGATCTCCACCAGCTCCCAGCGTACCCGGAGTAGGAGGGCCTGAAAATTCCGAAAAATCCCTCTTGGAATGACAGTCCATACAGACCGTCACATGATTTGCTAAATACGCTCCCCGCTCGATGCGGTCAGGAGTATACTCGATGGTGATTTCCTCGGGAGCATCCACTTTTGGAAAGCCAAGCTGTAAAAAAGCCAGTGCACAAACCAACAGCAAAACAATTGCCCCCAAGAGATAGGCGAATACTTTAAAAATCTTCTTCATAGTGCTTTAAGTTAAGGCAAACAATATAAAAAACATTTTTTTGTTAATAAAATGTAATTGGAAGCCTCGCTTTAGGTTGGTTTATCAATAAATCTCCTTTATTGATTTGGGCATGCCAAGTGTTTTTTTGGTCGAATATTCTTTTCTGGGATTCACCTTCCGAATAAAATTCTTTAACCTCGTCGAAACTCTTTCTATTTTCACAGCACACAATCAACCAATGCCCTATGAAGAAAATAGTACTACTTCTCTTCTTTTTACCTCTCATTTCTGCAGTTGCACAAGAGCAGGAGATATTGAAAAAGTTAGATGCACAAGCCGATTTTTACGGTGATTTGGCAAGGAAAATCTGGTCGAAGCCTGAACTCGGTTACCTCGAAACGGAAAGCTCCGCACTCCTTCAAAAGACACTGGCGGATGCTGGATTCAAAGTGACTCCAGGTGCTGCAGGAATTCCTACCGCATTCGTTGCAGAATATGGATCAGGTAAACCAGTCATTGGGATTATGGCAGAATTTGATGCCCTTCCAGGTGTTTCTCAGGAAGCTGTGCCTTTTAAAAAGCCCGTGGTAGAGGGCGGTGCAGGTCATGCTTGTGGTCACCATCTTTTCGGGGCAGCTTCCGTGGCTGCTGGCATTTCGATCATGGATTGGATGAAAACCAATAAGGTCAAAGGAACCATTCGTGTCTATGGAACCCCTGCCGAGGAAGGCGGAGGAGGAAAAGTGTACATCGCCCGTGCAGGATTGATCAGCGACGTAGATGCGATGATTCACTGGCATCCAAGCAGCCAAAATGCTGCTGGAGCGACGTCTTCTTTGGCTAATATCTCTACCAAATTCAGATTTTATGGAGAAGCGTCTCATGCCGCTGCAGCTCCAGAACGGGGCAAATCTTCTCTAGATGCCGTGGAAGCGATGAATTTTATGGTCAACCTGATGCGTGAACACGTGCCAATGGAAACCAGAATGCACTACGTAATCACCAAAGGTGGTGAAGCGCCAAATGTGGTTCCTGCTTTTGCCGAGTCCTACCATTATGTGAGACATCCAAATGCATTGGTAGTAAAGCAGATTTTTGAGCGAATGGTCAAAGCCGCCGAAGGTGCAGCTTTGGGTACCCAAACCCGCATGGAGTATGAGGTGATCAATGGGGTATATAACCTATTGCCAAACGAGACCTTGGCTCGCATCATGCACAAAAATCTGGAGAAAATCGGTGGGGTGACCTATACTCCCGAAGAGCGAAAGTTTGCCGAAGATATCATCAAAACCTACCCTGCTGGAGTGAAAGCTACTCCTGATGATGCGACTAAAATCGCCCCGTTTGTAGTCAGTGAGGAAGGTGGAGGAGGCTCTACCGATGTCGGAGACATCAGCTGGCTGGTGCCAACAGTGGGTTTGGGGACCGCTACTTGGGTTCCTGGCACTTCAGCGCATACCTGGCAGGCGGTAGCCGCAGGTGGTATGAGCATCGGACAAAAAGGAATGATCAACGCAGCCAAAACGATGACGCTAACTGCGATGGACATTTTTAAAGATCCTTCCGTGACTGTAAAAGCATTAGAAGAACTGAATAAAAAAAGAGGAGAAGGATTTACCTACGAAGCACTAGTGGGCAGTCGTCAAGCTCCTTTGGATTACAGAAAGTAATTCCATTTGACCAGATAAAAAGGGCCAGAACTTCCGCTTATGGAATTCTGGCCTTTTTTGATTTGCTCGAGTTCAAAAAAAATTAACTTGGATATTGCCTTACACCCAAAATAATTAGGCTATGGATAGACGTAAATCCCTCAAAATCATCGGAGGATCGGTTGCTGGTATCGCAGGACTGGTCTTTGCCGATTGGAAGTGGCAAATCATTGACCGAGTTACTCACGCTGGATTTTTCTCTTTTGAGGAGGAACAAGTGATATCAGCTATTGCAGACACGTTCATTCCTGAAGGATTACCTCCGATTTTACCTTCTGCTGATGCCAAACCCATCGGTGCCTTGAGCACTGGGACTGATCAGTTTTTGATTAAGCTTTTTGAAAAATGCTATGAAAAAGAAGATCAGGAATTAGTCAAAAGCCAACTGAAGGCTTTAAATAAATCTGGTTTTTTGGACTTGCCTCAGGAGGAAAGAGAGCAAGTTCTCCTCTCTTTGAAAAACTCTGAAATAGAGGAGGAGAAGAAATTCTATGAACTCATGCGCTCCAATACAGTGATGGGATTCACCACGGTGAAAGAGGTGATGGTAGAATACCGTGGCTACAAAGTGGCACCGGGGTATTACAAAGGATGTGTGGATGTACCTGCTGAAAAAGCCTAACCCTAAAGGACATGTTACAAGACTCTAAAGAAAAACGTACCTACGATGCCATTGTCATCGGTTCGGGCGCGTCAGGTGGCTGGGCTGCCAAAGAACTCACCGAAAAAGGACTCAAAACACTAGTGCTTGAGCGGGGACGGATGGTTCGTCACATTGAAGACTATCCAACAGCCTCCAAAGCCCCTTGGGAATTTGAATTTCGTGGAGTGGTGCCGATCGAAAAACGATCCGGTATCGGTGCAGCCAACTGGGGTAGGGAAGAGACCATGCACTGGGCTTTGGCGCAGGAAGAGCAGCCTTATATTGAGGAAAAACCATTTCGATGGTTTCGGGGCTATCATGTGGGAGGTAAATCCCTGCTTTGGGCACGAGGTACCCAGCGTTGGTCGGATTTTGATTTTGAAGGACCTGCTCGAGATGGCTACGCGGTCGATTGGCCGATTCGGTACAAAGACATGGAACCTTGGTACACCTATGTGGAGACTTTTGTGGGATTTGCGGGCAGTCGGGACGGCTTGGATGTGCTACCCGATCAGGTGGTCCAGCCGGGATTCGAATTGAGCTGCGTCGAGCAATACTATAAGGAAAAGTTAAATGAACTCTATGGCTCGGATCGTCACCTCGTTCAGGGTCGATGTGCTCACCTCACTGATCCTCAGCAGATCCACAAGGATCAAGGGCGGAATAAGTGCCAAAACCAAAACATGTGCAACCGTGGCTGTGTTTATGGAGGCTATTTTTCAGCGAATGCGTCTACTTTGCCTTGGGCTGAAAAGACCGGAAATCTGACTATACGGCCTGATTCAGTGGTCGAGTCCATTCTTTACGATGAGCAAAAAGGAAAGGCTATAGGCGTGAGAGTGATCGATCGACATACCAACGAGGCAATTGAGTTTTATGCCAAAATCATCTTCCTAAATGCTTCCACGATCAATTCCAATGCGATTTTGCTCAACTCCAAGTCTTCCAGATTCCCCAATGGGCTGGGAAATGACAATGGCCTGATGGGTAAATTCATCACCTGCCACAATTACCGAGGAAGCGGCTATGCGACCTTTGAAGGCTTTTTGGATAAGTTTAACGACGGACGAAATCCCGGTCATGCCTATGTGCCTCGGTTCCGAAATGTCTATCGACAGGAGACAGACTTCCTCCGTGGATATGCCATCGGCATGTCTGCCAGCCGTCAGCTGGATGGAAATGGAGAATTGATCGGCGATGCCTTGCGGGACAGCCTCCTCAATCCGAAATATGGCCTTTGGGGCATGTCAGCCTGGATGCAAGGGGAAATGGTGCCAGATGAATCCAATCACATGCGCCTTTCTACCGAGGAAAAAGACAAATACGGCATTCCAAAAATCATCATGTCTGTCGAATGGAAAGACAATGACAATAAAATGACTGCTGACTTTGTGCAGCAGCAATCCGAGATGTACGAGCGAATGGGCTTCAAAAATATCAATGTGGTCGATCGGGGTTCTCCTCCAGGTTCGGACATTCACGAGATGGGGGGAGTCCGGATGGGCAATGATCCCAAGACTTCTTTGCTCAATAAATACAATCAGCTCCACGCTTGCCCGAATGTCTTCGTGACCGACGGAGCCTGCATGACAAGTGCCAGTACCCAAAATCCAACCTTGACCTTTATGACCCTCACTGCCCGTGCTGCAAATCACGCGGTGGAGGAGTTGAAAAAATTGAATTTGTAAAATAGATTTCCCGCAGATCTGTGCAGATTATTTTCGCAGATTCGCGCAGATGAATCAGCGTGGATCGGCGGTTTTTTCTGCGTTTATCTGCGGGAACTCATAACCCAAAATACTTATGAAGAAGATAATTCTACTAGTTGTCCTTGCTTTGTCTTGGATCATTACCCCTTCCGAAACTCAGGCCCAGAAAAAAGGCGATCCGATGCTTCAAGTTCCGCTTGGCTTTGCCTCCTATACGTTTCGAAACCAATGGAAAAATGGCGTCCCTGAAGCGCTAGACATCATCCAAAAAATGGGCTTTACCGAGTTTGAGGGTGGAGCACCCAAGGGCGTAAGCGTTGAGGATTTCAAGAAGATGCTGGCCGATCGTGGGATTTCTTTACCATCTACCGGTACAGGTTTTGAGCAATTGGAGTCAGATCCACAGGCAGTCGCAGATCAAGCAAAAGCTCTTGGCGCCAAGTATGTGATGTGTGCTTGGATTCCTCACAAGCGAGGTCAGTTTTCCAAAGAAGATGCGGATCGTGCGATCAAAGCTTTTAATGAGGGCGGAAAAGTCCTGAAGGAAAACGGAATCACATTCAAGTACCACGTGCATGGTTACGAATTTCAGCCCTACGGCAAGGGAACATTGTTTGATTATTTGGTAGAAAACACAGATCCCAAGTATGTCTCTCTGCAAATGGATGTGATGTGGACGCATTTTGGAGGAGGAGATCCGGCCGCTTTATTGAAAAAATATGGCAAGCGTTGGGTTTCGCTTCACTTGAAGGACTTCAGAAAAGGTGCTCCCAAAGATATGACTGGCCTCACAGGGCCTGAAAATGATGTTCCTCTTGGTCAAGGCGAATTGGACTTTCCTGCGATCCTTCGAGAAGCCAACAAAATCGGCATTAAGCACATGTTTATCGAGGATGAAGGGGACCATGAGTTGGAGGCTTTGCCAAAAAGTATTGCCTACCTCAGGAGCTTAAAGTATTGAGTTGATTTACTGTAGCCTTTCCAAAATTCTAAACTTTGGAAAAGTTTTAAAGACTCCTTTTAAAAGTGGTGCAGAGGCTCGGGAGGAGCTTGGATATCCCTCCCGACTTCCTCTGACTGGGGACTCACTGAATTAACCAACCACGTAATGAAGATTACAAGTCTAGATACGGGAGCTGGTTTTGTATCGGCTGATTTTTTTGATGAAATGATTTTATCCTATCTATAAACATGAAAAAATGAAACATCTCCTCCTGTTGACGGCCTTGATATTGAGTGGTTTGCCTGGGTTTTCCCAAGGAAAAAAAGACATCAATGTCATCCTCATTCATGTCGATGATCTCGGTGCAACAGACTTGGGTGTGTTTGGGAGTGATTATTACGAAACGCCAAACCTTGATCGCCTAGCAGCAGAAGGGATGAGATTTACCCAATCCTATTCGGCAGCGGCGATTTGCTCTCCTAGTCGGGCGGCGCTAATGACGGGAAAGTATCCCGCACGAACAGGAATCACCGACTGGATTCGGGCCAAGTTCCAGGGAGGTTCGGGCTTGGCTTTGCCTACAGATTTCGAACAGACCGAGGGTAAGCCTTTGAAAACCCCAAAAAATCAGGGTTTTCTTCCCTTGGAGGAATTGACTCTCGCTGAGCGTCTCAAAGCAGTGGGCTTTTCGACTATGCATGTGGGCAAATGGCACCTCGGAGAAGAAGGCAATCATCCCGAAGACCAGGGCTTTGATCTTAATATCGGAGGAAATGACCTTGGGCAGCCTCCCAGCTATTTTGATCCCTACCTGGCAAAAAATGCAGCTCCCACTTATGTGCTGAAAAATGTCCCTCCGAGAAAAGAAGGCGAGTTTCTGACCGATCGGGAAGGGGATGAAATCGTGAAATTTATTCAAAATCGCCCCGGCCAATTTTTTATCCATTGGGCTCCCTACGCGGTACACACCCCGATCATGGGGCCTGCGGACTTGATAGAAAAATACAAGGGGAAGGCTACGGGTACTCAAAAGAATCCCGCCTATGCGGCCTTGGTCGAAAACCTCGATCAAAATGTCGGAAAACTCATGGCGGAATTAGAAAGGTTGGGATTGCGGGAAAATACCCTGATCATCTTCACTTCAGATAATGGCGGCCTGATCGGCAATCCACAAAATCCGGTTACGGTCAACCTTGGACTTCGCTCCTTCAAGGGCTATCCTTATGAAGGTGGCATTCGAGTGCCTACGATTGTTTCCCTGCCAGGACAGATTCCTTCGGGTACGGTGTCGGAGACGCCAATCATCACGATGGATTGGATACCTACGGTTTTGGAGATGGTAGGAGAAAAAAACACAAATACAGACGGTGTCAACCTAACTCCGGTACTCTTGCAAAAGGGCGGCTTACCTGATCGGGATTTGTTTTGGCATTTTCCGCACTATCGAGAACCGGACGTTAAACCTTATTCCATCGTGCGCTCAGGTGCCTACAAGCTGATTTACTATTTTGAGGGGGATGAGGTAGAGTTATTTGATTTGAGTAAAGATCCTTTGGAGCAAAGTAATCTGTCCAAGGAGTTGCCTGACTTGGTAGCTGAGCTGAAAAGCAAGCTTGAAAAGTGGTGGAAAGAGACCGGGGCTAGGTTGCCTGTGAGTAGTTAGATTTTGTAGTAGTTATTACTGTAGCAAATAGTAGAAGGATTAAGGATTGTTTTTTAAAGCCATAATGAGCTTATCGTCATATTCAACTGCTTGGAAAAGTTGCAATCACTCAACACACCAACTTAAACCCATATCCCCTCACATTCAGAATCTGGATAGCTGGGTCGTCTTGGAGTTTTTTGCGAAGCTTGGTGATAAATACATCCATGCTGCGGGCATTGAAAAAGTCATCCGAACCCCAGATTTGATTCAAAATCAGCGTGCGATCGGTGATGTCGTTGGCATTGGTGAGGAGCATCTGTAAGAGCTGGCTTTCTCGGGCAGTCAGAGGAGTTTCGACTTCTGCAAACTTCAACAGTTGACGCGTCGGGTGAAACTCGTACTTGCCTACCGCTATCCAGTCGCTTTGATTTTGTCGGGTTCGCAAGCGATCCAATTGAGCTTTGATCCGCACAATCAATTCCTCCATGCTAAAGGGCTTGCGCACGTAGTCGTTGGCTCCGAGCCCAAATCCTTTGACCACATCTTCGGTTTGACTTTTGGAGGTCAGGAAGATGATCGGAGTATGGGGATCGATTTTGCGGATTTCGGCAGCCAGAGTAAAACCGTCTTTTTTCGGCATCATTACGTCTAGGACCAGAATATCGGGCTTTTTGGCTTGGTAGCTTTCCCATGCTTTTTGGCCGTCGGGACAGAGGAGTACTTTGAAATCCCGGCTTTCGAGACTTTCTTGGATGATCATGCCCAGGGCCATTTCGTCTTCGGCCAATAGTACGTTGATTTTGCTCATGGCCAGTAAGTGATAAAGGTGGTAGAATTCTTTCCTGTCTCCAGTTCGATTTTGCCCTCGTGCTTCTCCAGGATTTTTTTCACGTAGTACAAGCCGATTCCAAAGCCTTTGACATCATGGATATCGCCTTTAGGAATTCGGTAAAACTGCTCAAATACTCGTTCTTTTTGCTCTGGGCTGATAGTTCCTCCGTTGTCATGGATGCGGATTTTGTGCATTCCGTTTTGGTCTAGGTAGATGCGGATTTGGTCTCCTCCGTACTTTATGGCATTGTCCAATAGGTTGGAAAGGACATTTTCGAAGTGGAAAGGATCGGCGAAAATGGTTTTCGGATTGGCTGTTATCACCAAGTCAATGTGCTTTTCTGGCGCCAAGGTCTGGAACTTCTGTACCAGCTGCCGCAACAGCGGTTCGGGTTCGATCTGCTCCTTTTTTAATACCAACTGATCCGAATCCAGTGTGGCTGTTTCCAGCAGTTTTTCCACCATTTGGTTCAATTTCAGCATTTGGGTTTTGGAGATGCCCAAGTAGCGGTCGGTTTTTTGAAGGTCATTTTCCGGATTGAATTGTTGGATTCCTTCGATAGCGGACAGGGTCGTAGCAATCGGAGTTTTGAACTCGTGGGTTATATTGGCTATAAGATCTTGCTTGATCTCGGCGATTTCCTTTTGGTTTTTGATGGTTTGGTAGAGGTAATAGAAGGCAAATGCAATAATGGCGAGAAACGCCAAAGAGGTAAGGAGTTCAACGAATCCACGCTTCAGGATGGTCAGGGCGGTGTTTTCAAAGTCCATTTTTAGGATTTTCCCGGGAGGTAAAAAGGTCGATCTTGACACGATTTGAAAAGGGAAATTCTCTTCTTTGGCCAGTGTGACCGAGTCTTTATCAATTGGATTTTTTCCAGTGAAATTCAATTTGTAATTCACATTGATCCCATTTCGATCAAGCTCTGAGACCAAGAGAGAGTCCATTTTTGCAAAATCTAGGGTATCTCTAATCAGCGAAATGATGATTTTGCTTGTGAATATTTCTAGATTATTGATGCTGTCTGCAGCTTCTTTTCCTCTGAAAACGCGGATTTGATTGATTTTATCTACGTCAATAAACTGTAGGCTGTCTGTCTGATTACTGCTCTTCAATTCCTTGATTGTACTTTTTTGAACCGAATCAGTTTTAAACAAGTGTTGCTTAAGAAGTGGACTTTTTCCCACCCTCGAAAAAAAATCAATGTCTTTCTCAGAAATAGTATCTTCCTTTCTATCACCGATAAAGACAAATATGGAGTCTTTTTGCATCCCCATGGAGGTGGAATCCACCCCCTGGAAGTTGTAAGACTTTTCAACAAAATTGTCCGTCAAAGCGATTACATCTGACTTGGCAAGCTCGGCATAGTAATTCTCTACCGCATTATCTAAGCTTTGCTGCACGTCTGCCACAAGCCGATCCTGAATTACCTCAAACTGCGAAACCAAGCGCCAAGCCTGCATGACAATCGCAAAAAGTAGCGTCACTCCGATCAATATTCCGATTCGCTTGAATTTCAGTTTGTTCATGGTGCTAAATTAGCAGGATTAAAAAAGGCGAAAAACCAGAGTTAACACACGTTAACAGTGCTTAACTCGGTGTTTGATTTGGCTTATTTTCATTTGTAAAAAATAAAACACACCTCATCCATGCGATTTACTTCAATTCTTTCTTCGATGATCCTCTTGCTGGGTCTGTCATTCCAGCTATCAATGGCACAGGGGATTTCCGGTAGAGCTTACTATAAGTCCTCTTCCCAAATCAAGATTCAAATGGACTCTACTAAAATGGCTCCGGAACAAATGGCAGAAATCCAGGCTCAACTCAAAAAGCAGATGGAGCAGGAATATGTGCTCAGCTTTACGCCAATTGAGTCCAATTGGAAGCAAGTAGAAAGTCTGGGAGGAGGTCCGGCCACTGTTTCTTCCGGAGGAATGACCATGGTGATCAATACCGGTAGGCAGGATCGGGTTCTCTATAAAAATATTGCCGAACAGACTTACGAACAGGAGCAAGATGTCATGGGGAAAGAATTCCTCGTCAAAGACGCTCTTAAGCCCGCCGAATGGGAACTGACCGGCGAAACCAAAAAAATCGGCAATTACAATGCGCAAAAAGCGACCTATTCCAGAATCATCGACTCGCAGCGATTTTCCACCGGAATGACAGAAATGGAAAAGGTGAAAGACACGATTCAGGTGGTGGCTTGGTTTACCCCAGATATCCCTGTGCCTCATGGACCTGAAAATTTCTTCGGCCTACCAGGACTCATTCTTGAGATTCAAAACTCAGGTAGAACCCTGATTTGCGAGAAAATCGAACTCAATCCTTCCGCTGATCCAGTGGCGATCATTCGCCCGAAAAGAGGCAAAGAAGTGAGCCAAGCGGAATTTCAGTCTGTGCAGGAGGAAAGCATGAAGCAGATGATGAATCGCTACCAAGGCAAGCCAGGCGAGGGTAACCAGTTTACGATTCGAATTGGAAATTGATTTAAGAAACAAGAAGCTAGACACTAGAAGCTAGACATAAGACGCAAGAAAATAGCCCTGGAAGCTGCATTCAAAGCTTTCGTGTGGGAAGGTTTCAGCTTTCCGTTGCCCCGGTGAGTGTCCCCACTCACCGGAATTCTCAACAAATGACAATGACTAAACCAACTATGCCTTTTTCCAAAAGACTGATTCTTCTTGCCTTTTTTCTGGGATTTGCCCTCTCGGCTTTCGGGCAGGGCAAACCTCTGATTGGGCAAGTTCTTGACTCACTCAGTCGTCCGATTCCTTATGCCAATGTCGTGGCCATCAACCAAAGTACCCAACGCATCGGAGGCTTTGGTATCTCCAATGGAGAGGGTAGGTTTAAAATCACCCTAGTTCCTGGGATAGAATACCTGCTTCGCGTGTCCTTTGTGGGCTATCGTCAGTTTGAAATGCCAATAAAAGACTGGGATTCCGAAGTCTCCTTTCAGATCAAATTACAGCAAAGTGATACCGAGTTGGGGCTGGTCGAAGTGGTCTCGGAAATGCCCGTGACCATGAAGGGAGACACGCTTACCTACAAGACAGATGCCTTTACCACCGGAACCGAACGTAAACTTGGGGATGTTTTGGAAAAGCTTCCGGGTTTTCAGGTAGATGAAAATGGGGATGTGAAGGTCCAGGGCAAAAAAGTCGACGAAGTGCTGGTGGACGGAAAGAAGTTTTTTGATGGAAACACCAAGCTTGCTACCAAAAACCTTCCGGCAAATGCCGTAGATCGGGTGCAGGTGCTGAAAAATTTCAATGAGATTTCACCCATTCGAGGCTTGGATAACGATGAAAAACTTGCCTTGAACATTCAGCTGAAAGATGGGAAAAAGAACATGGTTTTCGGTGATTTGGAAGCTGGAGTCGGGCCTCAAAAGCGCTACCTCGGACACGCCAACGTGTTTTACTACGCCCCAAAGCTGAATGTCAACCTGATCGGAGGGAGCAACAATGTCGGCGAACAGACCTTTACGCTGAGTGATTATTTTCGCTTTAGCGGAGGAATGGCTGGACTGGGAGGTCGGGCTGGTTCGCGGGTTCAGTTGAATGGGGACGATCTTGGGATTCCTTTGGCAGACCGTACGAATGCCGCCCAACTCAAGACCCATTTGAGCGCCCTGAATCTTAACTACACGCCAAGTAAAAAGTGGAGGCATACAGGCTTTTTAATCGCTTCTGCTTCTGACAATGAACTGGGAAGCAATTCCCTCCGCACCTACTTGAATGTCGGAGATAATGTGCAGGAAAAGCTAAATTCAGTGAGTCAGGTCGAAAATAAATCCGCCTTGGGAAAGTACACGCTGACCTATACCCCGAAAGACGAAACCTATCTTAAATACAGCCTCTTTGGAAAGATCTCAGAGATTGCAAACCGCAACGAGCAAGTGTCTGACTTCGGGCAAAATCTTCAAAATATCGCCTCTCTCAATGCTCGGACTCCTTATTCTGTCCAGCAAAAATTGGAGGGGTTTCATGCGCCGAGTGAGCGACATGTCTTTTCCACGGAGATCAACTGGGAAAGTAAGTTTGCCGATCCGCTCTTCGACTTGCAGACCAATTTGAGGCCTCTTTTGGGATTGTACGCGATTCCTGATGCACAGACTTACCGCCTGTTTCAATCTCAGGAATTGAGGACCAATACCCTAGAGGGCGCTTTCAATTATTACTACATCCTCAATCCCACCAACCACCTCAACTGGTCGCTGGGTTATCAAAACTTTTCCCAAAGCCTAATTGGAGCATTGCAGCAGGAGGATTCTAACCAGCCTTTTGATGCCTTCAAGAATGATAATGAGTTTGGGTTGCAGGATGCCTACCTTGGGACCACTTGGAAGACCAAATGGAAAAAAGTAGTACTAAGTCCTGCTCTTTACCTTCATCGATTTGCCTGGAGAGATCAGCAGTTGACCGGTGAGTTGGACTACAGTAAGGTCTTGGCTTTGCCCGCCATCTATGCCAAATGGGATATCAAATCCAACCGCTCCCTGACTTACCGATTCCAGACCGAGGCTAATTTTATGGATATCCAAAAACTTGCTCAAGGCCTAGTTTTGCAGGATTACAATGCGGTTTTTCAGGGAAATCGAGCCTTGGATAATGGTCTTTTCGATACCCATACCTTGAGCTATACCCATTTCGATATGTTTTCTGGATTGACGATGTTCGGGAATCTGAATTACCAGCGCAAGCGAAATGAAATCACGACCACGACAGACTTTGAAGGAATCAATCGCCTACTTTCCCTGATCAATATTCAGCAGGTCAATGAAACGCTCAATGGAGATATCCGACTTGATAAGGCGCTGAATAAACTCAAGTTTGAACTTGGTGGCCGATGGAATGCCTTTTCCACCAATTTGATCTTGGACGACCGACCTACACAAAATCAGCAGTTTTCCCAAACCTACGATACCCGCTTGACGACCACCTTTTTCAAGGTGCTGGAGGTGGATTTGGGTTATTCTTTTATGGTCAATAGGTATTTGTCAGGCCCTGTGGAAAACACCTTTTCCACTCACAGTCCCAAATTGGAAATTGACCTGGATATCGTCAAGGGCTTGAAGCTCAAATCCGATTACACCTACAACTCTTACCTCAATCAGGCGGCAGCCACAAAAAGTGATTTTGACTTCCTCAATGCTTTTCTTTTGTACCGCAAAAAGTCAAGCCCTTGGGAATTCAAAGCCTCGGTTTGGAACTTGTTTGATACCCGAGCCATTCGCAGAGACAGTTTCAACGAAAACCTGATCAGTACCTTTTCCTATTTGGTGCAGCCAAGGTATGGCTTGCTGACGGTGAAGTATGATTTGTAGTTAAGCATAGAGTTGGGAGACCTAAGCTTGAAAAATTTTGCCCAATTAGGTTAAATTCTTATTCAACAAGCTTCCCTATATCTTCTCAATACACATCCAAAATCAAATACCTAACCCCGCTGAATTGAAAGCAGTCACCTTGCTTTTTCCCCTTCATCATGTGGTAAATCGGAGCTCGAGTAGAAATCCCAAAAAAGGATTGTCCATTGACCTCCACTAAATCCACCGAGGTGCAAATGAAGAAAATCCGCTGATCGGTGACTACCACTGCACCGAGTTCTGCTTCTTCACTCACCTTATTCTCATCGATGGCTTCGAGGATGTTCGATTCGTTTTTCAGGAACATTAACTCATGCTCCATCCTAACCAACATTTCATTACGCTCAGGTGTACCTCGGTGCTCCTGGCTGGCGATATCCTCATGACTAGTGATCTCTGAGCTGAGGTGCTTGATCTCATGCTCGAAATCCGAAATAATCAACTGCTGCTTGATCATACAGGCATGCAGCATTTGTGCTTTGGAAATGCGGGTATCTGTCATGGCGGTAAGGATTTAAGTGCTTACCAATACTAGCTCTGAATCTTGAGTTTAAAAATGATGAAAGTCACACAAACCGGTGATTTTAACGCAATGACAGTCAGAAGAAAACAAGGCAAAACAGGTGTGCTACTACCATTAAATTACCACCCTTTTTCCAGTATTCTCATTTCCCACATTCTACTCCAGAATCCGGATATCTTTCAGTCTTTCTACACCAAACACAGTCTTGGGTTTATTTTCCCAGATCGCAAAAGAATCGAATCCATCTGCGTGGCTTGCTGCAATATGAAGTAAGGGTTGATACTATAAGTTAGGTGATAATCGTATTGGGAAAAATCGGCAGCTGATTTCCACCTGGATTACCAATGAAATAGCCTAAATTCAACCTATTCAATTTTCTTCCTATGAAAAAACTCCTTCTTCTCACACTGTTTTGTTTGCCACTTTTGGCCTTTTCTCAATCCAAACCTTACCTCACGCTCGCTGATGCCCAGCGGATTTCGGATGCAGCCGAAGCCAAGGCAAAAGCCGAAGGGTGGAATGTGGTGATTGCCATCCTAGATGATGGAGGTCATTTGATTTCGCTTCGCAAAATGGATGGCGTACAGATCGGTTCGGTCGAAGTGGCTCAAGCAAAAGCCAAATCAGCGGTATTTTTCAAGCGATCCACCAAGGTCTTCGAAGACGCGATGAAAGGCGAAGGAGGCAGTCGAATAGCGACTCTTCCCAATGCAGTGGGCGTAGAAGGTGGGCTTCCACTTTTCAAAGATGGAATCATCGTAGGATCGATTGGAATCTCAGGAGTCACTTCTGCTCAAGATGGCATCATCGCTCAGGCCGGAGTAGATGCCTACAAGTAAAAACAAGTCTCTTTCATACATCCAGACCTGATTTTCTGCACTTAGCCTAATGGTAAAACCCGGATCAGAACGTGCCCGTTTGGAAGCTAAAACGAATATGATGTCTGCTTTTTTCAAAAGACTACTTCTCGCTTTGCTTCTTGGAGTATCAGGATTTGGGGCGATTGCACAGGAATCGGTGTATAGGTTTCCCTTTCATCTGGAATCCAGCTTGTTGGTTTTTGAAGGCAAAATGAACGGAGTCCCCACCCAATTCGCCTTTGATACCGGCGCGGCAATGGGGATGGCAAACTCCCAAAGTGAGCCTACGGGAAAACTCAAAATCAAAGGCAAAAAAATCACCCTTCGCGATTCCAACAATCAACTCCAAAAAGTACCGACAGGACTGACCAAGGAACTGGAAATCGGAGGTGTAAAAATCCAAGACGTGAGAAGCCTGATCAATGACATGGATTACCTCTATTGCATGGATTTTTTCCTTCTCGGTCAGGATGTGATCAAGCAGCTGAATTGGGAAATTGACTTTGAAACAATGCAAATTCGGGTTTCCAAGGCGCCTTTCCCCACCGATCCTTCTTGGAAAAAACTCCCCATTCAGTACAAAGGAAACCGTCCTCATGTAAGTCTTCAATTTGGTAACATGACGCTTCCGGATGCCTTGGTGGACTTTGGCTATGTGCGGGTAATGGATTTTCCGGATCATTTACCAGAAATTCAGCCATACTTACAACTTAAGGACAGCCTTGGCCTCAGTAATCCCAACATCAGCACTTCCATGGGTGCGGTGAGTCAGAGTACTTACCCCACCCGATCCATTTGGGTGGACAGCCTTCAGCTCGGAGGGGAAGTTTTTGCCCGAGTGCCGGTGGACTTTGAAGAAAGCAGCTACCCAAAGGTAGGGGTGGGATTTTTCGAAGCCCTCAGCTCCAAAACCATCCTAAATCACTCCGAAATGGCCTATTATTTAGTACCTAGACCTAGCCCAAAATTTAAGGACACCACCCACATCGGCGTGATGTACCAAGACGGAAAGCTGATCCTGACCTCCAAGCCCGAAGGACTCACGCCCAATGACTCCAAGCTCAAGATCGGCGAGGAAATCAAGTCCATCAATGGCTTTTCTGCGAGGGATTTTACCGGTATCTGCAATTATTTCACATGGTCTAATAAGCAAAAAGATGATGCCGTGGAGCTCGTCAAAATGGATGGAACCAAGCTCCGCTTTGAAAAAATTCCGTTGAAGTAATCAAGCTTCCTCAAAAGAAAAAACCTTTCCAGATGTACCGGAAAGGTTTTTTCATAAAGATCAATTCATCAATTAGGTGTATTCGATCAGCTTTTCGGCGATTGCATTGAGCTGATCCTGGTTTTTGGAAACTGATAACAATCCATCTTCATGCAGCGCTTTGAGGTTTTTGAGATCAGCTTTGTCCATGTCTGCACTGGCATTTTGCAAGGTAGGCTCGATTCGGTAGTAGTCCTCCGCATGCTTGGCAGGCAAGGTTCCGTAGATTTTTCGCAATTGGTAATCTACCGTCTCAGAGTTACCACTCATCATGATATCGATCAGCGGAGCCACCCATGTCAACAACCCGGCATCTTTGAATTCTTTGTAGTAATACGGAGTTTTCACCGAACCTGTACCCAAAGAGACGATCATCATTTCCTTGGCAGAGGGCATATCTGGCTTTTCGCTATTCTTAAGAATTTTTCCAAAATCCAGCTTTCTACATTCGGCATAGGCACAAAGCGCAGGATTGTTGGCAAAGACTCCCCCGTCGATCAGGGTATGTGGAGTGCCAAAAACAGAGTACACATGAGCAGGCTCAAAATAGGTAGGAGCTGCCGAAGTAGCCCTTGCCACATCTCTGAAAAAGAAATCTCCGACTTCAGACTGGGCTTTTTGACTTGTTAGGAAAAATGCAGAGCGGTTTCGAATGTCGTAGCTGGTCACCAAGCAAGGCTTTTTGGCCTGACTTAAGCGGATCTCGCCAAAGTAGGTCATCAAGGCCCTCTCCAGTTCTTTTTGGGAATAGCGCTCGTCTCGGAGACCGTTCATGCGTTTGACTTTTTCGCCAAGTGTCACGTCGAAAATCTCATCTCCCTGATCGAGGTAGAGATCGAGGGCATCTTTGGCAGAAAACCTGTACCCTCCATTTGCATCGGGACAGAGCATGATCAAACCCAAAATACCTCCTGTGCTGGTACCTGCCACAAAATCGAAATATTCCCCGATTTTGGCATCTGGATTATTGGTGAGCCGCCGAATTTGCTGCTCAAGGTAGGTGAGGATGGTTCCTGGTAAAATTCCGCGGATACCCCCTCCGTCAATGGATAAAACTCTTACTTTTTTCATAAAAATGATGGTTAAAAACTGAATGTAATCTACTCCTCATCTCCCTCATTTCCAAAATTTTCCTTTCAGAATTAGGGGACAGAGAGGATGAGTTAAGCCCAAAAAATGAGAACTTAACCCAATCTATTTTGTCCATCTTTAAAAGAAGTAGCATAAACCTATCCTATTCCGTCTTTTCTCTGATCTTCATTTTTACAACCATGCGCGCTGCCATTCGACACCAGTATTGCTCCCCCGCTTCACTTACCGTGGGAGAATTCGCCAAACCCAGCCCCAAAGCCGATGAAGTGCTGATCCGGGTCAAAGCTGCCACAGTCAACCGCACTGACCTCGGTGTACTAACCGGAACACCTTACGCGATCCGTGCCTTTTCCGGACTGACCCGACCCAAGATACCCGTGACAGGGACAGACTTTGCCGGGTTGATCGAGTCGATCGGAACCGAAGTCACTCGATTCAAGGTTGGAGACCGGGTTTGGGGATTTGAGGACATTGGGGCGGGCACACATGCAGAGTATGTCTGCTTTTCGGAGAAAAAAGCCATTCTCCCCATTCCTAAGGGTTGGGATTTTGCGGAGATCGTAGCCTGTGCAGAAAGAGCACATTACGCAGTCAATTTCCTCAATAAGGTAAACATTCACTCCGAAATGAACATCCTTGTCTACGGAGGATCCGGTGCGATCGGATCTGCAGCGATCCAGTTACTGAAGGCTCGTGGGGTAAAAGTCACTGCCGTCTGCTTTGAAAAAGATGTGGAACGAATAAAAGCCCTTGGACCTGACCGGGTGATTGCCTTGGAAAAAGAGGATTTCACCAAGCTAGAAGACCCATATGATTTTTTATTAGACGCAGTGGGCAAAAGTAGATTTTCGCTCTGCAAACCGATCTTGAAACCTAAAGGAAGTTACCTTTCCTCCGAACTCGGGCCCAATTGGGAGAATATCTGGCTGGCATTAATCACTCCATTGGGTAAGGGAAAACAGGTGATTTTCCCACTTCCGGTGGACATTTTGGGAAGTATGAAACTGATTCAAGGCTTGATCGAAAAAGGCCAATTTCGACCCTTGATTGACGAAAGGAGGTTTACCTTAGATCAGGTTTCGGCTGCTTTTACTTACGTAGCTTCGGGACAAAAAATCGGAAACGTGATTCTGGAAATCCCCTAACTATTCCTCCATGAGTATTTTCATTCGTTCCTACTCATTTTTTGAAGGCATGGCACTCTTCACATTTTCCAGCTTAAAGAGAATCAAGGGAATTACGACTCCCAGGGTAATGGCCAAAAGAACAAAAACCGTCATAGTTCCATTGTAAATGGTCTGATTGACGAGTTGGGTGTAATTTTCATCTGGAACTTGGGCCAGGGACATTAACCCCAAAATCGAACGGTAAAAAAACACTCCCGGAACCAAAGGAATCACCGAAGGAATGGTGATCATCATCGGGATGATTTTTTTCCAATTACCCAGAAATACCCCTGAAAAGCCAATGACCAAACCTGCCAAAAACGTGGCGAAGACAATCCTCGCCCCCAGAGCAGGAAGCATTAATCCGAATTTGGTCATCCCACCAAGGAAACCCACCAAGAAAATCATCCACAAGCTTCTCTTAGGTGCATTGAAAAGGACTCCGAAGCCTACGGCTGCCACTGCGCACCAAAACCCTTTGGATAAAGCTTCGAGAATTTCCATTAGAAAGGAATTTTGAACAAGTACAACGCTGAAGCTAATCCTGCAGAAATACTAAACACATGCAATAGGGCATTTCCTGCCCGCTCTATTCCAGTAAGGATATACCCCGCTAGAAAATCCACAAACGCAATCACCAAAGGAACTCCCGGAATCAAAAACAGCACACTGGTAGCCAAGGCCTGTTCATATAAACCGGGAATTCCTGACAGCCAAAATAATCCTACCACGGATGAGGCTGAAAAAGCACTCAAATAGGTCGTGATGTAGGGATTTACCTTGAATTTGATGAGTTCTTGCCTAAGAAAAAGCCCAATAAAAGTGGCCAGAAAGGTAAGCATCATCGCCAACCAACTCCCTCCAAACGTGAAGCAAAAAGCTGCTCCTGCCAAACTCACCACAGACAAGATCATTACCCTAGGATATCTTCCTTCTCGGCTTAATGCTTTGATGTAAGACTCCAATTGCTCCAGGGAAGGTCTTTCCACTTTTACCTTAAGACTCAAATCAGAAATGTCGGATACCAACCGGAAATTGACCGCAGGAAGAGCGGGCTTACTCACCACCCCATTGAAAACAGGCCTATTATCGGCATATAAGCTGATCGACAGATCCCTTGTAGTCATCTGATGGTGAATCTCACATCCAAACGAATTGGAAATCCGAACAAGCGCCAAATCAACCCGACGGGTAGGAGCCCCTGCATGAATCATAGCAATTCCCACTTCCAAAAGAAGTTGGCCCAACAGGTCATACTCTTGATTCTTCAGATTTGTCATGAATTCATTTTTTCCCATGGCTAAGATAAAAATTACCCCTAGGTTTTTTCTATTGGAATCAGCCATCAAACTATTTCAATTCAATCCGAATGGCTAGATCCCTAAAAAGATGCTTATAATCAGCTGATCGATTGACCTTTATCATCGTGAATTGTCAAAATTCGAGAGAAATTAATCCTTGCAAATAAATCGAAGTACTCACCTAAAAACACGATGCCATGAACAGTTTAGCCAAACACAACCGAGGTTTCTGGCCAAAAATGGTACAAGACTTTTTTGGTACAGAAAATCCCTTTGACAGGGAAGATGCATTTTGGTTCCCTGAGAAATCAGTGGAGATTCCATCGACCAACGTGATTGAGAATGAAAAAGAATTCAAGCTGGAGATGTCTGCTCCGGGCTTTGACAAAAAAGACTTCAAAGTCGACGTGCACGATGGAGTATTGAGTATCACAGCTGAAAGTAAAAATGAGACGGAAGAAAAGAAGGAAAACTACCGCAAAAAGGAATTTTCCTATAATAGCATCCGCAGGTCATTTGCGTTGCCAGAGCATGTGAAGGAAGAAAACATTGACGCCAAATACGAAAATGGGATCCTTCGCCTGACACTTCCAAAAAAAGCCATCGCCACAGGGAAGGCGAAAAAGGAGATTACAGTAGCGTAGAAAGGGTTATTTTTTCATAAATGGTTTGGCCCCCGGGATGAATAATCCCGGGGGTTTTTCGTTTTGCACCCTCAGAAAAGGCCTGAAATCACACCTTTTTCGTCTATATCGACAGTTTCGGCGGAAGGCGTATCTGGCAATCCAGGCATCCTCAGGATATCTCCTGCGATCGGAATCAAAAATCCAGCACCTGCTGCAAACTCAAATTCCCGAATGGTAATGGTGAAATCCGTAGGTCTTCCGATCAGCTTCTCGTTGTCGCTGAGACTCTTTTGGGTTTTAGCCATACAGATCGGGAGCTTGGAAAGCCCGAGCTTTTCGATCTTTTTGAGCTGGCTTTTGGCTGTGCTGGAATATTCAACCCCTGAAGCACCATAGATGGTCTGAGCAACTTTTCGGATTTTCTCGGTCACTTCATCCTCGAGATCATAGGTTGGGGTAAACCTTCCCTGACAGCTCGCCGCAGCTTCCACCACCAGTCCTGCAAGCTCGCTGCAACCTTCCCCTCCTTTTGCCCAGCCTTCACTGAGTGCGGCAGGAATGTCTTGCTGCTGACAATAATCCAAGAGCAGCTGCTTTTCGGCAGAAGAATCCGAACTGAAGACATTGACCGCCACGACGACTGGCACCCCAAAGCTTCGAATGCTGTCCACGTGCCGCTGCAGGTTCGGAAGTCCTTTTTTTAAGGCAGATACATCTTCCGAGGTTAGTTCCTTGAGTGGCTTTCCTCCGTGATATTTGAGCGCCCGGATGGTAGCCACTAATACAACTGCTTTTGGTGAAAGTCCTGCCGCTCTGGACTTGATGTTGAAAAATTTCTCAGCTCCGAGGTCAGAGCCAAATCCTGCCTCTGTCACCACATAATCTCCCAGACTTAGACCCATTTTGGTAGCAAGAATCGAGTTGGTGCCTTGGGCAATATTAGCAAAAGGTCCCCCGTGGATAATGGCCGGATTCTGTCCAAGCGTCTGCACGAGATTGGGCTTGATGGCCTCTTTCATCAAGGTGGCCATTGCACCATGCGCATTCAGTTCCGCGGCATAAACCGGACTGCCATCCATTCGGTCTCCGATGTAAATTTTTGCAAATCGGGCCTTGAGATCTTCCAAGTCCTTGCTCATGCAGAGAATCGCCATGACTTCCGACGCTGCGGTAATGTTGAAGCCCGTCTCTCGAGGGATTCCTCCATTTTTTCCTCCCAATCCCACGACGACATTTCGCAGGGCACGGTCATTCATGTCCATGGCCCGCTTCCAGATGACAGTTCGGGGATCAATGCCGAGGTTTCGAGTTTTGCTTTGAATGTTGTTGTCAATCAGGGCTGACAGGAGGTTGTTGGCTTTTTCGATGGCATGAAAATCTCCCGTAAAGTGGAGATTGATGTCTTCCATGGGGATGACCTGAGACCAGCCTCCACCTGCCGCGCCACCTTTGATCCCGAAAACTGGACCAAGGCTAGGCTCTCGAATCACAGCAACCGATGCCTTTCCGATATGATTCAGGCCATCATTCAGACCAATCGTGACCGTCGTCTTTCCTTCTCCCGCAGGTGTCGGTGTGATGGCAGTGACCAAAATAAGATTTCCCTGTCGCGCCTTTTCCTCATCGATCAAATCGAGTGGAAGTTTGGCTTTGTATTTCCCGTAAAATTCAAGTTGATCCGCAGTTATTCCGATTTTAGCAGCAATCTGCTGAATGGGAAGTGGCGTCACCGAATTGGCAATCTGGAGGTCATTCATGGGAGTGGTATTTTTTCAAAGGAAGCGGAAAAGCAAGGATAATGTTCTGACGAATCTTGGTGAATAGGCTGATTGAAGTCAGTTTAAAAGAAGATTTCTCAATCGGAAGCTCTAGCTTTTGAAATAAGAAAATTAAGGGATCAAAACTATCCGAATTCCGACACCTGTACTGAGCGTAGTCGAAGTATCTGAAATCCGAACTACTAAATCCCCTCCTGCTCGATCAAATACACCAAAGCTGCCATTGCCGCTGCTCCAAGCTCCAACTCCCGCTGATCCACGACCTCAAATACATCTGCCTCTGTGTGATGATAGATGAAATATTTTTGCGAATCCGGCAAAAGTCCAATCAAGATCGGGCCTTGATCACGAAGGGGGCCAATGTCAGCACCTCCGCCCGGTTTTTGCAGGTTCCAAAGCTGATAAGGTCGTAGCAAATCCGCCCAAGAAGCCAACTTGCCACGCTGGGCATCTGTACCGCTGGAAGAAAAACCAATGGGCAAAAATCCTCCCGAGTCAGACTCAATGGCAGCAATGTGTTTTTCTCCATTGGCCTTGGCTACTCTGGCATATTCCTGTCCTCCACGGAGTCCATTTTCCTCGTTCATCCACATCACCGCACGGATCGTACGCTTAGGCTGCCAGCCCAAAGCCTTGTACAATCTGAGTACTTCGATGGCCTGCATGCAGCCTGCCCCGTCGTCATGGGCACCTTCTCCCACATCCCAAGAATCCAGGTGTCCGCCTACAGCAATGATTTCTTCGGGCTTTTCAGATCCTCGGATTTCACCGATCACATTGTAGGAAAGTTTTTCAGACTTCATCTCGCCGTGGGATTCGAGGTAAAGTTTGAGGTCAGTTTGCTCGGCAAGGAGCTGACTGAGTAGCTCTGCATCTTGGGTACTGATCGCCAAGGCAGGGATTTTTGGGAAATCGGCCGCATAGCGTTGGTTACCGGTGTGGGGAATATCATCTACTCGATTGCTGAGGGAGCGGACGATGGCCCCAACAGCGCCTAGCTTGGAAGCTTCTGCGGCACCGCTGCTTCGCTGTGCATTGGCACCACCGTAGGCTTCAAATGCATCGATTTTGGTCGGATCCATAGGGCCGTTGAAAAACACGATTTTACCTTTCACCTGAGCACCGAGCGATTTGAGTTGATCGATACTTTTCACTTCAACCACTTGGCCGAGTAGGCCTTTTGGCCCGGTTCCTTGGGTATTTCCAAGTGCCAAAGCTGACAGTTCGACCACGCCATGCTTGACCGAATTGGTGATTTTGACCACATCTTTTCCTCCTCTTTCCCAATGCGGCACCATCACCGGCTGTAGGTAAACCGTATCAAAATCATAGCTTTCCATGAGCTGACGAGTCCACTCAACTGAAGCTGCCGCGCCCGGCGAACCGGAAAGTCGGTTGCCAATCACTTTGCAGAGGTAGCGCAGATTGTCGTAGGTATGACCTGCGGAAAGCTCCGTATCGTAGATTTTTTTCAGGTTGGCCTGATGGTTCTGACCGAAAGAAAGGAAAGGAACAAAGGCAAAAGCCAGGATTAGTTTCTTCATAAGTTTAGACTCTTTGGCAAAAAATAGGAAAAGAACTCCAGAGATCGAGATCTTTTTGATCATCGGCGATTTTGTTTTTGGGGACTTTCTGAAAAAATCTTTTGGTTCGAGGTCTTTCCCCCAAATAATCAACCAGTTTGTAGGAACATTTATCCCATTATTTCACCGAATTCAAAATAGAAATTGGATATTGAATCGCTTTTGTTCAGAATTGAGACAATAGAAAACTAACCTTGAAACCCATTACCTGAAATTTACTAAACCTATGCACTATCAATTCCCCTGGAAAGCACTTCCTGTGCTCTTCCTCACTTTGGGATTTTTATCCTGCGCCCCGGAAGATGATCCTTCCGTGAAGCCCGAAGACAACCGATTCACCAAAGTCGTCCTTACCGAAGGCATGGACGAACCCATGGAAATGACCTTTCTTCCTAACAATCGCGTGCTGATCGTGGAGCGAAAAGGCGGAGTAAAAATCTTCGATGAAAACACCGGAGAAATGACTTTGGTCGCCACCATTCCGGTCAACACCAAATACACCAACAAAGAAGGTGTCGTTCGGGAAGCGGAAGAGGGACTTATGGGCGTAATCGCTCACCCTGACTACGCTACCAACAACTGGGTGTACCTCTACTACGCAGATCCAACTGACTCTAAGCACGTCTTGGCCCGCTACGAGCTCAAAGGAAATGAGCTGGTAGAGTCATCCAAAAAAATCGTCCTCGAAGTACCTACCCAGCGTCAGGAATGCTGCCACACTGGAGGAGGGATGGTTTTTGACGCGGAAGGAAACCTTTACCTCACCGTCGGCAACAACACCGTTAACCCTCGTGAAGGTTCATCAAACCTTGACGAAAGACCCGGAATGGAAAATTCTGATGACCAAAGAGCTCCGGGAAACACCAACGATTTGAGAGGAAAAATCCTCCGAATTCACCCTGAAGCTGACGGCACCTACACCATTCCGGAAGGCAACCTTTTCCCTCCGGGAACAGAAAAGACCCGTCCGGAAATTTACACCATGGGCCATCGTAACCCTTGGAGACCAACTTTGGACAGCAAAACCGGCTATCTCTATTGGGGTGAAGTAGGACCGGACGCCTCCGTGGACTCGATTTGGGGACCCAAAGGCTATGACGAATTCAATCAGGCAAAAGGGCCAGGATTCTTCGGTTGGCCATACTTCATCGGGGACAATTTCCCTTACAACAGACACAACCATGCCGACAGCTCCTATGGCGCTCCATACGATGTGAACAATCCAGTAAATGAGTCTGTAAACAATACTGGTTTAAGAGAACTTCCAAAGCCAGTCGTGCCTGCCATGATTTACTATCCTTATGGAGCTTCTGAGAAATTTCCTGAATTGGGAAGCTCAGGACGAAGTGCGACAGGTGGCCCGGTATTCAGAAAGGCGGATTTCAAAAAAGATGCGCCTTACACCTTCCCGGCCTATTACGATGGCAAATGGCTGATCGTGGATTTCATGAGAGGATGGATTTTTGCCGTAACCATGGATGAAAATGGAGATTACAAAAGCATGGAGCGATTTCTGCCTAATGAGACGTTCAGCTCGGCGATCGACATGGATTTTGGACCGGATGGGTCTCTGTACATTTTGGAATACGGCTCCGCTTGGTTCCGCGGCAATGCCAACTCACGCCTAATCAAAATCCAGTACAACAAAGGAAACAGAAAGCCTAATGTCACTGCAGTTGCAGACAAGACCGCCGGTGCCACACCGCTTGCAGTCAATTTCTCCTCCGAAGGCACCAATGACTTTGACGATTACGATCAAGGCAAGCTGAAATACGAGTGGAAAATCACCAACGGTTCGGGCTTCAATCAAACCCTGACCGAACCAAATCCTAGCTTCACTTTTACCGAGGCAGGAACCTACCAAGTGACCTTGACCGTCACCGATACCAAAGGAGAAACCAATACCGCCTCACTCGAAGTAACTGCTGGAAATGAACCGCCAGTGGTGAGCATTGACTTTGGTGGACTCAACCGAAGCTTCTGGTTTGGGGACAAAGAGTTGAGCTACAGCATCTCGGTAAGTGATAAAGAAGACGGAAGTTCAGCTGATGGAAAAATCAAAGCTGAAGAAGTGGCCGTGACCTTCGACTATGTACCGGCAGGCTTTGACCCGATCGAGATCGCATCCAAGCAAAGTGGTGTGGAAAATGCTGCTATCCTGAACCTAGGCAAGAACCTCATCGAACAGAGTGATTGTAAATCCTGCCACCAGTACACCGAAAAATCCATCGGTCCAAGCTACCAAGCTGTAGCCGAGAAGTATCCAAACTCGGAAGAAAACACCAAGTACCTCGTCAACAAGATCATCAACGGTGGTGCAGGCGTCTGGGGTGACCATGCCATGAGTGCCCACCCTTCCTTAAGCCAAGCAGATGCCAAGCGAATGGTAGATTACATCCTAGCTATGGATGATACCCAAGCCAATATCGCTTCCCTTCCGCTGAGCGGAAAAGTGAATGCGATAATTCCTGAAGGAGAAAATGGACAAGGTAGCTTCTTGCTTCGTGCTTCCTATGCAGACAAAGGTGCAAATGCCATCGGTTCTCTCAACGGATTGGACTTCGTGGCACTCAAAGCTCCTTTCGTAGATCCTCAGACATCGGTAGACAGAAAGGGTGTCCAGCTTTTGACTACGCCAAGCGTCAACTTCCTGATGGCTGGAGATAATTCCCAGTTTGCACTGAAAGGAATCGATCTCACCGGGGTCATTCAGATTGAAGTCTTGGCAGGCATCAACCAGCGAAACGGAGGTATCGGCGGTGCGGTAGAAGTCAGGTTAGGTTCACCAACTGGCGAACTTCTGGGACAATCTGAAAAAATAGGCCGAAAAGAAGGAGGAGGATTCCGACCACCTCAAGGAGTGAATCCAATCGAATGGAGAAGGCAAAATGCAAACCGAGCGATAGTCAAAATCAAGCCATTGACCGGAAAACAGGATTTATACTTTATTTTCAAAAATGCCGATGCCAAAGGGGAGCAAGTCTTGATGAGCATCCAGGAGATTGAGTTTAAAAACAAAGTGGAGGAGAAGAAATAATCATTTTTGCCTTCAATCAGAAAGCCCTGAGTCGAATGATTCAGGGCTTTTTTCATGTAAAACAAACCCAAAGCCTTATCTTTTCTCATTACTACCTAAGTCACCAATCCTGATCGAAACCCGCCTCATGCGACTAAGATTTATTTTCCTTACTTTCTCTATTGGAAGCCTTTTGAATTCTTGCCAAACCCCCAGGCTTGAAAAAATCGCTGAACTCTCCTCTCCCGACCAACAGCTGAAACTGGAGCTTTTTACCCAAGGGCAGGAAGAGGAACTTTTTTATACACTTTCTAAAGGCGGAAAACTCCTTGTTGACTTTTCTCCTATCGGAATGGAAATTACCGGTGAACAAGAGTCGGTGTTTACTTCTCCCAAGTTGACTTTTTTCGAACGGGATAGCTTGATTTATCCCCTGATTGCAGCCAAGCGAAAAAGTTTTCATGACCGATTTTCAGGAGTGAAAATCGAGTTTGAGGGGTCTTTAGGCATAGAACTCAGAATGTATGATGAAGGAGCGGCCTTTCGATGGGTTGGGCAATCTTCCGATTCGCTAAAAATCCAATCGGAAACCTTTGAAGTAAATGCAACTGGAGCATCAAGACTAATTTATGCACCCTATGAGCAAGTCATTCCTCCTTCACTTGGTGCTTTTGTCATGCGTCAATGGGAAAGAATCAAAGGGGTTTTTGATGTTTCGTATCCCTATGAAAATCACTTTGAAACCCAGTATCAAAGTAAACCTTTGGAAGAATTAGCATCCAGCGAACTGCTTTATTCACCGGCTTTGATTCATACTCCAAGCGATCACTTCCTGCTCGTCGCCGAATCCGATGTGCGAGATTATCCTGGGATGATCCTCAAAAAATCAGGCAATCAGGGTGTACAAGCCTCTTTTGCACCCTATCCTCTCGAAGAGGTGATTCCGGTGGATACCTTGATTTATTCCAGACTCAAAAAGGTCAGCAAAGCTGGAGATTTTATTGCTTCGACGGTAGGCAAACGGACGTTTCCTTGGCGAGTCATCATCGCTACCGATGACCCGACTGTTCTTCCGGGATCTGATCTGATCCTCAAACTTGCCAGTCCCTCCGAAATTACCGGAGACCTGTCTTGGATCAAACCCGGTCAGATTACCGACGAATGGCTAGTCAATGCCAACCTGTTTAACGTGCCTTTCAAAGCAGGAAAAAACACGGAGACGTATCTCTACTACATCGATTTTGTGAAGGAATTTGGCTTGGAATACATCATGGTGGACGAGGGCTGGTACCGCAATGGAGATTTGACCAAACTCAATCCGGATATCGATCTGAAAAAAATCGCTGCTTATGCCCAAGAAAAAGGCATTGGCTTGGGACTCTGGTTTAATGCCACCGATCTGGATTTGTCGCTGGAGGAAACGCTGAGCTACTATTCTAATCTTGGGGTAAAGGTGGTCTTGGTGGACTTCATTAACCGAAATGATCAGAAGGCAATGAATTTTTATGAGAAACTCGCCCTCACTTGCGCCAAATATCAGGTGATGCTCAACCTCCATTCGGCACCTACTCCGGCTGGATTTGAAATCACTTTTCCCAATGCCATCACAAGAGAAGGGGTGATGGGATCAGAATGGAACGGTTGGACCAATTTTGTGACTCCTAGTCACAATGTGACCATTCCGTTTACCCGGATGGTTTCTGGTTCGCTGGATTACGAACCGGGTCTATTGGAAAATTCCAACAAGGAATCTTTCAAAAATACCTGGGGACGTCCCATGTCACTGGGTACCCGCGCTCACCAGCTTGCCATGTATGTGATTTACGATAACCCGCTTCAATACTTCATAGGCAATCCTTCCCAGGCGGGAAAAGAACCTGAGTTTATGACTTTCTTGGGAAGCTTGCCTACTACTTGGGATGAAACGATCATATTAGATGGCAAGCCCGGAGAATACATCGTCACCGCTCGACTCAAAGATGGAATTTGGTATCTTGGAGCAATGACCGATTGGACCGAACGAGAATTAAATGTGGACTTGAGCCCTTTGGGAATCAACCATTACGACCTGGAAGGAGTCATCGATGGGGTCAATGCCAATGAATACGCTTCCGATTACCAATGGCTCCGGTCATCCGCGAATTCCAATCAACAACTTACCCTTCGCCTCGCCAAAGGGGGCGGTGCCGTGATCAAAATTCTACCTGTCCAACCCTCACCTCAGCAACCATGAATTCTTTTTCAGCAACCTCGAAAGGCCTGTCCGCTAGGATCAAGTTTCTTGTATCCTGCCTTTTTCTTTTGGGAAATCTCCATGCGGTTATCCCTTTACTTGGTCAATCGATAGCTGGCGACTGGCTTGTCGACGGCAAATCCAGATCGGCAGAAATCGTACTGCTCAATCCAAAGGAAATCCAACTTCGAAACGGATTAATCCAGCGGACTTTTTTCCTCTCCCCAAGTCCTGTCTGCTACGATTTCACCAACTTGATGACTGGAGCGCAACTCCTGCGCACCGTAATGCCTGAGGCCAGAGTGACTTTAAATGGAAAAACCTATGAAATCGGTGCTAAACTGAACTTTAAGGAAAAAGGCTACTTCAAAAAAGAATGGCTGAGCTTGTTGAAACCTGAAGAAGGAAGTTTTGCTTTCCAAGGTTACACGCTTTCGAAAATCACTCCTCATTTCCCGACCAAAAACCAGTTTTGGACAGGTCAAAAAGAACAGGTAAGTGGACAAAAAATTACTTTCTCCTACGCACATCCTGAATTCCAAGGTCTTTTGCTTCAGGTTCATTATGAGATTTATGACAACCTACCGCTGATTGGGAAATACCTGACTTTGGAAAACAAAGGAAAAACCAGCATCCATATCGATCAGGTGGTGAATGAAATTCTGGGAACTGTCGAGGAAGAATCTGCGGTGGTGGGCGCAACCAAAGACATGAAAAAACCACATCAGCTCTATGTGGAAAACAACTTTGCCTTCAATAACGCCATGCATGCCGAACTCAGTGCGCAGGCGACCCATTGGAAGCAGGACTCAAGCTACACCTCGCAGGTGAATTATGACTACCAGACGCCAAGCACCTTGGAAGTCTTTCCACAAAAGGGAATCGGGATTGACTTGGAGAAGGGTGGAAAATTCCAGTCTATCCGCACCTACGAACTCGTTCTCGACAGCTACGACCGGGAGAGAAATGGATTGGCTCGGAGAAAAATGTATCGAGCCATCGCGCCATGGACCCAGCAAAACCCGATTTTCATGCATCTCGTTAGCAAAAATGACGAGCAAGTTCGCACGGCCATCGATCAATGCGTCGACACAGGCTACGAGGCACTGATTCTGAGCTTCGGCAGCCACATCAACATGGAGGACAATTCTCCTGAGAACATTTCGAGATGGAAATCACTTGCCGACTATGCCCATTCCAAGGGTATCAAAATCGGGGGCTACTCGCTTTTTTCCTCTCGGACAATTGGCCCAGAGACCGATGTGATCAGTCCGATTACAGGTAAGCCCGGCGGCGCATTTTTCGGAAATGCACCTTGCCTCGCCAGTGAATGGGGCTTGAATTACCTCGACAAATTGAAGTTTTTCTTTAGCGAAACCGGCTTTGACATCTTCGAAAATGACGGACCTTATCCCGGAGATGTCTGTGCATCCCATGTTCATCCGGGCCACAAAGGTTTGGAGGATTCTCAGTGGGTGCAGATGAACTTGCAAAAAGGACTTTACCAATGGATGAATGCGCAGGGAATCTACATCAACGCACCGGATTGGTACTTTTTGGATGGCACACACAAGATTGCCATGGGTTATCGCGAGGTCAATTTCTCCCTGCCGAGAGACCGACAGAAAATCCTCAACCGCCAAAATATCTTCGATGCCACTTGGGAAAAAACACCGTCTATGGGTTGGGGATTTGTGCCACTTACCGCCTACCACGGCGGAGGAGCTGATGCTGTACTCGAACCACTCAATGATCATTTGGATGACTATAAGCAGCTTATGATGCAGTATTATGGCGCTGGGATTCAGGCTTGTTACCGTGGCCCACGACTTTATGATACCGAAGCCACCAAAAACATGGTCATTGAAGTAATTGACTGGTACAAAAAGTATCGAAACATCCTGAACGCCGACATTATCCGACTCAGAAGAGCTGACGGCAAAGATTGGGATGGCTGGATGCATGTGGATCCAAAAGGGAAAGAAAAGGCCCTGATCATGCTCTTCAATCCAAGTGCAGAACCGATGAAAAAGGAGTTAGCACTACCGCTTTACTACACTGGCCTCAGCGACACCGCCCAAATCCGAGTGGGAGAAGGGAAAAGCCAAACAGTCCGTCTGGAAAGAAACTACGATGCAAAAGTCACCGTGGAAATTCCTGCAGGAGGTTATACTTGGCTCGTAGTGGAGTAAATAATCATCCTGACTCATGGCTTCTTCTGGCCCATTGGCCCATAGTTTAAACACCGGCCCATGGCTTTAACTTCTGGCCCATGGCTTTAGCCATGGGACCAGAGCTCAAGAACTGCACTCAAAAAATGGATTTATCCATTTTCCCCCTCTATCTCATGCATCTTCAAAAATGCGACTAACTCATCTTCGGCTGTTTGCTTTCCATGATGCACTTTTTGATTTTGGATGTAGGCTCGGACTTTTGGTACAATCGACTCGCTTACTGAAAAGACTGTAAATCCCGTTTGCCAGGCAAATTTTTCAGAGATCAAATCCGAATGATTTACAAAATGAGAACTGCTTCCTTTTGCCTGTTTGATAAGGTCCGAAATGGATTTTTGGGGACTGATTAGGATTAGGCAATGGATATGATCAGCTACTCCATTTATCGCTGAGACTTTGCAGCCCATTTCCTCAAACTCATTTTTGATAAAATCATAAAGCGCCGGTTCAAGCTTTTGGGAAATTAGCGGCTGTCTATTTTTTGTGCTCCATAGAACATGGCGCCAGATTTTTTGAAAAAGTATGGGACATGACTATAAAAGTTTAATGCATTGTAAATTAAACTGTTGAAACAGTTTTTGAAAGAAAATTGCTTACTTTTTTCCCAAGGCTGAAGCCTTGGGCCAGAGCTAAAGCATTGAGCCAAATCGAAGCCTTGGGCCAAAGCTGAAGCCTAGAAACAAATTTGAAGCCTTGGGACAAATTAGTTGTTTAGACTCAATTTCATCACAAATCCGCCACCTTCCGCCATCCGAACTTTCATTTTTTGGCCGGCCTTGACTGAAAAACTCTTCGATTCCATGCCGGTGGGATTTTTGTCGAAATGAGCATCAGTTGAATCTTGAATGAGTTGAACTGAATAGGTGTTTCCTTTTTCCAAAAAGGAAAAATCCAACTCTACCTCCCGAGCTTGCTCATCGGAAATACCGGCCACGTACCAGCTTCCATCTTCCTTTGCCTTTCGAGCTACCACCACCTGATCTCCTGGAGCTGACTTGAGGTATTGACTTTCTTGCCAGTTCAGCGGAATATCCACGATAAACCGGACCAGATCAGGATATTTTTCCAAGTTCTCAGGAAGGTCTCCCAACATCTGAATCGGGCTATAAAAGACCACGAACAAGGCCGCTTGCTTTGCAATCGTGGTATTAACCTGCGTCTTTCGGCTCGGTTCAAATCGATTTAATTTAAAATCAAAAAATCCGGGCGTATAGTCCATCGGCCCGCCTTTGAGACGGGTGAATGCCAAAATCGTCTCATGCTCGGGAGTGAGTCCAAAGGTCGGGGCATTGTTAAATTCATTGCCTCGAGCAGCTTCGGATGCCATCATGTTGGGGTAGGTGCGATGCAAACCCGTGGGTCGGCTGGACTCATGAGAGACCACCATGATTTTCTTTTCAGCAGCCTTTTTTCCCACATGCACATAGTGTCGGTTCATCCACTGGCTGTCATGGTGCTCTCCTCTTGGGATTATTTTCCCGACATAGCCCGTCTTGACCGTGTTGATTTCATTTTCCACCATGTAATCGAAGGCATCCTCCAGCCTTCTCTCGTAATTGGTCACCGAGCCTGAAGTCTCATGATGCATGATCAGTCGGACATTTTTGGAGCGGGCATAAGCAGAGAGTTCCTTCATCGCATAGTCAGGATAGGGCGTCACAAAGTCAAAAACCTCCTCTTTCCAGTTGCCAAACCAATCCTCCCAGCCTTCATTCCAACCCTCAACCAGGACGCCTTCGATGCCATACTTAGCGGCAAAGTCGATGTACTTTTTCACATTGGCGGTATTGGCTGCATGCTTTCCCGAAGCATATTCCCAAGTTCCTTTGCCCACGTGCATTTCCCACCACACGCCGATAAACTTTTGGGGAGTCACCCAAGAATAATCCGCTTCCGGTGCAGGGTCATTCAGGTTTAAGATCAAGTCAGAAGCTAAAATTCCCTCAGGCGTTTTTGAGATAATGATGCTTCTCCAGGGAGTCGAAGTCCCTGTTTGGAGGTAAGCTTTATTTCCGACTGCATCCGGCACTTGGTGGGATTTCAGGGTAAAATCGCTTTTATCCAACTCCAGCTGCATGACCGGATAATTGACCAAAGCTGCTTCGTGGATGTGAATGTAAAAGCCTGAGTCAGTTACCAGTTGCAATGGAGTTTGCACAACATTGTCTCCAATTGGACTTTTGACCGCAATGTCGATTTCCTTGGCATTTGCCTCCAAGGCCTTGACTTCGGAAAGGCGTGTCCTGTTGTACAAAAACTCATTGGTATCATAATCTCCGGGAATCCAAAAAGCGGTATGATCAGCCCCAAGTTTAAACTCGGTCAGTTCCTCTCCCACCACAAAATGTTTGAATCCAGCTTGTTCGGGAAATTCATAGCGAAATCCTACCCCATCGTTGTACGCTCGAAACACCACCTGAATCTCCACAGCGGGTTGCGACTTAGCTTTCAGTCGCAGCCTAAGTTCCCGATACTGATCACGGATGTTACTTCGCTCTCCATAGACCGGAGTCCAGGTCTGATCAACCGACTTTTCCTCCGAATCCAACAGGTCAAATTCAGTCAACTTGATTTCTGGTTTATTCAAAGAAAAACCCAGCCTGGAAGGCTGAATCAAGAGTTTACCTTGATGGGAAACCGAATAGGTCAGTCCATTTTCCGGATTAATTTTCACCTCAATTTTCCCGTCGGGTGAAGCAAGTTGGGTGATCTGCTGGGCAAAAGCAGGGGAAAGCAAAAAGAGCAAAATCAGCGAGAAAAGAGCCTTTTTCATGGGAACAAATACCGGGTCAGAAGATGAATAACTACCAAGGTCAAAAAACAGCGTGTGTTTTCCAAGGTCAAGAAAGGCTCACCGTTGGTCAAATCTTTAGTCATCAGGACAGAAAGTCTGCCCAAAACCCTTATATTTTTTCAGGAAATCGGTTGCCCTCTTCTTTTAAAAAAAATTGGAATGCACTTAAAAAAAATCAGGCTTATTCTGCTCATACTCATTCTTTTTACTGCTTTTCCGGCATTAGCCCAGGATTCAGCTGAAGCAAGCCCGCATTGGATCAGCCAACTTTTCGGAAGACTTCACCCAATGCTGGTTCATTTTCCGATTGCACTGATCCTCGTGGCTGTGGTGATGGAGCTTTTCACCTTTGGCAACTTCAGGCATTCCTTTCGTTCGGGCATCCGGTTTATGGTCATTTTGGGAGCGATTTCAGCAGTACTTTCCGCAGGAATGGGTTGGCTACTGGCAGTGAATGAGGATATCACCGGAAGCACTTTGGATTTGCATCGCATCATCGGGATGGCCAGTGCTGGAATGAGTGTTTTGCTGTTGGTTTTGCTTCGCAAAAGTGAATTGAACCCTTCCAGCGCCGCCATCAAAACGTATCGAACGCTCCTTTTTTTAACCGGAATCGGAATTGGAGTTGCAGGCCACTTTGGGGCTTCTTTGACCCACGGGGAAGATTACCTGACGGAGGTTTTACCGCAAAATTCCGATCAGGAAGCACCGCAATCGCTAAGTGTAGACTTGAGCACTTTCGCTTCCGAGCTTTCTCCGGAAAAAGAAATCCAACTCGTGACCAATGTCCGATCAGTCCTCGCCCACAACTGCTACAAGTGCCACTCCGGCGCCAAAATCGAAGGAGACTTGCGATTGGATGAAAAGGAATTTGTCTTTGCAGGAGGGGAAAATGGACCCATCATTGCACCGGGAAACCCCGGTCAAAGTGAATTGATCCGTCGTATTTCCCTACCTAAAAACCATAAAGATGTGATGCCCGAAAAGGGTAAACTCCTCAGCAAAGAGGAAATTCAACTGCTAACCCTATGGGTGGAAAAGGGCGCGCCTTGGCCAGATGGTGTAGCTCAGCAGTCCGTGTATCGGGTGGCAGCTTTGGCGCCCCGAAAACCAAATCTACCCCCAGCAAAAGCTGGCCTGGAAAATCCCATCGACCTGTGGGTGGATCAGTATTTTCAGCAGAACCAACTATCTTGGAGCGCCCCTGTGGATGATCGGACTTTTCTCCGAAGAGTGTATCTCGACCTCATTGGACTGCTGCCATCTCCACAGGAATTGGCAGCTTTTCAGGCGGACACCAATCCCAACAAGCGGGAAATCTGGATTCAAAATCTGCTCGATCGCAAAGATGATTATGCGCAACATTGGCTGACCTTCTGGAATGATGCCCTGAGAAATGACTATACCGGCACAGGCTACATCACTGGCGGTCGGTTTGCTATCACCGATTGGCTCTACACATCCATTCGGGACAATAAGCCATATGACCTGTTTGCCAAAGAATTGCTCAATCCAACTGAAAAATCCAAAGGTTTCATCGAAGGCATCCGATGGAGAGGTACCGTCAACGCCTCCCAGCGAACCGAAATGCAGGCAGCCCAAAATGTCGGGCAGGTTCTCCTAGGACTCAATCTGAAATGTGCCTCCTGTCACGACAGCTTCATCAGCGATTGGAAACTGGAGCAAGCCTATGCTTTTGCCAATATTTTTGCTGACTCCACGCTGGAAGTAAGCCGCTGCGAACAGCCAACCGGCAAACTGGCCAAAACCAAAATCCTCTGGGAAGAACTCGGCGCGATTGACTCGCTGGCCACCAAAGTCGAGAAACTCCGCCAACTCGCTGACCAACTCGTACAGCCTGCCAATGGCCGGATGTACCGGACAGTGGTGAATCGCATTTGGAAACAGCTGATGGGTCGAGGCATGGTGGAGCCTGTAGACGAAATGGACAATGCGCCTTGGAGTCAGGATTTGCTGGATTGGTTGGCGGTGGATTTTGTAGAAAATGGCTATGACCTCAAGCGTCTGATCTATCAGATTACTACTTCAAAAATTTACCAAAGTCCATCGGTCACAGTAGCCTCTGCTGAAAAACTGCTTGCCGAAGACTTCAAATTCCAAGGAGTTATTCGCCGCCGAATCACAGCGGAGCAGTTTGCAGATGCGGTGGCCGAAATTTCCGCCCCTCTCTTTGACTCAGTTGAAGTCAAATTCCGCCCGTATCAACTGATCCCTGAGGCGAAAAACAATCTAAGTTTTGCGAGGGCATCTTTGGTAGCTAACAATGAATTTCTAAAAGCACTCGGTCGTCCTAATCGGGAAATCGTCTCCACGAGCAGAGATTCCCAAGCAAGTCTGCTTCAAGCCTTGGAGCTCAGCAATGGGGAAAAACTGAACAAATCACTGGTCAAAGGAGGAGAAAAATGGGCGGTTGCATTCGCTGATCCAGTAGTACTGACAGAAAATCTCTACGCCAAAGCCCTACTCCGGAAACCCAGCCCCAAAGAACTCGAAGTTGCTAAAAAAGCCCTAGGCCCCAAACCCAGTCCTGCAGCCGTTCAAGACTTACTTTGGGCGGTATTCCTCTTACCTGAATTTCAATTGATCTATTGATGAAATTATCTTATACCTATACTTCAGGACCAATCGTGAAATTCCTCTTTTTTCCTTGGACGGAAGACGGAAGAAAACCCTTCGGTCTTCGGTCATCGGTCTTCCAGCCCACAATGTTGAAGATGACTACAAATTTCTGAATTCTGCAGATAGTTAATAAGAACTACAACCTATGAAATACCTCCAAACCCGACGCGACTTTCTCAAGAAAACCAGTGCAGCAGCCATTGCCACGATGGGGATGGGCGCGCCATTGGCTGGTTTGCTTTCCTCCTGCGAAAACAAAATCCCCACCACTGCCGACTCGGTTATTTTACTTTTCATGGCTGGTGGCATGGCCCATACCGAAACCTTTGATCCTAAGAAATTCACCCCATTCCGTAAAGGGATGGAGGCAAAGGAAGTGCTGAGTACTTTTCCTTCCATCCCGACCAAACTGGATGGTATTTTTCTTTCCGAAGGATTGGAAAATATAGCTTCAGTGCTGGACAAAGGCACCTTGATCCGATCTTATCAAGCGGCAGATTTGGGACACATCTTACACACTAGACATCAGTACCATTTCCACACTTGCTACGAGCCGCCACAATCCGTGGTAGTTCCCCATTTGGGAAGCTGGATAGCGAAGGAAAAAGGCCCACTCAATCCGGTCATTCCTCCCTTTATCAATATTGGACAGCGGTTTACCGTGGGAGAAGGAGAGGAACTCAAAGCCTTTCACTCTGCCGGGTTTTTGGGTTCGGAGTATGGTCCATTTCTGATTCCCGATCCATCTGCAGGTTTGGAAGCCGTGAGACCTCCCGTGGGTATGGATTACAAAAGATTTGAAGGGAGAAATCAGCTCTACAATGACCTAGTCGCAGCTAGTCCGATGGGCGAGTTTGGCTCGGATTACCAAAAAGAATCCCTCAAAAGATCCATGGAACAGGCCTACATGCTGCTCAATTCTCCCGAGGCGAAAGCGTTTGACCTCAGTCAGGAACCCAAAGAAAACTTTGACAAGTACAATACAGGTCGCTTTGGACTCGGTTGCCTTTTGGCCAAAAGACTGGTGGATCAGGGTGCCCGTTATATCACGGTAACTACCGAATATGAGCCATTTTTCGGTTGGGACACCCACGACAACGGTCACACCCGCCTCACCGACATGAAGAAACTGATCGATGGCCCAATTGCCCAACTCATCAAAGACTTAGATCAAAGTGGTAAGCTCGACCGCACGATGGTCATTATTGCCAGTGAATTCAGCCGAGACATGCTGATGGAAGGTCGACCAGACTTGAAAGTTCAAGACCAAGTAGAAGTGCCAGACATCATCGAGGACATGAAAAACTACGGCATGCACAGACATTTCACCGACGGCTGTTCGGTCCTGATGTTTGGAGGAGGAATCAAAAGAGGGCATGTCTTTGGAAAAACAGCCGACGAACGCCCTTGCAAAACCATCGAAAACCCGATCAAAATCGACAGTATTCATCAGACTATTTATCATGCCTTGGGGATTCCTCCGGACAAAAACTATGAAATAGAGAAGCGTCCTTTTTACACCACTCCGGATGGCCATGGTAAGGTAGAATATGGACTTTTAGGCTAATCTTGGGCCTAGAATTTGTCTTGAAAAACAAATTTTCATCAGGTTAGATAGCCTCAGTGAAAAAGAAAAGTTCTGATAATCTATGGGTTTGATAGGAATAACATTTTTTCACCAAGCCACTTTAAACAATTCAAATCCTTATTAGTCTAATCAGCGTTATTTTCTAATCAAGTTTTTCTAAACCAAAACAATCTAACTTATGAAACTGATTACCACGTTGATTTTGAGTGTAGCTGCTGCTTTTACGCTAGCTGAAAATCCTGCACCAGCTACGGTAAACAAAGCCGAAAGCCAAGTTCGCTGGGAAGCTTCCAAAGTGACCGGAACCCACTGGGGCTATGTTCCGATCAAAAATGCCGCTCTAGATGTGAAAGGCGGAAAAATCACAGGAGGATCTTTTGACATGGACATGGTCAACCTGACTGTGGAAGACCTGACTGATCCAAAATCCAAAGGCAACCTAACCAATCACCTGAAGTCGGATGACTTTTTCTCAGTAGAAAAATTCAACACCGCTACCTTCAAAATCACCAGCGCCAAAACAACCAATGGCTCTGATTACACCATCGCAGGTACTTTGACCATCAAAGGTATCAGTCAGCCGATTACTTTCCCGGCAAAGGCTTCAGTGGCTGGAGGCAAAATGACTGCAACCGGGCAGATCACTTTCGACCGCACCAAATTTGACATCAAATACAGATCTGGAAGCTACTTCGAAGACTTGGCTGACAAAATGATCTACGACGAAGTGAAGCTCGATGTGAAATTGGTGGCTTCCGTTTAACGAGTAGAATAAAAATTGAAATTTAGGCCTGGACGCAAATCCAGGCCTTTTTAGGTTTAAGAAATAGATTTTACTGACTGATAGGAAAGCCGCTTTGATACCAAGATTGGATTCCTCCTTGCAAATGATACACGTTGGTGTAGCCTTGCTGAATGAGCATTTGCGCGGCTTCCTCGCTTCGGGCGCCCACGGCACAGTAGAGGTAGATTTCCTGGTCTTTGGAGATTTTGCTTACCTGCTCCATGAAATCAGGCTGGTAAAAGTCAATGACCACAGCACCTTCGATTTTTCCCTGAGCTACTTCACCGGGAGTACGTACATCGAGGATGGTTCCAGATGGGCTTTTCTCCGAAAACTCCTTGGCAGTCAGGTTGACTACCGTGGCGGAGGTTGCCGTCTGCTCGGTGGATTGAGAACCTGATTTGTCAGTGCTGCAAGCGCTGATTGTTAAGACGAAAGCGAAAACCTGAAGAATGAATTTGTTCATAGTGCTTGATTTTGTGCAAAGCTAAGAGATTCACTGGGAGACCTTAGGTGAGTTAGGGCACAGAAGGGATCTTGTTTTTGATCAGGATGATTCCACTCAATCGGTCGAAGTTGATTTTTCCATCAGGTTGCGGGAGAAAGGCGATTTTTTTATACATCACCTTGATCTCCAGACTGTCTGATTGGATCACTGAACTGAGGTTTTCCTGAGGAAGTGCGGGTTGAACTCCTGCTCCGTGTTTTTTTAGCAGTGTCTCGAAAAAAGCAGCCGATTGCAGGTTGATCTCTTTTTCCCTCCAAGTAAAAAGAAGGTCCTCATCGGTAGTCTTTGGCTTAGTAAAGGAATAATCCGGCCCAGACCGTAGCTCTTCGACCTCGCCTCGCTCATAGCTTGGATAGATTACAAATCGGATCAAGTGATCGTACCCGCTGATGTCTAGGTATTCAGTGGGGATAGAAGAGAATTCGGTGTACTCGTTGGATACAGAATCGGCCGTATCGTAGGTTTCGTAGGGCAAAAGGTACTTGATGCCCATCGTTTCGGCCATCAGCTGTGCATGGCTTGGTTCGATGATATCTTTCGATTCGAAATAGTCGGCCGTTTCCGGTGCGATCCACGGGAAAAGAGCTTCCATGCCATGGTAGCTTTCCAGGTAATGGATGATCGAATTGACCTCGTTCAGTTGGTCTTTTGGTAGGGTGTTCAGCTCCCGTTTAGAGGAGGCGATGAGTGTAGAGTCGGAGGATTTTTTCCAGGAAACCTCATTTTTGATTCTGCCATTTTCCAGGATCCCCGATTCGGTCAGGATAGTTTCCAAACGCTTTACTTGGTTTCTTTCGCTCCAGGAAAACATGCCCCAAGGCCCAAACGAAGCCAATAGCATCGCTACAGCAAGAGAGATCGGAACAGTTTTGATGCTTCTGAACCCAAGGATAAAGTAGTGCGAAATCAATGCTAGCCAAACGCCCATCAACACGATGATGTAGCGGTTGACAGTAAGTCCATAGTCTTCAATCCGTATCCAGATGGCGATAAACAGCAGGGAGGTGAGTGGAATCAACAAGTAGTAAAAGGCCTTGTAAAAGCCTTTGATCCAGCCGCCTTCTTTTTCTTTCTGGTAGGGGAAAAGGAGCAGATTCGTGAAAATTCCCAAAACTGAAATGGCAATAATCAAATAGGTGACGATTCCTCGTGGCCAGTCCCAAGTGACCATGATTTTGGCCCCATAAGCGTACAAAATGGCCAGATAGAGTAGCAGAAGTGGGATCAGGATAAATTGGGTAAAGATTTTCAGTCCCTTGGGATAAGCGGAAGTGGAATTTCCTGAATCAAAATCCTTGGGAATGCCTGCCAAAAAGTACCACGTATTGAATAGGCCATAGGTCAGGATGAAGATTTCAGAGTAGGTCTTGGGGTCTGTTTTTATGTCAAAAAGGAGGTCCAATGCCCCAAATGCCATCGAAATACCAGTGCCTATGACCTGAGAAAAAAACACGGCCGATACAATTCGGATAAACAAGGTCTTGTTGTAGTTCCAGAATCCTTCCAGATTTCCCTTTTCCAAAAAAGGCACAAAAGACACGGTCAAGTGAAGGGCAAGATTGTAAATCACATATCGGATGTAGGGAGCACGAGTAGTTCCCGGAGACAGGTCTGTAGGGAAACTCAGGTAAATCAACAGCAAGGCAACAATCCCCAATCCCCAAAAAAGGATCTTTTTGCTAAAGTGGAGATTGATTTTTTCCGTGAAAATTTCCACCGAAAAGAAGAGTGGAATTCCCAAAGCAAAGGTCATCAGCAGGTTTAAAAGTGGGAGATTATCTGTGAAAGAGTCTTTCTCCACGATATAAATCAGCAGGACCGTTGCCAAGATGGAGCTGAGCAGACTTAGCGGAAATCGATGCGCTGCTCGCAGACTCTCCTCATTGAGTCGCTGAAGGGTTGGGAATTTCATAGCCAGGTGGGTTTGCAGAGGAAGTTACTGCAAATTTCACAGGATTGCGAAGCCTGTGCTTTTACCTATGTTCAGAAAAATCAACTTCTAATCTGCCCGCTTCCCCTTACAATCCACTTGTAGCTTGTGAGTTCGCGGAGGGCCATTGGGCCTCGGGCGTGGAGTTTTTGGGTGCTGATGCCGATTTCCGCCCCGAGTCCAAACTGATTGCCATCCGTAAATCCTGTGGAGGCATTGGCGTAGACCGCGGCGGCATCGACTTCATTGAGAAAGCGTTCGATTGCTTCGGTATTTTCTGAAAGAATCGCTTCCGAGTGCTTGGAGGAATAAATAGCGATATGATCCAAAGCTTCGTCTAGGTTTTGGACGGTCTTAATGGAAAGCTTGAGGCTGAGAAATTCGGTGCCGAAATGTTCCGATTGGGCCAAGTGGATTTGAGGACTTGAAGGAAGTTGAGCAAAAGCTTTTTCATCCGCAAAAACCGCTACTCCACTTTTCAGCATGGGTTGGATCAGTTCCGATAAGTCATCCAATCGACTTTCATGTATGATCAGACAGTCCAGGGAATTGCAGACGCTAGGACGGCGGGTTTTGGCATTATGTAGTATGGCTTTGGCTTTTTCCAAATCCGCCGTTTCATCCACATAGGTATGGACGATGCCTGCACCAGTTTCGATCACGGGTACTTTGGCATTCTGCCGTACAAAGTCAATCAAGCCCTGCGAACCCCGAGGAATGATCACGTCCACAAATCCGACAGCTTCCAACAGGGCTTTGGTCGCCGTCCGGTCAGGAGGCAAAAGTTGAAAGGCTCCAGTTGGAACTCCATGCTTTTCTAAGACCCGATGGATCAGGCTCAGGATAGCCTGATTGGAAAAGTCGGCATCCGAACCACCCTTTAGTACAAGTCCATTTCCCGATTTGAGTGCGAGTGCAAAGACGTCAAAAGTCACATTGGGCCTCGCCTCGTAGATGATTCCGATCACCCCCAGGGGTACAGTTACTTTACTGAGCTCCAGGCCGTTTTCCAGTGTCCGCTTTTCCAGCAAGATTCCCAAAGGGGTTGGTAGATTTTTGACTTGGAGCATCTCATTGGCAATAGACTGGATTCGGCTTTCATTCAGCAAAAGGCGGTCGTACATCGGGTTTTGAGGATCCATCCGTTCCAAATCCTGACGGTTAGCCTCCAGCAAAAAAGCAATTTTTTCCCCAGCAAGCTGAGCCAAGTCACTTAGGATAGCTTGCACCGTTTCTTCTCTTACTCGATTGAGTTTGCGGCTGCTTTGCTGAACTTCCCTGAAGATGGATTCTAACTCAGTCATGGTCGAAAAGGTAGAGGTAATCGTAATGGATCAAGGCTTTTTGGTTTTTTTGGCCAAGCCGTTCGATGGCCAATTTGGAAGTGTATTCAGCTCGGCCTAGGCCTATTTTTTCACCTTTTTCATCCCGGATAAGGAGAATGTCCCCTTTGGAAAATTCCCCTTCGATCTTCGTAATTCCAACTGGCAAAAGACTCCGAATCACGGATGAAGTCAGGGAGGCTTTTGCACCTTCATTGATGGTGATCTCGGCTTTGTAGTATTGTGCCCCGTGGGCTAGCCATTTTTTAGTGGCGTGTTTTACTTTTTGCGGTTCAAACCAGGTGCACCGAAGTGATTTAGCTGCAAAGGCGCTAAGTACCCCGTCTTTTTTCCCGTTGGCGATGATGACTTGGATGCCCAATTCGGCTGATTTTTTAGCCATCGCATACTTGGTCAGCATCCCGCCCCGCCCAAAAGAGGACTTGGTGGCAGAAATGTAACCGCTGACCTCAGGCATGGAAGAGGCGACTTTTTCGATCAGTTGGGACCCGGGTTCGGAAGGGTTTCCAGTGAAAATTCCATCTACGTTGGTCAGGAGAATCATCGTATCCGCATTGATCATGGCAGCGGTGAGGCTGGCAAGTTCGTCGTTGTCCGTAAACATCAGCTCCGTAATCGTCACTGTATCGTTTTCATTGATGATGGGTAAAATTCCCTGCTGAAGCAGTGCTTCGACGCAATTTTTCATGTTGAGGAAATGCTTCCGGTCTCGGAAGTCTTCCTTGGTCACGAGAATCTGCGCAATAGGCTGATTCAGTTTGCCAAACAATTCCTGGTATTGGTTGATCAGCTTGATCTGTCCCGTGGAGGCCCAAATTTGCTTTTTGAAGACAGGGTTGAGTTTTTCAGGTAAGGCGATAGATTGTCTGCCAAAGGCTACCGCCCCCGAACTTACCAGCACGATCTTTTTACCCTGCGTGATCAATCCATGGATCTGCGTGACCAAATGCCCCATCCGCTCCAAGTCAGGAAGACCGTTGGACTGTGTCAGGACATTCGATCCGATTTTGATCACCGCTACTTTGGAATCAAACATTTGTTAGAAAATTTGCATGAAAATAACTGATTCGATGAGGAATTGCTAAAAAAGTTGGTTTTGGAGATGAAAAATGGAAATACAATAGAAATACAGTGGAGATGCAATTGAAATAAAGCGCTTCGCGCTGAAATAATAGGTTCAGGTTAAAAATTGTGATTTTCTGTGCCACAACTTTTCCAAAGTTTCAAACTTTGGAAAAGTTCTCAATCCATCGTTTCAATCTCAAACCCAAAATTTCAAATTAAAGAAACGCCATACTCATTGTGCCTACGAGCATCAGGATTTTGGATCTAACCAACCACTTCATTTAAACTTTTTCTTTGGGTTTTTCCGAACATCAAAAAATGATAAAATGATGATTTTATTTCCTCGGATTCTAAAAAGAATTCTGGTTTGAGGTGAAAGTTGAACGCCTCTAATATCTTCTATTTCAACCTTGCCGATAAGGGGCTGCGTTTTTAGGATTCTAAAAATCTCATCCACTTTATGGATAAACTCTTTGACAGTCCTTTCACCTCATTTGTGGTTGATATATTCCACTATGGAATCAAAGTTTTTTTTCAGCCCGCGGAGTGACATATACTTCCACTAGTATTTTTTCTTTAGGCTGTCCCAAGCAATCAGACCTTTGTCATCTTCGGATTCTTCAAACGAAAGATAGATTTCCCTTTTTTGATCCTCTGTCAAGGATTTCCAGAATTCTCCTTCTTTTGAATCTTCTCTTTGCTTGAGGAAATCATAGACGGTTTGTAAAAGTTGTTCATTGTCAATTTGTTCAATGATTTTCTGAAGGTCAGATTTTAATTGTATCGTGCCCATGGTTTTTCATAATTAATTGAATCAAATCTACATGTTTGAATTGGGTAAGTAAAGACAATCTTGATTTTCAGGCTTTTCTATTCGGTTTTTTGGTGATTCCAATTTTTGAAATACGATCGAAATACCATAGAAATAAGGCGCTTCTCGCTGAAATAGGGTTTGGAGTTCCTCGATAGGTCGTAAATCCGAAACTTGTACTGAGCCTAGTCGAAGTATCGTAAATCCGAAATCTCAAATCCGAAATCCCAAATCAAAGAAACGCCATACTCATGGTACCCACGAGCATAATCACTTTGGCCCAAGCACTGAGTCTGGTGAAGTGTTCCCGACGGTCTGCTTGATAAACTTTCCACATAAACCAGCCGAAGACGAAACCCAAAGCGCCGAAATAATAAAATAAATGGGGGTTGTCGATCTGGAAAGTCACGGTCAAAATCGCTCCGACAAAGCAAATAGCTACCACAAAAATCACTTGTTTGGTTTTACGGAATCCGATCACAATGGGCAGGGTGCGACACCCGTGGAGTCGATCTCCATGTCGGTCTTCGATATCTTTGATGATCTCCCGAATCAAATTGAGGAAAAAGGCAAAAATGGCATAGGTCAAGACCAGTAATTCATTTTTCTGGTAGTAGAAAGCTACTAAATACACCGAAAAGCCCGTCAGAAAGGCTACTGTGAGATTTCCGATAAAAGGTTCTCTTTTCAGCTGATTGCTGTAAATCCAGAGGAGAAAAGCTGCCAGGAAATTGATCAGGGCAATACGCGGAGAGATCAAGTAGCCCAAGCCGATTGCTGTAAAATTGAACAAAGTGTGCAGAAAAATGACCACTCGCCGTTTGATTCCCTTGCCCACCACGACCTCCTGTGGTCGGTTGATGTAGTCGATTTTCACATCGTAATAGTCATTGATCATATAGCCGGCGGCCGTGATGATGACTGTCGTCAGGGCGAGTAGATACAAGCGAAAATCCTGTAAAACAGGTAATCCCAGGGGGGTAGACCCGATCAAAAAATACGCAGTCATCAACTGTGCAAAGGCCACCATCAACAGATTGATGGGTCTGCTGATTCTAAAAAGTCCCCTGACCGATAGCGTTCGCTCCATGATAATGCCTTCTGTCGCTAAAATAAAGGAAAAGTCTCAGGGAATAGGACATTCGCCTTGAACTAAACAGGAAAATCGTTTGCGTAACTTTTGAAGCATGCCTTTTCCCTATTTCCTATCTTCAAAATCTGAGAAAGAAAACCCGTTAACCCATGAATAAAACTGAAAAACAATCCCGCAGAGATTTCATCGCCATCTCGGGCAGTGCTCTTGCCGGTTCACTTTTTTTACACCCAGTAGCCCAGGCGTTGTCAATCTTTGACAAGCCCGGCCAGAAAATGAAACTCGCTATGGTTGGCACCGGCGTGAGAGGTCTGGCCATGTGGGGCAGAGACGTAATCCGAGCCTACAAAGATCAGGTGGAATTTGTCGGTCTTTCGGATAAAAACGAGGGGCGAATGAAGTATGGCAAAACCTTTATGGGTGTCGATTGTCCGCTCTTTCTCAGTGCGGATCAAATGCTCAAGGAGACCAAGCCGGATGTGCTCATCGTGACTACGATGGACAGCACACACCATGAGTTTATTGTCAAGGGACTCCTGGCAGGCATGAATGTGATCTCCGAAAAGCCAATGACCACCGATGAGATCAAGATCAAAGCTATCCTCGATGCAGAGCGCAAGTCTGGCAAAAAACTGATCGTGACCTTCAACTACCGCTATTCTCCCCATCGTCAAAAACTCTATGAACTACTCCGTGCCGGAGAGATCGGAACCATCACTTCGGTGGATTTTCACTGGTATTTGGACACCTCCCATGGGGCAGATTACTTCCGTAGGTGGCATGGGCAAAGGGAATTTGGAGGTACGCTTCTCGTGCATAAGTCCACGCACCATTTTGACCTGCTCAACTGGTGGCTTGACTCCGATCCTGAGGAGGTTTTTGCCTACGGTTCGCTAGAGTTTTATGGCAAAAACGGTCCCTTCCGCTCCAAAACCTGCCGTGGCTGTCCTCATGCATCCAAGTGCGATTTTCACTGGGACATCACCAAAAACGAGCACCTAACCAAGCTCTATGTAGAAAACGAACAATACGACGGCTACCACCGGGATGGCTGCGTATTCCGGGAGGAGATCGACATTTATGACAAGATGGCCGTGCAGATCCGATACAAAAATAAGGTTCAGGTGAGTTATTCTCTGACCACTTACTCTCCATACGAAGGTTACCGAATTGCCTTTAATGGTACCCAAGGTCGTTTGGAAGCTTGGATCAAGGAAAGTCAGCCTTGGGACGAAAAGAATGAAGACGAACTCGTGTTGGTCAAAAACTTTGGAGAGCGGTCCATCATCACTGTGCCTCAGGGCGGTGGCGGACACGGTGGAGGTGATACCCGATTGAAGGACAAACTTTTCCTCGACCCTAGCAAACCCGATCCATGGAGACAGTCGGCCGGTAGCCGCGATGGGGCCATGTCCTGTCTGGTGGGTATCGCCGCCCGCAATTCCATCGAGCAAGGCAAGCCGATCAAGATTCAGGATTTGACGGATATTCCCTTGGCTGTGAGTGGAAGAGGAGCTTAAAAAGGCTGAAAGGTGAAGTCAGAAGTCTAAAAATAGGATCCCGCGGGGCAGTGGCTTCGCGGGATTTTTTTTGGTTCACCGCGGACCTGCTTGACGGCAGTCAGGGGCGCAGAGACCGCAAAGATGAGAATTACAAATCCCGCCCAGTCAAACACTTAATTGTACACTAAAATGGGGGCAATAATTCCACTCCCTGTCGGGATTTAATGGGTATACCTAGCGTTTTCTTCAGATAATGCTTGCTTAGCTCGTGGTTTAGATTGAGCTCGATTAGTTATTCGTATTGCTTTTTTGATGTATTTCCATGGCTTTAGGCAGCATCAACAGAAATGGCAAGGCCTTCTCATACTTCAATTCTTCATAGAACAAACCGATACGAGCAAGATTATTGTAGTAGTCATTCAGCTGGTTATAATAAAAAAGTTCGCTACTGATATACCACGCCTTTTGACCTAGATGGCTGCTCAAAAACCATTTTTCAAGTAAGCGGGCCGTTCTTCCGTTGCCATCATTAAACGGATGAATTTTCACAAAAACCAAGTGAATAAAAGAAGCATAGTAAAACACCTCCTCAGTCTTCAGTGGTTCAGCCAGCAGCGTTTCCACCTCTTTCCAAAACCGCTCAAACTCTGTCTTTACCAGGTATGACGACGCCGCTTCATATCGAATACTTTGGGTTTGCTGCTCCATGATAAGCATGTTACCCGTCCTTACTTTCCCTCTCAGATGCTCGGGAAGTAAATGCTTCGTGGCAATGCTGTGTGCTTGGTAAAAATTGGGAAGGTTCAAACGGTTGTCTCGGGCAAATTCATAGGCAGCATATAAGTCATTTGGCTTTTCGGTAAGGTTGGGCAGATATTCGATATCCAGTACCTTATGCTTTACATAGCTGTCCACTTCTAGCGTTTCTCCTTCAATCCGCGATGATGACATCACCGAAACAGCCGTGGCGAATTTAAAATTAGCGGCAGACCACTCCCTTTGCTTAAGGGTAGAAAAGGCTTCTGCCAAATCAACATCAAGCATGGATAAATAAGACGCGAACAAATCCTTCTTGAGTAGTTTTTTCATTAGTTCATCGATTAGAAAGGCCTGCTTGGATTGCGGTAAGTTGCAAAAACATTTTGCCATTCGCCAGTTTAATGTCTTCCCTCGTTGCCGAAATGTTAAAAGTGGGGTTAAGCTCAACCAGCCTGACTTCGAGGTTTGCAAACTCCGCTTAGGCAAGGATTTTATTTTCAAGCGGGAAATCACAAATTCCAACGAATGTAGGGCGGAATTACAAGTCCCACCCAGTCAAACGCTTATTTTACAATCAGTCGAGAGATTTTATTGACACGGTTATTGACAATTTATTGACAAAGAGGTCTTTTTTTCTCAGGTTTTTGTCAATAAAACTTCCTTACCTTTTCTTCTTTCCCATCTGATTTCCGCGCAGGGTGGATACTGCTACGAGTTTATATTCACCGCTTAGGCGCAACGAACGCGGAGAGGGAATTACAAATTCCAACCGATAGTAGGGACCCAGACAGAGGTGGACTGAAATTGTTTTTGGTCTCTTAATACTCTCGACACTGTAGAGAAAATTTGGTTGGTTGAAAATCTGAGGATGTGTTCGACCCACGATGGGGTCGTAAAAACCATGTACTATCTAACCGTATTTTCCACGGGTTTCGGTTCGGCATGCTCACCCATAACCCATGGTTATTGAAAAGTTTGACCTGCCTTTGCCGTTAGGCAGGCCTCTGTCGGGGTCATCTTGGGAGTAAGAGTTACTATACTTTTTTGGATCCTGTAAGGATCAAACCTGTCAATAGCCCCCACCAGTGCAACTGGGGGAAAAGGATGAATGATTGATAAAGATCAGGCAAGCCTGAAGGGGTTGAACATATAGTTATATTTTTTGAGTCTGTATCCAATCCCTTCCTTCTACCCCAATTCCACAAACTCCACATAGATCCCCAAGAGGATATGCCAAAAAAGGTAGTGTCCTAACCTTACTGAGAGGGAAGCCAAGAAACCTGAATTTTTGAAATAGATCGCCTGAAGCAAGTTCATCAAGAATCCTGTTCCCAAAGAATAGACAATCAAAAGAAAGCTCCCATCGGGAAGTTGCTCCAAGGGTTCTCGGAGGGAAGTGAGGATTGCGCCAATCCAGAATAGGGTGTTGAGGTGTTTTCCTTTTTGATACCAGGTCCCAATCGCAAGAAAGACAGTCAGCGGAATCAACCGATAGAATACCTCGATCTCCAGGGCACCGGATAAAAACAAAAACAAGGAATAGGGAAAAGGCTGCAAATAGGGAGGTAACTCGGTGTAAGGTTGAGGATGAAGCAACACTTTGATCACCAGAATATCCAATATCCCAAACACCATCCCAATCAAAGCTGGAATCAGGAACCGATTTTTATTGGAGATTCCGGTTTCAAAAAAGTTAGGAAGACCAAACTTGCTTTGCAACCACAAGAAAGGGAGACCTAGCAAAAGGATTAAAATGTTGTCTACCTGCCAGACTCTCAAAAAAGCATGATCTCCCGAGATAGCGTTACCATACAGGCTTCCGATCCATGCGATCAGTAGAAAGGAAAGGTAAATAAGTAGATTTTGGATGACCTGTCTGTCAGTTCGTAATCCTAGATTCATAGAAGTTTTTTTACATTCTATGAGATGCAAAGGTCAGGGGATGGGTTGCAAGGAGAGGGAAGAAAGTAAAAAAATTTGATGCTGTTTTGAGTTTAAATTCACCGCAGTGGCGCAACGAACGCGGAGAGGGGTGTACATAAACAGAGGTCAACGATAGAGATCGAGAGAAATTACAAATTCCTTCCAATCAAAGGCTTATTCTACACCCAGTCAGAGGATCGGAATTAAAGTGCCTTTAAATCAATCGCAAATTCATAAGAAATAAAGTCTCTATTTTTTTCATTTTCCAACCAAGCTGGCTCATAATGGCTTATTTCTACAATTTCCCTTGGAGACACATCTTTAAACCTTAGAACAACTTTTTCCAGGCAACTCAATTCGTTTGGATTGAATAAATCAGGATTAAACGGCCTGTCGCTTCGGCCCACCAACTTTTCTTTCCTGCTTCCATTTTCTTTAGGCTCGAAAATAATATCAATTGTATCTGTAATTGCTAAGTTTTCAAATATCGTCTCGTACATGTTTGGTACTGGTCCATAGGGAATAGCTTTATACTTTATCCCGCTAATAGAATTTCCAAAATATTTGAAGAAAGAGAAATCTGCATAAAACAGAAGCTTATTCATTTTGGTCTTGTAGGAAGGAATTTGATGAGAAAAATAAACAACCATTTCTTTGAATTTAGTCAACGAAGGTTTTCTAAATCCAGTCAATTCATTCATGGATTGCTCTTGAATTAGATAGTGTTCCAGATGATCAAACCCTTGTTTTTCCTCATTAATTAGGCGTTCAATTTTGTTTAACAAGTTTTCCTTTTGCCTGAACTCCTGAGTTTCCCAATCCTTCACTAACTGGTAAAAACTCTCTAAGTCTGATGCCAGCTTTAGTAATTTGGCATTAGATAAGTTTGGAATTTCACCTCGTTCATATAACCCATAGCTATTTTGTCCAAACCCAAGGATCTCACTCATTTTGATGGCTGAGACTCCATATTTTTCCCGGGTCTCTTTAATTTCTTCAGGAGTGGGGATACGATGCTTGGCTCTATATAGATTAAAAACCAGATCGAGATTCAGCTCGTCTAGAGCGGTGGTGGTAAATCGCTCGCCACTGTCCTCACAGAGATAAAATCGCTGTCTCACTTGAAATTCCTCCTTTCGAAAATTCAAGGTCTTAACCTCCGAATGGATTTTCATAGGTTTTCCTGTAATTGGGCTATTCATCTTAAGTGGTTTTAAATGGGTAGGTCATTTTGTATTCTGCGATATGAAAGGAAATGCAGATCACATTGGAATTTGGCGGACCCAAGCATATTTTAATATAGACTTCCCTGCCTTTGATCTCCTTGCCAAACACCCACATTTCTTTACTTCCATACCAGTCTTCCGGTAATGGTCCTTGGGAAAAATCCTCCACCTGTAGCCGGTCGATGTACTTTTCCCGATCGATAGCGCTTAGCTCTAGGTCAAGCAAGGTTTGCTTGTTTTTTGGTCGATCGATAAAAATCAGATCAAACGTCCTCTTTTTTTCCTGAACCTGTCTGAGGAAGTGATTCACTTCCTGTTGGCTCGTAGTTTGATTTTTCAAAAGTAGTATGATAAAGTTTTAAAAAGAATTAAAAATTAATAAAAATAAACTTTAAAGTTTTTTAACTCTTTACTACAATCGCTCCAAGGGTACGCGTTCCGGATAGGCACCCCCAAGCATGCTATTCCAGGAGATCAGTGGATTTTTGCCGCTTTTGAGGAGGCTGTAGTAATGCTCCATCTGTTTCTGCCAATAACCGCTTGCCGTATCCCCGTTTGCTGCTTCCCGGCGGAGCTCATAGACCCGCTCTTCTACCAACTCGCATAGTAGCGCAAGCTGAACGGTGGTGAGGGTTACGGTGTATTCAAATGTCATATCCGCAAAGTCAAAAGGAGTTGAAAGAAGTGAGGTGATCGGCGCTTTTCAGGAACTGAGCTTTGAGGTCAGCCAAGTCCTCCAATTCCTTGGAAGTGGACAGGCCCAGCTCGAAAAGTTCCTTTCTGACCGTTTCCATTTTTTTGTCGATCAGTCCAAGGAATACGATCATATCGGTATCGCCGAGGTGTAAGGTGGTGGTGGGATTCATTGGTGGAAAAGTTTAATAGGTGGATTATTTCCGCTTGATGACTTCGATACCTACTGCTTTGTATCGAGAGAACATGTCTCGGGGATCAGGCATCTTGTCTTTAAAGGTTTTATCAAGCAGTTGTTGTTCTTCATTAAGTATCGTCACGCTCTTGATGTTTTGAAGGACATAATCCAGCAATTGCTGTCCCTTCAATCCTTTAATTTCTGTGATTACGATTTTGAAAGGCTTGGCATGTTCCCGGTAGGTGGCTTTGAGAAACTGGCTTTGGGTGAGCTTATCTCGTAAGTCGAATGCCGCAGCACTCATGTAAGGAGCATCATGCTTTAAGGTACTGTGGCTGTACCGATTGTTTTTATTCAGGCAACCGTGCAGATGTCCTTCCAGATTATCCATGATATCCCGGATGGCTTTGCCATGGTGAATTAGATTCACCTCATATTCAGAGGAGACTAAGGCTTCCATTACCTGCAAGTAGTAGCGAGCTTCGGTACTTAGTGTGTGAAATTCCATGCAGATTGGATTTGACGTAGAGCTATTTTTTATCGAATTACATCCCGAACTGATGTAGGGATCGATTGGATAGGAAAGTGGAGTTTCAAACTCCGCTTAGACAAAGATTCTTCACCCAGACTGGGGGAATTAGAGTTTAAATCTTCAGTGATTATTTTATTTTGAAATTAAATATTCTTCTAAGAGATTTTTTCTTTTAAAGTTTCTAATAAAATAGCAGATGAAGAGATCAATAGAATAATTCCCATAATAAATTTCTTTGTTTGGCGTAGGATATTGAGTCCACCCTGAATCTGATTTTAAAACAAATTCATCTATTTTTTCGGTTTCGTTATTTGGAATTAATGAAGAACTAATTGAATTGTCTTTTTCGAAACTTTTAATGTTTGAAAAGTTAATAGCTTCTTTAATTAAATTTTCCAGATATTTACTTTTTACACTTAAAAATATTCCTTTCATAAGATAGAAGTAGTCATCTCTTCCAGGTCTACTCCAGTGGTGTTCAAAAATTTTATACTGTATTTTATTTACTAGAATGTGTGCTAAATATGATTCGTCCTCCCATAATAATGGTGTGTCAATTTTTTCTAATTTTAACTTATTTAAATAAGATTTATTGGAGGCAAATTGAAAGTAGTTGATTAAAATTTCAATTTTTTTTAATGTTAGGTGTTTAATATTTAGTTTAATTTCTTTTTCTGGGCTATCGGTAAAATTAAAATATAAAATATAATTCCCTGATTGTTTTTCAGCTGCCCCTTCAAAGACAAAATTTCGAAATTTTATAGGTAAGTATTTGTTTAATTTATTTGAATTTCCGCAGGGAGTAAAATGCTTAAGTGTATTGCCGTAATCAGAATCAAGAATTCCTTCAAGTATATAAATCTTATTTTCTTCTAAATTCCTTGTTTGTCTTTCAAGTATTTTCACGTACCCTTTTTCGAAAGAAATTTCATAATACCACCTTGAAAATCTTTCTGTATTGATAGATAAATTAATTTCTGATATATACTTATCCATTTTTAATTAATTCAAAACCTCATCAATAATCTGTCTTATTTTTTTGTTGTTCAGTTGGGTGCGGAACTCTACTTTATAGCCATCAATGGTCAATTGCTCGAAGAAGACTCTTGCGCAGTCAATTTTGGCTTGTTCGATGTCTCGAAGTGAACTCTTGTTTTCCACATCCTTTGTCTCAACAATTACATTCAGGATTTTCTCTCCATTGTCCTTTTTGATGACATACATAAAGTCAGGGCTGTAGGATTGTCCTGTGATGGTCGGGATTGCGATGCTGTTTCTTGGGATCTTTCCATAAACCACGATTTCCTGAATTCCATCTACTTGGATATTCTCTTTCTCAAGTGGTGAATCGTAAGCATATACATCATACAGGTATTTCATGGATGGAGTGCCATCAATGAATTTGGTGCCTATCAATCCTTGAGTGATTTCTGATTTTACAGTTCCATCCTCATAGGTTAATGCGGTTGCCTTGACTGGTAGATTTGCTTTGGAATAGCTGAATCTTCCGCTCAATGTTCTGATTTTCCATTCCTGAAAGTCCTTGACAAAGTTTGATACACTCTGTTCGTTGATTCGCTTGGGTTCAATTTTGTGGGATTTGGAATATTCCACCAAAACGCGATGCATGAACTCAATTGATAGATTAGTCTGCTTGTTGATTCGTTTCAGGAATTGGTGGTATGGAATGGGGCGTTCGATTTTGTATTGTACGTTGGTATTTTCTTTGATTGCTGCCTCATTTCCCTCGGTATCTAGTTCCACTCTTTTGGATGAAATATAAGTTTCTACAAAAATCCCTTTTTCAAAAAGGCTCAAAACCTCTTTAAACAGGAAGTCTTCATTTTCGACATGCTCATAATTCAGCATGTATTTGGCGTTGATTTCCTCCCAAAGTGTTTTTAATTCATCATAGACGGCCTTCCTGATTTTGATTTTCTTATTCTCAGACTTATTTCGATCTACTACCTTGCCTTGCTTCAGGCCTGCCGCAAAATCGGGATATTCTTCAAAGAATTTCTCGCTGTTTTCCAGCTTGATGTTTCTGTTTCTGTCAATGTATTTTTTAACCAAGAGCTCTGCAAACAAGTCATCTGTATCCAATCCCAGCTTGCGGGCAACTTGGTTGAGTGTTTCCTCTGTGATGGTAAATCCTTTAGGCAAGTCTGCGTTGATTTCATTTACTAATCGCTCTGCAAAATCTGCTTCAGTAAAATCAATGATGTAATTCAATTTGAATTCTTCATTGGAAATTCGATTTCCATGTTCATCTACCGGAAGTCTCAAGCCTCTGCCGACCTCCTGAATCTTACTCGATTCACTTCCGCTGCTTCTGAGTTTGGCTATGGTAAAGACATTGGGATTGTCCCAACCTTCTTTTAGCGTCCACTTTGAGAATAGAAATCTTCGGGTGTTGAACTGTCCTTTTTCATTTCGAATTGCCAAGAGCTTTTTCTTTTCGAAAAGAATTTCTTGAATTTCCTGCGCTATGGCATCGTCGGAACTGCTGTTGTCTTGGGAGAAATAGCCGGCATGAGTAGCATTCAAATCCGCTTTTGAAGCAATGAGGTATTCTTTGTATTCTTTTTCCTGCTCGCTCAATTCCGCCAAAATGGATTCTATCTTTTCTTTGAGCAGTCGCTCGAAGGCTTCTTTTAAATAAGGCTGTTTTTCCTGTCCCTCAGCTCCACGGTAAGAATAAATATCATCAATGAAGAAAAGAGCCAACGTTTTGATCCGATTGTTTCGATTGAAATTGAGTCGTTCGGTTTCAAAATGCCGCTCAATTGCCAGTCTAATCATACTTTCCTGATAAGAGGTCGAGTAGATATCTGTGCTGAATTCTTCTCCAGTGGATTTTTCTTGGCCGTTGGATAATTCTACCGAACTGTTTGTAATTCCTTCTATCGTAATTCCTTCCAAATCAGGGGCGATCATCCCCAAGCTGTCTCCTTTCTTCAGTTCAAATGATTTGGTGGGACCTTCTTTTTGAATCAGATTAAACTTTGCCGAGGTTTTACTCTTGACGCTCATAATTTTCACTTTGTCCGCTCGCTGACTGATGGGTTCAAAGTGTTCCTTGGCAATGCCTTTAATCAGATTTTGATTAAAGGCCTGAAAGGAAGTGAGGTTATAGAGCAAATTCACGTAGTCCTTTTTCCGAACTTTATTCTTCCCTTTTCCGATTTCGATCTCAGGGAAGGTGGCTCCCAATCGGATCAAAAGCTGTGGGCAGATGTTTTTCTCAATGAATTCAAATGACTTTTGGCCTCGGCTAAACCGGTGTGGCTCGTCAATAATGACCACAGGTTTGGTGGCTTTAAGTCCTTCTATCGGTTTGTAAAAACCTTCCACTCCATAATCATAGGAATCTGTCAGGAGCTTTGAGTTTCCTCCCAACAAGCTCATATTGGTCAAAAGGACAAATATTTTATTGGTGTTTTGGCTGCTACCTTGAATGAATTCTCGGACGACACTCGGGAAATAGTTTTTTCCTTTTTTCTTTTTGGTAGCCTCCAAGACCAATACATCCAATTCGGTTCCGTAGCCGCATTGATCTTTGAAGTGGCGCTTGGTGTAGCCGTCTTGAAGAAATTGCTTAGCGCCTGCCTTGATTGCTAATGTGGGTACCGCGATGATAAACTTATTGAAGCCAAACCGCTTGTGCAGTTCAAACATGGCCGCGGTGTACACATAGGTTTTTCCGGTACCTGTTTCCATCTTCACATCGAGATTCAGGTAGTTTCCGATCTCATTTTGGGCGATGTATTCGGATGGAATTTTATTTTCTTTTTGGACTTGGGTGATGCCACCGAGCAGACTGGGCCGATCCAAAACCAAGGAAGGATTTTGATAGTAAAGCGTATTCTTTTTGATGAGATCCGGATGAATCACATCGGCAATTGCGGTATAGCCCTTAACCTGATGAGGAAGATCGTTTTTTAGAATCAGTTCCATCGCTCCTTAGTATCGTACTGAAAAATTGATCTTCAAATTCTTCTCACCGTCATTGAGGATTTTGAGGTTTTTCTCCATCATCTCATTGATGCTCCAATCGGGGAAGGAATATCCAAAAAGCACCAAGTTCTCAGGATTAAATTTGCCCTCCGCATCGTACTTGGTCAGAAGGGCCTTCATCGAATCCAGATTAAATCCTGAATCGATCAGGTAAAGGTGCTTTTGAATGTAATAAGCTTCATAGCCAGCCAAATCGATGACATCTGGTTTTACGGTCAATCCATATCCATCCGCATTCAGCCAAGTGATCAAAATGGTAGGCTTACCAAAATCCTTCAGAATACTGGAATCCGTGATAAGGGCATGGGGGTCAAAGGACTCCAATTTATCCAGAGTTTGAGGATTGGGTTCTTCGAGGATGTAATGCTTAAATCCCAGATCCAATTCTTTTCCGGGGTGTTCTGTCTTGATTTTGGCAGCAGCTCTCTTGATACGTTCGTACCCGATAAAATCTAAGGTGGTAGGATGTCCTTGGTTTTCTAAAAATTCAATCGCTGCTTTTTGTGAAGGATTATCATGGGATAGTTTCTCTGGCAATTGAATTGAAATAAATTTTCTTTTCCCATTATCTTTTGAGTTTAGTTCCATTACCGCTTGGGCGGTAGAGCCTGAACCAGAGAAAAAATCTAAAGTCAAGAAATTTTTTTCTGGTATTAAACTTATTAAGTATTCAAGCAAATTGACATTTTTAGGATTACTAAAGACTCCATCTTTTTCTAGTATTTCTGAAAGCTCAATCGTTCCTTCATTTGTTGAGAACTCGATAATGCTTCTTGAATTCTTTACATCTTCAAAAACTGTGTAATATTTGCCTTCATCTTCAAATACCTTTTCAGAGGGAATAAATGTTCTTTTTCTTACTGAATATCCCTTTTTAGTTTCTTTAATGAAGATTTCAGTTTTGTTATTGTTAAAATTTGGCAATTCCCAAGTCCATGCACCTAATTTACCTCTCACTTTTGGAGGTCTAATTTTGACATATCCATCTGCTATTAGATTCTTTTCATCTTGATAGACATCTTCTTCAATATTAGAAGTTAGAGCTAGATCAAGGTCATAATCTTGAACACCAATAAAATCCTTTGTATTGGGATTGTAGTAAACAGTGTATCCCAGATTTTTTCGACTATTCAGAGTACCTCCATCTCCTCTTGTTGTTATTGGATCATTGATTACAAAGAATTTCCCTTCAGATTCAAAAACCTCTTTTGTTTTACTTATTCTTTGTTCAATTGAGGGTTTTACTTCTTTTGAACTTGAAAAAATTGTTTTCTTTCTATAACAAGTCAAATATTCGTGATTCTTCTGAATATTAATTGAGTCATTTTTTGAATTCAACTTGTTATGAATGATTTGACCAAGAAAATTCTCCTCCCCGAAAACCTCATCGCAAAGCAATTTCAAATTCGCTTGCTCATTGTCATCAATGGAAATAAAAATCACTCCTTTTTCATCCATTAAGTCCCTGGCTAAAACCAATCTGGAATACATAAACATCAACCAAGCGGAATGTGAGGCAGAACCTCTTTTGGTGAGGTCAAGAATCCGATCTGCTTCCTCTTCGGATACGCTGAGCTTTTCGACGAGTGATTCTTTGGAGTAGTTGAAGTTGTCCTGATAGACAAAGCCATCCGATCCGGTATTGTAAGGAGGATCGATGTAGATGCATTTGATTGCCCCACTGTAGGACTTGAGTAAGTGCTTGAGTCCGTCGAGATTGTCTCCACTGATGTAGATGTTTTCGCTGTTTTCGTTTTCAGGTAGTGAGTTGTGCGCTTCGTTCGGCTTGATGACCGTAGTCGTGTCGGTGCTTGCCAGAAGTTTGGCGTAGCTTTTTCCCAAAAATTTCAATTCATAACCTTCTTGAATGACCTGAGTTTGCCCTGCTATTTCTGATTTGAACCGCTCGATATCAAAGGAACCATTTGCCTTGAAGCAGGAGGGGAAGTTTTCCTTTAGTACTGCTAGTTGTTTGCTGTTTGGGCTAACCTGCTCGTTATTTTGAAGTATATCTTTGATCATGGGTAGATAACCGGGTTATTCTTAGAAATGAAATTGGGATTTGAGCTCACTGTCTTGCCTATTTTTCATTGAAAAAAGGAACTCAAATGGATTCTTAAAGATATGGGATTAGCGCAAAAGGTAAATCTGTTTTGCATTGAAATCCGCATTCTCGAATAAAATTATCAGTCAGTTTCTTTAGCTAGAAAAGCGAGTGAATCGGGGCCTAATCATGCAAAATTGAGATTGACTCACTCCCCCACCACCTTCACTACTCCCGAAGCCCACTGACTCAGGGATGGATCTCCTGATGGGATGCCGGTATTCCAGAGGTAGAGGGATTGGAGGTTGTTGAGGGGGGCAAGTTGGGAGAGGCCTTGGGCGGTGATTTGGGTGCCGTTGAGGTTGAGGACTTCCAGTTTGGTGAGGGATTGCAGGGAAGTTAGGCCTTGATTGGTGAAGGGATTATTCTCGATACGCAGGCGACGCAGGTTGGTAAACTCAGCCACTCGAGTTAAGTCGGAGTCCTGTAGACCTGTTTGGGCAAGACTCAGCCAGTGGATTTGGTCCTTGATCGGTGCCAAGGCTTTCAAAAATTCACTCGCATTTCCTTGGGCCACTTCCTCAGGAAGCACTACGTCCAAGGCGCCAGTCTCTTGGGAAAGCACCCGCACTCGGAACCCCATTCTTTTCAAATTTCCAATTTGTGCGGTATCTATTGAAGTGGTAGTCGAGGTGCTTGCTTGGCGGATAGACAGTCGGGGTTCGGCCCAGGCGATCAGTTCGGGAGCGCTTTGGGTAAGCAGCAGATTGGGATCCGCATTGCCTTGTTCGATCCACCAGGAGATCCATTCCACTTCCTCGGGGCTGAGCGGTTCTTTACCTTCGGCAGGCATAAACTCTTTGTGGCTTTCCGGCAGGGTGACCCGGCGGATGAGTTCGCTTTTCGCTGCATCTCCGGCTAGGATGACAGGACCGTTTTCTCCTCCTTTCGTCAGTGATTCATAGCTATCGAGTAGAAGCTCACCTTTGGCTTTTCCCGGACGGTGGCAACTGCTGCACTTGTTTTTTAGGATGGGCTGCACCACATCCGTGTAGAGGATGGCTTCCTCGAGGGAGTTCAGAATTCGGGCTTCGGATTCCTTTTTTTCTCCAAAAGGTGCATAAGCCGTCAGGTAATCTTCACCATGAGTGAGACTGCCTCCATAATGACCTGTGACAGAAAGTACCACGAGCAGGAGTCCATAGACGGGGTACTGAACTGCCGTCGAAAAGGCACGGTTGGCCCTGCTTATTCTCCAAGCCAGTCCGGCTAGCAGTACCGTTGCCCAACCACCGATTTGGTGAATATCCAGCAGGTTGCCTTCGTAGCCTCCCGATTGGGAGAGCAAATAGCCCAAGGTGGCGGCTATCGCTGCGCTTCCCGTACCCAAAAGCAGGGAAAAGGAAACGGCCTCCCGAAAGGAATCGCTTTTCCGCCAATCCCCATAGACCTTCAGTAGGATGGCAAGCACCAAAAAACCAATCGGCAGGTGCACCCACAGGGGATGAAAGCGCCCGATAAACGTGATCCAATCTGCCATCGCCTCAGGTCAAAATCTTGTTTACCACATGGCCTTCCACATCAGTCAGCCTAAACCTGCGTCCCTGATGCTTGAAGGTAAGGCGCTCGTGATCGATGCCAAACAGATGCAGGATGGTAGCCTGCAAGTCGTGGACAGACACCGGGTCTTTGACCACATTGTAGCCAAAATCGTCCGTCTCCCCATAGACCATTCCGGGCTTGACTCCGGCACCGCACATCCACTTGGTGAAGGATCGGGGATGATGGTCGCGCCCATAATTATCCGCCGTGAGCGTGCCCTGACTGTACACTGTCCTTCCAAATTCTCCTCCCCAGACCACAAGTGTATCTTCCAATAAGCCGCGCTGCTTGAGGTCTTTGATCAAGGCCGCGGTGGCCTGATCTGTTTTTTGGCACTGGTTGCGGATGCCACCGGGCAAGTTGCCGTGCTGATCCCAGCCCTGATGGTAGAGTTGCACAAACTTGACGTCTTTCTCGATGAGTTTTCGGGCGAGGAGGCAGTTGGCGGCATAGGTGCCCGGGTCACGGCTTTCCTCCCCGTAGAGTTCGTAGACCCAGTCGGGTTCGGAGCTCATGTCGGTCACCTCGGGCACGGAAGTTTGCATACGGAAAGCCATCTCGTACTGTGCGATGCGGGCAGTGATTTCCGGATCTCCGTAGGTGTCGTGTTGCACCTCGTTGAGTGACTTGAGGTAGTCGAGCATTTCCCGACGGTCTTTTCCGTCATAGTTTTCGGGATTACCGAGGTAGAGGACGGGGTCTTTTCCGGAGCGGAATTGGATACCTTGGTATTGGGAAGGGAGAAAGCCATTGCCCCAAAGTCGTGCGTAAAGCGGCTGATCTTGCACGGCATTTTTGGAAACCAAAACGATGAAGGCCGGGAGGTTTTGATTGTCCGAACCCAGTCCATAGCTCAGCCAGGCGCCCATGGAGGGCCGGCCGGGGAGTTGGTGTCCTGTTTGGAAAAAAGTAATCGCAGGATCATGGTTGATCTGTGCGGTTTGCATGCTTTTGATGAAACAGAGTTCATCCACGATTTCAGCGGTTTTGGGCATGAGTTCGGAGACCCAAGCGCGGCTTTGTCCGTATTGCTGGAATTTGAAAGCGGAGGCGGCCATGGGAAAGGAACTCTGATCGGCGCTCATGCCGGTGAGTCGCTGTCCATCCCGTACCGAGTCAGGGAGCTCTTGCCCGTGAAGATCGACGAGTTTGGGCTTGTAGTCATACAGATCCAATTGGGAAGGTCCACCGCTTTGGAAGAGGTAGATGATCCGCTTGGCTTTGGGCATGAAATGAGGTAATCCCAAATTGGCAGGAAGGGATTCCAAAGAAGGTGGTGCGGCAGGTGAGCTTCCGGCGAAGATCTTTTCCATGCCCATAAGCGAACCCAAAGCCAAAGAACCGATACCCAAGGAAGTTCGGGTCAGGAATCTCCTTCGGTCCATTTTTTTCTCAATTTCCTGCAGGTCCGCATTGGTCGAGCGAAGTGGGGCGTCGTGGTGGTGATGGCTCATGTTAGCGTTTGGTTAGAAAAGCGTCCGAATTGAGAATGGCACTGGCCGTGACGGCATTGGCGGCTACCAAACCGGGGTCGAGGGTAGGGGAAATCCGGTATTCACCCGTCGTCAGCCAACCCTTAAGTTTGGCAGGATCGGTTTTGAATTTTTGATGCTCCTTTTCTCTCAAGTCCAGCAGGAGTTGGAGTTCTTTTTCGAGGGGTTTTCTCCCGGTGAGTTTTCGGAAGGCCGTGACGACTCCCTGACGAGGATCGGAAGAACGAGACATCTGCTCTCCGAGTACTTTGGAGGCTTCCACAAAGGTAGGATCATTGAGCAAAGCCAAAGCCTGTAATGGCGTGTTGGTTTCCTGTCGCTTGCTCACCGATACACTGTGGTCCGGCGCATCAAAGATTGCCATCGTAGGGTGGTGCACCGATCGCTTCCATACAGTGTAGAGGCTTCGGCGGTAGAGATTTTTGCCTGTGTCTTGGGGGTAGTGGGCTCCGTTGACTTTCCAAAGTCCCTCGGGCTGATAGGGGAAGACACTTTTTCCTCCCACTTCCCGATTCAGCAATCCCGAAGCGGCCAGCGCCTGATCTCGGATCAATTCGGCGGGTAATCTGACTGAGGGACCACGAGCTAGGAGGATGTTATCCGAGTCTTTATCCTCGAGTTCGGGGCGTTTTTTGGAAGCTTGCCGATAGGTAGCCGAGGTGACGATCAGGCGCTGCATGGCTTTGACATCCCATCCCAAGTCCTGAAATTCTACCGCTAGCCAGTCCAACAGTTCAGGATGTGAGGGTAGCTGACCCTGATTGCCAAAATCCTCCGAGGTGGCCACCAGTCCTTTTCCAAAATAGCTTTGCCAGAAGCGGTTGACCGTGACGCGAGCGGTCAGTGGGTGCTTTTTGTCAATCAGCCATTCAGCCAATCCGAGGCGGTTTTTGGGCAGGTTGTACGGCATGGGAAGTACGCTTTCCGGCGTATTGGGAAATACTTCCTCTCCATGCTGACTGTATTCTCCCCGAGTGAGGATATAGGTGGGTCTGGGTTGCGCCCGATCTTTCATGATCATTAGTTCAGGGATCACTTCCACAGAGTCGGAATAGGCTTTTCGCTTGGCGATCACTGCGTTCATCGTCTCTTGATAGGCCTTGGAGTGAGCATTTAAGTAGAGTTTTTTTAGCGAAGCCTTTTGCTCTGCGGTCAGTTGCTCGGGACTTTGGGAAAGGAGGACTTTGTATTCGCTAGGGTTGAAAATCTGTAAAATCTCCAAAGGAGAAAGTTCCTGATTGTAGACGCTGACCTCATCCACTACGGCTTCCTTGAGGCCTTTTCCCCGCCACACTGCACCTACTTGAAGTCCGGGTTGCCCGCCTTTGAAGAGGATGTCTTTGTAGAGATTATCGTGGGTGGTGACAGTGGATAGTTCTTTTCCATTGAGGAAAATTTTGAGTCCTTTGGCCTTGGACGAACCGTCATACGTCAAGGTCAAGTTGATCCACTGATCCCGAGGAATGTCCTGTTCGGTGAGTTTGGTGATGGCATTATAGGGCGCGGTGTGGGCCATGAGGAGCTCTAGGCGGTTGTTTTTCAAGCTGAGGTGATAGCCCCGCCAGTTGTAAAGTACTGCTCCGGAACCTTTGTGGAAGATGACGCCATCTGTGAGGTTTTTGGGAACAGAAATCCAGGTACTGACCGAGAAGGGTTCACTTCTGGAGAATATCCCCACCTCGCCCAGGTTGAGCCAGGCGTCTCCGTTGAGTCGGATGCCTTTTCCCCTTCGGCCTTCCACATAGCTTGGGGATTGATTTTTGACCTCGCTGCTTTCCATGCTGCCTTTTTGGGTGGGTTTGAGGGCGTTTTGGATGGAGCTTTGGTCAAAATGAAAAAATGCCACCCGGCTTGCAGGAAATTCTAGATTCGCGTCTTTTTGATACCCTTTTCCTGTAATCCAAGCCTGAAAAGCTGCCTCTTCGGTCTTGGCTGTTTGTGCCAGTTGGGCTTCCTGTTTTTCTTTTTCCCCTAACAGGAAAGAAAGGAGTTGATCCTTTTTCTCATCCGTGAGTAGCATGGTTGGGGCAGGCGTGGCATCGTCCCAAGAGATCTGTCCAGCTTCGTCGACTTGGTTGAAAAAGCTGCTGAGTTCAAAGAAGTTTTTCTGGGAAATCGGGTCGTATTTGTGGTCGTGGCAACGTGCGCAGCCGAGCGTGAGGGCCATAAAGGCCTGTCCCATGGTGCTCGTGCGATCCACCACATACTCCACCCGAAACTCCTCCTCGACGATGCCTCCCTCCATGTTTTGAGGATGGATGCGGTTGAAAGCCGTGGCGATCAGTTGGTCTTTGGAGGGATTGGGAAGTAAGTCTCCTGCAAGCTGATCTCGGATAAACTGGTCGTAGGGATGGTTCTTGTTGAATGCCCGAATCACCCAATCCCGGTAAGGAGAAGCGTCGCGGAAGCGATCCACCGTGTAGCCATGCGTATCGGCATAGCGGGCCACATCCATCCAATGGAGGGCCATTTTTTCTCCATAGTGCACCGAGTTGAGCAGTCTATCCACTTGTTTTTCATAGGCATTTGGTGACTGGTCGGCCAGAAAAGCATCCATTTCTGCTTCACTCGGAGGCAATCCGATGAGGTCGAGGCTTAGTCTTCGGAGCAGCGTTTCTTTGTCAGCTTCCGGTGAGGGAGAGATGCCTTCCGATTCCAGTTTGCTCAGCACAAACTGGTCGATTGGGTTTTTGGGCCAGGTTTTGTCTTTGACTTTTGGTAGCTCGGGTTTTTCGGGTGTGATAAAGGCCCAGTGCTTTTTGTACTCGGCGCCGTCTTCGATCCATTTGATCAAAATGGCTTTTTCTCTTGGGCTGAGGGTAAGGTTAGATTCTTTGGAGGGCATTTGGTATTCCGGATCCTCAGAAATAATCCGGTGAAAAAGCTCGCTGTTTCGTAAGCTTCCGGGTTTGATGGCTACTTTTCCGGGGGAATCTTTAAGCGAGGCAAAGGCAAACTCAGCCGTGTGAAGGCTCAATCCTGCCTTTTGCGCAGCAAGATCAGGGCCGTGACAAGCGAAGCATTTGTCTGATAGGATGGGTTTGACGTGGATATTGAAATCCAAGGCTTCGGGGAGTTCTTCGTAAGCTGCTTGAACATCCTCGGGTAGCTCGGGACTGCATGCGGCAAGAGAAAAAAGCAGGAAAAGGACAGGTAGAAATCTCAGATTCATCGGAAATACAAACACCTTAAAAACTAAGGAAAAATCAGGTATTTACCTGCATGGGGTGTGGGGCTTGGTTAGGAAAATGTTTCTAAAAGGATCCATTTTTATGGGATTCATACCACTATTGGTGTTCGTACCTCAGCAAAAAAAAGACGGTCAGATTTTTTCTGACCGTCTTAGAAAATTGGCTACTGTTGGTTTTGCTTTTGGGCTTTTACCATGTTTTTGACATCCTGTCGGAGTTTTTCAGCATCGTAAATTATCCCGTCTTTCATGGTGTATTTGACTCCGCCGACGCGCTCGAGTTGATTGGTTTCATCATTCAATTTAAGGAATCCAGTTCCATAGAGGACTTTTAGGTTTTCGATTGGGTTTTCATCCACAATTACTAGATCTGCCAGCATTCCTGGACGGATTACGCCGTATTCAATGGGTTTTCCTTTCGGTCCAAAGATCGCTTCCGCAGCATGCATGGTGGCCCCGCGTATCACTTCCAAGGGATGGAAACCAGCCTCTTGGAGTAATTCCATCTCCTCGATGTAGCCAAATCCCCAAAGGTTGTAGATGAAGGAAGCATCATCGCTAACAGTGACTCGTCCGCCTGCATTTTTATAGTCGTTGAGGAATGACATCCAGACTTTGTAGAAGTTTCTCCAAGCCGTCTCATCCCAAGTGGTCCAATTGTAGAAATAAGAACCGTGATTTTCCCGATTCGGTGTGTAAAAATCCCAAAGGGTGGGCAGGGTATATTCTTGATGCCATTCGGCATTGCGCTCTCTCATGAGGTCTCTTCCAGCCAGATAGGCGGTCATCGTGGGGTCCAGAATCAGTTTATGCTTCAAAAATTCATCGATCAGGTCTTGCCATGGCTTACTTCCACGAGGGTGAATTTTATTCCATTGATATGCCACCTGACTGAAGCGATGCTGCTCGTCATTGTAGTTGAATTCTGCAGGCCAATGCTGAATATCTTCATCCTTGTAAAGTGATTCAAAAAGTCCGTAGTAATGGGTCAATACATCCAATCCCATTCTTGCTGCGTCTCTGGCATTGGTTTGGGCAACCATAGGCTGGGCAATATGGGCTACTGTTCCCATCTTATTGGCATGGGCTGCATCGATGGCAGCTTGTAGCACATCCGGCGGATGATTGAAAAATTTGATTCCTTCCACTCCTTGGGCAGCTGCCCACTGCACCCATTCTCTTGCTTTTTCGGGGGTGTGAACAGGACCTCCTTTCCAGTTTTCCCCGGAACCCATGGTGTGAAAGGCGATGATTCGAGGTGCAACGATCTGATTGGCAGCACTTCGTTTTTTCTCACTTTGAGTCCAAGCGACATTTTCGGCAGGTACTCCTCGGATAGTTGTGATACCATGTGACAGCCATAGCTTGTAAGGATATTCTGCGTTGGGAGACTTTTTGGCTTCCCCCACATGTGCATGAAGATTGATCAATCCGGGCATGACATAGGCCCCGTGCGCATCGATTTCTTTGGTGGCACCTTGAGGGCGATCTGAATCTTTGATAGCCACTTTGGGAACTCCAACTTGACGGATTTCCACAATTTTATTCCCTTCGATGACGATGTCTGCGGGCCCAGCAGGCGGCGCACCTGTTCCGTCGATCACGATGGCGCCACGGATGATGAGGCGTTCAAAAGGTCCTTCGCCCTCGTCTGCACGGCGATCAGGAGCCGGATTCAGTTTGACTTGAGAAAAGGAGGGAGGGATGGCCAACAGCAAGGCCAGGCAAAGGGTAAGGCTGTACTTCATAAGGTTGGGGCTAAGTGTCTTATAATAAAGCGAAAAATTCCTTCCTTATCAAATCATTGAAAGACAGATGGAAAGGTGAATTGCCCCACATGAAGTTTTATTCATTCAAGGATACAGAACTTTGCCTCTCCCGATTCACTTTCAGCTGGAGGACATCCGGGCGGGAATAGTGACCAACCGAGTCAAAGTTTTGTCGCTCTTCCAGTACACGGTTGAAGTCCAACTTTTGGATCAGCAGTCCTTCCGAATGAGCTACAGGTTCTAAGATCCACTTTCCGTCCGGCCCGGCGACGCAGCTGCCACCATCGGCGAGGACTTCAGGGCAATTTTCCAATATCACATCCAAATGAGGAGTGTTTGCTGGAAAGTCACTTTTTCGCATCAGACTGGAGACCGAAATTACATAGGATCGGGATTCCTGCGCGACCATTCGGGTGATGTTTTCGGTATTTCGTACAGCTCCCGGCCATACTGCAATGTGGAGATTTTCGCCTTGTCCATAGAGGGCAGTTCGGGCAAGTGGCATCCAGTTTTCCCAGCAGTTGAGTCCGCCTAGGGTAAAGGCTTTGAGCGGATGAACCTGTAGCCCATGTCCATCACCGGGGGACCAAGTGAGGCGCTCATCATAAGTAGGTTGCAGCTTACGATGAATGGACCGGATTTCTCCCTGAGGATCGATATAAACCAGTGAACAGTATAGGCTATGACCGCCTCGGTCTGAAGGTCGCTCGATGATCCCGAGATAGATCGCCAGTCGGTGTTTTCTTGCCAAGTCCTGGACTTCTTTCAGATCTCCTTTTTCGATCTGCACCGCTTGTCGGGCATAGTGTGCGTGGATTTCTTTTTGTATTCTATCGTCCCAGGCAGATGCGTGCGTGATAGACAGCCACCAAGGGTAGCCAGGAAGAAGGCCTTCGCCAAACACGATGAGCTCGCTACCGGCATGAGCAGCCTCGAGGATATAGGCTTTAATTTTTTCCAAAGTCGCCGCTTTGTCCAGCCAAACTGGGGAAATCTGTGCTAGGGCAACTTTGAGTATGGAATCGGACATTTTGCAAATAATTGAAGGCTTAAAATAAGATAATTCTTGGGTATGGATAGAAATTAGGAGTCAGATAAGCTGGCTGTTATTAATTCTGTCGTATGGCCAAGTTGCTAATACATGAAATGTTTTTATGTATACAAGTTTACTTTTTTATCTGTCCACTTACTTTTGTTTGGCGTAGACCATATGAAAGTATTATTCTTTGTCAGGGATTTCAAAGCACCCAGTGTAACCTTCATCCGAAAGCAGGTGCAGCTTGTTAGTGAAATTCATGAGGTACTTACGGTAACTGTTAGCCTTCAAGATCGGTATAAAGTCGATGGCATAACCTGTGTAGGGATACCTTTTCAGGATAGCTTTTGGACCAACAGACCCATGAGAAGATTGGCTAAATGGGATTTGTACTATGGCTTTTTTAATCCGGTATTCGGAAAAAGACTCAGGCAGATAGTTAGAGATTTTGGACCTGACATCATTCACTGCCAATTTGGTCCTGATGGTATCCTTTTTTTGGATCATTTTCCAAATAGAACCGGCATTCCGATATTTATACAATTCAGGGGGTACGATGCATCCTACATGTATACTAAAAATGCCTATTTAAATCGCTTGAGTTTGTTTTTTAAAAAGCCGTGGATTCATCCTATTTATGTGTCTAACCATCAATATGAGAGGACTGTCCTTTTGGGATTACGACCCAACAAAAGAAGAGTGCTTTATTCATGCACAGATACTGGTTTTTTCAACTTCCAACCCAAGCCAATCGATCCAAAAAAATCAACCTTCAAATTTTTGCAGGTAGGCAGGATGGTGGAGGTAAAAGGTCATGAATTCACACTTTTGGCATTTCACCGATTACAAACCTACTTGAGTGAGGTTGATAAAAGTGCAAAATTGGTTTTTGTAGGTGGGGGTGAGCTTGAGACGCCAATTCGTCAAAAATGCAAAGAATTAGGCCTTTGCGATCAAGTTGAATTTATAGGGAATGCCAGTCAAGGAGAAATAGTGAGATTTTTGAAAGAAACTGATTTTTTTCTTCATCCAAGCGTAACTACTTCTGATGGTCGGATTGAAGGCTTGCCTAATGCCATTATGGAAGCCTTAGCAGTGGGAGTTCCTGTTATTGCCACGAAACATTCAGGGATGGATGAATTGCTTTGTTCCGATGGTGCATTGTTTTTGGTGGAAGAGCGAAATGTGGAAGAATTTGCTGACACCATGATCCAATTAATCGGAGGAAAGCTATCCTATGACTTGATGAAAAGTAGAACAATGATTGAGGAAAAATTCAGTGCCAAACAGCATATTTCAATGCTTTTGGACTTTTATGAGCAGGAGATTATAGGGAATTAATGGAGATAAAACTTTTCGGCTTTCAGTTAGCACAAAAAAAGCGGTCTCTGTGAAACCGCTCTTTTTCAAACTAACTAAACCAACTTTAATATTTTTTAAACACTGACAACATCTTCTTCCACATCAACCAGTGCTACGGCTCCGTGAATGGCTGTCTCGTCGAGTTCGGAGATTAATATTTTCAACTGGCTCAACACCGTAGGATAGGCGAAGGTATTCAGTGTTTGATACATGGATTTTTTGAATAGGGGAAATGTCTTTCGGATTGATCCTCCTAGGACAATAGCTTCCGGTGCCAAAGAGTAAAGGATCACTTTCAGCAATTCACCTAAGTGATGGCCAAATTCCTCAAAGGCGCGAATCGCCACCGGATCTCCCTGCAGGGCTTGCTTGGCGAGTGCTTTGGGTCTGCTGTTGTAGAAGTTTTCAAAAAACTTTCCGCTACAGTAATACTCAAAATTTTGGTCTAAATATGGGGCACTGCACCATTCTCCTGCAGCGGAATTCACTCCTGAATACAATTGGCCATTGATTACAATTCCTCCGCCAGTACCGGTTCCAAGTGTAATCCCTACCAGATTTTTAAATGGTCGACCTACTCCATACTTGTGTACACCGATAGCAAAGCAATTGGCGTCGTTATTGACGAAGACAGGCTTACCGAATCGGGTTGAAAGGAATTTTTTTAGTTCAACGTGCTGGAAAGACGGAATATTAGCTAGACCCAATACAACTCCTTCACGTGTATCTACCAAGCCTGGAATGCCTATGCCGATTCCCACATAGTCGTAATGGGAATAACTTTCTATAAAAGAGGCTATGGTTTCAAGGATAAACTCCTGACTTTCCAATGCAGGAGTTGGGATACTGCGAATGTCTTCCAGATGTCCTTTGATCAGAACTCCTCCTTTGATGCCGGTACCTCCGATATCCAATCCCAAAATGGCTCTTTCCATTCGCTAAGGTTTATTGTTAGGTTGATCAATTTATTAAACTAAAGAAAGCAGTTAGGAGGCTCTAACCGCTTTCCGGGTGATTTAGGAAGCTTTTCTCAATTAAAGCATGCCTTCAATTGATTTTTCAAGCTCTCTGGCTGTGGCTAAAAACTCATCCACATTCATATCACGGAAGAAGATCAAGCCGTGACTTGCCCTTACTTTGGCGCGCTCGTGAAGGTAAAAGTAGTTTTTGCCCAACAAAAGTTGAATATCGTTGAGTTGTCCTACCCATGTCCGCTTGGCTACGGTGCTAAATTTACCATTGTGAGCATAACTTGGGAAAGAAGCATTTACCTGGCTCAGGTAGCAGTTGGCAAAAGAATCTTCCATCACGGACATGTCGCCCAAGGATACAGGTACAATCACATTGGCCTCATGCGGTTCAAACTTGAACCATACGTTGCGATAACCAATGATTCTTAGCTTACTTGTATCGTGTTCTTCTCCCCATTTTTTCACTGCTGCAGCCGTAGCTTGTAGTACTTTGTAGTGAGTGTCAGGTCCAGAACCTTCAGGATCGAGCGTTAAGCTGATTTTGGTAGGTTTTACCTTGCGGAACATGTCGACAATTGGCTCCACATCTCTCGTTTTGTCAGGCTGCTCTGTGAAAATATCTCCAGTATAGAACCCTAATCGTAAATGGTGTACATTTTTCACTTGTACGCCAAAGTGTGCCCAAACCAACTCTTCCTCAAACTCACGGATCATACCCTTCAACTTCTGGATTTTGGAAGGGTTTTTCTCTCCGTCGTAGGAATTTCTCAAGATACTGATCACGTCATTGATAGTCTCTCGGAGTTGGGTTTTGTTTTTGATTTCCCAAATGATTACCAAAGCCCTTACTACTCGATGGCAGAGGCCCCTTTTACGGGCGTCGGCATTTTCGGAAGCCACGTTGGTGAGGTAATGGTACACATCCTTGTCTGTCTTGAGACTGTATCCCACTTGGAAGAAATCATCAAAGTTCACCATCTGGATTTTGCCTTCATCCAACAATTTCTTGGTGTGAAGGAGCGTGTCAATCACAAACGTGTTGGTCACAGCAGTAAACCCTGAGGTTAGTACAGAGAAGTGAGCCTCGTTACTTGGATCGTGTAGCTGATTGGTGATATGGGGCAAAATACCCAAGGAAATATCATCATGGTGAGGACCGGTGTGCAGTAGAACTTCATTTTTCTCCTGCTCCAATCCTTTCGACAATTTGGCTTCAATACTCTTCATGACCTGATTGACCGTGTCTTCAGAGAGACCAGGGATCAGTTTACAGTATTTGTCTGCTTTAAGGTCTTCGATTTTTAATCTATGACCGTACTTGTTAAGCTTTTTGCAAAGTTCAATAACCGAGCGCTCCGTCTTTTCAAATGTCCATTCTCCTTGCTGATAGTAGGCATCCATGGAGTCGGTGAGCTTCACTGCTGCGCCTTTGGTCAGGTAGAATCTTCCGTTTTTCAGTTTCTGAAGGACTGTCGCAGGGTAGACGTTGTTCATCGGAGTTTCCAGAGAATCCTTCACTATGCCTGCTTTTGCTTCACCGGCTGCGATAATGATGCCTACTGCATCAGGATTGTATACGATGGTGTCAAGACCGATTGTGATTACCAGTCTATTGGCAGATACTTCGATACCTCCCAAGTCACCCGCGGCAACAGCCTGAGTCTCAAAGTTGGTCTCAGTTAATCTGGTGACAGAGAAAAGATGTGATCCCCTGGTGTTAAAGGCGATGTGTCCATCAGGACCGATTCCTCCGAGGAAAAAGCCGATTCCCCCTTTATCCCTAATTCGCTGTTCGTAGTCTCCACACCACTGATCGATCATGTAAATCGATTGTTGCTGAAGGCGCTCCAAGTCATTGATTGGGTCACGGAATCTCAGCGAAAGATCCACCTTGAGGTCAGGGAAGATCTGGCTGAAATGCTTTCCTTCTGCCAATGGAATCTCATCTGAATTGATCAGAATCGCATTTTCTTTGGATAGACCAAATCCGTTGATATAGAATTTATTGACGTAATCGTAAAAGCTATTGTGCTGCTTGGCTGAAATCGGATAAAACTCATCGATCTGCACGAAAGTCAAATCCTTGAGTATTGGCTTTTTGGTATTTCCTAATCCGTATTTTTCACGAATCTCTTTTCCTTTCTTGCTGTCCCAGTTTTCTAGGAGGTACTGTGTCCACTTGATGAAAAATTCAGGCGTTTTCCCTGTTGGTAGGCTGATCACTCCCTGGGGATTAGCGGCTACCCACTCCAAAAACCGACAGGCTGTAAGCAATCCCAATTTGGGAAAGTTGTCTACGGTGAGGTAAGGAATCAGGGTCGTGATTTTTTCTACTCCAGACTCGACCAAAAAGGCCTTTTCAACTTCGGAGAGCGGATACTTACTGAGCATACTGTGAGACAGTTTAGGTGTGGTAAGGGTTAAGATTGTTTTTTGGATTTCCGTGTTTTTGAATCATTGGTTGATTATTGAAAAAATAAACAACTGAAATTCAAATACAGGCAGTACTAAATTCTGAATAAGTGTCCTTTTATTCGAATTTAATAGCTTGAACAAAATTAAAAAACTTTATTTAATAAAAAACTACTTACATAAAAAATTTATAAAAGTATTTACAAAAGGCGGAAATTATAAGCTCCTTGTGAAGGAAATGCGTATTCGAGCCTGGAATTCTTCAATAACTTTGAAAATCTCCACAAGGGTTGCTTGCTGTACTTTGGTCAAGTTTTTAACCTGAAGGAAATTCTTTGGTTTTTTCTTCTCTTTCAACATCAAATTGGCCTGATTTTCCAATCTAAGGCTCATCAAGAATTCGAAAGCATGTGTGAGTTCTTTTACTTCTTTTTCTGAGAAGACTCCTTTTTCCCTCAACAACTCAAGCCTTTTTACCGTGTTGGGTTCGGTTAATTTATGCTTTAGTGCATATACTCGTGCCAAATCCACAATCGGCCGCATGGTTTTCTTAAGGTTCAGTTGTTGTTCGCCGTCGATTTCCTCGGTTTTGATTTTTCTGAAAAATGTGAGTGGTGGCTCGTATTGAAGTGCATTATGGCCGAGATTGACAAAAAACTTTTCAGGAGCCTTTTCCAAAAGGGTTCTCATGTGATCTTTTAGATCTTCGAGTAGTTGAGATTCCCCATAAATGGCTCGACAGTCAAAAAAGGTCGAATAATTCATTGCGGTCTCTTGTGAGGCGTCGGACGTCCATTGGTCATAGTTTCTTTTCCAATGAGAAAGTGAATGGGTCCATTTGGGATTCATTGCCATTAATCCTCCATCACAAAAATCAACTCCAATCTGATCCAGTGCTGTCGATACTCTGGTAGCAAAATCAAGAAAATAGGCTCTAACTTCCTCGCGATGCTCGTTGGCTTTGTCTTCATAGATGATGGCGTTATCCTGGTCGGTTTTAAGGGTGAGTTCACCCCTGCCTTCACTGCCGAGTACAAAAAAGACAAACTTGGCAGGAGCTGTACCTATTTCTATCAAAACTCTTTCAATCACGCGCTGCACAATAGTGTCTGCTACTGTGGTGATGAGTTGATTAATCAAGTTGGCCTTCATCCCTCGGTCGATTAAGAGATGAATTAATTCGGGCATCTGCTTCCACTTTGCCTTCAGTTCGCTCACATGGCGTGCTTCCTTTACGGATTGAATGAAAAGAAATGGGCCTTGACTTTGTTCGGTGAGAATTTTGGTGCGACTGATCCATCCTTGGTAGCCATTTTCTCCATTGACCAATAGGTACCTTGCTTTGGATTGAAACATCAGGATAAGTGCTTCAACCAAGGTGGCTTCATCCGAAATGCTCACCAGATCCTTCGAAAAAATCTCAGAAACAGGGTCTCTTGGAGAGCGCCCTACAGCCAATACCCGATCTCTAAGGATTAAATCAGTGATGTAGCCTTGAATTTGACTGGTAGAATCTCCGACAAATAAGCAGCTGACTTGTTCGCTTGCCATTTTTTGAGCACTTACTGCAATCGTGGAGTTGAGAGGAACCAATCGGATTCGTCTTAACAAGAGATCCTTGACTTTTTTAGAGTAGAATTGGTCGGCAGTATGGCTATCTGAATTGGGCATTGGTTGAAGTTAGCAAACTCCTACTGGAGTTGGGATAAAAATAAAAACCGCTTCAAATTATTCATCTGAAGCGGTTTCTCATTTAGAAATGATTTCGAATCTCTTATTCTTCCAATCTCTATCAATTAAGCAGTTACCCCAAGCGCTTTTGCCATGGTGGCACCGATCTCAGCTGGAGATTCTACGACGTGGATGCCGTTTTCTCTCATAATTCTCATTTTTGCAGCGGCTGTATCATCCGCACCGCCGATGATCGCACCAGCGTGACCCATTCTACGGCCTGGAGGCGCTGTCTGTCCTGCAATGAATCCCACAACAGGCTTTTTGTTGCCATTTTCACGAATCCACTTGGCAGCTTCGGCCTCGTAGTTTCCTCCGATTTCACCGATCATCACAATCGCATCAGTCTCAGGATCATTCATTAGCATTTCTACAGCCTGCTTGGTAGAAGTTCCGATGATCGGATCACCACCGATACCGATTGCTGTAGATACGCCGAGACCTGCTTTCGCTACTTGGTCAGCTGCTTCATAAGTCAAGGTTCCTGATTTAGAAACGATTCCGATTCTGCCTGATTTGAAGACAAAACCTGGCATGATGCCAACCTTGGCTTCTCCTGGAGTGATGACTCCCGGACAGTTTGGACCGATCAATACGCAACCTCTCTCTTTGATGTAAGGCTTAGCTTTCATCATATCAGCCACAGGAATGCCTTCCGTGATTGCAATGATAACTTTGATGCCTGCATCAGCGGCTTCCATGATGGCATCAGCTGCAAAAGCCGGTGGCACGAAAATAATAGAAGTGTCTGCACCAGTCTTCTGAACGGCCTCTTCCACCGAATTAAACACGGGTCTTTCCAAATGAGAGCTTCCTCCTTTTCCCGGAGTCACACCGCCTACTACGTTGGTGCCATACTCGATCATCTGCTGTGCGTGAAACGAACCTTCAGATCCGGTAAATCCCTGGACGATTACCTTAGAATTTTTATTGACTAGTACACTCATGATGCGCTTGTTAAAGTTTGGCACAAAAATAAAAGAAACCATCCGCTGTCAAAAGAAAAGGACAACAATCTCAAGGGAATTTGGTGAGCGGAATCTTTTCCTATTTTTATCCCATGCTTAAGAAAATCAACCTGGTAATCGGACTCTCATTTGCCCTGTTTTTTTCTTTTGCGTCAGTTTTTGCCCAAACATTCAAGTTTAATACTCAGCCCAAAGGGGTTCGCCTACCTGTACAAAACATCCTCCAAATCGAGCAGGATACCTTAGGCCAAATCTGGTTTTCAACCACTAGAGGAGTGGTCTACTCTGATGGTATTCAGACGTTTGAATTGCCGGATTCTTTGGTCAGGAAGTTTGTGTACCAAATTTCAATCCTCAAAGATGAAGATGGTGTCATGTGGCTTTACAATGCCAGTGGGGTTCCATCTGTATTTCAAGGGGTCAAGTCAGGTTGGGAAGAGGAGTATTTCGAAGAAGACCTAAAAGCTAACTTTTCCAACAGGATTACCTTTCATTCCTTAGGTAAGAAAAAAGACAAATACTTTTTTCTCGATTCGGGTGGCAACTTGCTTTTTTGGAAAAACGGTGAGCAAGTCAAACATCGAATAGAGCGGGATTATGCTAAAACAGGGCTGCTTTTTTCGGTCTTAGATTTGGATGGTAAAAGTCTACTTATCTTCCAAAAAGGATCTTTTTTATTAGATGATTACGAGTTAAAGCCCTATCAGTTTAGAGGAGTACCTCTCCCATCTTCTCCTTATTTAGTAAAGAAATCTCCTTCAGGGACCTATTATTTCTTGGGTCAGAATTACCTTGCGAAAGGTCCAGCGGCCGAATTTCCCACTGAAATTATCGATCAGGATTTTTCTACTTCCGACATCGTAATCACTCCCTTTTTCTCTCTTGCATTTAACGGGGAGTATGTGTATTACCAGTACAATTCTCATTTTAGAAGGTATCATTCTAAAGCAGGCAAGCCTTTGGCTGGAGATCTGTCTTTTCTTTTCCGTACCAATTACATTCAAACGCTTTTTGTAGACAGAGAAGGAATTCTCTGGTTAGGCTCAGCTAGGGGTTTGGCTAATACCAATAATCAGCTCTTTCAAAATTTCGGAAGTGAGTCATCCCGGTTTTTAGCAGAGGAGTTTTCGGCCATCATGGAGTTGAGTCCGGGAAATTTCATCCTTGGATTTAACAACGGCCTTCAGCTCATGGAGGGTTCTGATATTCGTACTTTATACAAGGATAATAACCCTCCTGGCTCTCCAAACAGGAGAATTGTCAATTTTTCAAAAGATAATTCAGGTGCTGTTTGGTTTGCTGCAAATTGGGCGGGAGTAGGAAAATTTAATCCCAAGTCGGGTCAAATCAGCTTTTTTGCCCCACCCAAGGGGCTTAATATTTCTTCTGTAGAAGTGGATGGAGATAGTCTCTTGATTACAAGTCCTTACAGGGTTTTTCACGCTTCGCAAAAGCAAATTCAGTCTGGAAACTATGGCAAAGAACTAACCCAAGAAATCACTTCTTTATTGGATATCCCTGAGCTGTATTTTCGCAAGGCTGCCCGATTGAAAAATGGAAAAATTATCGTAATCCGTGCCAGTAGACTTGAAAATCAGTATCCAATCGTAGCTACCGAAAAGTACTTTTTGGCAGAAGGGTACTCATTTCTGGAAAGAGAAGGAGGAGGGATTTTATTGGGGACAGAATATGGTCTGAAAATCTACCGGGAAGGTTACGTGGGCTATCAGATTCATGCCGGTAAGTCAGTCACCAATCCGGTCTATGGGCTACTCGAGGATAAGGAAGGAAGAATCTGGGCAGGGACTGATAATGGTGTTTTTGTCTTAGCAAAAGATATTCTCCTTCATTACAATGAGGCGAATGGACTGGTTGGTGATGAGGTCAATCGTGGTGCTTTGATCAAAAGTGAAGAAGGCAAAATCTTCATCGGTACTCAAAAAGGTCTTTCAATTTACTCTCCCAAGGAGGAGGTCGCAGCTTTCGGTGCGCCAAAAGCGGTTATTCGATCGGCAAAATTGGGTGGAGAAGTTGAGTTAGGAGAAGAATCTGTGTCGGTCTCTTATTCACAGAATACTTTGGAGATTGATTTTTTGACTCCGGGATTTGACCAATCTCGAGAGTTGTGGATTCATTACAGATTGGTCAATACCGGAGAAGAACCCTGGCAAATCATAAAAGACCCTAGAAATAGCCAGCTTTTTTTCAGCAATCTGCCTTTTGGGAAATATCAGTTTGAGCTGAAGGCCTCCTATAATGGAGAGGAGTTTTCGGAGGTAGTGCGAAGTCCTCAATTTGAGATAAAGCCACCATTTTACTTGAGGCCTGAGTTTTTAATTCTAGCCGTTCTGGTTCTGATAGGCATCGGTTTTTTGGTGGGCCAGTGGATGCGACAGATTCAGAAACTTGGTTCTTTGGAGTCGGCTGTGGCCAAGGAAAACAAAAGCAAAATTTTAGCAGAAAAGCAGTTCAAAAATGTATGGAGTGCATCACAGGATGGAATGATTATGAGTTTGGGAGGTAAGGTCATTCTCACTGTCAATCCTGCATTTGCAAAGTTGATAGGGTCTTCGGTTTTGGAACTTGAAAATCAACCTGTAGCAAGCCTTTTCGCAGACCCTGAACAAAGTTTGCCTTACATTTCCGAGTTGGTAAAAAATCTAAAAGACCTACCCGGCAGACGCGTCACAATGGAAACTCCCGTCGCTTGGAAAAGCAATACGCTGGACATGGAAATGTACACTGTGCTTTTGGAGGAGGATTTCAATGGAGAAGCCTTGATTTTATCGGTTTTCAAAGATATGACCGCCCAAAAAGCGGTAGAAAACCGATTGAAAGAAGCTAAAGAAAAAGCCGAAGAAGCAAACCGGTTTAAATCCAGCCTGCTTTCCAATCTCAGCCATGAAATTCGCACCCCACTCAACGGTATTATTGGAGGGACTGAGCATGTCATGATGACAAGGAGCTCCGATGCGGAGCTAATGGATCAATTGGAGATAATCCTTCAAAGCGGGGAGCGCCTACTCGAAACGATCAACTCCCTATTGGATCTTGCCAAAATTGAGGCAAACAAAATGCCTATCAATTATACCGAAACTTGGATTCAGGCATTCTTGATTTTGGTGCTAAGGCCATTGGAAACGCTCGCTCAGCGTAAAGGATTGACCCTGGCTCGACGATTCCAAGGTGAAGATTTTTTGGCAAAAGTGGATCGGAGGTTCTTGGAAATGATCCTCAATAACCTGGTAAGTAATGCTGTGAAATATTCCGACGAAGGGGAAGTTTTGGTGGAACAGTTCCAAGAAAACGGAAGGTTGGTTTTTCAAGTCATAGACTCTGGAGTGGGGATGTCTGATGAGTTTCAGGAAAAAATGTTTGACCCATTCGAGCAGGAAAGTCAAGGAAATGAGCGCCTCTTTGAAGGGACAGGACTTGGACTCAATATCACCAAAAACTTGGTGCACTTGCTTGGTGGGAGAATAGAGGTTTGGAGCGCTAAAAATCAGGGTACCCGAGTCCGGGTAGAAATTCCTTTGCACCAACTCTAATTTTCGTATTTTCAAGACGAAATATCACCAACCCCCCATTTTACCCCATGTTTACATTGAGAATCCTCATCGTTGAAGATGATTCTGTTTCGGCCTTGTTGCTACAGCGTGCACTAGAAAAAAATGCCCATCAAATCATTGGTATAGCCGATACGGGAGAGAAAGCCCTTGAAATGCTGGATGAGCATGGGGCAGATATTGTCATGATGGACATCAATCTCGCAGGGGAACTAGATGGAATCAAGACGACCGAAATTATCAATGAAAAATTTGATATTCCTGTGGTCTATTTGAGTGCATCCTCAGATGCAGAAACACTCAATAAAGTCGTAGGTACCAACCCAAGTGCCTATGTGATCAAGCCATTCAATATCCGTGAACTCAACATGGTGATCGAATTGGCGATTTTTAAAGACAGAAAGGAAAAAGAACTCCAAAAACTGAATAACGAACTCGAGGAAAAAGTTAAGCAGCGTACTGCAGAGCTTTTTGAGGCAAATAAAGAACTTACCAAAGCCCTCGAAAAAGAACGGGAAATCAATGAACTGAAGTCCAGGATCGTGCTCAACGTATCACATGGATTCAAGACTCCTCTTACTTCGATTTTGAGTTCGGCACAGCTGCTTCAAATCTATGCCGAAAAAGAACATCCGCTGAAGCAAAAAATCTCCAAGCATGCCTCTAAAATAGAGCACTCTGTCAGGGCTTTGAATAACCTATTGACAAGTGTTCTTTTCTTTGGAAAAGCTGATGAAAACAAAATGGAGTATAAGCCGAAAAAAGTCTTCCTGACCACTTTTGTGAAAGAACTCCTAGATACGGTCAAGGCTGGCATTGAAAACGAGGTCACGATCAAATCAGAAGTCGTGAATTTGCCAAAAACAGTCACTACAGATCCCGATCTCCTGTATCAAATATTGGAAAACTTGCTTTCCAATGCGGTGAAGTATTCCAAGGATGGGAAAGTGGTAGATTTTAAACTGGCGATGGAAAATGACCGACTTGTCGCGACAGTAAGTGACCATGGAATCGGCATTCCAAAAGCAGAACAGGGGAAACTATTTGATCGATTTTTTCGTGGGGGGAATGTCGGAATCGTGGAAGGTACAGGCTTAGGTCTTTCGATTGTCAAAAAATGCATTGAAGTGCTAGAAGGTGATATTTCATTCGAAAGCGAAGCAGGCAAAGGCACCACCTTCCACGTGTCTGTTCCGGTGAGTTAACTATGCGTTTTCAAACACAATCTTTGCGATTTGCCCATCCTGGTCAGGCTACGCTCGAATTTCCTGATATTAACCTGACTTCCGGGGAAGCCTTACTTATTCTCGGGAAATCTGGCAGTGGAAAGTCCACCTTGCTTAACCTCCTTTCTGGATTGCTTAAACCGCTCTCAGGAAAAGTAATTCTGGATGACGTGGTCATTTCAGAGCTTGAAGGTCAGAAATTGGACCTTTTTCGGGGGCAGCACATCGGGATTGTTTTCCAAAAACCACATCTCATCGCAGCGCTAAACGTGAAGCAAAATCTTGAGCTCCCTCATTTTTTTGGAAAAAAGGCAGGACAAAATCTCGATCAGCTGCTTAAAGAATTGGATATCGAAAAAAAGGCAAAATCAGCTGTAATGACACTTAGCGAAGGAGAGGCCCAGCGGGTTTCGATTGCCAGAGCATTGGCAAATTCGCCCAAACTGATCTTGGCAGATGAGCCTACTTCAAGCCTGGATGACGAGAATACCGAAAAAGTCATCACGCTACTCAAGGCCCAAGCCTCCAAAATAGGTGCAGCGCTGATCATCGTGACTCACGACCAGCGAGTGAAAGCTCATGTTTCTCAATTTATCGAAGTGAAGGCCTCATGAATCTCTTTAAAATAAGTTGGAAATATCTCACGTTCAGGCCTCTTTCCACGGGGTTGAATATTTTTCTGCTCGCCTTAGGTTTGGCAATTATCACGGTTTTGCTGCTGATTCAAGATCAGTTTGAAAAGAAAATGAATCAGGATGCGGCAGGCATCGATTTGGTAGTGGGTGCAAAAGGAAGCCCGCTTCAGTTGATTTTGTCTTCCGTTTATCACATTGATTTTCCTACTGGTAATATCAAAATGGAAGAGGCAAAGCGGCTTTCTTCTTATCGACTGGTCAAAAAAGTTATTCCCTTAGCCCTCGGGGATAATGTGCAAGGCTTTCGCATAGTTGGTACCAATCATGATTACCTCTCGCTCTATGGGGTAGAGTTTGCACAGGGGAAAGCCTGGGAAGAACCATTTCAAGTAGCGGTAGGTGCGGAAATTGCCAAAAAGCTCAACCTAAAACTAGGAGATGAATTTACCGGCAGTCATGGCATTAGCGTGGGCAGTCACGACCATGATCAGCACAATTTTGTGGTGAGTGGCATCTTGGCTCCCAAAGGAAATGTGGTGGATAGGCTGGTGCTGACCAGCATCGAATCCGTCTGGTATACCCATGATGAAGAAGTGGCTGAGGAATCCGAGACTTCGGCAGATTCATTGACCGTCTCTCCGGAAGAAGTGGTGGAAGAAGAGGATCACCATTCCAAATTCCATCAGCCTGTGGCTATTACCGGTTTTCCAGATACAGATGAGGAAAGAGAAGTGACCACCCTTTTGCTTCAATTTCGAAATCCGATGGCAGCAATTCAGTTACCTAGGATGATCAATTCCGGTACTTCCATGCAGGCAGCTTCTCCTTCATTCGAAATGTCGAGGTTATTCGAACTGCTTGGAGTAGGCATCAGTCTGTTGCAAGGCTTGGCGGTAGTACTGATTGTCATTGCCGGTTTGGGGATTTTTATTGCACTTTACAATTCACTCAAAGAGCGGAAATACGATCTAGCTATTCTGAGAGCTCTTGGGGCTTCTCGTATCCAGCTGGTGGTATTGGTTTTTCTGGAAGGAATTCTCCTCACCTTTTTGGGGGCCATCGTTGGAATTGCCCTAGGCCACTCCTTTTTGGCTTTGGTTGTAAGCCAAAGTGAACAAAGCGTGGTGTCTGCCCTGAACCCATGGATTTTTCTTTCCCAAGAACTTTGGATCGTGGGTTATGCGTTAGCAGTGGGACTGATCGCTTCGCTGATTCCAGCGTGGTCAGCTTATCAAACAAGTATTGCAAAGCAATTGACAAAGGCTTAATTAGCGTCAAAATTTAAAAATCAGATGAAAAAAAGGGTTGTGTTGCCTGTTTTGGTTCTTTTGGGGATGATTTTTTCTCAGGGAGTCAATGCCCAGGGAGTTTGGAAAAGTCTTTCGGAGGTATCCTACAAAATCAGCAAGGATAATTTTGGAGAGCTGTATGTGCCTGTTTTTTCAGATAACATCAAAAAATTGGAGGGCAAAGTTGTAGAGGCTGACGGTTACATTATTCCTTTCGAGGGAATGTTCAAGCCCAATCATATCATTCTTTCTAGCCTTCCTTTGGCGGAATGTTTCTTTTGCGGATCTGGAGGTCCCGAGACAGTAATGGAAGTCATGCTGACCAATCCTATCAAGTACACCTCCAAGCGAGTAAAGGTCAAAGGTAAATTGACGCTCAATGCCAATGATCCTGAGAAGTTGATGTATATCCTTAAGGATGCCCAGCTGATTCTCCAATAAAAAAAGCTCCGGAAGGAGCTTTTTTTATGCTTAGGAGATGGTTTCCCGTTCCATAGTTCTGAATTTTTCTAGGAGATCCAAGGTGATTTTTCCTGACTTTCCATTGCCGATTTTTCGGTCATCTAGTTGTGTAACAGGCAAGAGTACCTTGGTAGTACTGGAAATAAATGCTTCATCGGCTCCCCATACTTCTTCCAAAGAAATAGGTCGAATGACTACATCCCCAGCAACCTTGATGAGGTGCTTTCGGGTGATACCGTGCAGGATGTGCTGATCTGGTGTGTGGATGGTTCCGTCTTTCACCATGAAGAAATTACTTCGAGAGCTCTCGCTCACCAGGCCATTCCAGTGATAGAGGACATCTTCTGCCCCAAGTCTTTTCCAATTGCCACTGTGCCACACAGGCAGAGTATAGTTGGTGGTCTTGATGTCTGCTATCGCTCTGACATGCTCAACAGTGAGCAATTTGATGCCGTTTTGATATTTTTCTTCCGGAGGAAACATCAGCGATTCAGCAAACATGAACAACTTGCCTGTGGCGGGAGAAAAGTGATTTTCGGAAACTCCACCGCTGAGAACCATGCGGATTCCACCTTGCTGTAAGTCATTTTTTTCAATCACTTCCGCTATGATTTGCCGAAGTTCTTCTCTCGAATATTCCAGCGGTAGGTAAGTCTTTTCTGCCGAAGCAATGAATCTGTCCAAGTAATGCTCCAGAAAAAGCGGCTGGTAATTGACTGTGCGGAAAAAGTCGAAAATCCCGTATCCTCTGATCAGTCCTAGGTCGGTAGGGTGAATTGTCGCGGTTTCGGTGGGGATGATTTTTCCGTCAGCAAAGCAGAATGGTTTCATAGAATCGAGAGGTAAGCCTCAAAAATAACCAATGAAACGCAGAATGTCATCTCATATAAAAATCAGATGTTTTTTATCTTAAACCAGAATAAATTGCATCTTTATTACATTAACAATTGAGATTATGAAGTTTATTCCTATTTACTTGATTTTTACCCTGTTCATTTTTCTTCAGTCTTGCGGAAATAAGCAAGTGGAAGAAAATAAAACCCAAAGGGAACAAGTAATTGCAGTTCATGATGAGGTCATGCCCAAAATGGGACAACTTAAATCTCTAGAAAAAGCAGCCCTTCAAAAAGCGGAAGAAATCCAAAACTCCGACACTCCGGATCAGACAAAAATCGACGCACTTAACAATCTTGCTGCCCGACTCAATCAAGCCTATGAAGGGATGTTTGTATGGATGAGGCAGTACAACACAGAAGATGGAGAGAAGACGCCAGAAGAAGTAAAAGCCTATCTTGAAGAACAGCTGATATTAGTCACAAAGGTAAATGAGGACATTAAAGCTGCATTGGCTGAAGCCGAATTGTTGCTTAAGGATTAATGCGCTCTTCAGAAACCTTCAGGAGCCTTTTTTAAATAATCCTCAACTTCTGAGGCAGTAACCACGCCTTCGTTCATACCCCAAATATTGTAGAGGTAAGTGGCAATTTGTGCAACTTCCAAAGGTTTCAATTGAGGATTCGCGGGCATTGCTTGATTGTATGTTTCTCCATTCACCACGATTTCTCCTTTTTGTCCGTGACGCATGATCCAAATCGTGCGGTGAACACTTGCCCTGAAGTAATCTGCGTCTCGCAGTGGTGGGATCAATTTCCCAAGTCCTCGACCATCAGCTTGGTGGCAGTTTCCACAGTAGTTTTCATAGAGCAGCTTGCCATTGACAGCAAACTTCATCACCTCAGGGTCTGAGATTTGAGCAAGGGTATTTTCTTCCGAACTCGCCTTTGGGCTACATGAGCCCATTATTGTCAAGAGGAAAAACGCAAATCCAAGTCTAATCATGGAGTCAGGATTTTCGGGATATCATTGATCAATCGGTCTACCTGATCTGATTTGGTGCCGTCGTATACTCCACGAATTCGGCCTTGCTGGTCTATGAGCAAAAAGGCACCACTATGCAAAAATCCCCCCGGTTCCATCTGATCCGCCATGGCTGTGGTTAGATAGCTGGTTTGACCCATTTCAAAGATTTTCTCTTGATCTCCCGTTAAGAAATTCCAAGTGGAAGCGTCAGAGATTCCCAGTTTTTCAGCATAATCCTTCAATACTTCTTGCGTATCATGAGTTGGATCTATCGAATGGCTCAGAATCTTAAAGTTGGGATTGCCTTTGAATTTTTCATGAACTCGCAGCATCTCCTTTTTCATTACAGGACAGATGGTGGGGCAGGTGGTGAAAAAGAAATCGGCCACATAGACTTTGCCACTCACATCGGCATTAGTAATCGTGTCTCCCAGCTGATTGACGAATGCAAATTGGGCAATGGTATGGTAGACGGTATCTTGATTGTCGTCCACATATCGCTCTCCAAGGATAGGAAGTTCCAGATTTGAAGCTTCATTTTCTCCGGCAGGTTTGCAGGCTGTAGCCCAAACGATCAATAATCCAATAAGCAGTCGGTAAGTCTTCATTCTCCTTTTTTTAGTCTGTAATTTTTATAAGCTTTGATTCCCAGCATGAGCAAAACGGCCAATCCAATCAGTCCTGCTATTCCCCATACCATGCTGACTGTACTTTTCAATACGATCAGGAATACAATAGCAAAAAGCAAAATGGTGGAAACTTCGTTCCAAAGTCTCAATTTGGTTGAGTTCCAACGAGCTTTTCCATGTTGCAATTCCTTGAAAAGGACATGAGAAAATCCGTGATAGATGTAAAGCAAAAAGACAAAGCCCAACTTGGCATGCATGAAGCCCAATTGCATGTAACCCCAGCGGTAATAAAGTACCCAAGCTCCAAAAATCAGGGTTAAGATTGCCGACGGCCAAGTGATGATGTACCAAAGTCTGCTGGCCATCAAGTCAAGCTGAGGTTTGAGTATGGCTCGTTCAGCCTCGGGTTTTTCCAGCGCTTCGGTTTGGTAGATAAACAGTCTCACGATGTAAAATAGTCCTGCAAACCAGGTGACTACGAAAATGATGTGAAGCGCTTTGACGTACTCGAAACCCATTGTCAGAATTTTGGGCTAAATTAAGGCCTAAACCCCATAAACACGCTAAAGTTTTTGAAAAGGAATAAGCTCATTCTCTATTTGATTGGGATAGTAGTCGGCATCGTACTCTATCAGATCATCAGTGCTAGTTTTTCTCAGCCCGGAAAGGAGCAATGGGAGGGCAAATACGAAGAAATCGGATACTACCGAAATGAAAACAATACAGGACCTGTCGTGCGAGTCATGGCCGTACGGGTGCTGGATCGGGATGAAAAATGGATGAAGGCCTTTGCGGACTCACAGCCGCACTCCAAATATGGGCGAACACAGGTATTTTTCTTTTCTGAAGATGTATCAGGTAACATCGCACTCAATCCGACGGCGCCCTTTTTCTCAGAAGAATTTCGCCCATATCTCTTGGCAGAATATGAGAAAACTCCCATGGGAGAGAGTCGTTTTTTGTATTTGAAGCCATGAAAAAGAGACTGAGTCTAGAGGAATATGCCCTAGGCATCCGCTCAGGCAACCGAGTGGTGCTTAGCCAAGCCATCACCCTAGTGGAAAGCTCCTTGGAAGCAGATCAGGTTTTGGCTTCGGCTTTGGTTCAGGAGTTATTGCCTAATACGGGTCAGTCTATCCGAATAGGAATCACCGGCGTGCCTGGCGTGGGTAAAAGCACCTTTATTGAGGCTTTTGGCAAAATGCTCCTTGATCTAGGAAAAAAAGTTGCTGTTCTGGCAGTGGATCCAAGCAGTCAATTGACCAAAGGGAGTATTCTTGGAGACAAGACGAGAATGGAAAATTTGGCTTTGGATAAGCGTGCATTCATCCGACCCAGTCCATCAGGAGGTACCTTGGGTGGTGTCAGTGGCAAGACTCGGGAAGCGATGTTACTTTGCGAGGCAGCTGGATTTGATGTGATTTTGATCGAGACGGTTGGTGTAGGTCAGAGCGAAACAGTTGTGAAAAGCATGGTGGATTTTTTTCTACTTCTAATGCTTTCAGGAGCGGGAGATGAGCTACAGGGGATCAAAAAAGGAATCATGGAAATGGCCGATATGCTGGTCATCCATAAAGCTGATGGAGACAACCTGGAGGCTGCACAAAAAGCCAAATCCAACTATCAAAATGCCCTGCATTTATTTCAAGAAAATCAGAAAAACTGGTCTCCAAAGGTGGTATTGGCCTCTTCGGTAACTGGAATGGGTTTGAGCCAGATTTGGACTTTGATGCAGGATTATGAAGTGAAGGTTAAGTCTTCCGGATTTTGGGAAAGCAATCGTTCCGACCAACGATTGAATTGGCTGGAAGACCAGATTCAAGAGCTGTTGGGAAGGGCTTTTTTGCAAAATCCCCAAGTGAAGCAACTTTTGCACGAGGAAAAGTCCAAAGTGAAATCAGGGAAACTTCATCCCGGAGTGCTGGCCCATAGATTGATCGATTTGTTTTTGACTTAACTTACCAATTGGATGAAGTGGGTTTTTGGTGTTTTTATCCTTTTTATAGTATCCTGCGAGGGTGTCACTCGCACGGATATCGGCTCCGAAAAAGCCTTGACTTTTCAACTTGACTCACTTGTCAGAGAGACTTGTGTGGGCGAAGGGTGTGCGCGCTTACGATTGATTTGGCCGGTGGCAAAGGGGGATTCCAATGCCGTCAAGATTAATGAGGCAATTGAAGATCAGCTTTTGGGATTTCTTCAAGTAAGTGAGGAGCCCTGGACCAACCTCGATTCTGCGGCTGCCCATTTTTTAAATTCTTTCGAAGAATTCAAAAAAGAGTTTCCGGAAAGTGGCGGCCCATGGGAGATTGAAGTAAAAGGCAATCTTTCCTATGAGTCTGAACAGACCCTTTCCTTCTTTTTTGAGCACTACAATTACTTAGGTGGAGCCCATCCGAACAGTTCGGTGGCTTTTTTGAACTTTGAAAAAAAGTCAGGTGAATACCTCAGTACAGATCGACTTTTACTTGATCAAGCAAAGGTTAGTATGCTTGCCGAACGAAAGTTTCGGCTATTTCATGAGGTGCAGGAAAAAGTAAGTTTGGTAGACGATGGTCGGTTTTTTCTGCCCGAAACAGGTTTTTTCTTGGCCAATGCCATGGGCTTTAAGGATGGTAAATTTTGGATAATCTACGTTCCCTATGAGATTGGACCTTATGTCCTAGGGTATACCGAACTTGAATTTACTCAAGAGGAATTGGGTGATGCTGTAGCGTGGTGAGTTTATTTTTTCGGTTTGTTTTTCGGATTCCTATTGGTATGGAATACAGGATAGACAATAATTCTTTCTTGCAACACTTCAAATATTGTCAGGTAAGGGATTTTGAAAGCAGTGCTTCTCTAAAAGGAGGCCTCTTTTCTGAGTATTTCAATGGATTTTCCAAAATGGTTTGGAATCGTTCTTCAAGATTTTCTAAAAAATAGATTCCCAAACCGGATTCTCTGGAATCATAAAAAAGTAAATGCTTCTTTTATCTCAAGTTTCGCTTCTTCTGTTATTTCAAGTTGAAAAAGCATATTGCTTATTTTTTTAGAAGCTCATTTTTAACTTCTTCTTAGGAAAAGAGCTTGGGTTTATTCGTTAATGCATTTTCCCTTCTCTTCATCAATTCCGGATACCATTCATCAGAAATTGAAGACTCAGAAGACTTTTGATCTTGCACAGATTTAATTTCCAATAGAATTTGCTCTTCAGATACTTGAAGTAATTTTTCAATAAGCTCGAGTTTCAATTCATTTTCCATGATTGGTGTCATTTTACTTAAGTTATACGAATTGCAATCAAATTCGGAAATGAATGTTTCACTTTTTCAAATTCAGGCGATATGAGAAAATCTGAGTTATAAAGTTTTTATCCTAATCCGAAATCAATAAGATCTCATCTTGAATTTTTTCTTTAGCTCGTTGACGGCATTGCGGAAATTGGCGTCGGTATCGATCATGTCGTTAACCGTCTGCACGGCATGGATCACCGTACTGTGGTCTCGACCTCCAAAATGGTAACCTATCGATTTGAGGGAATGCTGGGTAAATTCCTTTGAAAAATACATGGCCAACTGACGGGCAATCACAATCTCCTTTTTTCGGGTCTTTGCCTTCAATTCATCGGCATGAATGCCATAATATTCTGACACTGACTTTTGGATGAAATCTATCCCCACCTCAGTCTCAATGTCTTTAATGAAATTTTTGATCACCGTCTTGGCAAGCTCCAAGCTGATTTCCACTCTGTTGAGTGAGGCGTGCGCAATAATAGAAATCAGGATTCCTTCCAATTCCCGAACATTGGTATCCACTGAATAAGCCAAATACTCTACCACATCGTCAGGAATGAATATCCCTTCTGATTCCATTTTTCTCCGGATGATTGCGACGCGGGTTTCGAAATCCGGCATCTGCAAATCCGCAGTCAACCCCCACTTGAATCGGGAAAGCAGTCGCTCCTCCAATCCTTTCAAGTCCCTTGGAGGACAGTCGGAGGTCATGATGATTTGCTTTTTATTCTGATGCAGGTGATTGAAGATGTGGAAAAACATCTCCTGAGTCCGGTCTTTTCCAGCCAAGAACTGAATGTCATCGATGATCAGGACATCCACTTGCATGTAAAAATTGGTGAAGCTTTTCACGTTGCCATCCTTGATGGAATCCATGAACTGGTTCACAAACTTTTCTGAAGACACATAAAGGACAAACTTATCTTCGGGACCATTTTTGATCTCGTTACCAATCGCTTGGACGAGGTGAGTTTTGCCTAGCCCGACACCACCATAGACCATCAAGGGATTAAAAGAGGTGATTCCTGGCTTGGTTGCCACCGCAAAACCTGCAGATCTGGCAAGTCTGTTGCAGTCCCCCTCAATGTAGGTGCTGAATGTATAAGTAGGATTCAGATTGCTTTGAGTAAGCATGTCTGCATCCAAAGATTGCATTTCAAAAGGAGTACGTACTTCCGCAGGACTTGGTGCAGGTTTTTTTGCTGCATTGTTGCCCTGTGGGTAGGACACGACGTAGGGTTGATTCGATGAGTTTCCTTTATCAACCACCACTGCATATTCTAGTCTGCCATTTGGTCCCAATGTACTTTTGATGGCCAGTTTGAGCACTTGGACATAGTTGTCCTCAAGCCATTCATAGAAAAACTGGCTTGGAACCTGAATGGTCAAGCTTGAGCCTTCTAGTTTGACTGGATTGATAGGTGTAAACCAGGTGGAAAAGCTCTGCTCGTTGACGTGTGGTTCGATCACACGCAAGCATTCATTCCAAACTGCACTGGCTTCTGAACTCATTAGAAAAGGTTGGCTTAATCCTAGTACCCTGGAAGGGCAAGGGCGTCAAATTTGTGGAAAATTAACTTAAATAAAAAATCCAAATTCCTTTGAAAAAGTGAATTATCAAATTTTATAACCTGTAGTCTTTCTTATCTTTTGAGAAAGTGTCTTTACCTAGAATCTTCAATGGGATTTGTGGAAAATAAAGTAGAATTATTTGGAAACGTTTGTAAATCATCAGGTTAAAATATTGCCGTCAATGGCTTAAAATACTTCTTCTTTCTATTCTTAAGGGGATTGGAGGGCTTTCAAACCACCACGGAATGGTTAATTTTGGTTTCGATGTTTAGGATTTAATCCACCGCCCAATTATGACTGAAGATTTATTTCCGGAGTTTGATCCAGCCTCCAAATCCGATTGGATAGCGCAAGCTTCTAAAGAAATCAAGGAACAAGATGTCTTTTCTAGCTTAGGTTCCAAGCTTTGGGGCACCCTTGATTTGAAACCATATTATACTCAAGAAGACTTGAGTAATTCAATCATCCAGCATCGATTTCATGCGCAATCTGAGATTCCTGGCTTACCACCTCGTATTTGGGAAAACACGATCAGTGTGCTGCCTGGAGATACCAATGCCCAGCTTTTGAATGCATTGGAAAATGGTGCCGAAGGACTGATTCTACACCTAAATGGATTTGAAGATTTGTCTGACCTCTTGAAAGGGGTTTTGCCTCAATATATTTCAATGTTTGTATTGCCTCTTGGCAATCCTGTAGCAGCTTTGAGGACTTTTTTGGAGTGGGCAGACGCAACAGGAGCATCCTCAGAATCCGTCAAAGGTGGAATGCTTTGGACACCTTCTGATTTGGTTTTTGATCAAAACGAATCCTTTGGCCTTGGAGCTGAAATGCTCTCCGAGCTCTGTGAAATGACCGATCCTTATCCGAATTTCAAACCGTTTTGCATCAAAACTTCCCGATATACCGAGTCCGGTGGCAATCCTTTAGAGTCACTTGGCTTAGGTTTGGGAGAGTTGCTTGAGTTGATTGATTCCTTGGATGTGGATCCAAAAGTGATTTTTTCAAAAGTCTTTTTGGAAGCCTCAGTTGCTGAAAATCACTTTGGGGAAATCGCTAGGCTGAAGGCATTTCGAATGGCGTTTTTACAATTAGCCGTGGTGTATTCTGTCGAGTTGAAGGAAGAGGAGGTATTCCTTTTTTGTAAAACTTCTCAGTGGTCTAAGTCACTTTTGGATGGGAATACCAACCTTATCCGACAGGCCTATGAGGCTATGTCTGCTGTATTGGGAGGGGCAAATTGGCTCTGGGTGCAACCCTTTCAAGAAGAGCATTGCTCCGAAAGGGAAAGAAGGATTGCTAGAAACGTGTCCAGTATCCTGAGGGAAGAAAGTTATTTGGACAAAGTCATGGACCCGGCGGCAGGGTCATATTTCTTAGAAAATCTTAAAGAGGATATCCTTGCTCAATTGAAAAATCAACTCTCTAAGATGGAAGCTTCAGGTGGTTGGTTGAAAGTTTTACAAGGAGGTGAAATTCACTTTTCGATCAGACAACAAAGAGAAAAAATCCAGAATCAAGTGATCCAAAATCAATTGATAAAGATTGGCGCGAACAAATATCCATCACCTTCTAAATCCTCCACTGATTCGGTTTGGGAGGTTTTTAAAGAAAAGAAGAACGAACTCAACCCTACCCGAGCTACTTATTTGATCGAACTTCAAACCCTAGGTTAATCATGAGACCCGATTTGAGCAAGTGGGATATAAGAAGCGAGGCTTCCCAATCCCAATCCGTATCAGCTTGGGAAGCTCCTGAGAAAATAAGCATCCCTGATTCCTTTGATCCCAAAGAGATCAATTCACTCAAACAACTTCATTTTTCGGCGGGAATTCCACCTTTTCTTCGTGGGCCTTATGCCTCCATGTACGTGCAGAGACCTTGGACGATCCGTCAGTATGCGGGCTTCTCTACCGCGGAGGAATCGAATGCTTTTTACCGTAGAAACCTGGCTGCAGGGCAAAAAGGGCTTTCGGTAGCTTTCGATTTGGCGACGCATCGCGGGTATGATTCGGATCACCCAAGGGTTCAAGGTGATGTGGGCAAAGCCGGGGTGGCTATAGATACGGTGGAGGACATGAAGATTCTTTTCGACCAGATTCCCTTGGATGAAATGTCCGTGTCCATGACCATGAATGGAGCGGTAATTCCTGTTTTGGCCTTTTATATCTTAGCGGCTGAAGAACAGGGAGTCAGTCCTGAAAAGCTGAGCGGAACGATCCAAAACGACATTCTCAAGGAGTTCATGGTGCGCAATACCTACATCTATCCGCCCCAGCCCAGCATGCGAATCATCGGGGATATTTTTGAGTTTACCTCCAAGCACATGCCGAAATTCAATTCCATTTCCATCTCAGGCTACCACATGCAAGAGGCCGGTGCCACAGCGGATTTGGAGTTGGCGTATACCTTAGCGGACGGCTTGGAATACTTGAGAACCGGAATAAAAGCCGGACTCGATATCGATGATTTTGCACCAAGATTGTCCTTTTTCTGGGCGATCGGGATGAACTACTTCATGGAAATCGCCAAGATGCGTGCGGGCCGATTGATTTGGTCCAAGATCGTGAAGCAATTCAATCCCAAAGACCCGAAGTCCCTGGCTTTGCGTACACACTGTCAGACTTCCGGCTGGTCGCTGACGGAGCAAGATCCATTCAACAACGTGACCCGAACTGCCGTCGAAGCACTCGGGGCAGCCATGGGGCATACCCAATCCCTTCACACCAATTCCTTGGATGAAGCGATTGCTTTGCCTACGGATTTCTCGGCTCGAATTGCCAGAAATACCCAGTTGGTGCTGCAAGAGGAAACCGGAATCACCAAAGTAGTGGATCCTTGGGGAGGTTCATACTATGTGGAGTATTTGACAGATCAGCTGGCGCAACGAGCTTGGTCATTGATTCAGGAAGTAGAAGAAATGGGAGGAATGGCCAAAGCCATCGAAGCAGGACTTCCCAAACTTAGAATAGAAGAAGCCGCAGCCAAAAAGCAAGCCCGAATCGATAGCGGAAGAGACATTATCGTCGGAGTCAATCGCTATCAGGTCGAGGAAATCTCTGAGATCGAAGTGAGAGATGTAGATAATCAGGCGGTTAAAGAATCCCAAATCAAGCGATTACAGGAAGTCAAAGCCAATAGAAATCAAGCAGAAGTGGATGCCACCTTGGAAAAAATCACCCAAGCTGCCGAGTCTGGAAAGGACAATTTGCTGGCTTTGGCAGTGGATGCAGCACGAAAAAGAGCTACTTTAGGTGAAATCTCCGATTCGATGGAAAAAGCTTTTGGAAGACACAAAGCGCAAACCAAATCCATCTCAGGAGTCTATGCTTCAGAAGTGAAAAATCAGGAAACCTTCAAAAAAGCCCAAGCACTTTCCGATCGTTTTGCAGAAATGGAAGGTCGTCGTCCGCGTATTCTCGTGGCCAAAATGGGTCAGGATGGACATGACCGTGGAGCAAAAGTCATTGCAACAGGCTTTGCGGATTTGGGCTTTGATGTGGATATCGGACCACTTTTTCAGACTCCACAGGAAGTAGCCGAACAGGCGGTGGAAAACGACGTGCATATCGTCGGAGCCTCCTCTTTGGCTGCAGGACATAAGACGCTTATTCCTCAATTGATACAAGCATTGAAAGAGTTGGGCCGACCGGACATCATGGTCGTGGCAGGTGGTGTTATTCCAGCTAAGGATTATGAGTTTTTGGAAAATGCGGGCGTGGCTGCGGTCTTTGGGCCCGGAACCGTCCTTTCAGAAGCTGCTATTAAAATCCTTGAAAAGTTGATGGCGGAATGAAAAAAAGAGGCTGTCCCCGAATTGAGACAGCCTCTTTTGGTTTTTTTATTTTCAGTCAATCTTTATCAACCGAATCGAAAGACCATTGCCTGGAAAACTTTGCGCAGCTTCAAAGGCATATTTGTTATCGCTTAGACTTCTGTTAATTACAAAATCTCCGTCTTCAGTTGAACTCCAAAAATAGGAGGCAAAGCCTAAGTCTTGGAATATGCCGTCTTTATCAATCATTCCGATGGGATAGGCAGTAAATCCACTCTCATCAGTGCCATTTTCGGATACCCACCCTTCGGCGCTTTTTAACTTGGCCGTGGCTGCTTCTGGTCCTCCCAAAGCTCGAGCCAATTCATTCCAGTCCTCACTAGTCGGTACCCTCCAACCCTCAGGAGCAATACCCCGTGCATCTGAAATCGCAAAATAGTTGTAAAGTTTACCAAAAAACTGCCCGTTATCCTTATCGAAATCAACGTCCACGTAAGCAGGTTCTAAAAAGATATCGCCCAGCATCCAATCTTCCTCATCGTAGGCGGTAGCAATGGTGTCACCATTTCGAAAGGTGATCACATTGAGATTTTCGGCCATCCAGGTCTGATTGCCGATTTTCACGGTTTTATAGGTTTGGCCTTCGTGATCGGTGACTTGGCTTTTGGCAACAAAAGGCAGGATCAAAAGAGCTAGAATAAGGACTTTTCGCATAGTGGGTTGGGTTTTGGTTCAAAAGTATCCAACCGCCGAGCGAAGCGCTATACGCCAATTTCCGTATTTGATTTTCGGGATTTCTGGAAAGTCAAATGCTCATCTCCAGCAGCGCATAGCTCAGGCTTTTCCCATGCGCATCCATGGCTAAGGAAGTGGTGACTCCGCTGCCAAGTGCATGTTCGCAGGTGAAAAGTAAAGCTTTCAACTCCGGGATTTCATGTCGGGTGACCGTTCCTTTTAGCTGATGGGAGAGGTGTTGTTTGACTTTTTTAGCAGTGACTTTTTCTACCAAAAGAGGGTAATCTTCCTCATCCAAGGGGAAAAGCGAAAGCACCAGCGTATTTCCTTTGTCTCCGGCGCGGCTGTGTGCGATATCGGCAAGTTTTTGGCTCATGATTCAAAAAGCTGGATGGAAGGGTGAATTTGATCTCGGTTCATGAGAATGGAGACGACTCCAATGACTTCGCTGAGGTATTTCCTAGCTCCGCCGCCTCCCGCGGGTCCGTTGGTGTAGAGGGCTTCCACTTCTTCTCCCACGAGTTGGGCGAGGGCTTGGTTCTTGGATTTTGCTGCGATTCGGAGTCGGACTTCATAAGAGGAAGAGCCTTGGGAAAGGCTTTCCCCATGCAGGGAACTCAGTCCTATGTAATCCAATCGAAATTCCTCAAATCGATCTCCAATCCGCTTTTGGATGATTTCTCCTGCCAATTTTGCCCGTTCTACAGCATTTGATCCGGCATAGGAAATTTCACCTTCACCGACCCAGCCGGCTTGATAGCCTACGCTGACTTTGAGGTTTTCGGGTTTGGGTTTGCCACTTCCTCCGGAGACTTTCAATTCATTGGGTCCGACTTCTTCCAAACGCACACTTCGAAAATCAGCCACCGTATCAGGCGTGAAGTAATTTCCCGGATCGAGGACTTCATAGAGCAGTTGCTCCTTGGCGGTTTGGGTGTTGATCAATCCTCCGGTTCCATCTACTTTGGAAATGATGCCGACTCCGTCCCGACTGACTTCTACGATTGGATGCCCAAGGATGTCCATGTCCGGAACAGGCTTGGTGACGGGATCAGCAAAATAGCCCCCAGTGATTTGACCTGCGCATTCCATGAGATGACCAAGGACAGTTCCTTTTCCCATTAGGTCTGTATTTTCTTTTTTCCAGCCCAATTCATGTATCATCGGTGCCAAAAAAAGCGAAGGATCGGCCACTCTTCCGGTGAGGATAATTTGAGCATCGGTGGCCAAGGCCGGTAGAATCGCATCCACTCCCAGATAGGCATTGGCTGAAACCAATTTCCCGTAAGAATTCAATGGTTTATTTCCTTCCAAGCTGAGTTCTTCTCCGCTGAGTTCTTCAAAAACATCATCACCCAAAACGACCGCTACTTTAACTTTTAACCCGAGTTTTTTGGCGATTTCCAGGATTTTTTTGGCTCCGGCGATGGGATTTGCTGCCCCCATATTGGTGATGAGGCGGGTTTTATGCTTGAGTAATAGTGGAAGCAAACCTTCGATTCTCCGTTCCAAGAGGACATCATATCCGGCATTGGGGTCTAGTTGTTTGCGCTTTTGTGCCAAAGCAATAGTTCGCTCGGCGAGGCATTCCAAGACGAGGTAATCCAATTTGCCTTTTTCGATCAGGATTAAAGCTGGTTCTAATCGGTCTCCCGAAAAGCCTGCACCGCAACCGATTCTGATTTTATCCTTCATGTCAGATCGAAATAATTCCCAATAGGATTGAGACGAAAAGCATGACTAAAGTGACCAAAAAAGCCAAAGGAATGGTTTTTTTCTGATGGTCTCCCAACTCAACTCCAGCTAAGCCCACCAATAAAAATGTCGAACCGGTCAGTGGACTGATCGGGAAACCTGTGGTCATTTGCCCCAAGATGGCAGCTTGTCCTACCTCCAAGCTGCTCGCTCCAAAGGTGGTCGCGGTTGTGGAAAGCAGTGGCAAAATCCCGAAATAGAAGGAGTCCGGATCAAAAAGTAAACTCGCCGGCATGGCCACCAAACCCGTCAAAAGCGGGAGTTGCCTTCCTAATTGCTCGGGTAAAAGGGTCTGAACCGTGGCAGCCATGGCTTCCATCATGCCGCTTCCTTTCAAGATCCCCGTAAAGCAGCCTGCGGCAAATAGAATACTTGCCATCAGCATGGCTTCCTTTGCGTGGGCATCGATGCGTTTTTTCTGCTCTTCTACGTTTGGGAAATTGATGAGCAAAGCCACTGCAAAAGCCACCATAAACACCACGTGGGGTGGCGCCCAAGAAAGGATGATAGACGTAATTGCGGCCAAGATCAATAGGACATTGATCCAAAATAATTTGGGGCGGTGGAGCGGATTTTCTTCGGTGGACAATCCGGAAAGAGTGGCTTGGTTTAGATCTCCAAGTCTCTTTTTTTCACTTTTTCCCAAGAAAAATGCAATCACAAAAACGGTAGCCAAACCTGTGAGAAGAGGAATTACCATGGGGTTGAACAAGTCAGTGACGGGTACATTCAATGCCGTAGCAGCCCGGATGGTCGGCCCTCCCCAAGGGACCATATTCATGGTGCCTGCTGATAAGGCTACGATGCAGGCTAGGGTAATCCGTTTGATACCCAACTGATCATAAATGGGAGCCAAGGCGGGAATTACCACCAGAAAAGTGACCGCACCCGAACCGTCTAAGTGGATCAACATGGCCAAAACGGCTGTTGCTAAGGCGATTTTTACGGGGTCATTTCCGGCGATTTTCAGCAGCTCCGAGATGATGGGTTGGAAAGTGCCTGCATCCAAGAGGATCCCAAAAAACAGAATAGCAAACACGAACATCACTCCGGTAGGGGCGATCGTCTGCAATCCTTCGCCAATCATGCTAGGAAGTTCGCTTGTTTTTCCAGCCAATATTCCTGTTAGGATCGGAACAAGCGTCAAAGCGATTACTGGAGAAGCTTTTTTGGTGATGACCAAAAAGAGCAAGAGTAAAATCGTAAGCAGTCCTAGTAAAGCAAGCATGTATTATCTGTTCAGGCTTTCCATAAATTTCATCTGCTCCCAGTTGGGCATGGCTCTGGTTTTCAGGTTGTATCCCAGCTCAATGACCAGTGGGTTTTCGGGATCAAAAATCGGCCATTCGGGAAGACCGGGTCCGTTGGGATTTCCGGTTTTCACAAAGTTGACCCAGTAGTCGGACATGTTTTTTTCCAAGTCATAATCCACCTGCTCAAAAGGTCTGTTCCAATTGCGGAGGGTATGCAGTGCATAGCTGAATTCGGCCGAGTGGAAAGCTCCGTAATTAGGTTCTCCGGGAGGAACTCTGGTGAAGTAGTACACATAAGCGTCATTTTGACCCTTTTCGGTCTGCATCTTTGCCCACGAGTAATTTTGGAATCCAAAACCCAAGACACCTATGGTGTGAAGCGTGGATTGAAGTTCGGTTTCATTTCCCGCAGGGAAAAGCTCAAGATATTCACCTGCTCTACCTCCGTATTGTTTTTTGGCGTTGGCTTTGAACTCGGCCGGAGTAGTGGTCGGATTTCCGGATACTCGGTCATCGGCATTCCAACCTGTCAGGAGTGGGACATCAGAAAACGACCCTTCTTCAAAAGCTTGTCTCACACTTGGCAAAACTTTGCCATCTACTACGGGACCAAATCTCCCCGGGATTTTCAGCAGACTGTCCGCTGGGAGTTTGCGAAGATCTGCCAGCGAGGTCCCGAGTGTGTCGGTCAGTTTTTTGCCTCGCTCTTCGGCTTCTTGCAGTCTTGAGACCAAGCCCGATCCGCGATTAAACATGCCGCCGCTTTGGGCGATGGCTTTGTGGAAAAGTCCTTTTGCTTTTGGAGAGACCACCAAGGCATTAACGCTGAAAGCACCTGCAGATTGACCAGCGATGGTCACATTATCAGGATCGCCGCCAAAAGCTGCGATATTCTTTTTTACCCACTCTAAAGCGGCAATCTGATCTAAGAGGCCATAATTTCCGGAAGTTTGATCGGGATTTTCAGCACTGAGTTCCGGATGAGCTAGGAATCCAAGCATGCCCACACGGTAGTTGAAGGCGACGACCACGATGCCTTTTTTCGCCAATTCTTCTCCGTCATAAAGCGGGACGGTATTGCCTCCCGAACTGAAGCCTCCTCCATAAATCCAGACCATCACAGGACGATTTTCATCCGTGCGCTCGGCCGCCGTCCAGACATTGAGGTAGAGGCAATCCTCCGAGATGGGCTCTTTTGGGATTAGAAATTCCTCCGACCAGGCAAAAAACGGAACCGGAGGATTTTGCATGGGGGCAGCGGGATTTTCGGTGCAGGCTTTGATGCCTTCCCAAGGCTGTACAGGTTGGGGAGCTTTCCAGCGCAATTCGCCAAGTGGTGGTGCTGCGAAAGGAATGCCTTTGAAAATTTTGACTTGTCCAGCGGAGTCGGTTTTTCCTGAGATCATGCCACCTTCGATCGCGATCGAATCCACTGATAGGATGGTGTCATTTTCGCTTTTTCCGCAGGAGAAAAAAAGAAAGCCCATCACAGCGATGAGCAGTAAGGGGCTTTTGAGCATGGGTTAATTGGTTTTGAAGCTGTAGAGGTAAGGCGCTTTGTGGCTTTTGCCGGTGTATAGTTTTTCGTGTCTGTCGAGGATATCCAGGCTGAGCATTTTTCGCTGAAAGCTCGTGCGACGGAGCTTTTGACCCAAAATGGCCTCATATACTGCCTGTAGTTCATTCATGGTGAAGCGCTCTGGAAGGAGATTTCCTCCGATGAGTTTTCTGTCGAGGTTTTCCCGAAGGGTTTGAAGGGCTTTTTGGACGATTTTCCCATGGTCAAAAATCAGCTCGGGTAGCTTTTCAATGTCGTACCATGCAATGGAGTCTGACAAGCTATCAGGCATCAGCGTGACCTTTTCGTGATCGATCAGGGCATAGTAAGCAGTGGAAAAAAAACGGTCCAGCATCCAGTAATTATCCGGTAGTGTGTGTCCATTGGCTTCCAAAATTCTCCTCATGACCTGAGGCTGGAAGCGAGAGATGTCTCCAAAAGTGTGAAACTGCTCCAAGTAAATTTCTTTTAGACCGGTCCGCTCAAAAAGTCCACGTTTGACAGCCTCTTCGAGGTTTTCGTCTTTTCGTACAAACCCACCTGGCAAAGCAAACCAGCCCGTAGCATGGTATTCCATCAGTAGGATCTTCAGTTTTCCTTTGGAAAAACCAAAAACTACCGAGTCATAGGCGATGTGGGGGATGTATTTAGAAATGTCGGGTAGTGGCATGGTATGCTAATTCTGATCTAAGTAAATAGGATTTTTCGGGAGAAGCAATTAACATTGTCTCACACTGATACAATAGATTTCTTCAAACCGAATTTCATGAAAGTGTTTTTAATAGGAGTGGTTTTACTATCCTTCTGTGCTTCAATGGTGTATGCCCAAAGTAATAACTTCATGCCTGTACAGGCCAAAATTCAAAATGGGTTAATCGAGGGGAATTACAATGTAACCAATGGGATTTCGACTTATTTTGGGATTCCTTTTGCGAAGCCTCCCGTGGGTGATTTGCGATGGAAAGCACCTGTGCCTGCCGATAAGTGGTCAGGAATAAAAATTACCAAGAAATTCGGACCAAGACCTGTTCAGGGTCTGGTTTTTGGCGATATGAACTCCTGGTCAGATGGTGTTTCGGAAGATTGCCTCACGCTGAATGTTTGGACTCCAGCCAAGAGAAATTCAAAGGATTTGCCGGTTTTGGTCTATTTCTATGGTGGAGGTTTTGTGGCAGGAGACGCATCTGAACCGAGGTACAACGGGGAATCCATGGCCAAAGAAGGGGTGGTAGTTGTGACTGTAAATTACCGCTTGGGGATTTTCGGATTTTTGGCTCATCCCGAGCTGAGTGCCGAGGCACCTTACAAAGCTTCCGGAAACTACGGTTTACTCGATCAGGCGTTGGCCTTGCAGTGGGTGAAAGACAACATTGCCGCTTTTGGTGGTAATCCCAATCAGGTAACTATCGCCGGTGAATCTGCGGGATCGATTTCAGTATCTTACCAAATGGCTTCTCCGCTTTCCAAAAATCTGATTCATGGAGCAATCGGGGAAAGCGGTGCGGGGATCAACCCGACTATGGCTCCAGTTTCCTTGGCTGAAGCGGAAAAAACCGGAAAAGAGTTTTTAGAAAAAGTCGGAGTCAAATCCATTGCCGAAGCCCGAAAAATGTCAGCCAAAGATGTCTTTGAAATCTATCAGGAATCCGGTCGCTTTGGATTTCCTGTGGTGATAGACGGCTACTTGCTGCCCAAAACACTTCCCGAGATCTTCCGAGCAGGCGAACAGGCTCAGGTTCCTTTGCTTTTGGGATGGAACTCTGCGGAGATTCCGGGTGCGGCATTTATGCAGGGTAAACCTTATACCAAAGAGGCTTTTATCGAAAAGGTGAAGGAAGCTTACCCGGATCAGGCAAACGAAGTGTTGGCTTTGTATGCACACGAAACTCCTGAGCAGGTGGAATATTCCGCGACGGATTTGGCTTCGGACAGATTCAGCGTGTACAGTACTTGGAAGTGGTTTGACTTACACCGAAACCACAGTCAGCAGCCGGTTTACCGCTATTTGTTCAGCAAACTTTCTCCTCCTTTGGTGGATAAAAACCTGACAGCAGGTCTGGCCGGAGGTACCGTTCGTAGTGAAAATCCCGCTCCTGCACCCAAGCAGATCGGTGCCCGACATGCCGCTGAGATTGAATATGCTATGGGCAATCTGCACTTGGTGAAAGAATTTGCCTGGACTCCTGATGATATGAAAGCATCCAAGACGATGTTTGATTACTTTACTAATTTTGTAAAAACCGGAAATCCTAATGGTGGCGAGAATCCTGCGTGGTCAGCAGCCCGGTCAGGTGATCAAAATCCTCCCGTGATGGTGATCGATACGGAGTCCAAGGAAGTGAAAGCTATCCATGACGCCCGTCAACTATTCCATGATAAGTTTTATAAAAACGATAGATAACCCAAGTTGTGGTTCACCCCGAAAAGTAAAACAGATTTGAACTTAACACCGATTCTGTTTACCCTGAAAGGCCGGATATCCGGCCTTTCATCGTTTTGATGAGCCGAGCTGGTGTTTGAGAATTGTGCGAAGGATATGTTGTTCCAAGTATCCCCCTGTTGATTTGGACTGAAACCAGTTTACATAGCCAAAATCGAGACTGATTTTCTTTGAAACCTCCATGGATAGGTCTGCGGAAATCCGGTTTTGATCGAATGTTAGTTGATCCATTTTGCCGCCTGCCATGACCATCAATTCATCGGCTGCTTTCAGTTTGAGCGATTTGCCGTCGGAGAATTTGGCGAGAGAAAAAATAGCCTGAATCCGATACCTTAACCTAGTCGCAGCAAAGTGGTATCCTTCGGTAAGTTCCGATTTGACCAAATTGGTATTGTGAAAGTACCTCAATTCCCCTCGAATTCTATTCTCGATCTCCATAAAGCCTAGTGAAGTTTTGAAGTTGAGCTCTCCATGTGGCCGGAGTTCCGGTTGGGTAAATGGGTTTTGGCCTGAAGACTTTGATTTATGGAAAAGGAAAACGCTTCCTCCCAATCCATTATTTATTTTTTGGCTTAGCTTTTTATGAAATCGCGTTCGGATCAAAAATTGGCTTTGTTCAAATGGATTGATCGTGTGCCGTTCCATTACTTCCGTCTCATGAAACCATTTTGGACTTAGGTCTGCCGAAAACATATATCCATACCAAAGGAGTTGCTTGGTTTCAACTTGGCTAAAAGCCAAATAAGTTGACTTCCAAAGTAGCAAAAGGGTGAAAAGAAAGAGATTGATTTTGGATTTCATGGATTTGAGACCCATGATAAGTATTCCGTCCAAAAAATATTGGTGACAAAAGTCTCACTTCCGTTTTTGAAGCTGATGCCTGAGATTGATTTTTAGGATATCCTGTCGGAGAAATTCTCCTGGCCTTACTTGCTGGCGTAAGAAAATGTATCCCAATTCAACTTGTAAAGAGGGCGAGATGGAATAGACCAAATCTCCGATAATCCTGTTTTGATCAAGCACCACCTCACCGGTAGTGCCTCCTGACATGGCCATGAGTTCATTGGAGAATTTTAGCTGAAGCGATTTTTTTAAGGGAATGTTTATTTGAAAGCGATATCGATACCTAAATCCGCGAAAAAAGAACCCTTCTTCCAATTCATTTTTCGATGTCAATCGCTGATAATATCGCGCTTCTCCCCTGATTCGATGCTCCAAGCCAATGTTGGAGAATTTGGTTTTGAAAGTAGCGTCGAGGTGGGGCCTAGCTTCCGGCCAATTGAAATCATCGTTGACTGATGGACGCTCTCGATGATGAAAAAAGGTACTGAATCCTACAGAGGTATCCCAATTTTCCGACCAGCTTCGGTGAAACCGCGTTCGGACTAGAAATTGACTCTGCTGAAAAGGTCTGATCAGGTGGCGCTCCTGGATTTCGGTTACGTTATACCATTTTTCGGACAGCGGAACGGTCAAAAAATATCCGTACCACATGACTTCTTGCCTTGAATTTTGTGCAAAAGAGTCGAGCGGTACGGATAGCGTTAAGCAAAGAAAAAGGATAAACAGTGGCCTCATGGTCAGAAATGGAAGCCAAAATTATCCAGTTCCCTATAAAATCTATAGGAAATAAATTTTTTAATTTAGAAAAACAGGCTTTCCCCCCTCACAGCTAACTGCACGGGGAGCAACTACCAGCATACAGTCTGAAACCACGTTGTTTCGTTGGTTAAATGCTTTTTGCTGTACGGTAAACCGATCCACCATATCCAGAAATTCTCTTTCTATACTTTGATGGTAAGCGATGTAGCGGATAGGGCCACCGCAGGCTTTGCTGCCCATCGGAGTAAATTTCCATTCGGCGGAATTGGTACAAGAGACGGATTCTGAAAGTGCAATGATTTCTTTTTCCAACTCGATTAGTCCTAAATCTGTGCTTGGAATTTCAGAATCTTCACAGCTGAAGCTGACAGTCAGGAGAAAAAGGAAGATCCAAAGTATGTTTTTCATAGGGAATAGATTTTTGAATCTGATACGGAACTTGCTACAAAAGTGCTACTTCCTTTCGAAAATTTTTCTTCCATCTATAAGGGTGAGATCCACTTTCGTCTGATGAATTTCCATAGTGGGGATGGTGAAAAGGTCCTGAGAAAATACGATCAGATCAGCCAAATAGCCCGGTTTGACCATGCCTTTTTTATTTTCTTCAAAAGAGGAAAAAGCCCCTGCTTGGGTGTAGGCTTTCATCGCTTCGTAAATGCTGATTTTCTCCTGCACCACCCAGCCTTCTTCAGGAAAGCCTGAAGGGTCGCGTCGGTTTACCGCTACATGTATTCCCCGGATAGGGTCTAAACTGATGCAGGCAGGCCAGTCCGAGCTAAACACGAGTTTTGCATTATTTTTTAACATGGAGTTCCATGCAAAAGACCAAGGCAGACGATCCTCCCCAATTGCCTTCGCCCACACGCCAACGGTGGCAGGATCTGCGTGGATAGGCTCCATGCTCGCCAAAATTCCGCCTTTGGCAAATCTAGGCAGATCCTCCGGAGCAATCGTCTCGATGTGCTCGATCCGATGTCTCCGATCTCGGGCTGGATTGCTGGATTTCGCTTTTTCATAAGCTGTCAATACCTCCCGTACACCTCGGTCACCGATGGCATGGGTGTAGAGGCGAAAGCCCCTTTGGTCCAATTCACTGACTAATTCCTGAAACCGATCGGTGGACATATTGACCATTCCGAGTGCCAGTTCATGCTCGGGCAAAAGGTCTGCATAGTGCTCCAGCATGGCTGCTGTATGTGACTCGATGACTCCATCGATCATAAATTTGATCGCATCTGCACGGATCCAAGGATTGGCAGTGCCGATGCTGTCTTTTAAAAAAGTGAATCGATCGAGCTCCGCTGAGCTGGTGTTTTCTCCAACCGAAAATGCAGCAGCATAACGTAGCATCAATTCATTTTCAGAAAGCAACCGCTGATAAAGCCTCAATTCTTCTTCGCTTCCGCTCGCATTTTGGATACTCGTGATTCCCAAAGAAGCAGCGAGATTCATTCCTTTTCGGAGTGCGTCAAGTTGGTCTGCTTTGCTAGGTGCGGGAACCCATTTCCCCACCAAATCCATCGCGTCTTCTTTGAGGGCGCCGGTTGGATTGCCTTGGGCATCTTTTACCACTTCTCCAAAACCTTCAAAAACGGTGGCAGATGTAATGCCTGCTAGTTCCAGAGCTTTGGGATTGGCGTAGGCGCTGTGACCGTCGTAGGCTTTGATGAAAATCGGTTTGTCCAGATCCAGCGCCTTCATGGTAGTGTGGTCAGGCAGTCCAGATTCGAAATAGGTGTATTGCCAGCCTCTGCCGGTGATCCAGTTTTTTTCAGGATTGTTTTTGACAAAATCCAAGGTAATGGAAATTACCTCATCCAGTGATTTGGTGGCCAGCAAATCCACTTGAGTCAGTCCCATGGATCCACTCAGGAAATGGATATGGGCGTCATTGAACCCCGCAGTGACCAGCTTTCCTTGGAGATCAATGATTTCCGTCTGTTCATCTGCCAGTGCCAAGATGCTATTAGAATCCCCGATTTGAGTGATCGTGTTTCCTGTAATTGCTATTGCTTCGACAAAGGATGTTTCACTTTCACCTGTCCAGATTTTTCCATTGGTAAGGATGAGCGTTGGTGCAGGTTCTTGGGTACAATTCCAAAAGAGGAGACAGATCAAAAGGAGTAGGAAGGAGTTTCTCATACAGCAAGATAAAAGGATTAAAATTCTCTTTTTAGAAACCAAAAGGTGATGTTCTCTTCGGGTTCTTCCCATTTCTGGAAGGTTTGAAATCCATACCGCTCGTAGATTTTTCGGTTTCGCTCCACGGAAGTTTCGGTGTAAATTGGGAGTCCTGCTTTTTGAGCAAGATTGAAAATCCCGTTTTTAAGTTCGAAGGCAGCTTCTCCTGCGTCCGGAAGAGCTGCGAAAAACCAGAAATAGAAATAGTTGCCATCAGCAGGCCGCTGTTTTTTCCGATAGGCTTCCCTAGCTAATATTGATGGTAAGCGAGTAAGTCCGATGAACCGAATAGCAACGCGGAGTTCCAGAAGAAATTCCTTCAGAGAAAACCCTCCTTCATTGAACCGATAGCAAAGCGCAACAGCTTTTTCATTGGAGGAAATCCAGACTCCATTGCGGTTAAAGCATTTTAGGAAAGCAAATTCTGCCAGACTTTGGATCCCTGCTCGTTTGTCTTTTCCAGGGGCGATCAGGGAAAGTATGGCGGGATTGTCTGCAAACATAGTCGTCATCAGTCGGATGACTAGTTCTCGGTCGTGGGATTGGGCAAGTTTCACCGTGATTTTTCTGGAATAACTGAAAGGTAGAACAATAAAAAAGTAATTGCGTCAATCCATCGAAACACATCTCTGACCATCCCAATTAATATAAATTAGGCTGGTTGAACGGCGCAATTAATATAAATTAGGCTGTTTGATTAGCTTAATTAATGTAAATTAGGCTGTTTATGTTTTCAAAAGTATTACTTTTGCTCTCGTTAGCTATTGGAAAACAGAGGGTTAATAGGGGTAAAGTTAAATTACTGTGATATGGACATACCAAGATTTGTGGCAAAGAAGGTGCTTAGTCAGATTGGTAAGCAAAAAGTCATCATGCTTTATGGTAGTCGACGTACAGGTAAGACTACCTTGATCGAGGAAATCTATCAATCCTATGCGGAAAGTGCACTTTTCCTTTTGGGTGAAGATGCTCAAGTGGCTGAGGTATTACAAAACAGGACTGTAGCCAACTACAGGCAGCTAATTGGAGATAAGAAACTGGTCATCATTGATGAGGCACAGGCAGTGCCTCAAATCGGTAAAATCTTGAAATTGATGATTGATTCCATTCCTGGGATTACCATCATCGCAACAGGAAGCAGTAGTCTGGACTTGATCAATGATGCCGGGGAACCCTTGGTTGGCCGACAGTTGGTTCATCAGTTATTTCCCTTGGCGCAGGTTGAGTTTTCTCAAACCGAAAACCTTGTTGAAACTTTGGGAAGACTGGAACACAGACTGATCTATGGTAGTTACCCGGAGCTGATTCACCTTTCGAATTTGGAGGAAAAAGAGGAGTATCTCAAGTCGCTCGTTAACTCCTATTTATTAAAAGATTTACTGGCCTTGACCAATATTAAGGGGGCAGATGTGTTGTTTAAGCTACTGAAGCTCTTGGCATTTCAGGTCGGGAGTCAGGTAAGTACGGTTGAGTTGGGCAACAGTCTTCAGCTGAACAAGGAAACGGTGGACCGTTACCTTGATTTGCTGTCCAAAGTCTTTATCATTTTTCCGCTGAGCGGCTTCAGTCAAAACCTCCGGAAGGAAGTAAGTAAATCGAAGAAATGGTATTTCTATGACAATGGGATCCGAAATGCCTTGATCAATAACCTCAGTCCGATGGCTTTCCGCAACGATATCGGCCAACTCTGGGAGCAATGGATGATCTCTGAACGGATGAAGTTCAACTCATCGAAAGGTTATGCTCCGGATTATTATTTCTGGCGAACCTATGATGGTCAGGAGATTGATCTGCTGGAAGTAAACAGTCAGCAGGAGATTCAGGGATTAGAATTTAAGTGGGGAACCAAAAAGCCTAAAGTGCCAGCTGCTTTTGCCAAGGCTTATCCCGATGCGAAGTGGGATGCTGTGTCAAAGGATAATTTTCTGGAGTGGGTGCGCTAGAATTCCTACAGATCAACGAAGCACGTAGACTACCTCGGAGAAATATGTTTTTACCTTAGCGGAATGTGCATCTGGAAATCTACCGACTCCTTCCCCATAATGAATTGATGAATAACTTGAAGGTTGAAGTCGACCATATACTTGATTTTCTACTAAAAAAAAAATGCCCCCATAAAGAGTCTAACTTTTTGGGGACACATCAATTCTAGGTTGTTTTCCTTTCTTATGTCTAGCGTCTTTTGTCTAATTTCTAGCTTCTCGATTCTCACACCACATCTTCCCCTCTCAGCTTTACCACGGCACCTTCGAGGATATCTCCGATGCGGATTTGGCAGGCAAGGCGGGAAGTAGGGAAGTATTCAGGAAGATTTTCCAGCTGATCGAGCTCCACGTCCGTGGCATCGCCCAAGCCGTCTTTTCCCTCCAAAATCTCCACATGGCAAGTGGCACAAAGGGCCATTCCTCCACAAGTTGCTAAGACCGGATATTCAGATGCCTTAAGAATTTCCATGAGGCTCAAGCCCATGTCTGCAGGTGCTTCTACTTCTTGTCGGTTGCCGTCGTGGTCTTCTACGGTAAATTTGATCATGGCTAGGGTTGGGATTAGAATGCGTTGACGCCGTTTACAGTGGTGTATTTGAAGCTGAGTTTTTGGTCAGGATAGACGTACTTAAATGCAGAGTGCATCATGATGGCCGCTTCGTGGAAGCCGCAGAGGATGAGCTTCAGCTTACCCGGATAGGTATTGATATCACCGATCGCGTAGATCCGCTCGACTCCGGTAGAGTAGTCACGGGTGTCTACTTCAATGGCGTTTTTGTCTATGCTGAGTCCCCAATCGGCGATTGGGCCAAGCTTTGGAGAAAGGCCGAAAAGTGGAATCAGGTAATCTGCTTCGATGCTTAGGTCCTGCTTGTTTTTGTCTTCCAAGATCACGGTTTCCAATTTGCCGTTACCGTTCACTTCTTTCAGGTTAGCGGAAAGGATCAAGTCGATTTTACCATTGTTAGCCAAATCAAACACTTTGGATGCAGAGTCAGGTGCTCCACGGAAGGTTTCATTTCGGTGTACCAGCGTGACTCTCTTGGCTACTTTGGCCAGGAAGATTGTCCAGTCCAGCGCGGAGTCTCCACCACCAGCGATCACTACGTTTTTGTCACGGTAGGTTTCGGGATTTTTGACCATGTAGTTGATTCCTTTCCCTTCGTACTCTTCAAGGTTGGTTAACACAGGTTTTCTTGGTTCAAAGCAGCCCAGTCCTCCTGCAATGATGATGACCTTGGCGTGAACCTTCGTCTTGTCGCTTGTCGTGACGATGAAGCTTCCATCTTCTTGCTTGTCCAAGTGATCCACTCGCTCGCCTAGGGTAAAGGTTGGTTGGAACGGCTTCGCTTGCTCCATCAGATTATCTACCAAATCCTGAGCTTTCACTTCCGGATAGCCAGGGATGTCATAGATGGGCTTCTGAGGGTATATTTCAGACAGCTGACCGCCGATTTGGGGCAAGGCATCGATCAGGTGGCAGCGCATTTTGAGCAAACCTGCTTCAAAAACTGCAAAAAGGCCCACCGGTCCTGCTCCGATGATGCAAAGGTCAGTGTGGATCATGTTTGTATTCATTGCTTTTGAGGTAACCTGTATAGGTTTGAAATATTTGGTGTAATGATAATTAGTGTACTAACTAGTTTTCGTCCTCAATGGTTTGACCATCCAAATTTTGATAAATCGTATCTAATATTCGTTTGAATTCTTCGAAATCGCTTTCGGTGAGATTTTCCCAAGCCTTCTCTCGAATCTCCAGCACTTTGGGCTTGAGTTCAGAGACTTTTTCCACGCCTATGGGGGTCAAGTGAAGCTGGAAGCTTCTCCGGTCTTGAGGATGAGGTACCCGCTCCACGTATCCTTTTTTGCAAAGCAAATCCAAAATACGGGTGAGCGTGGGATGATCTTTAAAGACCAAATTGGCTAATTCTGTTTGGCTCAAATGGCCATTTTCTGACAGATTTTTCAAAATGAGCCATTGGTCCACGGTGACATCAAAGTCACCTTGCTTGAACTGCTGCTGTGCGTATTGTTTTACCTTTCTCGCCGTGCGGTCGAGTAGGAAAGAATAGCGGGCAAATAGTTCTTGTGTCATACCAATTGTTAGTGTGACAAATATATGAATATTATTTATGGTGAAGTCTAATTCCTAGTATTTCTATAGGGAGAAATAATTAACCAAAACTCCTCACTGCCTGTAAATTGTTTGTGTTTGACTGACATTAATCATTATTTTCGATTTGCTTAATCCCTGAATTTTTTAAACAACTTAACACCTTACTAAAAATGAACTGGAATACAGTGATCGACAAGGCTTTGGAAGTCTTGCGAAATTCCGACCGTGGCTACGTGCTCATGGATATGTACAACAATATCCTGACTCCGGAGGAAGCCGCGTTCAACAAAGTGCAAGTCACGCCTTACAATGCACTGAAGTTTATTCAGACTCAGTTTTCTGCGCAAGGCTTGGATATTTCAGACAAAGCCGTCCGGATCAAACTCATCGCTTTGTTGGAAGAATTTGACCGACTCCAAAAGGAAAGGCTCAAATAAAATTTTCCGATTATGAATATCCGCAATCTTACCACCAAGTAGGTCATCGGCTTTAAAGACCGCTGATATTCGTCGACTGACCACAGACGAAAGTCCACAGCAACTCTAATCGGACTTCAAACCTTGCCTTGTTTGGTTAATGGTAGAAAGGCGAATAATCAGATTCTGATTAATCCAGAGCCAACTTCCTCCATTCTCCTCGTGGGAATTATTATCCCTTGGATTTTCTTTAAAATCCCTAATTTCCACATGTGAAAAATTGGATAGGCATACTTCTCTTATTGTGGGTTTCTCAGGCTTTTGCCCAAAAGGAAGTCCTCCGAATCGGTGTGGCCGGGCTTAATCATGGCCATGTGGGTTGGGTTTTCGAAGCACACAAGCGACCTGATATTGAAATCGTCGGGATTGCCGAGCCCAATCGAGTTTTGGCTGAGCGGTATGTTCGGGCACATGGCTTATCCACGGATTTGATTTTCGAGTCTTTGGAGGAGATGCTGGAAAAAACAAAACCAGAAGCGGTGACCGGCTTTGGGACGACTTTCGCCCACTTGGAAATCGTCCAAAAATGTGCTCCCCGCGGGGTCCATGTGATGGTGGAAAAGCCACTTGCAGTTAGCTTGGCACATGCCAAAGAAATGGCTGCTTTAGCCCAAAAACACCAAATTCACCTGCTGACCAATTATGAAACGTCTTGGTATGCGACCAATGAAAAAGCGTACGAGCTATTTAAAGCAGGGGAAATCGGCGAAGCCCGCAAAATAGTCGTCCGTGATGGTCATCGTGGTCCCAAAAAAATCGGCGTAGGTTCAGAATTTTTGGATTGGCTCACCGATCCGGAACTGAATGGTGCCGGCGCTTTGATGGACTTTGGCTGCTATGGGGCAAACCTGAGCACGTGGCTTTTGGATGGAAAGCGACCTCTTTCTGTTACTGCCATTACCCAACAACTCAATCCCGATGACAATCCGAAAGTCGATGATGAAGCGACTATCATTTTGACTTACCCAAGTTCTCAAACGATCATCGAAGCTTCTTGGAATTGGCCAATTGGCAGGAAAGACATGGAAATCTATGGGCTTACCGGGGCGATTTTCTCAGACAACGCAAAGCAACTACGTGTTCGGATGGCCAAAGGCTATGATGGATTTGAGGAGGAAAAAATGGACTTAGGCACCCGTAAAGCACCTTTCGACGATCCCTTTTCTGTCTTGAAGGCAGTAGTTCGAGGAAAGACCAAACTCGCTTCATTTGATCCGTACAGCTTGGAAAATAACCTGATCGTGATGGAAATTCTCGAAGCGGCCAAGGAAAGTGCAGCTTCCGGGAAAACCGTTTTTCTTTCAAAATAGAACGCATTCATGAACACAAAATTCCTCCTTGTCTTTTTCCTGGTCAGCTTGCCCATGTTGGGTTTTTCACAAAAGCAGACCTATTGCAACCCGATCAATATCGATTACGGCTACACGCCGATCCCCAACTTTTCGGAATGGGGAAGACATCGTGCCACCGCTGATCCGGTGGTGGTGAATTACAAGGGTACTTTCCTCCTTTTCTCTACCAATCAATGGGGTTATTGGACCAGTACCGATATGTCCAATTGGAAATTTCATTCCCGACTTTTTCTACGTCCTTGGAACAAAGTCTATGATGAGCTTTGTGCGCCTGCAGTAGGGATTGTGGGCGATACGGTTTTGGTGATGGGCTCGACTTATGAAAAGGATTTTACCATCTGGATGAGTACCAATCCGACTGCCAATGAATGGAAACCTCTGGTAGAGAAATTTGAAATCGGGGGTTGGGATCCCGACTTTTTCACAGATGATGACGGACGACTCTACATGTACAATGGCAGCTCCAACCGATACCCGCTCTATGGAATTGAGTTGGATCGAAAGACGCTTGATCCCATCGGGACTCGAAAAGAACTTTACCTCTTAGAGCCTGACAAATACGGATGGCAGCGATTTGGCGAGCACATGGACAATACCTTCCTAGATCCTTTTATGGAAGGTGCCCATGTGACCAAACATAACGGGAAATACTATTTGCAATACGGAGCGCCTGGAACGGAATTCAGCGGCTATTCCGATGGCGTAGTCGTCGGGCCAACTCCTTTGGGACCCTTCACTCCTCAATCTGATCCCCTGAGTATGAAGTTGGGTGGATTTGCCCGAGGAGCTGGACATGGCAGTACTTTTAAAGATAATCAGGGCTTGTACTGGCACATCAGTACGATTATGATTTCGGTGAAAAATACCTTTGAGCGCCGCTTGGGAATCTGGCCGGCTGGTTTTGACAAAGATGATGTCATGTGGAGCAGTACGGCGTTTGGAGATTATCCGCATTACCTTCCCAATACTGAAAAGGCAGGGAAATTTACCGGTTGGATGCTGCTCAATTACGACAAGCCGATGGCTGTTTCCTCTACTTTGGGAGGCTTTTCGGCAAATAAAGCCAATGACGAAGACCTCAAAACCTACTGGAGTGCCACCTCGGGAAACAAAGGCGAGTGGATCCAAACCGATATCGGGCAGCTCAGCACGGTCAATGCAGTCCAGATCAACTATGCCGATCAGGATGTGGATCAGGACCGCCTGGGCAAGCGCACCGATCAATTTCATCAGTACATCCTCTATCATTCCTTGGATGGGAAAAAGTGGGAAGTGCTGGTGGACAAAAGCAAGAACACCACAGACATTCCTCATGAATATGTGGAGTTGAAAAATTCGGTAAAGACCCGATATCTCAAGTTGGAAAATATCCATATGCCGACAGGGAAATTCGCAATCAGCGGTTTCCGGGTATTTGGAAATGGGGGAGGAGCAAAGCCGGAAAAAGTGAAGCAGTTTATGGTCTTTCGAACTGAAAAGGACAAACGAAGTGCTTTTATCAAATGGTCGCCTATGCCTGATGCCTATGCCTACAACTTGTACTATGGCACCTCGCCGGACAAACTTTACACTTCCATCATGGTCATGGGAAATAATGAATACTGGCTCAAAACCCTCGACCGCACCAAAACCTACTATTTCACCATCGAAGCGATCAATGAAAATGGGACGAGTGAGTGGTACGAAGTGCAGAAGGTGGAGTGATGCCAGAAGCAAGACGCAAGACAGACGAGCAAATGAGATTGTTTTTGATTTGCCTACTTAATAACCCAATAACCAATACCTCGAAAACGGACATGAAAAACCTACTTACCATACTATTCCTTCTATTCTTCGGATTCCAAGCGCAGACACAGAATCAGACCAAAGAGCGATTGACTCAGTTGATGGAAACCCATCCGGTCATGGGGCTTTCGGTAGCTGTTGTGAAGGATGGAAAGTTAGTTTACACCGATGCTTTGGGCTGGAAAGAGGAGGGGAAAGTAGCCCTTCAGACCTCGGATATGTTTCGGATAGCCTCGATTTCCAAGTCTTTTTCGGCCACTTCCATCATGCAATTGGTGGAGCAAAAGAAGCTCAGTTTGGATGATGATGTGAGTGACTTGATTGGGTTTAAAGTCCGAAATCCTAAGTTCCCCGAGACGGTAATTACGCTAAGAATGTTGCTTTCTCATACTTCCTCACTCAATGATTCTGAAGGCTATTTCACCCTTGATGCGATCAATCCTGCCAAAAATCCCAACTCGGATAAAGTCTACAATGTCTATGAGCCAGGGAAGGGATACCAATATTGCAACCTGAATTTCAATATGGTGGGGACTATCATCGAGAAGTATTCAGGAGAACGTTTTGATAACTATGTGAAAAATTACATTCTAGATCCATTGGGGCTTTATGGCGGGTACAATGTCGATGAATTGGATCAATCGAGATTTGCGACGCTGTATAATTATTCGCTAGACTCGGCAAAATTTATCCCTTCACCTGCAGCCTATGCTACCCGTAAGACCGAGTTGGAAACGTATCAAATGGGCTACAGTACCCCGATTTTTTCTCCGACAGGAGGCATGAAAATATCTGCTCCCGATTTGGCTAAGTACATGATCATGCACATGAATTATGGAAAAGGAGAAAAGGCCAAGATCATTTCAAAAAAGAGTGCTCAGGAGATGCAAACGCCACTTTCATCGGATGAAAACTATGGTTTGGCACTTTGGAAATCCGACAAAATGATCTCTGGAGTAGAGCTGACCGGCCACACAGGTTCGGCTTATGGCCTGTATAGCGCTATGTTTTTTGATCCGGAGAAGAAGTTTGGATTTGTGGTGATCACCAACGGTTGCGATCCAGTCGAAGAGGAAGGCTATATCCGGGTAATTCGTCAGACTGTCAATGTGCTTTACGAAGAGTGGATCAAGCCTTAATCAATTGCTTACTCCGAAAAAAGAACTCAGGGATGGAAGCGTGTCAATGGCCCAATGTACTAAGATCAGCAGGGGCAAATTTCGATACCTTGACCAATGCCATCCAAAAAAGCAGCTGATCATAAAGACAGGAAGACCTGTTCCGATAAGCACTGAAACCAAATCGCCAGCCTGACCCTCGACTCCGTTTGCCAGGAAAAAACGGCTCGGAAGGTGCCAAGCGGTAAACAGCAGGCTGGAAACAATGATTGCAAATGGGGTATTCCAAAGTTTTTCCAATCGGGTCTGAAGTATGCCTCGGAAAAAAAGCTCCTCTGGTAGCCCCGCAATCAGCAAGGGGAGCAGAATCCCAATGACCAAACGGATTTCCGCATCCTCAAAATTTGGAAAAGCTTCAGCGATTCTTGGGATATGTCTTGTGTTGAGAAAAAAGCCAAAAGCGACCAACAGGGCTCCTTTGATGAGCATTCCTGTGTTAGGAATTAGGCCAAGGAGCAGGTCCTGAATTTTGTATTTCCAGATTTGAAAGAGAAGGACTGTCGGGATAATTAGGAGAAAGGTGAATTTGAAGATGACCGCGTACCAAAAGTCTTGGATAAAGTCTTTGGCTTCCAAGATTGGCAAAGGAGAATGTAGAATCAGCTTTCCGATCCCCATCGCCAAGGTGAAGTAGAAAATGGTATACCCCATCAAGATCCAACTTTCCTTCTTCAGGTTTTTGTAGGGAATTTCCTGCGCTGGAACCCGCTGCCTTGTAAAAAAAGTCAAAAGCGCGTTCATCTTTTTGCCGGATACCTTGTTTTCAGTTCTCGGAGGATTTCTTCCAAACCATTGAGGCGAATTTCGTAAAGTGTGCTGAGCCACATTCCCAATTTGCCTTCAGGAAAGCCCTGCCCATTCATCCACACGAGGTATTCCTCCGGGATGTCACAAAGAAGCCTTCCTTTGTATTTTCCAAAAGGCATTGTCTTTGTCACCAGATCGATTAGGATTTCAGGGTTCATGGGATTGGGATATGGAATTTCAAAATGGCTTGGACCGCTTTCTTGTTTTTGAAATTTCAGTTGTGGAAAATACGTCTCGAAAACTAAGAAGAAAATAAATTCTCCTACTCAGAAGCAATTATTTTGATATCTTAAAAACTTCTTAGGTCATATTTATTTTAATATCTCAGTGTAATTAATGCAAGCTTCTGAATTTAAGGATACTATCCGTTTTTGGATATTATCTGCCTTCTTCCTCTGGTTTGGGCTTCTTTCTCACCCACTTAGAGGCCAACGTCCAGAGAAAAAGGATTACATTATCCTCGGCGATACTGCACTTTCCCAAGGAAAAGTTATGGGAACTCCCACTGAGAATAACTCATTGGTGAGTTTTGTCAGGTCCAGAAAAACTCCGGTAAAGACTTACTCTGTTTCCGAAGTTTCTGAGTTTCGTATGTCGGAAAGGGTCTTTTTTTCCAAGAAAGTATTGGTCAATGGTAAAGAGCAATTGGTCTTTTTGGAAAAGCTCCCTCATGTTGCTAATGGTGTTTCGATTTGGAGGCTGAATGCCAAACCTGCTTTATTTTTTGTGGAAACAGCCACTGGACAGGAAGAGCTCGGGGAAACTTACCGAGCGACTTTGGGATCAGCTTATGGCAATGATGACCTTTTGCCATTGATCGCCATCACGGATAAATCGGAGCTTTCACTCAATTATCTATCCAAGACGGCGAAGAATCTTATGGCTCCTAGGACATTTACCCAACTGCTTACACTTACTCCTCTAGTGGGAATTGGAAGTCAGTCGGTAGCTTTTTTAATTCCAGATTCCAATATTACTGCCAAAATCTCGGGTCTATCACCCAGCTTTGGGGTGATCGGGGAGCTGTTTTTGACCTTCAAAAGAGACCTATCAGTGGGGCTTGGCGTCAGTTGGAGTCAATTGGATAATCAGGCCCTATTTACCTACTCCGCCAATCAGCTACAGTATGAGTCTGATGTTTTTGTGGATTTCAGTTTGATTCAGGTGCCTTTGACCGTGCGCTATTATTATGACCTGAGCCCAAATCGATACCGGATTTTTGCAGAAGCTGGCTACAGTTATGGGGTGCCGTCTTACGAAAAGTCTGGGGTCTTTCAGGCTGAGATCAGTGGTAATTCAATTATTACTTCTTCCAAAAGCTTTCAACTTTCGGAGACCTACTCGGGATTTATTTGGGGAGTCGGAGTAGAAAAATACCTGTCCAAGCATCGTGGAGTGGCTTTGGGATTGAGGCAGACCTCGCTGGGTGGCGTAAATGAGGAATCGCTGAAAAGCTTGAATTTTTACTTGGGATTTAAATTCTGATCAGGTATGAAAAAGATTAATTACATCCTCCTATTGCTTGTTTTCGGGTTTTTTATCTCATGTGAGCAACTGGAAGAAATCACCTCCAGAGATTATCCTTTCGTAGAAAGCATCAGTGTAACGGATATCAATGAAACGGGAGTCACTGTCAATTTTGAAATCAAGAAAAGTGGAACCGCTCCTATTACTTCCTACGGGTTGGAGTATTGGGTGCAAACATTCAATGGAGGTCAGCCCAATATTCAAAAGGTCACTCGATCAGGGGCTCCTGAATCTCCATTAATACAACAAAGGATCAGTTACGATTTGATTAAAGAAGCCTATCTGGTACAGCCGTATGTGGTTGCTGGTGGAGTGACAGTCTATGGAGAAAAACTTGCCTTCGAAAGTCTTGGTGTAAATGCCCCAAAAATCACGGAGGTTACTCCGAGAGAAATCAAGTTTTATGATCAAATCCATCTCAAAGGCGATTTCTTTAATTCGGCTCTTGAACTCAACGAAGTGAAACTGCTGGGACTCGAGAATACCTTTACTATTCGAATGGATAGCGTCGACAATCAAAATATTTGGTTAAGCATAAATCTGAAAGATTTCAGCTTTCAGCCAACAGACCAAAAGTATACACTGCAGGTGACGAGTGGAGGGAAGTTTTCCCAACTTGCCAATGCTATTTCGGTTTATAAGCCTCAGATTCTCTCCGTTGAACCGAGAAAACTGTTTGTCGGTGACTCGCTTGAAGTTGTTTTGAATTTCTTTCAGACACCTGGTGATCTCACATTTGACTTGATAAATGAAGCTGGAAAAGTGCTTGCAACCAACAGCTATGTGACTAAAGAGGCGGGCAGGTACAAATTCCCTGTAGGAAATACAGATCCTGGGAATTATGATATTTCTATCAATTCAACGTTTTGGAAGGCCCGATTCTCTGAAAAAATAGAAGTTCTTCCCTCTTGGGAAGTTTATCGAAGTGGGGTTCAAGCTCCAGATCTATCCGACTACCGGGTAGTGGCCACGCCAGATAGATTGCTCTACATCGGAAATACTCCGCAGACTGCCGGGAAGTTTCATGCATTGCCCTTAGGGTCTAATGCTGCACAGCAGCTTGCTGATTTGCCCGAAATAGCCGAAAATCGGGAAAGGCCAGTGCTGATCGGTACGCAAGGAAGGTATTTTTATTTCGGATTGGGCCTAGTTCGCGAAGGAGGGACAGTAACCTATAAGAAAGACTTTCATCGATATGATTTTCAAACTGGTAGATGGGAGCGTCTTTCTGATTTTCCATTCGAGTTTTCTTCTGTCAATAAATCACTAGAGTTCAATGGTAAGCTCTATTTGATCATGGACAATTATCTCAATTTCAGAGAATATAATCCTGCGACAGATAGTTGGAATCTGACTCCTGTAGAAGCACCTTCATCGATTAGAAATACCGATCAATATGTTCAAGTAGGGTTAGAAGTTTACTCTTTGACCACGATTTATCCGCTAAGGCTGGTGGCTTATCGGTATGGACAGGATGAACGTTTGCTTCCAGAACTTTACATCCAAGGGCTTGATCAAACCAATGGAATGTCTTTTTGGGATGGGAATTTTATCTTCACTAAGGATAGCCAACCGATGTATCGAATGGATCTTGGAACACTCACCTTACGGCCTATGCAAGGAATAGGTGAGAACAAAAAAGGCGAACTTCCTCTTTGGCAAAGTAGAGATGGGTTGCTTTTCACATTTCCTAAGAATGGCCAATCTGGAATAAGGGAAGATGTCATTCACAGGCTTATCCAAGATTTTGATTAAAGTATATCGGGTCTGAATCTTTTTGAATTCAGCTTGGTTTTCACCTCGATCAAAACAGAAAGGAAATACGATGGAAATCGGAATAGATAGCTTTGCAGCATTTGTGACAGATAAAAATGGCAATCCTGTCGGAACGGCTCAAGATGCCCTTCGGGAATTGCTCGAGCGCATCAAGCTGGCTGATGAAAAAGGCCTGGATGTCTTTGCCATTGGTGAGCACCACCGCAAGGAATTTTTAGATTCGGCCACTTCCGTGATATTGGCGGCGGCTGCTGGGATGACCAAGCGAATCCGACTGAGCAGTGCTGTGACCGTTTTGAGTGCAGCCGATCCAGTGCGCGTTTTTCAACAATTTGCTACACTTGATTTGGTCTCTCAAGGTCGCGCTGAACTGGTTGTCGGTCGTGGATCGTTTACGGAGGCTTTTCCACTTTTTGGGCTCAATCTTCAGGATTACGACAAGCTGTTTATTGAAAAACTTGGCCTTCTGCTCCAAATCCGCGAGGAGGAAGTGGTGACTTGGTCGGGTCGATTCCGACCTGCTTTGCACAATCAGCCGATTTATCCCCGTCCGGCTCAGGAAAAGTTGCCGATTTGGCTGGGAGTGGGAGGGACTCCAGGATCTTTTGCCCGTGCAGGTTCCTTGGGGTTGCCGCTCATTGTGGCGGTAATCGGGGGTGAAACGCACCGCTTCCGACCTTTGGTTGACTTGTATCGAGAAGCCGGTGATAAGGCTGGATTTTCTCAGGATGAATTGAAAGTGGGACTTCATTCACTGGGCTATGTGGGTAGAACTCATGAAGAAGCAGTTGAAAGTTATTACCCCGGCTATGCAGAGACGTTTACCCGTATCGGAAGAGAGCGAGGCTGGCCACCGGTGACTCGAGGCCATTTTGAAGCTCAAAATTCCAAATGGGGAGCCTATCTGGTTGGGGATTCCGATGAGGTGGCAGAGAAAATCCTTCGTCACAGCGAATCGTTGGGAGGGATTGATCGCTTTACATTCCAGATGGACAATGCCGGACTGAGTCATCAGCAGCTCTCAGAGAGCATTGCCATGATCGGGGAGGAAGTGATCCCGAAAATCAATGGACAATGAGCAATGATCAATGATCAATTACCAATGATCAATTTTCAAGGAATGACCATTGAAAATTGAGTTTGATCATTGACCATTGAAAAAGCTTATCAATTCTGCTGCTTCTACAGAAGCAGCAGTTTTTTTCCAAAATGAAACCTCAGCCTGATTTTTGGAGTCCAATTGCCTATGAGATTTTATCACACGTCCTATTTCCGAGTATTCTTAGCTTTTTTCCTGTTTTTGGCCTTTTCAGATTCAGGCCTAGCCCAAAGCAAGACGGGACTTCTGACAATCACCAAAGTTTCCGATGGCGATACGTTTTGGGTTACCCATCCTTCAGGCAAAGAAGAGAAAATCCGCCTGATCGGGATCAATTCACCGGAATCCAGAAAAACTGGCAACAAGGAGGTAGAGTATTTTGGCAAAGAAGCCAGTGCCTATGCGAAGCAGTTGCTACTCAATAAGCGGGTGAGATTGGAATTTGACGTGCAGAAATACGACCGGTACAAACGGACTTTAGCGTATGCCTACTTCGAATCCGGCACCATGGTCAATGCTCATTTGGTGAAAGAAGGCTACGCCCGAGTGGCAACCTACCCTCCCAACGTTAGGTATCAGGAGCTTTTTCAAAAGTTGGAACGAGAGGCGAGAAGTGCGCGAAGAGGACTTTGGAAATAGCATTCCTTTCCAAGATGATTGTTTACTATCATGCCTTTAGGTGAAATTTCAGCTTTAATGCTGCGCAACCATCCAAAGACAACAGTCCACAACTCCCGAAAAACGACTTCAAATCCTCCTCTTGTTTGTTGACTGATAAGAAAACTGATTTACAGAATGAGGATTTAAGCTTTTTCAATCCCTGATTTTTTTGGGACAATCAGCGTCAGAAAAAGAAGTATTTCTGGCTGTCTTTGTCTTTCTATTTTATCTCAAATTGGGTTGATTGTACTCCCCTTTCCGCAAAAAAAAATATCGCCATGGATTTTTATTTTAATCAGGTGCTTCAAGCCTTTTCTACGATGAATGCTCAGCTGTTGGGAGAGCTTCTTGATCCGGAATTGACCTATCAGGAGGTGTCTTTGCCTGTTTTCGTCAAGAAAATGGATAAGATTTTCGAGGGCTTTAAAAGAGAAGGAGATGAGTTTCTAGAAGTAGAATCGGGCAATTGCTGTGACCTGAGTTGCCATCCGGATCTCATCCGAACAGCCTACCGATTTGTGGGAAATACTACCCGAAATTACCTCGATTTCCGCTTTCTTATCGAGCCTACCGAGGATTTGAAAGACCATGTGATCAAGGATATTTTTGAATGCAATGCAGTGAGATGTCATCAGCCCAAAGATTGGTATGGTATCCAAGTTTCGCTGTGGATCTATGATGATGAGAAGCCGGGATTTTACTTCAGTCCGGATGAGGTCATTTACACTGAACTGGCGCTAAAAGCAGAAGGGGAAATAATTGACGATCGAGAGAGCTTTGATATGGAGGAGGTTGCCCTTTGGATGCTGAAATACAGTTCAGTGTTTGATTTTATTTCGAATAATAGGGCAGAAACCCCCATGCGTTTTTTGAGATGGGATTCATTTTATGGGATATACCGAGGATTTGAAAGCTACATGACCTTCTTCCAAAAATGGGAAAAGTCCCTAGTCGTGGAGACTTGGAAACTTGGCCTCGACTTACCTGAGGAAGTACTGATGGAGGTGATTATAGAGGGGGAGAAACTGATCATTGCGGAAGAACATGAATACGTTTATTGGCTCTTGGACGAGGAAAACCATTTTCGAATTCCATTTCATTTAAAGTCGCTTGTAGGAAATGGTGCCGATTTATTTTCTGACTCATGGCCTTGGTTTAGGTCTCAGCAGGAGCCGTTGGTGAAAAAGTATTATGCCTTGACAGAGGAGGAGACCAAGACCTATTTGGAAAATTGGGAAGTAGGCGAGCCCGCCAGCAGGTTGAAGGCCTTAAGTTTTCACATAGAAGTCAGAGAAAAGGCTAAAGAACGCGGCGAGGAGATACCTTTTGGGCTTTGGTCAGAGGAGGCTTAGTGTAATGTTTTATCTTTAGGATCTATTTACTCTTTATTTCATTCCCATGTTTGACAGTCCCGAATATCCCAAGTCCTTGCCCGAATCACTTTTTGAATCTTGGTTTGAACTTGGGAGGAGCAGCAAGATTCCTTATGCCTACCTCTTGATCGTTTGGGATGAGATTGAGGGGAAATATGTGCCTGTCTTTGCAGAAAAGCGGATGGATATCGACAGCTACGAGCGATATGGAGAATCTCCTGCCACACAGACCTTGGTAGCAGCCTACGACCTTTATTCTGAGGGAAGAGTTAAGTAATTTTTGGGACTTGGCTCAGCGAGGATTGAGCAAAAAGAGTTGAGAAAAGGACTTTTTTCTTTGGGTTAAAATTGCTAACTATCTGTGAGCGTTTGAGTTTCTAGTTGTTTTTCAGGCGCAGCTAGCGAGTAGTTTGAATTTACCTTTTACCATTTTAAACCCAAAAAACCATGGAACACTACAAGCAAGTTGGGGTATGGATTGACCATTCCAAGGCCCATTTAATCGGATTCAAAAGTGGGCAAGTCAGACTTTTAGAGACTGTAGAGTCCCCTTTTGAGAGCGTGAAACGGGTCGAAGGAGAAGGCAGAGACATGAGTAGGTTTTCTCCCAATCCGGAACATGCCTCCAACAATGAGTACAAAAAACATCACATTGTCAAAAATGAGATCAATGAATACCTACGGATGATGGAGCAAAAGCTGGCCGGCTTTGAGGATATTTTACTTTTCGGACCTGGCACCATGAAAGAGCGAATGAAAAACCGCCTTCGCGAGAAGAAAGCATTTGAAGGAAAGTGGCTATCAGTGGAGCGCTCAGACAAGCTTACCGAAAATCAACTTTTAGCTTTCGTCAGGGAGTTTTATAAGAGGGAGAGTGTGTGATCCATCAATTCAAAAAAGCCAAGTGAAAGCTTGGCTTTTTTGATGCTTGGCAGCCAAACTCTTTAGAATGTGATTTGGAATATTTAGTAGGGGCCAGTTCCGATAGGTATCAGAAGAAGGAAAGCCCCGACGACTCCAAACAAAAAAACCTGACATTTCTGTCAGGTTTTTGATGCAGAGGAGGAGGTAAAAGAACCTGAGAAACCCCGGAGGATTGTATCCTTTTCTTGGAAAAAAGGCCAAGATCCCGAAGACTTGTATCAACGTCTTTCAGGGGTTTTCTTTTCTTTTGAGGAAGATGAAAAAGGAGACATTACCATCATTGATGTGGTAGAAAGACTCCGTATGAATTTTGCAGTGAACGCTGAGAAGGTCACCAAAAAGTTTTATGCTGAATTCAAAAAGCACCATACTTCTTTTATGGATTTTATCGATGGGATAGATGATCATATCAGCAGCGATAAAAACAAAAATAAACAGTGGTATGCTTCCCTGATGCTAAACAGACTGATGTTCTGTTATTTTATTCAGCGCAAGGGGTTTTTGGATGGTGATAGAAAATATCTTGAAAATAAGCTTAGGTCATGTAAAGCATATCAAGGAACAAACTTTTACAATTTTTATAGAAGCTTTCTTTTGAAGCTTTTCCATAATGGACTCGGTAAGCCTCAAGATCAAAGAAATGAGGAACTTCCAATCCCTATGGGAAATATTCCTTACTTAAATGGTGGGCTATTTGATGTTCACGAGTTGGAAAAGCAGTTCGAAGAGATTAATATCGATGACGATGCTTTTGAAAAGATCTTCGGTTTTTTCAGTCAATGGAATTGGCACTTAGACACCTCAGAGGAAGCTTCCGGTAAGGACATTAACCCTGATGTAATTGGATATATTTTTGAGAAATACATCAATGATAGGGCAGATATGGGTGCCTATTACACCAAGGAGGATATCACAGACTATATCTCCAAAAACACCATCCTCCCTTTCTTGATGGATGAAACCCAAAGAAATTATCCCAAGGCTTTTTCTCCAAATGGGGAAATTTGGACTATACTCAAGGAAAGTGAGGATACCTATATCTATGATGCTGTCAAGAAAGGAACTGATCTTCCACTTCCTCGGGAAATCGAGGTGGGTTTGGGAACTGTCAGTCAACGGGGAGAATGGAATAAAACCGCCGATTCTGATTATGCATTACCTACAGAGATTTGGAGAGAAGTAGTAGATCGGAGAAAGCGATACATTGAGGTAAGAACAAAGATAGAATCAGGCGATATCAAGCAGATTAATGATTTTATTACATATAATCTGAATATCCGTCAGTTTGCTCAAGACCTCCTAGAGGACACTGAAGATCCGGAATTCATCAAGCATTTCTATAAATCCCTTCATAAAATCACCATCATCGATCCCACTTGTGGTTCGGGGGCCTTTCTGTTTGCGGCGCTTAATATTCTTGAGCCACTTTATGAATCCTGTATTCAACGAATGGAGAGTTTTGTTAGTGAAGGAAAACCTGGAGAGTATAAATATTTCGAATCTGTCCTCGAAAAAATCAACAGTGCCCAACACCCCAACCGAAAGTATTTTATCTACAAGTCCATTATCCTTCAGAACCTGTATGGAGTAGATATCATGAAAGAGGCAGTGGAGATCGCCAAGCTCCGCTTATTCCTGAAGCTTGTAGCTGCCGTGGATGTAGATTATAAAAAAGATAACATGGGATTGGAGCCTCTACCAGATATCGATTTCAATATCCGGGCAGGGAATGCACTCGTGGGTATAGGCAATGAACATGAGCTCAACAGATCCCTAAACTACACCCTTGACGGCGAGGTGTCAAGACCGATTATTGAAGAGCAGTGTGATGTTGTTGCTAGGGCATTTAAGCGCTACAAGGAAATCCAGCTGACTCATGGAGACGATTTTATTGCATTCAAAGAGGCCAAGGATGATTTAAAAGGACGGCTTAGAGAACTTAATAGTCAACTTAATCGCCTCTACCACAAGCAGGCCACTGCTATTCCTTACGATACTTGGCAGGAATCCCATCAGCCATTTCATTGGTTTGCAGAGTATTATGAGATCATCAAGGAAAAAGGTGGTTTTGATGTAATTATAGGGAATCCTCCTTATGTAGAATTAAAGGATGTAAAGCTATATTCCACCAAAGATTATTATACTCAAAAATGCGGCAATTTATATGCGTTGTGCTATGAAAGAGCGGCATTATTGGGTAACCGTGATTCTATAATTGGTTTTATTATTCCTGTTGCCTCAGTTTGTACTGATGGTTATGCCGAACTTCAAAGGATATGGCTAAACATCGGTTCTATTTTCATAAGTTGTTATAACGATCGGCCTGGAAAGCTATTTGAAGGATTAGAACACATAAGATTAGCAATTGTATTAGTTAATAAATCCTTGAAGCCAAAAAAAGTGTTTTCTACCAAATATTATAAATGGAGCACAGTGGCACGTGATTTTCTTTTTGATAATTTAGTTTATTCCGATGTGACTGAACTTAAAGAAAATACTTTGATTCCAAAATTGAATAACATTACAAGTTACTCTATTCTTAAAAAAATTCAAGTAAACAGAAGGAGAACTTCTAGTTTTATTTTAAAAACGAGTAGTCACAAATTTTTTTTTACTAGGAAATTAAGTGGTTTTGTGCAGATATTGAATTTTATTCCAAAAATTTTTGAAGACAATGGAAATAGTAGAAACCCTTCAGAATTGAAAGAATTAAGGTTTCAGAACGATATCCAATCCTCAACTTTTCTTGCTGTACTTAATTCATCGTTATTTTATTGGTATTTAACGGTGTGGTCTGACTGTAGGAATTTAAATCAAAGAGAATTGCAAAATTTTAATTTTGATTTTTCACTAGCAAATATAGAACTGTCAAGAGTTTTGTCGGAGTTGTCGATAAAACTTATGGATGATATTCAGAGACATTCAGTATTCTTAGATATGAATTTTAAAAAAGTTGGTAAGCTAAAAATTCAGTGCATTTATCCAAAATACTCTAAATCAATAATTGATGAAATAGACACTGTTTTAGCTGAACATTACGGTTTCACTGATGAAGAATTGGATTTTATTATTAATTACGATATCAAATACAGGATGGGTAAGGAGCTAGACGATGATGACGAAGAATAAGAATATGGAACATTATTATTCAACTGATTGGTCTGAGTTTCTAAATGCATCAGCTGAGACTTTGTTGAGCATGGAACCACTTTCTTTCCTTTCGATTACACCAAGTGTTTTGCCTCAAAATTCAGGAGTTTATCTGATATCAGAGCTCTATGAAAATGAAGAAATAGCCTTGTATGTTGGTAGGACAAAAAATATCAGGCAGCGGATTTATAATAATCATCTGATGGGACCTACCAGTAATGCCCGACTTAAGAAGTATATCATTGAAGATGGTGGTCATGTCTGTTTTGGAGATTTGGCTAAGGCAAAGATTTACCTTAGAACAAATGCTCGAGTGAGGTGGGTCTTACAGGATGACATGAGACTTCGTGGAGCACTCGAAGGATATTTTACAGCAAAGTTTTTCCCCAAGTATGGAATAGCAGAAGAACACTGATGATAAAGGACAGCCTTGGCAACACCGAGCTTCTTAAGCTAAAAAAGACAGCTTTTTTATGCAGTCGCAAAGCCCCTGCTTCGGTGGTTTTGAAATGCTATGATTGGGCTATTGAACAAAGAGAGAAAGGCAATTGCGTCATCAGTGGTTTTCATAGTCAGCTGGAACAGGATGTGCTCCATTATTTATTGAAAGGCAAACAACCGATTATTCTGGCTTTGGCAAGAGGCTTAAAGGACAAGCTAGAACCGGAATTTGAAAAACCACTTGCAGAGGGAAGATTATTAATCATCAGTCCTTTTGAGAGATCAGTAAAAAGAATGTCCTCAGATCGTGCCGAGGTCCGCAATAAAATGATGGTTGAATTGTCCGACAACGTTATGATCGGATACGCTTCGCCTGGCGGCAACCTTGACAGGTTGATTCAGGACACGAACGGAAAACAAGTAGAGTATTTGATTTTATAAAAATGATCAGGTATTGGATTTTAGAAAGGCGAGTGATATTAAGATTCTATCAAAATTGATCCTGAAAACGAGGTAATGTGGCGCATGGGGATGTTTAAGGAGCGCAGTCTGGAGATATTGAAGGTGAGATTGGAATCTTAGTTTATGGTCTTTACCATTAATTTTAACAATGAAAATAAGGAAGCTGAAAATATGGTTGAGTGCTACGGATCTATCTGCACAGGATTTTGGGCAGATAATTTCTATTTTACCAAAGTTTGAAATCGTTTACAATCAACAGTTAATCAGAGAAGCTGGTGCTAGTTTTAATTTGGGGAAGCACTTAGCCAAGATTAAGGAATGCGATTTGTTTTTGGGTTTGATAAATCCAAAAATGAGTGAATCTGTTGCTACAAAAGAAAACATACCTCTGAGAGAAATTGGAAAAGCCATTGATTTGGGTATACCTTATTGGTATGCAGTGCACCGGGATGTCACTTTCACTAGGAATTTACTCAATGATTTGGTGCTGAAATCAGGGGAGGTGCAATCATCAAATAAAAATGTTTTTGATATCCGAACGATAGATATTTACAATGAAATTTTAATGCAGCGCCGAGAGAGTGGCCAACTAAAGCAGATTACTGATTTTTTTAGACTTTCCACTTTTCTTGGGCAAATAAACAATAGCGTTGTTAATGCTAACCCACGCAAAAAAGCTCGAAAGATGATGCTTGCTTCAACAGTGTATGGGTTTGAAGATCAACTCTCGAAAATTATTTCCGACCTTGAACTACAGGATTTTTGGGTTTTAAATTCTTTTTACGGAAGTATTAAAGTAAATCCTAATCTTTCAAACTTGGATAACTGCGTCCAATCTGTCGTAGATTCAGATTGGTTTGTAGGCATTGTTCGGCCCTACTACGGGACAGGAAATATCAAAGATAAAGATGCTGTCAATGTAGAGGATAAGAACATAACCTTTGAAGAAATCAGAAAAGCCATTGAATTGGACAAGCCGAGATGGTTCTATGTGCATCGCGATGTAGATTTTTGTTCAAAAATTTTTAAGAAAATTGAGGTGAATGTGACTTTTGACGAAAAAAAGGCAGGGAAAGTCAAGAACAAGAATAAACTAAAGTCAAATGTTTATATTGATGCAAGGACAATTGATTTATACAATTTTGTGATCAAAGACCACGAAACCAATGTTGCATTAAGAAACGGGAATTGGGCGCAGGAATTTTTTATAATGTCTGAAGCCCAAAGGTATTTTCAAACTCAGCTTTCAGACCAAGATTTTATTAAATCAATTCTAAAAGACACATGAAATGGAAGATAGTTTTATCATAAAGAATTTGTTGGAGCAGCCAGAAGGCGAACGCCTTGAGTTGAAAGCATCCATCGATTATAATACTATCGCTAAGGTGATTACCTCCTTTATTAATACCAAAGGAGGAGATTTGTTAATCGGCGTAAATGAAGATAAAACAGTTTCTGACATTGAAATTGACGAGTTCATTAAATCAAGAATCACAGAGTTCTTAATCCACCACATCAAGCCAACGGCCCCCATTTTTGTAAATGTTTTCCCTTATAAGAAAAGGAAAGTTATGCTAATCTCCGTTTGGGAAGGCTCTAACAAACCATATTTCTTTGAAAACACAATTTACGTTAGGCAGGGTACACAAACGAAAAGAAGCTCTGAAAAAGCAATCTCAGCATTATTGAACCAACAAGTTGATTCAGAGCAAAGATGGGAACGTCAGGCTGTTTTGGGAGCATCACTTTTAGATTTGGATATTAATGAAATTGAAAAATCACTTCAGGATTATAAAGGTTACAATTCTGATAGCACTATCGATGGTGCTGAAAGCTTTTTGGTGAGTAGAGGTCTAATTGTAAATGGGAATATTACGAATGCCTGTATGCTGCTGTTTGGGGAAAATCCAACTCGTTTTATTCCTCAGGCAAAAATTAAACTGGTAGTATATCCTGGTAACTCACCTGGCGATACTTTTATTGAAAACAAGCATTTTGAAGGTAATATTTTCAGGAATATTGAACAGGCCTTTACTCATTTCGAATCAATATTTGGTAAGGAGATTCGAGTCGAAGGTGCATTTAGAACAGATAAAGATAAATATCCTAAAAAGGCTCTAAGAGAAGGCTTATTGAATGCTATAGTTCACAGGGATTACAGCGCTTCAAAAAGCTTTTTAACCATTTCTGCTTTTTCAAACAAAATGGTAATTAGTAATTATGGAGGATTACCAAAAGAATTAACTGTAAAGGATTTGAAATCAGAGCATAATTCTATTTTGAGAAATCCCGATGTTGCCCAAATGTGTTTTTATAGAGGATACATCGAAATGCTAGGTACAGGCACACTTCGTATGATCAGAGATTGCAAAGCTCAAGGCTACAAAGTCCCTAGCTGGACCAATAAAAACAATATACTCGAATTAACTTTTCCTGATTTAAGCCATCAATTTGAGGGAGTAAATGAGGGAGCAAGGCCAAACCTTGAGGGAGTAAATGAAGGAGTAAAGCTAAACCTTGAGGGAGTAAATGAGGGAGTAAAGTTGGAAATAGAGCTCCTTTATAATCAGATTGTAAAGCATCCAGGAAAAAAAGCCAGTGAGCTCAATGAGCAAATAGAAAAAAGCGTAGCTTCTACGGAAAGGTATTTGAAAATACTGAAGGAGAATGGCTATGTAGAATTTAGAGGGGCTCCAAAAACCGGTGGGTATTATAAGATAAAATAGGTGATGAGTTACTATTAGGAATAATTATAAAAATGAGAGAATATATGGAACCTACATTTTGGAAATTATCAATGGGCAATTCAATTTTTGGATTTGACCAAATTTTACGATGCATTCATGAAGGTTATGTTGCTATGCATAAGGACACAAAACCTTTGGCAACAAGCAAGACTTCACAAGCTTTAGATTTTGCCAATGCAACTATTGGAGACTATTTCTATCTGACCCATGGAAATGAGGGTATCTATATGCTTGGACAGTTTAATGAGCCAGTGAGACTATTCAATTTGAAAGAGAATGATTGGATGGAGCGAGCATTTAAGGCTGTTAAGTTTTCTGATGGGAAACATTATGTAGGAGATCAAAAATGGTGGACACCCAATCACAATTCTACTTTTCATAAAGTACCAAAGGAGGAACATAAGCTTTTTGAGGATTTGATTTTAAAGCCATTTTTTGATTTGAGAATAAAAAATTTCTTGATTAAATGAATGATTATCCTTCGTTTCGCCCACTCCTTTCGTTTCGATTCATTCGCGCCATTTTTCAAATGACAGCACTTTTCTCTCCACTCTAGGAAAGGGCTTTCACTCCCCACGGCTACCGCTTCATTC